>Ga0207695_10000137_pt1 | contig 217180 bp, 163 predicted proteins | sample KBSC54metaG_FD_184354 | JGI IMG/M metagenome (GOLD analysis project Ga0207695, IMG submission 184354) | Corn rhizosphere microbial communities from Kellogg Biological Station, Michigan, USA - KBS C5-4 metaG (SPAdes) (version 2) | ecosystem: Host-associated > Plants > Roots > Rhizosphere >...
TGCCGGCGGCGGAGTCATCGAGGTGGTACTTGTCGCGAAGAGCGCGTAGGTTTTCGCGCTCCTTCCGCTCCTCATCGGAGTAGAACCGGGCCTTCTCGAATTCATGGTTGGCGATGGCCGAGTCCATGCGGTGGACGATGAACTTGATCCGCTTCTGGACTTCGGTGATCTCCTCGGGCAGCGAAGTCTGGCGCAGCTTGACGCGCGCGCCGGCTTCATCAATGAGGTCGATGGCCTTGTCGGGAAGGAAGCGATCGGGGATGTAGCGGTTCGAGTGCGACACGGCAAACTCGATGGCCGCGTCGGTATAGCTGACCGCATGGAACTTCTCGTAGCGATCCTTGATGCCGTTGATGATCTTGATCGCATCGGCTTCGCTGGGCGGCGGAACCTTGACGGCCTGGAAGCGGCGCTCAAGCGAACGGTCCTTTTCGATCGACTTGCGATACTCGGCCGGCGTGGTGGCGCCGATGCACTGAATTTCGCCGCGTGACAGAGCTGGCTTGAGAATGTTGGCTGCGTCGAGGGAACCCTCAGCGGAACCGGCACCCACCAGCGTGTGCAGCTCGTCGATGAAGATGATGGAATTCTGGTTCTCCATCAGCTCCTTCATGATGGTCTTGAGGCGCTCTTCAAACTGGCCGCGGTACTTGGTTCCGGCCACGATAAGCGACAGGTCGAGAGCGAGCACGCGCTTGTCGGCGAGGAAGCTCGGAACTTCGCCGTCTGCAATGCGCTGAGCAAGGCCTTCGACGATCGCGGTCTTGCCGACACCGGGTTCGCCGATGAGCACCGGGTTGTTCTTGGTGCGGCGGCAGAGGATCTGGACAACGCGCTCCAGTTCGCCATCGCGGCCGACCAGCGGATCAAGCTGCCCGTCCATCGCTGCCTGAGTGAGGTCGCGGCTGAACTCAGCCAACAGGCTCGACTCGCGCTGGCGCTGCTGTGCTGGAGCCTTCTCTTGCGTGACGCGGGCCAGTTCGTCGCGGATCTGGGCGAGCTTGAGGCCACGCTCCTGCAGGATTTCTGAGGCGAAGCACTTCTCTTCGCGCAGCAGGCCCAGCAGCAGATGTTCCGTTCCTATGTGTTTATGGCCCAGGCGCTCGGCTTCTTCCGCCGCATACGCAAGAACGCGCTTGCACTCGTTCGAAAGAGGCAGGTCGACGGAGGTCGATACCTTTTCGCGAATGGTGGTGTGCGCTTCAATCTGCTTGCGAATCGACTCTACCGAGGCATGCGAACGCAAAAAGCGATTGGTTAACGCCTTGTCCTCGCGCAACAAGCCAAGCAGCAGGTGCTCGGTTTCGATATAGGGCGACCCGAATTGGCTGGCCTCATATCGCGCGAAGAAGATCACGCGTCGTGCCTTCTCCGTATAGCGTTCGAACATTCTGTTCTCCTCTTGCATCGGGCTTTGGAGGAGGTAATCGTCCGATTTCCTGACCCCAGCGAATATGAATCACCGGAAGTCCTGTATTCGGCTTCGATTCCGCCTGTCCCCGCCCTTCTTTTGACTGCGCTGCCGGAAGCCCCTGGAAAAACTCGATCACTGCGCCCCGAACAGCTTTTGGGTGGACCTCGTAGTTCCGATCGCCCTCGGAGTCCAACCTCTGAAAGCACCCACCCACCGATCGTGAGACCGGTACTGCAATTCCGGACCCACTTATCTATCTGACTCAAAATACCCCCGGAAAGGTGCTTAATACCTTCGCCGGCTTTTCACCCCATGAAGGCTTCTCCGCTGGGGTTCCGGAGTTGACACCGGCTCATTGAAGGCGCCCACCTTCCAGGCGCAGTGTCCGCGTACATCGTGCGGCCAGATCCATATTGTGAGTCACCAGGACTGAGGTGAGCCCATGCGTTGAATGCATTCGTTCCAGCAGATCGAAGACCCGGCCCGCAGTCGATTCATCCAGGTCGCCCGTCGGCTCGTCCGCCAGCAGCAACCGCGGATTCCCCACGAGGGCTCGCGCAAGCGCGACTCGCTGCTGCTCTCCTCCGGAAAGCTCGCCGGGCCGGTGCTCGCTGCGGTCCTCCAAGTCGACCTCTCTAAGCCAATTAGATGCAGCATCCAGGGCCTGTCGGCGACCCATTCCACGAGCCAGAAGCGGCATCGCTACGTTTTCGACAGCCGAAAATTCCGGCAGCAGATAGTGAAACTGCCAAACGTAGCCGATCTCGCGATTGCGAAAAGCTGCGGCCTCCCGTGCGTTGAGAGCTGCTACGTCAGTTGAAGCGCAGTGTACAGTGCCCGCAGTCGGCGCATCAAGGGCGCCCAGAATGTGCAAAAGTGTGCTCTTACCCGTGCCGGATTGGCCAACAATTGCTACAAGTTCGCCGGCGTTCACCGTCAGCCCGAGACCCCGAAACAGAGTCAGCGGACCGCGCGATGTGCGATAGGTTTTTTCAAGGCTCTGAACCTGGATGAGGGGCGAGGCCTGCTCCACCCGCACGTCTGACTGCCGCATGAAGCGGATCGCCTGCCCGGCCGCGGCTGGAGTGCTGAAAGCCATTCGCTGCCTTCATCTTAATGGGTGAGCCGATTGGCCTGTCATCGCCAAAAGTCACCTCGGTGCGCTTGAAGTAACCCACCTTCGAACGGGACCCCGATCGCGGCGATATTTCCCACGTCGAATCTGCCGATGAATTAGCAATGGTGCCGCAAGTCACGGCGCCGATAGTCTCCCGTTGTTAGAAACGAGGCAGGGGTTACATGAAACGCCTGGGGTTCAACTCTACCGTACTCATTCTTTTCATCCTTATTTCTGGGAGTGACCACCGGCTTCCTGCCCAGCAGACATTTGCGGAGCGATTCACTGCGCATAATCGGTCGATGTCTTCAAAGCAGCCGGCGTTCATTACTCCCCTGGTCGCCGCCGATCCAAGAATCGTCCAGTACACAAAGTTCTCAGTCTCGCATCAATACACTTCCACCGGCACTGAGACCGTGAACTACGGAAACGGACGCGGCACCGGCATCATCGTGGGTGACCGCTTTGAGTTCGACTTCATTGCTCCACCCTACATTCAGCACAACAGTGCCGCTGACGACGGGTTTGGCGATACTGCAATTCTCGGTAAATTGAGAATCGCCTCGGCAGGCGCGGACGGCGGCAACTACGACGTGGCTCTCATTCTCGGCCATTGTTTCGCAACCGGGAGCCATAAGAACGGTGCCGTCACAGACTCGTTCAGCCCCGCTCTCGCTGCCGGTTACGCCTTCCACCATTTCAACGTAATCTCGTCGCTCGGAGGCACGCTACCTTCAGGGAAGATTGCAGCTCAAGGGCGCTCCATCGCGTGGAACACCGTTTCTCAAGCCCACATCAAGCCGCACGTATGGTTTGAAGTCGAAAACAACGCCGCTTTCTTCGTCGGCGGCAGCCACGACGGCAAGATGCAGAATTTCGTCACGCCCGCTGCTTTTTACGTGATCCGCCGCAAGAACTGGAAGCCTAAGCATCCCACGTACATCGTCTGTGGCGGGATGCAAATCGCAACGTCAGGCTTTCACACCTACAACCACAACCTGATCACGGAACTACGCATGTTGTTTTAGCCGACCCAGTCTCACGAGCGTCGAGGTTCCGCCGCAACTTCTGATCCTCGTGAATCCTTCTCCCGGCTCTCGGTGAGCTCGTTGTCGCCTGCTCGCACCATCGTAATGCACTCGTCAACGGGGCAAACCAGCGCACAGAGATTGCAGCCTGTGCACTCTGTCTCGTCCACGCGCGGGATTTTCGCAAGCGGTGTTGGATAGGGTCCATGGCTCGATGCAGCTGCAGCACGCTCCTGTCGGGTGACCGGCGTCGTAGCCAGAGAAGTACGCGAGCGAAATTCGACAGTCGGCGGCCCATCGTGCAACTGAATCTGCCCGTTGACGGGACCCGACACACGATCCGAATGAATACATTGGTGTGCGCCATCCCAACACGCGATCTGGCACAAGCCGCATCCGATGCACTTCTGCTCGTCGATGTGAGCGATGACCTTGTAGTTGAGATTCAGGCTGTTCCAGTCTGTGACCCGGTCAAGGGAAAGTCCGCGAAAGTCATCGAGAGTTGCGAATCCCTTGGTGCGCATCCAGTTTTCCAGGCCTTCAGCCATGTCTTCGACAACTCGATAGCCGTAGTGCATCGCAGCGGTACACACCTGCACCGTTCCGCATCCGAGCAGCATGAACTCGACGGCGTCTCGCCAGTTTGAGATTCCACCCATGCCCGAAAGAGGCAAGGCGGACGCCGGGTCGGACATGATCTGCTGAACCATGTTCAACGCTATAGGCTTGATCGCAGGACCGCCATACCCCCCATGCGTGCTCGCCCCGTCCACATTCGGCCGCGGCACAAATGTATCGAGATCGATACCGACGATGGAGTTGATCGTATTGATTGCGGAAAGACCATCAGCGCCCCCGCGCCGCGCTGCAGCCGCCGTCGCCCGGATGTCGGTAACGTTTGGCGAGAGCTTGACCAACACAGGGGTGCGAGCCTTCTCTTTAACCCAGGCGGTGATCTTCTCGGTGCAATCGGGCACCTGTCCAATCGCCGATCCCATGCCCCGCTCGTTCATTCCATGAGGGCAACTGAAGTTGAGTTCAAGACCGTCGGCGCCGGCGTCTTCAGTGCGCTGCACGATCTCATGCCAGGCTTCGCGCTTTGAATCGACCATTAATGACGCAATGATCGGGTGGTAGGGATAATACTTCTTCACCTCTCCCAATTCGCGCAGATTGGCTTCGATGGAACGATCGCTGATGAGTTCGATGTTATTCAGGCCCACCATCCGCGTTCCGTTCCAGTCCACAGAAGAGTAGCGAGGGCTGGCATTCTTGATCGGGTCGCCGATCGTCTTCCAGACCACCCCGCCCCAGCCCGCATCGAAGGCGCGCATGATCTGCTCGCTGCTGTTCGTAGTCGGACCAGAAGCCAGCCAGAACGGATTGGGTGCATCGATCTTGCCTGCAAAACGGTGAACGCGGATGTCAGGCATAGGCTGCCTCCGCGATCTTCAGGATTGCTCGTGCGGCGCGCTTCCCATCGGCAACGGCATCGACCACCTCTCGGCCACCGTTTGCACAATCGCCTCCGGCAAAATACCGAGAGTTGCCGGTCTGTCCTGTTTCGGGATCGACGACGATGATTCCGTTGCGCAGTTCGATACGACGGAGATCCTGCACCAGCTGTGCGAACGGAGATTGCCCGATCGCTGGAATAACGTAATCGCACTCAATCACGTATTCCGAATTCGCCACGGGAAGCAGAGCCTTATCCGCCTCGTTGACCTGCACTGTATCGAGTAGCAAACGGCCACGCTCGTTGGTGCGTATCGCATAAGGCTGACGACGCCAGAGGAATTGCACGCCTTCATGTTTGGCGTGTTCGTACTCAAAGTCGAAGGCAGTCATCTCCCGCTCGCCGCGGCGATATAGAAGGTAAACGGTTTCAGCACCCAGACGGCGAGCAGCACTTGCAGCGTCGATGGCCGTGTTTCCCGCTCCTACTACGACGACGGTGCCGGACAATTCCCTGAGGCGGCCAGTTTTGTAAGAAGCGATGAACTCGAGGGCGTTCAAAACGCCCTTGTGATCCTCGCCGGAGATGTTCATGCGCTGCATGGCGCCGAGACCAACTCCAAGAAAAAGGAAGTCAAACTCCGATTCCAGCTCTTCCAACGCCTCCGCGGTTTCGATGGCAGCTCCGGTGCGGAATTCGACACCCATACGGCGGATCATCTCGGCTTCGCGCAGGCTGTCCGAGGTGCGAAGCTTATATTCCGCGATTCCGTAGGTATTCAGGCCACCGGGAAGCTCATTGCGCTCGATGATAATGGCGTGCGCCCCGTGGCGGCAGAGTTCAGCCGCACAGGCGAGCGAAGCCGGGCCGCCGCCAATACAGGCTACCTGCACGTTGCGGGAGCCGCGCGGGGCCGTCAGCAACTCTTCACCAGTCGCCTGGAAGGAATCCATGGCGTACCGCTGTAGCCTGCCGATCTGAATTGGCTCGCTGTTGTAGCGATGCATCACGCATGCGCCTTCACAAAGGACTTCAACGGGACAGGCTTTGGCGCAACTGCTACCCAGAATGTTGGCGTCAAGAATGCGCAGAGCCGAGCCGCGCAGATTGCCGGTGCTGATGCGCTTGATGAATCCAGGAACGTCGATGTGGGTCGGGCAGGCAGCCGTACAAGGTGCGTCGAAACAGTTGAGGCAACGATTCGCTTCAATGACAGCCGCTTGCGGCGAAAGCGCTGGCTTTATGTCGGTAAAGCGCTCTCGCAACAGCAGATCGTCCGGGATGCTTGCGGTACTCATGAAGACCTCGGGAAGCTTGCGTACTCTGGTCCGCCGTCCTAACTAGAGTATCTGGCGGCAGACTCCCGTAAGAAAAGGGATGAGTAATAGACGTTATCGCACTGAAACAAGCTTGGGCAAGAGCGCACCATTGCATTTAAAGCACTTCCGCCATAGATCCACGAAATCAAGCGCTTGCAGGTCGGAGTGCTGTGGAGGCTTTGGAAGAGCGATTGAAAGTCAGTAAGGATTTTTGTTCACCGAGGCGATCCATTCGGCAAAACTGGACCACGCCTCATGGCGCAAATACTGAGCCTGGGGAAGCACCCGCTGCGCCGCGTCCTTGCGGAACTCTGCGTAGAGAAATGCATCGTCAAATCCGGCTTTGGCTGCATCTTCGGCGCTGGCCCCAAAGAAGACCGCATCAAGACGGGCCCAGTGCGAAGCGGCAAGGCACATGGGGCACGGCTCGCAGCTTGAATACAGAGCGCATCCCGCCAGGGAGAAGCTATTCAGGACCTTGCATGCGTTGCGAATGGCGGTGACCTCGCCGTGTGCCGTAGGGTCGTTCGTCAAAGTGACGATATTGACCCCCTCCGCAATGACCTTGCCTTCGTGGACCACCACTGCACCAAAAGGGCCGCCATTGCCGGACGTGACGTTGCGGGTAGCGAGGGAGATGGCCTGTCGAAGGAAGTCGAGGTTGGGCTGAAGCCTGGTTGGCATGATTTGCTGCGAATCGATTGCAGACAAGTCCAGTTTATCGCGTTCGAAGGAAGCTCAGATCGTCTGGACTATCGATATCCACTTCGCCGTGATCGAGGGGAATCTCGATCACGCTCCGGCTCGGATCATTGAGCAACCCTCGCGCGCCCTGATCGCCTTCCAGGGAAAGAAGGTCGGCATAGCTCGTTCGAGGGAAGAGGGCCGGAATCCCGCGTCTGCCGGAGTACACAGAAGCGATTGCACTGTCCGAATCCCGATCGAACGCTGCCAACATCAAGCGCAGATGATCTGCCGTCACAGCAGGCTGATCGCAGATCATTAGCAGCACCCCTGACGCCGCCGGCGCTTGTCCGTCGAGAACGCGAATCCCTGCGCGGATGGAACTGGCCATTCCCTCCTGCCAACCGGAATTCACAACGACGCTTGCACTCGATAAGTCGACGCTAGATTCGATCTGTGTGCTATGGGCGCCGAGCGCAACAAGCACAGGGGCTACTCCAGATTCGTGCGCAATGCGGATGGAGCGCTGAAGCAGGGTCTCGCCATGCAGCATGAGCAACTGCTTCGGCTGGCCAAGCCTGCTGCTTGATCCAGCGGCGATGATCAATCCAGCAACGCCTTTCATCGGGATGAGTCTACTCTGTCGATCCATCTGCGCTGTGCCTACAATGCTTGCATGGAGTCTGTGCGTTCAATACGAGAGGCCCGCGCCGCCCTTTCGTCCGGAACCACGAGGCCGATTGACCTGGCCAACGCCGCACTGGCGCGCGCAAATGGAAATGCCGGCCGCAACACTTATATCTGGCGTGATCCCCGTTGGACTTTGAACGAGGCCGCCCGCGCTGATTCTAGGCCCCCCGGATCAGGCGGCAATTTCGGTGATGGCCGCGCAAATCTCTGGGGCATCCCGGTTTCAGTAAAAGACTGCTTCGACCTGGCCGGTACGCCAACCAGCAGCGGGGTCAAGTTCTACGCCGCACTTAACGGCGCCGCTGTTCAGGATTCATGGGTCGTGGAACAGCTTCGCCAAGCTGGAGCAGTGATCACCGGCAAAACGCATCTTCATCCGCTCGCCTACGGCATCACGGGCGAGAATCCGGAGTTTGGCGACTGCGAGCAGCCAGGCAATCCTGGCGCGCTGACCGGTGGATCGTCGAGCGGGGCGGCCGCCAGCGTGCTGGAGGGTTCAGCGTTCGCGGCAATCGGCACCGATACCGGTGGATCGATCCGGGGACCAGCCGCCCTGTGCGGGCTTGCCGGCTACCGTGCGTCGATCGGGCGTGGTGACTGGCGCGGAGGCGCGCATCTGGCTGAGTCGTTCGACACAATGGGTTGGCTCTTCCGGGATCTCGAGGATGCTCCCCTGCTGGCAGAGACCTTCGCACCGGCGAAAAAGGCCGGCATCCGTGAGTACACGAGTTTAGCTATCGTCCCCAATGCTTTCCTGCACGACTGCGAGCCTGCGATCGCGCAGAGCCTTAAAGCCGTTGCGGGAGAACTTCGCGGTCTCGGCCTGCACGGAGCGACAATCGACGTTGAATGGTGGAACGACGCCTTCAACATATTTGCGCCGATCCAGGCATGGGAGGCCGCCCGCATTCACGCAGGGCATTTCGACAAGATCCAACCTGCGATTCGAGAGAGGCTGGAGTGGGGCGCCAGCATCACTGGTTCAGAATTGGCCTTACTGCGCCAGCGGCATGCAGAATTCCGGTCGAGGCTTGACGAACAACTGAACGAGCACCAACTCATCCTCCTGCCCGCCTCCCCTGTAACGCGACTGGAAGTCGGCGCTGACAACAGCCAGGCGCGAAGCCGGATTCTGCGCTACACCGCGCCCTTCAGCCTTGGAGGAAATCCCGTCGTGACGATTCCCGGCAGAGCTGGCGGAATGCAACTCGCCGCCGCTCGCGAAGACGACGAGAGCCTGCTGGAACTCGCAGCACGACTGGGTGCGTGCCGCGCTGCGCAGAGATGACCGCTGATCAGACCTGCAACGCCGTCAGATCTGAGAGGCCGCGAGTGGACTGAGGATCAGGTTGGTGATATTGCTGACAATCGGCTCAAATGCGTATTTCTGGTCAGCCGACAGCTTCTTCCAGGCAGGATCGTTACGGAACGTCTCCCACTTTGCGTCCAGTTCGGCCGTTGAGCCAAGGCTCAACATATAAGTCAGGCTGGGCATACGTTCCCCGATGAGTGTGTCGCCGAAGAAGACGGGGTGGAATCCTGCATTTTTGAAGACCTCAAATTCACCTGAATTGAACATCTGAACCTTCACGACGTGATCGCGATGGCTCGGGCTTTCATACGTCCGCAACTGAAAGATCCGCTTCCCTTTCTCAGGCGGCGTAACCTTCGGCCAGCCTTCAAACGCAATCAGCAGCGAAGAGTCCACACGAACGAACGCAGGTGCCGATGCCGGCGCACTCCAGAACGGCTCGGCAGCCTTCAAATACGTTTCATTCTGGCTAAGATCCAGTTCCAACGATGCGGCGGCCATGGGAGATGCCAGAGGGATCAGTACGTAGAATGTCGGCGTCTGGGGACCGATCTCGACGCGAAAGGCCCCGACTGGGCCGCCCTTGCCGGCCAGCGCCGGAATAAGCGCCTCGCTGATGTACTTCTCCGTGACCGATGTTTGCGATCCCGATTGCATGAAGTAGCGGCGGATCTGATAGTACTCGCGCTGTTTGGAAGTGTTGTCCTGCGCCTGCGCGCCGCCAGGTGCGGCTGCCAGCGCTGACGCGGCGAGAGTTCCTGCAAGAAAGTTACGACGCTCCATAGTGTCTCCAGTAAAGCAGATAAAGTTGAGCCGCTACTCTTCCCCGATGTCCTCATTCCAGATTTCTGGATGGTCGGCGATGTACCCCTGCAGAAGTTCACGGCACGCGCCGTTGTCGAGATCGACCACCTCGATACCGTTTTCGCGAAGCCAACCAATGCCACCGGAGAACGTCCGGCTTTCCCCAACGATGACCTTGCCGATGTGGAATTGGCGGATGAGCCCACTGCAGTACCAGCACGGCGCCAGAGTCGTAACCATGACGAGGTCACGATAGCTCTTCAGGCGTCCGGCTCGCCGGAACGCGTCTGTTTCACCGTGGACGGTGGGATCACCCTGCTGAACCCGACGATTGTGCCCGCTGCTGACCAGTTGACCTGACCGGGTGAAGAGAGCCGCTCCAATTGGGATTCCGCCTTCTGCACGGCCAAAACGGGCTTCTTCGATAGCTACCGCCAACATGGATTCGTTGCGTTCACGATCGTCGTTCATTTGCAGATGATCATAGGTGATGGGAGCCGCCTGAGGCACAAATAACAGGACGCACAGTTTTGGATGGGCGAAGAGATCAACACATCGCGCCTGCGCCAGATGGTCACGAGCGTTTCCTTAAGAATTGTTAAGAGAAAGCCGGCCTCCTGATGGGGCCGAGACGGTTATCTATCTGAAAAACGGAAAGATCCCGAGATCAGTTCTTCTAGCGGAGGTATAAGGATCGCGTAAACATCTCATTTTACGAGCCTAGCGGCGTTGACTTCGCGTGCGCTCCAAGTTGTAGGTTGGAGTGGATGAGAGATGCTGGTTACACAATCCGATCCATGGCTGAGCGTTGCGGAATGACCGCGCACACTCTTCGCTACTACGAGCGCGTTGGCTTGATTCAACCGGTTGGCCGCGCGCACAACGGTCACCGAAGGTATTCCGAAGCGGACGAGGCGTGGCTCAACTTTCTGCATTGCATGAGAGCCACCAACATGTCCATCCGCGAGATGCAGCGGTACGCGGCACTTCGGGAGCAAGGCGACGCTACTTCCCTGGAACGGCGCAAGCTCCTGGAAGACCACCAGGCCGGGATAGCTGAGAAGATCTCGGAATTGCAGAAGGCGCATGCGCTGTTGGCTCACAAGATTGCCAACTACAAGGCCATTGAAGATCGAACGCGCATCGGGGGTCCCCGGCTGGTCGAGCCGCAAGAGCAAGCTGAATTCGCAACTGCAAGCTAAAACAGACGATGTGGCCCGGGGTAACCGGGCCATCCTTGTCAGCGCGGCGGTTCGCGGCCCTCGGCTAACTTTGCATGCGCTGAAAGTGCCTCGTTCCCACCTATAAGGTTGTGGGCGTAGGATATCGGCACGGTGTTTTCCCTGCTGAGCGGTTCCTTCGTTCGAACGCTCTGGTAGCCCGAAACAATCAAAAGTTAGTGCCCTGTCTCAAGGAGGTCGACCTGTGGCAGACAGTATTGATACGCGCTTCAGGCATTTGCGCTCGCGCACACCGGAGCACTCGAATCATCAACTCGCTCCCGATCAACAGCCGGTAGATTTGGAACCAGTCGGGCTCGAATCAGCAAAGCTGCGGGTGAGCAGGCGCTCTTTCCTGGGCGGGATTGGCGCAACGAGCCTGATCGCAGGCGCGGCCTCGCTCGCCAATGCAGCTCCGCTCGAAGAGCCAACTCAGGAACAGACTGAGGCAGCGGGTGCTACGACGCTTACGCTTCGCGTCAACGGCAAAGAGTACCCCCTCAAGAATCTCGACCCGCGCGCAACGCTCCTGGATACGCTCCGTGAGCGGATTCACTTGACCGGCACTAAAAAGGGCTGCGACCACGGCCAATGCGGTGCTTGCACGGTGCACGTCAACGGGCGCCGCGTGAACAGCTGCCTGTCATTCGCGCTGATGCACGAAGGCGACGAAATCACGACCATTGAGGGTGTGGGACAGCCCGGCAACCTGCACCCCATGCAGGCGGCCTTTGTGGAGCACGACGGCTATCAATGCGGCTATTGCACCAGCGGCCAGATCATGAGCGCAGTCGCACTGCTCAAGGAGCCGATTGGTTCCACAGATGACGAAGTGAAGCAGGCCATGTCGGGCAATATCTGCCGCTGCGGCGCCTACACCAACATTCTGGCTGCCGTAAAGCAAGTCCGTTCCCGCGCATAGGACAGGAGACTGACCATGGAAACATTCAATTACGTCAAAGCTCCGAGTGTTGAGAAGGCTCTGGCGAGCATACAGGAAGCGAAATTCATCGCCGGAGGCACCACGCTGGTCGACCTGATGAAGTTGCACGTCGAGACGCCGAAGACCCTGATCGACATCAATCTGCTGCCCCTCGAAAAGATCGAGAAGCTGCCAGACGGTGGCCTGCGTATCGGCGCCATGGCGCGCAACTCCGATCTGGCGTGGAACGAGGAGGTCAAGAAATCCTACCCCGTGTTGTCTGAAGCGCTGCTTTCCGGCGCTTCCCCTCAGCTCCGCAACATGGCAACGACGGGCGGCAACCTGCTGCAGCGCACGCGTTGCATGTACTTCCGCGAGCCAGGTGCGGGCACGCCTGGCGGGTATGGCTGCAACAAGCGCACACCCGGCACCGGCTGTGCGGCAACGGATGGCTTCAACCGCATGCATGCGGTCCTCGGTACAAGCGATAAATGCATCGCGACGCATCCTTCAGACATGTGCGTGGCGATGGCCGCGTTGGAAGCGGTGATCCATGTCGAAGGCCCCAAGGGGAAACGAATCATTCCGATTGCGGAGTTCCACAAGCTTCCCGGAGATACGCCGCACATCGAGAATGCTTTGGAAGCTGGTGAGCTGATCACGTACGTCGATCTGCCAAAACCTGTCGAAGGAGCAAAATCCACCTACTTGAAGCTTCGGGATCGCGCCAGCTACGAGTTCGCGCTTGCCTCCGCAGCTGTTGTAGCTCGCGTGGAAGGCGGGCATATCCGCTACATTCGCATTGCCATGGGCGGGGTCGGCACGAAGCCCTGGCGCTCGCGCGAGGCGGAAGCAGCTCTCATGGGCAAAGCGGCGAACGAGGCTACGTTCAAGACGGCAGCCCAGGCCGCCCTGGCCAAAGCCAGGCCGCAGAAAGACAACGCATTCAAAGTGGAACTGGCGAAGCGCTGCCTGGTGCGCTCGCTCAAAACTGCAACGGCAACCGCTTAGTTGCATATTCTGGAGTAGTTGCTTATGGCGACGGACACGCTTCCTCACGCTACGGGCATCATCGGCGCAGCGGTGCCTCGCATCGACGGATCCCTGAAGACCACCGGAACTGCGCGTTACGCAGTCGATCATAACTTTCCCAATCTCGTTCATGCGGTTGCTGTGCAGGCCACCATCGGAAAGGGAAGAATTCGCGCTCTTTACACTTCCACAGCGGAGAAAATGCCGGGCGTGGTGTTGATCATGCATCACGGGAAGATCGACAACGTCTATCGCTTCTACCCTCATGAGTCGGACGGCACCATCAGTGAGGCCCGCCCCCCTTTTTCCGATGACAAGGTCTACTACTGGGGTCAGTTTGTCGCGGCCGTCGTCGCAGAGACGCTGGAGCAGGCCAAGGCCGCAGCGGCCGCCATCCAGGTGGAATACGACGCGGAAACTCCTGACGTTAAACTCGACCTCAGCGATTTCGAAGGCGACCGCCCTGAAAGTTGGAAGCGCGGCGATCCTGATAAAGCGCTGGCATCGTCTGCGGTCACTCTTGATCAGACCTACGTTACACCTGTCGAGACCCACAATCCCATGGAGATGCATGGCACCGTAGCCGTGTGGGACGGCGAGAGCTACACGCTCTATGAGTCCACGCAAGGTGTCGTCAATCATCGAGTCGTCATGTCGCAGGTGCTTGGAGTTCCTCGCGAGAACGTGCGCATCATCTCGAGGTTCATCGGATCTGGTTTCGGCGGGAAGCTTTTTCCTTGGCCGCAATCGTCGATTGCCGCGTCAGCCGCACGTACGCTGAATCGCCCTGTAAAGATCAGCGTCGATCGCCGAATGATGTTTTCCAATACCGGTCACCGCCCGCATACGCAACAGCGCATTCAGCTCGGCGCTACGCAAGATGGCAAGCTGACGGCGATCCGGCACGACTTCTTCACGCAGACCTCTCAGCTCGACGACTTTGTGGAGCATTGCGGCGAGCAGACGCCGTTCATCTATAGCTGTCCGAACCTCGTCGTCACGACCGGCATGGTGCGCCGCAACGTAGGAGCTCCAGCTCCGATGCGCGGTCCCGGAGCAGTGCCCGGCCTTTTCGCCTTGGAGTCGGCCATGAACGAGCTTGCTGAAAAGCTCAAAATGGACCCGCTCGAACTTCGACTGAAGAACGACGCAGAACGTGACGAGGGCAAGAATTTGCCATTCTCTTCGCGACACTTGAAAGAGTGCTGGACGACGGGCGCGGAGAAGATTGGCTGGAAAAGCCGGACACCCGAGCCGGGATCGATGCGGCGCAACGGCAAGTTCATCGGACTTGGCCTCGGAAGCGCATCGTGGTCAGCTGCACGAATTCCCTGCACCGCCAGTGTGGAGCTCTGCCCCAACGGGCGCGTATGCGTCCGCTGCGCTACGCAAGACATCGGCACCGGGACCTACACGATCTTAGCCCAGGTTGTGCACGCAGCCACTGGCGTTCCTCTCGATCGCATCGATGTATTCCTCGGCGACAGCTCACTTCCGGAGGGACCGACATCCGGCGGATCGATGGCAACAAGCGCCGTTCTCCCGGCAACAACGACAGCTACAAACTCCGCCGTAACGCGGTTGCTTCACATCGCGGCGTCTCTACCCGAATCGCCGTTCCATGGAATGAAGCCGGAAAACCTCGCCATCTCCAACGGCAGGGTGATGCAGAAGAACGATCAGCAGCCGAAGGTGGTCGGAGTGTCCATGCGCTCTGGCGCTCAGCTCTCAGCGAACGGCGTTCCTTTCGAAGAAGTTTTGAAGATGGCCAACCTGAGCGGCATCACGGCGACAGGCAAAACCGCACCATCCTTCGAAGATCCTAAGGCCAAACAGTACTCGCTGCATTCCTATGGCTGCCACTTCGCTGAAGTCGAGTGGGAACCGGAGATCGCGCGCCTTCGCGTCAGCCGCATTGAATCGGTATTCGATTGCGGACGCATTATCAATAAGAGTGCGGGCACCAATCAGATGCTTGGCGCAGTAGTGATGGGCCTGGGCATGAGCTTGTTTGAAGAAACGGTGCACGATCACAGAACCGGCCAGCCTATCAACAACAACTTCGCCGATTACATTGTTCCTACGATCGCCGACCTTCCCGAGTTGCACATCACTTTCCTTGACTATCCCGATTACATCGTGAACGAGTACGGCGCGCGCGGAATCGGCGAGATCGGCATGGCGGGTGTAGCTCCGGCGATTACCGATGCTGTTTATCACGCAACCGGAGTACGGGTCCGCGAACTTCCGGTTCGTATCGAGGATTTGCTGAAGTCCACTATCCACGAGGCTTGAATTTCCGAAACTGCAGCAGAACGCAGCGAAAGAGGCACGTATGAGCACGACCCCGGCTGGAATTATAGGGCGGCCAACGCCCCGCATTGATGGCCCGCTGAAGACAACGGGCGCGGCCAAGTACTCGGCGGACTTCCACATCGAAGGCATGGCCTATGCGGTACCAGTGATTGCATCGATTGCTAGCGGCAAGATCCGTGCGCTGGATACATCCGCAGCCGAGAAGATGCCGGGCGTGTTGCTCGTTTTGCATCACGGCAACATCGGGCCGCTTTACCGCACCGTACCCGGGGATGGTGATGCCACCAACAGCGAAGTGCGCGCGGCGTTTGAAGACGATGTGGTGCGGCACTGGGGCCAGTACATTGCGCTTGTTGTCGCTGAGACCTTCGAGCAGGCCACAGCCGCCGCAGCCCTCGTAAAGGCCGAGTACGAGCCCGAAACGCCCAAGCTTCGCGCAAGCCTGGATGACTACACCGGCGAGCGCAAGAAGGGCAGCCACCGCGGCGATTTTGACAAGGCATTCGCATCTGCCCAGGTGAAAGTCGACCAGACTTACGTAACGCCAATCGAAACGCACAATCCTATCGAGATGCACGGCTCGGTCGCGGTCTGGGATCGTGAGCAGCTAACGATGTTTGAAACGAGCCAGGGCGTAGTGAATCACCGGGTCGTGATGGCGCAGACTCTCGGGATTCCTATCGAGAACGTGCGCGTGGTTACACGATTTCTCGGATCCGGATTCGGCGGAAAGCTTTTCCCATGGCCGCACTGCGCGATGAACGCCGTGGCTGCCCGCAAGCTCGGTCGTCCGGTGAAGCTCAGCCTCACGCGCCGCATGATGTTCTCGAGCGTTGGATATCGCCCCCGCACCGAGCAGCGAATTCGCCTCGGAGCATCGAACGATGGCAAGCTGGTCGCACTGAGTCACGACTATCTGAACAACACATCGATACTCGACGACTTCGAAGAGGGCTGCGCCGAAGCGACGCCTTATCTCTACAGCGTCGCGAATTTGTCAGTCAGCAGCGCGCTTGTTCGCCGCAATCTCGGCGCTCCGATGTACATGCGCGGCCCCGGCGCTGTTCCGGGACTGTATGCATTGGAAGCGGCGATGAACGAATTAGCAGATGCACTAAAGATCGACCCGGTCAAGCTGCGCGTTATAAACGATGCAGAGAAGGATGAGGACAAGAACATACCTTTCTCGTCGCGGCACTATCGCGAGTGTCTCGAGACTGGAGCCAGTAAGTTTGGCTGGGAGAAGCGCACGCCTGGTATCGGATCGATGAAGCGCGACGGCAAGATCCTCGGCTGGGGGATGGCCGGCGCGAGTTGGGTAGCGACGCGGCTTCCCTGCACCGCACATGTTGAATTTCATTCGAACGGGCGAGTATCCGTTCGCAGCGGAACGCAGGACATTGGCACCGGCACCTACACAACGTTTGCGCAGGTTGTTCACGAGAAGACCGGCGTCCCTCTTGATCGCATCGATGTGGTTCTCGGAGATAGTTCTCTCCCTGACGGCCCAATGTCTGGAGGATCCATGGTTACCGGCTCGGTATGCGACGCAATCGCAAAGGCGTCTACCGAAGCCATGAAGAAGATGCTTGCGCTCTCTACAGGGACGGACGGCTCTCCTTTGAAGGGGACGAAAGTGGAGGAGCTCGAGTTTGCGGACGGACGTATTCGTAAGAAGGATCAGGCGACAGGCGATCCGGAGTTCTCGGAAATCCTCAAGCTTGCACGCATCGACGGCTTAAGCGCGGAAGGGAAAACGGTACCGACGTGGGAGGACCCTCAAGCGAAAGACAAGTCACTGCACTCTTACGGCGCACAGTTCGTCGAGGTTGAGTGGGAGCCGGAGATCGCTCGACTCCGTGTCAGCCGTGTTGTCACGGTGATCGATGCCGGCCGCATCATTAATCCTAAGGCTGCCGCGAACCAGATTGCCGGCGCCGTGGTTATGGGTGTCGGCATGGGGCTGCTCGAAGAGACAGTCTACGACCACCGCACAGGCCAGCCTATCAACGGCAGCATGGCCGACTATCTGATGCCTACCTGCGCGGATGCTCCTGAGATCGACGTTACGTTCCTCGATCATCCTGATCCCGTGATGGGCGAGTATGGGGCGCGCGGCGTGGGCGAGATTGGCCTGGCGGGTGTCGCCGCCGCGATCACTGCTGCCGTCTATCACGCTACGGGTACGCGGGTGCGCGAACTGCCGGTAAAGATCGAGAACCTGCTCCAGTCCAAAATTGTGAAGGCGTAAAATGACTCGTAGATGACGGACCTCGAGAACATTCTGCCGCTCTGGCACCAATTGGAAGCAGCCGGAGCGGATTATGTTCTCGCCACCGTAGTTGACGTGGAGGGGCCTAGTTATCGCAAGCCTGGCGCGCGCATGCTGATCGCCCAGGACGGACGCCGCGCGGGCACCGTAAGCGGCGGATGCCTCGAATCTGAGGTTGCCAAACGTGCATGGTGGCTCACAGAGTCAAGTCCCGTCGTAAGACGCTACTCAACGGCCGCCGACGATGGTGATGTGCCCTACGGCTCAGGATGCGGCGGCGTTGTCTACGTTTTGCTGGAGCGCCGTTCGACTGCTGCTTTGCTGTTGCGGGAGCTTGAAGCGGCTTTTCACGCGCGTGTTCCCCTGGCAATTGCAACTGTTCTTGAAGGCGACAACATCGGAAAGCGGGCCTTTGCTGGTTCAACCACTTCAAGTAATCGAGAGGCTCAGGGATCGAGTGAGGATGTGAATTCATCCTTGGGCAGCATGGCTCTTCAAGCATTGCGCGCCATGCAGTCGATCGACCAGCGCATCACGATTGAAGATGTTCCCACGCGGGTCTGGGTTGATTATCGTGCTGCCCGGCCGGGCTTGTGGGTCTTCGGTGCCGGTGATGATGCCCGGCCAATCGTTCAACTCGCCCGGCAGTTGGGCTGGTTCGTAGCGGTTGCCGATGGCCGCAGCCATCTCGCAACTCGCGATCGTTTTCCAAGCGCCGATTCGGTCGTGACCCTGCCGATTGCGGCGATGCCGCTCGGGAACCCCTCAATCCTCAACAATGTGCATTCTACGGATGCTGCAATCCTGGTCACCCACAGTTTCGATCAGGACACACGAGTCATGGCCGCGCTTCTTGCGCGCGAAAGTCCGCCTGTATATATGGGCGTCCTCGGTCCGCAGCGTAGGACACGCGAAGTGCTGGGCGAAGCGGCAAGGCTTCTCGGTATGGAAAATAACCCGGAGCGCATCGAACAATGGCTCGAGCATCTCCATGCCCCCACCGGGCTCGACATCGGCGCAGAGACGCCGTCGGCCATTGCTCTATCCATCGTCGCCGAAATCCAGATGACGTTGAATAACGGATCCGCCTTGCCGCTGCGACAGGTACGAGCCGTCCCGCCCATCTCGGCAAAAGCTTGAACGGCTCAGCGAAGGGTTTAATGGCCGGATTAAGCCGCCGCCTGCTGCTTCAGATGTGCGTCAAGCACATCAAGGAACTTCGCGAGCCACGCTGGATGCGCTGGCCACGCCGGCCCCGTCACGAGCTTGCCATCTACCATCGCGTCCGTCATTTCGAGTGATACGAAGGTGCCACCCGCCAAGCCGATCTCCGGTGCGCAGGCCGGATAGCAGTTGAGCTTGCGGCCCTTCAGCACTCCGGCGGCTGCCAGCAGTTGCGGACCATGACACAGCGCGGCAATGGGCTTCCCTTCCCGGTCAAAATGGCGCACAATGTCGAGGACTTTCTGATTGAGACGAAGATATTCTGGCGCACGGCCACCCGGAACCAGGAGAGCGTCATAGTTCGCAGGGTTAACGTCGTCGAATGTAGCGTTGAGCGTGAAGTTATGGCCGCGCTTCTCCGTGTAAGTCTGGTCGCCTTCGAAGTCGTGAATCGCGGTGCGGACCTGTTCGCCTTTCTTCTTACCAGGACACACGACGTCCACAGCATGACCGACCATCTGCAACGCCTGAAAAGGGACCATGAGTTCGTAGTCCTCTACAAAGTCGCCTGCCAGAACGAGGATTTTAGCTGATTTCATTGAGAGATCTCCGTGTCAAACATGCTATCTGACGGAACAGCGAGAAAGAAATCTCAGCCGTGAAAAGCGCGTAGAGCGCAGGCAACTCTGATTGATCGGCCGTTATAACCTAATAGGAGATGCCCGGTTCTCCAAAGACGCTCGAAGCGCTCAATGCCCGAATCATCAAGTGCGATCTCTGTCCTCGCTTGCGTGCGCACTGCACTGAGATCGCGCGGGTGCGTCGCCGCGCTTACATGGAGTGGGAATACTGGGGCCGTCCCGTGCCGTCATTTGGAGACCAAGAAGCACGTGTACTAGCTCTGGGGCTCTCTCCAGGAGCGCATGGGTCCAATCGAACAGGGCGCCCCTTCACCGGAGACGGATCTGGCCACTTCCTTTACCCGGTTCTTTACGAGGCGGGATTTGCCTCCCAGCCGAATGCGACTTCTTCGCAGGATGGAATGAAGCTGCGCGACCTCTGGATCACATCTGTTGGCCGATGCGCGCCTCCGGGCAATAAGCCCACCCCTGAAGAGCTGCGCAACTGCTCACCCTGGCTGGACGAAGAGATGGCGCTGTTGAAAAACTTGCGCGTGGTGGTGTGCCTCGGACGCATCGCGTTTGACGGCCTTCTCGCACACGAGCAACGACAAAGCGGAAAAATCGCTCGGTCACGGTACCCATTCGGCCACGGAAACGAGTTCACGCTTCCTGGCGGTCTGCAGGCGATCACGAGTTATCACCCGTCGTTGCAGAACACGAACACCGGCAAGCTGACGAAACTAATGTTCTTGAGAGTTTTCATGCGCGCGAGAGAAATGGCCGGATTGAAGTAGATGGCGTTTGCAGTCTCGCAACCGTTATTCTTGTGCAGCCTGCGACTGCAGGCCTGTCCGGAGGCACAGATGCGATACGCAGCTGTTAAGCTGTTGAATTCAGTTCTGGTACTGGGTGCGATAGGAGCGCAGACACAAACGATGCAATCGTATCACTGGTCGAAATCGCAGCTACTCGAACGCGCAAAGCATTTGCAGGAACAGGCCACTAGAGGCGATGGCTCCGCCAGCGAAACTCTTGAGAAATACCCACACCACTACACTATGCTCGCCTTTCGCCAGAAAAGCGGAGGCGGCGAATTGCACAAGAATTTCGCTGACATGTTCGTCATTCTCGACGGACACGCCACAGTGGTTACAGGAGGCAGCGTTGTCGAGCAGAAGATTGTTGACCCAGGTGAAATTCGCGGTAAATCGGTTGACGGTGGAACGCGTCAGGACGTTAAGGCGGGTGACGTCGTCCACATTCCTGCTGGGATGGCGCATCAGATGCTGTTGGCAGACGGCGAGACCGTTACATATTTTGTGATCAAGGCCGAAGAAGCGCGCTGAAACTCTCAGGCTGCCTCAGTGGCGGTCGCGATGCCGCGCTCGAGTTTCTTCGAAAGATAAATACTCCCGACGCAGAATCCGATGAATAGGTAGTACCCCGGCAGGATAGTCGAGCTGTTCGTAGGCAGCACCAGTTGCTGAACTGCGGGTTCTGCGCGTATGCCCCCCATGCCACCCTCGATCACCCCATTGAATGCGATAAACGACATGAAGATCGCCAGCACCATCACGTCGGCCATCGACCACTTGGACAGTTCGAAAGCCAGCAGTCTAACAGTGCGGCTCGTGCGCAGCAATGACGGTCGAAACAGTGATGCGCCAAGCGCAAGCATCTTGAGCGCAGGAAAAACGACGCTGAACAGGATCACCAGCACCGCAACCAGCGACATGGCCGGCCTGTGCATTTCGATCAGGCTGCGGGATACTTCAAGCACCGTTTTGCTGCGATAGTAGAGGGACTGATCGCGAAACTCGATCGGCGCACCAAGGAGTGTGGCATCCAGTTTAGTGACGCGTACCTCCACTTCAAGCATCGGGCTCAGCACTCCGCCAACAAGCATCGCGATGCAGAACCCCATCAGAATAGGGACAGCCGACCGTGAGAGCGGGGCGCGCGTTAGAGTAAGCAAAATGAACCCAAGAGCTGCGCAGCCGAGGACGACGAGGTAGTTCCTCTTCAGCAGACTATCGGATTGCAAGATGCGGTTTCGAAGCGCCTCTTCGCATTCGCCACTGGAAGAGCAGCCATAGCGATGCAGAATCGCCGAATGCGTGGTCATGTCAACCGAGCCGAACGTATTTCTTACCGCATCGTTCAGAACTGTTCGTACCGACTCCTTGAAAGCCTTCTGGTTCTGTGGCTTCTCCAGCTCGGCCAGCACCACATTTGTATATTCCGGAATATGCGGGCGCAGCGAGTTTACGATCATGTTGACCATCATGGGAGGCGCAGTAAACGCGGGAGGCGGAGGTTTCGCGCTTGAGCCCGCCGGTTGCTTCGCACTGGAACTCGCGGATGGTTTGGCATTTGGGCCGGAAGGTTTGGAAGCACTCATCTGCTTCTGGATGTTGTCGAGCAGAGAATTCAGCGAGTGCTCGACCATAGGACGCAGATTCTTCCCTTGCCCGCCAAGGTCGAGCTTGTCCACCTGCGCATTGAGGATTGGGCCAATGATGCCGCGCCATTGGTCCGCGCTGAGAAGACCGTACCGGACGTGCTGCAGTTCCGCAAGGTCAGTGCGGAATTCGCGACGCCTGGAAAGCCCATCCACCGTCAGCCACGTAAACCAGATCGCCGGCAGCAGGAGGAACGCACTGATCGCACGCCTGGCATAGAACCGGCGCGAACGTTCGGGCTGCGAGGGGATCGAGTGTACGTCCGGATCACTCACGTCAATGAATACGAGTATATGCGCTCTGCGGGACAGTCCCCGAACTCAGTGAATCTCCAGAGAATGAAGAGCGCTTCAGGCCGAAGCGCTCGCGATGCCAGCTTTTGCATGATACGGCTTGCTGTAGTGCGTCGACCACTGCACAAGGTCTGCATTCAGGAACCGGAAGCTACCGTGGTCGGCATCGATCTCGAGAAGCATGTAGGCGTTGGGATCGTAACGCGTGGCCGCCATGATGTAGTGCTGAGGCCCGTAGGTGTGCGCGAAATCAACCCACCTGTGAACGTGGCCGGAGACGACAAGCTGAATCGTGTCGGCATGTTTACGAAGCAGCGGGTGCAGGCCGAAATCCTTAAACTCGACATCCTGCACTGCCAGGAGCGGGTAGTGAACAAAAACAAATGTCGGCTTGCGCTGGGCGAGCTGCGCTTCGAGCCACTGAAGATGCTCCTCGCCGAGGCTTCCCATATTCGGGTTAAAGTTCGAGGCTTTGTTGTCCTGTGTCGATCCCAGGAAGTTATTCAGGTGAACGAATTTGTAGCCCTTGTAGTCGAAAACCCAGTAAGGGTCAACATTGAACTTTGCTTTAAAGAGCCGATGGCTCATCTCGCGCGGCACATGCCGGACATCATAGTCGTGGTTGCCCCACCCGATGTGAACAGGCATGTGAAAACCGTCAGTGAGGGCCTTTGCGTTATCGAGCCGCGTTTTGTTTTTGAAGTAGAAGTCGTAATCCTGAGATGGATAGTTGTGAAAGTAATCACCGAGCAAGAAGACTTGCTCAATCGCGGGAGAGAGTGAGTTGATGAGATCGCGAGCGGCAATCAGGCGCGGCGTCGTGAGTAAAATGCTTTCATTGTCCTCGATCCCGTTTTCGCTGCCCTTCACATAGAAGTCGTCGATGATGTGCGTATCTGCAATGAGAGCGATATAGAATTTGCTGCTGGCTGTTTGAGGTGCAACCTCACGCGCCCATAACGAGCGCGTGAGGTTTGCGGTTAGAGCCGCGGCAGTGAGTGCGCCGAAGCTGCGACGAGTTAACTGCGCCATGCAGGCCTCTCCGGATTAGAAGCTGAGCTTCCCTGCTACCTGAAGCTGACGCGGTGGGAAGGAGCTTGTGATGGAACCGAAGCTGCCAGAGCTGCGGTTTGAGTTTGGCGCCATGTAGTTCACCTTGTTCAGCACGTTGAAGGCTTCGCCACGCAGGTCGAACGAGGAGTGCTCGTTCCAGAGGCGGAAGCTCTTGTGCAGTCCAAGGTCCAGCTGGTTGAAAGTCATATCACGCAGCGAATTTCTTCCCGCCGTTCCGTAGGGGTGCGACGGATCGCCGGGCAGAGTGACCGCGGTTGTGCTGAGATAGCCGTTCAGCGCAGAGGTGGCCTTCACCCAGCTGCTCTTCGGGTTGATTGCGTTTCCGTTCTGATTGGGCCTCTGCGTGAGCAGTGGGCTGAGCTGGTATGCGGCTGCCGGGCTGTAGGTGAGATTGAAAGGCTGACCGCTGGTGTCGGTGTTGATGGCCGTGAGCTGCCATCCGCCCAGAACCGTATTCACCGCACGGGGCATGCCGTTGGCGAAGCGGCGGCCACTGCCGAAGGGCAGATCCCACACAACACTTAGCGTATTGTTGATCGGCTGGTTGTAAGCAGATGGACCGCGTTCGCCCGGCAGGTTGGCCAGGTTGACGCGCGAGTTGTCGCCATTGGGTGTGTCAAGGTGGCCCGAAGCATTGTCAATCGCGTGCGACCACGTGAACGAGTTCAGCAGGTAAATCCCGCCCGAGTAGCGGTGCTCGAACTTCGCCTGGAGGCCGTTGTAGTTGAGGAAACCCGCGGGAATAGACTCCTCGATTGTCGTGAAGGTTGTAATCGGCCGACGAGCCTGAACGCTCAACGTGCCGGTGGGCGAGTTCGCCGCTGCCTGGTTGAGGTCCGCCAACACCCAGATATGGACGCCATGTTCACCGACGTATGAGAGCGTGAACACGCTGTTTTTCCCAATCTCGCGCTGCAAATCGAGATGCCATGCCTGCACGTAACCGGTCGGGATGTCCTTCGGAATGTACCGGGTCTGAGCGATCAAGGTGTTGAAATTGCTTGCCGCAACGAAGTTCGAAGGATAACCCTGCATGACCGTCCGGAAGCAATTGATGTAGTCGTCACCGCCACAGACAGGCTGCGCGGTTCCCGTGAAGGCGAATGGCGCCACCTGGTTGACCGCCGAGTTGATGATGAACGGACCGTTGTAGGCCAGCAGATTTTCACCGCCCTCGCGGTTGAACTGATCGAAGCTCAGTCCATACGCCGAACGAACCACTGTCTTAGGATCAACTTGCCATGCGATGCCAACGCGAGGCGCGAAATCCAATTTTGGTGTGTTCACCAGAGCCCGCTTGTAAAGCGAGCCGCTGGAAGCTTGTATCAGCGTATTCGACGCGGGATCGAAATTCGCCAGCGTGTTTCCGTCGACGAATTGCGGTGTTACCAGCTCATACCGCAGTCCCGCATTCACCGTCAGCGACGGCAGCAGTTTCCAGTCGTCCTGAACGTAGAAGTAGTTCATGCGCTGGTGGTAGTTAACGATTCGGAAGTTGTTCAGCTGGTAGCTGTCCCGCGCGCCGGTCAGGAAGTCGGTGAGATATGCTGCAGCGCCTGCGCCCGCATCGCTCGTACCACCGCCATTCTGGCTGAACCCCTGATTGAAGGTTTCGCCACCGTAGACGGGATTGAAGTCATCCACTTCAGTATTGATCGAGAGATATTCCCATCCGAACTTCATGCTGTGTCGTCCCCTAATCAGCGAGTAGTTGACTTTGGGATTGATGACGAACGGATTCTGGAATTGTGGGTTCGAAGTCTGCGCGCCCCACGTGCTGAAGTTCTTCACGCTCTCATTGCTGAGGCGGCGAACCACGGTCTTGTCCGTAGGAAGTCCGGGAACACCTGACTGAACGTTGAGACTCTCCTGACCCGCTAGATATGGTGCCTTTCCACCATGAGTCCATGTGAATCCGATACGGGCGTCGATCGTGGAGTTGGGTCCGAAAGCGTGTGTAATTCCGGAAGCGATCTGCCGGTTGTAGGCGTGAATGGTGCCGTTGCCGCCATCACCCGCGTCGCCCGGGATGTTGGTTGCGTCAACAATGTCGCCCTTGTGGTCGCTGTAGCGGCCGAAAACAGTTGTCTTGGTGCTCACGATGTAGTCGAGCCGCCCATCACCCTTGTTGTCTGTAAGCCGGGCGCGCGGAAATGAAACGTAATTATTGGAAAAACCCGCGACGTTCGGAGACGGAAGCGCGTTGATAACCGCTGTCGCCAGCGGGGTCCAGTCGGACTGCGGAACAATTCCACCCGCATACGCCGCGCCCGTGATCGGGTTGCGCAAAGGAACGGGAGCGCCCGCTGTCGTCTGGAAAATGCCTTGCCGCTGTAGATCGGTCGGTACGGTGGCTGCCGCATACTGCGCCTGCACCTGCCGATTGCCCTCGTAGTCGGCGAAGAAGAAGAGCTTGTCGCGCAGAATCGGTCCACCGATGTCGCCGCCGAACTGGTTGCGAATCAGCATTGGTTTCTGCGCCAGACCTGTGAGCTTGTTGATGGGTGGAGAGAAGGGGCCGATCGCATTGAAGATTGTGTTGCGGTGGTACTCCCACAATTTGCCGTGCACCTGATTGGTGCCGCTGTTGATGGAAACGTTGACGACCGCGCCTGATGCGCGGCCAAACTCAGCGGAGTAGTTGTTCGTCTCCACGCGGAATTGGTTGATGGCGTCGGGAGATGGGGGGATTGCCTGGTTCGAGAAACCCTGGTTGGATGTGCCGTACGCGTTGTTATCCAGACCATCGAGAAGGAAGTTGTTGAACTCCGAACGCTGGCCATTCACGTTGTAAGAAGCGTCACGGCTGGTTACAGATTGATTCTCTAGGTTGTTGCGGCGAACGCCGGGCGCGAGCGACATCAGGTCACCGTACGCGCGGCCATTGAGCGGCAAATCGTGTACCTGAGTCTCGGAGATCATGGTTCCCGTAGAAGACGTCTCGCTCTCAAGTTGCGTTGCGGCACCCGAGACAACCACAGTCTCGGAGACGTTGCCGGGCTTGAGCGTAACGTCCACGCGCTGCCGCGTATTGACGTTGACAGCGAAGGGATCTGTTACAGAATCGCTGAAGCCTTGAGCCGAAGCAGTGACCTTGTAACGGCCCACATGAACATCGGGAAATTGAAAGTGCCCGTCGTTGTCGGTTGTTGCCGCAGTGGTGATACCGGTGCTTACGTTCACCAGCGTCACCTTACTGTTTGCAATGGGTGCTCCACTCGAATCCCGGACAAAGCCGAGGACAGCGGAGGTCTCAAATTGCGCCCAGGCAATTGACCCGCAGATGAGCATCAGAAGAGCTGCAAGTAACTGTTTGCGTCTCACGATCGTCTCCTAAATTGTTGCGTCGTGCGTTGGGGGAAGTTTCTTTTTTCGAAACCGCGTCTGGGTTCGACGTCAAATTGATGTTGGGGCAGGGACCACCGGGCCCAGCATTTTGCCGTTATGGCAAAAGCCCTGGAATACCCTACGAGGCTGCCAAAACCGGTGTCAATCGTTGTTTGTTCGGACTTTGGAGGAATTCGGAGAGCCAGATGGCCTTGGACAACTTGCCCGCTTAATTCTCCGCATGTGCTCAACAATAAGGGCGTTCCGTAAATCTCCTGTTAAAGCGATTTTTCGCCCGACCGGTAAAAATTGACCGGCCAGTTTCTCGGGGTCAGAACCCCTGATTAATGAATCTTCTTGCCGGGTTAATCGCTGTGGTTCTCCGTTGTTGTTCGTCACAATTCTCTGTTTCTCGCCAGTCCGGTGCGGAGTTTCAAGCCACCAGGCGTTCTGCCCGGTCCGACACCGCGACGAGTTGGCGATCTCGCCTCGCTGGAACATATGGGTGGAGCACTGAAAACCCCGAAAACTCATAACATCTTTATCGCTCGTGATTTTCAATCCGATTCGGTATGGCTCATTCACTTGTACTCTTCGCCCAGCGGGTACTGGCGATCATGTTCTTCACCGGACTCACCGGATGCGCGACCGTAGTTGTCATCAGTTGGATTTCCATCTTCAAAGATGGCTTTTCGGATCTCAAAAACAAAGAGAACGAATCTCACTGGGAGAATTCCCAGCACACCGCGCCGCTCACAGGCAGGTCGAGGACGGCTCCCGCTTCCCTCGGACGAGCAGAAATTTAGAAGTAGAGATATCGGAGATTTAAAACTCGCCGACGGGTTTAACCGCACTTTAGTGCGGCCAACGGCTGATTCACGATTTGGAGCGGGAGACCAGGATCGAACTGGCGACATTCAGCTTGGGAAGCTGACGTTCTACCACTGAACTACTCCCGCCCTTTTGACCATTTACTTGCGAAGTGATCAGAACCTGCAGTCCATTTTACTCTCTTCCAGGAAAACCTTGATCTTTGGACGTACCCTGGTGGGCGAGGCGGGAATCGAACCCACAACCCCCGGCTTAGAAGGCCGGTGCTCTATCCGATTGAGCTACTCGCCCGCTTCACTCATTGTAGCGTTGAAACGTCTGGTCACAAATGGCGAGCGGGGTCCTTCTATGTGCCGCAATCATCGAAGGAGAGCAACTGCGCTGGTGAACGCTCTCAGGCACTCACCTAGCCGGGTCTTTGATTCCGCGATGGTTGGGCCACAAGCTGTAAAGTAAATCGTAGCACCCAGACTGTTGAGATCCGCCATCACAGCTTTCCGAATGACGACGTCAATCCTACAACGGCGGAGCACAACCTCTCGCAATCGTGCGCACAATCTTTTGCAATCACGCTCCGCCCTGATGGCGTGATTCCAAATCTGATCGCTGCGCAGAAGCACATCAATGTAGCAGGCAATCGCGTAGGCCGACTCCTCGATCGATGCATCCATCTCATCCGGATCGATGTGCTCGGGCGTGAAAACGTCCGACTTACTCGTCCACACCGGCGAAGCTGCCCCATTCAATTGAAGCAGTGACTCTGCCAAGCCCGGTAGCCCGAGGCACTCACTGAGAGCGGAGATTCTCTTCGGCTCTGAGCGCAGGTCGACGAAGCCATTCCAGTACGCCTCGATCACCGGCGCGCCGGCGCCGATTTCAAATTCCCAATCAGCTTCCATATGAATTGCCGACTGGTTCTGCGGACAGCGCGAAGCGCATGAGGTAACGAACAATGCTGGCCTCGGCCCAATGAATATCTTCGCCGCGATCCCGCGAAAGATAGGCGCAATGACCGCCGTGCTCAGTTTCAACCAGCAACACACGCGGATTCGACAAAAGCTTTGCGCGAGTCTCCGCAGTCATCCTCACAAACGGGTCATCGACGGCGCGCAGAATGAGTGTGGGAACGGTTATCTTGTCGACGACGCGCGCGCTCGCCGCACGATAGTAGTAATCGTCCGCGTCCCGAAATCCGCAATGACGCGCCACAATCTCATCATCAAACTGGCGTAGCGAGCGGATGGGGCCTACCTCATCGCTTCCATATATCTGCGGATAGAGAGCAGATTTACGCCGGTAGCGTCGCATGAGCCGGCGGAGAAAATGCCACTCATAAACACGGTTTCCTGGCTCATGCAGCGCGTCAGATCCAGCCGCTAAATCGATCGCCGGGCAAACAGTGGCTACCGCGCAGAGCGGAGGAGCGTTTCCCCACTCGCCAGCCAGTTTCAGCACGAGGTTCCCGCCCATCGAATATCCAACGAGCGCTACGCGCTCAAGCTTGAACTTCGCGGCATAGTGGCGAATAACCGCACCAACATCGCTCGAGAGGCCTGAATGATAAAGCGTCGGCGTCAGATGATCGGTTCCTCCGCAGTTGCGCATGTTCATGCGCACAACATTGCAGCCCGCATCCCACGCGCGTGAGGCGATGCCGCGAATATAGCGCGATTCAGACGAACCCTCCAAACCATGAACAAGAATCACGGTCAGCCGCCGGGCTCTTTCCGACTCAGACTGCCAGTTGCAGTGACACATCACGCGGCTGCCATCCGCCGGATCCACCTCGACGGCTTCAGCCACGGTCTCTTCTCGAAACGGAGGCCGCCTGAGGTAGTTGCCGATAATGGTCTGCAAATGCGGATTGCGCAAGCCGCGACGCGGCTCAAAAGGCCGCAGACCAGCTTTCAGCAGAATCGCCGCCTGGTCAAGATTGTCAGCTTTGGGAGGTTCGGGGCTCACTTGGTCGATGATTCAAGCATACGCATGTGGCGCCTGGTGCGGATCAAAAATTCAGACGCGATCATTGCCTGAATCTACTGAACTCAGGTTACCACGGATGCCAAAAATGCCGCGCTTGCAAGCCATTTCGCGGCCAATTCAGATTTAAAGTCATGCCCTTAACGAATAGCGGGCCTTCAGACGCGCGTTTTTGTTTCCGCCGCAGTTTGTGGCACCATGGTTTCAGTGAGCTTCTTTCCCAAGGCGATCTGTATTACGGCGATATGCATGCTCACATTCGTTGTGGGCCAGATCGTTGTCTGCGATCTGCTTCACTCTGATGACTGTTACCTCTCTTCTCAATCACAGGATCAGGACAAGAATCATGATCGCCCATCGACAGATTCCTGCATGTGCTGCTGCTCGCACATCACAATAGCACAGGCGTTCGTTGTAGATTCTCGGGAAACTGTCGTTCCGGCACCCCCGTCATATATTGTTCATTCCCCCGTTCCCGCCCCAGCCAGGATCGAGCATCCCCCTCAGCTCGCTTAGTAACGCACTGGCAATCGCACCCTAAATCAGAATCTGGAGATTTGTATGCGCGGGAGAATAGCTCTCATCGCGTGCACTCTGCTGTACCTGGCAATAATTGCCAGGCCGCAGCAGCAATCATTCGTGCCTTCGGGCGTGGACGATCTAGTGCGCGCAGGACTATCTAACAACAAGGAGTTGGCGGCAGCTCGCCAGCACATCGCGGAAGCGGCAGGTCTTGCGCGTCAGGCGCGCGTGTTGACGGCACCAGTACTGGATCTGAACGGCGCCACCGGCGACCCTCTAGGGACGGTGGGTGAAAATCAATATGGCGCCGGCCTCTCACAAATCATCGAGATTTTCGGAAAGCGAGGCAAACGCGGCCACGTTGCTGATCTTGCAGTGGATGTGGCGAAAGCAGATACCGAGCAGCGCGCTGCCCAGCTGGCTTTTGAGATCAGAACAGCATATGCCGAAGTTCTGGCAGAGCGACGCAAGCTGAAGCTGTTGGGTGACCTGGTCGGACTCAATCAGGAGACACTGCGGCTCACCGAAGCTCGCGTCAGCGAAGGCGACGTTGCTCCTCTTGAAGCGAAATTATTGAAAGTCGAAATCAGCCGAACCGAAGTGGCCCGTCTCAGCGCTCAAGGCAGACTCGGGTCGGCCGAAAATGAGCTGCGACGGCTTGCCGGTCTTGACCCCGAGAGCAGAATTCCAGAGAGCGATTTCACATTTCCTCCTGCCCAGTCACTCGATGAACTCAAGCAGCAGGCTCTGAAAAACCGTGGAGACCTCACAACAGCGCGCATGGAGGAGGAACAACAGGCTGCTGGGGTTGCGCTTGCGAAGGCAGAGTCGAAGCCGGATGTCACTGTATCGGCTGCGTACAGCCGGCAAAGCTCGGAATTCGAAGGTTTGTCAGCCGTCAATCGTGCTGGTTCTCTTGCCCCGATCCGTGATCAGGTCAATGTACTTAACTTCGGCCTTTCTATTCCCTTGCGCACACCCCGCAGCGCCGCCGGGAAAATACAGGCCGCCGGTGCACGAGCTGCCGGAGCCCGCCTGCTGCGCGAAAACCTCGAGCGAACTGTCCCGCTCGAAGTGGAAGCCGCCTATCAGCGTAGGCGATCGGCGATTGACTCCTTGCAGCTCCTCCAAGCAGGGGTCGTCGATCCTTCCAGCGCCAATCTAGCCGTGATCCGAGAGGCGTACACGCTGGGGCAGCTGCGGCTTCTCGACGTGATCAACGAGCAGCGCCGGCTGGTGGACACTCAAATGCAATTCATCGACGCGCAGACAGATGCCGCACGCACCTGGGCGGACCTTGAGCGCGCCTCTGGAGGAAGGCTGCCATGAACCGGATCCTGATTCTCACACTTTGCGTGGTCGCAGTCTTTGCGGGATGCAAGGACAAAAAGTATGCGGCTGAAAACAATGGAAAGACCGCAGGCGTTGGTGGCCTCCTCGAAATGAGCACATCAGCTCAGCAACATGTCGGTATGGTGGTCGCGCCAGCCCAAATCGCTCAGTTGAACGAGTATCTGCGAACAACCGGAACCGTCCAGCCGATTGACAGCAAAGTTGGGCATGTTGCCCCACTTGCCCGCGGCCGAATCATGGAAGTGCGACGGAAGGTTGGGGACCGCGTCCGAGTTGGCGATACGCTTGCAATCTTCGACAACATCGAAGCGGGAGAATTGCTTGCACAGGAACAGGCTGCCAGGGCGGACCTCGAACGCGTCAAGGCCCAGCTGATTCCCGCATCGCGTCAGATGGAACGCGGCCGTAGACTCGCTGACATCGGCGCAGGCTCCGAGAAGGACTACGAAGCGAGCAAGGCAGAAAAAGATGGTATCGATGCGAGCATTCGATCGCAACAAGCCGTCATCGATGGCATCCTTCAGCGGCTCCGTCGCTTTGGGATTTCTGACAATAGCCCCCGCTCGACTTTCCTGACATCGTTGCGCGCGCCCTTCACGGGTGTTGTGACGAGAGCTCAGGCTTCACCAGGGGACATCGTTGAAGCCGGCAAAGATGTTTTCATCGTCGCCGATCTAAGCCGCGTCTGGGTTCAGGCTGAGGTCTACGAAAAAGATCTGGGCCGACTCAGCGTCGGTCGCACGGCGTATATTGCCGTCGATACTTACCCCGATCACCGCTTTGAAGGAAAAGTCACCTACATCGGTGACGTGCTTGATCCACAGACGCGCACGGTTAGCGTCCGCTGTGAACTGGCGAATCCGGTGTTGCAACTCAAAACGGATATGTTCGCCAACGTTGAGCTCCCAACAACCCTGGCCAAACGGGCGTTGTCTGTTCCTTCCAGCGCCATCCAGCAGGTAGACGGCAAAGATGTCGTATTCGTCCGGATCTCTGGGACCAGATTCGAGAAGCGCGAGATCAGAAAGGGAGTGACAGTCAACGAGCAGGTGGAAGTAACGAGTGGCCTGAAGGCAGGAGAACCCGTCGTGACGCAGGGAGCCTTTCATTTGAAATCGATCCTCGCCAGCGGCGAACTTGGAGAGGAGTAGCAATGAACCGGCTCGTTGATCTTGCCCTCCGTTATCGGATTCTTGTGCTGCTGGGATTCGCACTTGTGGCAGCGTTCGGATTTGCCTCACTTCGCAAGCTCCCGATCGATGCCGAACCAGATGTAACGCCAAACCAGGTGCTTGTTCTCACTCGCGCGCCGAGCCTGTCACCACTCGAGGTCGAGCAGTTGATCTCTTTTCCCGTTGAGAACGCTATGCGGGGGCTGCCGGGCATCGAGAGTATTCAGTCAACCTCGAAATATGGTCTCTCATACGTGGCCATCTATTTCAAGGACGGGCTCGATCCCTTTTTCTGCCGCTCATTAGTAAACGAACGCCTTCCGGAAGCGAAGCAAGCCATCCCTGCAAACATTGGTGTTCCGGAGATGGGACCGATCACGACCGGTCTGGGAGAGATCTATCAATTCAAGGTGACCGGCGAAGGCCGTACACCAATGGAATTGCGCACCATCCTCGATTGGGACATCGCCCCGACATTGCGCGGCGTACCGGGTGTCGTCGAGGTTAATACGCAGGGTGGTGAGCTTAAGACCTATGAGGTCGAGGTCGACAGCGAGAAGCTAACGGCGTATCACATACCGCTTCATCGTGTAATCGAAGCACTTGAGAAGAACAACGCGAACGCGGGCGGCGCATACCTGGAGCGCTCCGAACAGCAATCGTTGATACGCGGAGAAGGGTTGATCTCGAGCCTCTCTGATATCGAGAACATTGTTGTCGGCAACTCTCCGACGGGAACGCCGATCCTGATTCGCAACATCGGCGTTATTCATTTCGCGCCGATGGTTAGGCGCGGAATTGCGACGCAGGACGGGAAAGGCGAGATCGTCTTGGGAGTAGCCATGATGCTGGTCGGCGAAAACTCCCTGGTTGTTGCCGATCGCGTGAAGGCGAGTCTGGCGCAACTTCAAAAGACGCTTCCGACAGGCGTTCGAATCGAGTCACTTTATGACCGCACGGATCTCGTCAATCGAACCATCCATACGGTGACGAAGAATCTGCTGGAAGGCGGGTTCCTGGTCATTGCCATTCTTCTGCTGCTGCTCGGTAGCTTCCGTGCTGGTGTCGTGGTGTCCCTTGCCATACCTCTTTCCGTGCTCTTTGCGTTCATCGGAATGGTCCAGGCAAAAATCTCAGGGAATCTGATGAGTCTTGGCGCAATCGATTTCGGGCTGATTGTCGATGGGTCGGTCGTCATCATCGAGAACATCCTGCGCCGCCTCCATGAGAAGAAACCAGAGGACGCGCCCGGCGAAGTCATTCGTTCCGCCTCGCGTGAAGTGGCAAAGCCAATCTTTTTCGGCGTAGCCATTATTGTTCTGGTCTACATCCCGATTCTGATGTTGGGCGGCGTGGAAGGCAAGATGTTCAAGCCGATGGCGGCGACAGTTTTATTTGCGCTGGCCGCTTCGCTCCTGACCGCGCTTCTTCTCATGCCGGTGCTCAGTTGGTATGTCCTTCGAAACAAGTTTGCGGAGAAGCACACGTTTCTCATGCGAAAGATCTCGGAATGGTATAGGCCGATGCTGGACCGAGCACTTCGCTTCCCGAAGAGAACCGCCGGTATAGCGCTGAGCGTCTTTGCAGTCTCGCTGATCGCCATTCCATTTCTCGGTGCGGTGTTCCTCCCCTCGCTCGACGAAGGCTCTATTCTCGTCATGATGTATCGCGTACCCGGCATCTCGATAACAGAATCGCTGCATGGAAACGAAATCATCGAAAGCGTTCTTCGCGAATTCCCGGAGGTGCAGACGGTCTATAGCCGCACCGGCAGCCCTGAAGTCGCAACGGATCCGATGGCGATCGATCAGAGTGATGTCTACGTGTTGCTGAAGCCGATAAATCAATGGCCTGGAAAGCGGAGTAAAAATGACTTGATTGCTGCAATGCAAAAGCGCCTCCAAGAAGAGGCTCCGGGTGCCCTCTACAGCTTTTCGCAGCCAATCCAGATGCGCGTGCAAGAGTTGATGGAGGGCGGCGCACGGAGTGACGTTGCCATCAAGCTATTCGGAGACGATCTCGAAGTCCTGAAACAAAAGGCCGACCAGATCGCGGAAGTGGTAAGCAGGATCCCCGGTGCCGAAGACGTTCGCGCCGAGCGAGTCAGTGGGCTACCGTACCTGCGCATACACCTGCGCCGCGAGGCGCTCGCGCGCCACAGTCTCGATGAATCGGATGTACTCGACACAGTTGAGGCGATCGGTGGCCGGCCTGTCGGGGAAATTGTAGAAGGAAATCGGCGCTTCACCCTGCAGGTTCGCTTTCCTCCCGATGAACGCAACTCCGCGGTAGCCATTGGCAATCTGCGTGTAGGCGACCGGGAGGGCCACTTCATCCCCCTCGCTCAGATTGCGGATATCGAGGACCAGGAAGGCCCCGCACAGATCAGCCGCGAAAACGGGCGGCGACGGATCAATATCGAAGCCAACGTTCGCGGGAGGGATCTGGCAGGCTTCGTTTCGGAGGCCCAGAAAGCCGTGTCTTCCAAAATCACCATTCCGAGCGAATATCAGCTGACCTGGGGAGGGCAATTTGAGCAGCTTCAGAGTGCCAGCGAGCGTCTTCTGATCGTCGTTCCAGTCGCGCTCACGTTGATTTTTGTTCTGCTCTATTTCAATTTTCATGACGCCATGCCTGCAACGCTGATCTTCCTGAATATTCCGCTGGCCGCTACGGGTGGGATCGTCGCGCTCCTGCTTCGAGGAATGCCATTCAGCATTTCGGCTGGAGTAGGTTTCATTGCTCTCTTCGGTATCGCCGTCCTGAATGGAATCGTGCTGCTCACTCACGTCCGTGAACTGAGGCATTCCGGAATACCGATCGCAAGTGCTGTCAGATCCGGAGCTGAAACGCGACTGCGCCCTGTACTCACGACAGCCCTGGTTGCAAGCCTCGGATTCATACCCATGGCTGTTTCCCACGGCGCCGGTGCGGAAGTGCAGAGGCCCTTGGCCACCGTCGTGATTGGAGGGCTGGTCACGTCGACTCTCCTGACGCTTCTGGTCCTTCCATCGCTATATCAATGGATCGAGCAGTGGCGCGAAACAAGAGCCGCGTCCGGCAGATAGACGGGCCCAGGCGATTCCAGGCTGTAGCTCCGGACCCGGCGACCAACACTCGAAATGCCGGCCGATATGCAGCGATCAGGGGCCTAGGACTCAGCCTACGCGATGCTGGTGACTATCAAGTGCATCGCGGAGGGAGTCAACTTCAGCTCTTAAATCCTTGAATTTCTTATCTGACAAGCCTGTTGCCTTACGGACCTCGCGAACGATCTTCGAGGCTTTCAAATGAAGCTTCCGGCCGCTTTCTGTTAGATGGATGCGAACCTGGCGCTCGTCTGCGGAATCCCGTGTACGTCTGACATAGCCCAACAGCTCAAGCCGTTTCAGCATGGGCGTCAAGGTATTAGATTGCAGAGAAAGCTTTTGCCCAAGTTCACCAACGGCCTGCCCGTCCTGCTCCCATAAAAGGATCATTGCTATGAACTGAGGGCAGGTCATGGAGGTCCAAAGCCCATTTCAAATAGCGATCTTTCTCTACCCGGACGGTCCTTGATGCGGCAGGCCCCTTCGAGGTGCTTTCACACATGCCAGCTACGGAGGTCCGATTCGTCGCAAAAGAGACCGGCCCGATCACAACAGAGGGCGGCATTTTGCTGCTTGGCGCAACGCACACCATGGCGGAGACCACCTCCCCTGATCTGGTGATCGTACCGGGGGGCACAACCACGCCGGGACAAATGGTTGATGACGAAGTGCTGGAGTGGCTCCGCAATGTTCACGAGACGTCTGTCTGGACCACATCTATTTGCACTGGTTCTCTCATCCTGGCTGCTGCAGGCATTTTGAAAGGCATGCCTGCTACGACGCACTGGATCAAAAGTCTGTGCTTAAGACCATGGGTTCAAAACCCCAGCCCGATGAGCGTATTGTTCGGTGCGGGAAGATCGTTACAGGGGTGTCGGCCGGAACAGATCTCGGGCTCTGACTTGTAAACGAGATCGCAGGCCGCGAATTAGCGCAGGTGATTCAGCTATTCATCGAGTATGATCCGCAGCCGCCGGTAGATTCTGGTCATATGTCGAAGGCTTCTGCCGAGACTCAGAGACGTGCTAAAGAGATGATGGACCGAATCATGCCAGCTGAACAGCGTCGTCTCGTACCCAGAATCGCATGGCGTCGCTTTATTGATCTAGTGCACTCGAAGGGACTCAATCACCATGCAAGCTGTATCGCTGCCAAAGCTGACGAGCCGCGAGCAATTTGAAAGTATCTGCTCAACACGTTTAATCAGTCGCTGGCTGCGGCCGCAAGTACCGATAGGTGGCATCGAGTAGGGTTGGCCTTCTCAATCGTCCGTCACGATTTTCTTGACACCGGCTGAACCGCTCCGCATACTGGCATAGTTTACCTATGGCAAGGTTCTTGGGAGAGCAAATGGCAGCGCTCAGCAGACTTGGCAAGGATCTAAGGGCCGACCGCGACGAAATTCCACCTGGCACTCTATATCTATTGGTTCTGAAGACTCTTTCAGTTCGTGGCCGACTGCACGGCTATGAAATCGCTGAAGGAATTCAGCAGGCATCCGACGATGTCTTGCAGGTTGAAGAGGGCTCACTCTACCCGGCCTTGCAACGCATGCTTCTCAAAGGCTGGGTCAATGCCGAGTGGGGAGTCACCGCCGGCAATCGCCGCGCTCGCTACTACACCCTAACGCAGTTGGGTCGCAAACAACTTCAGGCTGAGATCAGTCAGTTCGAACGCGTTATAGGCGCCATCACCCGTGTCGTTCAAACTGCGTGAGGATGCCGATGGAGTTTATCCGCGAGATGCTTCGACGCTATTTCACCTTGAGGCGTCGCGATCAATTCGAGAACGACCTCGCAGATGAGATCCAGCTTCACCTCGATCTCCGCGAGCAGCAACTGGCTGAACGTGGTCTCACTCCCTCGGAAGCACGGCGCGTTGCTCGCCTCCGATTTGGAAACACAACGCGCCTCAAGGAGAAGAGCCGCATGGCCTGGACATCCGAGATACTGAGCAACTTCCTGCAGGATGTCACCTACGGAGCGCGCTCTCTTTTGCATACGCGAGTGCTCACCGCTGTGGCCATTCTTTCGCTCGCCCTTGGAATCGGCGCAAATACGGCAATTTTCAGTTTGCTCGACGCAGTGCTGCTACGCTCCTTACCGGTCAGGGATCCCGGACAATTGGTGCTGCTGGGCACAGGCACTGAAGACGGTATCGGAAGCAGCATCGCAGACAGCGAGCTCTATTCCTATCCGTTCTATCGAGAGCTTCTGAAACGAAACCAAGTTTTCTCGGATGTCGCGGCAATTTTCAGCATGACAGACGATGTACATGGCTTCGTTGTTGACGAATCCGACCAAGTCAAACCCGAATCCGAAATGATGCACGTTGCGCTGGTATCCGGCTCCTATTTCCCCATGCTTGGTGTCCATGCTCAGGTCGGACGCATGTTGCAGGAAGGAGATGACATTTCGCAAGGCGATCATCCGGTCGCGGTCATCAGCCAGCGGTTCTGGCGGCGTGCCTTCTCAAGCGATTCAAATATTCTCGGACGCAAAGTCAAGCTTGGATCTGCTTTCTTCAACGTAGTGGGCGTCGCGCCGGACGAATTCTTCGGCACGAAAGTTGGAGAAGCCCCCGACATCTGGGTGCCAGCCAGCATGACGAAGAGCGTTCCGCCGGGATGGGACTTCAACACCGGCAACTTCACCCAGTGTGTAAACATTATCGGGCGGCTTAAAGCGGGCGTCTCACTCGAGACGGCGACCTCCAACGTGAACGTTTTGCTCCAGCAAATCACACGCGGATTTTCAGACGCGGATCTGAGTCAGAAAAACCTTCAGACACTCAACAAAATCAAGGTCCCATTGACCCCGGTTGCAACCGGCCTCTCTTCACTCCGCCAGGAATTCTCCCAGCCCCTGCAGATTCTTATGGGAGTGGTTGTACTGGTCTTGCTGATCGCCTGTGCGAATATTGGAAACCTTTTGCTGGCACGTTCAAGGGCCCGAGCCCGTGAATTGGGCGTCCGCCAGGCACTGGGTGCTCACCGCGGCAGGCTGATTCGGCAATTGATGACCGAGAGCCTTCTTCTTGCACTCGGTGGAGGCGCACTCGGGGTCGCTCTTGGTGCAGTCGCCATTCGTGTTCTGATTCGCCTGGTCTCCGGCGGCGCCGATACAATTCCGGTCGCTGCCGGACTCGATCTTCGCGTGCTTGGTTTCACCTGTGCCGTCACCATCCTTGCTGCTCTGCTCTTCGGCACTGTGCCCGCAGTCCGTGCCACCCGCCTTAGTCTCACCGACTCTTTGAAGGATGGCCGCGCATCCAGCAACACCAGTGCGAGAAATCCACTCGCAAAAGCTCTCGTCATTGCTCAGGTCTGCCTCTCCCTCGTACTGATGGTAGGCGCGGGCCTTTTCATTCGCACGTTGGTTAACCTGAACAACATCGATCCTGGCTTCAATCGGCAAGGAGTGCTCCGGCTCAACATTGACTCTCAGTCCACTGGAATGAAAGACAGTGACCCTCGCCTCACGGCGATGTTTCGGCAGATCGAGTCGCTCGTCAGCGCGATTCCCGGAGTGAAAGCCGCAAGCTTCTCGGCGTTCACCTTTCGCGAGGGAAGTTGGAACGAGGCCATGCTCGTGCCAGGAATGCCCGGCAATGAAAATATTGGAGTTCATCAGAACGTGGTAGGCGACGGGTACTTCGCAACCATGCAGATTTCCTTGCTCGCCGGAAGGACCTTCAACCCCGGCGACTCGGCAAATTCGCAGCGCGTGGCTGTCATCAGCGAGCACATAGCGCAAACTCTCTTTCCCCCAGGCAATCCCATCGGTCGTCATTTCACGATCCACGACGATGGCAAAGATATCGACCACGAGGTCATAGGAATCGTGAAAGATGTAAAATTCTCCGACCTTCGTGAGAAGACAAAGAATGTCAACTACCTCTCGTATCGCCAGCGTTCATGGGGTTTTGGTGATTTCGAAGTGCGCTACACCGGCGACTACAGCGCTATCTCACACGCTGTCCAGCAGACGATTCACTCCGTCAACCGTACTCTGCCGATCATGAACGTCACCACGCTGGATGAGCAGGTCGCGCGCACCATGACCAATCAGCGACTGGTTGCCCAGCTATCAACGTTTTTCGGAATCCTCGCAGCCTTCCTTTCCTGCATTGGCGTCTACGGAGTGATGTCTTACACCATTAGTCGGCGCACAAATGAAATAGGCATCCGCATCGCGCTGGGTGCAGACCGCTCCAATGTTCGGTTCCTGGTCATGCGCGAAACGCTGATGCTTGTTTCCGGTGGAATCGCCCTCGGCATTCCCATCGCGCTCGCTGGCCGGCGTGTCATTGAGACCATGTTGTACGGCTTGCACGGGACAGAAGTCGCCAGCATAGCGGTATCGACGGCCCTTCTACTCGCCGCGGCTCTGCTTGCAGGCTTCCTTCCCGCTCACCGCGCCTCGATGGTTGACCCTATTGTTGCTCTGCGTTTTGAATAATCGACCCGTGGCGTAGCGGCAGACAGAAGTTGAAAGCTGCTGCCGGATGACGCATCGACTTTACGAGCGGCCACTAGCCCTTTTCACTTGAATGAACTTCCAGAGGAGAGTTAGATGATGCCGCGATACTGAGCGCATCTTCCCTAATCCTGCCGTGCGCGGTGCTAGGCGATCCGGCTGACCAGTAGAGACAGACCATGCCCCACGGTTCGGCGAAGCGAACTTTGCTGGTCTTGATCATTCCTGCAAGCTTCTTCTGAAGCTCATCTCTTCTGCTCTTGAACGCTGAATTGTTCATAACTGACTTGAGGTCGGCCCCACCAATCAATGCATGCATCGACTCAACCTGCAATGCCGCATCTGCCATGGCTGTGGCCCATTGAGAGATGACGAACACATCCCCGATCAGCAATGTCACTCTAGGGTCGTCCATACTGAGCCCGGCCAGCGGACCGATGCTCGGGACAGGTCCAAGCGCAAGTGCCTTGGACCAAACAGCATCCTCCATGATCTTCGCTCGATAAAGATCATTAGGTGAGGAAGTATCCAGTAGCGCACGTAACGCATGCCGCCCAATCTCAAGATAGTAGTCCCGATTGCGAGCCTTCCCGCCCGAATCGAGGAACATTGCATTGCAGTCCTTGTCTGCGTACGAAGTTCGCAGAACGCAGGTAGATGCCGCTCCTGGATGCAACTGACTCTTCATCTTGAGCTGTTGATTGGATGTCGGCAAATTGAGAGCCGAGAACCAGCGCATATATTGCTCGATTGTTGCGTCGGAGGTCTTGCGGCTGACTGCGAAATGCACTTGCTCGCAATTGAGGCCAGCCAGAGACACTGCTCCCCCAGCCCGATAGGTCGTTGTTGCAACAACGCAATCGTACATCGCTTTGCGCAGAGCTTCCTGCCGTTCCAAGGGATCCGAGACCATAGAGATGACGTTGCCGGATACTGTCTCCTTGATCGTGACGTCACCCGAGACCTCGTCGGCGAGTATCTCGCTGTGGCGAATGAGGTCGTTGAGCGAAGCAAAGTTGAGGATACCGAGCAAGTTGAAGTTCAGCTTGAGACCGCGGTCGCGCGTCTTCGCAAGCAGGCTTTTTCTTACGGTGACTCCGGGAGCAAGCTCCCCATCGACGTGCGCGTGGCCTTCCCACTCTGTGAGTTGCCGCAGATCTCCATGGAGCGCGTGGTTCACCGCTTCAACGGTACGTTTGTCCAGCAGTGCAGGCCGAATTTCATATTGAAATGCTGCATCGCTCTGACAATCTGTGGAAAGCAACAAATTCAGTGACGCCTTCAGATGGTGGTCAATTCCTCCTCGGATAGTCGAAACCAAAGTGGCCGTTTCAGATGCGCTCAAGCCCGCAAATAAACTCGCACTTGACGATGGGTCCTTGCTGATTGAGCCCATCACAGCAGATAGCAGTTCCTGATCTTGGAATTGCGCAGTGAATCCACCCGATGCTGAAGCCTTCAACTCAAAAGCGACATCCCTGTCGCGAGTGATTGTGAGCTCAATAGCCTCGGAATCCAATCGGCGGATTCTGACTTGATATGAACATGAGACGGTAAACCCAACACTGACATCGGCAGCCGCTCCCGCCTGCAATTGAAATTCACCCACGCCAAGTGGGAGTTCGGCAGACGCTAGCGGATTGGGCGATGCAGAGACTTCAACCGATCCGGAGATCTGCAGACTTCCCTTCCCCGCGATAGTCGCAATATCGTTCACCTCAAGTGAAGCGAAGTCTGAAATCGTTGCGGGGATCGTATATCGTGCGAGCGTGTCGGAGATCGCGCTGCCGAGCGTAGGTTCGCGACTACCGAGCGGAAAGGCCTTGAAGAACTGCAACGTGATGTCGCTGGACTGGTCAAAACCAAAAGAAAAGTCACTTACCGAGCCGGAAACATCAACATCGAACGTTCCCTCAAATTCCAGACCCGTATAGGCAGTGTTTCCCGGAATTGCATAGGGTGGTGCAAATGCGTCGTGATCGAAAAGAGCGGCGCCGGGATTCGCATTGACGGAAATGGTGGCTTTTCCGGAAGGCGTAACCGTTATCGAGGGCTTCGACACTCCAAGCTGAAAGCCATGCTTTGCAGTTGCTGTGAATTGAATCGGTTTGCTTGCAGCCTGGCTTAGTTTTTTGTCTTTTCGATCGAGGAAGTCGGGAAGCACTGCAAGATGAAGCGCCTGTGACTGGAGATATTTGAGCAAAGAAGATGGATGTGAGAGGTCACTCGTCGCAATGCTGACTGTGTTATCCACAATGTCGGTGAGGGAGATGTCTGGCATTTTAATTAATCCTTGGGGAGGAGTTATCGAATTGCCGTAATTCAGTAGCGAATGTAGGCGCAGTCTGACTTACATATCAGCAATCGCAATTCTGACACATTCCGTCAAAACGCCGAAGGCTGTCTGGCAACTGCATCGCAGTTTGACATCAATTCCGCACAGAGGCGTTATCTGGCCGGCAGCGATCGAGAGCGCAAGGGTATTGTTGATCACCAGCTGCGAACAGCGACCAGACTGAGCAGATGCGAGGTCCGCGATACCGCGAACGATTTGTTAAACGTGTATAGCTTGGTTGCTTTGGCGTGTCAAGATTACCCTCTCTTTGAAGAGAAAGCCGAAGCGAACTGACTACCAAGGCTGATTGTGTGTTGTAGACTTCTCGGGTCGGTGCTAACATTCGACTCGCTTTTCCCTTCTTGCTTTCCCCTGGAGAGTTAGAGAGAGCGGCAGTGCTTATCATGGTTAGCCTGCACAGCTCCGAAGTTCTCTCTCCGCACCGCCGGATCATCAAGGAATTTGGCGGATCTATTTCATTTGAATCCTTCGGCTGCGAAACCAAGTTCAATGTCTGCAAACGTGGCTCAGTAATAAGCCACTGGCAATGTGTTTGCCACTGCGCCGGGCGATGCCGGTATCGATCAACAATCAACCAACATTGAAACGCAACACATCTCTGACTCACTAATAGATTGCGCAAATTCCCCCGGAGGAAGCCGAAGACGATGCGGCTGCTTACTGCGACACTCATGGTGGTCCTCGCATGCGCGCTGGAAGCGCAGGCGACCGTTCCTGCTACGAACTCAGCCAAGCGTGAGGAAGCCAAGGCACTACGCGCGTGCGCTCAGATGGTGATTGATCATCTCAAGGAATTAAAAATTCCGGACAGCCGTGATCTACGCTTCCAGGGAAAGACATCGGAGGCCACCAATCTCTGCCGCGGGGGTGAGCAGGCGCTACTCTTTCGCGGTACACCCTGGGTGGACTGGGGCAATTACTGGGGAACCGGGGACATGACTTCTCTTCCCCGAGGTTTTCTCTCCGCGAAGCTCCCCGCCGATCGAGGAGTGGCCGGAGCTCTGATCGATCTGGAACTTCAGCGAGTGGAACTGATCAAGTTCAATTTGTTCGACAACTCGGGAACCTATCCGAGCTACGTGAAGGGTGTTCGTGGAGTGGGCGGAGGCGCAATCAAGGTGTGGCCTGAGATGCGGCTGCCGGCGTCGAGTCCCTCATATTTAAGGGTTGGAGGAGACGGCACTCAGGTTTGCAAAGGTGACCTGACACGTTGGAGGACGGTCGACGGAATCTGCAATGACCTTTTGAATCCCGCAATGGGCTCGTCAGGGATGCTGTTTGCTCGGAACGTCGAATTTGAGACCAGCTTTCCGGATCTCGGTTTGAACGAGTTGACTCGCAATCGGCATGGCAATCGACTCTCACTACTTGGGCCTGACCCCCAGGTGATCAGCCGGCGACTGTTTACGCGCATTCAAACGAACGGCCAGGCATGCATGCAGGGCTACGGACTGCCGGACGCGTCGAAGGACGCAAATTGCGACTACAGGAAGGCGCCCTTCTTCAATGTGCTGGCTGCGTACTGGATCCAGTTCATGACGCACGACTGGTTTTCACATCTTGAAGAGGGACACTCCGATTCGCAGTACATGAGAGTTGGCTGTGAGAAGAAATTGATCAACCAGGTCGAGCAGCCTCTCAGCCCGGACGAAGTCAAGGCGCTTGGTTGCCGGCCCGACGACCGCATTGATGTGGGATACGTTGCGCAGAACGCGCCGCCAGAACAGTTCAGCAACAACGGAAAGACCTATCTTGCGCGGGCTCCCAAAACCATGCGAAACACCAACACTGCTTGGTGGGATGCATCCCAACTCTACGGTTTCGACGATCGGTCGCGAGCTCGGGTGAAGCGCGATCCGAGCGACATGGCGAAACTCCTTCTGGTCCCCGTTACGGGTCAACCGGGACCGGGAATGCTTCCGGTGTTTGAGCCCAATGATCCCATTAATCCTGAGTGGACAGGGCAGGAGGCCACTGCGTTTCCTGACAACTGGACCATCGGGCTGAGCTTTCTACACAATCTGTTCGCGCGCGAGCACAACGCATTCGTTGCTGAGTTCCGGCGGATAGCGGCGTCGAAACCCGATGAAGACTCCGGACTCCGCGATCCCGAAAATCCAAAAGAAGTTATTCGTTATCGCGATGTGACGCCTGACGAATTGTTCGAGGCTGCCCGGCTGGTCGTGGCCGCTGAGATTGCAAAGATCCACACCACCGAGTGGACCCCGCAGTTGCTGTACAACGACCCTCTGTACGTCGGGATGAATGGCAACTGGAATGGCCTGCTTGGAGCCAATGGTGGAGCACTGTCCAACGCCTTGCGAGAGGTGATCACCAGAAACTTTGGCAGATCGACGGATGTTGCCAAGGCAACGCAGTGGTATTCCGTTTTCGCTTCAGGGCCGGGCATCTTCGGCCTTGGCAGCAAAGCGATTGGCTACGATATCACTGACCCGAAGTACACCAATGGCGGCGTCAATCATTTTGGATCCCCATTCAACTTCCCTGAGGAATTCGTTTCGGTTTACCGCCTGCACCCACTGATACCGGATCTGCTGGAGTATCGCGATCTCTCAACCGATCCAAACAAGATCGTGAAGAAGATAGCGGTGGTCGAGACCTTTCAGCATAAATCGACGGATTTCAGCCATACTATGCCCTTCGCGAACTGGGGCCTGACCCTAGGGCGGCAACGGCTTGGCCTGTTGACATTGCATAACTCGCCATTGTTTCTGCAAAACCTCAAAATGGGCAGGCTAAACAGCGCGACACAGCAGATAGACGTCGTTGCGCTTGATATTATCCGGGATCGCGAACATGGAGTTCCGCGGTTCAATGAGTTCCGTAGGCAGTATGGGCTTCGTCAACTAAGCAGCTTCGACGACTTCATGGATCCGGGAGTACCGCCCGGATCGCCTGAGCAAGCCGACCAGCGAGACACGGTTCAGACGCTGCGCGAAGTTTATGGCCAGCATGCCTGCGATGCCACGAAGGTGATAACGGATGCGCAGCTTAACGATGATGGATCGCCTATCAACGACTGTCTGGGCCACCCGAATGGCACGCTCGTCGACAACGTCGAAGACGTGGACACCGCCGTTGGTTATCTCGCGGAGTATCGGAGGCCCCACGGCTTCGCGATCTCGGAGACGCAGTTTGTTGTGTTCATCCTGAATGCCTCGCGCCGCCTGTTTAGTGATCGATTCTTTACATCCTGTTTCCGGCCTGAGTTCTACACGACGCTTGGCATCAATTGGGTCAACAACAATGGGCCGGGCCCAGCCATCATGGAGAAGGGCACGCCAAACGGCCATCGCCAACCTGTTTCGCCGATGAAGCGAATCCTTCTGCGCAATATCCCGGAATTGAAGCCGGAGTTGGACAACGTGGTGAATGCCTTCGATCCCTGGGCACGAGATCGCGGCCAGTACTACAGCCTGGCGTGGAAGCCTCGTACTGGTGCGGAGTCGGATGATTCGTTCCAAAGCCAATCTCCTGCTCACTAAAGACATTCCTTCAAAATGCGGTGCAGGCAATGAATCTAGCAGAGGACATTTCGGAACGAATCCTGGAGTTGCGACAACAGGGATCAGGTCTTGCGGCTCTGGAACATTCGATCAGCAGCTGGTCGAAGAAGCGGTTCTGGGATCTGAAGCGCGATGCGCAGGTGGCCAGGCTTGCAGACGCGCTCGCATCGAATGCGCGATTTCAAAGCGATTTGGCGGAGGCTATCCACTGGGAGAAGCCTTCCTGCGACAGTCCGGAATTGACTCTGCTGGCCGTGGATGCGGCACGCGGCAGACTCCCTTCACCGCCAGCTGGAGTCTTCGGCAACAATCTCGACTGGGAAATATGGAAGCGACAACCAGATCTTCACCAGTTGCAGTTACTGTTCGAAAGCAACGCGCCTGTGAGGAATGCGTTCGCACGCGCCATGGGCGCCTTCCCCGGGCGCCGGCACATCCTCGAGCTCGCCTCCGAGGCCATAGAACAGATTCAAGAGTCAAAGCCCACTGCAACCGAAATCCGGCATGTGCTTGAAACACATTTTCTGAATTGGCGATCTTTTCAAGAGGGCAAGCAGGACTTGGAAATGCTTGCCGCGCTCAAAGAGGACTTCACATTCCGCGACGAAGTGGCGCGAGCCATTGGTTTCCGTAGCAATGAGGCAATGGATTTAGCCATGTTCGCGACGGATATGTGGAGGGCCGCTCCCCACCGGTTCTCGCGACAAAAGACGCTTGATTCTGTTCTCGATGAGTTGGGGAGATCGCACGACGGGAAAGAAGTCGCGTCGATTCTTCGCGGCTCCGTTTCTCGCAAACCTCAAGATGACTGGAGCGACATTCAGTCGCAACTCAGCGTCACTTTTGCGCAGGAGCCCATGTCGGCGTGCGTTCTGTGGGATGTGATGGAGTGGCCAAGGCCATTCTCGCTGGTTCTGCGAGAGGAGATGAAGCAGATCGAAGAGAGCCGCCGCCTGAAGCGCACAGATGGAGAGCCGGAAGAGCTGTCACTTGCAGGGACTGCGCTGGATGCATCGGATCTAGCTGCTCACAAGAAGCTATTCGCTGTAGCGTTTTCCGGAGGAGGCATCCGAAGTGCCACCTTCAATCTCGGTGTTCTACAAAAGCTTTCGGATATTGGTCTTCTGGCTAAAGTCGACTACTTGTCTACGGTGTCCGGCGGAGGATACATCGGCTCCTGGCTCGCCGGCTGGATCTGCAAAAACGGAACACAGTCGTTCCAATGCTTCGTGCCAAAGCTCAAGGCGCTTCTGTCTCCATCTTGTCCAGATCCACGGGCCGCCGCGCAAAAGCCGATCCGATTCCTGCGCGAGTTCAGCAACTACCTGACACCTCAGCTTGGCAATTTTGGCTTCGATACGTGGACCATGGGAGCTGTGTACTCGCGAAATGTCGTGCTGAACCAGGCGGTCCTCATCACTTTTCTTGGAACCATCCTCCTGATACCGAGACTGCTGCAGGCTCCCCTGATGTTAGCTGGCTCCGATGCATGGATGTGGATGGTGGCAGCTTTCGCTCTGCTGTTCGCAGTGACCTGCATGTCACTGAATATGCGGAAGGCTGTTGCGGACAGCCTTGGTAAGCCGGGGCCGCTCGCGCGATGGCTCGAGCCGCGACTGCCGAAGGCGCTGTATCACCCTCGCTACATCCTGACCCTCGTTGTTGGGAACATTCTGGTGGCCGTGTATTTCGGCTCGGTGTGGATGTGGAGGCACATTCCCGAGGTCGTGCAAAATGAACACAAGATTTTGAAGGCTTCGTTCGGGTTCGCGGTAATTCTGTCCTTGTTGCTCTCCGGACTCGGCGGGTTTGTTCACAAGTTCAGGATTCGCCAGTCGGGCGCAAGCCTCTGGCCGCTTGTCCTCGCAATGATCACGATCCTCTCCGCCGGCACGAGCGTTGGTCTGTTCCACTTCTTCACATCCGTTTTGCTTTTTCTATATCACTCGAAGTGGGCAGTGTGGCATGCCGAGGTATGGGGTCCGGTGCTGCTGCTTGCTGTTCTGGTGGTACCCGGAACCTTGCAGGTTGGGTTGATGGGAGTGGATTATCCTGACGCCGGTAGAGAGTGGTTGAGTCGTTTTCGCGCGGCGTGCAGCATATTTTCGCTGTACTGGGTCATGCTGATGAGCGCAACCATCTATGGGCCATTTCTGGTGCTCAAAGTAATGCGCTGGAGCGCGCATGGCTACAAGGCATGGATCTCGGGTCTGACACTGGGTTGGGTTATTACAACCGTGGCAGGGCTGGTTGCCGGTAGAAGCAATGAGACAGGGAGGAGCAAGGATGGAACTCCATCCTTCTCGTGGGTCCAGGTCCTCGCGAAGCTGGGACCGCCCGTCTTTATCGTCGGGCTCGTGCTGCTACTGGCGACGCTTGAGGAGTTACTGCTCGCTCACGGCGAGCAAAAGCCGCTCTCACTCGATTTTCTGACGCAACAACACTTCTGCCTGCTGCGGCCATGGCCGATGTGGGGCACGGATGGCGTTTACGTCGACCGAATTGGCTGGCTTCTCGTTGCTCTCGGGGCCTCTTCTGCAATCCTGGCTTGGCGCGTCGATATCAATGAGTTTTCGATGCACCATTTCTACAAGAACCGGCTTGTTCGCTGTTACCTCGGCGCGTCCAATGAGAAGCGCCAGCCGAATCAGTTCACAGGCTTCGATGAAAGTGATGACTTCCCGCTGTCCCGACTCACACCAATTGTTCCAACTCACTCGCGGGAGGCCGACGCCGAGAAGAAGCGGGCACCGTACATGGGGCCGTATCCCATTGTGAACGCGACTCTGAATCTCTCGGTCGGCAAACAACTCGCCTGGCAGGAGAGGAAGGGCGCCTCATTTATCTTCACGCCATGTTTTTCGGGATTTGATGCTCAGAGCTGGATGGGTTCGCCAGACTCCACATCGGGTTATGCGGTGACCAGGAAGGGAGGGTTCTGGAACCGCGAGACGATTCATCCGCTCGGCTATCGCAAAACAGAGACCTACACGCAGGCGGGTGGACCTCAACTCGGAACGGCCATGTCGATCTCAGGCGCAGCGGCAAATCCGAATCAAGGCTACAACACATCTCCTGCTGTCTCGTTTCTGATGACGATGTTCAATGTGCGATTGGGATGGTGGCTGGGCAATCCTCGAAGAGACCGGAGTTCCAAGTTGTCGAGTCCGCGGTTTGGCCTCGCGGCTTTGCTCAGTGAGTTGATTGGATCTACGGATGATGAAACCCGTTTTGTAAATCTCTCTGACGGGGGACACTTTGACAACATGGGTCTCTACGAGCTGGTTCGGCGCCGCTGCAGCTTCATTCTGCTGTGCGATGCGGAGCAGGATCCGGAGTACAAGTTTGAAGGGCTGGGCGCGGCGATTCGAAAATGCCGGGTGGACTTCGGTGCCTTAATCGAGATCGATCCGGTGAGGATTAAGCCCTCAGAAAGCGGACAGGCGAGTGATAGTCACTGCGCGGTTGGAAGAATTGAATATCTAGATGGAAGTACAGGAGTGCTTGTCTACATCAAGGCATCGCTAACGGGAGACGAGCCAGAGGATGTGGCTCAGTACCAGGCAACACAGAAACAGTTTCCGCACGAGACAACCGCCGACCAATGGTTCGCGGAGTCTCAATTTGAGAGCTATCGCGCCCTTGGGTATCACGCAACCGATCGCTCGCTGACCCCGGCGACAGGATGGCTTCCATGGGACAAGCAGCGCCCTGATATCGAAAAGTTCTTCCGGGCGATGAAGGACTACTGGTACCCGGTGAACCCGCACCTTAAGGACGCTGGCACCAAGCACACGGCCACACTCTCTGATATCTTCGAGCGCCTGCGGAAGGACGCTATGCTACACCAACTCGGCGCAGAGCTGTTCCCTGGTGCTTTTGTATCGGCTTCAACGCCCGCACGGGACACTGTTGCTGAGTTCTATTTCAGTATGTCGATCCTTCAACTGATGGAAGACCTCTATCTCGACTTCCAGCTTGATCACGTCAAGTGGCTACGCGATCCGCGGATCGGTGGATGGAGGCACCTCTTTCAGCGTTGGAAGACCGTGCCGGCGGTTGCCGGGGCTTGGGCGGCCGAGCGCGATGCCTTCCGCAAGGACTTCCAGCTATTCTGGAACTCGCTTTGAAGCATTCGGTATAGCTTCCGGCCAATTTAAGCCTGCGAATGTTCAGGAATGTTGGCTGGATAACCTGAATTGCAGTCGACTTTTCAGGACATCGACTATAAGCATTGACCGGGAATATCTCTTGCTTTAGGGTCCATTGCAGGAAGAGACGTAAATCAATTTCCGTCCAACGAATAGGACCATGTTGCCCGAGAGCAAATTGCAGGAAATCAACTCCCAGGACCCTCTGAATCTCTTTGACCATTGGCTCGCAGAAGCCGAAGGATCCGAGCCAAACGATCCCAATGCCGCCGCTCTTGCCACGGCTTCAGCTGATGCCGTACCCAGTGTGCGCATGGTGCTGGTTAAGCAAGTCCAGACGGAACGCTTCTGCTTCTTTACGAATGCCGAGAGCCGCAAGGGCTGCGAGATCCGGACAAACTGCCACGCAGCCCTCTGCTTTCACTGGAAGTCGCTTCGCCGGCAAGTACGCATCGAGGGCAAGGTGCATGACCTTGAGTCCGCCGCAGTGGATGAATACTTCCACAGCCGTTCTCGCAAAAGCCAGATCGGCGCAGCTGTCTCCGATCAAAGCCGCATTCTCTCCAGTCGAGCCGTACTCGAGGAGCGGGTGCGCGAATTCAGTCAAGCAAACCCCGGAGAGATCCCAAGGCCGGCATACTGGCAGGGCTTTCGAATTGATCCTGAGCGCATCGAGTTCTGGATAAGCGGCGACGACCGTCTTCACGATCGTTTCCTATTTACGCGCTCCGGCCTCGCGTGGAGACAGGTCCGTCTCTTTCCTTGATTGCAGTTCCGCTTCCCTGGTGAAGTTCCCGCGGCAAGGCCAGCTTCACCAATGTTCCGACATTTACTTCCGGGCAGACGCGCTGGCAACCGAAAGGGAAATCGAAGGTCGGCGCAAGTTCATAGCTCGCCGATCATGCGGTCGCCGTGATTCGGATCAGGACTCACAGGATTCCCAGCAATCACGACCTTCGTGGCAGGCTGAGCGGTGCACGAAGTGATGGTCAGGGCCTGCCTTGCTCATGGTTTTAAGGCACCAGTACGTTGCCGTCGATCCGGTCAGTTCGAGGATCTCTTCATCGGAACTCTCAAACGCTCCATAGCTGGATTTGCTGCGAAGCGATTTGCAGCGGATCTGCACGAGTTCAGTAGTCATTTCGTCACCTCATCCTGCCGCGCTGCGATCGCGATCCATCTGCCCGGCAGCGAGCAGAATCGTGCGGTAGATCGCAGTCTGAAATAGTTGAACCTTATAGCCGTTTTGCGAGAGAGGCGTGGCGTTTTGCATCGCTGCCTTTGCCGCCGCACGCGCAGTGGCTTCATTGATGGTGGCGCCTGCCAGCGACTGTTCGGCCTCTTTAGCGCGAATCGGAGTCGGAGCAGCAACGCCAAGCACTACCGATGCTTTGCGGCACTTATCTCCATCCATCACGAGCACGATCCCGGCATCGGCAAGCGGCCAATCGAAGCTCTCTTTCTCGCCGTATTTCTGATATGCAGAACGAGTACCGGGCTCCGGTTTGGGAACGAAGATCTCGGTGATGATTTCGTTGGGATGAAGGACTGTCTCGTTGACCAGACTCTCCTCCGGCGCAACGTAAAAGTCGCTCATTTTCACAGTGCGCTTGCCCTGTTTACTGGTGATCTCCACCCGCGCATCCATGGCAAGAAGCGGAACCGCCGTGGAGGACGGGTGAACCGAAGCGCAGATGCCGTTATTCATCACCGCGTGATACTGGTTCTCACCATCGTGCGCGTGGCACTCCTGGCTGGTACCGCCCTTCTTCTTGCAGTCAAAGTCATTCGAACGGAAATACCAGCACCGTGGACGCTGCGTGATATTGCCGCCGATCGTGGCCATATTCCGCACCTGAGGAGTGGCTGCGTGTCCGGCGGCATCTGCCAGTGCGGCGTAATTACGGCGAATTTCCGGATGATCGGCAATCTCAGCAAGCGTGACAAGCGGCTTGATATGCAGTCCATCCTCCCCGGCTATGATTCCGCGCAGGCTGCTGACGTTGCGGATATTGACCAGTCGCGGCGGGCTGACGATGCCCTCTTTCATCAGATCGAGCAGGTCGATCCCGCCGGCCTTCAACACTGCGCCATCTGTCAATTCCGATAACGCCTGGTCCACAGTCGTGCAGTTTGCGAATGCAAAGCGATTCATGCTCTCTCCTCCGGCCCGGCTTTGCCGAGCGCAGCGAGTACGTTGGCGGGCGTCATCGGGATCTTGCGCATGCGCACGCCGGTTGCGTTAAAGAACGCATTCCCAATCGCTGCCGCCATGGTGATGATTCCTGCTGATTCGCCGATGCCTGCAGCGTCAGTCGAGCTCATCGCGATGTAGTTCTCCACCAGTTCCACATGAATCTCCGGAACCTCGCGCGCTCCCAGAATCTTGTAGCTCTCAAGGTTGGCGTTAAGCATGTAGCCCTTATTGCGGTCCATGATGCGCTCTTCGAACAGCGCGTAGGAGATGCCTTGCAGTATGCCGCCGTTGATCTGGCTGATTACTCCCAGCGGATTGATAGGACGCCCGCAGTCATGCGCGCCAAACACTTTCTCGACATGCACGCGGCCCGTTTCCGTGTCGACCGCCAATTCAACATAATCGACACCACCGTAAGTCAACCGCTCTTTCGCATATTCAGGCCGGCGCGTTTCGCGAGCCGAAATTTCACTCGTTGGCATCTTTGCGGCAAGTTGTCGGACGGTGAATGACTTCGACTCATCGTCTTTGCAGACGACCTTTGTTCCTTTCAAAACCAGATTCTCTGCCTTGACACCGAGCTTCGGAGCAGCTGCGGCGAAGAGCTTCTGCTTGGCTTGCCATGCTGCGTTGCGAACCGCCGGCGTGATGGAGCCGGCAGTCACCGAGCCACCGGAATTGGGGCCGATCGGATAGCGCGTATCCCCAATTCGAATGACTACCTCCGACGGTGGAATCCCAAATTCTTCAGCAACGATAAGGGCCAGAAGCGTCTTGGTTCCCGTGCCAAGATCCTGAACCGACGACATCAACTCAACTGACCCGTCCTTCGACACGCGAACCTCGCACGACGAGTCCATGCTGATGAAGCGATACCAAACGGATTGCGCGATTCCCATTCCCCGTTTCACGGGGCCATGATCTGTACCGGCTGGTCGCCGATTCTTCCAGTTCGTCTTCTCGCGAATAACGCTGCGTTCTACCCGCCGCGCAGGGCTCTCATCGATCTTGTCGCGGAAGTCCAATGGATCAAGGTCCAGCTTTACGGCCATTTCATCAATTGCTTGCTCAAACGCGAAGCAGCCCTGCGGGTGTCCAGGCGCACGAAAGGCTGCACCAGGGCCCGCGTTGATGAAGACGTCGTACTCTTCCGTCAGTAGATTCGGACATTTATACAGGTTCGTCGCCGGTCCCGCGGTCCCCGCACCTGTGCCAACACCAGCACTTCCGAAGCTGGTAAGGGAGATTGCGGTAAGCGTGCCGTCTTTCTTTGCACCAATCTTCAGCTTCTGGTGCGAATCAGGGCGATTGCAGCTGATATGCTCCTGTCGGCGATCGAGCATCAGTTTCACAGGAGCATTTGCCTTACGCGACAAGTTCGCCGCAACGACGCCTTCATTCCCTGCCCCGAATTTGGCGCCAAACCCTCCACCCATATATTCGGTAATCACGCGAACCTGGCTCTTCGAAACCTTGAAGACTTCTGCAAATTCATCCCGGACGCTCGCCGTGCCCTGGGTAGACGCGTAGACCGTAATCTCCTCTGGCTTCCAGTCGACAACGAAGCCATGCGTCTCGAGCGCCGAATGCGTTTGCACCTGGGTGAAGTACTCGCTCTCTACGATCGCGTCAGCCTCGGAGTAGCCCTTTTCGACATCCCCGACCTTTTTCTGCTGCGGGCCATGCACGTTTCCCACTTGCTGGACACCCTTTGGTCCACCGCCGCCTCCCGCAGACCCGGCGGCGTCTGCAGGTCCCGGAAATACTTTGGGAGCATCTTCGGCACGCGCAGCCTGCCTGTCTACAACAAAAGGCATTTCATCGTAGATAACCTTGACCAGCGCGGCAGCGTCCGCCGCAATCTGCGGTGAGGTTGCGGCGATTCCCGCGATCGGTTGGCCGGCATAACGAATAACGGGGTACTTCGAGGGTAACTCCTGCTTCGGATCGCGCAACTCTGCGATTCCCAGCGTGTGCTCGATGACATGCACCGCCTTAACTCCGGGCAGCTTCTCTGCGGCACTCGTGTCGATAGAAGTAACTCGCCCGTGCGGAATGCTCGCATCGATCATCCGTGCGTAGAGCATGCCTGGCAGGTGAACATCCGCGGTATATTTGCCCCGCCCCGAAACTTTTTGCGGACCATCCCATCGTGGCGTCGGCTTACCAATGAATGTCAGATCGGAGTTGGGTGGCAGAGGCGGCGGTTCATCGACCGGAACCTGCCTCTCCTTCTTGCTCAAGCCATCCTGCGGGATTCCGAAGACAAAAGAATCCGTTCGTGTGGGAACAGCCTGGCTTGCCGCGGGAGTTTGCTCGTCTTTCTTCTCAGCCTGCTTTGTCGGCTTGGCTTCTCCCTCCACGCCTTTGCCTACCGACTTGGGCTGATCATTCGGCTTCTGCTTCTCAGATTGTTCCTGTGACGCGATCAAGGTCTCCGGTGTCATCATCAGCCCTCCTTTGCCGGGCTCAGATCCAGCAAGCGCGCGCTCAGGTTGCCGTGCTTCGCTGCTTCCAACGTGGCTTCAAATACTTTGGGATAGGTTCCGCAGCGGCAGAGGTTTCCGCTCACAGCATGCTTCACGTCGGCAAGGCTTGGGCTCGAATTGCGCTTCAAGAGAGCAGCACAACTCATCACCATTCCAGGCGTGCAGAATCCGCACTGCATCGCGTCATGCTTGATAAAAGCAGTCTGGACAGGGTGAAGTTGCTCACCATGCGACAGGCCTTCAATCGTGGTGATCTTGCGGCCCACCGAGTCGACTGCCAGCGTCATGCAAGCTAACTGCGGCGCGCCGTCGACCCAGATGGTGCAGGCAGAACAGGATCCGCGATCGCAGACGACCTTGGTGCCGGTCAGGTTGAGATGATCGCGCAAAGTCTCGGCAAGCGTGTAGCGCGGCTCAACCGTGACGGCGTGGTCCATCCCGTTGATGTGCAGCTTGATGGGAACTGCGTCTGGCCCGACAGCTCCGCTGCTGGAAGCCGCCCGCTCAGCATCGTGCGCAAGGGCAGTTGCCGTATTCAGAACTGAAGTGGCAGCCGTCAGTCCCGCGCTCTTGAGAAAACCGCGACGGGACACCTCGATCTTGGGTGTGTCTGACATGGGGAAGTCCTTGATTCGGTTATCTATCTTTTGGACGTTTCGCAGGCTTCAAGGGCCCTGTTGTGATCTGGGTCGCCTGCGTGTCGTGCGGAGCGTCGTCAATGGCCTAGATGATAGCCCCCGACAGCAAAAGTTGCCAAGCGCTGACGCCGGGGTCACAATCGTGAACCTGCCTTCCCTGAAACGGAAGTGAATTGGAATAATGCGTAGATGGGCTCACACGATCGGGACCAGACTTTTTTCGGCATCGACTTCGGGACTACAAACTGCGCGGTTGCGATGCTGCAGCCGGGGGGAGGAATCGAGCTTGCAAATTTCGCCTTTCGCGGCGAAGCGATCCCGGTTTGCCGCTCCGTACTCTATTTCGAACAATGGCAGACCGCGAGTGGCCAGCGCCGTGCTCATGGTTACTCTGGTCCGCAGGCAATCGAGCGCTACCTCGAAGCGGAGGACAAGGGACGCCTGATTCAATCTCTCAAGTCCCACCTTTCCCAACGGGCTCTCACTGGCACTGAAATATTCGGTCGCCGTCACCGGCTGGAAGAGTTGATCACACGTATCGTTAGTGATCTTCGCAAGCGAGCCGAAGAACAATTTGGTCGTCCCGTTGTGAGGGCTACGGTAGGCAGGCCGGTACGATTCGTGGGGGCAGAGTCAGAAGAGGAAGACGAGTTCGCCGTTTCACGACTGCGAGAAGCCTTTCTCGATGCGGGCTTCGAAGAAGTAAATTTCGAACTGGAGCCTGTTGCCGCTGCCTACGCATATGAAGCCACTTTAAATCGAGACGAGCTGATACTCATTGGCGATTTCGGCGGCGGCACAAGCGATTTTTCTCTCCTGCGCGTTGGTCCTGAAGTCCGCAGGCGCGGCCGAAAGCCAGAGGACCTGCTCGGCAATACGGGCGTTGGATTGGCCGGCGATGCCTTCGATGCGCGGATCGTTCGTAAGCTGGTTTCGCCGGCCCTGGGCTCGAATTCGGAAGCCCGCTCGCTTAACAAAATTCTTCCCGCTGTCCCGGCTTGGATCTACGCACACCTCGAGCATTGGCATTACCTTTCGTTTCTCCGCACAAATAATGTTCGTGAAATCCTGAAGAGCGCAAAGATTAGAGCTCTGGAACCCGAGAAGATCGAAGCCCTGATCGCAATCGTCGAAGGTGATCTTGGCTATCAGCTGCATCAGTCCGTGCAGAAGGCGAAGTACGAGCTATCAAAGCGGGAACGCACCGAGTTCACCTTCCGCGACGGGATCGCGGGTATTTCCAGCATCGAGCTGAGAATCCCCGTCGCTCGGATAGATTTCGAGAGCTGGATTACCGAAGACCTTGCCACGATAGAGCATAGCGTTGACGTCCTGCTGAGAAGCAGTGGGGTTAAACCCCACGACGTGGATCGAGTCTTTCTTACCGGAGGAACCTCCTTTGTCCCCGCAGTCCGACGGCTGTTTACCAAGCGCTTTGGACCGGAGCGGATTCAGGGGGGCGACGAGTTCACCTCTGTCGCTCAGGGCCTGGCGCTGTCCTCTGCGGCTGCAGCCGGCAAAAAGTGATTGCCCGCCAGAAGTATAGCCCGTGTCGCAATATGGACATACCCCTGCTTCCAAAAGCCAGTCATCTTGCATTTCAGGGGCTCGATGTAGAGAATTAACCCGTCATGGGCCATAGACTCCCCCAAGAACTCCTGCTGGAATTGCAGACCTATCTCCAGCACTTCGACCAGACTGGACATCTGGGCGAGAGTGCGACTGTCGAGGAGATCAAGGCTCGTCTGCACCAGAGGATCAGGGAAGTTGAAGCCCAGGTGCGAAATGCTCAGCCGAACGGCCACGAGAACCGCCATGAAAGGCTCAAAGCTGGGTAGCTGCCACTGACTTTAAGTGTCCGCTGTGGGCCGAATTCCATCCTCACTGTGCGGGCGGTTGTTCCTGTACCTGCGACGGGTCCGGGCGTTTGGCGCCATTTGCAATCTTCTGGTAGAGATCCTCGTCAGCTGCTTTGTTCAGTTTCCTGGCCTTTTCAAGCTCCACTTGAGCTTCCTGGGTTCGGCCCATGGCCCGAAGCAGCCTACCAAGGCGCCAATGCACATTGACGTCCTCAGGCTTGAGTTTCGCCGCTTGGTTAATCTCTCGGAGGGCCTTCTCATGGCGGCCGGCGTCCGAATCGATGATTCCGAGATCCAGGTGGGCAAGCCACTGCGAAGGATCGAGCGCCAGGCCTTTTTCCAGCTGAGGTCGTGCCTCGTCAGGCTTATTCAATTGCAGGTAACAGTCGCCGAGATAGACCAGTGACTGCGCGTGGTTCGGATCATTTTCAAGTTCTGCCTGAAACTGCTGAAGCGCCTCTGGATACTGTTTTTGCGTCCAAAGCAGGTATCCGAGCCCAAAGTGAACATTCGGCTCCTTGGGATTTGCGGCCACCGCTGCCCTGAACATTTTGGTCGAGCCTTCGTTATCCTTCATCTCGTCGAGCGCTTCGCCGGCCAGCATATCCGCCTCAGCCGATTCCGCGTTCAGCGAGAGTATCTGATGATAGGTATCCATCACACACTGGAACTGCTTCGACCATAAACAGCTGTGCGCGAGCGAAAGGAGCAGCGGCGAGTTCTGCTGGTCACGCTGCGCCGCCGCTTTTAGATAAGGAACAGCGTTCGCGTATTGTGCAAGGCCATAGAATGACATGCCAAGCAAGACGTCGAGGCGTTGAGCGTCCGGTGAGTCCGGCTTCAGTTTCTTCTTGACGGCGACGAACTCTGCGACGGCTGCCTTGAACTGCTCCGCCTTGAACAGCGCAAGACCGAGGTTCAGACGGACCGCTGGCCGGCTCGGATCCAAAGCCAGTGCCTTTCTATAGAGCGGGATCGCGCCCTTGTAGTCCTGCTGACGCGCCTTCAAAAGCGCGAGATGTGCATAAGCCTCGGGGTTGCGCGGATTTGCTTTGCTTATCGAAGCCCACGCTGCCTCCGCCTCGGGATAGTTCCCCTGCTGTTCCAACTCCATTGCCTGTTGACGATATGGATCAGGAGATCTGCTGGGGCGCTGTTGAGCCGTAGCGGCAAATGCTGCGATGAACATCACTACGACTGCCGAAACCGTTTTCATTAGCAATTCCGTATGAACTATTTTAGACGCTTGGAAATTTGTGAGGCGTGCGCATACACAATAGAGAAATCCTTTAAGCAAAAAAATCGGGCGCGACGGAGATCTCCGCCGCGCCCGACGATACAGCAATTTAGAACACTAACTTGGCGCCAAGCTCGAGCACGCGGGGATCCCATGTGCTGGTGACCTGGCCGAACGTGTTGCCATTGTTCAGGTTGGTGCTGAATGCACCGTTCTGAGGATCGTAGCTCACGTCCAGGTTGTTCGGTTGTGTGTGGTTGAAGGTATTGAACGACTCGAAGCGCATTTCAAAGTGCGCCCGCTCCGTCATGGCAAACGACTTGTACAGAGAAGTCGTGAAGTTCACGCGGCCCGGTCCGACGATGTAGTCCTTGCCCATGTTGCCGAAACCGAGGTTAGGTCCGCCCTGCCACTGCGGAATGACGTTGGAGAAGTTCGACGTATCGAACCAGCTGCCCATCTTCTTGTTGTACTTCGGCTTGCCCGTTACGTTCGGACGAACCGTGTATCCGCCGCCGAGGCCAACCGGATCCCATCCGCCCGCGCTGACGCCACCGGCGCCAGTCACGATCTGCGGAACGCCCGTTTGATCGGTAACGGTTCCAGCCAGTTCCCATCCACCGATAAGCGAGTGGGTGAGGCCCGTGCTCTTCGCAAAGAGTGGGAGCTTGTACACGTAGTTGGCGCTCAGAATGTGCCGGCGATCCAGCGCACCAGAGCCCTTGTCATACTTCATGTTCCACGGATTGCTTACGGTGTTCAGGTCATAAGTGGTGATGTCGATCTCGTGTGACCACGTGTAATCGATCTCGCCGCTCAGGCCATACTTGTTTTGGATGCGGAGGCCAACCTGGAATCCGTTATACGTTCCGTTCGTGTCGTTCTCTTCAGACTGGAGATCGCCATAACCCTGGAATTCGCGGAAGGCATTCGTGCCGCCGTTGAATTTTCCAAGACCCGGGACGCAAGCGCTGTCATCGCCGTAGGGCGAGTGATTTCCGCTGTCGCCGCCGAGGCAGGCAACCGTTGTGAGTCCGTCACCGGCATCGACCTTGCCAAGACCGGCTTGAGGAGTGATGTTGTTGCGATGGGCTTCAACGTTCTGATGCCATGCAAGGTTCCCGACATACTGCACGACACCGATCATCGAAGGAACGATCTCGTGCTGGACACCGAGCGAGTACTGCGCTACGCCAGGCGCCCGGTAATCGTGCTGCAGGAACTGGTAGCCGCCAGTGGCAAACACCGGCAACGTGCCTGTTGACGCGTTACCGCCGGTCTTATAGTTGAATCCAGGCTGGCTCCACAGGGTGCTGCCAAGGCTCAGGTTGTAAGAGAACGGCGGAGCAGTGGCGGTGTTGTAAATGTCGTTGCCCTGCATTCTCTCGAAGAATGTACCGAAGCCGCCGCGAAGAACAGTTCTGCCGGTGCCGAACAGATCTTCAGAGAAGCCGATACGTGGCTGGTAGGTTTTGTAGTCGTTCTTCACGAGACCGCGCGGGAAGCCGTTCTGGCCCGCCAGGCCCATGCCGTTCAGGTAGAACGGAATTCCGCCGATTGTCTGAATCCCGTTGCTGCTGGGATCGATCGTTCCTGCCGAAGTCCAGATCGGAAGAGCCGACTGGTTATACGACGCGGGATAGAACGTTGCGACAGCATTGCTCCGTTCCCATGCGTGCGGCAGGGCGTCATAGCGTAAGCCAAGCTGCAAGCTAAGGCGCGGTGTCACGTGCCAGTTATCCATTATGTATGCCGATGGCGTCTGGTTCACGTAGTGCCGGATTGGTGTGGCCTGGAACTGGCTGTACCCGTCCGTCAATCCCAGCAGGATGTCCATCGCACTGTCGCCAGTTGAACTGGACGGCGAGTAGTTGCCCTGCGAATCACCAAAGATCTGCTGGTTCTTCGTGTACCGGTTATAGCTGAACCCGTACTTCATGGCATGCTTGCCCTTGGTGTACGAGACATCGACTTTTGGTGAATAGTCCTGCGCCGCGTTATGCCACGGAGCCGAACCGGTGTCTTCTGCCGTTCCGTATGGGCCAAGGTAGCCGACGCCAGGCAGAGCATTGCGGGTGAAATTGAACAAGCCCGAAACCGGTGTCACGTTCCAGCCCGAAGGCAATCCAGCATTGGCGCTGTTCGTGATGTCGATCACGTTGCCGTCGTAGTTGATGCTGGCTTCCACCAGCAGGTTCGGATTGATCGTTCCACTCAGCTTGATTGCAGCGGAGTTGGCCGGGTTGGACAGCGTGCTGGTGATCGAGTTGTAGCTCGCCCACAGCCAGCCGAGGAACGGCTGTGCCGATCCCTGGGTCACCGTATCGTGCATGTAGTGGCCAAGAATCGCCCACTTGTCGCTGAATTTGTGGTCGATGCGAAGGATATCATCGCGGACTTCGACCGGAACGACGTTCGACGAAACTGCCTTGTCGTCCGCCCCCGTCGCTTTTGGCAACGCTGCAGAGTTCAAATACAGGATGCCGTTGGAATCAAACAGCGAAGATGGAATCACCTGGCCGTTCAGAACCGTACACTGCGGGTTTCCATGGCTATCAAGGGTGGTTTGCGCGTCGTTCCAGCAGCCGTTCGGTCTAAGTCCCAACGGCGCCAGCTTGTTGACGGCGTACCAGCTGGTCGGATCGATGTTCGGAACGTGAATCTGATTCGTGGCGCTGAAAGCCGGCACCTTATAGGTCAGATTCTGTCCCGCAACTGGACGATTTGCATCCGGCAATGTGTTCTGGATGTTCGTGCCAGCCGCGTTGCGGATCTTGCGCCATTCTTCGTTCCAGAAGAAGAAGGTCTTCTGCCGGTTCGAGTTGTAGACGTGCGGAATGAACAGCGGTCCACCGATGTTGCCGCCGTAGATGTTGTAGTGCAGTGCTGGACGCTCGTTCTTCCCGCCCAGCTTGTTGAAGAAGAAGTTCGCGTCATATGCTGTGTTGCGGTTGAACTCAAACAATTCTCCGTGGAACTTCTGCGTGCCGCTCTTGAGCGAAAGGCTCATCGTGGCGCCCGAAGAAATTCCGTAGTCGGGAGGATAGTTCGAGGTCAGCATGTTGAACTCGGCGATCGCGTCCTGAGAAGGCATGATGTTCATGCCGCCGGCGCCGCCGCGGTCATCAGCTTCGCCGCCGTCGATCAACCAGATATTGTGGCTCTGGCGAAGACCGTTGACGCTGATGGTGAAGTTTGCTGCTACCGATGTCGGCGTGTTGGAATCAGGCAGTGCCGAGCTGACGCCGAGACCAAGTGCCGCCAACGATGCGAAGTTGCGGTTTTCGGTGGCGATTTCACTGATCTGCTCAGAGCTGATCAGCGAACTGACCACGTTGGAGTCAGTCTGCACCTGAAGTGCGTCTGCCGCAACTGTGACCGTTTGTGATTCCGCGCCCACCGTCAATTTGATATCGGTGCGAACCGTGGACGAAACGTTCACCACGATTCCCGTTTGCGCGAATGTCTGGAAGCCCTTTGCTGTGACTTTCAGGTTGTAGGCGGCTGGATTCAGACCGTTGATGTCGTACAAACCGGTCGGTCCGCTTTCCGTTGTCTTGGTAGATCCGGTACCTGGGTCGGTGAGGGTAATGGTTGCCCCCGCGACCACCGCTCCTGTTTGGTCGGTAACGATGCCCGTGAGCTCTGAGTTGGCTTGTGCGTAAGCTGCAAAAGCCCCTCCTAGCACCAGGAGCAAAGTCAGCAGGATATACCTGGTTATTGCTTTTCTCATGTGGCCTTCCTTTTGAAATGGTGTTGCCTTGTTTGCGTTTATTTGTTGGGGGAGAAGACAGCCAGATCGGAAAGCACGAGCCGCAACTCCCCTTGCACGGTGACGAATCACTCGTGTGTGGCAGGCGATAAGAGACCCGGCATGCAGGTCAAAATCACTCATGCTATTCACTGAAGTAAACCGATTAAGGTGATAGCCAGCGCGAATATTAGAGTCGCTCAAAGACGATTGTCAACTGGAAAAGGAAGGCCTGCATCGCCTCATGTAAGCCCCTCATTACGGCTTTTTTGCCCATCTTTCTTTCAGCATCTTGTTTTCTGGATTTCTCTATCGCAAACGGCCCCCTGAGTTACGCAAAAGTGGAGCAGTTTGCCGCCGCTGCCTGACTTCCCTGAAGCGTAAGTATCTTCATTACAGCCCGTTGACTCAGGGGTATCCCGTAGATCTACTGCAGGTATGCAGAAACTTCATACCTGTGCGGTTGCCATGCTCTGCCAGAAATAAAACCGGAAAATTGGTTCAGTATCGAACCGTATGGAACCGTATTTCGCGTTGAAAAAGTCGAAACTCACCCGCGGCGGGGGCGGCTTTGTTGGGTCGGGCAGTCCGTGCTGGTAGATGATGGGTTAGGCAGCGCCAGCCATTAACGGGAGTGAGGCCAAGTTTCGCCCCTACGCTTCCCGCCTGACGTAGTCGACGGAGCAGACTGAATCGCGCGGCGTCTCGTCCGATATTGCGTCAGAGGCGGATCAACAGCGGCAACCCACTATCCTTGACGGATTCCAGGATTGAACTTCTTTCTGCAATGACACAATAACTCTGCGCATCTTCTACTACCTTTTTCTGTCGACTACCGCAGATGGGCCCGTCATCGGCGACTAGATATGTGCAAAGGCCAGACCACTCTGACTGCATCTCGCTCCCGCACAAATTACTTACGTCCCATCGCAGTACAATTGCGCTTGCCGGACAGGGAAGCCGACAGACGTGGTTCAGGAACCATACGAATTTCCGCATCGCGATCGAACTATGCGGCCCCGCCGCTCATTCATATTCGTTTTCATCATTCTTGCAATCATTCTGTTCAGCGCGCGGACCATCATCTCCTATTACGTAGATTCCCTCTGGTTTGCCTCTTTGGGTTACGCGAGTGTCTTCTGGAGAACTCTGGGATACGACTGGTTCGCGTTCGCCCTCGCCTTCGTTACCACATTCGGAATTCTGTACGCCTGGTTTTCAGCCCTGCGCCATGGTTGCCGCGAAGAACTCGCCAGTGCCGGAACCATTCGTTTCGGCAACCAGAGTTACGAGCTGCCAGTCGGGCCAGTCCTGCGTCTTGCCGGCGTTCTTGGCTCCCTATTGGTCGCCCTTATCTCCGGCGCGACATTCATGAGCGAGTGGACCCGTTTCGCTCTCTACTTCATGGCTCCTGCAAATCTTGCTCAGCCCCATGATCCCATTCTGGGCAGGACCGTCAGCTTCTACCTCTTCACGCTCCCCGCCGTGCAGTTCTTCGTGGGATGGCTCATGGTCATCGCCCTCCTCTGCTGCGCGGTTGCCGGTCTCTTCCTGCTCATGACCACCAGTTCGCAGTTCATTCGCGATCGCAGATTTGAATCTTCTCCGGTCCCTCTACGCTGGTTCTCGGCTGCCGGCTCGTTCCTGCTCGTCATCGTGGCAGCACGAACATTTCTCAGCCGCTTCGATCGCCTCGTTGCCGATCACACCATCTTCGACGGAGTCACATATACCGACCACCACGTGATGCTTGGCGGCCTGCTCGCGATCTGCGTCGCTCTTATTATCGGAGCCGGTATCGCAGCGATGAATCTCTTTCTGCGCCCGCGCGTGGCGCGTCTCATCGCAGCGCCAGTCCCGGCCGTCGCGTGCTTTATCCTTGTGCAGATTGCCGCGTGGTACGTCGACAGCTTCGTGGTCAAACCCAACCAGCTCGTACGCGAGCAGCCCTACATCTCAAGCAATATTCAATCCACACGGCAAGCCTTCGGCCTCGACCGCATCACGCAGCACGAGTTCCCCGCGGAAATCTCGGTAGAGGCTGTCGACGCGCCAAACAACCAGGCCACTCTCCAGAACATCCGCCTGTGGGATTGGCGCGCACTGCAAGACACGCTCCGCCAGCTCCAGGAAATCCGCACCTACTATGACTTCCCCGATATCGATATTGATCGCTACAAAATCAACGGCGAAGAGCGTCAGGTAATGTTGGCTGCACGCGAACTCAGCGTTGATAAGTTGCCCGACAGCAGCCGTAACTGGATCAACGAGAAGCTGATTTACACGCATGGCTATGGCGTCACCATGAACCCCGTGAACGGCTTCACCCCCGAGGGCCTGCCGACGCTGGTTCTCAGCAACATGCCCATCCAGAGCACAGACCCCTCCATTCAGGTCACGCGCCCCGAAATCTACTTCGGAGAGCTGACCAATACCGATGTCTATGTGAAAACTCGCCAGAAAGAATTTGATTATCCGCAGGGCGAGACCAACAGCATGACAACCTATCAGGGCACCGGAGGTATCCCTCTCGGCTCGTTTCTACGCCGTGCGCTCATCGCCTTCGATCGCGGCGATCTCGCTAAGGTTCCCTTCAGCGACGACATCACTGCCGACAGTCGCCTGCTCATGAGACGCAGTGTCTTCGACCGTGTCAAAGCCCTCGCTCCCTTCCTCACATTCGAACAGGACCCATACATCGTGATCGGGGATGACGGCAGGCTCTGCTGGATGCTCGACGCCTTCACCACGACTGACCAGTATCCATACTCGACTCACTACGATGTCGGAAACGGTTCCATCAACTACATCCGCAACAGCGTAAAGATCGTTGTCGACGCCTACAACGGGACCACAACCTTCTACGTCTTCGATCCGCAAGACCCCATCATCAATGCCTGGCGGCAGATCTTCCCGCAGCTCTTCAAAGACGCATCCGACATGCCGCTGGACCTGCGCAAGCACGTTCGCTATCCGGAATTGCTTCTTCGCATGCAGGCCGCCGCCTATGGGCTGTATCACATGACAGACCCCGTGGTCTTCTACAACCGCGAGGACCTGTGGACTGTTGCCTCCGAGGTTGGAATGTCCTCCTCGAATGGGGACCAGGCTGCGCGCCCCATGGATCCGAACTTCGTTCTGATGAAGCTCCCCGGCGGGTCCAGCATCGAATTTGTCGAAATTCTTCCCTTCACTCCATCCAATCGCAACAACATGATCGGCTGGATCGCTGGACGCAGCGATGGCGATGACTACGGCAAATCCGTTGTCTACAACTTCCCCAAAACGCGCCTGGTCGACGGCCCCCTTCAGGTTGAAGCGCGCATCGATCAGAATGCGCAGCTCTCCGGGCAGCTCTCGCTCTGGAACCAGCAAGGCTCGCGCGTGCGTCGCGGCGCTCTGCTCGTCATCCCCTGCGGGAAAGCTCTCATCTATGCTGAGCCGATCTACCTGCAAGCCGAACGAAGCCCCATGCCTGAATTGCGGCTCGTCGTGCTCGCAGTACAGGACCGCCTTGCCTACGGGTCCACCTTCGAAGCGGCTCTTCGTTCGCTGTTCGGTGGAGAGGCACCTTCTCTGAATGGAGAACAGCAACCGCCTCAGCAACATCCAACTCCAGCTCAGCATGTCGCCACCTCACAATCTTCCAGTGATCTGAACACCTTGATTGAAGGCGCAGCGAAAGACCTCGAGGACTACCAGCGGCTCACCGCGCAAGGCAAACTTGCCGAAGCAGGACAGAAACTCGAGCAGCTGAAAATCAAGCTCAACGCTCTGAATGACCGCAGGAGATAGAGAGACACTGCAAGCTCAGCATCGCTGCGATACAGTGCTCGTAGCTGTTCAACACAAGCAAAGGGCCGCGCCTCGACGAATTCTGTTGACGAGGGGATAGCCGGATGCTCACAATTGTCCATGCGCAATCGATTGCGCCAGACTCTTATGAGCGCATCAGATCACCTCAACGAGACCATTGTGAATTCCATTTGCACCACCCCGCTCACTCGCCGCCGCATTCTCCAATCTCTCGCCGCCGCAGGAAGCTGTGCTCTCCTCCCCACCATCTCACTTGGGTCCCCCGCGAATCATTGGCGCCCGAAGCCCGGAGACGAAGCCTTCCTCGATGACCTTCAACGTCAGGGCTGCCTCTTCTTTTGGGAACAAGCCAGCGAGACAACCGGCCAGGTGCTCGATCGCGCTCGCAACGATCTGAACGGCAAACGCGATCCACGGAGCATGGCCAGCATCGCCGCCACCGGATTCGGCCTCACCGCTCTTTGCATTGCTGACAAACGCAAGTATCTGCCTCACTCTCAAATCGTCGATCGCGTCCGAACCACCCTAGACTGGCACCTCAACAAATTTCCCGAGGTACACGGTTTCTTCTATCACTTCTCCGACATCGAGACTGGCGAGCGCGTCAAGGATGTGGAACTTTCCTCCATCGATACTTCCCTGCTCCTCTGCGGCGTGCTCATGGCGCACGCCTACTTCGACGATCCCAAGATCAAGTCTCTCTCCAGACAGATCTACGAACGAGTGGACTGGCCATGGATGCTGAATGGCGGCAAAACATTCTCCATGGGCTGGAAACCAGAATCCGGTTTTCTCGATGCGCGATGGGAACACTATTGCGAACTGATGATGATTTACCTGCTCGCGCTCGGATCTCCAACTCATCCGGTAGACGCTGAGACTTGGAAAGCATGGGAACGTCCCGTCGTTCACTACAACGAATTCACCTTCATCAGCGGCAACGATCCAATCTTTACTCACCAGTACTCACAGGCTTGGTTCGACTTCCGTAACAAGCGCGATCATTGGGCCAACTACTTCGACAACTCCGTCACCGCCACCAAGGCTCACAAAGCGTTCTGTCTCTCTTATCCCAAGTGGTATAACGAGGATTACTGGGGCATTTCAGCGTCGGATTACCAGGGCGGCTACACGGCTTGGGGAGGCCCACCTCCGCAAGGTCCACTGGACGGCACAGTTGTGCCCTGCGCGCCAGCCGGCTCCTTGGCGTTTCTCCCCGCCGATTGCCTTTCCGTATTGCGCGCAATGCGCGACAAGTGGGGTAAGCAGGCATGGGGTCGTTACGGATTCCTGGATGCCTTTAACCCCGCAGCAAACTGGTTCGACACCGATGTGCTCGGCATCGACCAGGGCATCTCGGTGTTGATGGCGGAGAATTTGAGATCAGGTCTGGTCTGGAAGACATTTATGCGCAATCCGGAAATGAGAACAGCGATGCAGCGAGCGGGATTCCACTCGAGCTGACATCTGCGAGCACTCGGAGCAGAAATCTTTGGCAAAGGCGCCCGTCAAACCGATAACGCTGAAAGAGCTGGCAGCGATGCTCGAGCTCTCGCAGTCCACCGTCTCCCGCATCATCAACGGCGAGGCGACTGCGCACCGCATCGCCGAGGAAACCCAGCGCCGCGTTCTTCACGCTGCTGCGCTGAACGGCTATGTCGCAAACACCATGGCCCGCGGCCTGCGCCAGAAACGCACCTACACCATCGGCGTCATTGTTCCGGAAATCAGCGAAGGCTACTCTACAACCGTCCTCAGCGGCATCGAAGACGAGTTGCTCAAAGACGGTTTCTTCTACTTCGTTGTCAGCCACCGCCACCGACCCGATCTACTCGAGGGCTATCCGCGCATGATGCTCGCGCGCTCCGTAGAAGGAATCATCGCCGTCGACTCGCCGATGAGCGAGGACATGCCCGTTCCGGTCGTCTCGATCTCGGGACACGATCGTCGCGACGGCGTCATCAACATTGAGCTCGATCACGATCAGGCTGCGCATCTTGCTCTCTCGCACCTCAAGTCTCTCGGCCATCGCCAGATCGCATTCATCAAAGGCCAGGAATTCAGTTCGGATACAAAGCTGCGCTGGCAGGCGATCGTGCAGGCTGCGCGCGATCTTGATCTGCAGATTGATAGCCATCTCGTCGTACAGTTGCAGAGCCCTGAACCCGGCCCGATTCCCGGTCAGGAAGTTACACGCCAGCTGCTCCAGACCAGGCACCCGTTCACCGCGATCTTCGCCTTCAACGACGTCACAGCCATCGGTGCGATATCGGCGATTCGCGAAGCGGGATTGCGCGTCCCTAAAGACGTTTCCGTCCTTGGTTTCGATGACATCTTATCCGCAGCTACGCACCATCCCCCGCTGACAACCGTTCATCAGCCTCTGCGCAGCATGGGACAGGCTGCTGCCACCACACTGCTTTCGCTGATACGCGATGACATTCCGCATCCGCGTCCGGAAGCGATTACGGTTTACCCAAAGCTGGTGGTTCGCAAATCAACCGGCCACTTGGGCCAGCATGCTGATATCGCGCCCGCAGCCGTGGATTCCCCAGCCGTCGAAATACATCAGGCTGAAGCACTCGGTCAGTAGATAGCAGCTATTTTCTCTTCGCTACCGTCGCGCGCGTCGCTCCTGTAGAAATGCCGCCATCGACTAGCAGCGTTTGCCCGGTGATATAACGGCTGGCCTCTGAAGCAAGGAACACAACCGCACCATCCAGATCGTTCGGCAGCCCCGGTCTCTTCACCGGGATGCGATCTGTCAGGTACGCCACCCACTCCGGATCCTCATACAGCACCTTGTTCTGCGCTGTCTTGAACCAGCCCGGCGCCAGGCAGTTCACCGTCACGCCGTCTTTGCCCCAGTCATCGGCAAGACTCATCGTGAGCTGTCGGATTCCTCCGCGGCTCGCGCAATACGGCCCCAAACCCGCAAACCCGAACACGCTTGTGACTGACCCAATATTGATAATGCGCCCGTAGCCGTGCTCGATCATCCCGCGCGCTACTGCCTGCGCCACGAAGAAGCTCCCCCGCAAATTCGTGTCGAGGACCAGATTCCAGTCATCCCACGTGATATCCACCGCCGCCTTCCGCACATTGCAGCCCGCGTTGTTCACCAGGATGTGAATCTGTCCAAACGCCTCGCGCGCTTCTTCGGCCATCTTTTGGATGCTCTCGTAGTTCTGAACGTCGAGCTCGAGCGAAACGCTGCGCCGGCCAAGGCTCTTTACCTCTCCCTCCATCTCGCGCAGGGTTTCGCGATGCCTGCTGGTCAGCACCAGGTCAGCACCCGCCTTCGCCAGCGCCCGAGCAAAATACTGGCCCAGCCCTCGGCTCGTCCCCGTGACAATTGCCACCTGTCCAGACAGATCAAAAAGTGGCTCGCTCATCCCTCTTCACCGGGCGCGAGCACCACCTTCATCAGGTTCGGCTCCTGCGCATGCAGGCGCTCAAACCATCGCGGCCCCTCTTCTAGAGGAGCCACCGCCGTAATCAACGGCCGGACATGGATTCGCCCCGTCGAGATCAGCTGAATTGCCTCCGGATACTCACCTGAAGAGGCCGCTGTGCCCTGCAATCTGATCTGCCGCGACACCACTTTCTGCAACGGAAGCGGAACCTCTGGCGATATGTTGCCGATCAACGTTACAGTGCCGCCCTTTCGCACACTATCGATCGACTCCTGCACCGTCTTTGCACGCCCCACGGCGTCGAAGACTGAATCTGCGCCGACCCCGTTAGTGCGTTCCAGAATCGCCTGTGCAATCGCGCCGCCGGTTCCGCGTAAAGCTTCGTCGGCCCCCAGCAGTTCGCCCAGCGTAAGCCGCGTCTCATCGATGTCCGCAATCATCACGCGTCCAACGCCCGATGCGCGAAGCGCCTGCATGGTCAGCAGCCCGATCATCCCCGCGCCAACCACCAGTGCGGTATCGCCCTTCTTCACTCCGCTGACCTTCACGGCGTGTAGTGCAACCGAAGTCGCCTCCAGCATCGCCGCCTCGGGAAACGACATCTTCGCCGGCAGCCGGTACAGAATCCGCTCGGGAACTACGATGAACTCGGCAAATGCTCCGTTCCTGCGATAGTCGCCGCATGAAACCCCGATCACTTGCCGGTTGTCGCAGAGATTCACCTCGCCCCGGCGACAGTAGATGCACTGCCCGCAATATACAGTCGAATCGAAAGTGACGCGATCGCCGGGTCTGTAGTCCTTTACGCCCGCGCCGACTGCTTCGACGATTCCTGATGCCTCATGCCCCATCACCAGCGGCGGAATGCGCCTGCCCGAAGAGCCGTCATATCCATGAACGTCACTTCCGCAGATACCGCAGGCTGCCACTCGCACAAGCACTTCGAGTTCGCCAGGATTGGGCCTGGGCAGATCGGCGATGGCAAGTTTTCCGTACTCTTCCAGCAAAAGAGATTTCATGATCAGTTAAGGCCCATTCCTAACGGTTTTGACTTCCTCACGATTCTAGCGCGGAGATGGAACGCACCAAAAATGCACCGCGCCCCCGGTGCCCGCCGAACCGTGCAGAAACACAAAGGCCCTCCCACCGGGGAGGGCCTTCCTGCCAGATCAGATTCGGTTAGTTCACCGTAACGCTGAACGTTGTTGTAGCCGTGTAATGCGCGGAGTCATTGCCCGTACCGGTCACCGTGAACGTATAGGTTCCCGCGGTTGTCGGGGCCTTTGCGACTGTGACGCTCGCAGTTCCCGTTGCCGTGTTGAACTTGGTATCTCCGCTGTAAGTCACACCCAGCGTAGCCGTCCCGGACGCTAGCTTCCCGCCTGGAATCGTGATGCTTGCCTTGCCCGTGCCATCGAGAGCAATCGCGCCCGAGTTGTAGGTGCCGCTCGACATCGTCACGCTGCCGGTCGGCGTGCCTGAACTGCCCGCGACAGTGATCGCTACCACTAGACTGTCGGTTTCCTTGATCGAGGTGCTTGCGGGTGTAACCGTCACGGTTGGCGTGGTCTTCGTCGTGCCACCCCCGCCGCCGCCGCTTCCCCCGCCGCCGCCGCATCCAACTGCGAAAAAGCTCGCAGCCAGAACCACTAGCATTGTGCAGAAAAGATTGCGTGACCGCTTCGACCAGCCGGGCACGAAGAACAGCATCAATGAAGCCAATGCGGCTCCACCGGCAGCCTTGAACCATCCGGTCCGGTTCGCCGAAGCCAGTTTCACCGCGCTCGCCGGCGCCGCCGTGGAACTGACAGTCACCTGTCCGGTGCCGCTCGTGGTGCTTGCGCTCAGCGTCACTGTCGACTGACCGGTGGTCGCTGCGCACGTGGGTGCCTCAACCGCGTTCGCCGGTGACGAGGTCAACGCGCAACTCAGTGTCACAGCCCCAGCATAGCCGTCTGTACTGCTCACGGTGATGTTCGACGTTGTCGTTCCGCCAGCCGAGATCGCTGCCGCCGATCCTGCGGTCAGCTTGAATGTTGCTGTAGGAGCAGCCGCCACAAAAGCGTTCACCACGTTCGCCACATTCATCGAGCCCAGACCGGTCGCCAGGTCGAAACCGGCTGCCGCGTCAAATCCGCTCAGGACACCGTAGGTGTTTCCGCTGGCAGCAACCGTGCAGTTCGGCGAACCCGCCGAACAGGGCATCGTGATCGTGCCTGTATCGATGTCATTGAAATAGCAGGATCCCGAATTCGTGACGCTCTCTGTCTTACAGCTTCCATAATTTTGTGCAGCCGCAAGAGCGTAAAGCACCGAGTTCGGATTGCCCTGAGCCGATCCAGCTTTTTGATTGATCAGAGCCATAATGCCTGCCATGGCAGGGGAGGCAGCGGAAGTTCCGCCGATTTCACCAGCTGAAGGCTCGGACGCTGCACCTGTCGAAGTCACGCAGGTGCCCCAGTCTGAAACGCAGATAAGGTAAGCGCTGCTCAGAAATCCATTTCCCGCAAAGAAAGAAACATCGGGGACATCGCGCTTCGAATCGTTCGGGATTCCCGTAACCCCCGTCTGCCAGCTCGGCTTCGCGTACCCTCCGCCACAGCTCGACGTATGTGAGCCATCACTGCTCGTGCAGTTGCTGTTCCCTCCACCCGCTCCAACGGTATTGACTAGATTCAATGCGCTCTGCTCATCTTGGAATTGGATTATCTGGGCACCAATCTGATAGCACAGTTGCGCTGCGGTTAGATTCTTATTGTTGTTGCTGTTGTAGCTGTCAACGAGAATGGGATTTGTGCATGTGTCATTCCACGGAACTTCGGGGATATACCCCTTCGCCGTCGCGCCGTGCGAGTCGCTGCTCGTATTCCAATATGTGGACGCGGTGGTCCAATTCAGATCGGTCCCGCCCACCGCGGTATTGTGCGAAGTGGAAGCGATTCCGCTGACAGCAAGTCCAAACTGCGCTCCATAGGGCCCTTGAGAGGCCTGCCCCTGATCGCATCCGGGGGATCCCGAGTCTCCGGTCGCCACAAACACCGAGATACCGCCGGATTCCGCTGTCTGCCAAAGATTGTTGTACGCCGTATTTCCGCTCGTTCCCATGCCAAGTTCGCACAGACCGTAACTCACATTCAGAATCTTGGCCGTATTGTGCGTGATGACGTAATTCGCGGAGTCGTAAATCGAATCATTCGAATTCGTCTGCTGCGTCACCACCAGCTTCACGTCTGCCTTTGGTGCGGTCGCGCCAGCCCACTCCACATCCAGGGCGTTCTCGATCTGATCATCCAGCGTGCAGTTGCCCGTGCTTCCCGTGCAGAAGCCTGGATCAGTTCCATTCTTGATCAGCGTGTACGTTCCGCCGCTAAGCCCGAAGGTGTTGCGAAAGCTCGAAACATCCGAAGACCGCACATCGCTTCTTCCGGCAATGGCAATCGTCTGTCCGCTTCCGTCAACGCCTGCGGTCCACAAGGGCGACAGATTGTAGATGGCTGCGAAGTCATACGGCGTCAGATCCTCCTCGAGACAGCCGCTGCCGCAGGAGAAGACAATATCCGGACGCACACCATTGATCGCGGCATTCGCCTTAGGCACTGAAACCGTTGAAACCCCGGGCTCCACAATCCGCTGCCACTTGCCCTCATCTTTGTTCAGAGCCGCTTTGCCGGCTGTCCGATGCAGCGCGCGCGGAATGAAATTGTGCAGCGCCTTTGGCCCCAGCACCACCGGCTCCAGCGCCATCGGAATCTGCGGGTCCGTCATATTGGAGAAGTGCGCCTCGCCCTTCACTCTCAAATTGTGAAGCTCGGTATGAAAGGCGCCTTCCAGCTGGCGTGCATTGCCGCTGAAGCGGATCGTCATCCGGTCTTTCGCTACCTCATCCACACTCAGGCCATGGCTTGTCAGCCACGAGCTCACAGCCGCGATGTCGGCCTGTGCAGGACCAAACTTCTCGCCCACCTGGTCTGGTGTCAGCCAGTGATGAAAATTCGGCGAATTCGCTTCGTACTGGCTCTCCACAAATGCATCGAATGCCGCCTGCACTTCGGGACTGCGGCGCAGCACCAGAATCATGTCCGTCATCGGCATGGTGGCGCTAACCCGGCCGACATCGTTCTGTGCGTTGGCCGCCGGAGGCGTATTGCCCCTCAACATCGTCAACTGGTTGTCGTCCACCTTCTCGCGAATGAGGGCCTTCGAAACGGGGTGCTGTGCTGTGGCTGCTAGGCCAGCCAGCGATGTCAAGGCAATAAGGCCAAGGAAGAGCTTATGCAGGGGGCGCATCTACCTTACCGGGAACCTTTCTCGGGGGAGGGCCCCGGAGAGACGAATCGTTGACGTTTATCGGGAGCAGCGTTCAGCCGCTCTTGTACCGAGTGATTTGGCTCGAATTGTACCGTTTGTTGCCGATATCGCAATATCACCAATTGGCATGATGGACAGTTACTTGTGTTGACTGAAATTGGTCGCCTAAGTGGTTCAGCGTGAAGACGACAGCTCCTCCATCCGCGTCCATGAACGGTTCCCGTCGCTCAGTCTCAACCAGTGTTCCTGTCCGAATAGACGCGCGGCCCTCACTCAGGTTGTGTCATTCCTTCGTCATTTCTTCTGTCGGGACAGCTGTTCGATCTTCCCGACCGCTGTATTCCCGATCCGCCGTTGTAGAATCAGTGGGCTTCCGGAATACGCTTTCCCAGGCGATCCAAACGCCTCCGAAGCGGCTTGCGGAGATCTGAACTCAATGGATGGTTCGCCCATGAAGCCTTCTCTTCGCGCCTATGTTCTTTCCGTCGTCCTCCCCGCTGCTGTGGCAAGCTGTGGAGTGATGAACAGCCAGGCTCAGACCGCTACTGAAATCGGTGGACAAAAGATCGTCACCCTCACGCGCACCGCCACCAGCAAGAACAAACCCGAGTTCACCAGCGTCACCGTAATGCCCGGCCGCGGTATGGAACTCCTCCAGATCACAGCCAACTTCCCCGGAAAGGGCAATGTAGATGTCCTCGCATCGCCAAGCGTCGAGGAAGCCAAGAAGATGCTCGACGAGCAGGACACGCCCAACGGCGACCTCGCTTATCGGCTAGGCTCCGTCTTTCTTTTCCCGTATCCCAACCGCATACGCGGCACCTTGTCGTCGGACGGCAAAACCTTGACGACCTCATGGCAGGGAAAGACCATCACCCTGCCCGCCAACAACATGGGGAAAGAAGCTGGCGCAGAGCGCCACGCTATGCACGGCCTCATCCTGAAGTCCAAAACAGATGACGTAAAACAGAAGACCGTTCCTGGCGGCAAAGTGATCTCCGGCACCATTCATGCAGGCGACTTCGGCGGCCACTGGTTCTCGAAATCCGACCTGGTCATCACCATCACCCTCACCGCCGACGCAGTCGATGCCACGGTAGTCGCAAAGAATGTCGGCAAGGAAGCCGAGCCCGTCTCCATCGGCTGGCATCCTTATTTCAACTTCCCCTCAGGCGACCGCACCCAGGCCCGCCTGCAGATCCCAGCTGATATGGTGGCCAAGGTCGATAACTACGACAACGTCTTCCCCACCGGCGAGTTGGTTCCCGTCAGCGGTCAATTCGACCTTCGCAAAGGCATGCCGCTCTACAAGAATTTCTATGACGACAACTGGAGCAAGCTGAACTGGAAAGATGGCATCGCCGAAGTGAACATCCTCGACGAAGCCGCAAAGTATGGCGTCCGTATCCAGGGCCTTTCGCCTGAAATCAAAACCATTCAGGCCTATGCGCCGCCAGCCAAGAACTTCGTTGCTGTCGAACACCAGTTCAACTTCGCCGACCCGTTCGGCAAAGAGTGGAACGGCATGGACACCGGCATGGTGACGCTCAAGCCCGGCGACAGCACCAAGTGGCACGTTCGCCTCAAGCTCTTCGTCCCCTAAACCCTCAAAGGAAGGTTCACAGTCGCGGGTGACCCGTCCAGGCTCTGCTTGGGCGGGATTCCCGAAATCAAGCCTGGATCCCTCTTACGGCCGCGCCTCGAATACCAGGTTGAATGGCGTCTGCGCTGCTCTCCTGAACCGCTTGAACCCCGCCGTCGTCACTACATCGCGAATCCGTTCCTCTCCCGCCTGCGCGCCGAGTGCTGCGCCAACCTCCTGTGCCAGCGAAGCCGGTGTGCACAACATCGTCGAGGCCGAATAGAAGATTCGCCCCACCGGATTATGATTCTGCTCCGGCTGATCGCCTGCAAACGGCTCGACAATCATCCATGTCCCATCCGGCGCCAGTGTCGATAACACGTGCTTCGCGGCTCCAACCGGATCACCCATATCGTGCAGGCAGTCGAAGAACGTCACCAGATCATAGCCGCCGTTTGCGGGATAGCTCTTTGCGCTCGAAACCTCAAAACTGATCTGATCGAGCAATCCATCTCGCCCCGCAACGTGCCGCGCATTCTCGATCGATCCGCTGTGGTAGTCGAACCCGGCAATCCGCGTCTTTGGAAATGCCTTCGCCATCAGGATGGTCGAAGAGCCATGACCGCAGCCCACATCGGCCACCGACGCTCCCTTCGCCAGCTTGTCCATCACGCCCTCCAGCGCCGGCAACCACGAACTCAGCAGGTTCTGCTCGTAATTCGGGCGGAAGAAACGCTCCGTACCGAAGAACAGGTTGGCATCGTGTTCGTGCCACCCCACGCCTTCCCCCGTACGAAACGCCTGCGTGATCTTCGGCTCATCCTTGAAGCACGCCGAAATAATGTGAAAGGCTCCCGGCAGATCAAGCTTGGTGAGCGCGAACGCCTGTTCTGCGGGCAATTCGAATCGCTTGGTCGCCGCATCGTAAGTGATGAATCCGCTTGCCGCATTGGCATTCAGCCACTCCCGGACATAACGCTCCGAGGTGTTCGTCTTGGTAGCCAGTTCCGTTGACGTCACGGGACCCGCACCAGCCATCGCCTTGAAGAGTCCCAGCTTGTCGCCAATAACCACAAGCGCCGCGTGCATCGCGGCACCCATGTCCATGACAGCTTTCCCCATGAAGGCATCCAGTTTTGAGGGATCAAATGCGGGAGCAGGAGCAGTACCAGTTGCCATACAGACCTCCTTGTTGGCAAGGGCCCGGGAAGAGCCGCATCCTACGCCGCAAAAAACATTGGTGTCAAAGCATTTTGAAATCTGACCTGAGCGCAACATCAGAAACTGAGTACGAAAGAGATTAAAAATGCAGAACCTATTGGATAGCCGTCAAGGTGGCTTGCGTCATCGATACTTCCCCCTCCTGCGCCTCGAGGCATAACTTGTGAGGAGTGGCAGCGAGACGATGCAAAAGCGTGCGATTCTCATTCAGCTGAACATCGGCGATAGTGCCATGCAGCACAAGCGTCACCTTGAGCGGAGCGTCCGCTACCTGAACGTTTTTGAGAACAGCGTGTTCCGGCTTACCATCTGAGTCGATCCACTCAACGGTTCGACCTGCACGATCAAAGCTAAGCCGTTCTGTCTTGCCATTGCCACAGTCCACCGCCAGGGAAAAACGCCCCGTTGTGCCGGCGAGAATCGTCCCATTCAGCTGATCATTTCCTGAGACCGAAATTTCCGCGCTTGCACCTGCGGTTGAGGCGTGCAGATCTTTGATGGAAATCGGGGACGAAGCGCGCGGCCTCATCATCTCTTCAGGAAACTTGCTTCCCAGTGACCCATCTTGTTCCTGCACCAGTTCGCGAAAAACGAGATCGCCACCATAGTGATTGTCGTGCTGGAGAAATCCCGTCGCAATAAATCGATCATCTCGGAATGCTGCTGCCTTCATCACGATTGCTTCCGGACCGTCGATGATCTCATTTTCAGGCTTTGTCCACGGTCCCAGCGGAGACTTCGCAATCTTGTAGTGGGTGACCCCGGAAAGACTGTAGAGCAAGTAGTACCAGGACCGCCACTGGAACAGGTCGGAGCATTCGGGCTGCTCCTCGGTGCTGGAACGCAGAAATGGTTCTGCCTCGACAGTCCAATGCGCGAGATCGTTTGAGGTCAGATGCTCGAGTGCGCCTTCCGTCTTGCCGTCGGAAGCGCGCAAAGCCGCGGTAACCAGCATGTGAAATCTACCGTCGACCTCAAAAACGAATGGATCGCGATTCGGCCCGTGCACATAAGGCGGCGCAGGTTCGGCGAAGAAAGATGAAACCAGTTTCTTGAAGTGAATGGAGTCGCTTCCCACCGCCACTGCCAGGCGCTCACTCCGGTCTCGGAGGCGTGTTGCGTAGAAGGCGTAATACTTGCCGCCATTGAAGAACACGGACCCGGTGCAAATGGAGCCTTCCCAATCGGAATCGATACCCAGTGCAACCGGATAGTGTGTCCAGTGCACCAGGTCTCGCGAACTGATATGTGTCCATTGATGGGCGCCCAATCCCCATTTGCTGTGATGCTGTCTCCGATCAAGCAGGTAGTAAAGATGGAATTCTCCATCGTGAAAGTAGGGCATCGCGTCGCCGGCGTTTGTGTTCCAGCCCCGCGGGCGGCTGTATTGCAGAAACTTCGGCTCAGGACCCAGAAGAAGATCTGTGCGTGCAGCGATGACTTTAGCTCCGCCGTTGTTGCGCTCGATCTGCGCGTTGGATATGGGTTCTGCCCAGATGGTGATGGAAGGATGGCGAGGCGGAAGCTCCAATAGCGGATGATCGCCAGTCACTATCTCTCCCAGAGGCCATTCCTGGTCAACCAGCACACCCTCGATATAAAGATCGAGCGAGTTCCTCTGGTACCGCAGCAGGAGTCTGCGTTGCCGTCCCTTCTCGAGCGTCCCCACAGGGACCGCGACCGTCAATGGATCGTTTTGTAATCGGTCTTCAGCGAGAACACAGCCAGTGTTCTTTCCTGGCTGATCGACGCGGATAGCCACGTCATTCCGTCTCCGTTGGTGAGCCTGAACAGGCCGTCTTCCGCCTCCAGTCTGTGTCCCGGAGAGGTCAACAGCAACGGTCCATCCTTTCGGGTCGGCATGAAAGAAAGTGCTGTCAACGAGTTGGTGCACCACCGTGTTCCCGGCCGCTACACGAAGAGATTTCGCGCCATAGCACGGCACGGTCATGCAGGACAAAACAATCAGGAAGGAACAAGAGCGTCGAAGCAGGTTCATATGCAGGTCCAGTATCTCTCCCGTCCATCAAGTACAACCTGCACGAGAAGTCGTCTGGAGATCAAGGATCAATGGCAGCCAAAGCATCCTTGCAGTGCAGGCAGGCGATCAAGACATTTGTCGCGCCCGCAGCCATCCACCCAGCCAGGACTGTGGCAACGCAAAGATGATCAGAGCGACCGGATACCAGTGTGGACCATAGGCCGGCCCTGCATTCCACGTCGCAATTGCCCCCGCGAGGCTAGCCGCAAACCCGAACGCGCCGCCCACCATCGCGTGCGCGATCGGCCGGTACGGAGCGAGATACGCCGTCAGATAACCGGCCGCAATTCCATAAGCCACGCGGTAAGCGGTAACCCACGCCAGCACATGATCCGGCGCGCGCTGCTCCAGAGGAGGCAAGAACCCCGTCTTGCGTAATAACACATCGGTCAAAAGCGTAACGGCGATTCCCGCCGCCATACCCGCAAGCAAAGCCAGAATGCTGCGGCCTAACTGTCTCTGCGAAGAAACTCGAGACGACACCGGACTCATACTTGCTGACCTCCAGCGCGAGATTTCCTCGCCATCATACAGGCAGGCGATCCACTGATAAACTCAAGCTCAGATGCCCCGCGAGATCCACTACAACGCGGCGGACCACATCTCCGCCGCATCTGCCGAGGATCCCTACCTCCGCCCTGCATTCTCCCTCGGCAATCGAGCCCGTCGATTCCTTTGGACCATTTGCTGGTCCGTCCTCTATCGCTTATCGCCGCGCCCCTTTCACGCATGGCGATCGATGCTGCTCCGTATCTTCGGCGCAAAGATGGGTCCCAACTGCCACTTCTATCCGACATCGCGCGTCTGGGCCCCTTGGAACCTCATCTGCGAAGACCAGGTCACCGCCGGCGACAGCGCCGAAATCTATAACCCGGCCCCCACCCGTCTCGGTTCCCACGCTATCCTCTCGCAGAACGCTTACCTCTGCGGAGCCACTCACGACTTCGACGATCCCGCATTCCCCCTGCTCGCTTACGCGATGACTGTCGGACCTTACGCATGGATCTGCGCTCGCGCCTGCGTTGCCCCAGGAGTCAAAGTCGGCGAGGGCGCAGTACTCGGACTCGCATCCGTCGCCACCCGCGACCTCGAACCATGGTGCGTCTACGGCGGCGCTCCCGCCACAAAAGTAAAAGAGCGCCATCGCATCCACTAAGCGTTGACGCCCTCAACTTTCGGGAGAAGGATGTCTATTCCCTTACTCCCTACTCACTATTCCCTACTCACTGTCTTACTGCGGTGCGTACGGCTCCACCCGCAACATGTCCGACAACACACCACGCTCTTCCTGGCTGAACTGTCCCTGGTATCGGCTTGAATTCAGCACAATCCCACGTTGATCCGGAGGCACGGCCTTCAAGTCGCGAAATGCGTTTCGCATCATCGCCTGTCGATCAGAAGGCATCGCTCTCCATTGGCGTGACGACTGCGCCACTCTCGCTCGCTCTTCCGGCGACAGTCTTTCCAGATTCTCAGCGCGTGCCAGCCGCCGTTGGCGTTGCGCATCCGGCAAGTTGTTCACCTGGTCGAGCTGGTTGATCACTCGCTGCTGCTCACCCTGCGGCAATCTGCGGAAGCTCGGATCGCTGCGCAGCATTTGCTGCTGTTGCGGTACCGGTGTGTTCTTGTGATTGTTCAACCACGACCCCAGGTGTCCCGGAGGCGCGTACAGCTCTCGCGCAGTTCCCGAAGATCCCTGCCGCCCATACGCCGGCACATTCGACTGCGGAGTCGCCGCCGGACCGCGCACGCCAGTCTGCGGAGGCGCATACGGATTCTGCGGCGGGCGCTGAAACTGCGGGCGCTCACTCGCAGGAGGCCGATACTGCTGCTGGTAATTCTGCTGCGGTCCTCGCTCAGGATACTGCTGCGTGCGCGCCGGATTTTGCGGCTGCTGCGATCCCCTGTTCGGATATGGATTCTGAAGCTGCTGCTGATATGGCTGAGTACGCTGCTGATATTGAGGTTGCGAACCTCGATTCGGATATTGCTGCGTCCGCGGCTGATACTGCGGAGCCTGATATCGTGGCGCCGATTGCCGTTCATTCTGCCGTGGTGACTCCGGCCGCGTCTGCTGCTGACGCGGCGGAGCAGAATATCGCGGAGCCTGCTGTGCCGGACGCGAATGCTCCTGCCGCTGGGACATCAGCGACAAGGGAAGGCACAGCGCGATCGTCGCCATCGCGGCTACAACCGCACGGCCCGTCGCCCTCTCGCCCTTGTACTTTGCCCCATTCATCTTCGGCCCCCGCCTGTCTCTCGCCGCTACTCTTACTTCAATTACTGCGCTGTCGGATCATCCGAGTTCGGATCATCGCTGATCGCATCATCGGGATTATCCGAGATTGCCTCAAGCTGATCCAGCACCTGCTTGTTGCTGTCCAGCGTCTGCAGATCGTGCACCACGCTTGCATTCGCGCTCGGCTGCTGCACAGGACGCTCGATATTCGTAACACCCAGGTACGCGCCGCCGCCAATCAGCAGCAACGCCGTCAACGCCGTAGCCGCCATCGGCCCCGCATGCATCTGCGGACCGTACGTAAACCGGTCACGAATGCGCTGGAACCAGCTCAGCCTCGGAGCCTCGCGTTCCTCGCGCATCCGCGCATTCAATCTCGTCATGAAGTAGGGGCTGGGCTCCGGAGCGGACCATGCATCCATCAGGCCCATCGTCGCGCGCAACTCTTCCAGCTCCTCGCGGCACGACGCACACTCGGCAACATGAGTCTTCACCTTGGCAGGCGCCGACGCCTCATCGAACAGCAGATCGGCCAGCTTGTCTTCCATCACGGTGCATTTGTTCATCGTTTTCATAATCAACCACCCCAAAATTCATTGCCGGTATTGTCCGACTTTTGCTTTCACCCCAACAACAGACTTCAGGTCCGCACGTTTCCAGGCGAACTCTAGACGAAATCCTTCAGCTTCTCGCGCAGAGTCTGGTAGGCCCTGAACAACAGCGACTTCGTCGCGCTCTCGCTCAGCTTCAACACCTCGCCGATTTGCCTGTAGTCCATCCCCTGATACTTGTGCATCAGCACTGCCATACGCTGCCTCTCCGGCAATTCCATCACGTGCGCCCGGATTGCAGCCATGCGCTCATCGCGCAACATCGTCTGTTCGATCGTCGGAGTATCATCCGCCACATCCGGCGTCGTCCCCGACTCTTCGTCCGGCGCGTCCAGATATATATTCTGCGCCGACCGCTCGTGTTTTGTATCCCTCGCGTGATTCACCGCAAGATTGGTTGCGATCCGATACAGCCACGTCGTAAATTTCGCTTCCGCCCGGTAGCTCTCACGCGAACGATACACCCGCAGAAATACTTCCTGCGCTAATTCCTCGGCAACCGCCTGGTTATGCACCATGCGAAACAGAAAGCTGATCATCGCGCGGTGATACTTGCCGACCAGGAAGTTGAACCCCGCCTCGTCGCCCGCCGCCACGCGCAGCATAATTGCCGCGTCGCTGCTCTCGTCTTCCGCATAATTCACGCGCGGAGCATCCGGCTGGTTCACGACAGAACCCTGTCCTCTTGCCGGATTGAGCCCCGGCCCCAGTCCCGACTTGTCCAGTACCAGGGTTGCCATATCCTCTGGAACCCCATCGTCCCCCGAATGTTGCGCAAACCCTTCATTTTCCTCGCTAGAATCCGGCTCAAGCTCCGTATCTTCTTCTGGCTCGGCCCCCTCCCCGTACCCCGTTCTCACGCCTTTAGGGCCGGCCTTCCGATCGCCTGGCCCCGACACCTTCTTGCCACTGGACTTAGGATCATCCGCCCTTCGCGCGAGAAACCCAAAGCCTGGCGAACTCAGGCCTGCGCCCGCCCCGAATCCCCCCGCAAACGCCAGGTTCGGTTGCCGTGGGGCGGTTTTGAAAGGGGACGGCGTCAGCCGTGCCGAAAGATCGATTTGAACGGATGGGGCTTTAGCCCCTGACACAAAAGCCGGAACGCCTTCCCGACCCGAGACCCGTAGGCGCGAAAACAGCCTTCCCCCCATCTCCCCGGGAGCGGACTCGCACAACTCTCGGATTGACCGTACTCGCCAGCGCATCAGGTACTTAGAGGGTCGTTCAGCCCGGCGCGTTTGCCGTTTGGCCACCGACCATCGCTGGTGTTACTCTACCCCATGGGAGGCCCCTCTGGCCTCTCCCACCGGGCGCTTAACTCAGCGGTAGAGTGTCACCTTCACACGGTGGAAGTCGTAGGTTCGAATCCTACAGCGCCCACCATTCCGATCCGCATCTTAGTGCCGCATCTCCCACCCAGTGTTTCTGAAATGACCTGGTCCAGGAGGAGTGTCTTGGGCATCAGGTGAGCTGGCAGCTTCACTTCTCTGGAGACGAAGGTCCACCGGCTTACTAAGAGGGCCATCCAGTCCCAGATGCTGCGCCGGCCGGGTCGAGATTGTGGGTTCTCTTCTTCGACTAGCAAATCGAGGTTCCCACCGCTTTCTGAATCAGCGAATTCCGACTGGTAGCCAATCCGACGCCGCCACGACCAGGCATCGCACCCGAATCCGTCGAGCAACGCGCCCAGTCTCGCGGGAATCCTTTACATCGGAGAGTAGAGCAGCCCTTTGGACCCGGTCACTCGAGACATCACGATCAAGGCACTCACCGAGCACCTGAGGTTCTGCCAGCTTCAGTTCGCGTCGCTTGATAACGACTCCCGCCGGCGAAAGGAAATGGAAGAAGCCAGCAACGCGATCAAGCTGCTGCTCGACTTCCTCGAGCGGGACCAGAAGAAAGAGAAGCTGTAACCTCCGCCAACGCCCCGTTGCCGGCCAACACTCTCATCCCACAACGACAAATGGGCGCATCATGTCGTTGTCTTCGTGCTCCAGCATGTGGCAGTGGAAAACAAACTTGCCCGTATATCCTTCAAATCGCGCAATGATGGTCAGCATTTCATTCGGCAGCACCACCGCCGTATCTTTCCATCCCGCCTCGCCTCCGTCGGGAGGACGCGGCTCCCCGAGTGGCTTCAACGAGCCCGCCTGCATCGCAGCGGGGTCGAAACCTTGCCGGTGCAGAATCTGAAACTGCACCAGGTGAATATGCATTGGGTGCGCATCCGCCGTGGTGTTGATGAACCGCCATGTTTCCACCGTTCCCAGCTTCACAGTTTCGGTCACGGGGTCGTCGTAGCCCTTCTCGTTGATGCGAACACCCTGCGACTTGCCGTTTTTGTCCATGCGCTCCGTCAAGACGAAGTCTCGTGATCGCACCGCATCACTCTCCTTGAGGCGGGTGAACGAAACGGTCTCGACGCTCAGTCCCTTCGCGCTGACTGCACCCTTCCGCGGCAGCACGACGTGAAACTGCATCAGTTCATCGAGCCGGGGCACATCCGGCCGGAAAACGACCTGAACCGGGCTGTCCTCTTCCACTCCCTCCATGTCCGTCATTCCCCAGTTCGGAAACGGCGCCTCCGCATCATTGGTGATCGTCACGGACTTGCCTTCCGCCTTCGTAAAGTCGACCAGCAGGTCAACCCGCTCAGCGGGCCCGATGAGAATCTGGTTCATTTGAACCGGCTTCGGCAAAAGGCCGCCATCTGAGCCGATCTGCCGCAGGCTGATAAGGTCCGGAACATCGGTAGCTCGCAGCGCAAGGTTGAACTGCAGCCGGAAAAAGCGGCTGTTCGATGCGTTCAGGATCCTCAAGCGGTACAAGCGAGGTTCAACATTCGCGAAGGGGCAGATTGTTCCATTCACTACCGGCAGTTTGCCCAGGAACTCCGGTCCCCAAATGCCGGGCGCCAGAGCGACCCCATCATCGAACGCTGGGTCATAGACCAGTTGACCGCGCTGGTCCAGCGTCCGATCCTGCAGAATCAGAGGGATTTCGTACTCGCCTGAAGGCAGTTCAAGACTCTTCTCTTCTGCATCCCGGAGAAAATACAGTCCTGAAAGCCCCGCATAAACATTCAGTCGCGTAATGCCCACAGCGTGATCGTGGTACCACAGCATCGCTGCCCGCTGTTCGTTTCTATAGGTGTAGCGAACATTCTTGCCCGGTGTGAACCATTTCTCCGGCAGACCGTCGCTTTCCGACGTAGTGCGCACCCCATGCAGGTGAGGCACCGTTCTCACCTCCGGCGAGGGCGGCATCGCACCGTGGATATGCTGGTCGATCTTGAACAGGTGATTGGCCGGAAGAAGATTCTCCCAGATCACCTCCACTTGTTCGCCTCGTGTCGCCTCGATCGATGGCCCGGGATAAATCCCCTCGTATCCCCACACCTTGGTAGCAGGCAGGGAAGAGTGCATCGAGTGCATGCCCTCCTGCATGCGGACGTGGTAAACAGTGCGGCGCTTGTCTTTTTCGGATGGCGCAAGGGTCTTCGGAATCTTGAGTTCATTCACGAAGCCAAAACGTAGCGCCGCTTCTGGATCCGTAGTCTTAGGCGCTTGCAAAAAGCCACGTCCCGGAAGAGCCAACGCACCTCCCGCGGCCGCCGCCTCTCTGAGGAACTGACGTCTGCTGATAGAGAACATGTCACCCCAAGCCGCTCGGCAGATCGAAAAATGAGAAGCAGTTATCAACTAGTAGATTAACGTGCAGTCATCGGCGCATGCCCCATTGGGCGGCTTGGGAAGATGCGTGTCGGAAAACTCACAACTCGATTCTGATATGTGATATCGAAAGCATCTGCGGGCTGAGACCTTTGCAGTCTCATCCGAGAAGAGTGGTGACCACCGTGACCACTCCTGAGCTGCGAGGGCAGTGTTGTAGAAGGGGACGATAAACTATTCTGACTTCAACAAATCTCGCGCGGAGAACACAAACCTTGAAGAGCGTAAAACTCTTTATGCCCAACGGCGAAGAGAAAGACTACCCCATTGTCCTCAATCACAACACCGAGAACGGTCTTCTCGCCTTCCGCTACGAACAGGTTCCCGGTGACCGCACCACCATTAAGAAGGTCATCACCAATCTGCCTTTCCTGATGGACGACGAAACCGTATAGGTGCTGCGCCCGATCATTTCGCAGCATCACTGCTAAGAGCGGGATCCGTGAACTGTGTGTCCCGTTCAGCTTTCGAGGTGACTCGCATGGCCTTGAGAGCCGAGCATTCTGCTTGTCCCCTCGCTCTCTAGTTCCATTCTTCCCCTTTTGCATCCTATTTCGCTTAAAAGTTCATAATTAGGTCGGAACTTAGAGGAGAGGTGAGGAGCCGCGTTCCATGCAGCCCGTTTGAGCTGTCAGGTGGGAGATTGCAGTGAGACCAGCGTGATCAGTCCCTGTTGCCTCTTTCCCTCGTGCCCTGCTTCCAAGTCGTTTGCTGAGATAAACATACAGCCAAATCCAATGTTTGGAGATATTTACAGCGACGCGCTGCTCTAACCTCCTGAAGGTAGGATACTTACTCAAAAGAACGGGGGGGAGGGGTACAGTTTTCGGAATCGGGTAATAGATGCCAACTTACCTATGCCGAATGACCGATACTGAGCTTCGGCTCGCCACAGTCAACTCGGTACATGCGGCACGTCGTCGTTCAAAGAGAACACCTCTTTCGGATCGTCCTCGAGCGGAAACACATGGATCATCCACGTGAACATCGTGGGGAAGAATTTTCCATGCTCCGCGTCGCAGGCATCCTTCGTGTGAATCGATCCGAACATCCCGAACTTCGGATGATCTCCGTGATACTCCGCGACCTTGTCCGCCGGAGCGGCGCAGAAATTGATGTGCTTATGCCAGTGCGCCACGCTTAACGGAATCCGCTCGTTCAACTCGTCTTCCGTCGCATTCGGCTTGGCTGTAAACATCACACCCTCCAGCTTGAAAGTCTGCGATGGCGTTTCGATGTACAGCAACGAGGTTGGCTTCGTGGGATCGAAGTGGCCGTCAGCCTCGCGCCCGTAAGCGGCGTTGTTGAAGTGGTACTGAGGCTGCTTCACCTTGGGGTTGGCCTGGATGTACCCATCGGCGATTGCCTTTTTATAGTCTTTGTACTTCTCCATCGTGGCCCTCACTGCGGCAACCACGGCGTTGGCCCTCTCCTCATCTCCCGGCGCTGCCGGACGAAGTGGGGTGACATACATGTGACAATCCATCGCTGCCATGCTCGGCCCCATGGCGCTCATCGGGACGCCGTTCATGTCGGCCATGCAGCGCATGTCCATCCCGTGCGTGTCATGTTTTTTGTCTCTGGCAGGAGCAGGTTGAAGGAGCGTTGCGGTATGCCCGGCAAGACCGACGGCAACAGAAACCGCAGAAACTGGAACCACTAAATAGCGCAGGAGTGATGTCAACATAGGGGAAGTCCACACTCAGCGGCGTGAGAGCTGCGACCCGGATTCTAGTCCGCCACGAACCCTGAGGCACACCTCATGTTCTCCTTCGGGCCTGCCGCTGACCGAAACGGAACCGTGGGTCCTCGAGCCGGAACATCTGAAACCTGAGACCTGACAGCTCTGGAGCTAAAATTCTCTCCATGTCTGAAAAGCTTCGCTGGGGCGTTCTGAGCACCGCCAACATCGGCCTTAAGAAAGTGCTGCCTGCCATGCAGCAAGGCCGCTACACCACCGTTACCGCTATCGCCTCGCGCGACTTGAATAAAGCGAGAGAAGCAGCCGCCGCGCTGAACATACCGAAGGCGTACGGCTCGTATGAGGAACTCCTCGCCGATCCGGACGTCGACGCAGTCTACAATCCCCTTCCCAATCAGTACCACGTTCCCTGGACCGCCAGGGCCGCTGAAGCCGGCAAGCACGTGCTCTGCGAGAAACCCATCAGTATGAGCGTTGCCGAAGCAAGAAGCCTCCTCGAAGTCCGCAGACGTACTGGCGTCAAAATCGGCGAAGCCTTCATGGTCCGCAGCTTTACCCAATGGCTTCACGTTCGCGAAATTCTCCGCTCCGGCCGCATCGGCCAGCTCCGCTCCGTCGCCGGGTTTTTCAGTTACTTCAACAACGACCCGACGAACATTCGCAATCAGGTCGAGTGCGGCGGAGGCGCCCTGCTCGATATCGGCTGCTACTGCATCCAGGCCGCACGCTACAGCTTTGGCCAGGAACCGAACCGCGTCATCGGCTTGGTTGACCGCGATCCCAGCTTTAAGACCGACCGACTCACCTCGGCTCTCCTCGACTTCCACGATGGACAGGCCATCTTCACGTGCAGCACGCAGCTCGTGCCCTACCAGCGAGTCCAGTTCTTCGGCACCAAAGGCCGCATCGAAATAGAGATCCCCTTCAACGCCCCCAAGGACCGCCCCACCCGCATCTTCGTCGATGAAACAGGCGAGCTTTTCGGCAGCGGCATCAAGACCGAGGTCTTTCCCACGGCGGATCAATACACCATGCAGGGTGACGCCTTCTCCCGCGCTGTCCTGGACGACACGGAGGTTCCCGTGTCGCTCGAAGAAGCCATCGCCAACATGGCAGTGATGGAAGCAATTTTCCGCTCTGCTGAAACCGGCAGCTGGGAAAAGCCCGCGCGATAGAAGACCTGACAAAGCTTCGCCCGAAAAAGCAATGCCGACTAGGTTCGAACAGAGCAGGAACCCTTAACTGAAGCCGAGCACAGGATGAGGAACGTAGGGCTCTTCGAGCGCGGTAATCTCTTCACGCGTCAGCTTCAGCGATACGGTAGCGACCGCGTCTTCAAGATGATTTGGCTTGGTAGCGCCCACGATTGGAGAGGTGATTTCGGGCTTGCTGAGAAGCCACGCAAGTGCGATCTGCGCCTGTGGGACTCCCCGTTTTTCGGCAATCCCGGTCAGACGCTCGACAACCCGCTTATCGTCTTCTTCGGTTCGCGAATACATCGAGTTGCCAAACCGGTCGGTCTCGGAGCGCTTTGTCTGTTCAGATTGCCATGGACGGGTGAGGCGGCCGCGCGCGAGCGGACTCCATGGGATGACCGCGATACCCTCGTCTTTGCAGAGCGGCAGCATCTCGCGTTCTTCTTCACGGTAGAGCAGATTAAGGTGGTTCTGCATCGAGACAAAACGCGACCAGCCGCGGAGATCGGCAAGATATAGTGATTTTGCGAACTGCCACGAGTACATCGAAGACGCGCCGATGTATCGGACCTTCCCCGCTTTCACGGCGTCGTGGAGAGCTTCGAGAGTCTCCTCAATGGGAGTGTCATAGTCCCATCGATGAATCTGGTAGAGGTCAATGTAGTCAGTCTGGAGCCGCTGCAGGCTCTGGTCTAGCTCGAAAAGGATGGCTTTGCGTGACAGACCGTTCCCGTTGGGCTCATCGCGCATCACACCATGCACCTTGGTAGCGAGCACCATCGCTTCTCGTCGCGTGTTGGCCTTGAGAAACTTGCCCACGACGCGCTCGCTGTCCCCACTGGAGTAGACATTCGCCGTGTCGAAGAAATTGATCCCAAGATCAAGTGCCTGGCGCAGAAACGACTGACTCTCCTGTTCATTCAGCGCCCAGAGGTGGCGCCCCGCCTTTGGCTCGTCGGGTGCGGGCGGTCGCCCGTAGGTCATGCAGCCAAGGCAGATGCGGGAAACTTTGAGGCCCGTGCGGCCAAGATTGACATATTCCATTTGAGTTCCTCAGAGTTGGAGTCAAGTCGAAGTGAACGGCTTAGGGCTCAGTCGGCTTAAAGATGACTCGGGGCAGCGAGAAGTTTCTCGTAGATTGCGAGAGTCTTGCCATCGAAGCAGACGAATTTCACCACTCCCACACCGCTCGCCTCGGCGTGCTCGCGAATGGTTTCAACCGCTATACGAGCCGCGCGCTGGGGCGGGAAATAGTACGCCCCTGTGCTGATTGCCGGGAAAGCAATGGAGTTGACCTGGTGCTGCTTCGCGAGTTCCAGGCAGCGGCGATAGCAGCTTGCAAGGAGCTTGTCTTCGTCGCCCTCGCCTCCATGCCAAACCGGACCAACGGCATGGAAAACCCACTTTGCCGGGAGGCGAAACCCGGGAGTGGCTTTTGCATCCCCAGTGGAACAGCCGTGAAGCTTCCGACAGGCCTCTAGAAGTTCAGGTCCGGCGGCATCGTGAATAGCTCCGTCAACACCGCCTCCGCCGAGAAGCGAACTGTTAGCCGCGTTGACGATGGCGTCAACCTGCTGGGTTGTGATGTCGGCTCGAAGGGCAACAAATTCAGCCATATTCGAATCTCCCGTTCGACAGTACACCAGCACCCGGGTCAACTCTTCAGCCAGATGACCATTATTTAAGCCGAGCTGCGCTTTAATCCCTCAAGAAAGGCCTACCGCGAATTTTATGCCTCGGTCTAACCACGAGGCCGATCTCGCGAACAGGTACTTTAGCTCCAGCACCATAACGAGAGGATGAAACGTGCAATACAAAATGAGCTAACCTGAAGGCTGAGCCGCAGGGGACCGTGCGCAAGCCCGCTGCTCGAATGATCCTTGACCTGCCACCTGCAAAACTCGTCTATACAGCTACTTGGAGGTATTAAGCCTTCCAGGAATGGCCTGGCAAGCACTCTCCATCGCAGTGCGATGCTGCTGCTTGTGGCGGGTGCTGCCTTTCTTGCTGGATGCGGAGCGGGACCTGTCAAGGCGCGAACCGCAAACCCATCTCTAAGCGTGGTGCCCAGATCCAGCGTAATCGACACAAATTGCACAGGTTGCAACGGAGTGAATGCGCACGACAACCCCGTACACAGGTTCTCCGCAACCCTTCCGGGCGGTGATCCCGCAAGCGTGGCATGGTCGTTAAGCGGAGGCGATTCAGCCGCCGGACCCGGCAGCATCAGTGCAACCGGACTGTACACGCCTCCCAATTATCTGAGCCGTGACCGGGTGGATGTTGTGGTCTCTGCTGTTCTGAAGTCAGACCCCAATGTGCGTGCCGAGTCTGTACTAACCTTGACGCCCGGATTCCTGCAACCGCTGACGCCGGAGAACCTGGCAGTTGGACCCGGCGCGACTGTCACAATCACCGGGTATCTGGCGGAGGCCGGGGGCGGGAACGAAATTCATTTCGCGCTTTCGAATACGCCTTCGGGAGATAGCGGCGGAGAGGGCTCGCTCGGCCCCGTGAATTGCCAGAAGACGCATCGAGCCTTCACTTCCTGCTCTGTCACTTACACGGCTCCCGCAACTGTCCCTGTCACCGGCGTGACGTATGTAGTGGCTTCAGCACCGGGTTCCACCGCTCGCACCGAGTCAGCAATTCTTCTCAATGCTCCAGGAGTCGGCAGCAATCCCGCGACGCATCAAAGTGCGCTGGCATTTCCCATACTGTTGGGGAGTTCCGGCGGAAACAACAATGACTTCGACGAGAAGGGCAACACAATCGTCGACTGCTGCAGCGGGACTCTGGGATCGCTTCTCAAAGATGAGAGCGGCCGCGAATACCTGCTGAGCAACAACCACGTCCTCGCACGCAGCGACCATGCCGCGGTAGGCGACACCATCGTGCAGCCGGGCCTGATCGATAACAACTGCACGCCAAATGGAGATGGGCCAGGAACAGTGCCCGTCGGAGCACTTACCGCATGGCTACCCCTCCGCTCTCGTGGGACAAATGCAGATGCAGCTATCGCGCAGGTAGCGTCCCACACGGTGGACACCTCGGGCAACATCATGGAACTTGGCTCGCGCCTGGCGGATGGTTCGCTGGCGTCCGCCCCGCCGGGCGTCTCATCGACGGGCGGCAAGGGAGAAAATGCAACCCTGCAGTTGCGGGTGGCAAAGAGCGGACGCACAACAGGGCTCACTTGTGGCAAGGTCACGACGTTGGATCTCGATGTTGCAGTCGACTACTACCGCGATTGTGCCGAGACTAAGCCATATCTGACGAAGACATTTACGGGGCAGCTTGCCGTGAGCGGCGATCGCTTCAGCGATGCTGGCGACTCCGGCGCGCTTATGGTGGACGCCGCAAATGCGGAGCCGGTGGGACTGTTCTTTGCGGGCGGCATCGATGGCAACGGTGTGAGCCATGCAGTTGCAAACCCGGTATCCGACGTCCTGGATGAGCTTTCGGCTCAAATGCCCGGCGGAACCAGCCTGTCATTTGTGGGCACTGCGGATCACGAGGTAAGTTGCCTCAGTTACGGCGACAGCACTTCCACTGCACCGCAGACAAGACGTTTAGGAGATGCGGAGATTAACCGCCAGCAGCAGGCACTGTGGGCCGCGCGTGGCTTAGTAAATCCCTCTGCCGGGATCCTCGGCGTCACCGCTGGGAAAAGCACGGACCAACCGGGGGCTGGTGCTGTGGTGGTGTACATCGACCCGGCATTGTCACCCGCTGTTCCCGAAACCATTGGCGGGATGCGAACGGTTGTGGTGGCATCGACCGCTCGGGCAGTGGCGCTCGGCTCTGCGCCTCTGACGCCGTCGGCAACATCTGGCTCTCCGCTCCCTGCAACAACGCTCGCTCGTGCAATAGCTGCGAAGCGCAAAGTAGCGCGGTCTCTCATGCAGCAGAACTCTGCATTCTTCGGAATTGGTGTTGGGCAAAGCCTGGACGATCCTCGGCAAGCCACACTGGTGATATATATCGATCGCAACCTCATGCCTGAGAGTCTTCCGGCATCCATAAGCGAGATGCGAACCCGCTACGTGGTCATGAATCGGCTCCACGTGACGCGGTCGTATTCAGCTGCTTTTCCCGCAGCTCGTCATTGCGCGCCGCACGAGACGGGCAGTCGGACGAAAAGCGATACTCTCTGGAATCCCAATGGAATTCACCTGCCCTGAAGGGCGCTCGTTCAGACGCGTCGGCGATGCAGCCAGAACGCGATCATTCCGCAAAGTAATGCAAAAGGGACGATCGCGCCGGGAGCATCATGCACGATGGCCACGGAGGTAACGGTGGCGCCCAGCGTGACGGCAATCAGAATCGCCAGTCCGGCCTCGACCGTACCTGAGGCGACAACCATGAATGCTGCTACGGTCTCGAGCGCTCCCGTGAGGTATCGCAGCCATTGACCGAATCCAACCTGGTCGAAGAAGACAACCCAGGGCGCTTTAGCATCGCTTTTGAACTTGGCCGTTCCGAAATACAAGAAAACCAAGAAAAGAATCGCTCGAACAGTCCAGTCCGGGATGGAATTTCGGAACTTGGGTTCGCTTGTAACGCCATCCGGAGCCTGGGGAGCGGGTTGAGGCAATTCCTGGGTCGAGTCGGTCATTCTTCTTCCAACAAGATACCGCCGGCGGCACGGCAAAGAAAAGGGCGCCGAAGCGCCCTGTGATTCAAAGGCTATTCACTCCTCGGCTACTGTTGAAGTCTTCCGAGGTCGTAAACAACGCCGATTGTCAAGCCCTGCGGGTTTAGAGCATGCGGACCAAACAACTCGGGCCAGAACTGGTATTCATACTCGCCTCGGGCCGAAAGGCGACCAACGAGTCTTACGTCAGCGCCGCCCGCGGGAGCAAATACCGCACGAGTGTCTTGTTGATAGCAGCAGGCTCCGGGAAAGTCTAGGTTGCCAATCCCCATTAGGTACTTGACGTATGGACGAATTCTATTTTCGCGTCGCCATTGGTAGATAGGGCCGGCAAGTCCCGTTGTCATGCGGTGACCCGGCAGATAGTCGGGGGTAGCGTAGTTAACGTCGCGTCCCTCAAATTCAAGCCCCAGCCCGCTGAGCTTTGAAGGCATGTGGGGCAGACGCCAATCCACCCATAGGGTCAGTCCCACCTGGCGCGGGTTTCGATCTCCCCAATCGTCCGAGAAGTCGGCCACGCCGAAACCGACAGTCAGAGGCAGTTTTCCTTCGCGGGCCGAATATGTGACCTGAGCCTCAACGCGCGAAGCTGCCCCGATCAGGAGTAAGAACAATAACGGCACAGATGACGACTTCCATCGCATGATGCAATCCTCCTAGGGGATGCCGCACCCCACCCGGGGAGCGGCTCTCTTCCAAATCGACAATGAAATGTATATGGGGCAAAGTGCAACAAGCGCACGAATCGGTACAAAGTCAAAAGGGACTAATAGAGCTGATCTCGTGCCTCGTTCTCAAGTGCAACTAAGAACGAGCGTAGCATCTCTGCTCGCGATTGAGCCATGACCTTAGTTTGGGTCAGCTTGGTCTGGTTGGCGAGATGGTTAATGGCATAACTGAGCACAGGCAGGATAGAGGTAAACGTCGGATAGCGAGTGTCCCTTCCGACCTTGACGGCGGCACGTAGCAGTCCAATCGCGCCAAGTTGCTCCAGAATGTCCGCGTCGCGCAGCAACGTCGCTTCCACCGTAGTAGGTTCACCCTTTGGCTGGTGATGCAGGATCACTTCACCTACAGCGTCCAGTTTCGCGGAAGGAAATCCAAAACCTAACAGGAGTTCTTTACTCCGCTGAATGGTATATGGGACGTGATCCCAACGGGAAAGCTGCTCGGGATCCTCCGGGCGGTGGCCGAGAAATACACCAAGGTCATGCATCCATGCTCCAGCGAACAGCACATCATCGTCGTAATCCATTCCCTCCCCGATTTCCGTTGCAAGTGCATAAAGTCTCGGCTGGTGGCCGAATTTATCCACGGGTCGGGCCTCGGCGCGAATGTACTCAATAACGGATGTACGCCAGTCCTGCGTCATGGCTACTCTCCGGGAGTGCGAGCCGTGATGCGGATCAAGTCAAGATCTCCAAGGTCCTGGATGGCAAAGATGGGCGAAGAAGCCGGGATAGCAACAATGCCGCGTTCAGGCAGATCAATAGATTCGAAACTTGGGCTGGTAATACGACCGCTGCCTTTGGCAGCGAAAAGATATGAGAAGGCCGGAGAGTTCAGCTCGTGAGAGCGGATCGTGGCGCTGGAGCGGCTTACGTCAACCGGGATCTTTTCGACAGAGAAGTATCTGCTTTCGATAAGAACAGTGCGGTCGGGTAGAACCCTTGGCGGAACTATCCCAGCGTTTGTCGTGAGGCGAGTGGCTTCGATGGACTTGTCGACATGAAGCGGACGGGGACGACCGTAGTCATACATGCGGTAGGTAAGGTCGGAATTTTGCTGCGTTTCGAGAAGAACGGAGCCCGGCCAGATTGCGTGCACCGTGCCCGCATCGACGAAGATCATATCCCCGACATGAACTGGCAACAGATTTAGGCTTTCTTCAAGGGTGCCGTCGGTGATCTCGGTTTTGACTCTGTCGAGGGTGACGCCAGGTTTAAGCCCGAGGGCCACTTTGGCATCGGGTTCGGCGGCGAGCGTGTACCAGCACTCGGTTTTTCCACGAGGTTCGCCGTACTTCTTGGCGAGCCGGTCGTCAGGATGCACCTGCACGCTGAGCTTTTCACGGGCGAAAATGACTTTGATGAGAAGGGGCGATCCGGATGACGCGGCTTCGGGACCGAGAAGTGAGAGCGAATGCTCGCTAAAGACTTGCGCAAGTTTTTTGCCGACATGCGGACCGGTGCCTACTTCGCAATCATCGCCGCTGAGCCATACTTCGCCGATCGGTTCCTTATCTGCAACGTGATCGTACCAGGGACGGAGATCATTCCAGCCCCAGACACGGACGACGAACTGAGGCTCGATACGAAATGGAGTCATCTCTACGAAAACCGAATGGGAATCGACGGACACGCGGGCAAAATCCTCCGAGATGGATGGGACTGTACAAAGCCCCGATTCGATCAGCACAGCTAGAGCGGATTCTATCGCAGGCACCTCGTTTTCTATCTCGGTGCGCCTCTACCCGAATTAGCAGCATGGCCGCTGATGCAGGTATATTCTCGCACCATGATTCTAGTGCCGATGATTGACAGCATGTTCCATCTGCCTTTACCGCTGCTTGAGAAAGTTCTGCGTCCAGTCTTTGTTTACCTCGCTCTTGTTCTGCTGTTGCGAGTTTTTGGCAAGCGAGAACTAGCGCAGTTGAATCCGTTTGATCTTGTCGTGTTGCTATCGCTCTCCAACACGGTGCAGAACGCGATCATAGGCGAGGACAACTCGGTGACAGGCGGAGTGATCGGAGCGCTGAGCCTGCTGTCGATCAACTGGATTGTCGTCCGGCTTCTCTTCCGGTCGCCGTGGCTGAGCCGAGCGCTGGAGGGAAAAGCCGTTGTGCTAATCCGCGAAGGACAAGTTGATCGAAAGGCGTTGGAGCGGGAAGCACTTACCCAAGAGGAATTGCTGGACGCGGTGCACAAGCAGGGATTCGAACATATTCATGATGTGCATCGCTGCCGGTTGGAACCAAACGGGACGTTCTTCATCGAAGGACGCGACCCGTCTGCCGCCGACAAGCGTCATGAAGAACTACTGGCAAAGATCGAGTCCCTCGTCCAGCAGGTAAAGACGCTGCAGGGAGCCAGTAGCGCGTAATGCCGGAGAGCTCGAACAGGTGCACGGTTACGCTGTCGATCGGATCGCAGGCGTTGCAGATGCGCGTGGCTGAGACATCTCAGCGTGAAGGCCGCTGAAACGCGTGATCGCGTTTCCACGAGGTGTAGAGATCCTCGTCCCCAATAACGCGGTGGGCTCAAAAGATGCGCCATTATCGGCGATCGCATCGAAAGCGAGTTCACGCTCGCGCATTATGTCGATCGCGGCATGAAGATGTATCTCAGTCTTGCGGCGCGATCAGCTAAGCACAGCTGATTCGCGGGTCTCTTCCATCTGTTCTTCAATGATGCGCTTGAGATTGGCTGGCGAGTAGGTCGGCGCTTTGATGAACTTACCGTCATCCCTTTTGTGAACTTTGAGAACGGTTTGCCAGGCACCGCTGTGCGCATAGGAGTCGCCGGGGTGAACGAGATCGGACACGGAACCGCGCTCCAGCACCGCATCGCACACGCTGCAGTGCGGCCAGGCCTTGCTCATGTTGCTGCGCTGAACCTCGTCCCAGGCGCTCTGGACCTGAATGCCGGCGGCATTGAGCGCGCCGTAGGTGACGACGAGCTGGTCGACGCAGCCGTCGACGTATTCAACAAGGTCAGGCGTGCCGTCCGGATCGAGTTGGACGGCAATGTCGTCGATAACCGGAGTGCCAGCGCCTGAATTCACGGTACAGCCGCAGGCACGCACGAACTCGAGAGCTTCTTCGAAGACGAGACGGGCGCGCAAGAGGCGGGTCGCCGGGTCAGGAAGTTCGGGAGACTCTTTGACCTCCTGCTCAAACTGCTTCATGAGCGTGATGATTTCCTGCTGGGGCTGGTAGGGCTTTGCGTTCTTCCGGTTTTCGGGCATGGGTGGTCCTCAGGAGAACTGTAGCGGAGAAACAACGGAGTTGGCGCTGTGCAAAGAAAGGTACGAAACTACCAGGGGTGTTTGGACTTGCCGATGCGAGAGTAATCTCCATTGACCCAAATTGCGTGATAATCTCCCCTTAATATGCCCCACAAGCGAGGGTTCCTTTTTCTGCCCACAGCAGTTGTGGCCATTTCTCTGTCGCAATTGGCTGCAGCGCAGAAGTTCCAGCCCAAATCCATTCAATTCAAGGGAGCCGAGGGATATTCGGATGAGGACCTCATCTCCGCAGCCGGGTTGGAAAAAGGCGCGATCATGGACTACGCCGAGATGAACGATCGCACGAAGCAGTTGCTGGATACCGGCCTGTTTTCAACGCTGGCATTCAAATTTGATGGACAGGATCTGATCTTTACAGTTACTCCATCCGCCAATCTTTATCCGATTCATCCGGACAATTTGCCTCTAGCTCAGGGAACCGAGCTGGACGCCAAAGTACATAAGCTGGTGCCGCTCTACTATGGGAAGATCCCTGCCGAGGGTGGAATTACGGAAGCGGTCCGCGGGGCTCTTGAGAAGATTCTTGCGGAGCAGGGCTTTCAAGCAACCGTCACGGCAGTTTCGGGTATGGTCGGCGGGGAAGGAAGCGCTGTTCATTTCTCAATCTCTACGCCTCAGGTGGTGGTTGGGCCCATTCAGCCAACGGCCGCTTCAACGCCGCTGGATCCGGGAGCACTCGAGATTATCTCGAAGATGACAGGATCGCCTTATGACGCTGTGGGCAGTTCGAGCCAGATAACCACGTACCTCGGCAACTACTACCATGACAAAGGCTATCTAGAGGCCTTAGTAGAGGCCAAGTCACAAAGTGCGGCGCTAGCCGATGGCGCCATTCGCGTGCCGTTTGGAATTTCAGTGGAACCGGGCAGTCAATATCGACTTGCCGCAGTACGGCTGGCGCCAGACATCGTTGTGAGTCAAGCCGATTTTGACAAACAGGCTCGTATACACCCCGGAGATGTAGCTGACGGCCAGCACGTGACCGAGAACTGGGAATACCTAAGCCGCCAGTACCACGATCACGGATTCATGAAGGTTAGTATTCATCCCACCCCCACGTTTGATCGATCAAAGGGAACTGTGAGTTACGACGTCAAGGCGGAGCCAGGTCCAATCTATGCGATGGGCGCACTTTCGATTGAGAATGTGAGCGACGATCTTCGGACTCAAATGATGGCTGCGTGGAAGATGCCGGCAGGTACAACCTTCAATGAAGGAGCAATACGGAGTTTCTTCGCGATCGATCAGACGGTCAATCCGATGCTCAATCGAGTCTTTGCGGCGGTCGACTGCAGATACACTCTGCATTTGAACGATGAAAAGCGAACGGTTGATGTCACTCTCCGATTGGATAGGAAGAAATAGGTTCTCAGCCGCTTGAATTTGCTCCCCAAGTTGGATGCGCTGACCAGGTAACGGCCAGGGCTACTCCCACTCAATCGTGCCCGGCGGCTTCGACGTGATGTCGTATACCACTCGGTTGATTCCGCGGACTTCGTTGACGATGCGGCTCGAGATGCGCTTCAGCACTTCATGCGGCAGGAACGTCCAGTCTGCAGTCATTCCGTCTTCGGAATGCACGGCGCGGATAGCGCAGGTGTAGGCATAAGTGCGCTGGTCGCCCATGACGCCGACGCTCATGACGGGAAGCAGAACTGCGAAGCTTTGCCAGATGCGGTTGTAAAGGCCGGCTGCTTTGATCTCACTGACCACAATGTCGTCGGCCTCCTGGAGAAGGGCGACGCGATCTGCGGTGACTTCGCCGAGGATGCGGACAGCGAGACCGGGACCAGGAAATGGCTGGCGTCCGAGGACATCTTCAGGCATGCCCATGTCGCGACCGATGCGGCGGACTTCGTCTTTAAAAAGATCGCGCAGGGGCTCGATGAGCTTGAGCTTCATGTTCAGAGGCAGGCCGCCGACGTTGTGATGGCTCTTGATGGTCTGACTGGGGCCTTTGACACTGGAAGACTCGATGACATCGGGATAAAGGGTGCCCTGAACGAGCCAGTCGACACCGCCGGCTTTGGCTGCAATGCGATGCGCCTCGTCGTCGAAGACGGCGATGAACTCGGCGCCGATGCGCTTGCGCTTGGTTTCGGGGTCGGTGACTCCGGACAGTTGCTTAAGGAAACGCTCACCGGCATCAACGGCCACGATGTTGAGGCCGAGCTTGTCGCGCAGGTTCTTCTGAACGCTTTGAAATTCGTTCTTGCGAAGAACGCCGTTGTTGACGAAGACGCAGGTGAGCTGGTTGCCGATGGCCTTGTGGACGAGGACAGCTGCGACGGAAGAGTCGACGCCGCCGGATAGACCGCAGATGACGTGTCCGCTGCCAACTTTCTCGCGGATGGAAGAGACTGTGCTCTCGATGAAGTGCGCAGGAGTCCAGTCGCCTTTTGCGCCACAGATGTTGAAGACGAAGTTTTTGATGAGCTGGGGGCCGAGCGGAGTGTGATGAACCTCCGGATGGAATTGGACTGCCCAGATGCGGCGGTCTTCATTGGCGATGGCCGCTAGTGCGTTGGACGTCACGGCAGCGCGCTTGAAACCCGCGGGCAGCTCGAGAGCTTCATCGCCGTGGCTCATCCAGACCTGGATAGCTTCCGGGAGCCCTTCGAAGAGTTTGATGGAAGTGTCTTCGAGCGCGACTTCGGCGTGGCCATACTCGCGCTTCGGCGCGGTGCGCACCTTCCCTCCTAGGTGGTGGACGATAAAGTGCAGTCCATAGCAGATGCCGAGAGTTGGAAGATTGAGCTGGAGTAGCGCAGGATCGGCCTTGGGCGCGTCGGCATCGTAAACAGAGGATGGACCACCGGACAGGATGATGCCCAGTGGCTTGTGAGCTTTGACTTCGGCGATAGGAGCCGTGCAGGGGAGCACGACCGAAAAGACATTCAGTTCGCGGATACGGCGGGCAATAAGCTGCGTGTATTGCGAGCCGAAATCAAGGATAACTATGGTTTGGGTGTCCACCTTCCAGTGTGGCAGGGGGTGCGGCGGGCTGTAAAGAAAGAACCTTCTCTCAAATATTCGTGGATTGTGCCGATGTACGTCATATAGGACCCAGAACGATGGAAAACTCCTTGAATGACGATGCGCGGCGGGTACAGTTTGCAACCCGGCAGCCGATCCTGGCAGCGGACGAAACGGTCATCGGATACAAGCTCCTGTTCCGAACAGACGTCGTGAGCCACTTTTCGGCACGCATGGATGAAGGCGCGGCGAGGCGAACGATAGACATGTCGACTCTCCTAGGTTTGGATGTCCTGTGCGATCATCGCCTCGCCTTTATCGGATGCGACCGCGAAACCTTGCTGTCGCAGGGGCTGGCGTTTCTCCCCGCCAATCGCGTGGTGGCCGAAATCGAGCGCGATGTTGAGGTAGACGATGCCGTGGTTGAGGCCTGCTGCGAGTTGAAGAACGCAGGCTATCGCATCGCTCTGAATGGATTCACGGCTGACGATCCGCGACAATCGATCATGCATCTGGCGGACTACCTGAAAGTCGACTTGCAAAAACCGGCATCAGAAGAGATCCCGGAACTCGTCGGCCCTGATCATTGGAAACATTCCGTTCTCGTGGCGACAAACGTAGAGTCAAGAGAAAACTTCGATACTGCGCGGCGCAAAGGGTTTCAGCTCTTCCAAGGATTCTTTTTCCGCAAGCCGGAGACGCTGCGCACCCGAACGGCGCCAACCAACCGGATCATCTACCTTCGGCTGCTGCAGGCGGTGATGCAGGCGGAATTAAATTGGGATCGCGTAGAAGAACTGATCAAGAGCGACCCCACGCTTTATTACCGGCTGCTGCGGTTTTTGAACTCCCCTCTGTTCGGCATTCGGGGCGAAGTGCGAACGGTACGTCAGGCATTCACGCTGATGGGCGATGATGAGCTGCGCAGATGGTGCCGGCTCGCCGGTATGTTTGAGATGTCGAAGGGCCGGCCCGGAGAGTTGCTCCTTTCGGCCCTGGTGCGGGCGCGCTTTGCAGAGAAGCTTGGGGAACGCATCGAGCACGACGGAGCAGACCTGTTTCTGCTCGGCGTGTTGTCGATGATGGATGCGATTCTCGAGATACCGATGAGTGCCGTGATCGAAGGCCTTCCGCTCAATGAACAGGCGAGGAGACTGCTGCTGGAACATGATGGGGAACTAGCTGGCCTCTATCACCTCGTTGGTGCAGTGGAGGCGGGAGCATGGAAGCTTGTCGTCGATTCCTGCGGTGCCTTGGGAGTGCCGGAGGATTACGCCGCAAAATGCTACTCCGAAGCCATGGCATGGGCGCAGTCTTTAGCCGCTTCCGTTTGAAGCACCCGGCAGCACGCGTCGAAATTACTTAAGCTTCCGAGCTATCTCCTCTCAACTCCGTTCTGCTTGTAAACCTCACCGGCTTTCATGACAAACTTCACGTCCTGCAGAATTCGCACGTCGTCGAGCGGATTCTTGTCGACAGCGATGATGTCGGCCCACTTGCCCGGCTCTAGGGCGCCCGTTTTCGACGACAGGCCCATCAAATCGGCAGCGTTGATGGTGGCGGTCTGCAGCGCGATGAGAGGCGCCATTCCGAGCTGATTCACATAAACGTCGAGTTCATGGGCGTTGAGACCGTGGGGGTAGACGGCGGCGTCGGTTCCGAGAGCAATCTTCACGCCGGCCTGCATGGCGTGCTTGATGTTCTGCTTGGCTACAGAGCTCACATCGACCATCTTCTGGTGGTACAAGGCGGGGAGATGTCCGTTTTCGATTTGCCAGTCTTCAAGGTAGACGGTGGGAACCAGATACGTTCCGTGCTTTTTCATCATTGCGATTGCGGCGTCATCGATATAGCTGCCGTGCTCGATCGAATCAACGCCCGCTTGGCTGGCCCAGAGGATTCCCTGTGCTCCGTGAGCGTGAGCGGCAACCTTGCGGCCCAGTCGATGAGCATCGGCCACGATTGCCTGCATCTCTTCGAGTGTGTACTGAGAAGCCTGGGGATCGTCACCTTTTGAAAGAACGCCTCCGGTCGCGCAGATCTTGATGAGATCGGCCCCGTACTTGATGTTTTCCCTGACCTTGTGCTGCACCTGGGCAATGCCATCGGCTACGCCTTCGCCAATGCTGTGATATTGAGCTGGCAATAAGTTGTCATCGCAATGACCGCCGGTGATGCCCATGGCTGGGCCACTCACAAGCATGTGCGGACCGACCACCTGGCCTGAGTTGATGGCATCTCTCAGGTCGACATCGACGTAACCCCCTGCACCGACATTGCGGACAGACGTAAATCCCGCCATCAATGTCTTGCGGGCATTCACCACGCCATTGATGGTCTCTTTCGCGTTTGTCGAGGTGATCTCGTGAAACGGATCGAAGTCGGTGTTCATCGTCAGATGCGTATGCACGTCGATAAGCCCTGGAAGGACCGTCATGGCGCCGAGATCGATAACTTCATCGCCGGATTGCGGGCTGACGGATGAGCTGGGCGCAATGGATTGGATCGTCTCCCCAACAACCACAATGGTTTGAGCGTCGGAGGCCTTGCCGGTTTTCACGTCGAGAAGGCGCCCCGCGCGAATGAGGATTCGCTTTGCCGGCTTGCTTTCCTGCTGCGCATACACCATCACCGGAATGACGGCCAGCATGAGGGTGATGCAGGAACGAAGTGCTAGCTTGAACTTCAGGGGCATGGATTGCTTTCTCCCGCTGAGACTGTGAGCGGAGTTTAGCAAAGGCCTGCTCGCACCCGTCCAGCCAATTCGGGAGAATGTAGGACCAACATATAATTCGGAGTGCGGTGGAGTAGTTCTCGCCACCATGCAGGCCCCGCTCTTGGGCGATCCCACGTTGATGCCGAGCGCAGCCAATCCACGTGCCATTTCTAAGGAGAAAACATGCACGCACCTCGGGTAGTCATTCCCTTCCTGCTTGCCGCAGGGATCGCAATTGGCCAGTGCCAGACAAATGAGGATGTAAAGCCCAAACCGCCGGTGGCGCCGAAGAGCTTCGATGAATCGGCCATCGACAAGACCGCCGATCCCTGCACGGACTTCTATCAATATGCATGCGGGAACTGGGTGAAGAATAATCCCATACCTAACGATCAGGTCCGCTGGGGCACGTTTTCGATCCTCGCGGAGCGCAATCGATACCTGCTGTGGGAAGAGCTCGAAGCAGCCGCGAAGGATCCTAAGACTCCCCTGCAGAAGAAATACGGCGATTACTACGCGGCGTGCATGAACACGCAGGAAATCGACAAGAAAGGAACGGCCCCGATCAAGCCCGCCCTGGATCGCATTGCGGGATTGCAGGACACAAAGAAGATGGCCGCGCTGATCGGTGAACTCGCGCAGCAAGGCGACCCGGCCCCATTATTCCGCTTTGGCGTGCAGCAGGATGAGAAGGACTCAACCAAGCAGATCGCGAGTATGTTTCAAGCCGGGCTCTCGCTCCCCGATCGCGACTTCTACCTCGTGGACAATAAGCGCTATCAGACGATTCGTCAGCAGTATCACGAACACCTGACCAAAGTGTTCACTCTTGCCGGAGACACCTCCGAGCAGGCCGCTAAGGAAGCAGAAGCAGTAGTAACAATCGAGACCGCGCTGGCAAAGGTATCCACTCCTCGGGTCGACCTGCGCGACCCGGCAAAGCGCTACCACATATATACGGTGGCCGACTTTCAGAAGCTGACACCCGACTTCGACTACTCGACCTTCTTTAAAGATGTTCACGTGAGGTCCTTCGACAGCCTCAACGTGGGAACTCCGGACTTCTTCAAAGGCTTGAATGAGCTGATCAGTTCTCAGCCTGTGGATGCCTGGAAGGCCTACCTGCGGTGGCACGTAATCCATGGCTCTGCGGGAGATCTCCCGAAAGCATTCCGGGACGAGGACTTCGCGTTCTTTGACAAGACCCTGAGCGGACAGGCAGAGCCCACTCCGCGCTGGAAAGAGTGCACCGCCGACACTGACCGCGCGCTGGGAGAGGCTGTCGGGCAGGATTGGGTAAAGGCGCATTTCCCGCCAAAGTCAAAGGCGAGCATGGATCAACTTGTCGCTGCCCTGGACAAATCACTCGGAGACGACATCAAAACGCTGCCGTGGATGAGCGACGAAACTAAGAAGGCAGCGGAAGAGAAGCTCTCGATGTATCGGAACAAGATCGGCTACCCGGAAAAGTGGCGGGATTATTCCTCTCTGGGGGTAAAGCGGGACGACGCTTTGGGAAATGGTAATCGCAGCGCGGTCTTCCAGCGGAACTACAACCTCAATAAGCTCGGCAAACCGGTGGACGAAAAAGAGTGGAGCATGACTCCCCCCACCGTGAATGCTTACTACAGTTCCTCGAACAATGACATCAACTTCCCAGCGGGTATTCTCCAGCCGCCGTTCTTCGATCCGGATATCGATCCGGCCGTAAATTTTGGCGGAATCGGCGTGGTCATCGGACACGAAATGACGCATGGCTTCGACGACCAGGGTTCAAAATACGACGGAAAGGGCAATCTGCGCGAGTGGCAGACGGCCGACGACAGGCAGAAATTCAATTTCCGTACCGACTGCGAGGTTAAGGAGTATGACGGCTTCGAAACAGCTCCTGCGCATGACGGAGTTGCGGCTCAGAATCTCAACGGCAAGCTAACCCTTGGGGAGAACACCGCAGATAACGGCGGATTGCGCATCGCCTACATGGCCCTGCTGGATACGCTTGCCAAAGAAAACAAAACGATTGACGAGAAAATTGGCGGCTTTTCCGAAGCGCAGCGATTTTTTATCGGCTTCGCGCAGGTATGGTGCTCGAATCAAACAGAGCAGTCGGCACGGCAGCTGGCCTTGATTGATCCGCACTCCCCTGGCAAGTGGCGGACTAACGGTAGTGTTCAGAATTTCGATGAGTTCGGGAAGGCTTTCGGGTGCCATAAGGGACAACCGATGTATCCGGAAAACTCCTGCCGGGTCTGGTAAACGAGCCCCAGCGGGTATCTGGCGCGACCCCATAAGGACGCGGCATCCGGCTGAAATCTCATGAGAGTCCGCCTCACTTGCAGGTGGGGCGGTCCCTCAGGGTGACTTTCAGTCAAATTCCTCGTCAAATTGCCATCGGCAACGGAAGTGGAAATGGGCGCGAGTCAACCCGCTTTCGGGTGCTGCATCTCAGGCTCTTTTTTTGATCCAGAAGATCTTGTTTCGGAGAAGGTTACCCCGAAACTATGCACAACAAGCCCTCGCCTTTTACAATGCATCAGGGACCCATCCCAAACCCAGCTCTGCTGCGGAAACAGCACACTTGGCGGCACACGCCGGACCAGGATGAAGGAATCGCATGAAGTTCAGGAAATTCGGCAAGGCACTTCTGATGACTGCCATCTCGGCTGCCGCGGTCTTCGGAGTCACGTCTTGCGTGCAAAGCTATTCGGTCGGCTACCTCTACGTGACCGGAACCCAGACCGCCTCGACTGGCGGTGCAGGGGTGATCAGCGGGTTCAAGATCGACCACAACACGGGTAATCTGGTTGCGATTCCCGGCCTGCCCGTCAGTTCCGGCGGTGCAAACCCCGGACGCTTCGTCCTGCTGACCGGTGGACGTTTCCTGTACGTCCTGAACCAGGGTAGTACCAGCGATGGCGCACCGTGTAGTGAAACGGACGTCTGCTCGAACGCAAATATTGTTCAGTTCGCGATCGGCGGCAAGGGAGTTTTGACCCCCCAACAGACGTTCTATACGCAGGGGCACAATCCGTTCCGGATTTTGACGGACGCCGCTGGCACCCACCTTTTCGTGCTCGACCACGACGCTCCTGACTCCGTCGGGTGCGGACTGGTCTTCGGCAACGGCGTGACCCGCTGCGGCGACATCACGGTGTTCCAGATCGATCCCTCGACGGGTCGCCTCAGCAATGTGCTGAATTCGCAGGTTACCGCTGCCAGCGGCTCACCGCTGACCTATTTCCCTGTCCCGGCCGATCCAATCGATTTCACAGTTTCCGCAAGCACGGTCCTGACGCTGAGCGGAACTACCGTTGTGGGCGACTCCGTCTTCCCGTACGCTCTTAACGCGGCCAACGGCCAGCTGAGTGTGAACCAAAACAGTTCACAACCGCTGGGGATGCACAATGCAACGGCACTGGTGGTGGCCAGCAGCGTGGTTTACGTCTTAGACAACGGCGTCAATACAAATGGGACTCACGGCCAGATCTTCGCGTATTCAGCGGGGTCAGGCGGAGCGCTGCAGGCGCAGGCAAACGGCTACTACGCGGATGACCCGACGCTGAGCAATCCCAACTATTTGCTTGTGGCGAACAACGGCAAGTGGCTCTACATCCTGAATCAGGGCGACAACACCAACACAACGAATACGCAAAGCGGCATCGCGGGCTTCACGATCACTCAGCCCTACCAGCTGACACCGATTGCAAACGGAGGCCAGACGGCGGGTACTGGCGCAGGGCCTCAGTGCATCCTCGAGGATCCATCGAATCAGTTTATCTACACCGCCAACTTCAATGATTCGACGGTGACCGGACTCTCCATCGATGAGAATCAGGGCAATCTGAGAGCGCTCAGCACGGCAACTCATGCCAAGGGCAGCTATCCGCTGCCGGGTCCGGCAGCTTGGTGTGTTACCACCGGACGCGTGAGCTAAAGAATCGTTTGTCTCCCGCTCTACGAGATGCGAGGGCAATTTTGGGTGTGACTAGATCCGATCTGCTGGTGTTTTCCAATATCGGCAGATCGAGCTGGCCGGTTCATAAGGTGTGGATTTCGGCTCAATACGAAAGATGCGCATGAAGTTGAACAAACCGATTCAGTTGCTGGCGATATCCGTGGCAAGCCTGGCTGCAGCCGCGTTCATGTCTGCCTGCGCCACCCTCACCGTCGATTTTGTTTATGTGACCTGCGCGAAGGCAGCCGGTCCCAACAACTACGGCGAGGTCAACGTATTCGAAATCAACTCGCAGTCAGGCCGGATGCGCCAGATTCCCACATCCCCATTTTTCTCAGGCGGGCGTAATCCCGTAGCGGACGCGGTTTCTGCCGACCAGAGCACGTTGTACGTCGTCAACCGCGATGACAATACGATTGTTCAATTCACGATTGGAACCGACGGAAAAATCTATCCGCAGAACACCGTGAACACACCGGGGATCTTCCCGATTGCGGTGGGAACTTCCAGCAACTTCCTGTTCGTCGCCGATACCTATCAGCCTCTGCCCACCTGTTCTCCGGCTTCGCCGTGTTCGGGAGCTGTCGCGGTATTCCCGATTCTGACTGCGGATGCGGCCGGCGCATTGAAGCCTGCCCAGCCGGCAAATACACTGGGCGCCGCCGTCACAAATTCAGCGATCAGCGCGAACTACTGGCCTCTCACTCTGCCAGGTGGAGCCTCTGCCGACGTCTTCGTGCCGACCTCGATCAATGTGGCGAACGCTGGTGCGTACGTTTATGTAGCTGGATACGATTCCAACACCAACGTGGGTTACGTCTTCGGATTTGCGCCAGGTTCGGACGGAGCGCTCTCCGCTCTTCCCGGGTCACCGGTTCAAGTGGGAACGCATCCCTCCAGTATCACCAGTGACAGCTCAGGCACATATCTCTACGTGACGGATTCTTCGCAGAACGCCGCTTATGGCTTCCAGATCGCAGCCGGCGCATTGACGCCTCTCAGCGGAAGCCCCTATGTGACAGGTTCTCAACCTTCGGCGATTGTGCTGGATGCGACGGCAAAGTACGCAATCGTCGCAAACACCCAGGACTCAAACGTCACCGTGTATTCCGTGAGTGCAGGAAATCTGAACAAGCTTGGTACGTACACAACCGGAACGCAGCCGGTGGCCATCGGAATCGATCCATCGCTGAATCAGTACATTTTTACTGCCAATTTTTTGGGTAACACCGTCTCGGGTTTTCAGTTGAACCTCAACGACGGGTCCTTATTGAATTCGCAGCTGTCGCCTTCGGCTTCGAATCCGAATCCCACGGCAGTTGCGGCAATTACGCACAACGGGGATAAGAAGTAGCTTTCCGCTTTGTGTGCGGATAAGACATCGCTTAGCAGCATCCTTTCAGGGCTTTTAGAATGGCTGAAAGGCATATCAAACAGCATTTTGTGGGCTGATTGTTGACGGCCCGTGACGAAGGAAGCGCATGAAGTTCAGGAAATTGAGACAGCTCGCCGTTGTCTCCGCAATCGGCCTCGGCGTGGCCACGCTCTTCTCCGGTTGTCAGCTTGTGACGATCGATTATCTATTTGTGGCGACGTCTGCGAGCACGGCCTCCGGAAGCAGCACCACGTGCCCCGGTGGCGAGATTGAGACCTACGCGGTCGACTCGCAATCGGGCGCGATCCGCAATGGGGCTCCGGCGGTCTGTTCCGGGGGAAGCACGCCTAACGTGATTGCTGTCTCTCCGGGGTACCAGAATCTCTACGTTGCAAACCAGGTCGACAAGAACGTAGTTCATTTCTCGTTGGCCACCAACGGCGTACTGACAAACAAAGATACGGTTACGCTTGCAGATCCGGTCACAGCAATGACAGTCAGCCCGGATGGCAACAGTCTTTATGTGCTCTCGGGAACGACTTCTGCCACGCTTTCGGTTTTCGCCTTGTCGTCCGGAGCCATCGGCAGCGCACCGGAAACGCAGCTTAGCCTTACGATCCCGGGCAACGCAGCTGACCTCGTCGTGCCGACCGCGATTACAGTTCTACCAAGCGGCAAGGCCGTCTTTGTGACCGCGTACGATAAGTCGTCCTACAATCCCGGCGGCACGGTAACAAGTTCCGCCAGCCCGGGCTGGCTCTACGGATTCGTAGTGGGTTCGAGCGGTGCACTCACTCCCACTCCAGGAAGCCCCTACAACGCTGGTGTGAAACCGAGCGGCATTGCTGCGGAAGCGACGAACAGCTACCTCTATGTGACCGACTTCGCTTCGAATCAGCTGATCGGCTACGGTGTCTACAGCGGATTCGCCGTAAACTTCCTGCTGAATGGTCCTTACAAGAGCGGCGGCCAGCCATCTGCCGTTGCGGTTGATTCTCGCGGCCGCTTTATGTACGTCTCCAACTCGCTGGATTCCAGCGTAAGCGCGTATGTCATCGACATCCAGACGGGTACACCTTCCGCCGCGGTAAACACGACAGGATCGCAGACCAACAGTACCGACACGCAGCCAGTAGCCATCGCGATCGATCCTGCCCTGGCAAGATTCGTATATACCGCCAACTATCTCGGCAATTCGATTTCGGGCTTCAGGCTTGATCCCACGGCAGGAACTCTGAAAGCGACACAGGCCACGCCGTATCCAACCGGCATTCATCCGGCAGCGGTTGCGCTTGTGCCCCACGGAAATCACTCCGTGCAGGTTGTAACTCCCTAGCCGGTTGCCAGGTAAACACAAAAGCCCAGCCAACCGGCTGGGCTTTTGTATTTCCGCAGCGGCCGTTCATCTCCACACGTGCATCCAGTTGCGAAGAATCCTCTGGGCCGGCTTCTCGACAAAATCCAGGGCGAGCAGCGCGAGACCAATAAGAAGCAGATAGCTGATCCAGGGATCGAAGCGTGCCAGGCCGAGGCGGTCGAGCACGTGCGAATCGTGAACCATGTTCCAAAGATTGAAATGCAGAAGATACAGGCAGTAGCTTGCCTCGCCCACAAAGACCAGCGGCGGCAGGCCAAAAATTTTCGACAATGGATTGACGCCCGCAAGGCCCAGGACAATGCAACCAAACAGTGGCATGAAGAATCCATCGTGGAGCAGTGGATACGGCAGGTGCTGCGCCTGCGTCAGGATGAAGAACGTCGCAACGAAGCCGAAGCATCCCAGGACCAGCCGCCTCGCCCCCATCCGCGGAACAATCTCATCCAGTTCAGCGAGGAGCACTCCAAAAACAAAACTGGCCAGGTGCGGAATAGGCGTGTACTTCAACGCCTGCAGCCAAGTTCCATAACTGAAGCGGTCAACGTGAGCGAGACCATCAGGGTTATAGATGGCATACAGTGTTCCCGGCACGAGGCCGAGGAACCAGACGAGACCCATCTTCGCGATGTGCGCACCGACACGTTCCGGTTTCTTCCACCGCGCCATCCACGGGAAAAGAACGTAGTAGAACGATTCGGCGGACATTGTCCACGCAGGCGTGTTCAGGAATGTCGCGATCTCGGGTATCCACCCTTGAAGGAGCAGCGGCGAAAGCAAGACGCCGGCCCAGAACATTCCGTGGGTGTGCGAACCCCACTCGATCGGCAACAGCTTGAAAGCGAGAAGCAGGCTGAGCAGGTAAATGGGGTACAGCCGGGTGAATCGCGCCTCGTAGAAGCGTTTCGTCTCCAGTTTCCCGGCTCGGGCCCTCGCGTTGTAGTTGTATCCAAGGACAAAGCCCGAAAGCAGGATGAAGAAGCTTACCGAGGCGTAACCGGCATTGACGACCGGCGCCAGAGGACCGAACCAGTTGGGATTTGAAAAATGAAAGAGGACGATATTGACAGCAGCGAAACTGCGCAGACCCGTCAAAGCATCGAGCCGCGCTGGCTTGTCCATCTCCACTGGCTGGTTAGACGCTTTTTCCCGTTTGCGTGACGCGGTGGCCGGTGGATTTGAAAGCTTCATAACCAATCCGCCCCAGCGCTAAAACAAGTGTGAATCTGCTCTTTTGGGAAGATCTCTAAGCGGTCACTAGCGAACCGACCTTTTCACCCTGCACAACACGGCGAATATTGCCTGGCTGGTTCATGTTGAAGATGATCATCGGAAGATTATTGTCCTTGCACAGACTCACGGCGGTCAAATCCATCACTTTGAGACCCTGCCGCAGGATTTCCATGTAGGTGATCTCGTCATACTTGACTGCGTCCTTCACCAGGACTGGATCTGCGTTGTAGACGCCTTCAACCTTGGTCCCCTTGAGCAGCACATCGGCCTTGATCTCCATGGCGCGCAGACTCGCTGCCGTATCGGTCGAGAAAAATGGATTCCCGATGCCGGCTGCGAATATGACCACGCGGCCTTTCTCGAGATGCCGCACAGCGCGCCGTCGGAGGTAAGGCTCTGCTACCTGGTTCATGAAGACGGCGCTCATAACGCGGCATTGAACGTCGCGCTGCTCCAGAGAATCCTGAAGTGCAATGGCGTTGATGACCGTGGACAGCATTCCCATGTTGTCGGCGGCAACACGGTCCATTTCTCTGGCCTGTTCGGCCACGCCGCGGAAGAAGTTCCCGCCCCCAACTACGATCCCGATCTCCACGCCCAAAGCGTGAACGTCCGCGATCTCGTCGGTGATGGCAGCAACCTTAGCGGCATCGAGACCGAACTTATTCTGTCCAGCTAATGCTTCTCCTGAAAGCTTGAGAATAATACGCTTGTACATTCCTTTTCGAGTATCGCACATAGCTGGTAGTCCAAATTCCAATCTGAGACGGGGCCAGCGCAGGCCATTGCGGGTTCATTCGCAGTGGCCCGTGCCCTGCCGATCAGAAGGTGTATACCCGGGCGTCCCAGGGTTCAAGCTTGAGGGTTGTGCCGCCATCCTCGGCAGTACCGGGAATATTAGCCAGCAGGAGCTTGCCGGCGGCAACTCCCGCAGGGAGGGTATATTCCACCGGCCTGGGGCTGAAGTTCAGAACGACGAGGAACCGCTCGTCTGGCTTGTCAGGCACGTGGGTGATGGTGCGGGTATATGCAAAGACCTGCGGGTGACTTGGATCGAGGTCCCTGTAATTCCCGTACACAAGGGCGAGATGGTCATGATGAAGCGCAATCGCCTTCTGCGTGTAGCGAAGAACAGAATCTGGATCCGACTCTTCCCTCGCCGCGTTGATCTCCGGAAAATTAGGATTCACGGCGAGCCATGGCTTCACCGAAGCGGGGCTGAAGCCAGCGTTTGGCGCTTCGGCCCATTGCATCGGAGTACGAGAGTTATCGCGGCCGAAGCGCTGAGATTCGGCGATAAACTCAGCTTCTGTCATTTTGCCTTGTTGGACTTTTTCCTTGTATGCGTTCTTCACCTCGATGTCGTTGAACTCGTCGAGGTGCTTGAAAGGAAAGTTGGTCATCGCGAGTTCGTCGCCCTGATAAATGAAGGGCGTGCCTCGAAGTGTCATGAGCATGGTTTCGATGAGCTTGGCGGAGCGGACGCGGAACTCAGGCGTCGAGGTATCGCCGAAGTTTGAGACAAGCCGTGGATTATCGTGGTTGGAAAGAAACACCGTGTCCCAGTCTGTTTTGCCCAGTGCCTCGGCATGGTGATCGTAGATACCTTTGAGATCGGGTAGAGCCCACTTCCGTTCGGAATAGAAATCCCCGCGATTGACGCGCACCGCGTCGAAATTGAAGACCAGGTTTAGTTCGTGACTGTTGTCATCGATGATCTTTGGCTCTTCTTCCAGCGTGATCCCGATCGCCTCGCCCACCGTCATCACGTCGTATTTGGAAAGCACTTCCCTGTTCATCTGCCGCAGATACTCGTCGCGACGTGGCCCATTCGCCCAGAGACGCGATGGATCTTTGAGTTGTTCGGCAGTCAGATCAGGCAGGCCGGGCTGCTTCGAAATCAGCGGGATGACATCCATGCGGAAACCGTCGACGCCTTTATCGAGCCAGAACTTCATCAGAGCGAACACGTCCGCACGGACTTTGGGGTTATCCCAGTTCAGGTCGGGCTGCTTCACGGCGAAGAGATGAAGGTAATACTGCTTTGTGGCCTCGTCCCACTGCCATGCTGATCCGGAGAAGTAGCTGGGATAGTTGTTCGGCGGCAGCGGATGAGCAGGATCAGCTGGATTCGCTTTGCCGTCGCGCCAGATGTAGTAATTCCGAAAAGGACTATTGCGGGAGGACCTTGACTGGACAAACCAGCGATGCTCGTCGGAGGAGTGATTGACGACGAGGTCGATGATCAATCGCATGTGGCGGGCTTTGATACCGGCGAGCATGCGATCGAAGTCGGCCATGGTGCCGAATTCCTTCATCACCTTCCGGTAGTCGCGAATGTCATAGCCGTTGTCGGCGTTGGGCGAGTCATAGTGCGGCGACAGCCAGATGACGTTGATCCCAAGCTTCTCGAGATAATCGAGATGCTCGGTGATGCCATTGAGGTCGCCGATACCGTCCCCATCAGAGTCCTGAAAGCTGCGCGGGTAGACCTGGTAGACGACAGCCTCCTTCCACCACTTTGGCTCATAGCCGTTGATGCGGAGGGAAGAGGGATGGATTGTTTTGGCAGCGCTGTTGTCATGCTGCGCCTGGATTTTTTGAGAAGTAATTGCGGCGGAAAGAAAAGCAAGAGCAAGTACAGCAATGTGTTTTTTCACGGGCAGAATCATACCGCACAGACATACAGTCGCAGGCATAACCCCGTCACACGACCAGCTGCTGGGCCCGCAAGGCAATTTATTGCAAAGGCTTAGCAAGGCTGAGGAGTTTACCTTTGCGGCTCCGCAGCGCAGTTCGTTACTTGACAGCCCTCCTTGACTTGAGATACTTTGCATCGTAAAGTGAGGTCAGATGAGCTTTCCGCTGCACCCTCTCGATAAGGCTCTCGGTGATATCAGCAGCATCCGGCGGCAGGTTGCGCGCAGCACGGAATTTCGCGGCTATGGCGCTGCCACGCTCGCCGCGACCGGCGCTTTCGCCGGGCTTGCAGCCGTAGCGCAATATTTTTTGCTGCCGAGTCCGGCAAGTCATATCGGCAACTACCTGCGCATTTGGGTGACGACAGCCATCGTCTCGGCCGTGCTCATCGGCGTGCAGACAATGACTCGGACGCGGCGAATTCACTCCGGCATGGCGGACGAAATGATCCTGATGGCTGTGGAGCAGTTCCTGCCGTCGGTGGGAGCAGGCGCGCTGATCTCGATTGTGCTGGTGCGGATGGTGCCCGGAAACATCTGGATGCTGCCGGGACTCTGGCAGATCACATACAGTCTCGGCGTTTTTGCCTCATGCCGTTTTCTTCCGAGGCCGATGGCGGCAGCTGGAGGATGGTATCTGGTTACGGGACTGGTATGTATCGGGCTGGGCGACGCGAGAGCCCTCTCACCATGGACCATGGGTCTTGCGTACGGGGTAGGACAGTTGATTGTGGCTGCGGTTCTGCTGTGGGGATCGAAGGAAGAACGCGATGAAATCTAAGCCGGCAAACTCCGAAGGACGATTCGCATATGAGGGCTTGGATCGCGTAATTCATGAACGCGCTCGGCTGAGTGTGCTCACTTCGCTGATTACGAACCCAAAAGGAGTGAGCTTCAACGACCTGAAGCAGTTCTGCGCACTCACTGACGGCAATCTGAGCAGGCACCTGAGCGTTCTGGAAGAGGCCCGGATGGTGGAGATCATTCGCGGACACGACCGCAATCGGCCGCAGACGATCTGCCGCATTACAGCTTCAGGTCGCAGGCGATACCTCGACTACCTAGAAACCTTGGAGCAGGTCGTCCGGGATGCGGCTGGCGTGGAGAAAACTGGAGGATCTGCTGCCGATCTGTTGAATGGACTGGAGCCCTCGGGCGCATAAAAAATTTGTCTAATTACTTTGCAATGCAAAGTTATTTGGAGGCCTAATTTGAACGACGGTCCGATGTTTCAGCAGCCCTCGCAGTCAAGGATTAGATCACGGTCGATGGGATTGAAATTGTTCATCGTGTGCGGGCTCGCACTAGTGATGACGATTCCAGCCTTTTTTGTCGACGATTTGGTGGATGAGCGAACGCATCGCGCAAACGATGTTGTGAAGGAGATAAGCAGTCACGTTGGTGGGCAGCAGACATTCCTTGGGCCGACACTGGCGATTCCCTACACCGTTCCAGCCACTTCGGCCGATTTACCGAACAGGCACGGAATCTACCTGGTATTTCCGACGCAGGGATCGGCCACGGTCAAGACGCAAACAACAGAAAGACGCCGCTCGTTGTTTAAGGTTCCCGTCTTCCAGGCTGATCTGAACTTCGCCGCTTCGTTCGACCTGAGCGGAGTGACGGCGTCGGTTGCACCGAACGTAGACTTCGATTGGAGTCATGCGGAGTTTATCGTCGGCGTAAGCGACGCACGCGGAGCTCTGTCGGACGGTACGCTGACGATCGACGGCAAAACCCTGACACTTGCGCCGGCTGACATCTCGCAGAGTCTCACCCTGGGTGAGGATCAGACGCACAAGACAAGTCTCTCTCTCTTCGGAGCCCGGGGAGTACAAATCCAGCCCAATACACAGTTCAATGCAACTGCGACATTGCGATTCTCGGGAGCGCAGCGCATTGCGGTGCTCGCGTACGGAAAGAGCACGCACCTTTCGGTTCAGGGAGACTGGGCGAATCCCAGCTTCGACGGTGGATTCCTTCCAGTCGGGCGAAACGTTGCGGCGTCAGGGTTCCGCGCCGATTGGAGCGTTCCTTTCATCGCCCGTGGGGTGCGAGCTGAGGGGACTATTGAAAGCATCCTGGGTCTCGATGCCACCGCCCTCGGGGTTTCATTCATTGAGGTCGCCGATCCATATCAGTCTGTGACGCGCTCACTCAAGTTCATCCTCTTATTCAATGGGCTCATCTTCCTGTCCTACTTCGTTTTTGAAGTGACGACCAGCAAGCGCGTGCACCCGGCTCAATACGCGCTCGTAGGAGTGGCGCAGATCATCTTCTATCTCCTGCTGCTGTCGCTGGCGGAGCGGATCGGCTTCGATTTCGGATTTCTCATTGCAGGTGCGTCAACGGTTGCGCTGCTCTCAACGAATGCTGGGTGGATCTTTGCCAGTCGCGCTCAGGCGATTCGCGCACTCGCCGTATTCAGCGTTCTGTACGCGTTGATCTTCATGCTGCTTCGGCTTGAAGACAATGCGCTTCTGGTTGGTGCGGTTGCAAGCTTCGCCGCGGTTTCACTTGCGATGTACCTGACACGCTCGATCGACTGGTACGGCTCTCTGCCCGATCCGGCTACGCCAAGCCAATAACGAGGAAAGCAGCTCTCTGAACCATCAGCCCTCCCCCCGAAAGGTAAATGAATATGAAGACTAAAGAAGAGTCCGGAATTCACGTCGGCATCATCATGGATGGCAACGGGCGTTGGGCAACGCGCCAGGGATTATCGCGCGTTGCCGGCCACCGCGCAGGTGTTGCTGCTGTCCGGCGCACCGTCGAAAGTGCGCCGGACCTTGGCGTTCGTGTGCTGACGATCTACGCCTTTTCCTCTGACAACTGGGCGCGGCCAGCGCAGGAGGTGCAGAGCATTTTCTGGATCATTCGGGCATTTCTCCGGCTCGAGTGCGAGCGGCTGCGCAAGAACGGTGTGCGGCTTGAAGTAATAGGTCGGCGGGACCGCATTCCCCGAGCGCTATTGCGGGAAATCGAAAGCGCGGAGAAGGCGACTGCTATGGAAGACACTCTGCACCTGCGGATCGCAATCGACTATTCAGCGCGGGCATCCATCGCCGAGTGCGCGGTCATTGCCCATTCACTTCCGAGTGAGCTGACTGCGGAGCGCATGAGAACGATCATCACGCAGAGGCTTACCGCCGGTTGCGGAGATGTTGACCTGTTGATTAGGACAGGCGGCGAGAAAAGACTCTCGGATTATCTGCTGTGGGAATCCGCCTACGCGGAACTATTCTTCACAGATCGAATGTGGCCCGAGTTTGATGGATCGGACCTGGCTCACGCCGTGCACGATTTTAGGCATCGGGAGCGCCGATTCGGTGCAGTGCCAGTGTCGCAAGCCTGTTCAGCGCTGATCGCCGAGACTGCGCAATGACCCCAGCCATTTCTAAGGTACTGGCTTCGCGGCCGATGCGTGTCAAATTTATCCTGCCTGCGCTCACAGAGGCCACAGACCCGTACTGGCGTCCGATCAAGTACTCGCTCTTTCCGCCGCTGGGTCTGGCGACGCTTGCTGCATATCTCGCGCCCGATGATCACGCAATCATAGTTGACGAGCATGTCGAGCCACTGAACCTCGATGACACGCCCGATCTGGTGGTGATTCAGGTCTACATAACGAATGCTTTTCGGGCTTACAAAATTGCAGATCACTATCGAAGAATTGGTGTGTATGTATGTCTCGGAGGGCTGCACGTCACTTCCCTTCCTCACGAGGCCGCGCCCCATGCCGACACGGTCTTTCTGGGGCCCGGCGATCAGACCTTCCCGCAATTCCTCAAGCATCTGCGCGCAGGAACGCCGCAGCCCGTCTACTCCTCCACGAGCGGCCGCTCGCTCGAGCGCATTCCGCCGATCCGGCGCGATCTGATTCATCGCAATCTCTATCTCGTTCCAAACTCCATTGTGGTTACGCGTGGATGCCCCCAGCACTGCGACTTCTGCTACAAGGATGCATTCTTCCAGGGTGGACGCAGTTTCTACACGCAGCGCGTTGAAGAGGCTCTGGCAGAAATCGATCGCCTGCCGGGACGACATCTCTACTTCCTGGATGATCATCTGCTCGGGGATCGGCGCTTCGGAGAGGCGCTCTTTAGCGGGATGAAAGGGATGCGACGGCTGTTTCAGGGCGCCGCCACAGTGGATTCGATATTGCGAGCCGATCTCATCGAGCGCGCGGCCGACGCGGGACTGCGTAGTATCTTTGTGGGTTTCGAAACGCTGACGCCGGACAACCTGCGCCGCAGCAACAAGAGACAAAATTTGGGACGTGACTACAAAGCAGTGTGCGATCGCCTCCATTCCCTCGGAATCATGATCAACGGAAGTTTTGTCTTTGGCATGGACGATGACGGCGACGACGTATTCAAAAGGACAGTGGACTGGGCAGTCGAACGTGGAATCACGACCGCAACATTTCATATCATGACGCCATATCCGGGAACGCAGCTCTATGCGCGAATGATGCGTGAAGGGCGGATTACCAGTCACGACTGGAATGTCTATGACACGCGGCACGTCGTTTACCAGCCAGCACGCCTCAGGCCCGATGCCTTGAAGATCGGGTACGACTGGGCTTATCGCGAGTTCTATCGGTGGTCGTCGATTGCGCAGGCATCGCTGCATCACGGCACAATCAAGCATCAGCTCAAACACTTCTTTTATGCGTCGGGCTGGAAGAAGTTCGAGCCCGTGTGGGACATGCTGATCCGTGCCCGAAAACTTGCGCAAGTCACGCCCTTGCTTGAGGCAGTGCTATCGCGAGTGACCGGCGGGCAGACAAAAGCTCATTCGACCGTCGCCCCGAATCCGTCCCCGATCATATCCTCCGAAATCGGGAGATCGTAACTGCTGCAAGCGTTCTGTCGTAGAAAAGCTCCTGCACCTGCGGTAGAGTTGTATTCCAATGGACCCGGACAGCCCTGGAAGTTTGGAAGACCAGCTTAGGGAACTGCGCTCTCGTGTACAAATTCTTGAAGACACATTGAGGGCTCGCGGAGTAGTGCTTCAGCCCTCGCAAGCTGTTGCATCCCGCCCTCTAGAAGCTCCAGTTGTGGTGGTTGCTCCACAGCAAGTTGCGGAGCCGGCAGCACGGCCGGCTGCATATGCTCCGATTCCGCCTCCGTCCTTCGCGACTGGCGCCGTTGAGAAGCGGGACACTCGTTCGCTGGAAAGTCGTGTTGGTTCGCAGTGGTTCAATCGCATCGGTATTCTCGCAATTCTGATCGGGATGGCGTGGTTCCTGAAATTCGCCATCGATAGCGAGTGGATCGGGCCGCTTGGGCGAGTTGTGATCGGACTCATCGCCGGCGCAGGCTTCATTGTGTGGTCTGAACGGTTCCGGGCGAAGAACTATGTGGCCTTCTCTTACTCTCTCAAGGCAGTCGGCACGGGCGTTCTATATCTTTCGCTCTGGGCTGCATTCTCCGTCTACCACCTGGTTCCAGGTGCGGTGGCATTTATCGGCATGATCGCCGTAACTGCCTTCAACGGATATCTGGCGTGGGCGCAGGATGCGGAGTTGCTCGCGCTATACGCGATCGTGGGGGCGCTCGGCACTCCGCTACTGGTCTCCACGGGCGAGAACCATGAAGTCACTCTTTTCGCCTACCTGCTGATCCTCGATGTCACCGTCCTGATCCTCGTAATGCTGAAACCGTGGTCGCGGCTACTGTTTGGAGCATTCCTGGGTACGGTGATCTACGTCGTCGGATGGTGGATCGAGTTCTACTCGCAGTCCCAGGCTGCCAGGACAGCCTTCTTCCTGCTGTGCTTCTTCCTGATTTTCGCCTTTGCGCCGAGACTGGTTCGCACCAGCGTTGGCGACTCCGGAAAGCAATCGAAGTGGGATGCCTTCGCGACGGTCTTGCTGCCGCTGTGCAACGCGGCCCTCGGGTTTATAGCGTTCTACGGACTTCTCGAACCAAAGACCGAAGGCTGGACTGCGCCATGGCTATCTGTGGCGTTTGCGGCATTTTACTTGCTGCTCTTGCGACTGCGCGCCGGCGGGCGTCTCCATGAGAGTTCGATGGCGCTCAATTCCCTGCACCTCTCCACTGCCGTCGTTTTTCTCACGCTTGCGATTCCACTGAAGGCACAAGGGCGATGGCTCCCAATCGGGTGGCTGGTCGAGGGCGCTGCGCTGTTGTGGACGGCCCGGCGCATCCACTCGCAATTGCTGCGGGTACTTTCCTTCATCTGCCTTGCTCTGGGATTGCTGGTGCTTGTGGCGAACGATCTACCTGCATCGACGGTTCCGGTCTTCAACGCGCGCTTCGGAACCTACTGTGTTGCGATTGCAGTGTTCGGATTCGTCGCATGGCTGTCTTACAAGTCTCGAGAGTTCGATCCCCATCTTGTGCCGGGATGGACTGCGATTGCAGGAACTGCTGTGCTGATCGTCAACATACTGATCCTGATTGCCGTGAGCCTTGAGATCCATGCTTTCTGGTCGGAACAGTGGCGAGGACGGATCATTGATTACCGTTCGCATACGATGGCAGCGCAATTCACATACTCGGCCTTCTTTATGATCTTTGGCGCGCTCCTTCTTGCTATCGGGTTCTGGCATAGGACAGCATTCCTGCGTTGGCAAGCCTTGGTGCTTCTCGCTTTCGCAATAGGAAAGGTGTTCCTCGTCGACATGAGTGAATTGAGCCAGGGCTTCCGGATTCTGAGCTTCCTCGGACTGGGTGCGCTGTTGCTGGCAGTTTCGTTTGTGTATCAGCGTGACTGGCTGAATCTGCGATCGCATGGGAGCGAAGAATCGTGAGGTGGCTCTCGACGGCAGTTCTCTTTGCGCTTGCTGCGCCGGCTCCGGACATCCGGTATTTCCGCTACGAACGGCCGCTCCAGAATATTCCCGTTCAGCCGGGACAGGCCTGCCTGGTCGCAGATCCGAGCCTCTTCGAGCATTCCTCTGTCGGAATGGCCGACGTACGTCTCTACCGAGAGCAAGCGGAAACGCCATATCTGATTCTGAAATCCGGGCCGGCAACCCAGGCTGTGGAGCAAAACTTCGCCGCGCTGAACCTTGGCGTGCGCAACGGAAACGTCGTGTTCGACTCCGTGATGCCGGAGGGCACCTACTCGGATCTGCAACTGAGCGTCTCTGCGCGAGACTTCATCGCGACCGTGAGTGTCGCCGGCAGCCGGCAACAAGCCGGCCCGACAACGAAGATCGGCCAGTACACGATCTTTGACTTGACGCGCCAGCGCCTTGGACGCAGCACCGTTCTGCATCTCCCTGTCTCAGATTTCCGGTATCTCCACTTCGCAGTTACCGGCCCGTTGCATCCGAGCGACATCGGCGGTATTTCGATGGGCCAGACTTCGGCATCGAAACCGTCATTCGTGACCGTGGCGGAAAGCAGCCAGAGCTCCCGCAAGGATCACTCAACAGTGATTGAGTTCACGGTGCCCGCCCATGTTCCCGTGGACCGCGTAGTCTTCGCGGTGCCCGCGCAACCAGCCAATTTCAGCCGCGATGTGACCATCAGCGCCGAAGAAATTCCGGCGAAGCCTCGCGACGAGGCTGCACTGCCACCGCCGAGCTATACATCGACTGGCAATCTTCTGCGTGTCCATACGACTGAGGCAGACCACAAAATCGATCTTGAGAACCTGGATGTGCCGGCAGGCCGCACGTTCTTTGATGGACCATCGCGGTGGACCATCCGGATCGACAACGGGGACGATGCTCCACTTGTACCGCGTTCAGTGCGGCTTGAAATGTTCGAGCGAGACATCTGTTTCCAGTCCGCTCCGGGAGAGTATGCCCTCTACTACGGCGATACTACACTGAGCGCGCCGCGCTACGACCTGGGCCAGTTCACAGTGATTCACCCGGCGAGCGTGGCTCGCGTCGATGCAGGGCCAGAGGCTCAGAATTCGCAGTTTCAACAGCGCCCCGACGACCGGCCCTTTTCCGAGAAGCATCCCGCTCTGCTCTGGATTGCTCTAGCGCTGGCAATTGCACTCCTGGGGCTGATTGCCATACGTACCCCCCGTACGCAGACGCCGCCTGCCAGCAATCGCTGAACGAAGAGGAAGGCAGCATCACCGCTTGATTCATAATTCGATTACTTTTAGCGCCAGAATCAGTGAATCGAGTCAATGTAACGAATGTGTCAAGACAAGAATTCGTCAGGAAGCTAGAATTCGGAACGGGCCTCACCTTATGAACTTGTCCCTTGCCTTGGAATCACATGTTGTGTCTCGTTGCAGTTGTTCATCAAAACGTTTCCACCGGGGTGTAGTTCCGGCCGCGATCGCGGCCTTCTTGGCGGTAGCCGGATGTGGAAGCGGATCAAACGGATCGGGTACGCAACCCGGCCCGCCGCCAAATGCGACGCCTCCCACTAATCTCGCCTATGCCAAGACGTCGCTGTTGGCAAGAGTTGGCAGTTCTATAACTCCAGATACGCCTACGGTAACGGGCAATGTCTCGGGGTATGCGGTTAGTCCGGCCTTACCCGCTGGACTCACCATAAATGCGACCACTGGAGCAATTGCAGGTACCCCAAGCGCACCTTTCGCACAGACCATCTACACCGTGACAGCGAGTAATTCCGGAGGCAGCACGACGGCCCAGATTCAGATCAAGGTACTTGAAGGACCCAGCACACTGGTAAACCTCGGCCACTCAAATCCGATAACTGACCTTCGAATGGACGGGAACCACGTTTTAAGTACAGATACCAGTGGACACTGGGTTTTGTGGAACTCCGATTCTGGCAGCATGATCGCTTCAGGAGACGGCGCAGGAATACCCCACTCGAGTGACAAATATATCGCAATCGCCGGACCCGTCATGGCGATCCTCTATCAGGCCAATCTGAATATTTATTCCACGGCAGACGGACATCTGATCGTCACCGTTGCTGCGGGCCGCTGGTTCAAAGTTGCCTCAGACGGGAGCTATGTTGCCGTGGGGTCCTCAAGCGGCCTCGCTGTTTACTCAGCGGCAGGCACGCTCGTTTTTACACACCTTGGGGACTATTCCTCAGCGCTCGCCTTTGCCGGGGTTACTCAGGTTCGTGTAGCCAATGGACCTGCAGGAAGTAATTTGATTGAAAACATCGACGCCGCCTCGGGTACGTCCAGCGTAACGCCATCCTTCGCCGGATCCTTCACTTCCTGGTTCAATGACGGACAAAGATTTCTCACACGTCTCGATAGTTCATCCACAACTTCAGTTCTGACCTATTCCGCCAGTGGCGCGCAGCAAGGTTTACTGAACCTGAGCTACTCTCCTATTGCTGTCACGAACTTGGCGGGTCAGGGAAATTGGATATCGTTTGTGACCTGGACAGGCTCTGCAGTTTCTCTTCAGCTTTATGCAGTTGGAGGTACGAAGGCCACAAAGACTTACCCGATGCCTATGAGTGGGTTTGAGGTGATGAGTTCTGGACTGGAACTGTTGGTGTGGGATGAAGCGCCTGAGCAATTGAGTGTAATCGACCTTGCCGGTACCGCTCCGACCAAAACTGACTCTTCGCTTCCGTCGCCCTTGCATTTTGCGCAGAACTTCGCTGCGAATTCAGCTTCACAATGGGTAGCGGCCTGTAATGACAGCGTCGTCGTCGACGGTGCGAGCATCAACCACACACCACATCTCTTCAACTATGGTGCAGCAGCGAGCATCGTCGCGGCTGGTAACCTCGCAGCTATCGCTACCCAGAGTGGACAGATATTGATTTACGATGTCAGCGCTCCAACCCTAAAGGGAAGCATTCCTCTGTTCGCCACCAAATTAGCCATCTCCACGGATGGCAGCTTGCTGGCCGGAGCGAATCTTGGCAATCTCGACGCTGACCGGAACCTCCACCTCTATTCTCTGCCTTCGATGGTGCCTGTCAGTAATCTCTCAATTGCGGACAGCAGCGGCGGCACGCCAGGACTGCTGGACTTTTCACTTTCAGGATCTGGAACAGAGCTGGGTGTGCTTGCTGGTCCACGAACCTGCTGCACTAGCGGCCCACCAAACACTGCGGAGCTGATGAAGACCGATGGCACTGGAATTGTGTCATTAGCGGCCGCAGGACCGTCAGCTCCATTGCTATCGCCGGATGGAACGGTAGCTGTGGTGTCTAATTCCATCCCTGGCACCTTCATTCAGGAAGGTGCGCAGATGACTATCTATAAAAATGGCTTGCCAGGAACAACCGTGACTGATTCGCTAGCAGAAGTGTGGATCGATAACAACAACCTGCTAGCGGCTGAGTTCGCTCCCACGGTACTCGGCAGCCTCTACCCCTACCTGAACAGCACAATCATGAATACCTCTGGCGAGACGACGGTAACATTCAAAGCAAACCAGATACCCGTAACGGCAACCCCGTCTCTCATCCAGGGTGGGTCAGTATACATTCCGGATTCCAACGCGATTTACTCGCTGACTGCGGGCGACACGACGTTTGAGGGGCCGTCTGACTTTCTTCTTCATCCCGTAGGAGCAGTAGGTTCCTCGATTGTCGTCTATGAGTCAACGAATGGAACAGTGCGCATCGAACCATTCCAGTAGGTGTTTACAGCTCGCAGAAACCGAAAGCCCGGAGCAAACGCTCCGGGCTTTCGGTGTTGTATCCACCCCATGGGAGAATTCTGTTACTCGGCAGCGGCCTCTGTAGCCTTAGTCGTCGCCACGGTCCAGTCGGGTGCACCGACCTTGAAGCGCGCGAACCGGCGAACTGTAATGTTCTCGCCGAGCTTTCCAACTTTCTGTGCGATCAGCTCCTTGATGCTGATTGCCTGATCCTTGATGAAGGGCTGATCGAGGAGGCAGACCTCTTCGTAGAACTTCGCCATCTTGCCTTCCAGCATCTTCTCGACAATGTTCGCGGGTTTCCCGGTGGCCGCAGCCTGGGCACGATAAATTTCCTTCTCGCGCTCCATGTCTTCTGGGCTGACGTCCTCGGGCCTCACGTAGCGAGGATCGCTGGCTGCGATGTGCATGGCGATGTCCTTGAGGAGTTCCTGGAAATCGTCAGTGCGAGCAACGAAGTCGCTCTCGCAGTTGACTTCGATCATCACTCCGATTTTGCCTCCAGCGTGGATGTAGGTTCCCACAGCGCCTTCGTTTGTGGTGCGGGCGGCCTTCTTCTGTGCGGAGGCCATGCCGCGTTTGCGGAGCACAACGAACGCCTCTTCGATGTTGCCCTTCGTCTCCTGAAGAGCCTTGAGGCAGTCGCCCATGGGCGCGCCAGACTTCTCGCGGAGGTCCTTCACCAACTTTGCATCAATCTTCTCTGCCACTGTCATCTCTCTTCCTTCTCTTTAGAACAGCTTATTGCCGCTCTCGTTATCTTTTGTGCTGAAGGCGCGTTTGGCCTCACCGCAGGTGCCAAAGAAAAAGCGTGGCAACCAGACTGCGCGGCCACGCTTGTTCCGGTGTACTGAAGAACCTACAGAGCGCGTTCGGCCACTTCCTCTTCGATCGCCGCCTCGGCTGCGGGCGCTTTGCGCACGCCGCTGACTTGCGCTTCGAAGTCGACATCTTCGGCCGGGGCAGCCTCCGCCGGCGCTTCGGCTTCGCCCTCGGCTGCAGCAGCTTCCGCCGCCGCGAATGCCTTGTCGCCAACCAGGTTGACGCCTTCGGCTGCCGAGTCGGCAATCTTCGACGTGAAAAGCCGGATCGCGCGGAGCGCATCGTCGTTACCCGGAATGACGTAGTCAACCACCGTTGGATCGCAGTTGGTGTCGACCACAGCCACAACCGGGATGCCAAGCTTGCGTGCTTCCTTGACGGCAATCGCTTCGTTGTTCGAGTCGATGACGAAGAGCGCATCGGGCAGCCGCTTCATGTTTTTGATGCCAGCGAGGTTGGCCTGAAGGTGCTTGCGCTCGCGCTCGAGGCGAATCACTTCCTTCTTGGTCAGCAGTTCGTAACGGCCGTCAACAGCCATCTCATCCAGTTCCTGAAGGCGCTTCACCGATTTCTGCACCGTCACCCAGTTGGTGAGCAGGCCGCCCAGCCAACGCTGGTTGATGTACGGCATGCTGGCGCGGCCGGCCTCTTCGGCAACCGCGTCCTGGGCCTGGCGCTTGGTGCCGACGAAGAGAATCGTCTTGCCGCTGGCGCACAGGTCTGTGACGAACTTGGACGCATCCTTAAAGAGCTTCAGCGTCTTCTGCAGGTCGATAATGTAGATTCCGTTGCGCTCGCCGAAGATGTATTCCTTCATCTTGGGGTTCCAGCGCTTCGTCTGATGCCCGAAGTGAACACCTGCTTCGAGCAGCTCCTTCATGGTGATCGTGGCCATTGGCCTCCTTCGTAGATTGCATCCGGGCTAACCTTCGTCTGGCCGGGATTGAACCCGCTGACGCGGGAGATTGAAAACCCGAGATCAATAATCAGATGTCGGTGATCAGACGCGCCGTTACAGCGACCTGATCCCTAATCCCTGAACACTGACCACCTGAAGCAGTTAGCGCTTCGAGAACTGGAACCGCTTGCGTGCGCCCTTCTGACCGTACTTCTTCCGCTCCTTGACGCGAGCGTCGCGGGTCAGCAGGCCTTCGGCCTTGAGCGCCTTCCTCAACTCCGGATTGAACCGGATCAGTGCACGGGCAACGCCCATCTTCACTGCGTCAGCCTGCGAAGCAACTCCACCGCTGCTGACCGTGGTGACCACATCAAAGCTCGATGCGAGTTCAACGACCTGCAGAGTCTTCTTGGCGGCAACACGCTGCTGCTCGGTAACGAAGTACTCGTTGAAGGCCTTGCCGTTGACTTTCCACTCGCCGGTGCCCGGACGCAGGAAAACGCGGGCGATCGCCGATTTGCGGCGGCCCGTCCCGTAATACTGAACCAAATCTGCCATTCAATCCTCTTAGCTCTTGAACTCTGCGGTTTCGGGATCTCTACTCCCTACTTCCTGTTCCCTAATCCCTGAGAAGTTGCCGCTAGGCAACTTCGAGCGCCACCGGCTGCTGAGCCAGGTGAGGGTGCTTGTCGCCACGATAAACCTTCAGCTTTGAACCCATGGCGCGGCCGATCTTGCTCTTCGGCAGCATGCCCTTGATTGCTTCTTCCAAAATTTTCTCCGGCCTGCGGGCAAGAAGACGGCTGAACTCTTCCTCGCGCAGTCCGCCGGGGAATCCGGTGTAGCGGCGGTAGACCTTGCTCTGGCTCTTCAAGCCGGTGAGACGAACCTTCTCGGCGTTGATTACGATTACGTGATCGCCCATGTCGATGTACGGGACGTATCTGGGATTCAGCTTGCCGCTCAGAACGTCGGCAGCCTTGGTTGCCAGCCGGCCCAGGGTCTGGCCGCTGGCGTCAACCACATACCACTTGCGGTCAATATCCTTGCCGCTCGGAACAAAGGTGCTCATCTCTCTCCTGCCTCTAAAGAAACACAAAAACTCTGGCGCAAAACGCATTCGCCCATGGCATCCGCTCATGGGATTGAATTCACCCACTTCCAAACAATCCTGTTCGGGTGAGGACTGCGGGGTTTGCCCTCCGAGGGCTCCTGGCTTTGTGGAATGACTTGCAATTCCGCAAAAGGCGCCTGTCCGGTCAAATGAGAACTTCGCAGTTCGATCGGTGGGTCTGGGCTAACCTACTTCTTCTCAAAGATTTGAATCAGACTTTGAGAGCCCGTCTCGAGACCCCAGGCGTAACTCCGCACAAGACCCTTAGAATACCCGAATCACCCTGTAGAGTCAACGAAATGTGGGACGAAGCAGCGCCTGAAGCCTTCTACTCCGGGCGCTGCTGCATTGCTCAGGCAGCATTTCCTTCCAGCGACCGCACGCGGAAACGCTTCATCTGGATCGACAGGGTCTTCTCGATCTTCTTCAGCTCTCCCCGTTCGGATGGGCCGGCGAATGTCGAGGCTACTCCCTTTGCAGACGCCCGCCCGGTACGTCCCACGCGGTGCACAAAGTCTTCGGCCTGCTTGGGAAGATCGTAGTTCACGACGTGCGCCACATGGGCGACATCGATACCGCGGGCAGCGACATCCGTGGCCACGAGTACACGGTGACGGCCTTCCGAGAAGCCGCGCAAAGCCGAATTCCGCTGAGACTGCGACCGGTCGCCGTGAATTTGGGTTGCGGACCAACCCGACCGGGCCAGCCGGCTCGCTACGCGATCAGCCCCATGCTTGGTCCTGACGAACACCAGAAAGCTTCCCTTCTCGGCATTGAGAAGGTGCTGCAGAAGTTCGAGCTTGTTGCTCTGTTCCACTTCAAACGTACGAAGCTCGACGTTCTCCGCCGGCGTAAGAACCGATCCAATTTCGATCCGCACCGGTTCTTTCAAGTAATTCGCTGCTACCTTCTTGACCGCGCCTTCAAGGGTGGCCGAGTAGCAAAGCGTCTGCCGGTGTTCGGGCAATACCGCGGCGATGCGCGCGATGGCCGGCTGAAAGCCCATGTCCAGCATGCGATCCACTTCGTCCAGCACGAGGATCCTGATCTGGTCCATCCGAACCAGCTTTCGCTTCAGAAAGTCCTCGAGACGTCCCGGAGTGGCCACGATCACGCGCGCGCCGCGACGAATTGCATCGAGTTGCGGGCGCTCCTGCATCCCTCCAACCACCAGAGCAACCGTCTGCTCCGGGCTGGTTCGAATGGTCTTGAAAGCTGCCTCCACCTGCATCGCCAGCTCGCGCGTTGGCAGAAGGATCAGGGCTTGTGCCGCGTTTCGGTCCTGCGCTTTTTGCAGCATCTCCACGATGGGAATCAAGAAGCTCAGTGTCTTGCCCGTACCCGTCTGCGCCGTTGCCAGCACATCCCGGCCTTCCATCGCCGGAGGAATTGCACCGGCCTGCACCGGAGTGGGGTTTATGAATTTGTTGGCATCCAGCCGCGACATCAGGGCGGATGAGAGGTTGAACTGGGAGAATTGTATCTTCAAAAAATCTGTCTTTTCCTGGCTCCGGAGCCTGTCTTCCCTGCGGCTTGCAATCGGAACCGAATCTGGGCGCACGCCAAGTGCGCCTCTTTCTGTTTACGCGTAAGGGTGAGCCGGAAGGTCATTCTGGGTGGCCGTGCACTCGTTCCATTGAGTACTGCCCGGATCTGCCACACGCCATAGGTACTGTTTGCGGGCTTCAGCGCCGGCAAACTCCACACTCAACCCCGGTCACAACCTGGGCCAAACATCGAGGTGGTCACGCTAAGGGGGCTTGGGGGAACTCTGTAAAAGGCTGACCGTCAATGATGGCGATCAACCGCTCACGACCAAATCACTGAGCGCAAGCCAAGTATAACAGGTTCTTCGAGATATTGCCCATCTCCCGATCAGGAGCGCCCGTCGAACTGCGAAACAACGCCGCGAAAGTGACGATCCGCCTCGGCGTCTGAAGCACCGGCAGGATTGGCGTCCATCGCTGCCATCCTCGCATCCGGAAACCCAAGATGGCGCTTGAGGTTCAAGATCTCCTCGATCTTGCCCTCTGGAATCGGAACGAGAGGCTTCCCGATCTGAATGGCGACAACGCATGTCTTGCAGTAGGACTCAAGGATTTCGACGAGCCACTCGGCGTGGGTGATGGTGTCGGACCAGCAGACTATACCGTGATTTGCGAGCAGGATGGTGTTGTGGTGCCGAACAAACGGAAGAACGGTTTCGGCAAAGGCCTGGGTCCCGGGAGTCTCGAAGCGGGCTAGCGCCGCGGGACCAATAAAGATTTCGTATTCAGAGATCAGCCCGATGGGGGGAGGGGTGCCAGTCAGAGAGAACGCTGTCGCGTAAGGCGGATGGCAGTGAACAATGGCTCTGGCCCGTGGATTGGCGCGGTAGATCTCGAGGTGGAGGAGAAGCTCGCTCGTCCTAAGACGATTCCCGGCAACAATATTCCCCTCGATGTCGGAGAGGCATATATCAGAAGGCTTCATATCCCCCTTGCTGATCATCGTCGGGGTGCAGAGGATGTAGTCCTCGCCAATTCTGCAGCTGATGTTGCCGCCATTGCCGTCGACATACTGTCGCTCCCAGAGTTTGCGACCCGTGCGAATGATCTCGTCCCGCAACGCCTCGGCTTCAAAGGAGTGATAGACCGCCGATGGGGTGCCTTCTTCCGGCTTGGGGACGCGAAGTGCATCGACAACCGCTTCGAACACTTCCTTCACCTTGTCCGTAACGGGATTGGCAACCTGCGACATATTTGACCTCGGAAGGGTGCTCGATCACCCCTCTCCTTTACATATAGGTCGAATCGCAACGACGGGAGGTGATGCAGGTCACCGTGTGAGTCTGTGGTGCAAATTGCGCCGACTTGTGTCAGTCCGCTGCCACCAGTTTGCGTTGCAGCGCCTCCAGTGTCTGGCCTTTCGTCTCCGGATAGGTGAGGAGTACGGTCACGAACTGCACGGCCGTCATGATTGAGAAGAAGATGAATGGCGTCGCTGTGCTCATGGTGTGAACGACAACCGGGAAGGTCTCGGCGATGGCCGCATTCATGAACCAGTGGCTGGCGGAGCCGATACCCTGCCCCTTGGAACGCACCGACGTTGGGAAGACTTCGCCGATGTATACCCAGATCACCGCGCCCTGCGACAGCGCGAAGAAGGCGATGTAGGTAACGAGAATCCAGACCAGCATGGACTGATGCGTGTTCGACGAGAAAATCCATGCGACGCCCGCCAGACAGGCAGCGGTTCCTGCAGCGCCGATAAGCAGAAGCGTCTTGCGTCCCAGTTTGTCGATGACGCTCATGCCAACCATGGTGAAGATCAGATTGGTGGCGCCGATAGCGATCGCCTTCTGGTCGCCCGAGAGCTGGCTGTAGCCGGCTGCACCGAAGATATCGTTGATGTAATACAGAATCGCGTTGATGCCCGCGAGCTGATTAAAAGCGCCGATCGAGATAGCCAAAAAGAGCGGATACCGATACTTCCACTTGAAGACGCGCTCATGAGCGGAGGCGTGTTCCTGTTTCAGCGCTTCGCGAATGTCCGCGAGTTCCGCCTCCGGATTGGGATCGCCCATCAACTTCAGCACTTCGAGCGCTTCATCGATGCGATCGCGGGAGGCAGACCACCGCGGACTGCGCGGAATGCCGAAAAGCATGATCAGAAAAGCAATCGCTGGGATTCCCGCGATCCCTACCTGCCAGCGCCACTCCGTCGCCCCAAGGTGCATTGTGCGGATCACATAATTGGAAAGATAGGCCAGCATGATGCCGAACACGACGTTGAACTGGAAGAGCGCAACAAAGCGTCCCCTCCATTTGGCCGGTGAAAGCTCAGCGATGTATACCGGGCCGAGAACCGAAGACGCGCCGATTCCAAGGCCGCCTATGAATCGGAATACGAGAAAGGAATCCCAGTTCCAGGCAAAGGCGCAACCGGCGGCGGAGATCACGTAAAGCACCGCGGTGATGCGGAGAGTCTCCCGGCTGCCCAGCCGCTGGCCGATCTGGCCTGCACCCAGCGCACCGATCACCGTACCAACGAGGCCGATAGCGACCGTGAGGCCCTCTTTGTGCGGATCGAGGTTGTAGAGCTTGACCAGTGCGCCGATGGCGCCCGCTATCACTACGGTATCGAAGCCAAAAAGAAGGCCTCCAAGGGCACCGGTGAGGGTCGCCTTCATCAGGTTCAGGTTGGGTCGCATATTCTCGTCTATCCTCGGTAACCAGAACATCCTACAGAGACAATGCGCCCCGGTAAACCCGAAGGTGCGGCTCGCTCTCGCCCCAAAGGGCGGCCAAAACCCAGTCCGACACCGCCCCCAGATTCAATGTGATTCGAGACTTGCCGGTGTGATCATGAGCGCCCGACAGCGGTCAGATCCCGATGCGCTCCACCCGATCGCCATCTCCGAATCGAGGAAGATGCAGTCGCCTGTTTCAAGGGTCTCGTGCATTCCCCCCGCATCAAATTGCAGCTTGCCCTCCAGCACATAGACAACTGCGCAAGCCGGCCGGCCTGATTCGTTGATCATTCCGCCGACTCCAGCCGGAAGTTCCACCATGCGAGCCAGAAGTTTGTCGCTTGCATTCACGGCATGAAGAGATACATGCTTGATCGCTTCCTGGCCACGGCCGTTGCCCGCCAGGTGCGCCTTCCGCGTAATCGCCAGAGTATGTTTTTGAGCCTCATTGAAGAAGTAGCTCAGCCCCACTCCATAAACGCGACAAATATTGGACAGAGTAGGAAGCGTCGGGATCATGCGATCCGTCTCAAGTTTTGAGAGGAGAGCAGTCGAAAGCCCGGTCTCGACAGCAAGCCGGGAGAGGGTTAGATGCTTTTGCGTTCGCAGCGTACGAAGCTTCATGCCGATGCTGTACGGCTCGAGTGACCAGCGTGCATAAGACGGTCCATTCGCCATCGGAATTACCTCGTAGCGAAGTTTTACGCAATTTCGGTTTCAGGATTTTGAAGGATTTCTGAAAATGCGCGAGTGCACGTTTGCCGTCAACGTTTTAGGATTAATACACTTGCAGTAGATTGCGTGTTCCCTACCAGGCCCCTTAACCGCAAAAACTCCGAGAGGATCATCCCCCCATGGATCTATTTCCTTCTGTTTCCTGTCTTCGTATCGTTCATTCCGCCATCGATCGCAGGTTTGTCCCACTTTTGGCGCTGGCTGTCGCATTAACGGCTCAAGCAGTAGCACAGGCGGCCGCTTCCGACGTCCTGGTTCTTAGCAATGGCGACACCCTGCATGGGAAGCTCGTCGATTCTTCCGAAGGCAAAGTCACTTTCCACTCCGACGCCTTGGGAGATGTCTCCGTCGGCTGGGACAAGATCAAGGAGCTTCGCACCGACGGCAGCTATGCCGTGCTCGACAAAAATGTGAAGATTCACACCAAAAAGAATGCGTCTGATATCCCGGAAGGAAAGCTCGAAGTAACCAACAAATCGATCGCCGTTCGCTCGGAGAAGGCGGCTGCTCCCGCGCCGATCCCGGTGGCGAATGCGCAGTACATCGTAGATGCAGCAACCCTGGAGAAGCAGTTGCATAGCCATCCCGGATTCTTCTCCGGATGGAACGGAGCGGCCACGGCCGGCGCCGCGATTGTGACGGCAACAGAAAACCAGTTCACATTCTCCGGAGGAGTTGGAATGGTTCGCGTTGTACCGACTGTGAGTTGGCTCACCAATCGCAATCGCACATCGATCGACTTCACAGGCTCGTTCGGAAAAATTACGCAGCCTTCCTACACCGATCCCTTATCGGGAATCGTAGTGCCCGCCATCGTGACGAAGTCCGCCATTTACCATGCGGATGCCGAACGCGATCAGTACTTCTCTCCCAGGTTCTTCGCTCTTGCGCAGACCGCCTTCGACCACAACTACGGCCAGGATCTCGAACTACAACAGATCTATGGAGGCGGCTTCGGTTGGACATTTTTGAAGCAGCCAAAGCAGGAAGCAGATGTTAAAGCGACCATTCAGTACGAGAAGCAGCAGTTCATATCAGATTCGTCCGCCAATCAGAACCTGATCGGCTCGACGATCTCGCTGGCCTATGTCCTTCATCACAGGCTGGTCACCTATACACAGGGCCTAGCCTTTATTCCTGCATTTAACAACCCCCATGCTTATTCGGCGAACGAAACAAATACGCTGGCGTTTCCAGCCTACAAGAATCTGAGTTTTTCGGTTGGCACGCTCGACAGCTACCTGAACAATCCTCCTGATACGCTTCCGCCCACCAAACGCAATTCCTTCCAGTTCACGATGGGCGTCACGTACGCGATCAAATCGAAGTACTGAACTTAATTGTTCAAATCGTCGCCGCGGCGAGACTGCTGAACAGGAATAATTGTTCACACAACTAAACGCTGCGGCGATTGATTTTCTCGATGCGAAACTGAGTCAGTAACTCTCCAAAAAAGTTACCAATTCCTCCTCGAAAACAGATTGAACATCACACTTGTTTGTTGCAATTTAGATACATAATTAGGTCGCGTTCGTTAACTGCCAGTACGCGTTGATGCAGGGAACGGAAGATTTCAGTTTGACTCTTCCCCGTGGTTTCGACGGCCAGACTCGTGTCATTGGAGGTCTGGTGCTTCGGGAGATCGAGAGGATCCTGAAGCAGATTGTCCGGTTCTTCGAGGAAGATGATGGTGCAGTCTCCGGTAGCAGGCTCTTCGACGCTTTTAGATCGCGATTTTATCTTCGGTGAGTTGCGGCTCGACGCCCAGGGTGTTCTCACGCGGGGGAAGGAGACGATTCACCTTCCCCCCAAGGAACTCGCCGCCCTCCGGATGCTTCTGGCGCACTCCGGGCAGATCGTAACACTTCAGCAGCTCAAGCAGGCGCTGTGGGGCGATGTACACGTCACAGACGACAGCGTGCCGAAGTGTGTTTCATCTCTGCGCGAACTTCTTTCGCCCACCGACTGTATTCAGACCGTCTACAAACGCGGCTATCGAATCTCCGTAACAGTCGCGAAGCCGTTCGATGATGCACTGGAAACTCCTCCGCGGCTGGCAATCATGCCGTTTGCGGTTGACCCAAACGTTCCCTCATATCTGGGTTCAGCTATCGCCGAGGAAACCATCTCCCTCTCACGTCCGATCGATTCGCGCTGGCCTACCTGCTCGCGCGCGACTCAGCGTTCTCTCTCGCGGCTCGCGGAATGACCGCCCACCAGGTCGGCGAAGCGCTTCAGGCAGATCTTGTGCTCACCGGGACCCTTCGCATGCTCCCGGCCCACTTCAGGCTTCGCGCCGAGATGATCCGCGTCTCCGACGGGACACAGATCTGGGTAGAGGACATTCTGGTCTCGCAGGCGAGATCGGCGGACCTGGAAGCCGAGTTGGCGAATCGGCTGTTCATAAGGCTCAGTTCGACAGACTGGGGCATCTCGCGTGACCGCATGGTCGGCGGGGTGTCGAAAGACTGGCCGGGCCGACGCGAGGCCTGGGAACTTTTCCTTCGCGGGCATCACGAATGGCAAACGATGGAGAGGCATCGCATGCAGGATGGAATTCAGCATCTCAGCCGCGCCATCGAGCTCGACTCGTTTCTCTACGCTGCGCACATCGACCTCGCCAATGCCTCAGTGGCGCAGGAATTCGCAGGCTTCGTTTCGCCGATCCAGGCAGCGCAGTGTGTTCGCGCTGCAGCGGATGCCGTCCCCCAATCATTTGAAGGCTCTCAACTGCTGCTTCCTGCGCTTGGCTGGATTCGATTCCACGTGGATCACGACATGCCGGGAGCATTGCATGCGTTCTCTGCGAGCGCTCACCTCCGTCACGAAACCTCGGTCACGCGAGCGCGTTCGATGTTCGCGCTGAGCCGGCGTCGCTTTCTTGAAGCGATCGAAGTGATCAGAGAGGCGCTTCGAACCGACCCCTACTCCCCATGGCTCAACTCACGACTTGCCTGGGCTCATCACCTCTCTGGAGAGCGCGACAAGAGCCTGAAGCAGGCGGAACACGCGCTCGAGCTCTTCCCGGAACACGAAAGCACAAACGTCTACGGCGCAATAATCCTCGCCTTCAACGGCAAGGCCGAACGCGCGATCTCGGTGGCCGAGAATCTCGTGCACAGGTCGCCTTACCTTGACGTTGGTTCGGCTCTCTACGCGTATGCGCTCGCTCAAGCCGGACGCGAGCAGGAAGCCCGTTCCATGTTGGAGCGATTGCAATGGTTGAGCCGGGAGCGATTTGTCCTGACTTCGTTCACTGCTGCCGTGTGCCTCGCATTGGGAGAATTGGACTGCGCAATATCGGAGTTGCAGGCGGCGGCAGATGCGCGCTGTCCATGGCTTTTCCAGATGCTCGCCGATCCCAGGCTCGAGCCAATCCGCAATCACCCCGAGGTAATCAAAATGGAAAAAGTCCTTGAGCGCATGGAGGCCTCAGCAGAGCGAAAATCTTCCGGCGAGGCATAATCCTAGCCACACATTTCTTGAATAGTAAACCGATAAAGCTGGTCAATGAATGGCCTGACCTAGTACATTTCTCCCGGCTGCACTTCACCTACTGGTTGCACTCTATGAGACTCGCAGTTCTGTCTCTGACAGGTACCCTGCGGCGCTCGATCCCGACCACAAGATGAAATTGCGGCCATGGAGGAAAGACCCATGGCGCTTCGCCGATTCATTACCGTCGCCCTGTTCATCTCAGCAAGTCTCATATCGGTTCTTCCGGCGCAGCAGCCGCCTGCCTATCTCGACACCAAGCTTTCACCTCAGGAACGGGCGCACGATCTCGTTGGACGCATGACGCTCGACGAAAAGGCCGCGCAATTAGAGGACTGGGGTACGGCGATTCCGCGTCTCGGAGTTCCTGACTACCAGACATGGAACGAAGCGCTCCATGGTGTTGCCCGCGCAGGATATGCAACGGTGTTTCCGCAGGCCATCGGAATGGCTGCAACCTGGGACAAAAACATTGTGCACAGCATGGGCGACGTCGTTTCGACTGAGGCTCGCGCCAAGTACAACCAGGCACAGCGTGAGGGCAATCACCGGATCTTTTACGGTCTCACCTTCTGGTCGCCCAATATCAACATCTTCCGCGATCCGCGATGGGGACGCGGCCAGGAAACCTATGGCGAAGACCCATTCCTCTCCGGCCGCATGGGAATTGCCTTTATCGGCGGCGTGCAGGGCAACGATCTCGAACACTTGCGCGCGGTGGCCACGAGCAAACACTATGCCGTCCACAGCGGCCCGGAGTCACTGCGCCACGGATTCAACGTGGATCCGAGTGCCCGCGACCTGGAAGAAACCTACTTGCCGGCATTTCGCGCCACGGTCACCGAAGGACATGTCCAGTCGGTGATGTGCGCTTACAACTCGATCGACAAGTTTCCGGCATGCACCAACAAAATGCTCCTTCAGGAACATCTACGGGATGCATGGGGGTTCAAGGGCTTTGTTGTATCAGACTGCGGCGCGATCGTCGACGTCTTCCAGGGCCACAAGAAGACCACCGACATCGAGCATGCGTCGGCGATGTCGCTCGAGGCGGGAACAGATCTCTCCTGCAGCATCTGGACGCCGGGATTCAATTCTCTGGCAAAAGCAGTTCACGACGGATTAGTATCCGAAGACCTTGTGACAAAGGCTGCCGAGCGGCTCTACACCGCTCGTTTCCAGTTGGGTCTTTTCGATCCGCAGGGAACGACGCTCGATCAGATTCCGCCCTCTGAAGTCGCGTCGAACGCTCACCGACAGATCTCGAGAAAAGCAGCAGAAGAGAGCATCGTTCTACTGAAGAATAAGGGTGTCCTGCCGCTAAAGGCACCCGCGAAGATTGCCGTGATAGGTCCGACAGCGGATTCCCTTCCCTCCATCCTGGGCAACTACGTGGGAACGCCACTGCATCCGGTTACTCCGCTTGATGGCATGATGAATCAATTCAAAGGCTCCGCGATTCTTTATGCGCAGGGCTCAACACTGGCAGAGGGAGTAGGAGTACCCGTCCCGCGTTCAGTATTCGGCAAAGGCCTTAAGACCGAATTCTTTGCCACGGCAGATTGGACTGGGCGTCCGGTCGCAGTCGATACCGAGCCACTGATTCAAACAGACTGGGAAAATGCCAAACCTCGACCGGAGATCGACACGAAAAATTACTCGGTGCGCTGGAGCGGAACCATTCAGGCGCCCGCCCCAGGCCACTATGTGTTCACGGTAGAGGTGGCTGACAGCTTCCCGTACTCGCCGGCGGAGAGCTTCCGCTTTGTGCTGGATGGCAAAGTGCTGGGCGAAGAAAATATCCGCACGGGGCACGACATGTCGGTCATGGGCAGCTTCAAGCCCGCACCGGGAGCATCGCCAACGGCTCCTCCCGTTGAGACCTTCGCCAAAACTCCAAAGATTGAAGTCGACTTCAGTGACACAAAGCCCCATCAGATTCAGTTCGACTATGCGCACTCGACAGATCAGGCAGGAGGAGGCGTCACCCTGAAGTGGGTTGCGCCCGCAGAGGCTCAGATCGATGAGGCCGTCGCCCGTGCGAAGGAAGCGTCGGTTGTGGTCGCATTCGTAGGTCTGTCGCCTCAGCTTGAGGGCGAAGAGATGCCGATCAAGATCCCTGGCTTCAGCGGTGGCGACCGCACAAGCCTGGATCTTCCGGCGCCGCAGCAGAAGCTGCTTGAAGCGGTAGCCGCCACGGGCAAGCCAATCGTTGTTGTGCTGCAGAGTGGCAGCGCAGTCGCGCTGAATTGGGCCAACGAGCATGCCGACGCGGTGCTCGAAGCGTGGTATCCGGGCGTTGACGGTGGCACGGCGATCGCACGAACCCTGGCTGGCCTGAACAATCCGGCGGGCCGCCTGCCGGTGACGTTCTACTCGTCACTAGAGGGCCTGCCGCAGTTCACGGACTACTCGTTCAAGAACCGGACTTATCGCTACTTCAGCGGCAAGCCGCTATGGGGATTCGGGTATGGGCTGAGCTACTCGACCTTCAAGTACGGTCCGGTGAAGCTTTCTGCCGCGACGCTGAAGGCCGGCGATCCCATCACCGCGACCGTAACGGTGACCAACACCGGAAAAATGGCCGGAGACGAAGTCATCGAAGCATACGTGAACACACCGCAAGCGGACGGACCGATCCATTCTCTCGTTGGATTCGAGCGCGTCAGCATTCCAGCCGGAGGAAGCAAAGAAGTGTCGATCAAGATCGATCCGCGTTCTCTCTCCAGCGTGGACGACCAGGGCAACCGGTCGATCCTCGCCGGCAAGTACACTCTCACTCTCGGTGGAGCGCAGCCGGAAGAGACGCAGGCCAAATCGGTAGCCGGATTTACGGTCGAAGGAACTAAAACTCTCCCGAAATAGCTTTCAGGCAAGATGCATCACCGCGCGGGCAGCCTTGCTGGTTGTCCGCGTTTTCTTTTGGCGCTCGTCTGATCCCGCACTCGTTCCGGGGCAGCCGGTGATCCTTGTCACATGCTGACTGCCTTTGATTGCTGAATCATATTTATGTGCGGTGATTCCCCACTCTGAGTCCCGTCCGTCGCTCGGGCATCGGAACACCACACATCGGAGTTCGCAGCCTATGTACAGGATTGTTGAAGCGCGTCCGGTGGGCCTCAACATCAAGCAATTCGTAATCGAGGCTCCCCGCATTGCGCGCAAGCAGCGGCCGGGACAATTCGTAATTCTGCGCCTTCATGAAAGGGGCGAGAGAATCCCGCTTACCATCAAGGCCGCCGATCCCGTCGCCGGTACCGTAACGATCGTAGTACAGGGCGTGGGCAAAACAACTAGCCTCCTCAACTGCCTCGAGACCGGTGATTCCGTACTCGACATCGTTGGTCCACTGGGTAAACCGTCGGAGATCGAAAACCTCGGAACCGTGTTGATCCTTGCAGGCAGCGTCGGCACGGCGATGGCTCTGCCTACAGCGAAAGCCCTGAAAGAAGCTGGCAATTTTGTGATCTTCGTAGAAGGCGCACGAAGCCGCGAAATGGTGGTGTTCGAGGATGAGGTGCGCGAATCCTCGAGCCAGTACTTCATCATGACGGACGATGGCACCAGCGGCGAGAAGGGTCTGGTCACGGCAAAGCTGAATGAATTGCTCACGGCAACGAGGAAGATCGACTTGGTCCTTGCAGTGGGACCCGTTCCAATGATGCGGGCAGTCTCGCAGATCACCTGCCCGCTCGGAATCAAGACCGTTGTCAGCCTCAACTCCATCATGGTCGATGGAACCGGAATGTGCGGCGGCTGCCGCGTGCTGCTGGGCGACAAGAGCAAGTTCGCGTGTGTGGATGGGCCCGAGTTCGATGCATCGCTGGTGAACTTCGAAGTACTGATGCAGCGCAACGCAATGTACCGCGAAAAGGAATGCGAGTCGCTGAAGACCTTCGAGCAGCATAAGCAGGAAGATCTGAGGCAGTTGCGTGCCGAACTGACTGCAAAAGAAGTGGAACTGGAGCGCCTGCGAGTTGAAATTGCAGATCTGAGCGCCGCAAACGAGGTATGCCGTGGCTGAGAAGAATACTCTGCCGCTAAAGCAGCGCATGGCGCTCCCTCGCGTCGAGATGCCGGAACTGGAAGCTGCGCTGCGCGCCAGGTGCTTCGAAGAAGTGAACCAGGGGTTGCTTCCGGTGGATGCCATCCTCGAGGCCACACGCTGCATCGAGTGCGCAAAGCCCGGATGCGTGGAGCAGTGCCCCGTCGGCGTCAAAGTGAAAGAAGTGGTGACGCTGATCTACGCAGGAAACTACCTCGGCGCCGCCGCCAAACTTCGTGAAGATAACGCGCTACCCGCGATCACTGGCCGCGTGTGCCCACAAGAGAACCAGTGCGAAGGCGGATGCGTGCTCGGGCGTAAGGGCGCGCCACTCGCAATCGGACATCTGGAACGGTTCGTAGTCGACTTTGAACGCGAGAGCGGGCAGGTAGGACTGCCGGCAATCGCGCAGGCCACGGGAAGATCAGTTGCGATTGTTGGCAGCGGGCCTGCAGGGCTGTCTGCGGCGGGTGACCTGGTGCAGAAGGGACATCGCGTCCACGTTTTTGAAGCTCTGCACGAATTGGGCGGCGTTCTGGTCTATGGCATTCCGGAATTTCGACTTCCCAAATCGGTCGTCCGCGAAGAGATCGATAATCTTCGCCGGATCGGAGTGGAGTTCGAGACCAATGTCGTCGTAGGCAAGAGCGTAACGATCGATGACCTGATGCACGACGAAGGCTACGATGCGGTGTTCGTTGCCACAGGAGCGGGGCTCCCGCGTTTTCTTGGAATCCCCGGCGAGCACCTCAATGGAGTCTACTCGGCAAATGAGTTTCTCACCCGAGTGAATCTGATGCGCGCATATCGCGCCCTCGAATACGACGAACCGGTGTACGACTGCCACGGTCGCAACGTGATGGTTGTGGGTGGCGGCAATACCGCAATGGATGCTGTTCGGACGGCGAGGCGTCTGGGGGCGCGAACAGCGACTCTGGTGTACCGCAGGTCAGAGAAGGAGATGCCGGCTCGCGCCGAAGAAGTAAAGCACGCGCGCGAGGAAGGAATCGACTTTCGGATGCTTACCGATCCCGTCGCGTTTCTCGGCGACGAGAAGGGATGGCTGAAATACGCACGTTGCATGCAGATGGAACTAGGCCCGCCGGACGCAAGCGGACGGTGCTCTCCCGTACCTATCAAGGGCTCCGAGTTCGAACTGCCGGTTGATGTAGCAATCATTGGTGTCGGTACGACAGCGAATCCGCTAATCCAGAGCAACACTCCGGATCTCGCCGTAAATTCCCGGAACTACATCGTGGCCGACGCGAAGACAATGAGGACCTCGAAACGCGGCGTCTTCGCCGGAGGTGACATTGTGACGGGCGGTGCGACAGTGATTCTCGCCATGGGAGCAGGCCGAAAAGCCGCTGCATCCATTCATGAATTTCTAAGAAGCGGAAACTGGTGAGGTGGGGAGACGCTAAGGATCAAGTTCGCGCAAACTCGAGGATGCGATAGAGCACCTTGAGATTGCTACTCAAATAAATCGGCGGCAGAAGGATCGCCCACTGCCGCCACCGGTATTGACTACAACCGCATTTGCTCTCTGCTTACACTTCCCTTGACGGGTTTTTTCCTTCACTGGTTTACAGAAAAAGAAGAAATTTCTTCGGGCGGCCCGTCGCCGAGCATACCTTGCGGACCCGGAGGTGGTGGCGGGGGCGCGCCCTTGTCATCGCGGTCGCCGGGTCCACCCGGACCGCGCCCGTCACGCCGCCATTCGCGGCGCATGCCATCGTGATTCTGGCGGAATTCCTGTACCTGCTTCCACTGGTCGGGCGTGAGCTTGGCACGCAGCGCGAACAGGAAGCGCGCATTGGCCTTCTCCAATTCCGCGCGAGCCTGAGCAACCTTGTCAATCTGGCTCATCACCGCGGACTCGTTGGGCTGATCCGCCTTCACCAGCGGCTCCATCTCGATTTCGGCCTTCTCCAGGTTGCCGCGGAGGTCGACTAGCTTTTCGCGGTGCTTCTGGAATATGTCGTCCATGGCCTTCCGCTGATCTTCGGTCAGCTTGAGCCTCGCGATGATCTTCGGGTTATTCCACCAGCGACCAAACTCGCTGTGCGAACGCATTGCCCGCTCCATCGGCGGTCGATGCATCCCAAGCCCGGGACCGCCCGGTCCTTGTGCACCCGCAATTGTTGCGGCAAAAGTTGCCGCGATGGCCATTCCAAATCGAACCACCAGTCTTGCTTGCATGCTCTTTCTCCTTTGCTGAATGTCTTCGAATCAGCAACTCCTTCAGTTCCCTGTTCCCTGGTTCTCGTCCATCAACGATGCCATAGGTTCAAGCGCACTCGGAACTTCGCGTGCAATATCGGAATCCACTTTCGCCATCAGGTCCGCTTCTTCTCTCGCGTGCTGCGCAACCAGTTCGCGCTGCTGCTCGGCAATCCGCGCCGCCTCGACCTTCGCCATCTCCTGCCGGCGGTGATTCTCGAATATGCCGCTCGAAACAGTAGCCATAAACACTGCGCAGCCCAAAGCCCACTTTGTGACGAGCGACCAGTTGACGCGAGCCGGCGCGACAATCTCGCGCGGACGGCTCATGGCATCTTCACCCCATGCATCGAGACTGGCTTTGAAATTGCCGACCGCCTCGCGCAGCTCAGGTTCGAGTTCCAGATCGTCATTGCGCTGAACGAACCTCGGATTGTCGTTCGTGCGATTCATCGCTTCTCTCCCAATTCTTTTCGGACTCTGGCGAGGGCGCGCGACAGGTGTGCCTTCACCGTGCCCTCTCCCATTCCGGTCGCTTCTGCGATTTGTTTCAAGTCCAGCTCCTCGACATAGCGGAGGAGAAACACCGTGCGCTGCCGCTCGCTGAGGTTTTCTACCGCGGCCCAGACATGCGCCACCTGCTCTTTGGCCAGCATCCGCTGTTCCGCTGTACGCTCGCCGCTCGGCAGCCATTCGCTGGCTTCGTCGAGGTCCACTGAGTTCGTCCTGGTTTGCCGCCAGAATTGCAGCCGCCGGTTCCGCCAATGGTCCTTCTGAAGATTGATGGCAATCCTCATCAGCCACGTCAGCACACTCGATTCACCGCGAAAGTTCGCCCAGTTGCGATGCGCCTTCAGCAGGCAGTCTTGTGTTAGCGTCTCCGCCAGATCCACGTCGCGCGTTGATGCCAGCAAGAATCGGAAAATCTGCGCACGATGGTCGGCAACAACGCTATCAAACTCCCGCGCAGCAATGGCTTCAGCCGTTGCGTTGATCATTGGCTCCAGTGTTGTGCAGGCTGCCATCATCTTGGTAGACGCCCGCACGAAGTCCGGGATTACAGGGCTGCACCTTTTCCCTGCGTTTGGAGGACATATTGCTACAGACGTGTTTCAGGCGGCGTTTGTCGCGGTACTGCGGGTTCGAAAGGAGTTACGTATTGCGTCGCGAAAGGAATCGCAGCTCCCACGAAGCAGTGGGCTGGCCGGTTTGCTCGGCGATGGCCCGCAGCGCGACGCGGCCGGGCTGATCCGGGTATTCAGCCTGCGAATATCCGACCTGGGTCGCTGCGATTGGGACGGAGAAGCCTCGTCGCGCAGCCGTTGCGGGGAGCGCCGCCGGCGTTTCGTGAAGTCGGTTGTCGGTTGTGAGTTCGTTGAAATACGCCGGATTATCCACGGATGATGCCCCGAGAAGCCACGGCCCATACCAGAAGACCTTCCGATCGTTGCCGGCCGCTTCCGCCCGAACCTTCATCTCGTACCGCACCTCGATGAGATCGCCGGGCGCCCATACCCTCTCGGCTCCGATGTAGTCACCCTCGAGCTGGGATGTGGAGGCGGAATCTTTCAGGTTGAGGTGCACTGACTCAGCCCACGCGGGCTTCCTGATCGCAAGGCGAACCTTTTCTTTCGCCCCTCGTGTGATCCGGATTTTCACCATACCGGTATTTTGCAGATCCGATTCCGCCCGAGCAGAGAGCAACGCTGATTCAATTTCGCCGTCTACTGGAATCTCGTAGGCAATAAGGCCATTGATCTCCCGGAACGCGCTCTCCCGAATATCGGGAAAACAGCGCAGCCCGTGCAGGGTGCAGCACCACCACGCTCGTGCCGCGCCTGTCGCAGGCAAGCCGGTTTCGGTGTAGACGCGGTGGCCAAAATCACCCGTGGCAAACTGGTTGAATGCGAACTCGTTGAAAATCGCGCGCTCCGCTGCAGCCAGATATCTCGAATTCTCGGTTGCCTTCCACAGCTGAAGATTGAGGCGAACCCAGTCGCCTTCTCCGCATCCTTCGGTCCTGTGATTGTTGGGGCTCCAGCCCTCGGGAACACCGCCTGTAATAAGTAAATCTCGCGACGCGGTGATCTCCTGCCACGCCGATTCGCATTGCGAGAGCAGTCTGGGATCGCGTGTCAGAGCCTGCAGTTCCATCACGCCGCGCAGGCTTGTCAGATATCCGTGGGCATGGTCCCCTGGCCGCCGCTCGATCACACTGGCAATCGATTCAGTGAGCTTCCGGTAGCGTTCGTCTTTGGTTACGCTGTACAGCAGAGCAAGCCCTTCGGTCTGTTGCGTCCAGCAGATGTAACTGGAAGCGAAGTGCTGCGCGCCGAAAGCATCGCGTATCTCTTTCGAGAGCATCAGCGGGCTCACGCGAACGAGAAAGTCGCCTATGCGATTGCTTGCAGCGAGCACCTGCTCCGACGGTTTGTATCGGTAGAACTCCAGGAGCCCGACAAGAAGCCGCCCATTGCCCCACAGAAGCGCCATGTCGGCATCGGTGGGCTTTTCATAATGAAAGGTGCTGCCAAAATACCCGTCTGGCTTCTGCAGTGCGATGACCTTATTCACAAGGGAATCGAGCTGGCGGTCGTGAGTGCCATAGACTCTTGCGGCAGTCGCCAACGCGCCGATATACCTGCCACTGAGGTCGCCGCTGTACTCGGTGAAGCGCCGCTCGGCCGTGGGCTTTACGTCAGCGAGCAGAAAATCGTCGGAGTATCTAGGCGCCTCGCCTTCGAGCACCCGGCGCAAAGTCAGATGAAATCGCTCATCGGCCTGCACCACATCTCGAACCCCCACCTTGCCGGGGCTCGAAGCCTCAGAGAGCAGTGTTCTACCTTTCAATATCAGAGGCGCTGCTGAAACCGCCTTTACAAAGTTCCGCCGGTTGACTCCGCTCATCTGCTCTCGCCTGCCCTGTTGACCTCGGACCCCATTGTCAGCTTCCGCTAATCCAACGTCAAACGCCCGGATACAACCTGTTAGACTCTGCTCGTAAACGCTTTCTCGGAGATTCAAGATGCTGCTCGAATCGCTTCGCAATCAGGTTCTGGCCGCCAACCAGGAGATCGCCAGACGGGGGCTGGCGCCTCACACATTTGGCAATGCCAGCGGCGTGGATCGCTCCGGCGACTTCCCGCTTGTCGTCATCAAGCCCAGCGGCGTGGATTACCTCACCCTCAAACCTGAGGACCTGGTCGTTACAGATCTCGACGGCAAAATAGTTGAAGGAAAATTGCGCCCCTCAAGCGACCTCGACACACACACCCTGCTCTACCGGGAGTTTCCGCAGATCGGGGGTGTCGTCCACACGCATTCGGAGTTCGCGACGTCGTGGGCCCAGTCGGGGCGTCCCATTCCATGCTTCGGCACCACCCACGCCGACTACTTTCATGGGGCGGTTCCCGTCACCGAACCCTTGACCGCCGACGAGGTTGCCTCCGGATATGTTCGAAACACCGGAGCGGTAATCGTACGTCGATTCCGATCCGAGGGCCTGGACCCCGTCGCCGTTCCCGGAATTCTGGTGGCAGGGCATGCTCCCTTCGCCTGGGGAAAGGACCCTGCAGATGCGGTCGAGCACGCAGACGTACTCGAATACATAGCCCGCCTGGCTTTCCGGACCGTGACTCTGAACGCTTCCGCCGGTCCTATTCCGGGCCACGTGAGCGAGCATCACTACCTGCGAAAGCACGGACCTAAGGCGACCTACGGACAGCGCTGAATACTGCCCCCGTTTTTCACCACTTCGCACTAAGTTCAGGGTTTTGAAACCACAAGTATCGAAGGCGTAGTGCGATACTGAATTCGGTAGGTGATACTCCTGCACGTATCCTTGCTATTGTTTTCTGCATACCGCCGCGAAATTTGATTCCGGATCGTTGACCATCCACGGAGAGCCACGTCTGTTAACTAGCGGATTCCGCTGGATTTGCGAAACAGTTTCAGCTCACTTTTCCCGGTAAAGCGCATGGCAAGCAACGTGCATTCACCACACTGAAGCAAGATTCCTGTCGTATGGAAACGAGCGTCTTCAACCGGTTACAAGCGACCCTGCTGGCTCTGGCGACCGCAGGACTGGTGCTGCTCGCCGTGTTGAATTTCAGACAGGAGAGCCGCTTTCAACAACCCACCGATGGCATCTGGTGGGTTGAGTCACACGGCGGCCTCCTTGCCACCAAAGTCGTTCCCGACAGTCCTGGATTTCGTGCCGGAATCCAGGTAGGCGACCTGCTTACTGCGGTCAACGACTCGCCCGTGGTGCGGGTGCCTGATTATGAGCGGGCTCTGTACAAGACCGGTGTCTACTTAAAGGCAAACTACTCGATCACTCGGGCAGGCACGCCGCTGGACTCAGCGGTGATGGTGATTCCGGAGCCTCCCGACCGCAGCAGCTACCTCGGTCTCAGACTCATCGGCCTAATCTACCTCGGCATCGGGCTCTACGTTCTTTTCCGGCGATGGACCGCGCCCCGCGCGACTCATTTCTTCCTCTTCTGCCTGGTCTCCTTTGCGCTCAATGCCCTGAAGTACACGGGCGAGTGGAACTTCGTCGACAAGACCGTCTTTTGGGCCAACATCGTGGCTGGAGCACTTCAGCCTGCGCTCTTCCTCCACTTCGCCATCAGCTTCCCTGAGGAACGGCTGAAGGGAGCCGGGCGCCGCTGGCTGCTTCCATTCATCTACGGTCCCGGCATTTTCATGGTCGGGCTCTGGATTACCGCCATAACACGCTGGCAGGCCACCGGCATCCTCCAGCACCGCCTCAACCAGGTCAACTACGCATACATCGCGGCCTTCTATGTTCTGGCGGCGGCGCTCTTCGTGTTCAGCTACAACCGTGCGAGCACTCCGCTGCTGCGCCAGCAGTTGAAGTGGCTCATGCGCGGCACCCTCGTCGCAGTCCTTCCCTTCACGCTGCTTTACGCGATTCCGTTCGTTCTGGATTTCCGGGTCTGGTCGATCTTCACCAAGCTGGCAGCGTTGTCGCTGGTTTTTCTGCCGCTCACCTTTTGCTGGTCCATCATCCGCTACCGGCTAATGGACACGGACCTGATCTTCAAGCGCGGCGTGGCATATACGCTGGCTACCGGCTTGATCCTCGGTGCGTACTTCGGGGTCATCGCACTTATCGCCGAAATAGTCCACCAGCGATCGGGCGAGGCCATCCGCGAATGGGCCCTGATTGCTGCGATTCTGGGCACAGCCGCGGTATTCGATCCGCTCAAGCGTCGAATTCAGAGCTGGGTCGATAAGACATTCGACCGCCAGAAATACGACTATCGCAAGACGCTCATCGAATTCGGTCGAGGCCTCAACTCAGAGACCGATCTCGACGCCCTCCTGAATTCAATTGTCGAGCGCCTGCCCCGAACTTTGCTTGTCTCTCGTGTTGCAGTTTTTGTTACACAATCAACCGGCGGATTGCGGCTTGCCGCATCGCACGGGCTGCTCTCGGCAGCAACCGAACGCAAACTTGCGCTCGGATTCCTTGACTTCGACCGCGCCGCGCTGGACCACTCCCATATCTTCCTCGAGAATGCACAGCAGGCGCTTCATCTTCCGCCTGATCAGCAGTTGACCGCCGCTCTCCTCGATCTGAATTACTACCTGCCGTGCCGCGTGCAGGATGGCGCAGCCGCACGCACCATCGCTGTCATCGGGCTGGGTCGAACGATCGGCGGAGACTTCCTATCCAGCGAAGATGTGGAGTTGCTGGAATCGCTGGCAAGCTACATCGGCATCGCATTGCAGAACGCGAGCCTGTATTCGCGCCTGCAGGATAAAATCTCCCAGTTCGAACGCCTGAAAGAGTTCAACGAGAACATCGTTGAATCCATCAATGTGGGTATCCTTGCTCTCGACCTCGAAGGACGCATCGAAAGCTGGAACGCGCAGATGGAGGCGATGTATGCCGTAAGCCGTGCCGAGGCAATCGGAGAAAAACTCGGTTCGGTTTTCCCTGAGGACTTCGTCGCCGCGCTTGAGGCCTTCCGCAACGAGCCCGGCATCCACAATCTTTACAAGTTCCCACTGACCACCAAGGCCGGCGAACAGCGCACCGTGAACGTCGCCATTGCGCCCCTGCTGTCCAGAGACTTCGTGATTGTCGGCCGCATCATTCTTGTTGACGACATTACGGAGCGGGTCTCGCTGGAAACACAGCTTTCCCAGGCCGACAAGCTCAGTTCGATCGGCCTTCTCGCTGCTGGTGTCGCGCACGAGATCAATACGCCGCTCGCGGTGATCTCCTCCTACGCCCAGATGCTGCAAAAGCAGATGCGGACAGATCCGCGGCTCGGTCCTGTACTCGAAAAGATTACGCAGCAGAGCTTCCGCGCTTCGGAGATCGCAAACGGTCTCCTGAACTTCTCGCGTACATCAACAACAGAATTTCGCGAGACCAACCTGAATCAAGTCATTCGCGACACCCTATCTCTGCTCGAGCATCAGTTCAAGACTGCGCAAGTGGTCGTCGATACGGAATTCGCAGACGACCTGCCGGCCATTCAGGGAAATCCAGGAAAACTACAGCAGGTGTTCCTCAACCTGTTGCTGAATGCGAAAGAGTCCATGCCCGGCGGTGGGCGTCTGCGCATCTCCACCCTGGCCAACGGCCACGTCGAGGCGGTCGTGGCAGATTCTGGATCCGGCATCGCGCCCGAGCATCTAAAACGGATCTATGATCCGTTCTTCACGACAAAGACTACCCCTCGCCCCGGCGAGCGGCGTGGCACAGGTCTTGGCCTTTCCGTTTCCTACGGGATTATTCAGGAGCACGCAGGCAAAATCCATGTCGAAAGCGCCGTCGGTGCCGGCACAACCTTCCACCTTGAATTCCCGCTATTAAGGAAGTCGGTACATGTCTGATGTCGATCAGTCTCTGAACCTGTCTGGCGCAGGTTCTGTCTTCTCCACCAACTCTGCAAGCGGAAGCATTCTGGTAATCGACGACGAAGCGGGCATTCGGGAATCGCTCGAGGTCTTGCTATCGCTTGAGGGTTACACGGTAAAAACCGCTAACGATGGTGAACAGGGCCTTCGCACGCTCGAAATGGAAAACTTCGATCTTGTGCTGCTCGATCTGGCCCTTCCCGGGCAGAGCGGAATCGACCTCCTGCCGCAAATCAAGGAGCGTCAGCCCGAGACGCCGGTCATCATGATCACGGCGTACGGAACGGTCGAGAACGTCGTGGAAGCAATCCGCGCGGGTGCGGAAAACTTCGTCCAGAAGCCGTGGGACAACGAGAAGCTGCTCGCAGATATCCGCTCGGCCGTGGCGCGCTATAAGGCGGAAGAAGAGAATCTGCAGCTCAAGCGCACGATGAAGCAGCGGTACAACTTCTCCAACATCGTGGGCAAGAGCGAAATTATGTTGCGCGTCTTCGATCTGGTTGCGCAGGTGGCACCAAGCCGGTCCACCGTGCTGATCCAGGGAGAGAGCGGCACGGGCAAAGAACTGATCGCTAAAGCCATCCATTCCAATTCGCCCCGCCGCGACAAGCCATTCGTCCCTATCAACACCGGCGCAATGCCAACCGAGCTTCTCGAGTCCACGCTCTTCGGGCACGTCAAAGGCGCCTTCACGTCGGCCATCGCCTCAAAGAAGGGCTTATTCGAGGTCGCCAACGGTGGCACGCTCTTCCTCGATGAAATCGCAACCATGGGCATGGACACGCAGGCGAAGATCCTCCGCGTTCTGCAGGATCGCCGCTTCATGCACCTCGGCGGCATTCAGGAGATTCAAGTTGATGTGCGCATCATTGCTGCCACCAACATCGATCTCCGGCAGGCGGTTCGCGAAGGAAAATTCCGCGAGGACCTCTTCTATCGCCTGAACGTAATCACCATCGACCTGCCGCCTCTGCGTTCGCGCCGCGAAGATATTCCTCTGCTCGTAAATCACTTCCTCGAGTTCTACACCAACGAGAACGGTATGGCGCAGAGAAGACTCTCCGCCGATGCCCTGCGCGCACTCGTTGACTATGAATGGCCCGGTAACGTGCGCGAACTGGAAAATTCCATCGAGCGCGGCGTTGTGCTTTCATCCGGTCCAATGATCGGATCGGAGCTGCTGCCGGGACACATCACTGGAAGAAGCTTTCAGGACGCGCTCCTGGAGCACAATCCAAACGCCTCGTTATTCGACATTCTCGAAGACATCGAGCGCAGGATCATCATCGAAAAGCTTGAACGCTGCAACTGGAATCAGACCGATGCCGCTGAGCAATTCCATATTCCGCTTTCAACGCTGAACCAGAAAATCAAGCGCCTGAATATCGAGATCCGCAAGCGAAACCGGGAGTAATCCCCTCCCGTCGCACCGCATTGCAATCAGGTAAGACGGATGACGACGGCATCCTGGGATGGCCGACGATCGGGCATCTGCAGCAGCAGGCCGTCTGGCGTCCATTCCCAATGGAGTTCCGCGTCCCCTCCTAGCAGTTTCGCTTTCTTCAACGCGCCTGACGGCAGAGCGGTGTCCTTTTTTAGCGAAGACACCAGCACTGTCTTTCCAGGAGCGCCCAGCACGTGAATGTACAAAGCATTTGCCCCCGTGGTGAATCGCAAGTCCTGCGTCGTGAAATCCACGTTGTGATCCGCCACGTACTGGCCCTCCTTCACGCGGGTAGGACCCTCGCCGAATCGATCCCACGGGCGTGAGCCGTAGATCGCCTCGCCGTTCACTTTGAGCCAGGAGCCGATAGTTCGCAGTCGCGCGACAACCTCATCGGGAATCGTTCCATCGGGCCTTGGCCCTACATCCAGCAGCATGTTGCCGTTTTTCGAGACCACATCGATCAACTGATGAATGACTCGGCCTGCGCTCTTGTAATTTGGCTTGCGCAGGTAGCCCCATGAGTCCCAATCAAGAACATCATCGGTCTGCCATACAAAGCTTGCCTTCTCGGCGAGCTGTCCGGCCTCGTGGTCCGGCAAACCTGAGCCACTCGCAAAATCACTTTCCTTGTACGTGATGATCGTTTCTCGTCCGACCGCGGCGCTCGAGTTGTAATAGTGGGCCAGCATCTCGATGCGATAGCGCTCGGGAATGATAAAACTGCGCGTATCAAAGTAGAGAATGTCCGGGTGGTATCGATCCACCACTTCAACAACCTTGTCGCGCCACTGATTACAGAACGCCTTGCTGGGCGGCGGATCGGGATGCGCGTAGTTGAACGCGCCCGGTCGGTCGACGGTGTAGTCCTTCGCCTCTTTCGGCGAACCCAGCGTGTATTTCTGCGGCCAGTAGAGATCTTTGTATCGCGAATCATAGATGTCGGCATTGGCGACTGGGCTTGAATACCAGCCCCATAGCCACTGGTGGTGGAAGCTCGTGTAGAACTTCAAGCCCTGGCGTCGAACCGCCCGTTCGAGCTCACCGACGATATCGCGCTTCGGTCCCATCCGCATGGCATTCCAGCGATTCACGTGGCTATCCCACATCGAAAATCCATCCGCATGCTCAGCGACAGGTCCCACGTACCGTGCTCCGCACTCTCGGAAAAGAGTCACCCAGGCATCGGCGTCAAAATGTTCTGCAGTGAATTGCGCCGCGAAGTCTTTATACCCGAAACGGTCGAGCGGCCCATAGGTCGCGACATGATGCTCATATTCCGGTCGCCCCGGAAGATACATCCAGTGGGGATACCACTCGTTTCCAAACGCCGGCACGGAGTACAGTCCCCAGTGGAAGTAAATCCCGAACTTCGCGTCTCGATACCAGTCGGGAGTCTTGTGGTGGCTTAGCGAATCCCAATTTTGCTCGAAGGGCTCATCCTTGAGTGCGATCGACGCTGCGCGGCCGGCGCGCACCGCACCCGCTGTGCTACCAGCTGCGAGGGCCTTCAGGATACATCTGCGCGAAAGCTCCATGAGTTCACTCCGAAGCGGTCAGATGTAGTCGAGTGTAAGGTAACGACCCCTGCTTCATCCGTGGGCCGCATGGGTTGAGATACCATGCATCGGCTGCTGCGCAGCCTGGATTCCCGACTGCTTATCGAACCACGAGCCCGAAGTCGACCGAAGCCACTGCATCAGAAACCACCGCAACTCCTCAGGCGGCTTCAACCATACAGAAGCAGACGTGTCGCGCAGCGCTCTCCGCACAAGCACGCTCAGGCTCGGATTCTCCAGGCTGTTGATCGCGCGAAATGCCGACTCGTCTGTCAGATCGTCGCCCAAAAACGCTACTGGCGCATCAGAGCCGAACTGCTCGACGACAGCATGCACGGCTCCGCCTTTATCGCGGCCCACACGCAACTCGATCCCGGACTCGAAGGGGAGAAGCGAAAGGCCGTTCACCTCTGCGGCGGGCTCAAATAAGGCACGTGTTCTTTGTTCAATCACCTTTGCGCGGTGTGCCGAGTGCCCGCGCCAGTGCATGACGGCTGCATTTGGCTTGTCTTCAAACAGCCCGCCAAAAGCATCTTGGCGCAGAATCACCCGCAGTTCGTCGAGCTTGCTCTGGGCCTCAGGCGGAGCTTCCTGCAGTTCGCGGCGGCCGTCTGTGTAAAGCCGCTCCGCGCCGTGAAGGCCCCATATCTCTATCGGATACGGAAGCTGCAGCAGTGGATTGATCTCGCTGGCAGGACGGCCGGTGATGACGCGCAGTTCGGTTCTGCTCTCGCTCTGGATATGTGCAAGGAGTTCCCTGACCCCGGACCAGGGTCGAGCGGTGAAGCGATCAATACGAAAGTCGGCGAGAGTGCCGTCGTAATCGAGTAGCAGTAATGGCGCTTGAGCACTTCGTACTGATGAAAAGAAGTTTTCGAGCTGCTCTGCTTCGTTCGGGTTCAATACTCCTCGCTTTCTATGCCATTTTTCGATAAGGGTCGATGGGAATCGGTTCAGGTAGCGACCCGGAGTAGCCCTCCGAGTCGTACAGTTCAAGCCTTACGTCGCGCAGGTCTCCGAGAACCATGGCCGCCCACCGGTAGATGTTGTGCTCCATCACCTGCTTGCGCATCTGCTGCATACGGACCCGGCGTTCCTCGCGCGGCATGTCGAGTGCGCGATGAATTGCCTCAGACACTTCCGCGATATCGTAAGGATTCACAACTAAAGCATCGCGCAGTTCTACCGCCGCGCCGGTAAATTTACTGAGAACAAGTGCTCCATCCTCGTCGTCGCGCGCAGCGACAAACTCCTTGGCCACCAGGTTCATTCCGTCGTGCAGCGAGGTCACCAGGCAGACGTCCGCAATCCGATACCAGCGATTGACCTCTTCGTGATTGCAGTGCCGCTCGATCAGCACGATCGGCTTCCAGCGCGAAGTCTGGAAACGATGATTGATGCGGCGGACCTCCTCGTCCACGCGCTTGTGCAGATCCGCATAACTTGGAATGCGGGTCCGGCTCGGTGCAGCGACCTGCACCATTGTGAGCCTCTCCTTATGCCATGGATGATCGACGAGAAGTTCTTCAATGGCAAGCAGGCGCTCGACGATCCCCTTTGTGTAGTCCAGCCGGTCCACGCCAACCGCGATCGACTCTGCATGCACTCCAAACTCTGTGAGCAGAGAGCGGCGCTCTTCCGCGCGATCTTCTTCTCCTTCCGTCACAATGGCCTGCAGCGCGCTGGGGATTCCGCCGCTGAAGGCGACGCTGACCGCATACGGTTTCACTGCGGTCGTGTGCCCACCTCGGCGGACTGTCATGTGCTCCCGGTCCGTGCGCGACTCGAGCGCCCGGTCCACGGTATCCAGAAAATTATTGCAGTGCAGCGGAATGTGGAAGCCGATCAGATCGGCGCCTAGCAGCCCATCCAAGAGTTCCGTCTGCCACGGACAGATTCCAAAAGCCTCCGCATTGGGCCACGGAATGTGCCAGAAGATCGCTACGCGAGCATCGGGCCGGGCGGTCTTGATCAACCTGGGAAGCAAAGCGAAGTGGTAGTCCTGCACGAAGACAAGCGGCTCGGTACTGTCTTTCATCTCTTCGAGAAGGGCGGCTGCAAATTTCTCATTGACGCGCTGGTAGGCCTCCCAATCGGCGGACCGAAACGTCGGCCGGGTGTGGGCGATGTGGCAGAGTGGCCAGAGCCCCTCATTGGCAAAGCCATCGTAATAGCGGGTCTCTTCTTCAGGAGTGAGCCATACACGCCGCAGAGTGTACTTGGGATCTTCAGGCGGAACTCGCAGCCTGTCCGATGCGTCGACATTTTCCCGGTCAGCGTTGCCATTCCCCGTCGCCACCCACACGCCATCGCACGCCTGCAGCACCGGCTCAATTGCCGTGACCAGTCCGCTGGGCGGAACGATGCACACCGTTTTGCGGCCTTCGCGGACATGCATGTATGGCTCGCGATTGGAGACAGCGAAGATGCGTCCACTGGCTTTATTCCTCATGTGGACCGCAAGGCGCTCGGGAGTCCAGAAGTTCTCCCCCGCATCCCGAAGCCGGGCTTCCGCTGCCGCCGCGGCGCGAGCCGCAATCAAGCTTTCTGCCATGGTTTCCACTTCGCGAGCAAGCGGGCTGAACATGCTCAGCTCATTCGCGCCGCCGCTAATGCCCTTCTCAAAATGGCCCATCCGCAGGCGGCGCAGTCGATCGGCAACGCGCATCAAGGGCTGCATCAGGAACCAGCGCACCATCACAAACGTGACACCCACAATCAGCAGAACGGTAGCTGCAATCCACCAGAAGCTTCTGCGCCACAGGTCGTAGCTCTGGTCGCGGATATAACCGGCGTCGATGAGAATCACCAACGCGCCAAGCAGTTTATCTCCGTCGTGGAGTGGGAAAACTTCTTCGAGCCATTGGACGCTGCCGGTGTGCCCGAAGGCATTGACCTGGGCACCCTTTTGCAGAGACTGTGCGACGCGGGTACGCGAGAGTGACTGCACACCCGTCTTGGCGAGGGTCTCGAATGGAGCGTGCTCCAACGCTTTAAATACTTCAGGCGCTCCAGATTCCGTGACCAGCTTCCCGCTCGGATCGTAAATCCCGATTCCCAAAGCGCCCGTCTGGCTCTTGGCTTCGGCTACCGACGCCTGCAGGCTGGCCGGACTGCCCTGGAGAATCGCCTCGCGCATCTGATTCTTAAGGCTGTTTCCGATCCAGGTCGACCGCCACTCCAGTTCCTGGCGGAGAATGTGTTTATGCTCAAGAACTTCAAAGTAAGTGGAGGCGACTGACACAATCGTTACGCCTGCAATCAGAGCAAGAATCAGTCGCAAGCGAAACGAGTGCATTCAGCCTCCAGATAGGAATCTTTTTCGGGCACTCTAGCCTTAGATGCCGAACTTCAACCCAGCGTCTCGCGTTGCGGATGGAAGAAAAGCCCTTTTTCGATGAGGAACTTACGCGCTCATCGAAGGCACTTGAAGACTCCCCTTTGCACAGAATCGATGGTAATCAGCGCACGGGTGGGAATTCTCAGACTAGCCGTGCGGCGAGATGCGCTATCCTGTGCAGGACGGGAGCATCAGCCCACATCCCGCAACTTACACTGCGGCAATCAGATGGCCTTTCAATCGATCGAAAATACCGCCAAGAACATCGTGGGCACGGTGCAGGATTACTCCCTGTTTGCCTGGCGAGGAGCGACCAATCTCTTTCGCCCGCCCATCTATTGGCCCGATTTCCTGATCCAAGCCGACATTATCGGCGTGGGCTCAGCTTCTATTGTACTTCTTTCCGGTTTCTTCACCGGCGGCGTACTTGCCCTTCAATCCGCAGCTACCCTCTCGCAATTCGGTGCGACTTCCGTCACCGGACGCTTCGTCGCCACGTCAATGATTCGCGAACTCGGCCCGGTGCTCACAGGAATCATGGTCTCAGGCCGGAACGCTTCCTCGATGGCCAGCGAACTCGGATCGATGGTCGTGACCGAGCAGATCGATGCCATGCGTGCGCTGGGCGTTGACCCGATGCGCAAGCTGGTCACTCCCCGCATCTTCGCCTGCGTCTCCATGTTGTTCTTCCTCTCAATCGTCGCGAATTTCTTCGGAATCCTGGGTGGTGCCGCCGTAACGGTGTTCATGAACCACCAGAACGGCACGCAGTATTTCTCCATGGCCTACGAGTACCTGCGGCTCGGCGACATCATGCAGGGCCTGATCAAGCCACTCTTCTCCGGGTTCATCATCGCCAGCATCGGATGCTTCTACGGACTGAGAACCACAGGCGGAACCGAGGGCGTTGGCCGATCCACCATCAAGGCCGTAGTCGTCTCATCGGTGCTAATCATCTTCGTCGACTTCCTCCTCACGCAGGTCATGCTGACGGTGGTTCCGTAATGGCTTCAGCCGCCACCGCTGATCCGAGCCGCAGCCTGAACTCGACTACCGAACCGGTACTGGACTTTAGCAGCGTCTCAATCTCCTTTCCCGGCAACGCGGTTCTCGAGGACGTGACGTTCCAGGTCGCTCCCCGTGAGACACGAGTTCTTCTCGGCCCGGCGGGCGTTGGAAAAAGTGTCCTGCTGAAACTCGCCAACGGGCTGCTCCGCCCGGATATCGGATCGATTCACCTCTTCGGGCACGAAATTTCCGAGATGCCAGAACGGGAGCTCTTCCCTCTTCGCACGCGGACCGGATTTGTTTTTCAGGAAGGCGCGCTGTTCGACTCACTGACGGTTCGAGATAACGTGGCCTATCAATTGATACAGGAAGAAGTCGCAGAAGAAGAAATCGATGTTCGCGTTCGCGAGTCTCTTCGCTTCGTCGGGCTTGAGCAGACGTTCAGCCTGTATCCGGGAAGCCTCTCAGGCGGCATGAAGCGACGCGTGGCAATTGCACGAGCCTTGATTAACACTCCGCATCTATTGCTCTACGACTCTCCTACAGGCGGCCTCGATCCGGTAACCTCGACCACGATCATCGAACTGATCGTCAAGCAGAGAGATGTGTATCGAACCCCATCCGTATTAGTGACCCACCGGCTGCAGGACGCCTTCACGATGTGCACGCATCGATTTGAGCCGGCCGAGGATCGGATGGTTCCTCTTCCTAAAGATCAGTTCGACATCAATACCACGTTTTTGATGTTGTCGGAAGGACGCCTGATCTTCGATGGAACTCTCCATGACCTGGTGACAAGCGAGAATCCGCTTGTTCGCGAGTTTATCGAGTAGATCGCAGCTCGGGTAAACCTCTGCACTGGAGAACAATGAATCGCACGCGGTCCGCCATATTCGCAGCAGCTGCGCTGATATGGATGCTGCTCTGTCCGCAGACAGTCGATGCATATTCCTTGCTTACTCACGAGCAACTGATCGACCTGACCTGGCAGGATTCGATCGTTCCTCTCCTTCTCAGCCGATATCCAAATCTCACTAAAGCCGACCTCGATCAGGCACATGCCTATGCCTACGGCGGCTGTGTGATTCAGGACATCGGATACTACCCTTTCGGGGATCGCTCGTTCTCGAACCTGACTCACTACGTCCGCTCCGGTGATTTTGTAGTCAACCTGTTTCGCAATGCGCATAACGCGAACGAGCTAGCATTCGCCATCGGCGCCCTGTCACACTACATCGGCGACTCCGTCGGCCATGCCGAGGCCACCAATCTCGCCGTACCCATCGAGTTCCCAAAGCTCGCCGCTAAATATGGGAAGTCCGTCAGCTACGCACAGGGAAAGCGCGAGCACGTTCAGACTGAGTTTGCTTTCGACATCAATGAGATCGCGCACCATCGCGTTGCGCCGCTTCACTACCTGCGTCACATCGGATTCCGCGTCTCGATGCGGCAGCTTGCGCTTGCCTTCTACCAGACGTATGGCTTGACCCAGAACTTCAAAGGCCGGCGAAGAATCAACGTCCGCGACTACCGCTTCGCCGCGCGGACATTCATACCGCGAATCGCCTATGCGGTGACGCTCTTACATCGAAGCCATGAACCACCTGATCCAAACACGCCAGAGGTGGCCAATCTCAAGAAGGAGACCGCAGCAGTGGCGAAACAGGCTAACTGGGATGCCCACCGCCGAAAGGCAGGAATCGGAACCCACCTGCTGGCTGCTTTTCTGTTCATCATGCCGAAAGTCGGCCCCCTCGCCATGGTTGACGTGAAAGGACCCACGGTTCAGACAGAGGCCGATTACGCCCACAGTGTGACTGTCTCAATCGCCTCACTGCGCCGAATCCTAACGAGGTACACACCGGAATCGGCGAGGTTTAGAGGGCCGCTTCCACCGCTGCCCAGTGTCACGCGCCCATACGCCGGCGAGCCCGGGCGCCGCGATCCCAATCATCCCTTGCCAAACCGCGATTTGGATACAGGAAAGGTGGTTCGCGCAGGTGGATATCCATTGACCGATTCAACCTACGCCGACCTGTTGCACAGGCTTGTAGAGAATCCGGCCCAGCCGATCCCGCCGGGAATTAAGGAAGATATTCAGAAGTACTATTCGAATCTCGACTTGCCCATCACCACCAAGCAACATCCCGACCAGTGGAAGCAAGTACTCGCCGATCTCAACACCATCGCTGGGATGCCCACAAGCACCCGCCCGTCTCCCCTCCCCGAGTTTGGATCGGATGAAGGCGACGAATAGTCTTGCGATCGCGTCCTTGCAAAAGCAGCATCCAATCCTGTCGGAAACAGAGAATGTAAGTTCCTCTCGGGGCCAGGGCCATGTCTACAACAACCGAAATCGTCCTCGATCCAGTCGAAGCTTCCAAACTAGCAGGCTTACGTTACGTCACAGATTCCGGTCCCGGCATCACGCGGCGCCGCAGGGGCAAAAGCTTCCAGTATTTCGATTCAGAGGGAAGGGCCGTTCGCGACAAGGAGATCCTTGGGCGTATCAAGTCCCTGGTCATCCCGCCGGCGTGGAACGACGTATGGATCTGTCCCCGGGCAAATGGCCACCTGCAGGCAACGGGTCGAGACGCAAGAGGCCGCAAGCAAAGCCGGTACCACCCGCGCTGGCGCGAAGTGCGCGACGAAAACAAGTACGAGCGCATGAAACTGTTTGGAGAGACTCTCCCAGTGATCCGCGAGCGCGTCGAGCAGGATCTTGGGCTTCCCGGTTTGCCAAAGGAAAAGGTGCTGGCGACGATCGTGCGCCTGCTCGAGACCACTTTCATCCGCATCGGCAATGAAGAATACGCAAAAGAGAACAAGTCTTACGGGCTTACGACCATGCGCAACAAGCATGTTGACGTGGAAGGAACAACCGTCCGGTTCAAGTTCAAAGGTAAAAGCGGCAAGCAGCATGTAATCGACTTGAACGATCGCCGCCTGGCTACGATCGTGAAGAAATGCCTCGACCTGCCCGGCTACGAGTTGTTCCAGTACATCGACGAGGAAGGGTCGCTGCATACCGTGGACTCGTCCGACGTGAACGAGTACCTGCGGACCATCACCGAGCAGGCGTTTACCGCCAAAGACTTTCGCACCTGGGCCGGAACCGTGCTTGCCTGTCTTGCATTGCGTGAGTGCGAAGAATGCGAGACGCAGACTCAGTTAAAGAAGAATGTAGTGGAGGCGATCAAGAAGGTCGCCGAGCGGCTCGGAAATACTCCGGCGGTTTGCCGGAAATGCTACGTACACCCCACGGTGCTCGAAACCTACATGACCGGTGAGCTGGTCAAGACTCTCGAAGCCGCTGAAAAGAAGATGCGGAAGAGCCAGCATTCCCTGCGAGACGAGGAAGTCCAGCTCATGTTCCTGCTGGAAGCCCGCCTGAAGGCAGCAGCCTGATCACTCAAGGCTCCGCGAAAACAAGCTGACCTCACAGTCAGCGAGAGGGGCCGCAGTCTATACTTCGGGCTTCGAATTCATGATTCGAACTGGAGCGACTGAATGATCTCACCCCGCGTTTGTGATGTCGTGTTCGCGGCTGCAGTACTTAGCTTCTCGGCAATTGCGCCGGCGCAGGATCCCGCCATCAGCCTGGGCAAGCGCGAAAGCATTCAGTCCAAGATTCTCGGCGAGAAGCGCGAGATCCTCGTCTCCGTGCCGAAGCAGACAAAGCCCAACATGCCGCTGTTGATCGTACTGGATGGCGAATGGACCTTTAGCAACGCCGCTGTCATCGTGAATCACCTCACAGGAAATGGCAGGCTTCCACCAATGGTCGTTGCCGGCGTGGTCAATACAAACCGAGGGCGCGATCTCATGCCCACCTTTGAAGGCGCTGGATTCGCGGACGGTCCTTCGGACAAGTTCCTTGCGTTTCTCGCCGACGAATTGATCCCGCAGCTCACGTCCGAGTACTCGCTGGGCAAGTACCGCATTCTCCTCGGCCATTCGAATGCCGGCATGTTCTCGCTGTACGCATTCATTCGGCGGCCCGAGGTATTCCAGGCGAACCTTGCCATGAGTCCCAGCTACGGGCTAGACGACCGCTTCGTCGCGCTGCTTGGCAAGGCAATCGCAAAACCTGCGCCGAAGCCGCGTTTTGTGTTTATTGGCGCTGGCGGGGATGAAGAAGCTGATATTTCCGTTGGCGCGCTGCGTTTTGCCAAAACGTTTGAAAGCAGCCCGAACGCAGACGTGGAATATCACTACGAAGTGTTTCCTGGCGAGACGCACGGCACCGTCGGATTGCGCGCGTTCTATCGCGGGCTGGAATTCCTGGCCGACCCTGAGGCGCACGTCTCCTACGGCCCGGCGCGCTATCTCACCGAAGCGCAGCGTCGTCGCCATGCATGGTTGAGGCGCTTCGGGTCGGCATATTCAGACGACAAGCTTCCGCAATATTCCGCCGCTCGGCCGATGCTCGACGCCCTGAACGCGGGTAATGACGACCTCGCCACCTTTTGGGAGGAATTGCAGGCCGAGTACGCCGACGACTTTCGCTTCGACGCTATCGAACGGCAGAATCTCGTCGCATCCCTTGAAGGCGCAGAACGCAAACAGGACGTGGCGCGCCTGCGTGCGATCCCGAATTTTTCTTCAGACGCAGGAGTGCCCAACAACTACCGATCGAACGTCGAACTGAATGCCGGACTTGTTGCTCTTCTTCCGCTGCAGGGCTCCGCGGTGGACCTCTGTCATCCCGAGGTGAAAGCAGATATTCACGGCGCTACCTCCGCATCGGATCGCCATGGCCATGCAAACATGGCGTACAGTTTCAGCGGCAAAGGTACTTACATTGAATTCCCGAAGACACCCGGCTACGACAACGCCGGATCGATCTCGGTCACCGCCTGGGTGAAGCCGCACAAACCGGAAGCCTATTCGGCATGGGTATCGCAGATGGGACCGCGCTGGGGATCGCAGTGGCGTCTCGGCTTCGGCCCCAATCCCACCGCTCAATGGGGTGCGACCACGTTTGGCACTCGCTGGACGGACTACTGGGTAAACGGCGAAGGTCTGCCCGTCGACATCTGGGTCCACACCGCCGCGGTCTTCGATCAGACGCTCGGAACCCTACGCATGTACGTCAACGGACGCGAAGTTCAGCGTCAGGACGACCTGGTGCCATGGGGATCGAGCAAGGGGCCCATCCTGATCGGCGCTCAGCGTGACGACGGCCTGTTCTTCAATGGCGACGTAGGTGAAGTTCGAGTTTATCGACGCGCTTTGAACGGTGCCGAGATCGAAGCGATTAGCAGGATCGAAACCGAACCGGCTTCCTGTAAGTAGCCGTCTGGATCAGCATACGTCTGGTCTGTTAGCCTTCGAGTTTTGAGCAGGACAGAAATGGCAAGGTGCAATCATGGCATTCAAATTTCAGGGTGTTGACTTTCTTCATCTCGACGCAGGCTTCAGCGAAGACGAACTGCTTGTCAGGCGCACTGCGCGTGACTTCGTCGAAGACAATGTCATCCCCATCATCGAGGAGTGCTATCGAACCGAGCGCTTCCCCCGCGAACTCGTCCCCGTTATGGGCGAGCTGGGCTTTTTCGGCGCGACCATCGACGGCTACGGCTGCGCGGGCATGTCGAACGTCGAGTACGGCCTAGTTACCCAGGAAATGGAGCGCGGAGACTCCGGTCTCCGCAGCTTCGTGAGCGTACAGTCCGCCCTCTGCATGTATCCCATCTACACCTTCGGCTCCGACGAGCAGAAGAACACCTGGCTGCCCGCGATGGCCAAAGGAGAAAAGCTGGGCTGCTTCGGGCTCACGGAGCCAGGATTCGGATCGAACCCCGGCGGCATGACGACCGTTGCGCGCAAGTCCGGCGATGAGTTCATACTCAACGGCGAGAAGATGTGGATCACGTCAGGCAATATCGCCGATGTCGCCGTGATCTGGGCCAAAGTTGAAGACAAGGATCATAAGGTGCGCGGGTTCCTCGTCGAAACAGACCGCCCCGGCTTCCGCGCCTACGAAGTTCATGGCAAGTGGTCGCTGCGTGCCTCTGTCACTAGCGGCCTGTCATTGCAGGACGTCCATATTCCAGCCACAAATCTTCTGCCCGGCACCGGTGGCTTGAAGAGCCCGCTGATGTGCCTGAACCAGGCCCGCTATGGCATCAGTTGGGGAGCGATCGGCGCGGCAATGTCGTGCTACGACACGGCCCTGCAGTACGCGAAGGCTCGCAAGCAGTTTCACAATCAGCCCATCGCAAGCCACCAGCTGATTCAGGACAAGCTGGTCTGGATGGTGACCGAGATCTCCAAAGCGCAGCTGCTCTCGCTTCAGGTCGGCCGCCTGAAAGACGCGGGCACCGTCGGCCATCAGCACATCTCCATGGCCAAACGCAACAACGTGTGGATGGCGCTGGAGTGCGCGCGAATCTCGCGAGACATCCTCGGCGCGAACGGAATTACCGAGGACTACCCGATCATGCGCCACATGATGAATCTTGAATCCGTCAAGACATACGAAGGCACGCACGACATCCATGCCCTCATCATCGGACAGCACATAACCGGTTCCGGAGCCTACTGACTTGAATTGTGAGCCGGCTCAGCCGTGATGCTCGTGTGAGCCATTGTGTTCGTGTTGATTGTCCGCATGTGCTTCAACAGCAGACTGCTGGGGAAGAAGATCCTTGAGGACATCGACCAGCTTTTCGAGCCTGGCATCGCGGGCGAGAAGAGTTTCTATCTGGATACGAAGGTCCGCACGTTCATTGCCGGCTTGCTCGTGCGCAAGTGCGTAGTAGTCGTTCTGAGTCATGCTTTGTTTGGTGTCCTTTGGCGGATCATAACATCGATTCGTAAAGAACCTCATGAGTGGCGCGATGAATGCTTGTAGAAAACAAATGAGTACAAATTCTTGATCGCCGCCGGGCGCGCTCGCGGTTGTATATTCAAATCCGTATCGGAGAGAGCATGCGTATTTTTAGCTGGTTACTGTTGCTGTGCATGATGTCGATGCCGTGCCTATCAATTGCTCAACAATCGCAACCGCAATCGCCCATCGTGCTGCATGCGGCCCGATTGCTGCAAGTGGACACCGGAACCTTGCTTCAACCCGGCGAGGTACTGGTCGAAGGCAACCGCATCAAGGCTGTTGGCAAGAGCGTCGAGCATCCTACGGGCGCGAAGGTCATTGACCTTGGCGCCGCGACCCTGATGCCGGGCCTGATCGACGCGCATATTCATCTCTTCCTACATCCCGGCGCCGAAGACCTCCAGACCGTGGAGGAATCGGTGCCGTGGCGCGTGATTCTCGCAGAGCAAGCCGCAAAGGATGACGTAATGGCAGGCTACACCGCCGAGCGCGACATGGGCACCGAGGGCGCGGGATCTGCGGACACAGCCATTCGCGAGGCCATCAACAAAGGAATCATTCCGGGTCCGCGCCTTCGGCTCAGCGGAAATGCGATCGACATCCTCGGCGGTCATGAGGACGCCAACAAATACAATCCGGCGCAGCATGTGCTGTCGAATGCCGACTACGCAAACTCGGCGGATCAACTCGTCGAGGTGATGCGCGAGCAGCACAAGGAAGGATCCGACTTCGCCAAGATCTACGAAACCGGCAAAGACAAGATGATCGATGGCGTTCTGCGTACGCCCTTTCAATACACGGCGGCCCAATTGACTGCGGCCGTGGAAGAGGCTCGCCGCATGGGAACTACTGTTGGAGTTCATGCAATGGGGGAACCGGGAACCCTCTATGCAGCGCAGGCCGGCGTAGCTTCAATCGACCACGCAACACATCTCAGCGACGAGACGATCCTCCTGATGAAGGAGAAAGGAATCTTCTCCGTTCCGACTTTCACCATCTTCGACTACTTCGCAAAGCACCGCGAGTCGCAGGATCAGGCCGCTGCGGAAGCGGAGATGCTGCAGTACAAAATCAAGGAATTCAAAAAGCAGGTCGCTGCTGGAGTCCAATTCGCCGTCGGATCGGACGTAGGGCCTTTCCCGCATGGAACCCAGGCTCGTGAGATGACGCTGATGGTTGAGTACGGAATGAAAGCCGCTGCCGTCCTGCAAGCCGACCTGATCAACGGGGCAAAGCTATTGGGATGGGGCGGCCAGGTCGGCGAGCTGAAGCCGGGCTACTTTGCGGACATCGTCGCGGTACCCGGTAATCCTCTGGAAGACATCTCAACGTGCGAGCATGTCAGCTTCGTCATGAAGGACGGGAAGGTGTTACGGCAGTAGAGGCCTGTTGTTTGGCTCGTCGCGCTTCAATTCTCCGCAGAGCCGTCCTAAATCTCTGCGGCTTCTCGTCCGAAAGAGAGTCCTCCACGGCCTTGCGATATCCGCCAAGATAGATTGAGTAGAGAATGGCGAGGGAACAGCCAATGCCCCACATGAAGCCGATGCAGAGACCGACAACCGCATAGAGGCTCAATTCACCCATACTTGCACTTTCCTAGCAGCCTACACCGCAACGGTGAAGGTGTCCTCGTTCCTGGTGACGGAGTGATACAGCGTGTCGCGTTCAACAGGAACGCAGCCCGCTTCCGTGATCAGGCGGCAGAGTTCCTTGCGCGTCATGCCCTGCGGGGTGGTAGCGCCGGCGTCGTGGTAAATCTTTTCTTCGACCACGGTGCCGTCCAGATCGTCGGCGCCGAAGCGAAGGGCAATCTGGGCGATCTTCGGCGTCATCATCTGCCAGTACGCCTTGATGTGCGGGAAGTTGTCGAGAAGCAGGCGGCTCACCGCGATCTGGCGGATATCCGTTAGGCCTGTCGTGACGGGAAGATGATCGAGCGGTGTGTTCTCCGGGTGAAACGCGAGCGGAATGAACGTCTGAAAGCCGCCGGTCTCGTCCTGGACCTCACGAAGTTTCAGCAGATGGTCCACGCGGTCCTCATCGTTTTCGATGTGACCGTAGAGCATGGTGGCATTCGATTTAAATCCAAGCTTGTGGGCGAGCCGAGCTGTGTCCAGCCACTCACTCCCATCGATCTTGTGGTCGCAGATAATCGAGCGCACCCGTGAAGCAAAGATCTCGGCCCCGCCGCCGGGCATGGAGTCCACCCCCGCTTCGCGCATCTTGATAAGCGTGTCCTCAATTGACAGCTTCGCGCGCCGGGCCAGGTACGCAACCTCCACCATGGTGAACGCCTTGATGTGCACCTTAGGGAATCGCTGCTTGAGTCCTCGAACCAGATCGAGAAAGTATTCGAGCGGCAGATCGGGGTGAAGACCGCCGACGATGTGGAACTCCGTCACTGCCTCGCTGTATCCCGACGCCGCGGTCTGCCAGGCTTCTTCCAGAGCCATGGTGTAACCCGCGGGATCGCCCTTTTTGCGGCCGAAGGCGCAAAGCTTGCAGGCAGCGACGCATACGTTCGTCGGGTTGATGTGGCGGTTCACGTTGAAGTAGGTGATGTCCCCATGCATCCGCTCGCGCACGTAGTTGGCCAGCCACCCCACCGCGAGGACGTCCTTGGAGCGATAGAGGGTCAGGCCGTCGGCAGTGTCTAGGCGGTCTCCCGCCTGCACCTTGCCGGCAATGGGTTCAAGGAGTGGATCGTAGGTGCGAAAACCGGGAAGTTCCGCGACTGGGTGCATAGATAAATGATACCGGAGAGCCGGTTTCCGGTCAGTCTCTGCTAGCCGTGACCCAGCCTTCCCCGCTAGCCGCGCCCTTCCCTCGAATCCTGGGCAAAACGAACCCCCGGAAGCAGCTTTGCCTCCCGGGGGTTCGTTGGTGCTCGCTATTGCTGTACTTCTTAGCCTACGGCCCCATGCTCTCAGGCAGGCATGGGTTGAAGCCCAGCGACGACGACGAAGTGGGTTTTGGCGGTGTCGGCGGCGTGGACCACGGAACGGCGTTGAAGTCGAAGAACTCGAGCAGGTTTGGTTGTGCAGCATCACGGTTCGTCAGATGAGCCGACGGGCTGATGAAGCGGCTTTCCACAAACTTAATGATCGCGGTGTGGTCCATCGGAGTGTGCGAGACGTAGTGCCTCCGGGTGAACGGCGAGATGATCATGTTCGGCACGCGGAAGCCAAGCTGAGCTGCAAAGCCCTTCACGGCTGCGGCGTCTCCTGCGTGCGCACCAGGGCTGCTGGGGCGCAAATCGCAATGGAGAGTGAATTGGCCCGGGGGCGGCGGCAGGCAGGGGTTGAAGGCGTCCGGATTGACGGCGATCGACGAAATATCCGGTATCGGGCCAAGGGACGCGCTGGTGTTCTGGTTCGAGTGTCCCGGAACCGGCGGAACGTGATCGTACGGACCACCTCCCTCGTCATAGGCGAAGAAGAACACCGAGCTGCTCCAGGACGAGCTGGCCATCAGCTTGTTGATGATGTTCGACATCACCGATTGTCCCGACAGGACGGATTGATTCGATCCTGGATGCTCGTCGCTATCGCCCTGTTCGATGAACGAGAACGACGGAAGCGTGTTGTTCTGCAGGTCGGTGAAGTACTGCGACAACGGTGCAATGTGATTCGGATCGATGCAGAACGAGTTCGTCGAATCTCCGACTACGCTCGACGGCTGCGTGCTTCCCGTGCAAGAATTCACGGCCGTCTTTCCGTAGAGGAAACGGTTAGAGTAGCTGAATTCCAGGAACGTCGTTTGAGGAAAGCTGGAGACGGTTTTCGAGTAGTAGATTTTCCAGGAGACCCCTGCTTCAGTCAGCGCCTGGAAAATGGTCTTCGAGACCTCTGTGCCGACATGGTCGTCGCTACCGCGATCGTAAGCCAGGCCTTGCGTGGTCCCGCCGGCGTCGGTTGCGATGCGGTTAGGTACGCTCTTGCTCGAGATCGGCGAGAACCACCTGTCGGAGACAGCGAACTGCGATGCCATGTAGTAGTAGTAGTTCAGGAAGTCCTGATCGAAATACCCCATGGCACGCAGGCCTGTCACGTCGGTGTAGGCGCCGCTGCACTTGCCGGATGCGGCGCAGCTCTTCGCGAATCCCTCTCCTGTGTGCACAAAGCCATCCATCTTAATCGGCCTCGTGCTGGAGAAGTTGTAGCGGTTCACACTGCCATAACTTGCAAGCCAGTCGGAGCTGTCGTCGTCCATACACGTTGAACGGAATTTATAGAGATGGTAGACGTCGCCCTCATCATCCTGGTTGGTGATGGTGTTGAGCTTGTCGTCGATTCCGTCCACATCGTAGGTCTTGCCGTCATCGCCGATATTCCAGCCCTTCGACCTGCGATACGGGTTCAGCATTCCGAAGTAGCTGTCGAAGGAGCGGTTCTCTTGCATTTCGAAGATGACGTGTTTGATCTTGGTGAAATCGCCGCCGCCCGCTGTTCCCACCGTTACGGTTGTCTGCGCCGACGCTGTACTACCGGAGGCGTTGCTTGCTTCAGCGGTGTAGGTGGTTGTCACGGTAGGAGTGACCGTCACCGTGCCGCCTGTCGAAGACAGCGGATAAGAACTGCCGTCCGATCCTGTCACGACAACGCTGGTCGCATTGGTGGCGGTAACAGTCAGCAAATCTGAGCTGCCCTGGCTGATCGAACTGTTCTGAGCGGAAATCGATACTGTCGGATTCTGTGCAGCCGATCCAACCGTGATCGTCACCATGGCAGAGCTGCTTCCGCTTGAGTTCGTAGCGGTCGCCGTGTAGGTCGTCGTGGAATTTGGCGTAACGGAAATCGTCCCGCCATTGAAAGGCAGCGAATACGAGGTTCCGTTGGAGCCCGTCACCTTCACAGAAGCTGTCTTGGTATCGGTGACGGTCAGCGTAACCGACTGGCCCGAGTTGATGCTCGTGGAGCTCGCACTGATCGACACCGTCGGCAGGTTGCTCGTTGTCACCGTGATGGTTGTGCTTGACGACGCGCTGGTGTTGGACGGCCCAGTAGCCTTTGCAGTGTACGTCGTTGTCGAAGATGGCGTGACCGTGATGGTGCCGCCCGAGATCGCCAGGCTGTACGACGACCCGTCGGTGCCCGTGACGCTGAGCGCGGTCGCATTGGAAGCGGTCACCGTCAGCGTGTCAGATGTCCCTGGACTGATCGAGCTCTTCGCCGCGGTTATCGAAACCGTCGGCGCGGGCGCACCGGCGATCACGTTAATTGTGGTCTGGGCGCTGGCGCTGCCGGTCGAGTTCGTTGCGGTCGCTGTGTAGGTCGTGGTCGAATTCGGCGCAACGGTAAGCGTTCCGCCGTTAAACGGCAAATTGTAGGAGGTGCCGTTCGATCCGGTCACATGGATCGAGCCAGCGTTTGTTTCAGTCACGGTGAGGGTGACCGTCTGTCCGGAGTTGATGCTGTTCGAGCTTGCTTTGATTGCTACGGTTGGAACTGCTGCTGATGCGCTGGTGGCCGATACTGAAATTGCAACCAAGGTCAAAAGAGATGCAAGGTAGGGGAAACGTTTCACGGGGGCCTGCCTTAATGGCTCTTGCGTTGTTCCAGATGGCGCTCTGGAGGGCGAGGTGTTTCCGGCGGGCTTTCAACCGTCGCTGCCGGGTACGGATATTGGACGGATACAAGACATTTTGATGCCTTGTCTATGTGGAAAGAAGGCATCTCACGCGGTCGCATTGTGGTAACCACCTCCCACCAATGCGCGCTGCGAATGCGAAGTACATTATCCGTCTAGGAAATGCCGAAACTGCTCAGACAAACGCTACGGCGCTGATGGTTACCATTTAGCGATCGTGCAATTTCTTGCGAAGTTAACAACCGCGCTTCCGGAGAAAACAATGACGGCGAAGTGACAATTTCCTGACATCCGATAGACCCTGTCCCGTCTATCTTTGCCTCGCTGAGGCAGATGCTTTTTGCCGCGGCAATCGCGCTTCAGGCCTGACCTGATCCGCATGAGGAGTGCCTATGTTTAACATCCGTGATCGTCGCGGCGCTGCGCTTCCCCTGGCCGCGTTCGCCGGAGTGCTTGGGTTTGCCATCGCAGCACCCGCTCAGCAGCTTCAACACTACAAGCAGACCAATCTTGTTTCCGACACAACCACCGATCCCAACCTCGTCAATGGATGGGGCATGTCGCGCAGCTCGAATTCACCATGGTGGATCTCCGACAATGGAACCGGAAAGACAACGCTGTATTCTGGCACCGGATCCATCGTGCCTCTTGTTGTGACCATTCCTTCCGGCGATCCGAAGAAGAATCCGACCGGCACTCCAACGGGCCAAGTCTTCAACGGCACCACCGACTTTGAGCTCGCGCCGACAAAGCCTGCCGTGTTCATCTTCGCAACAGAAGACGGCACCATCTCTGCGTGGAATCCCGGTGTTGCTCCCACGGATGCCGTCATCAAAGTGAACACAAAAGGATCGGCCGTATTTAAAGGCCTCGCCATGGCCACCATTCGTGACTCCAAAGGTGGTGGGATCGCCAATTTCCTCTACGCCGCCGACTTCAAACAAGGGCGCATCCGCGTCTACGACAAGTTCTTCAATCCCGTATCGCTGGGGGGAAGCGCCTTCCGCGATGACCACGTCCGCCACGGTTTTGCCCCGTTCAATATCCAGAACATCGGCGGAAACCTCTACGTCGCCTACGCGAAGCAGGACAGCCAGAAGCACGATGAAGTCGCAGGCATGGGCCTAGGCTACGTCGATGTCTACACGCCGTGGGGACAACTCATTCATCGCCTTCAACACGGCTGGTGGTTGAATGCTCCCTGGGGTCTGGCACAGGCTCCATCCGACTTCGGCGCATTTAGCCATGACATCCTCGTCGGCCAGTTCGGCACGGGCAAGATCGCGGTCTTTGATCCCGTCACCGGCGATTTTATTGGCCATCTCAATGACGCCAATAACAACCCGATCGCCATCGATGGCCTCTGGGCAATTGCGTTTGGAGGCGGCGGCACCTCAGGCCCGTCCAACACACTCTTCTTCGCGGCTGGTCCAGACGACGAGTCTCATGGCCTCTTCGGATCCATCACTGCTGTCGAAAACGTCCTCGGCGGCGACCAATAACCACCCCAACAACCCGAGTACACCACCCATTCCGCCAACATCTCCGGCGCCCATCCGAGGTCAGAAACAAGAACGCCGCCTCCTATGAAGCGGCGTTCTCATTCGAACCTGAATCGGAACTAACGTCCTGCAGCCACCGACGGACGCGTATCGAGGGCGCCGCTCTTGTAGCCTTCCGCCATCTTCTCGATGGGAAGCGGCTTGTAGTCCTTGCCGTGTCCGGCCTGGCCGAATTCCCGCATCCGCTGGGCGACAACCTTCTTCATCGCCTCGCGCGCCGGCTTCAGATAGTCGCGCGGATCAAACTTCTCCGGCGTCTCCGCGAACACCTTGCGGATCGCCCCCGTGATCGCCAACCGGTTGTCGGTATCCACGTTGATCTTGCGCACACCATTGCGAATTCCAAGCTGAATCTCTTCGACCGGAACGCCCCAGGTCTCTTTCAGCTTACCGCCGTATTGATTCACGATGTCCTGCAGGTCCTTCGGAACCGACGAGCTGCCATGCATCACCAGGTGGGTATGCGGCAGCCGCTTGTGAATGGCGATCAGCACATCCATCTTCAGCACCGAACCATCCGGCTTCTTGGTGAACTTGTATGCGCCATGGCTGGTGCCAATGGCGATTGCCAACGCGTCAACGCCGGTGCGTTCTGCGAATTCGACGGCCTGATCCGGGTCCGTGATGTGATCGAGGCCCGATCCGCCTGCGCCATGTCCATCTTCGACGCCGCCCAGCACGCCGATCTCGCCTTCCACCGTTACGCCGCGCTCGTGCGCATACTCCACCGTGCGGCGCGTCACTTCGACATTCTCTTCAAAGGTCGACGGAGTCTTTCCGTCGTCCTTCAACGAGCCGTCCATCATCACCGACGTATAGCCGAGCTCGATTGCGCTCTTACAAGTCTCAAAGCTGTTGCCGTGATCCTGGTGCATCGCGATCGGAATATCCGGATTCAACTCGGCCGCTGCCTGAATGAGCCGGAACAGGTATAGGTCCTCGGCAAACTGGCGCGCGCCGCGGCTTGCCTGAACGATCACTGGCGAGTTGGTCTCCTTCGCCGCCATCATGATCGCCTGGATCTGTTCCATGTCGTTGACGTTGAATGCGCCGACGCCGTATCCGCCCTTGGCGGCCTCGTCGAGGAGCTGCCGCATGGATACTAGAGGCATAGCAAATTCTCCTTCATATGTACTTTCAAGGATTTGGCCGCAGGGCACTTGGCTCGCAAACGGCAGGACTGCAGTCATCCCTATGGTAGCAGAGCCGCGCAATCGCGACCTGTGCCGAAGCGCACACCGGAGGCGGCATTCCCCGGTGTTTCGCGGGCTTTAATCCTTCCGGCTCGGAAGCCTCTATATCGGTAACCTCATCCTTCATCTTGATCAGCAGCGTTCCGTCGTCGTCAATATTATGATCGTTAGCACTTTCCTGGAGCCCCGCACTTGAAACGCATCATCTCGCCCCTCGCGCTCATCGCAGCCTCCATCTCCTCTTTCGCTCAACAGACCTGGACCGTCAAACCCGAGTGGGTCACCGCCCACGAATACTTCCTCTCCAGCGACGCCCTCGCCGGACGCGGATCCGCTACACGCGATGAAGAACTCGCCGCCACCTACGTCGCCAGCCAATTCGAGAGCTACGGCCTAAAGACCCCTCCTGGCATGAGCGGCTATCTCCAATCTGCCGACATCGTCTCGCCCAAACTCGACGGCCACGCGACTCTCACTGTTGGTGATACAACTCTCCAGGAAGGCGCGGACTTCTTCCTTCTCTCCTCATCCGGCGGCTCATCCTCCGCAACTGTCGTTCGGATGGCGGCCGCAGCCACACCCCGCGCCGAACTCCCCGCCAACTCCGCGGTCCTTCTCACCGGAGCCGCCGATCCCAAAGGCCTCTTTCCTGCAGTCTCCGCGCTTCGCCGCGCCGGAGCGGCCATCATCCTCGTTCCGGAAACTCCCGCGCTCAGCTCGCTTCCGCAGATGGTCGGCGGAGAAACCCGCGTCAGCATTCACCTCGCCGACGATCCTCCTCGCAAGACACCCACCGTCGTTCTCATCCACTCGGGCGCCGTTTCAAGACTCCCCAGCAGCGACGGCGCGCAGGTCGCCATCAGCATCCACGAAGTTCCGCAGGCGAAGCCCCGCGAGACTTTCAACGCCATAGGCTATCTCCCCGGCACCGACCCATCTGCTGGCACTCTCCTGCTCAGCGCGCATCTCGACCACCTCGGCGTCGGCCGCGCCGTCAATGGCGACTCCATCTACAACGGCGCCAATGACGATGCCGCGGGAACCACCGCCGTTCTCGAACTAGCCCACGCCCTCGCCGCTGGATCGCCTCTTCGCCGCAGCATCCTCTTCGTCTGTTATGGATCGGAAGAGCTCGGCGGCCTCGGCTCTACCTACTTCGGCAAGCATCCGCCCGTTCCCCTCATCGACCTCGTCACCAATCTCGAATTCGAAATGATCGGCAGCCAGGATCCCAAGATGCCTCCCGGCGTTCTGCTACTTACAGGCTGGGATCGCTCCAATCTCGGCCCCACCCTCAAGGAGCACGGTGCGCTCCTAGGTCCCGATCCCTACCCCGAGCAACATTTCTTCGAGCGCTCCGATAACTACTCGCTCGCTCTACAAGGCGTGGTCGCGCACACTGCCGGCGGATGGGGTATGCCGCCCACATACCACCAGCCCAGCGACGACTTGCAGCATCTTGACATCGCCTTCATGACCCGCGCCATTCAATCGCTCATCGAGCCTGTCCGCTGGCTCGCTGGGAGCGACTTCCATCCCCAGTGGAATCCCGGAGGCGCACCAAAGCCCGCCAACTGACACCTACCATCTCGGGTGACACACTTCCCCCCGCAGTTCGGGACATGGGAAGTCATAAAGCCGTTTCCATCTATGGTGGTTGGCAGATGATTCGCTAACCGGCAGCCGAAGAATTCGTGCTAGTCACGGTGATCGTCACCACCGTGGCATCATCTTCGAGCGGCGCCCCGTCAACGAATCGCCGGACATCCTCAAGCAGCGACTCGGCCGATGCATTCGAATCTTCAAAGTGCTTCATAATGCCCGAAGTCCCGTAATCATCTTCACTGCTCGGTCCATGTGCCTCCAGCACGCCGTCGGAATACAGTACTAGTCGCGCACCCGGTATCAACTTGGTCGTTTCCTCGACATACGCGCTGTCCAGCAGGCCCAGCGGCAAACCACTCGGCCCATCCACCAGGCAAGGCGCATCGGAAACCAGCACCGGAGGAGGATGTCCAGCCAGAGCTACGCGCGCAGTCATATCGCTCGCATCGAGCAGAACACATGCCATCGTGACAAACTTGGACCGGGGGAAATCCTGCAGCAGGCTCTTGTTCAAACTGCTCAGAAGCTCTGCCGGCCCGGCAACTTTCTCCATCAGCAATCGCAGAATTACCCGTGTCGACGACATCAGCAGCGCCGCTGCCATCCCTTTCCCGGCGACATCGGCTACGACAACAGCGATGCGACCATCCGGCAAAAGAATGTAATCATACCAATCGCCCGCCACCGTGCGGCATGGCAGGCACACTCCATGGATCGAAAACGCTGGGTGAGTAACATCGCGTGACGGTAGAAGCTGCTGTTGAATCTGTTGCGCCTCGCGCAGCTCGGCCTGCATGCGCTCCTTCTCCAGCCGCTCGCGAAGAAACAGCTGCGCATTCTCGATCGCGATTGCCAGGTGCCCGGCGAGCGCCTCCATCACGCGAATGCGCTCAGCGGAAAACCCATTCACCGACGTGCTCTGCACATTAAATACGCCGATAAGAACACCGTGTCGCTTCAGCGGAATGTCCAGTTCAGAGCGCGTAAGCCTCTCGCTTTGCTGGTAAAACGGATCCTTCAGTACGTCCGGAGCGTAGTAGGTTTTCTCGGTCGCCCCGACGTGGCCGACAATTCCGTAGTCGCCTATCTTGAAGCGCTCGCCCTTCTGGTGGTAATTGATGGTCCATCCGCGCACCGCCGCAATCACCAGCTCGTTTGCAGACTCATCCTTCAGCAGCACCGCCGAACGCGAGTATCCGAATGTCTCGGAAACGTCCCCCACGACCTCCTCAAGCAGCAGATCGATATCAAGCAGCGACGCGATACGCTGCGCCACCCTCTGCAAGAGAAACAGCTCATCAATTTGCGCTCGAAGCTCTGGATCCGACATTGTTCGACACAGGAAGAAACTGCCGGAGCTTTGTCGTCATCCCCGACCCGCTCCGCAATCAATCCTTACATACCGCCGGGTACAGGGCACCCCATACCTGCGGCCGCTTTTGCCTAAAAGTGTGGGAACAAGTGTCGGTGTAATCACTGCAGTCCCTTATAGCTCTCGAAGGAGAATGCGTGCCAGACCCCGGAAAGATAGGCAAACGGACACGATGCACCGCGAGCGCAACCCTAAGGAAGCGAATTTCGGAAGCTCAAGCGCAAACGTTCGGCAAAGCTGAACGCTGGAAATTAACAAATAAAGAGAGATTCTGCAAAGGATTGGGCTTAGAATCGCTTTCGATATGACTTGCTGGGTTCACGTCGAACTGGAAAATGAGTGGAAGAGGTTGGTTGAGAGCCAAGTCGGAGCGCACACCAGTGGCGAAGACAGCCCCACCGTGCGGCTCTACTGGCGGTTGATCGAGCATCATTCGTCCTGTGAAGTCTGTCGGGATGATGAGGTTACGGGCAACGTGAAGGAGATGCTTGGCACGCCTTACGGAGGTTAGCTGTTGAGTATCTTCTGAACTTCGGCAAGCTGTTCTGATCCATCCGAGATTAGCTTGTTGTGCAGGCTGAAAAGCGCAAGCTCGACCCGATCTTCTACACCAAGCTTGTCATAGATCTTGCGTAAGTAGTTTTTGATCACCTGCTCCGAAGTTCCAATTTCAAATGCAATCTCCTTATTACGCATGCCGCGCGTGATGCCGGTAATGATTGCCTTCTCCTTTGGAGACAGGTGCGTCCGCGTGTTTGGGTTCAGGAGTGCAGCTCCTTGTACCCGGTAGGCTTCGATGACCCAGTTCAATGCCTGGTTGTCGATCCAGGTTTCCCCTGAAGCGATACGCCTCACGCATCGCACCAGCAGATCCGGAGATATAGACCGGGAGATAATCCCTCGTATCCCATGACGAAAAAGTTCGACCGTCTGTTCCTGGTTAGGGGCCGCGCTCTGCACAATGAACTTGACGTTTGGCGCGATACGCAGGAGTTCCGCGATCAGCTTGTTGCCCCTCGCCAGAAGCTCGCCTTCCACAAGGACAACGTCGGCTGGATATTGTTCGATCGCAGCGCGAAGCTGTTCCAGTGAGTGCGCTTGAGCAACTACCCGAATATCATCTTCAAGGGCGATGATCTTGCTAATCCCAGCGCAATAAATGGGTTGAGAGTCCGCGAGGACGAACCGGATCACACCTGGCATGTCGGGGCCGGTCGACTGAATTGGAGTTTCCATTGTGCAAAGGTTAGTCGAGGGCATTCACTCCAAGGCATTCCCCAGAGTATGCACAGGGGTTACGTTTGCGTCAGGTCCCTCACCCTGTAGAGGAATATTGGTTGTCACGCCACCGAGATCGGTTCCCAATCAGAAACGCCCATGCAGTTGAACACAACCGGGACAGGTCAAGAGAGGCCTCTCTCCCGAAAAACTCAGCTGTCGCGATCGTTCGTGATTTGCTCGCGGTAGATGCGCCATTACGGCTGAACCCTACGGCATCGGAAACGTACAGGTCACGGCTGTTCCGTGCCCCTTTTGGGATTCGACCTCAAGGGACCCGCCGATGAGCTTTGCGCGGTTTTCCATGGTGTAGCGCCCGAATCTGTCCACAACCTGGTCTGGCTCAAACCCGATTCCGTCATCGCGGATGATGAGAAACCCCGAGGAGCCGCTGGAGGAGAGGTTTATCGAAATCAAAGAAGGCTTCGCATGCCTCAGGGCGTTGTTCAGCGCTTCCTGCGCAATATAGTACAGGTGATACGCCACTTCCTGGCTGGTTATCAAGACTGGCGGCTCGCTCTCAAACCTGCACTTCAATTGTGCGATCTTTGATATCTCCTCGCTGGTCCGCGAAAGAGCCGTCCAGAGACCATCATCGCCGGTAAGCACCGGAGCCATGCCGCGAGCCAGCTCCCGGGTCCGTTGAATTGCCTCCGTGATCAGCGAAACGATCTTCCGTGCCTCCGCCGTTTCAGGGCGATGTCCTTTGTCCAGACTGTTCTCGAGATACTTCGACATTAGCCCAATGCCTGTGAGACGCTGCCCTAAATCGTCATGGAGATCCTGGCCGATGCGACGCTGTTCCCGTGCGCTTACATCGAGCATCGCCCGCTCAAGCCGCTGTCTCTCTTGAACTTCCTCGGCGAGCTTCGCGTTCGCCATGCGCAACTGCGCCGGGCTGGGTATCAACATGGCTTGCGGAATGAGCCTGATCAGTAGCACCGCCGTTGCCGCTGAAGCCAGTGCGGTGATGGCTTTGACAAAGCCTGCGAGCCGGTAGGCAGGATGCCAGATGGTCCACACCTCCATCAGGTGCGTCGTGCCACATCCGAAGATGAATGCTCCGAACATGACAAACATCCAGTGAAATGGGACATCAGGGCGCTTCTTTACGAATATCGCCAGGGCAACGGGAATCATGTAATAGGAGAGAGTAATGACCACGTCAGCGACGGCGTTCAGCCAAAGCACCTCTGGAGCCCAGCGGTAACAGAAGCCGTGCGGCATGAAGTCTGTCGAGAAGATGTGCAAAAAGAAGTTCCACATGTGTTCATTGCTCCGCAGTGTTAGCGCCCGTTTGCGACCGGTCTGATCCGTCGCAAAAAGCCCAGACAATATACCGCTCTGCCTTATGCCGTTCAAATCAGCGTTGTCGTTCGTTGCGGGACTGCTGAGGATCGGGAGCGGCTGCAGTTTGTCGTCAGGATCGTGATTGCAGCATACGGAACGCGTCACACATAAACAAGGCAAGGGTCGAGTCTTCGCCCCCCTGTGCCAAGAGCCGAGTGACCACCCGGCCAAGACCCCTCAAAGACTCGAATAGTCGGCTATTCACCCGCAGCACGTCAAGGCATGTCCTAATGGAGTACCGCCGAAACCATCTAGCGCGCAAATTCAACGACCAGAAAAATGAAACCAGGTAACTGGGGAACAAGGTGGGGACGGACACCTGTTCCTTAATTCATCAGTTCCGTCGATTCTCGTTCCTTGGTGCCTTGTTCCCTGTTTCCTTGGTCCCAGTTCCCTCACGCGAAGCTGAATCCGCTGCGTTGCAGCGGGAGCGTCCTCATCCGCTTCCCGGTCGCAGCGAAAATCGCGTTGCCGACGGCAGGCAGAATCGGCGGAAGCGTCGGTTCGCCCAGTCCCGTCGGCGGATTGTCAGTGAGTCGCCAGTAAATATCGATCTTCGGAGTGTGGCGCATGCGCAGCATCGGATGCTGATGGTAGTTGGCCTGCTGCACCTGGCCATCGGCAAGAGTGATCTCCTGCTCCATATGGCTCAGGCCCTCGATGATGCCCCCGTAACACATATTCTCTGCGGCACGCGGATTAATGATGTGGCTTCCCACATCTCCCGCCGCCCACACATGATGAACGGTAACTCGGTTCTGTGCATCGACTGAGACGTCAGCTACTTCAGCAAAATACCCCATGTGACAGAAGTAGGCTGAGATACCCATGCCGCGGCCGGGAGTTCTCTTCCGCTCCCGCCAGCCGGACTTTTCGGCGACCATCTCCAGGACACCTTTGAGTCGCTCCGCATTCAGAGGAGCGTCGCCGCCTTGCTGCGGCTTGCCGAGCGGCACCGTATTCGCGTTGAGCAGTTCGATTTGGAAATCCAGTGGATCCCGTCCCGCAACGGCGGCGAGTTCATCAATGAACGACTGGCATACAAAGCAGATCGCATTCACTCCCGGAGCACGCAGCCAGCCTGTACGAAGCAGCAGCGGCATCTGCGAAGTGTAGAGCGCATACGCAGGCACCCGGCCCGATGGAAACTCGAGCCTGTCGATCTCTGCGCCCGCTGGATAATCGTCTCCCTCTCCAAATGTGACCAGGTGCTGTCTCCACGCAGTCAGTTTCCCACTCGCATCCAGCCCCGCTTTCAAACCATGGAATCCGGCAGCACGATATGCATCGTGGGTGAAGTCATCCTCTCGCGACCACAGCAACTTCACCGGCGCACCAACCTGCTTCGACAGCCAGGCAGACTCGACCATGTAGTCATTCATCAGTCGCCGCCCAAAACCCCCGCCCGCACGAATCAGGTGCACCGTGACAGCTTCCGGCGCCAGGTTGACGGCCTTTGCTGCGAGCATTCGCCCTTCGCCCGGAGTCTGGCTCGTGGTCCACATTTCCAGTTTGCCTTCTTTGTACGAAGCTGTTGTGCCCATCGGCTCCAGCGTTCCGTGCGCCAGGAAAGGATAGGAATATGTAGCTTCAACCACCTTGGCGGCGCCTTTCAGGGCCTGGTCCACATCCCCGTAGCTTCGCATCGTGTTCTCTGGCTCTGTCTTGAGCAACTGCGCAGCCTTCTTTGCAAACCCGTCGCTACTTTGGGTTTTGCCTGCACCAAGGTCCCATTCAACCTTGAGGGCGTTGCGAGCGCGCTGCGCCTGCCACCATGTGTCGGCGACAACCGCAATTCCCGGCTCCATCCCCGGCTCGTTGGGGACAACAACCGCAGTCGACAGCGTTCCGTCGATCACCATTACGTTGCGAACGCCCGCCATCTTCTTTACCGCTTCCAGATTGGCGCTCTTCACTTTCCCGCCGTAAACCGGGCACTTCTGAATGACGGCATGCAGCATCGCCGGAACTTCAACATCAATGCCGAAGATCGGCTTGCCGGTGACGATCGCGTGATTGTCGACGCCGCGCTGAGACTTCCCGATGATGCGGTATGTCTTGGGATCCTTTAGCTTGACTTCGCTGATTTTGGGGGCGGATGTTCTGGCAGCGAGATCCGCCAGGTCTCCGTACCCGGCGGACTTGCCGGACTTCTGGTGGGTGACGCGACCTGTTTCCGTCGAACACTCGTCCGACGAAGCTCCCCACTCTTTAGCCGCCGCGGCGATCAGCATCTGCCGCGCCGCGGCTCCGACCCGTCGCAATGGCTCCCAGCCGATCGGCGTGGACATGCTTCCGCCCGCAAACTGCGGACCGTATTTCGCCTCGTCGAGGTCGGCTTGCTCGACCTTGACCTTGTTCCAGTCGGCATCGAGTTCTTCGGCGATCAGCATCGGCAGCATCGTCCGGACGCCCTGGCCGATTTCGGGCCCTCGCGCCATGATCGTCACTGTCCCATCCGGCGCAATCCGGATGAATGCCTTCGGGTTAAGCTGCGGCGCTCCACCCTGCGCTTTCGCCCATGGGCGGTCGTACAGACCTAGCATGAATCCGCCGCCCGCGACCGCTGTCATTTGCAAAAAACATCTGCGACTGACTTTCATGACGGCCTCCTCACTTGCCTTCCGCAGCAGAGCCGGCGGCATGGTGAATGGCTTCGCGAATGCGCGGATAAGTTCCGCAGCGGCAGAGATTGCCGTTCATAGCCGTGTCAATTTCGGCATCGGTCGGGTGAGGATTGCGATCAAGTAGCGCAGCCGCCGCCAGGATCTGTCCCGACTGGCAATAGCCGCACTGGGCAACATCCACTTCTTCCCAGGCCTTCTGGACTGCATGCTGACCTTCTGGCGAGAGGCCTTCAATAGTCGTGATCTGCTGGCCGGCAACTGATCCAGCGTGCGTCATGCAGGAGCGCACGGGACGTCCATCGATCAGCACTGTGCAGGCTCCGCACACGCCGATGCCGCATCCGTACTTGGCGCCTTTCAGATTCAGGTGATCGCGCAGCACCCAGAGGAGAGGCGTATCCGGCGCGGCATCAATCGTCTTCGCTTCCTTGTTCACAATAAGTTTCAGAGGCATGGACAAACCCACATTCCGCGGAATAGAGGTTAGGATAAGTAGCCCGAAGTACTACAGAATGTGCTCTGGATCACACGCATCTCGAAGTGAGAGCCGCAAAAAAAACGCGGACCCGAAGGTCCGCGCTTCATAGCCATGCTACTGTTCCCCTATTTTTCGTCCCTGTGTCCCCAGGGGAGTACTTCTACCTTGAAAATTTGACGAACTTTCGCCCGGAGTAAAGTCTGAAGCCACCACTCGGATCGGCCATGACCTGCAATGGAGTTGGCCGCTTGATGGCTTCGTCAGTCTGCGATCCAACCGTGAAGATATCGTGCGCACCCACATCGGTCACAATGAATTTGTCACCCGGAACGAAACCGACACCGTAAATACCGGCGGGCAGCGTCTCGCTCCCAAACTTCAGAGGAACCTCGGTGATGAAGTAAGCCTGGTATTTTGCGGCTACGTCGCTCGAGTACCCGCTGGTGTCCACCAGGGTCGACAAGACATAGAAGCCATCGGAGAACTTGATGCCCCCGGAATTGCGCAGCTGGGTAGGAGCCGATTGAGCTTTGTAGTACACGCTTGCCGGAAGCAGCTTCTGCGTGTCAGCCGGCTTCAGGATCGTGTCGCCGCCCTGCCCGAGAACCTGGATTGGCGAAGCCAAGACCGCAAAGCCCAAAGCCGCTGCGCACACGCCCCTCAAGATTGCCTGAAACCGCATTGAACCCCCCTGAACTGGAATCGACTGGAGTATACAGGATTGTCGCCTGCCCGGGCACGCACCGCTACTCCCGGAGGGATCGGCAGAGCGCAGCTATAGCCGGCTGGATACGGAATAGTGACGTCCTGGCTCGCGAGTATAATCGCTCTGTGTCGACACTGCCTGCGACCACTTCCGACCCCTCTGCGACATCCAGGAAGCTGAGTGCGCTCGAAGATCGCCTGCGATCGCTCGGGTCCGTGATGGTGGCATATTCCGGGGGAGTAGATTCCGCCTTCTTGGCGGCAGTGGCCCATCGCATACTTGGAAACCGGATGCTGGCAGTGCTTGCCGATTCGGCGAGTCTTGCCCGACGCGACATGGAACAGGCCAGGGAGTTCGCAGGGACTCACGGCATCCCGCTGTGCATCATTCAGACCGAAGAGCTTGAGAATCCTGAATATCAGCGCAACGACGCAAACCGGTGCTTCCACTGCAAGGCCGAACTGTTTGAAAGCATGAAGAAGCTGGGTGCGGGTCTAGGTTTCACGCACATTGCCTACGGTATGAACGCCGATGATCGTCGGGACTACCGGCCCGGGCAGAGAGCTGCAGAGGAACACAAGGTCCTTGCGCCTCTCGCCCACGTAGGTCTCACCAAGCAGGAGATTCGATTGCTGGCTAAAGAAGCGGGTTACACGCTATGGGATCGGCCTGCAGCTCCATGCCTTTCTTCCCGCGTGGAATACGGACGCACAGTGACTCGCGAGGTGCTGGAGCAGATCGAGCGCGGTGAAGAGAGCCTACGCCAGCTTGGCTTCCGCGAATTTCGCGTTCGTCATCATGGAGAGACGGCACGCGTTGAGATTTCCCGGACGGAAATGCCACGTGCTCTGACGATGGAGATGATGGACTCTCTGTCTGCTGAACTCTGGAAAGCCGGCTTCAAATACGTCACGCTCGACTGCACCGGATTCCGCTCCGGGTCGCTCAATGCGGTCCTGCCCGCAGAGGTTCTCTTTCGCCGAGGAGCCTGACTGCAAGGCGGTCCTACGCGGGCGACGCTGCCCCGCTTACAATCACTTTGATGGGAATTGCGTATCTTGAATGCTTCTCCGGCATATCCGGCGATATGTTCCTTGGCGCGCTTGTCGATGCTGGTGTGCCGTTCGCGCTGCTGGAGAAAACTACTGCAGCATTAAACGTGGGCGCGCGCCTCGAGAGCAGAAAAGTGATGCGCGGCGGCCTGAGCGGAACCAAGATCGACGTAATCGCAGCTGAGGCTCACGAGCACGATCATGCTCATTCTGTGCAGGATCATCAGCATGAGCACCCGCACAGCCACGACCCTCTACACCAGCACGCGCACGATCATCAACACGAACATGTTCACGTGCACGAACACAGCCACGCAGACGGGACGGTACACGCCCATGAGCACGAACACCACGCACATCGTTCGCTGTCCGCGATTTTGGAAATCATCAAGTCGGCGGCGCTTTCGGAAACAGTGAAGGCTCGGGCCTCTCATGCTTTTCAGCTGCTCGGGGAAGCAGAGGCCCGAATCCATTCGATGCCGATCGAGAAAGTTCACTTCCATGAGGTCGGAGCGGTAGACACGATCGTGGACATCGTCTGCTCGGCCGTGGGAAGCGAGTATCTGAAGGTGGACCGATGGATGAGCTCGCCCCTGAATGTGGGCAGCGGGACAGTAAATTGCGCGCATGGCACGTTGCCGGTTCCGGCTCCTGCCACTCTGGCCTTGCTTGGCGAAGCGCCAATTTATTCTTCGGGTCCGCCTTTGGAGCGTGTGACGCCGACGGGCGCTGCGATCCTGCGAATGCTGGATGTGGAGTACAAAGCACTGCCTGCTCTTCGCGTCGCAGCAACAGGATATGGCGCAGGGGGCCGTGAGACACCAGGCCAGCCAAACCTGTTGCGCCTGCTGGTGGGGGAGGAGGCCGGAGACGCGTACACGGCGGAGTCGATTGCGATCATGGAGACTGTCATCGACGACTCCAGCCCTCAGTTGATTGCATATGTCTGCGAACTTCTGCTCGAAGCAGGCGCATGGGATGTTTACCGAATCCCCGTGCAGATGAAGAAAGGCCGTACCGGCGTTCAGCTCACAGTACTCTGCCATCCGGATCGCATCGCAAAGCTCCGGGACTTGCTTTTCAGAGAGACTACGACTATCGGCATGCATTGGCGGATCGAGAACAAGGTGTCACTCGCCCGAGAGTTCAAAGAAGTGCAGACAGAGTGGGGCACGGTACGCATCAAGATCGCGCGATGGCCTTCAGGCGAAGTTGCAAACGCAGCTCCTGAATACGAGGACTGCCGACTCCTGGCCGCGAAGCACTCCATCCCCCTGAAAGTAGTCACCGACCAGGCCCGCCGGATGTTTGCCGCTCGCGAGGAGGAGCGCTGATGAACCGCTCGCAAATTGAAGCGCTACTCAACGAAGTGCAATCGAAGCGGACGTCCGTTCCGGATGCGCTGGAGAGGCTGAAAGACCTGCCGTTTGAAGATCTTGGATTCGCAAAGCTGGATCATCATCGTGCTCTGCGGACCGGCATGCCGGAAGTCATCTTTGCATCGGGTAAAACGCCCGACCAGGTGGCCCGCATCTTCGCGCACATGGCAAAAGCTGGAGGCAATGTGCTTGCTACCCGCGCTTCCCGGGAATGTTTTGACGCAGTAGGTGCTTCTGAACCTCGCGCCAGCTACCACGAGGCTGCACGCGCGATCACTCTGGAACAGACCAAGGCGCCTGCAGGGAAAGGTACCGTTTGCGTGGTATGTGCAGGGACGAGCGACCTGCCGGTTGCGGAAGAGGCTGCAATCACGACAAGGCTGATGGGCAACACCACCGAGCTGATCGCAGATGTGGGCGTTGCAGGAATTCACCGACTGCTCGCACAAAAGCAGTCCCTACAGTCCGCGAGAGTGCTGATTGTCTGCGCTGGAATGGAAGGCGCTCTGCCTACCGTTGTTGCCGGACTGGTGCAGGCGCCGGTTCTTGCGGTGCCGACAAGTGTGGGATACGGCGCTTCGTTTGGCGGGGTCGCCGCGTTGCTGGGGATGCTCAACACCTGCTCGCCAAACGTTTGCGTTGTGAACATTGATAACGGGTTCGGAGCGGCGTGTATCGCATCGCTGATCAATCACCTGGACTAATCGTGTTCTGACCGGCGGGTGCCCAGGCGGCTCGTCTGCCTGTACCTAGAAGTGATCACTGTCACTGTCTTAGAAAACCTCGGACGCCAATCATCTGGTGTAGCTGGTCGCCGAGGGACAATCTGTGGCAAATTCAAAACTGCCGCATTACCGCAGGGTCTCGCAGATCTTCTTTCTGCTGCTCTTCCTGGCGCTTCTGATCCTGACCTCTATGCGCCCGGCAAGCAGCGGATCCGCGGACATCCACATGCGCGGTCCGGTGCGTATGTTCTTTGCCCTAGACCCCCTGGTCGCGATCACGAACGCATTAGCAACGCATGCTCTCTATCGAGGGCTGATCTTTAGCCTGATCATTCTGCTGCCCACGATTGCCTTCGGACGCTTCTTCTGCGGGTGGATCTGCCCGATGGGTACACTGCAGCATTTCGTTGGCGGTCTCAAGTCGGAAGCGAAGCGGGGCAAGCAGCGCATCGAATCGAATCGCTACAAGCGCTGGCAGACTGTCAAGTATGTGGTTCTGCTTGCCGGGCTGGTTGCCGCAGTCTTCGGGTCGATGGTGATCGGAACGCTCGATCCGTTCAGCCTTCTCGTGCGTTCGATCGGGCTAGCCATTTTGCCGGCGATCAACTTCGGCACGCGCGCGCTGCTGGTCCCGCTAGAGCATAGTCACGTTCACGTGATCAAGGTGTTTGGCACGTATGCGACTACTGCGCTGCAAAGCACGGTACTTGATCTTCGCCAGGCTCATTTCAACCAGGCAATTGTCTTCGGTCTGCTGTTCCTGCTGATTATCTGGGCGAGCATGCGGGTCACCCGGTTCTGGTGCCGATCGATCTGCCCCCTGGGAGCGTTGCTTGGAGTGGTATCTCGCTGGTCGGTTCTCGGCCTACATAAAGACGCATCGAGCTGCGATAAGTGCAACCGGTGCCTGCTTGATTGCCAGGGCGGCGATGATCCCATTGGAGGAGCCCCCTGGCGTAAGGCCGAGTGCCTAATGTGCATGAACTGCGTGGGCGCATGCCCTCACGAGAGCCTTGAGTTTCGATTCTTTCGGAATGAGCACGAAGTAGCTTCTCCTGATCTTGGCCGTCGGAGAACCTTCACGGGACTTGCCGCAGGAGTGGCGGCGGTTCCGATTCTTCGCGCCAATACAGGTCTGGGCAAGAGCCGGAACGAAAGGCTGATTCGGCCTCCTGGCTCGGTCGATGAGACTGACTTTCTTTCTCGCTGTATTCGCTGCGGCGAGTGCATGAAGGTATGCCCAAACAACTCGTTACACCCGACGCTGACTGAAGCGGGAATTGAAGGACTGTGGACGCCGGTGCTGGTCCCGAAGATCGGATATTGCGAACCGAGTTGCGTACTGTGCTCTGAAGTGTGCCCAACGGGAGCGATCTGGCAAATCACCCCAAAGGAAAAGGGATGGGTTGCGGGAGGCTCAACACAGAAGAGCCAGCCCGTGCGACTTGGCACTGCTTTCTACGATCGTGGCCGGTGTCTGCCATGGGCACTGGCTACAGAATGCATCGTGTGCGAGGAATGGTGTCCGGTTTCGCCGAAGGCTATCTACGTACAGGATGCTCAGGTCGTTGACTCTTCAGGGAAGACCAGGACACTTAAACAACCACGGGTGGATCCGAGCCGGTGTGTGGGCTGTGGGGCATGCGAGTATGCCTGTCCGCTCCAGGACAAGCCGGCGGTTTATGTCACCAGCATCGGAGAGAGCCGGTCGCCGAGCAGCCAGATTCTGCTGAGAAGAAGTTGAAGGGAAAGATTTTGCATGAAGAAGAATTACCTGATGTTTGTCGTTGTCTTGATCCTTGCCATTGGTGCGCACGGAGCGCTTATTGGCTGCAAGAAGAAGGGCTCTAGTCCATTTCCGGGATCCGGCACGCTTGCGGGCTGGGAGAAGTCGAGCGAGACGCGCACCTTCGAACCAAAAGACCTTTGGCAGTACATTGATGGCGACTCCGAGCAGTACATTCAGGCTGGGGTGGTCTCAACTTCGACGTCGGACTACAAGTACAAGGGTCAACTCGAAGCAGTGGTGGATGTCTATACGATGAGCGGACCAGATGGCGCAGAGACGATTCTTGAGCGCGGCCAAACGAAGGATGCGAAGACCATCGCCGTTGGCGAAGAAGGACTGCAGTATGCACAGAGCATCACGTTTCGAAAAGGCGCACACCTGGTCCGCATCGTCGCTTATCAGGCGAATGTTGAAAGCGCGCAGGCGCTAGTGGCTCTGGCGCATGGAGTCGAAGCCAACCTCTGATCGGATCAAGTTTGTTCAGGAGAAAGAACCATGACAAGCCGGCGTGACTTTATGAAAGAAGCTGCAACTGGAGCTCTCGTTCTTGGAGCAAAGAGCAGCCTCGGACTTCCGCGCGGAGTGAATACGCATGCCGAAGGAAAACCGAAGGTGGTCATCGCACGGGATCCTGCACTGCACGGCTCGGATGGAAAGCTGGATGCGGCACGCGTTTCTGCGCTGCTCGATCGGGCTATCTCCACATATACCGGTCAACATAAAACGGTCGAGGCATGGAAGCGGATCGTGCTCGATGGTGGAGCGAAGGACAAGGTAGTCGGGCTAAAGACGAATGGGCTTGGAGGCAAAGGGATATCTACGCATGCCGTGCTGGTTCTTGCGATCGCCGAGCGCCTGCAGCAAGCGGGAGTAAAGCCGGGAAACATTCTCATCTGGGATCGCAACGTTCGCGACCTGCAAGCTTGCGGGTTGACCATCAACACCGATCCGAGTCGGGTTCGCTGCTACGGGTCAGACGTTGCCGGATTCGAAGATGCGGAGGAGACGTGGGGCTCATCGCACGTTCGATTCTCGAAAATCCTGACGCGAGAATGCGCGATGGTAATCAATCTTCCGATTCTGAAAGATCACAGCATGTCGGGCGTCACGTTTGCGATGAAGAACATGTATGGCGTTGTGCAGCGCCCTCAGGATCTTCACGCAAGCGGATGCAATCCGGGCATTGCAGATCTGAATGCGTTTCCTGTGATTCGCCAGAAGATCAAGCTGACGATCGGCGATGCGATGACATCGGTTTACGAGGGAGGTCCCGGATTCCGGCCTGAGCATCTGTGGCAACCAAATGCACTGATTGTGGGGGAAGATCGCGTGGCGATCGATCAGATTGCGTGGAGCATTCTGGAGAAAAAGCGCGCTGAGATGGGCCTCAAGACGCTTGAAGCAGCGGGCCGTCCGCCACGCTACATCGCTACGGCTGCGAATTCTACGCACGCTCTTGGTGTGAATGATCCGCAACGTATCCGCCTCATCGAGGTGTGAGCGGAGGTAAATCATGTCAGACGGGATCACGCCAGCCAACACGCCGCATGCGAGCAAAGAGGTGAGCAAAGGAGTATCGCTCAGCCGGCGAGAGGCGCTTCTGCAGATTCTTCGTGTCGGTGGCGTCGGAGCCGCTGCGGGCGGCGCCGGATTTTGGCTGAGCAGTCGAAGCGTGCGTCCTGTGCCCGCTGCGCCCGAACTGGCTCGCAAAGATCATCGCGTTATGACGACAGCGGAATGGCCAAGTCTGACGGTCGCACGATTTGCGCCGGAAGACGGCGTAGCGAAGGCCGGAGAACCGCGTGCGCTGGTGCAGAGGGTGCTTGAAGATCTTGGTGGCATGGGGCGTTTCGTTCGGCCGCAGGATGTTGTCGTCATCAAGCCGAACATCGCCTGGGATCGCACGTCCGAGCAGGCGGCTAACACCAATCCAGAACTGGTTGCCGAAGTCGTTCGCCAGAGCCGCGACGCCGGTGCGAAGCGCGTGATAGTGACGGACGTAAGTTGCAACGAAGCACGGCGCTGCTTTCATCGGTCGGGCATTGAAGCTGCAGCGCGCGAGGCCGGCGCGGATGTGATCCTGCCAGATCCGGATATGTTTCGAGAGGTTGATCTCGGCGGAGTGATGCTGAAAAGCTGGCCGGTGTTTACGCCCTTCCTCGAAGCGGACAAGATCATTAATCTGCCCATCGCAAAGCATCACGGACTCTGCGGTGTGACGCTGGGCATGAAGAACTGGTATGGGATTCTCGGCGGCCAGCGGAGCCGGCTGCACCAGCAGATTCATCAGAGCCTCGTCGATCTCGCGGGATTCATGCTTCCGACACTCACGATCATGGACTGCTACCGCATCCTTCTCCGCAACGGACCCACCGGCGGCAACCTCGAAGACGTCGCGCTGAAGAAGACGGTGGTCGCTGGAACAGATCCGGTTGCGCTGGACGCCTATGTAGCCAAGGCCTACTGGGATCTGGATCCCGAGCGTCTTCCCTACCTGCAGCTTGCTGCTACTCGCGGACTGGGAACATTGGAATTTGAAAGATTGCCGGTTAAGGTGAGGCAGCTGAGCTGACAGTCCGTGTCTGATTGCCGTTCGCGGTGAGGGACTATTGATCTGACGCGATAGAATCCTCGCGGGAGATCATGCGATGCTGATCCGGAAGTCTTCGCGCCGTACATTTCTCAAGGGCTCCGCTATTCTGGCGGGAGCTGCGATCGTCCGCCCTCGAGTCTCGTGCGCTGAAAAGCTCAGCGTCAATCCGCCGCTGAGCCAATTTGGTTATGGAGACGTGAAGCTGCTGGATGGGCCTGCGCGCGAGCAGTTCGATCGCAATCACGAGTTCTACCGTGGGCTCAACGAGGACTCGCTGCTGAAGCCCTACCGACAGCGCGCGGGACTTCCCGCTCCGGGCGAGGAGATGGGGGGCTGGTACAGCTGGGCTCCTCTTGAAGACATCGACAAGCCAGATACAACGGGGTTCGCGCCGGGGCATACGTTTGGGCAGTATCTGTCAGGGCTTTCGCGCGACTATGCAGCGACGGGAGACAAGGCGACAGGGGATAAGGTGCATCGGCTGGTACGGGGACTCGGCGAGGCGATCTCGCCGCACTTCTGGGATGAGAACCGGTTTCCGGCGTACACCTACGACAAGATCACGGTAGGAATGATCGATGCGCATGAGTTCGCGGGGGATGAGCAGGCTTTCAAGGTGCTCGACGCCGCTCTTGCGTCGGTGGAGAAGCGGTTGCCACCGGGCGGGATTTCGCGAGCGGAGCAATATCAGCGCCCTCACATCAACGAGTCGTTCTGCTGGGACGAGCCTTATACGCTTCCGGAGAATCAGTTCCTGGCATGGCAGCGCGGAGCGGGCAGCCGGTATCGCGATCTCGGTGTTCATTTCCTGGCAGACAGCTGGTACTGGGATCCGCTGGCGGCAGGCGAGAATGTGCTTCCGGGTAAGCACGCCTACAGCCATGTGAACGCCATGAGCAGCGCGATGCAGGCTTACTTTGTTCTGGGCAATGACAAGTATCTGCGGGCGGCACGCAACGGGTTCGACTTTGTGCGGGCGCAGAGCTTCGCGACAGGAGGATGGGGTCCGGGAGAGGAGTTCCGCAAGCCGGGTAGCGGCGATGTGGGTGCGAGCCTCACCAATACCCATTCGAGCTTTGAGACTCCGTGCGGTTCCTATGCTCACTTCAAGATCACGCGGTATCTGATGCGCAGCACGAAGGACAGCCGCTACGGCGACAGCATGGAGCGGGTTTTCTACAACTGCATCCTGGGCGCGAAGCCTATCAAGGATGACGGGCACGCGTTCTATTACTCCGATTACAACAACGATGGATCGAAGGTGTATCACCCTCACAAATGGCACTGCTGCACGGGAACGTTTTCACAGGTGACTGCGGATTATGGAATCAGTTCGTATTTCCATGACGATCAGGGCGTGTATGTAAACCTGTTCGTTCCTTCGCAGGCGACGTGGAATCGAGGCAGCCATCGTATCGTGCTGACGCAGAAGACGGAGTATCCGCATCGGCCGTCGACGGAGATTGAGGTCGGCTCGGATAAATCAGAGTCGTTCAGCATTTTCATCCGAATTCCGGCGTGGGCTGGCCCGAAGACTTCAATTTCAGTAAACGGCAAGAAGAGTGAAGGCGCTTCTGCTCCAGGTCAGTTCGCGCGCGTACATCGAACATGGAAGAAGAGCGACCGAATTGAAGTTGAGTTCGATATGCCGACGCGCCTGGAAGCTGTCGACCCGCAGCATCCAAAGCTGATGGCTGCGGTACATGGGCCACTGGCGCTCTTTGCGGTTGGCGAAGTGCCGGCTAAAGTACAGGCCAGCGAGCTAGCGTCGGTTGCGCAGACATCTGCGGGTTCAGTGGAGTGGCAGGCAAAGACAAGTGCTGGCGTGATTTCGATGCGGCCATTTACGGCGATTAAGGATGAGCACTACCGGCTGTATATGGAAGTTGGTTCGTAGTTCCCGGCGGAAACATCGGGCGCATTCATGCGGGCCACCCCCTCCCCCTACCTCTAGGATCAAAAACCCTTTTTTCATCGAGTTACAGGCAAGGGTGAACTGTAAATATATCGAAACAAAGGCACTTCGTCGCAGATATATCCAATCATTGGAGTTACGTACTACATAGGTTCCAAAAATCGTTATGGGCCATTCTGCCCTCCGCTAGAGGGCCTTGGGATGCTGCTTTAAGCATACCGATTTCGCGCAAATAGACTGCAATTCGCGACGTTGACATGATACTCAGACATCTATATAAAGATGTCTAAGTATGGCTAAGACGGATGCTCTGCAAGGTTCGCTTGATCTTCTGGTGCTGAAAATCCTGTCGCGGCGGCCGCAACTGCACGGTTACGCGATCATGGCTGCGATTGCAAATGCTTCGGGAGATGTCTTGCGCGCCGAAGAAGGTTCGCTTTACCCGGCGCTCCACCGCATGGAAGAAGCCGGCTGGATTCGCGCGGAGTGGGTGAAGAAGGATACCGGCCGCCGCGCCCGCATCTACGAGTTGACCGCCGAAGGCAAGAAGCAACTCGGTAGCGAAGAATCGCGCTGGGAGTCAGTCAGCCTGGCCATCAACCGGGTTCTCCGGGAGGCATGACATGTCTATCTGGTCACGCATCTCGAATGCGGTCCGCGGCGAATGGCTGAATCGCGAGATCGATGAAGAGCTGCAGTCGCATATTGAAGAAGCCGTCGCCGCCGGACGCGACCCCAGAGAAGCACATCGTGCATTTGGGTCGGTGATGCAGACACGGGAAAGGAGCCACAGTATCCGCAGCGCTAAATGGCTGGAATCGCTTGTATCTGATACACGGTTCGGCTGGCGGCAGCTCTGGCGCAACAAGGTTTCGTCCGCGGCTGCAGTGCTTTCTCTGGCGCTCGGAATTGGATCTTGTGTGGCGGCATTTCGTCTTATCGATGCCCTTCTCTGGCGGCCGCTGCCCATTGCAAACTCCAGCCAGCTGTATGTTCTGTCCCGGAAGATGATCGGACTCAATGGTCGACCGATTGAGGATGGGTACTGGGCCACTCCGAATTTCAAGCTCATGCGCGATGCCGTGAAGGATCAGGCGGACCTGATCGCTATCAGCGATGCGGACCGCACCGATATAACGTGGTCGACGGATGAAAACGTGGAGAGAGCGCATGTCGCGTATGTTTCCGGCAACATGTTCTCGCTCTTCGGACTTGAGCCTGCGCTTGGACGCACCCTTTACCCAGCCGATGATCGTACCTATGGAGAAGCGCCTTATGCGGTGCTCTCGTGGGACTACTGGAACCATCGCTTCGGCCGCGATCCGAAGGTGCTGGGCAGACCTGTTCACATTGGCGACCAGGTTTTTCAGATCATCGGGGTTGGTCCTCGCGAGTTCACCGGGACGGAAAAAGGAACCGTTACCGATATTTTTCTGCCGCTCAGCATGAATCGTATGGCTACTGAAGATCGAGCGGACTGGCACCGGACTTTTGTGTTGCTGAAGCCGGGAGTGAACGCCGCAACGGCGCTGGAGCCAATCCGGCAGCACTTGTCGTCGGTTAATCATGCTTTCGCGAGCGCGTGTTCGACTTGCTATCGCGGCGAAACTCCGGCGTCGATTGCACGGTTTCTCAATCAGACGCTTGTGTTCAACCGTGGTGGGGCAGGCATCTCCGATCTGCAGAAGGAATATCGCCGCTTGCTCGGCGTGCTGGGCCTGCTGGTCGGACTGGTGCTGCTCATTGCGTGCGTGAACGTCGCCAACATGATGACCGCCCAGGCTGCTGCGCGTGCTCAGGAGATGGCTCTAAGAATCTCGATCGGAGCCGGACGGCGGCGACTCGTACAGCTCATCCTGATGCAGAGCGCGTTACTTGCGCTGATAGCGTCGGCGCTTGGTGCGGGATTTGCAGCGTGGTCGGCGCCGTTTGTTCTCAGCCTCGTCAATCCGCCCGACAACCCTGCACGGCTCGACCTTCCTGCCGACTGGCGCGTGCTTTTCTTCGGCCTGGCGCTCACGATCCTGGTGGCTCTCCTGCTTGGTCTGCTTCCAGCTCTGCGCGCATCCGCAGTGAGGCCGGTCGCCGCACTCAAAGGCGGCGAAGATCCGCACTCGCCGCGTCGCCTGATGCGGGCTGCGATTGCAATTCAGGTCGCATTCTGCGTCCTGGTGCTGTTTCTGTCTTCGCTTTTCGTCACCTCGTTTGAGCGTTTGCAGAGCCGCCCGCTCGGGTTCTCAACGGACCGATTGCTTCTGCTGGAAACGGTAGCGGGAAAGGGCCAGCTCCCTGTCGTATGGAATCAGACTGCCGAGGCACTTCGTGCCGCGCCCGGCGTTGAGTCGGTTGCAATGGCCGGTTGGCCCATCCTGGGGCGGATCAGGATCAACAGCGACGTTTCCATCAATGGCGCACCGCCGAGTCCGAATCCTGCTTTTTTTCTGAATGTTTCTCCGGGATGGCTTTCGACCATGAAAATTCCGCTGCTTTCCGGGCGCGATTTTCGGCGAGAGGACACTTCGCCCGGAGCAGCCATCGTGAACGAGACCTTCGCAAAGACATATTTCCCGGGACAAGATCCGATCGGGCGCACATTTCAGAGAGGGACCGATCAGCCGATCAACAAGATTGTGGGTGTTACACCGGATGTGCCCGACCATGATCTGCGAGAGCAAAACGGCGCGGTGTTCTACGTCCCGCTCAACTCGGTCGATGATAAGTCCGTGCCTGAGCCGGTCAGCTTCGCGACATTCGTAGTGCATACGGAGGCGAAAAATCCGATTGCACTCGCTGACTCTTTGCGCCAGTTAGTTGCGCAACGCCATAACGGCCTTCGTGTTTCGAACGTGACTACCCAGATGGATCTGGTTCGGGACCAGACTGTGCGCGAGCGCATGATCGCGACGCTCGCAGGTTTCTTCGCGGTTGTCGCGCTGCTGCTGGCGGGAGTCGGGCTCTACGCCGTGCTCAATTACTCCGTGCTGCAGCGCCGGCGCGAGATCGGGATACGCATGGCGATCGGGTCGTCGCGTGCCGGGATCGTACGCATCGTGACGGTGGATGTTTTTGTGATGATCGCGCTTGGAGGGTGCACGGGACTCGCACTCGGATTCGGCGCTGCGCGCTACATCACGTCGCTCTTCTACCAAGTGAAGCCGACCGATGTGGATATGGTGGCACTGCCGGCATGCGCCATCCTGCTGGCCGCATTGATCGCGACACTCCCAGCCGTGCTGCGCGCGCTGCGTACAGATCCGACCGAGATCCTGCGCGCAGAGTAAAGTACCCATGGCAAGAGCAACTCTCGTGGCTGTTGAGCCGAATTTTTAGCGTTGCTCAGCCGCCGTACGGCATGGGCGGAATCTTGCCGAGCAGGCGCGAGTAGACCGTCAATGCTCCGCGATGATGCGCCGTGTGCTCCACCATGGCCCAGACGATCTCGTTCATGGGCTGACCACCCATAATCGGTCCGGGTTTAAGCGGAGCTGAGAGTTGTTCCGGAGTTTTGGAGCGAAGGAAATCCGCCGCTCTCTGGCAGGCCCTGTTAAAACTGGCGCGGGCGACCGCAAGTGATTTCGCTTCGTTGAGGTCCTTCGCCGGCTCCTCGAAGTTCAAGTTGAACCCTTCTGGCCGAGTTACTCCATCGATGAACCAATCGAGAGTCTGTGCGGTGTGCATTACATGCTGCGCCGCTGTCATCATCTCGTCGCGCGGGCGGAACTCTGAGTCGACCTCTTCCAGAACACTGGTCGAGCGCTCAAAGAAATCTCTGCTCGCAAGGATCTGAGTCGCAAAGTCGTAAAGCTGCGCTGTCGGATTCATGCGCGCCATGCTAGCAGAACCCGAACTCGACCGCCGTGACAAAGACTTGGGTTATGCACAAAGCCCCGCCTGGTTGGTCGAGGCTTTGCGGAATCCGCTCGGAGCATTTCAGGGCCGGTCGAGCGGTGGCCGAGTTAGTCGCGGTCTTTTTCGAGCTGCGGAATACCGGCGGCGAACCAAACGCCTTGACCCGGCGTGGAACCGCTCCGAATCAACAGAACGGGGGACTCACACGGTGTGGGCGGAATGGAGGAGAGAGAGTCGTAGATTCTGAAGTCTCCGTTGGCGTCAAGGGGCACCCCTGGTTCGTCGAAGGCTGTCGCACCCGTGGCAACACCACAGAAGAGAGTGGCGTGAACGCTCGCGCCGGCGTTTGTCCCGATGCCGTTGCCATTCGCCAACAGCAGACCGCGTCCTACGACTTTGATGTGTCCGTTGGACGTTACCGTAGCTTTGAGATCTGCAATGCGCCAGGGTCCGGCAGGATTGACGCCGCGCACCACGTTGAGTTTGAGCGTGAAGTCAGGATTTTGTCCGATGACATTGATCACGCCGATGCCTCCCTTGAAGGTGAGAGCGTCTTCCGAATCCTGTGCGCAGCCGCTGCCGACGGCGGCAAGCGCCAGAAATCCAACCGCAGCAATGCGGCAGAGATTTCGAACAATGTCATTGGTCCAGGTGTTTGCGATGCGATAGTGATTCACTTTGGTTCTCCTTAAGTCTCTGATTTGGTTAAAAGGTTCATTTGCATCCGACGCCATGGCGCCAATGCGCTGGCGAGGGCTGCGGTAGTTCTCGTTGAGTTCTGCGTGTCTCGACAGCCCTTTTCGCGAGTTTGTTAACCAGCGCATCGGGAATCTCTTGTAATTAGAGGGCCTGATAAACCGACTACACCTCAGCAGAGGGAGACGTCGGTTGAGCGTGGATAAGCAAGACTGAATGCTTGCTGAGATTGGATTGTAGGAATCTGCGTTCGCGCAGTTGTCACACCTATGTCAAACAAATGCCATTGAAAGATGCAGCCCAAGCAACACGGCTATCCCTCGCAGTCACGTTGGTCGACGCATCTGACGGAATCGCTGAGCGCGTGAAGGCTCTGCCCTGGAGGACACGAGTGCAGGAAACAGTTTTGGACTAACGAGATGCGAATCAGGGCCGGTCGTAGAAGCGGAAGAAGAGCGATGGCTTTGCGCAGGGCTCGGCTTTTGCGACGAGCTCTGTCTGCTGCTTCTCGGTGATCGGCGTGAAGTTGTGTGCGAGGTGGACGTTCTCTTCGAGCTGCGCGATCGAGTCGCATCCGATGATGACCGTGCTTACCGGCCGCGACAGCGTGTAGTACATCGCTTCGCGCATGGAGAGCGTGCCGGGCTTGTCGGTCTGGAACGTCATGCCTTCCCACGAGTGCTTCTGCTGCTCGATGGGCGGCGGTGTCCATGTGGAGAGGATGCGGCCGCGGCCAGGTATCTTCATGCCGATGATGCCCATCTGTTTTTCGACGGCGAGGGGCAGGAGCGCGTCGTTGAAGCTGTAGTGGTGGGGATCGGCGGCATTCATGGCCATCAGGATGCAATCGAAGTCGTGGCGGTGAATGCACTCGACGAGAGCTTCGGGACGGTAGTGGCCGGTGATGCCGAGATGGCGGACCACCTTCTGCTGCTGCATCTCGATCAGAGCATCCATCGCTCCGCCACGGGCGAAGATCTGATCGACATCGTATTGCGTGCCTACGTCGTGAAGCTGCCAGAGATCGACGTGATCGGTCTGAAGGAGCAGAAGAGACTTCTCGATCATGCGCATCGAGCCGTCGCGCGTGCGCTCTTTTGTTTTGGTCGCGAGGAAGGCTTCATTGCGTCGCTTCGCCATGACCTTGCCGACGTATTGCTCGCTCCAACGATCGGGTCCGCCATAGATGGATGATGTGTCGATGTAGTTGACTCCAAGATCGAGCGCGCGCTCGATGACGGGGACGGCAACGTCGAAGTTGTTTGGTTTTTCGAGAGCGGCTTGACCTCCGAGCGAGAAGATGGCGACCTTATATCCAGTCTTGCCGAGATTGCGTGTGGGCATCGCGCCGTGAGTGCGCGGATTTTGCGGGAGGGCGGGCAGAGCCTTGTCCGGGGTGGAAGAGAAGGCTGGAGGGGTGAGTAGCGCTGCGGTTGCGGCCCCGCCGATTTTGAGAAAGTCGCGACGACCCTGGCTGCTTGGGATTGAGTTCTTTCGGCTCATGCGATCGCTCCGGTTGGACAATTTGAGGCGGAACCATAATAAACCCGTGCAGGAAAATTGCGTGTGAGCGCGGGAACGGCAATTGCTCCATCCGAGCTAAAGATTGTCTCTTGTGGCACGACTGAAGTCGTGCCCTTTCAAGGCAACGGGATGGCTTGAGGTCGGGCTCTGATAATCTTGATAGTGAGGGATTGGACATGGATATCGCTTCCCCTTTTGTAGTTGTGCCGGTGATTGTCGCCGTGTTTTTTTGCTGCATTCTGTGGGCGACTCGAGGCAGTGCTGACAGTCATCAGCCGACGGAGAGCAGTGCCGGGCACATGCCGCACCACTGAGCCCGAGCTGCCACTCGTTTTCGGATATCACCAGAAATAAAAAGGCCGCCGCACATATGAGCTTGTGCGACGGCCTTCTGCCTTTCACGATTTAGACGTGCGGCTTTTTGTCTTCTTTCTTGTCGTCTCTCTTCGGCTCGTTGTTGCGCGGACGATCATTCTGCTGCGGTCTTGCCTGCGGCGGAGGCTGGTTCTGCCGCGGCTGTTCGACCGAACGCGGAGGAGGCGCCTGCCGTTCTTCGTGTTGCGGTTGGGGACGCTGTTGCTGAGGAGGCGGCGTGTACTGCCGGTCCTGTTGCGGACGAGGCGTGGGACGATCTTGCTGCGGGTCTGGCCGCTGCTGAGGTGGTGGAGGCGTGTATTGCCGGTCCTGTTGCGGTGGAGGCGTTGGCCGCTCCTGCTGCGGGTTTGGCCGCTGCTGAGGCGGAGGCGTGTACTGCCGGTCCTGTTGCGGACGAGGCGTGGGACGATCCTGCTGCGGGTCTGGCCGCTGCTGAGGTGGTGGAGGCGTGTATTGCCGATCCTGCTGCGGAGGAGGCGTTGGGCGTTCCTGCGGAGGAGGATTGTCACGACGCTGCTGCCCGGGCGAGAAGTCAGGCCTGTTGCGGTCTGACGGCGGGTTCTGCGGCTGATTCGGCCGTGGCTGCTGATCGGGCTGCTGATTGCGGCGGTCGGGCTGCGGGAAGTTCGGCCTATTCTGTTGCGGATTGGGCTGCTGATAGGTCGGCGGAATCGGCCTCTCCTGCTGCTGTTGATTGGGCGGAGGAGTTGGCCTCTGCGGCTGCTGATAGTTGGGCGGAACGGGCTGGTTCGGCCGGTCCTGCTGCGGGTTGTCGGGACGACCCTGACGCTGATCGTTCGGACGGCCGTTGTCGGGCCGACCGTTGTCAGGACGGCCACTGTCTGGGCGGCCATTATCTGGTCGGCCATTGTCCGGACGGCCGTTGTCGGTGCGGCCGTTGTCGGGGCGGCCACGGTCAGGCTGATTCACCTGAGGCTGATTGGGCAGCGGCTGGTTGGGCCGGTTTTGCTGCTGCTGGTAGTTGGGAGGCACGGGGCGTCCGTTGGGTTGAGGCGGCGCCTGGCGATCGTTGGGATTGACAGCAGGCTGATTGCCGTTCACGGGCGTTCCGGGGCGCTGCTCGACGCCACGCTGGTATCCCGGCACTTGTCCAGCGGGATTGGCGCGGGGTACTCCAGCTGGAGGCTGATTGGCCTGGTTAGGTTGATTCGGCTGATTGGACCGATTGTCGGGTCGCTGATTGGGATTCCCCTGTGCGGCCGGGAACTGGTTCTGATTTTGCGGGCCGCGTCCGTTGGGCCGGGCTGGTGCTGCAACCACGGTGCGTCCGGGCAGCGGTCTCGGTGCGGGTGCCTGGCGAACGGGAGCCGCGACTGGGACAGCCCGGGGCTTTGCGGCAATCTCCTGTCCGCGTTGATTGATCAGCATAGGCCGCTCAACCTTTGCCGGAACATGCGCAACGGGCCGAGTAATGATGGGGCGTGATGGAGCAGCTACCTGTGGCTGCGCGAGCGGCCTGATCTGCTGCATTTGTCTCTGATCCATTCGCACAGCTACGTCGCGCACGCGGCGACCAGAACCGAAGTCGTCACGACGGACCGCTGTTACGTGCTCTCGATTGATGTATGTGATGTTGGTGACATTGGTGACATTCACCACGTTCACGTACGTTCGCTCGACGTGCACGCGACGCGATTCACGCATGTTGGAGATGTTGACCTGGTCGATGTAGCGCGGGCTGCAGCGGTACCAGGGCCTGTACGCCTCTCCCGGTCCCAGGGGGAACCACGCAGAGAGGCCGATTCCGCCTCCACCGCCACCGGCAAAGACGACAAGTGCGGGTGACCAAACCGGACGGACATGGACTGGTCCGGGGACCCATCCCCAGCGGTTTCGATACTGTACCCATCGGCCATAGTGGAACGGCGCATAACCCCAAGGCTCGTCCTCCACCCAAACCCATCCCCAGGGTTCGCGGTTGATCCAGTGACCGTTTTGATATGGTTGCCAATCCGCGGAAACACCGCGCGGGAACCACATGGGGCCATAATCCGATTCAGCCTGCCAATCGCCGCTGGCGTCAAGATCTGCAGCGCCCGGAATATCGGGGCTCACGTAGTTGTAGGAGGCAACGCTCGCCATACTCTGATCGCGCTGTTGACTCCATGCGTCGAGGTCATCGGGGCCCGCGGGTTGCAGCCACTGCGGATAGACGGGGTTTGTGCCTGAGACTTGGAGCGACTGCCCGTAGTCGAGCTGCTGGCGATAATTGCCGGCGCCGGTGATGTCTGCGAACTGCCCGAGATTGGTGAAGACGGTCGCGCCATCCTGAGGCAGAACGTCAACGCGCAGATCGCCCTGCTCGCCGAATTCGGCATTGCCGTTTGGAGTGCTGATGTCGACGAGCTGCCGCGGCCAGAGTCCGTAGCTATGGAGGCGAATGGATCCCTGCGCCACGCCGAAGTTGATATTGAATTGCGAGGCGTCAACGAGAGTGACGTCGGAGTTCGCGCCGATGCGGACGTAGGTGCGGCCGATCTGAATTTCGGCGCGGCCGCCATTGTCCGTGAAGATACGATCGCCTGGTCCAACGGGAAGATTCGGGTAAGCCTGTCCCCACTCATCGGAGGAGGCAGGCTGAATCGAGACGGTGCCCGTGATGTAGGAGATGCGACCTGCTTCGGGAGGCGGATCGTCCGAGTCCTGAGCGTTCACAACGGCAGGAAACGCACTGACCGCTAAGGCGGCGACCGCGGCGATCAGGATGCGTTTGGAAGAGCTGAGAGCAAACATAATCCATGGTCCTTTCTGTACTGCGCTGATGAACGGCCAGCGCTTTCTCTAAACGGCTTGGCAGCTTTACCTCTTGCTGCCTGAACAACTTATGCGCCCGGTGAGCGATCGAGGGGCGCCTCCGATCCGAACTATGGGAATACTAACCCCGGGTTCGGTTGAAAGTAGTACAAAGATGTAGATGCAAGCTGTGACGATGGGGCGGAACCGCGGGCCCGACTTGAGCGTAATGAGCTAGATAAGGGGACAAGGCTATGTCACAAAGAGCTGTATGCCTGTTGACAGGATTGGTACTCGCCGCCGGGATCGCAGGGTGCCGCATTCACGTCGACAAGGATTCGAACGGAAAAGAGAAGAACGTTCAGGTCGACACGCCTTTCGGCGGCGTACATGTGAACACCGATCAGATCACCGCAGCCGATCTGGGCCTCCCTGTCTATCCGGGATCGGAAGTCGTCAAGGACAAGGAACACGACAAGTCGGCCGATGTGCACATGGGATTCGGCGAGTGGACGCTGCGGGTGAGAGCTGTGAACTACTCCACAGTTGACTCTCAAGACAAAGTGGTGGAGTTCTACAAGAAGGCACTGGGGCGCTATGGCGATGTGATCACGTGCCAGGGGAACACTGCGGTCGGCAATCCGGCCGCGACCTCAGAGGGACTGACCTGTGCAGACGATGGCGGACATGGGCATGTCCAGATCAACGACAAGGACATCAACGGCCACCACGGGCTGCAGCTGAAGGCGGGTTCGAAGCGGCATCAGCACATCCTTGGCTTCGAAGACAAGGCGGACGAGAAGACGCGCTTTGCGTTGGTTGCGCTCGATCTGCCAGCAGGCATGGACAAGGGCAAAAGCGACTAACGAATTTCCTGCGAGGCTCGATGGTTCGGATTTGGGGTTGAGTGTCATAAAATTTGGCAACAGGCATTCATCCCATCTCACCCGGAGCCCATTAAATGCCAAACAGAGCTTCTCACCTCCTTCCGGCGGTGATGTTTTCCGCTGCCGTGTTTTTGCATGCCGCCGACAAGCCAAAGGCAACACCGCCCCCGGCAGCAATTGATCCATATGCCGAAGTCCAGCCAACAACGGAATCGCTCGATATCGGGATGTACCAGCGGATTCGCGATGAGGGCCTGAACCACTCGCACGTGATGGAGTTTGCGTCGGCGTTGATGGATGGAATCGGTCCGCGCCTTACGGCGTCACCTAACGCGAAAAAGGCAAATGAGTGGACACGCGACACGCTGACGAAGATTGGCCTTGAGAACGCGCATCTTGAAGACTGGGGCGAGTTCGGCATGGGTTGGCAGCAGATGAACACCTGGGCGCGCATGGTGTCGCCCGACACTGCGGTGCTGATTCTGCAGGCCACGCCGTGGTCGCCGGCGACGTCAGGTCCGGTGACAGGCGAAGTGACGTGGGTGGATATCCACGAGGACAAGGACTTCGACAAATACAAGGGCAAGCTTGGCGGCAAGATCGTGCTCTACGGGGGGATGCGCGAAGTTCCGCCGGTGGAGAAAGCTCTGTTCGAGCGCAACACGGAGAAAGATCTCGAAGAGATCGCCCAGTATGAGGTTACGGGGGGTGCAGGCAGATCACCGGACATGCAGGCTCGCCTTCGAGCCTTCATGGAGCGCATGCGCATGGCGGATAAGATTGCACAGTTCTTCGCCGACGAGAAGGTAGCTGCGGTTATCGAGCCGAGCCGCGATGCAAAGAATGGCGGCGGTTCAGGCGGCACATTGTTTGACGACAATGGCGCTACGCTCGGACGGACGCCTTACCTGGTCGACAAGAAGGTGAAGATTCCGGTTGCTGTGGCCGCGATCGAAAGTTATGGGCGGCTCTACAGACTGGTGCAGGCTCATGTGCCAGTGACGGTAGAAATCAACGTCGATACAAAGTTCACGGGGGACCACGAGCACGCTTACAACACCGTGGCAGAGATTCCCGGCACCGATCCCAAGCTGAAAGAGCAGGTAATAATGCTCGGCGGCCACCTCGATAGCTGGATTGCGGGCACCGGAGCAACGGATAACGGCGCGGGCACCATTGTTGCGATGGAAGCCGTCCGCATCCTCAAGGCGTTGGGTGTGAAGCCTCGGCGCACTATCCGCATCGCGCTGTGGACGGGCGAAGAGCAGGGCCTGTTTGGATCGAAGGGCTACTGCAAGGAGCACTTCGGCTCGGCTGCCCTTTCGACTGCGCCCGACCAACAGGCACTTCCCGAATTCATGCGGCGAGCAACGGGTCCGCTGGAGGTGAAGCCGGAACAGAAACTCGTTTCCGCATACTTCAATGTCGATAACGGCTCGGGCAAGATTCGCGGTATCTACACGCAGGGGAACGCAGCGATTGCTCCCATCTTCGCGCAGTGGATCGCTCCGCTGAAGGACCTCGGCGTGAGCACGCTGACGATGAGGAACACGGGCGGGACAGACCATTTGAGCTTCGACGCAGTCGGGATTCCGGGATTCCAGTTCATCCAGGATGATCTCGACTACGAAAGCCGCACTCATCACTCCAATCAGGATGTGGTGGAGCGTCTGCAAGCAGCGGATCTCAAGCAGATCTCTACGGTTGAAGCGATCTTCGTCTACAACGCTGCGATGCGCGACCAGATGATGCCGCGTAAGCCGCTTCCCGATCCGGCGGGTGAGGAGAAGAAGCGGGCGCCAATCGAGGGGATTTTCCCGAATGCAGCTGCCGCACCGGCACAGCAAAATCAATAAGGACGCGCGAGATCCAAAGGCCCGAAGGGTTTTCCGGCGGGCCTTCTTATTTGCAGCGACGCGGACCGGGGTTATGGAGGCAGACGGGCTCGGTTCGGGACACCAGTCCGAGGATTCTGCTACACTTATCGGAGCGCATCAAGCGGGAAAACGCACCAGGCCGCGCCCGAGGCTGCGCTCATTCACAAAGAGTTCGGGGAGTGGCTCAGCCTGGTAGAGCACCTGGTTCGGGACCAGGGGGTCGGAGGTTCGAATCCTCTCTCCCCGACCATCAAATCCAAACAACTTAGAGACTTGCTCCTACACCACGGACCATAGCGTCGTGTGGTTTGGCGTGCCCACTAGAGTGTGGCAATTTCCGTGAGTCCGTTCCTCGAGTACCTTACCGGTACAGCGAAGGCTCGAACGGAGGACGGCGAGTCGGATCACATCACGCGAATTTATCGAATCGCCGAGATTAAAGACATCTGAGGTCACTCGGAAAGCGGTGCGGTTGACGGCCTAGTCGGAATTGCACCAATTGTGAGGAAGAGTTGGGGAGCGTCCGCCCACTAGGCTGTAAGCTGACCTAGATTGCGTTGTTAGCGACGGGATCGAGAATGCGCATCAGCGACGACGAACAGAACTACAAAGATCTCGATTGGTACTGCGTGGATAGTGAAGGACGCGTTGGCCACTTTGCATCAGCAGGTTTCAAACAGATACCGCCGTCAGTGGCGGAGTCTGTTGAAGACCTAAGTTGTCTGGATGAATTCTTCTCCGCAATTCCCGCTATTCCTAATGCGCATGATCTCGACGAACACCTCACTCCCGAGTGCCGCACTGAGAGATACCTACACAGTTTCGTGTCAATGGCGGACAGGGGGCTGTTCTCATTTGACATCGAGACATACTCGAAGCCAGAGACCTGCTATTTTCGGGTCGCGATCCCCAAGCATCCGATTTGCTTCGAGGACTTGCCGGAGAGAGTTCGAGAGATATTGGGTCGCACCGCTTTGAAGAGCAGTTCCCTAGAAGAATGCTCGACAATCCCATACTCAGCAACTCTGAAACTTTGAGATTGTTTGGCACAAGACGGAGTTCCGAGCGAATCACCGTCGCAAGTTATTAGAATTTCTCCGATTCATCGCAAAACAACTGCAGATCCTTCGACTCACCACCCCCAAGCGGAAATACGCTTGGGGGCCGTTCGCTCAGGATGACGGCAAGATTTTGGGATCAAAGGACCCTTACTAACGTTGGTGCAGAATCGAGCAAAGGAAGTGCAAGCTGCCACTCGAGCCGGAACCAACACGCCAAATTCGACTTTCGTCGCCGCGATTGGATCGTTCTTATGCCTCCGGATTTTGCGACCGACTGCGCGGATATCGGATTCCTGGAATTGACGTTTTCAGGGCTCTCTGCATCCGAGTAGTTGAAGTGCAATTCAAGCAGGGAGGGGAGATGTGAAACGGAATACGGTTTGGGCGAGCACATTCGGGATGTTGATTTCGATTCCGGCTGTAGTGGCAGCGCAGAATAACGGATCGGCAAGTCAAAGCACGGCAGTGGAAGAGCAGGACAATACCAACACCTGGTCTCCACAATTGGGCGCAAATATCGTGAAGCAGGTGCGGGACAAGCTCACGGGGCTTACGGACTACGGGGTCTTTGATTCGCTACGGTTTGCGTTCAAAGGAAAGACCATAGTGCTGAAGGGGTATGCGTCCAGGCCGGCGCTGAAGTCGGATGCGGAAAGAGCGGTCAAGGGAATCGAGGGCGTTGAAGGCGTGGAGAACCAGATCCAGGTGCTGCCTCCGAGCCCGAATGATGACCGGATCCGGGTATCCCTCTATCGCCGCATCTACTCGCAGCCGACACTGCGCAAGTATACGAGCGCGTCGCCGGGGTTCGGGGAAGGTCCGTCCGTGGCCAGGGCAGCGGGGGGAATCACACAGGACCCTCCGATGGGGTACCACGCGATTCATATTATTGTCGACAACGGCAACGTGATTCTCTCGGGCGTTGTGGACAGCAAGACGGACGCGGATGTCGCCGCCATACAGGCGAATTCTGCCCCCGGCGTTTTCTCTGTAGATAACGACCTGCAGGTTGCCGGGAAGGACGCGAAGTAGCGCAAGAACTATTGGGACGATCTGAAGGCTTTTGTCGATGGATCGATAAAGTATCGGCTAAGGATGAGCCAGTCTGATCCGGGAGCGCGCGTTACTCAGCAGGGGAGTTCGCTCCCCTTGCGGAGGTCCGGATGCCGATGCTCCTGCGCTCCAAGCTGGCTGGGGTTGCCTTGACTCTTGGCGGTCTGATAGCTGCAACCTGCCATGTATTCAGCTTCGAGTCTTCCGCGGAAGTGAGCCAAGCGGCGCTATACGCAAATTATGCGCAGCCGGTCCATCTGGTTCTTTTTGCCGGGCTGGTTCTGGTGTTGCTGGGGTGGTCAGTGCAGCATGCGATGGAAGGTTCTGAGGCAGGAGTGTTGGGGACGGCGGCGTTCATGTGCCTGTTTGTCGGGATAACCTGCGGGGACTTGATTCATTCCATTCTGGAGTTCAGCGCGTTCCCTGTAATTGGGTCGATGGCGCCGTACGCACTGCCAGAAATCGCGGAAGCGACTTATCACTCTTCGGCCGTTGGCAATCTGATTGGGGCCGGACACTGCCTGATGTGCATTGGCAGTGTTGCGACTGCGATATTGATTGGCCGGGGCCGACGAAGAGCGGAGTGGGCGGCGGTGCCGTTGGCGCTATCGGCTTTGCTCTTCGGTGCGGCGTTGGTCCCGCAATTCGCGACCGCAATCTCTCCAGCGTTGATGCCGGTTTTTTATGGCGCCATCTCGCTCTTTGGCGTTTCAGTGCTGTGCACGCGGCGCGCAAAGCCGGAAGGGACACCCAAGGAATCGATGGCAAAAGCGGCTGCGCAATGATGACTACCGGGCGCGAAGGGAGCTCGCATGCTTCGCAATCAAGGAGAGACCGCGAGAGGAAGCATCGGCGGATATCGTCGAGGCCGTTGAATCGATGTTTGCGAAGTTACCTTTCTTCTGGTCGACCTCTGCCCGGGTGAGTTGCGCCTTCAGATGCAGGGGCAGAAAACCGTGGGTGGATGCCAGTTGTAGGGCATTGTCCAACTCCGAGCGCGCGTCGCTCAATTTTCCAGCGGCTGCATCCACCCGTGCTGTTTCGATCAGGAAGCCAGTGCGCACGTAGGGATTCTCGGCTCGTTTTGCGGCGGCACGCATGCCGTCGATGATCTGAAGCGCGTCTTTGGACTTTCCCTGATCGAGCAGGGCGCGCGCAAGGTAGCCGACGGTGGTGATTTCCTGATCGAGAGAATTTGCTCTACGAAAGATCTCGCGAGATAGACGGAGTAGTTTCTCTGCTTCCGCCGGGTGTGCCTCTTCAAGATTGAGCTGAGCCATTGTGGCCTGGCTTTCGCCAACGCCGAGTTGATCCCCAAGGTTTTCCCGCAGTGAGAGCGCTTCCTGGATACGTGCACGCGCTTCCGCGAAGTTGGCTTGCTCAAGGCGGAGTTCGCCAAGGGTATTGGTGCCTTCGGCCAGCACGGCGCGTTCTCCAATTTCTTTTGTGAGAGGTAGCGCTACCTGCAGAAGCTGGTCTGCGCTCTTCAGGTCGCCCTGCTGGAAGCAGACGTGCGCGGTGTTGATGGTAGCCCCCACTTCTCCAGCTTTGTCCGCGATCTGCTGGGAGATGGTGGAGGCCTGCGTATACATCGTGCGAGCTGCGTCGAGGTCTCCGCGAGCCCAGAGGATGTTCGCGATATTGTTCAGCGCCACGGACTCGGCGAGGCGATTGCCAACCTCGCGCATAATGCCCAGGGTCACCTGGTATTGATCGAGTGCCTCGCTATGGCGTCCCTGCCGCTCGAGCGTTGTGGCGATTTGATTGATGGTGGCTCCCTCGCTGTAGCGGTTTCCAATCTGGCGAGCGAGCCTGAGCGAGTTCTGATAGTAGCCGAGGGCAGTCGCCAGATCGCCTTGCATCAGGCGAATGGTTCCGAGATTGCGCAGCATACTGGCCTGCCCGTTTAAGTCTCCGACACTCACGTAGGCTGCCAGAGCAACCTTTGTGAATTTCAGCGAGTCTTCCATATCGCCAAGGTTCAACGCCGCCCATGCACTCGCGTAGTGCGCTCGTGCGGCCAGCATCCGCGATCCACGGTTGGTCGCTTCTTCAGCCGCGCGCGCCGCCAGTTCCCTTTCATGCTTGAACTCAGCCGAGGCTTCGTCAGCAAGAGCTTCGGCGAGATCGATACGAGGATCGTTGCTCGCCGGTGGCCTCAACTTGCGCATGTTGGCAATCGTCCCCATGGCGTCCTTCGTGCGTCCTGCCGATACTTGAACAGCGGTGAGCCGCAAGGAATATTCAAGATTGTCGGGATAGAGGCCGACCAGGGTCCGATAGATATCGATCGCCTTATCCCATTCGTGGGTCGATTCGCGGAAGCGGCCCTCAACCCAAAGCTGTTCGCTTTGCGGGAGGCGTCCGGCGAGCGAAGCGGCAAGACGCGCTTCGGATCGCGACTTCTCATCAAAGCCAAGCTGGCTCCAGGCTTCAGCGAGAGCGGCGTGGATCAAAGGGTGATCCGGCTCGGCGGCGACTGCCTTGAGGAGCATTTCCCGGGCGCCGCTCGGATTGAGTTGACGCAAGCTGGTGAGTCCTTCTGCATATAGCTTTGCCGCGTTTGGATCCTTGGGAATTGTTGCTGCTATTTTGGTGATTTCAGACCCGGCGATGTCGCCCAGGCCGAGTTTCGCGCGAAGGTCAGCGCCCGTCTGCGAGAGAAGCGAGATCAGCTGAGACTCGGTTCCAGTCTCAGGGAGGGATGCCACGATCTCGCCTGTGCGCGCATCCTGAAGCCTTGCGTCGAGCCGGAGCTGGCTCGAGCCCTCTGCGCCTATTTCCAGATATGAGCCGGTAACAACGTAGTCCACACCGAGATTCTTGCGGAGGCGGGCGAGAGTCTGCGCAGAGAATGCGCGGACTTCACTGAGATCAAGATCCTTGCGCGCACGCGCGACATCTTCGCCGGAGACCACGCGCATCCGGCCGCCGGCAGCAAGTTCAGTGGAGAGCATTTCAGAGAATGCGGTCGAGAGCCATTGATGCTCCGGCCGTTCCGTTAGGTTTTCAAATCCGAGTACGGCGATGGAAGAACGCGCCGGGGTGCCCACGCTCACTGGGACGCTGCGAGTGGAGAGAGGAAAAACGCCGCGCTTGAAAAAGTACGCTCCGGCTGCGACAGCTACCACGACGAGAAGCAGCGCGGCGGACATCCACAGCTTTCGGGGTGCCGCAGTGGGTGGGGATTGAGGATCGAGAAGGTGGGGCGAGGAGACGCCCTGCCGGAAATCGCGCAAAGCGGCCGCCAGATCAGCAGCACTCCCGAAACGGTGTTCCCGACTTTTCTCGAGGCACTTGAAGATGATGCGTGCAAGGCCGGGCGGGCAGTCAGGATTGGTGTCGTGAATTGGCGCTGGCGGGCGGTTAAGAATTGCATCGAGGACCAGGACTGGCGTCGTGCCGGGAAATGCCTGCTGCCCTGTGGCCATTTCATAGAGCACCGCGCCCATTGAAAAGAGATCAGAGCGGGCGTCCAGAGATTCGCCGCGGATCTGCTCCGGGGACATATACGAGACCGTGCCTACGATCATGCCCGCAGTCGTCTGGTCCGACGTTGCTTTCGAGTCTTCCGGACTAGGGCCACCGTGCGCAGTCGTGACAATCGAGGTCTGCTTCGCCAATCCAAAATCCAGGATCTTTACATGCTCCTGATCGGTGAGGAAGATGTTTGCGGGCTTCAGATCGCGATGAACGATGCCTTGAGTGTGTGCGGCTGAGAGAGCCGAAAGAACGGGAATCGCGATTTCAAACAGCCGCTCAATGGGGAGAGGCTTTGTCGCGATCTCATCCGCGAGGGTCCGGCCCTTCAGCAGTTCCATGGCGAGGTACGGATGACCTTCGAAATCGTCGACGCCATAGACGGTGCAGATGTTTGGATGGTTCAAAGCAGAGGCTGCACGGGCTTCGCGCTCGAACCTCTCGCGTGCGCGGAAGTCCTGGCGCGTAGCAGCGCTGAGAAACTTGAGCGCGGCCTCGCGTCCCAAGCGCGTATCCTGCGCGCGATAAACCACACCCATGCCGCCGGAGCCGATGCGTTCGAGAACCTTGTAAGGCCCGATCTGCCTGCCAATCCACGAGTCGATAACAGAGCCGGAAGGTGGGAGGTTCGATGGCTGAATTTCATTCTGAGACTGCAGAAAGCCAGCGGCGGCGTCTTCGGCGCTGAGCAACGACTCGACTTCAGCACGCAGGCTCGCGTCGCCCCGGCATTCGGAATCGAGGAAGCTGGACCGCTGGTCAGGCGGGACCATTCTTGCGCCGTCAAAGACGGTGCGAATCTGTCGCCATCTCTCAGGATTCAAGGTTTTGGCCCGCACCCATTTCTCTGAAAAGCCACGCACGCGCCGCCGCCCAGTCCCGTTTCACGGTCGCAGGGGAGATGGCGAGAACATTTGCAGTGTCCTCGATGGAGAGGCCGCTGAAGAAGCGAAGCTCGACGATTCTTCCCTGCTGAGGATCGAGCTTTTCCAGTTTCTGGAGCGCTTCTTCGAGACCAAGCAGGTCGATATTTCGGCCTTGAGCGAGCGCGACGTTCTCGTCCAGTTCCAGTTCCGGCATGCCGGACCCTCGCTTGGCGGCATTGTGACCGCGTGCGTGGTCTGCCAGAATGCGCCGCATCATCTGCGCAGCGATGCCGTAGAAGTGAGCCTTATTCTGCCAGCGGGTCTGATTTTGATCGACGAGGCGAAGATATGCCTCATTCACCAATGCGGCGCTCTGCAGGGTATGATCAGGCCGCTCGCGACGCAGGTAGCTGCCGGCAAGACGCTTCAATTCCTTATACACAAGGGGCATAAGGGCTTCGAGCGCCTCATTGCTGCCCTCCTGCCACTGCTTTAGAAGTTGGGTAACCTGTTGAGGTCCGCCGCTCACCGGAGTATGCCCTTTTGCATGTCTACGAGCAGAAGGTATCTGGTAAGCGCAACCGTGTCAATATTTTCCGATTCGAAATCCATGACACGAGCCGCGACGTGTTCGAATGCGGTTGCGGTATGAAGCGCGATCGTCGTCAGGAATCTGACTCGATGCTAGACTCTAGTCTGTGAGGGGATCATTCCGATTCAAGCGCAATCGACTGGCCGTTCTCGGCCTGCTGTTCTGCGCGTTGGCAGCGCTATTCGCTGTCGAGGCAAAGCTCGCCTGGTACGGTCCCGATCCCGGCCCTGCCACGCAGATCAGCGCATCGAAGCTTCAGTTAACTGAAGCACCGCGCATTCTTGCAGAGGCGATTTCGATTTCGGCTACAGTGTTGTTTGCCGCTTCGATTCTTGCGGTTGCAACGCCGCATGCATTCAGCGCATTCCCGGCACACCGCATCGAAGCGGATTTTGTGCGACACGTTTTCTTCGGGTTCTCGCCTCAGGTCTTCTTCCGACCGCCTCCCACCCTCTAGTTCCCCGCTTCGTATCACCGGTTCAACAGCGTAGGTAATTCTGCATCTTCGGCAGACTCGTCCCGCAGCCGGTGATTTCCGCAGCGCCATCTGACACAACCCGACGGATCGGATACCGGATGTGCTGCGACTAGCTCATTGCCGAAGATGAAAGTGGAGCAAGTACTCAAATGCATTTCAATTTTGCTCGGCCGACGATTCACGTCTGTGCCGGATGCGCCGCTGTCTTTATTGCCTTAACCATCACCGGCTGCCAGTCGCGAGAGGAGGTCCGGGAGGATGCCCGGGCGGCATCGCTGCCAAGTGCGCGCGTGGCGGCTGCTCAACGCGGGAATATCGATCACGTGTTGTCTCTTGCGGGGCAGTTTCAGCCTTACCAGGTGGTGGATGTTCACCCGAAGGTCTCCGGCTACATGCGAAACATCAACGTTGATATTGGCGACATCGTGAGGGAGGGACAGACGCTGGCAACGATCGAAGTCCCCGAGCTGAAAGCTCAGCTGCAACAGACAGTCTTCCAGGTGGATCAGAGCAAGCAGGAGATTGCGCGAGCACAGCACGAGATCAGTCGCGCAGAAGCGCAGCACCAGGCGCTGCACGGCGAGTACGAACGCCTGCAACAGGCGTCGCAGGGCCACCCGGGATTGATCGCACAGCAGGAACTCGACAACTCGCGCGCAGGCGACCTTTCTTCAGAGGCGCAGGTGGATTCCGCGCGAGCGGCTCTTGCGGCAGCACAGCAGCATCTGGGAGCAGCACAGTCCGAGAGCCAACGTGTGGAAGCTCTGCATAACTACACGCATGTCGTCGCGCCGATCTCGGGAGTCGTGGTTTGGAGATATGCGGATACGGGTGCCCTGATCCAGGGTGGAAGCAATTCGAACACGCAGGATCTGCCAATCGTGCGGCTGTCACAGAGCACGCTTCTGCGTCTTCGGCTTCCCGTGCCCGAGGCTGATGTTCGCTACGTTCATGAGGGTGATCGGATCAACGTGCGCGTCGACGCAGTAAACCGGTCGTTCACCGGTGAGGTTGTTCGTTTTACGCGCGAGATAAGCGCTGAGACGCGAACGATGGAGACGGAGGTCGACGTTCAGAACAAGGATCTTGCCATCTCCGCCGGCATGTATGCCAACGCCATGCTGCGGCTCGCGAGCGCGGAGAATGTGGTCACGATTCCGGTGGAGGCGGTGGTAATTCGAGGAAACGATCACGTGGTCTACGTGCTGGACGAGAGCGGCACTGTTCACGTCCGCCGTGTCGATGTTGGCATGGAGGGAAACAAGCTGGCGGAGATAAGGAGCGGTCTGAAGCCGGGCGAGCGGGTCATCGTTGGCGGACAGGATCATTATCGAGAAGGGCAAGCCGTTGCTGCGGTGGCAGCGCAGGCGCCCGCATCCGAGACACGACAAGAGACCGGCGGCACCATCGATTTGAACGCGGATGCACTAGCTGACGAGTCTACTGGGACTGAGGCTCCGGTTAAAAGCGGGGCTCCTGATAACAAGAAACCTCGCGGGAATCGCGCTGACGGAGGTGCCCGCTAATGCCGAAGTTTGCGCTGAACTATCCATTCTTCATCCTGATGCTTTGCCTTGTGGTGGCGCTGGTCGGCACGTTCACAATAGCAAACATGCCGGTCGACTTATTTCCGCAGATCGATATGCCCGTAGTTGTTGTAGCGACGTTCTACAACGGCATGCCTCCGCAACAGATCGAGTCGGACATTACGAATACGTTCGAGCGATTTTTTACCCTGGCGGCGAATGTCGACCACAGCGAGTCACGCTCGCTCACTGGAGTGAGTCTGATCAAGATTTATTTCAAAGCAGGCACGGATCCGAATGTTGCGGTGAGCAACATCGCCAATCTTGCCATGGCCGATCTGCGCAGACTGCCTCCAGGTACGTTGCCTCCGGTCGTTCTGGGAATGGATGCCTCGTCGCAGCCGGTCTGCCTCGTGACTTTGAAGGGGCAGGGCCTGAATGAAACCAGTTTGAAAGATCTCGCACAGTTCCAGGTGCGCAACCAGATTTCCAGCGTGCAGGGCGCATCGGTTCCGCAGCCTTACGGCGGCACTTACCGGCAGATACAAATCTACGTGGATCCGCTGAAGCTGGAAGCGCACAACCTGTCGTTGAATGACGTAGTGCAGTCAGTTAACAGTTCTAACCTTATTCTGCCGGCAGGGGACGTGCGTATTGGCTCGCGCGACTTCAATATCTACGCTAATTCGCAGTTTCCCGATGCGCAGTCGATGAATTCGATGCCGCTGAAGACGGTCGGGAACTCTTCGGTTCTGGTGGGCGACATTGGAAAGGCGGTTGATTCGGGAGCAGTACAGTACAACATCGTGCGCATCGACGGGCAGCGATCAGTATATGTTCCCATCTTCAAGCAGGGCGGCAATTCGAATACGATCACTATCGTCAACGGCATCAAGGCTGCGGTCAGGAAACTCGTTGACATTCCGGAATCGTTGAAGACCGATGTTGTGTTCGATCAATCGATCTTCGTGAAGCTCGCCATCAGCAATGTGGTGCGGGAAGCGGGCATCGGGCTGGTGCTGACGGGCATGATGATCCTGATTTTCTTGGGCAGCCCGCGAGCTACGGTGGCAGTCCTGCTGGCGGTTCCGCTGTCGATGATCGTTTGTCTTACGGTGAGCAACTACATGGGCGGATCCATCAACACCATGATTCTTGGCGGGCTGGCCCTGGTGTTTTCGCGACTGATCGATAACGGCGTGATCGTGCTGGAGAACATCTTCCGACATATGGAGGAGGGCGAGATCGCTTACGTAGCGGCGGAGAAAGGTGGGCAGGAAGTATCGATGGCAGTGCTCGCGGCTACGTTCACGACGTCGATCGTTTTCTTTCCCGTGACGTTCTTTCATGGAGTAAGCAAGTACATCTTCACTCCTCTGGCGCTTGGCGTAGTGCTCTCGATCTTTGCTTCCTACTTCTTTGCGATGACGGTTGTGCCGCTGTACTGCGCCAAATTTATCAATGTGCATGACGAGGAGGGCGACCACAAGAACAAGAAGACCGGTCTGTTCGCCCGATTTGATCGATGGTTCAACAGGAAATTTCAACGACTGCTCGATTGGTACGAGGTCAAGGCTTACGGAGCGATGAGACGTCCAATGCTGACGGCAGGCGTAATCCTGGGCGCGGTCGTTCTGATTCTTCTCGTAGGCCTGCCGTTTTTAGGGCGAGCCTACTTCCCTCGCACCGACCCCGGTCAATTCATCATCAACTTGCGAATGCCTTCGGGCACGCGGCTGGAAGTGAGCAATGATTACGTGCGGAAGGTTGAGCAGATTATCCGCGAGACGGTTCCGGACGCCGACCGGGACATGATCGTGTCGAATATCGGCGTTTATCCCGATCTGTCGGCGATCTACACCAGCAACGCGAGTATGGACACTGCCTTTGTGCAGACCAGCTTGAAGCAGGAGCATGCGATCGGCAGTTACGAATATATGAGACGCGTGCAACGCAAAGTTGCAGAGCAGATGCCTGAGCTCTCTGCTTACTACCAGGCCGGCGGCCTGGTGGACGCGGTGATCAATCAGGGCCTGCCGGCTCCGATCGACATTCAGATCAAATCGCAGAACATGGACAAGTCGTACGAGCTTGCGAATGATCTGGCCGCAAAGATCCAGACGATGCCAAATGTGCGCAATGTCTATATTCCGCAGAGTCTTGACTATCCGGGGCTGGAGCTCAATATCGATCGCGAGCGCGCCAGCCAGCTGGGGCTTACCGCCAGGGATGTCGTGGACGATGTCATCACAGCGCTTACCTCGAGCGGCATGGTGGCGCCGAGCTACTGGATCGATCCCCGCAGCGGCAACAATTACCTGGTGACCGTGCAATACGCTAATCAGTTCATCAACCACATGACGATGCAGGATCTCGAGAGCATTCCACTGCACGGGAAGAGGCCGCCCGGCTTTTCGCCGCTGGAGCCTGCGCACGAGGCCGCCCTGAGGACTGCGTCGATGGAAGGCGGGTCAAGCGGAGTCGTAACGCTGGGGTCAGTGGCCCAGATACGGCGGATCAACACACCTACGGAGGTCGATCACAATCAGATTCGCCGGGTGATCGACGTGTACGTCTCGCCCAAGTCGGAGGCGCTGCAGAGCATAGGACGGCAGATCAACGATCTGCTCGCGCACACGCAGCATGAAAAGAACACGGTGATCGCGGTGCGCGGCGCGGTGGTGAGCATGAACGAATCGTTCACTGACTTCGGGCTCGGACTGATCATCGCAATCGTGCTTGTCTACTTGATCCTGATGGCGCAGTTCACATCATTCGTCGATCCTTTCATTATCCTCATGGCCATTCCGCCTGGACTTGCAGGAGTGGTGCTTCTGCTCATACTCACGGGAAGCACGCTGAACATCATGTCTCTGATGGGCGTGATCATGATGACAGGCATCGTGGTTTCGAACTCGATCTTGATTGTGGAGTTCTCGAATGTGTTGCGGAAGCAGGGGCTTTCGCTGCTCGAGGCGACGGTTCGGTCGTGCAAGGTTCGGTTGCGGCCAATCCTGATGACTTCGCTTGCGACACTACTGGGGATGATTCCAATGGCGCTTGGACTTGAGGCGGGAAGCGAGCAGTACGCTCCGCTTGCCCGCGCGATCATCGGTGGGCTTGCACTGTCTGTTGTCGTGACGATGTTTCTCGTCCCGGCGGTCTATTTGGCAGTTCACGGTCGAGGGCATAAGGGCGAGCAGGGCATAGAGGGAGGACTGGCATGATCGACTGTCTCCTTCTTGCAGGTTCTTTTCTGGTTAGATCAATTGGGTCCGGTCAGGAGAGGGCGCCTCTTCCTGATGCACCCTCCGCAGCGCATGTGAGCTCTCTTTTGGCTCAGGACAATTCTGCCGCAAGTGTGCAGGGCGCCAGCGGAAAGACGAACAGGCCAGCTGAGTTGCCAAGCGGCCCGCGATTGACGCTTGCTGAGGCGGAGAAGCTTGCCGTGGCGAACAACCCGGGAATCAGCATCGCCCGCCTGCTCCAGCTTGCCGCAGCACAGGTGGTGCGGGAGACGCGTGCGAACGAGCTACCCAACGCCGAAGCTAACCTCACCGCTGTGGGCGCACACGACAACAGCCGCATAACGGCAGGAGCACTGAACAACCCAATCGTCTACGACCGGGCGGCAGCGGGGCTCACTGTGCGGCAACTGATCACAGATTTCGGCCGATCGCGCGATCTGGTCAAGAGCTCTCAATTGCAGGCGCGCGCCGAAGTCGAAAAACAACGTGCCTCGATTGACGAGATCACTCTCGCGGTCGATCAGGCGTTCTATCAGGCGCTGACAGCGCAGCAGGTTCTGAAGGTGGCTCAACAGACGGTGCGAGCCCGGCAGGTTACCGGCCAGCAGATTGGCGCACTGACGCAGCAGAAACTTCGCTCGACTCTCGACCTGAGCCTGGCTGATGTGCAGATCTCGCAGGCGCAGCTTCTCGTTCTCGACGCTCAGAATTCCGCGCAGGGCGCGATGGCGCAACTCAATGCCCTGCTGGGCTCGACGGGCTTCACGGACTACAAGCTGGCTGATGAGACTCCGGAAAGCCCGCAGCCAGCCCCTTTGAACGCGAAAGACCTGGTGAAGCTTGCGCTCAATTCCCGTCCGGATCTTATCGCTCTGAACGATCAGGCACTCGGTGCAAAGCAGTTTGCCTCAGCGGAGCGCGATCTCAACAGACCCACGATCTCTGCCCTTGCAACGGGAGGCGGAACGCCTGTGCGCGCCGACGAGATTCAGTCCTCGTGGTACGGCGCGGCAGGAGCCAACATCGCGATTCCATTGTTCAATGGGTTCGAGTACTCGGCTCGGGCGAAGGAGGCGTCGCTGCGAGCTCAGGCAGCAAGTGAGCGAGTTCGCGATCTTCAGGACACGATAGCGCGCGATGTGAGGAAGGCTGTGCTCGATGCGCAAACAGCCTTCCAGCGCATCTCCGTATCGAAACAGCTATTGGATCAAGCGAACACAGCACTAGTGCTGGCGCAGGCTCGCTATCAGGTGGGTCTCAGTGGCATAGCAGATCTTACGCAAGCGCAGCTCGCGCAGACGCAAGCGGAGATTGGCTATACCAATGCACGCTACAGCTATCAAGCGGCGCTGGCAAGCTTGCGATTCGAGACGGGACAGTGATTTTCGGAACTGCTTCTGGCCGGCCGATTGCGGAGATTCTGATTGCGCAGGCGAAGGGCGGAATGTTGTCAGCGACTAATCAGGTCGACGCGTCAGTTGATCCAGCGCCTGTATCCAGACTGGCTGGGTCGTGTTTGCCCCGCGAAGGATGCGTTCAATCTTGATGCGATTGGCACGCTGCACGAGAATGCACGGAAGGTTTGCGGCGAATCCATACAGGGTCATCACGACACAGGCCCACGGAGGATTCCAGAGGTAGAACACTGGAGTGCAGAGAAGCATGCACCAGTGCGCTATTTCGGCGCGGCGGGTTTCGATGGCGAAGCTGGCAAGGTCGGCAAGTCGGCGGCTGGCAAGCTTCTTCGATCTCCCACCGAGCAAGGACGCGCCGTCAGGCAGCAGGCCTTTCCAGTGCTGGACGAAGAAAAAATGCCGGTAGAGAAGGCCGCGTTGCTCGAGCGGGCGTGTGCGAGTGATCCAGGTATCGTCCGCGAAAGATGAGTCGGGGATAAGCAGAAAGAGACGGGAGAGCGCGAGTTGAATGAATGGCCAGCCGAGGACATTCAGCGTGATGACGAGAAGTTTCATACGCGGCGTCCGCGCCACGAGACTTGGCGGTGCAAGGCACGATTCAGAAGTGAACTGCTGAACAGTCCGAAAAAGAAGACCAGGGAAGCTGGATACAGCAGCGCGGTGATGAAACTGTACTTTCCGACCTGCCGTGCAAACGAAAAGACTTGAACAACGGCTGAGAGGTAGAGAAGCGCCGCGAGGGCGCACAACGGCCATGGAGCGAAGCACAGAAGAAGAAAGACTGTGCAAAGGGCTGAGAGCCACACGATGGAAATCGCGAGTACGGCGGGGCCACTTGCTGCCGCTCCGTCGGCGAAGGCTTTCTTCCAGCTCTCGCACAATTGAGCGAAGCCTTCGGGGAACATGCGCACATGGATCGTTTCGCGGCCACCGAAGCAGACGCACCGGCCTGCGATCGCATCAATGCGTTCGGCCATAGCGAGATTTTCAAGAATGCGACTGCGGACGGCTCTGTGTCCACCGCTGGCCACATAAAGCTCGCGGGAGATAAGGAGATTTTGTCCGAAGAGCTTTGGTTTGCCGATTGCCCCGAAACCGCCGGCTCCGAATGCCATGAGCAGGTTGAAAAAGATGGATAACTGCTCATACGGCGCCTTCATCAAGTGAAATGGCAGCCAGGAGAGAGCGACTCGCTGACCAGAGAATTTCTCCCACGCAGAGAGGAGGCGATGCAGGCCTTCGGGCGCAAGCCATGTGTCGGCGTCGAGAAACAGAAACAATTCACCTTGCGCGATTTCCGCTCCCTGAGTGCAGGCCCAGGTCTTGCCGGTCCAGCCGGCGGGAAGAGATGCCCCTTGCAGGACTGTTGCGCCCGCTTGTGCGGCAACTTCGGAAGTGGCGTCGGTTGAACCGTCGTCGACAACGATGACATCCAACTCCGCACAATCCGCAGCCTGAAGGGACGCGATGAGGCGAGGAAGGTTCTTCGCTTCGTTGCGAGCGGGAATGATGACTGAGATGCGATGGCGGCGCGTAAGGGGACTGACTGAAGCAAAGGGAACAGAACGCAGCAGGAGAGCTCCGGCCGCAAGCCCGAGCACGCAGAGGACGAGGACCGCTATGAACACCGCCTGCCTTCCTCTCGCAGAATCATTCGGGCAACATGCTGCCCGCTGAGGGAGACCATGGGCATCCCGCCGCCCGGGTTAACGCTGCCACCTACGAAGAAGAGGTTTGTGCAATCGCTGCTGCGCTTGGGCGCCTTGAACGCGAAGTTCTTGCGGCGATCGCACACGACGCCATAGATCGAGCCACGATTTGAGTTGTAGCGCTTCTGAATGTCGAAGGGCGTCCAGAAGTCTTCGACGATGATGTGTTTGCGCAGGTCGGTGAGCCCCATGCGCTCCAGCTTGGTGAAACAGAGTTCTTTGAGGGCCACGCAGTCTTCGTAGGTATACGGATTTTTGTCGTTGATATAGGGGATGTGGGGCAGGATCTTGATGTTGTCGCAGCCGGGAGGCGCCTGAGAGGGATCGGTGCGGGTC
>Ga0207695_10000138_pt1 | contig 217045 bp, 187 predicted proteins | sample KBSC54metaG_FD_184354 | JGI IMG/M metagenome (GOLD analysis project Ga0207695, IMG submission 184354) | Corn rhizosphere microbial communities from Kellogg Biological Station, Michigan, USA - KBS C5-4 metaG (SPAdes) (version 2) | ecosystem: Host-associated > Plants > Roots > Rhizosphere >...
CAGCCCCTCAACCGGCTCAGCGCCTAACCTAACGTCCAGTCTCGTGTTCTAGCTCAATGGCTCAGGATGCTGTTCGGACTCTACGGTTAGGCAGAGACGGAAGGGGCGCCATCTACATTGCGGCGTCGAGCGCCTAGCCTGCGAACGCACTCACCCTCCGTCCCCCCAAGCGTCCAAGGGGTTCTGCCACAAACAGATTGATACACGAGCCTGCGAACGGCTGCATGTGCCGCTCGCGGGACCGCGTAACGCCAACCGCCAACACTCCGCAAACACTCCAAAAAACCCCGCCTTTCCCAAAAACGACATTTTTTGACCGACGCCTCGCCGTCGCCCCGCGAAGGCGAATGGCGGCGCGTCAAAAAATGTCAAAAAATAAAATCCAGGGAGGGGGCCGAGGATGACGGTGGGTGCATTCCCCACCGTCATCCTCGGCCCCCTCAACCGCCGGTAAACCGACAAACCTCGCACTGGTATGATCAACGCCAGCCAATGAGCATTACGATCAAGGTTGGGACCAAGACCTTTACCCTCGACGAAGCCAAGGCTCGCGAGGCCCTCGCCGCCAAGCAAGTCATCAACGGCCGCGAGACGATGACCTTCAATCTCCTCCCGCTCAAATACAACTGGGCATACGAGCTGTACCGGAAGATGAAGGCGAACCACTGGGAGCCGGAAGATATCCCGATGGGCAAGGACATCGAGCAGTGGCGAAGCGATAAAGCACTGACCGATGTCGACCGCTGGATCATCCGGATGGCGATCGGCTACTTCTCCGCCGCCGAAGGGATCGTGGGCGATAACGTGCTGCATGTGGTCCGCGAGAGCGTCACCGCCGCCGAACTCAAACTCGTCCTCGGCCGGCATGCCCATGAGGAGAACATCCACGCGGATTCCCTGCTCTACATGATCTCGTCGCTCGGGATCAATCCGCACGAGTGCGAGGCGATGTTCGAAGACATCCCCACCATCCGGGCGAAGAACGCATTCGTCACCAACATCAGCCAGGGGATGCGCCGCGAGCTCGACCTGACCCAAATCCCGGACAAGCAGCAGTTGGCCAAGGACATCTTCGTGTTCGGGCAGTGCATGGAGGGGACGCAGTTTTACGGGCTCTTCGGCATGGTGCTCTCTCTTTACCGGCAAGGCAAGTTCCCCGGCATTGGGCAGATGTTCCGCTACACGCTTCGCGACGAGAGCAACCACATCGAGTTGTTCCGCCACCTCTTCACGGCTCTGGTCGAAGAAAACCGCGATATCTGGACTACCACTTTCAAGGCTGCACTGACCGACCTCATGAAGGAAGCCGTCCGTCTCGAGAAAGACTTCATACGCGACTGCCTCCCCGTGGGTGGCGTCGGACTGAGCGTAGACGAGTTCTGCACCTACATCGACTTCATCGCGGATCGGCGGTTGGAGAGCGTGGGGCTGGCCCCGTTGCATCCGGGCATCGAGAATCCGCTGCCTTGGCTCGCCGAACTAATGGACATTCGCAAGGAGCAAAACTTCTTCGAAGGCCGGGTCACCGAGTACCAGAAGGCGTCTTCGTTAGGCACGGTCAGCGACGACGATCTGTAGCGGCTATACTCCCGCTCTGTAGACGGAGGCCCGGAGTCGTATCGGGCTGAGAATAGGGGGAAGTCCGGTGAAATTCCGGCGCTGTACCGCAACGGTCAAAGTCCGTATGCCCGCTTCGTCGGAATGCTTGGCGATGCCCACGGACTATGGGCGGGTTGGGAGGCGAAGCCCTTTGGGCCCTCGTCCCGTTTGAGCATGGCCGGCGCTCAGCGCGTTGGTTTTGGGTTTCCCGCAAAAACCCAACCATGTTTAGCACCACCATCCCTGGTTACCCCCGCGTCGGCCCGCGTCGCGCCTACAAGTCACTGCTCGAAAAGTTTTGGAACGGCACGCTTTCTGTTGTCGAGTTTGATGCCGGTGTCGATACGCTTCGCCGCGAGCGGCTGCTTGCCCAATCTGGACTCGATTTCGTCCCTTGCGGCGACTTCAGCCTTTACGACCATGTCTTGGACACCGCGCTCACCTTCGGGTGTCTACCCGCGCGCTTCGCGCATCTGGCCGGTCATGACGCGTACTTCGCCGCGGCGCGGGGCCGGGACGGCCTTCGTCCGCAAGAGGTGACAAAGTGGTTCGACACGAACTACCACTACCTGGTGCCAGAGCTACCCGACCAGTTTTCCTTGGCGGAGAACCGGCCACTGGAGGCCTATCGGCACGCTCTCTCCGTTGTCGGCGATCGGGCTCGGCCGGTGCTGCTTGGTCCCTTTACGTTCCTTTGGCTGGCCCGCCTGCGGGGAGAGGAACTCGCGGCACGTTTGGCGGAGATCGTGCCTCTGTATGCCGAGATGCTGGATACTCTTCGTCAGGCCGGGGCAGGTGTGGTCTCGATGGATGAATCGGCTTTGTCCGGCGACATCTCTTCTTTTGAGCTGGAGGCGTTCGTGGACGCTTACCGGACGCTCGGCCCAGGCGTCGTGGTATCCGTCGCGTACGGGGATGTGGCGCCTTACTGGCCTTCGCTAAAGGATCTGCCGGTGGCCGGTTTTGGTCTGGATTTCGTCCGAGGACGCGAGGGAAATCTTCAGGCGCTTCACGACCACGGCTATCCAGCGGACAAGACATTGGTTGCTGGAGTCGTCGATGGCCGCAACGTTTGGCGTACGGATCTGGACGATGCACTGACCCTCGTCCAAGCGCTGACTAAGTTTGCTCCGCCCGAGCAGTTGGTACTGAGCGCTTCCTGTTCCCTGCTTCACCTGCCCGAGACGGTGGCGGTCGAGCACGAGCTGCCGGAAGAAATCCGCGACGGACTTTGCTTCGCCCAGGAGCGTCTCGGGGAGCTCAATCTTATCGCCCGCGCCGCGCGCGGAGATCAGTCGATTGCGACCGAGTGGACCGCAGCCCATGAAGCTCTCACACGATGGCGGACTGATAGCACTCGTTTACGACCGAATGTTCAAGCCCGAGTTGCCGGTCTCACGGAGGCGGACGCGACCCGGATTCCCTATGCCGAACGGAAGCTCCTCCAAGCCGAGCGGTTGAAGCTTCCCCTTTTGCCCTCCACCACAATCGGCTCCTTCCCCCAAACGTCGGATCTCCGCAAAGCGCGCGCCAACCGCAAGCAAGACGAAGCGGGCTATCAAGATGTTATTAGGCAAGAAATCGAGCGCGTGGTGCGCTTGCAGGAAGATATCGGCCTCGATGTTCTCGTCCACGGCGAGCCCGAGCGGAACGACATGGTCCAGTTCTTCGGGGATCAGATGCGTGGATTCGCGACCACCACGGAAGGGTGGGTCCAGAGCTACGGAAGCCGGTGCGTCCGCCCCCCACTGCTCTACGGCGACATTGAAAGAGCCGGACCGATGACCGTAAGCGAGGTTGCTTACGCCCAATCCCTGACCAAGAAACCGATGAAGGGAATGCTCACCGGCCCCATCACGATCCTCCAATGGAGTTTCGTGCGCGAGGACGTGCCGCGCTCAGAAGTCGCAAACCAAATCGCCCTCGCTATCAGGGATGAAGCGGAAGACCTTGAAAAAGCCGGCATCGCAATCGTCCAGATCGACGAGGCCGCCTACCGAGAAGGGTTGCCCCTAAGACGAAGCGATTGGCCCCACTACATCGCCTGGGCCGTGCGCGCGTTTCGCATCGCCTCTTCCGGAGTCAAGCCCGAAACGCAGGTCCACACCCACATGTGTTATTCGGAGTTCGGCGACATGATCGAGGCGATCGCGGCAATGGACGCCGACGTGATATCAATCGAAGATGCCCGGAGCGAGGGCGCCCTACTCGGGGTTCTCGGCGAGTTCGAGTACAAGCAAGGCATCGGTCCGGGCGTGTACGACATCCACAGTCCGAACGTCCCCACTGTCGAGTTCGTGACGTCGCGCTTGCGCGCTAGCCTGACCGTTCTCGACCGAGATCAGCTCTGGGTGAACCCTGATTGCGGCCTGAAAACACGCCGCTACGAGGACGTTATCCCCTCCCTACGCAACATGGTCGCGGCCGCGAAGAAGGTGCGAAGCGAACTCTGACCGGCGGTGAAGTAATTGACAAAAAGGCCTGCGGCCTTTCGCGGGCCCGCCTCGTATACTCCTTGTACAACGAAACCGAAGGGCGAAAGTCCTTCGGGGATCGGGGGAAGTCCGGTGAAATTCCGGCACTGTGCCGCAACGGTGAAAGTCCGATTGCCCGCTTAATCGGATAAGCCTCGACGCCCTCACGGACCATGGGGAGCGTTTTCTGGCCCCGTCACGCGTGCTCGGCGCTCCTCCCAGTTGGCGTGACTTCGGACGCAAATCATGACCACCGCCACTTTGCCCAATCTCTTCTCGTTCGAGGACGATGCGTTTGCCGAGACAACCGTCGTCACTCCCGCCGCCCCGCCCACCCTGCGGCTGATCCGGCGCAACGGCCACATCGTGCCGTGGGATACGAACAAGATCGAGATCGCGGTGCGGAAGGCATTCCTGGCGGTGGGTAAGGATTCCGACGCCGCCGGCAAGGTGGCCGCCAAGGTGGCGGCGCGGGCCGCGGGCATGGACGACGTCTACGTAAACATCGAGGTTGTCCAGGACATCGTCCAGGAAGAACTGATGCGAAGCGGCCACTTTAAGGTCGCCGAGGCGTACATCGTCTACCGCGCCCGCCGGGCGTTTTCTCGCGAGCATGAGGCGGAGACGCAGGTCGCGGAGTCGACCGACTTCACCCTGATCGACACCATCGATACCGACGGCTCCTCCATCCTCTGGGACGGTTCCGATCTACGCCATCGCATCGAATACGCGTCGATCGGCCTCGATCTCGGGATGACCTCGATGGAGTTAGAAGCGGAGTTGCGCCGCTCGCTGACGGGAAGCGTGACGACTAAGGATATTCAGCGCGTGGTGGTCCTGAACTCCAAGTCGCTCATGGAGCGCGACTCGGGCTTCGCCTTCTTCGCGGGCCGAATCCTGCTGACCTACATTTACGAGGAGTGCCTCGGCTGGGACATCGTCCGCGACGGCATTGGCAAGCTGAAGCAGTTCCACGCGAACGGCTTCGCGGATGCTTTGCGGCATGCGGTTGAGATCGGGCGTTTGTCTGCGGACCTTCTCGGCTACGATCTTGATCGCCTCGGCCGCGCCCTGGACCCTACCGCCGACCTTAATTTCGACTTCCTCGGTATTCAAACCCTCTACGACCGGTATCTACTTAGCGATAAGACGCAAGGCCAAACCCGCCGAATCGAGACGCCGCAAATCTTCTGGCTTCGCGTCGCGATGGGTCTCTTCAAGAGCGAGCCCGGTGATCGAGAGGCCCGCGTCATTGAGCTTTACAGCATCTACAAGACGCGACGGTTCTGCTCGTCTACACCGACCCTGTTTAACTCGGGGACGCTGCGATCGCAGTTGTCATCGTGCTACCTCTACAAGATCGACGACTCGCTGGAGTCGATCGTGACCCGCGGAATCGCGGAGAATGCGATGCTCTCAAAGTGGGCGGGCGGCCTCGGCGGCTCGTGGACGGCGGTTCGCGGAACCGGGGGCCACATCCAAGGCACGAACGGCGAGAGCCAGGGCGTGGTGCCCTTCCTCAAGATGCACAACGACCAGTTGGTCGCCGTGAATCAGGGCGGCAAGCGGGCCGGCTCCGGTTGCGCCTACCTTGAGACCTGGCACAACGACATCCTCGAATTCCTTGAGTTGCGCAAGAACACCGGCGACGACCGGCGGCGCACCCACGACATGAACACGGCGAACTGGATTCCCGACCTGTTCATGAAGCGGATGGAAGCCCGCTCCCACTGGACCCTCTTCCACAGCAACGAGACGCCGGATCTTCACGAGCTCTACGGCAAAGCGTTTGAAGTTAAGTACGAGGAGTACGAAGCCCGCGCCGAGAAGGGCGAGATCTATGGCAAGCGGATGGAGGCGATCGAACTCTGGAAGCGGATGCTCCAAACCATCTTCGAGACCGGCCACCCTTGGATGACGTTCAAGGATCCGTGCAATCTCCGTAGCCCGCAAGACCATGTCGGCGTCATCCACAGCAGCAATCTCTGCACCGAGATCACGCTCAACACGAGCGCAGAGGAGACCGCGGTCTGCAACCTCGGCTCGATCGTGCTGGACGAGCACCTAACGAAAACGAACGAGCTCGACCTTGAGAAACTTCGCGAGACAATCCGGATCGCCGTGCGGGCCCTCGACAACGTGATCGACATCAACTTCTATCCGACCGAGCCGGCGCGCACGAGCAATCTGCGGCACCGCCCAATCGGGCTCGGCGTGATGGGCTTGCAGTACGCCCTGTATCGAAAGGGGTTCGCTTTTGGCAGTCCCGAAGCCATCGAATTCAACGACGAAGCCATGGAGGCGATCGCTTACTACGCCTACGAAGCCAGCAGCGACCTGGCCCTGGAGCGCGGCAAATACTCGACCTACGCCGGTTCCAAGTGGGACCGCGGCCTGCTACCCCAGGACACGATCGACATTCTGGAGCAGGAGCGAGGTGAGACGGTCGCCGTTCCGCGTGGCGGACGAATGGACTGGACTTCCCTCCGCGCCAAGATCGCGAAGCAAGGCATGCGCAACTCGAACGTCCTCGCCATCGCGCCGACGGCGACGATCGCGAACATCATGGGCACCTCGCCGTGTATCGAGCCGGTCTACAAGAACCTATTCGTGAAGAGCAATCTCTCCGGTGACTTCGTGGTTCTAAACCCCTTCATGGTCGACGACCTGAAGGCAATTGGCCTCTGGACGAAGGACATCCGCGATCAGATCAAGTATTTCGACGGTGAGTTGGCGGAGGTCGAGGAGATTCCCGCGGAGTTGAAGGCTCGATACCTGACCGCCTTCCATGTGCCCTACGAGGCGCTGGTGGATGCGGCAGCGCGACGGCAGAAATGGATTGACCAATCCCAGTCGTTGAATCTCTTCCTCGGCGCTCCGGACATGAAGACCCTGTCGCACATGTACCGCTACGCTTGGCGAGCCGGACTTAAGACGACGTACTACCTCCGGACCTTGGGTGCCTCGAACATCGAAAAGGCCACGGTAAGCCTGAAGAAGAAGACGTTCACCGAAGCCGAGAAGGCCGCTTGCAGCATCGAGGCGATGCGAAACGGCGAAGAGTGCGAAGCCTGCCAGTAACTTTCGGGTCGTTCAATTAATTCTGAAACTTGTGATATCATCGTGACATGAGAGTCGCGATCACAGGCGGAACGGGATTTGTGGGCCGAAACTTAGCGCGTTCCTTGACCTCGGCGGGCCACGAGGTCGTATTGATCTCGCGTGGGGTGGATCAACGCGATCTGTCGGTTAGGGATTTGCCCGGAGCGCGGTTTGAGGCAATCGGGACGGATAACGTCGATCGCTTGGTGGAGGCGTTTGCCGGCTGCGAAGCCGTGGCTCACCTTGGCGGGATCAACCGCGAACTTGGGCGACAAACCTATGCCGCCGTTCACGTTCAAGGGACAGAGAATGTGGTGGAAGCGGCGGAACGTGCCGGCGTGCGGAAGATTCTATTGCTCAGCTTCCTACGGGCTCGTCCCAATTGCGGGTCGAAGTATCACGAGTCGAAATGGGCGGCGGAAGAGATCGTGCGGCGCTCATCCCTGGACTTCACGATATTTAAAGCCGGGGTCATTTATGGGCGGGGCGACCATATGCTTGACCACATCTCCCATGCGCTGCACACCTTCCCCGTATTCCTCCTCGTCGGTTTCCGACCCAAGGCGATGCGTCCACTCGCGGTAGAAGATTTGGTGCAGACGATGTCGGCGGCGATTCTCGATGGTCGCCTCGCTCGGGCGACGGTCCCGATCACGGGGCCTGAGGAGATGGACTTGAGGGAACTGGCCGTAAGAATCGGTCGGGTTTGCGGGAAAGAGCGATTCATCTTCCCTGCTCCGGTTTGGCTTCATTACGCCATGGCTTGGTTTTTCGAGCGTGTCATGACCGTGCCCTTGACCGCCTTCGCACAGGTCCGAATTCTCTCTGAGAGCCTTGTCGAGCCCTTGTTGGCCCCTGATGATTTGCCAGATGACCTCCGGCCGCGAACGGCATTTACCGACGCGCAGATTCGGAAGGGTCTTCCCGAGCCGGGGCGGTTCGGACTGAAGGACTGCTTGCACCGATCGGCGATACGAGCATAATCCTTCGGCATGGACGGAGCCGAGGACAAGCGATGCAAGAATTGTGGCTCCGTCGCGGTGTCCAAGTTTTGCCCGGAGTGCGGCCAAAGCACGGTCGTGGCGATTCCGAGTCTGTTAGGCCTAACCCAAGAGGTCTTCGCGGCGGTTCTATCCTACGATTCCAGATTCCTGCGGACGTTGCGGGTCCTCGTCTTTCAACCAGGACAGCTAACGGCCGACTATCTAGATGGGGTTCGGGCACGCTATATCCCTCCGTTCCAGCTTTTCGTATGGCTCGAAGCGGCGACCTTCTTGGTGAACCGGCTGATGTTCGATACGAACCAGAAAGTCAGTGATCTCAAGTCGCGCGACTTGTTGTTCGTGGGCGTCGGTGTCGCCGTCACGCTCAGCTTAATGAACGCGTTTCGACGACGGAAGGTGATCGACAATGTCCTCTTCGCAACCCACCTTTGGTCATTCTTGATGGTGGTTTTGCTGGTCGAGTACGCGGTTTTGCCATTGGTGAACTTGGCGACCGGCCAGCTTTGGCCGCAGTTTCATCTCTACGTGGGCTACACCGCGACAATCGTGGCGCTAGTAGCGATGCTCGGTTATACGCCGCCCGCGCTTCGGAGGGTGTTTGGCGATCGGCTTTGGGTCGCCATCCTCAGGAGCCTTGTGTTGGTCGGCGTTTTCTACTGCCTGGAGTTGCTCTTCGAACGTTACTTGCACCCGGGCGTGCGTGTATGAAGCTGCAAAGCCGTCGGGGCGAAAGCCGGACGGGTTTGCGGTTTTCAACCCTCGACGACGCGGAAATATTCCGTGAAGAACGCCTGGACGTCCACGTGCTTGGCCACGTGATGCGGAATCGCCGGGTCGTCCTTAAGCACCGTGTGCCCGCCGGGTAAACCCTGCACGCGGCCGCTGGCAAGTTCGCAGAGTTCCGGCCTGAAAATGAGGGCGGCGGCCAGAGGGTCGTGGAAAGTAACCCGGTCCGCGCCTTCGAACCACTTCTCCGCCATGAGGAGCAGCACATCCAGAGGAGGCTTGGAGAACTTGGCTCGAACTTCGGCGGGCGGCATCGAGCACGGGATCGTCACATCGAGGCCGACGAGGGTATGGCGGTGAGTACGCTTCAGCGTCGCGATCGTCGCCTCCGGATCGCAAAGGCAGTTCCATTCCGCCTCGTTGCCGCGGAAGAACGACCCGGCCATGGAGATAAAGCCCTTAAGCAGCGACGGAATCTCCGGATCTAGCGCGAGCAAAACCGCCATGTTTGAGAATGGACCGATGCTAAGCAACACGATCTCGCCCGGACGGCTTCGGATGGTCTTGCGCAGGAAATCGACGGCGTCGTTCGGATAGGTTTTGCGGTGCGGCAGATGCTTCACCGCCGCGTAGTGCGGCACCCGCGGCTGTCCAGGGCCATCCGCGAGGGTGTCGCTGAGGCCAGTGTGGATCGGCACGTCATTCCTACCGAATGCATGGCAAACGATCTCCGCAATCGCGGCGCGCTCGTCCACCGCCCCAGAAACGGTCGTGATACCGACCAATTCGCAGCGGGGCTGCTTGAGCAAGTATGCGAGCGCCAAAGCGTCATCGATGTCGCTCCCCAAGTCGGTATCAATCAGGATCGGAACGCGCTCACTCATGCCAAATGAATCTTGGCACGACGCACGAAGACACCACCCGTTTCGTCGTAGAATCAGGACAAACCAGTGGAGAGAATTCTTCTAACCGCAATCGTCGACGATCAGCGAATGATCACCATTCCGGCGCCTGCCGGGTCGCGTGTCGGAGACGTAGTCGAAGTGGAGATCACCTTTCTTCGCACAAGAAAGAAGGTCTTAACTCAGGAAGAATGGGTTGAGACCGTGCGGCTTGTTAGCGGCATATTCAAGGACGATCCAATGGAGATACCCGACGATCCCCCGCCGACCCCAATTGACTTCGACTAGTGCCGCTGATCATGAGGACTGGTCGGAATAACCCATGCTCGAAACCCCACTAGTCGGACGCTTCGCCGGCGAAGGCCGGCGCCTATCCTTCGCCGCCCCCGCCCCCTATCACATCCTGGTCAGGACCACCGCGATCGTCGGAGCAATCATGCTCCTCGCCCCTGCCCTCCCGATCCCGCTGCCCCTATACGAAAGCTGGTGGACCATGGTGGGCGCGATGCTTGTCGTGGCGGCCGTCGCCGCGGCTCTATCGCTTCAGACCATCGTGTTCGACACTCGCGAACGCACTTACCGCAGAAGGCAAGGCCCCGGGTTCCTCCCGAGATTCTCAAGAGGACGAATCGACGAACTCGACGCGATCGTCGTCCTCGCCGAGCAGAACCCGACGAGTATCCCTCCGAGCGTCACCTTTCACGTCGTCCTGCACTGGAAGGGAAACAAGGAGCCGTTGATGGTCCTCCAGCGCGACACAAGGTCACTGGGCCACGGGATGCCGCTGAATTCGAGTGCAGGCCATATCCTGGCGCTTGCGCAAAAGTACGCCACAGCGCTGAACGTTAAGTTCTTCGATAACACCTACTTCCCCAGCCCCTGCCCGGTGCCTATTTGGCGGTAACTTTTAGCCTGTCGCCATGCTTATCCCGAAAGACGCCAAGAACGATTCCGACTTGAGACTTGAGGTCGCGAAAGCGAACTGGGCGCTGCCCACATCCGGCCTCGTCACGATGCATTCCGGCAACGCCAGCGGATACGACCCCGAGACCGGGCTCGTCTATATCAAGCCCTCGGGCATGGATTACGACCAGATCACGCCGAACAACTTGGCCGTCGTCAGCCTCGTGACAGGCGAGCTACTTACGCCCGACGTGAGACCGAGCGTCGACCTTCCCCACCACCTTTTCCTCTACCGAAACCTGCCGGACGTGAGAGGGATCATCCACACGCACTCGAACTATGCGACGGCCTTCGCGGCGGTCGGAAAATCGATCCCCTGCTGCCTCACCGCCATCTGCGACGAATTCGGCGGCGAGATCCCCTGCATGCCGTACACGGACAACGAAGGTGAGAATATCGGCCAAGCAATCCTCAAGCACCGCGGCCCAAGAACTCCCGCGATCCTGCTTGGCAACCACGGCGTATTCGCCTGGGGCACCTCACCTAGAAGCGCCCTAAAGGCAGCGGTAATGGTCGAAGACGTCGCCAAGACGGTCTGGCTCGCGATGCAAATCGGCCAGCCGGCGACCATCCCGACCGAAGAGGCCGAGAAATGGTACGACCGGTATCAGAACCGCTACGGGCAGCCCGCCTAGTCTTTCCAGGTCTTGCCGATGCTGTCCGGGAGTTGCTTAGCCGCCTTAGGTAGGGCGGTCAGGAACGTCATCGCCGCCGCGGCGAATTCGTGAGCACTGACGGCTTGCGCATTGCCGTCCACGAATACGACGGGACGTCGATTGTCAGTCCAAGGCTTCGATTCGTAGAACATCACCATCTTCGCCGGTTCGGTGATGTCCTTCACCGCGACGCCGTTGATCGCGCCGTTTAGGCGAAATTCCGACTTTGGATTCGCGGTCTTCCACACGTCCTTCGTCTTCATGTAAGGAAGCGTGACCACCTTCAACGTCTTGATATCCTTGACGTTCGGATACACCCCATCAAAATCGTTAGCGTAAACGTTCATACCGACCGCCAACGACTTCAGGTTGATGACCGCCGTGAGTTGCTGGACCTTCACCAGTGGCGTCAATTCCTTTTGGAACGCCAAGAGCGCAACCGGAAGAGCGGCAAGGACCAAAAAGGTGGCCAAAGGTTTTTGCATCGTGAATCTAGTCTAGCGCAGGCAGCATCGCCGCTCAAAATCGCGCACAAGATTAAGGGAAAGGCGCATGATTGACGGCATGCTCAGTCGGCGAGAATTCATGACGGCCGCGGCGGCGATGGCCGCCTTTCGAAACGACACCCTAGACCGCGTGGCCTACCTCGTTCCGAAGGCCGACGCCGACCCCGAACTGGCGGCCCAAGACGAAGACTTCTGGATGCAGATCCAGGAGGCGTTCGCACTCGATCGGAATGTCGTCAACTTCAACAACGGCGGCTGCTCCCCCTCGCCGAGGATCGTTATGGACGCCTTCCGGCGCCAGATGGAATTTTCGAACCAAGCGCCGAGCATGTTTATGTGGCAGCAGTTGGAGCCGGAAATCGAGTCGGTGCGCCGTCGGCTCGCCAAGACGTTCGGCTGCGATACGGAAGAGATCGCCATCACCCGCAACGCCAGCGAGTCATTGGAAAACGCCCTCTTCGGGCTCGAACTTCCGCGCGGCGCCGAGGTGCTGACGACCACCAGCGACTACCCGCGGATGATCACCACGATCCAGCAAAGGGAGCGGCGCGACGGCGTTAAGATGATTCAGGCGATTCCGCCGACCGTGCCCCATCATCCCCATGAGCTGACGAGGGTCTTCGAAGAGAAGATTACGGACAAAACGGCCCTAATCCTCGTCTCCCACGTCTCGTTCCTTAACGGACAGATCTTCCCCGTCCGCGAGGTTTGCGAACTAGGGCGGAAACACGGAATCCCCGTGGTCGTCGACGGCGCCCACGCGTTCGCCCAGTTCCCCATTCAACGAGACGACCTGAATTGCGACTTCTATGGGACCTCGCTCCACAAGTGGATCATGGCTCCGCTCGGCACCGGGTTCCTTTACGTTCGCAAGGGCAAGATCGGCGACGTCTGGTCGCTCATGGCGTCTAACGAGACTCAGAAGAACGACATCCGCAAGTTCGAGGAGTTCGGCACGCACCCGGCCGCCAACCACAACGCCATCGGTGAAGCCCTCACCTTCCACGAGTTGATCGGAGTGGAGCGAAAGGCGGCCCGGTTCCGCTACCTGCGCAAGCGGTGGACGGAGAAGGTTATCGACCTGCCGAAGGTGAAGTTCTCGACCAACCTCGCCCCCGAGCACTCGTGCGCGATCACCCTGGTCGGTATCGACGGTATAAAGCCGGGAGATCTTCAGGCTTGGCTGATGGCGAAGCACTCGATCTACGTGACGACGATCGGCACCGACCACATGTCCGGCATCCGCGTCACCCCGAACGTCTACTCCACGGTGAACGAGGTCGATCGGTTCGCAGATGCGATGCACCTGGCGGCGACCAAAGGCATCGCTTAGCTAGCGGTCGCGTCTTTCAAAGCCCGAACGGCCGCAACGATCTCGGCGCGGCCATTGCCGTTGTCCCACTTCTTGTGAAGAAGATTCACGAGGAAGCTGCCGACAACGGCGCCGTCGGCTACCTCGCACACCATTCGAACATGCTCGGGACTTGATACGCCGAAGCCGACGCAAACCGGCTTGTCCGTCTTCGCCTTGACCCGCTCGACGAGCTTACGGACGTCAGGAGGCACCTGGCTTTCCGCGCCCGTTACACCGGTCCGTGAAACCGCATAGACGAAACCGGTGGTGCGCTCCGCGACTTCGGAGATACGCTGCTCGGTGCTGGTCGGAGCGACCAGGAAAATCGTGTCGATGCCGGCAGCAGCGCTGGCGGCGCCCCAGTCGTCGGCTTCGTCGGGAACCAGATCGCTGACGATTGTGCCGGAGATGCCGGCATCGCGACTTGCGTTGGCAAACTCGGTCAAGCCAAATCGTAGGATCGGGTTGTAGTAGCCCATCGTGACGATCGGCGCATCAGACTTCACCAAAGAGATCCCGGCGAGGATCGATTTGGCCGAAGCGCCGTTATCAAGGGCGCGCTGGCTGCTTGCCTGAATCGTCGGCCCCTCACCGAACGGGTCGCTGAAGGGGATACCAACTTCAATAACGTCCGCGCCACCCTCGACAAGCGCTTCGATAATCAAAGGCAATTGCTCGATCGGCTGGTCGCCGGCGGTAAAGAAGAGGACGAGGGCCTTCTCACCACGCGTTCGGAGCGACTGGAAACGAGCTTGCAGTTTGGTCACGGTCTTCGATTTTGACCGAGGCGAGACGGTCCACGCTAAGTAAGCGGATGCTTCTTCATCTCCGCCCAACGGCGGGGATACCGAGCCTCGGTTTTCTTGACCTTTGCGAAGATTGGGAAAGCGCGAAAAATATCGGTCTCACCTAAACGTCGCGTCTCCGTTTTCTTCAACTTCAAACCCAGCGGCGACACGTCGATTTCAGAGAAGAGTTCCCCACGAACCCGCATGGGAATGACATGTCCACCCACCTTGCACGCCGCGGCCGAAAGCTCTAACTGCAGAGCCAGGGGGGCCAAAGCGCGGCCGGTTACGACATCGAAGTCCTCGCGCACACCCCATTCCTCGACTCGAGCGTTCACGACGGTCAGGTTCGGCAGAGGCTGGGTGAGAAGAAAACCGAGCATCTTGCCAGAGGAATCCAGAGCGGTCACCTGAAGGTCGGGCCGAACACAAGCCAATGGCCATGCCGGAAAACCCGGGCCCGTTCCAATGTCCAAAACCTTCGCCTCCTGAGGAAGCAGCCCCTCGATGAGCAGACTGTCGATGAAGTGCCGAAGCCAGCTCTCTTCCTGCGGCACGCGGGTGAGGTTCATGACCTCGTTTGCCTTGTACAAGGCAGTCTCAAACGCTTCGAGGGCATCCAAGCGCTCCACCGGCACATCGAGACCTGCCTTCGATGCCCAATCCATAAATGCGATTCGATCCATGGCGGCGGGGTTAGTGCCCCCCGCCCTTTTCTTCGTCGTCATCGCCGCGAGGAGCCGATTCGAAGACGCTTGCCACGCCATCGACGTGAACGGAGGTCGTATAAGACTTTCCGTCAACCGTCAACGTGATGCGGTAATCGCCCGGTTTAACCAACTGCCCATCCAGTCGTCCGCCCCATTCCACCACGTTGAGACCGACCTTCGTATCGCCGGTGTAGTCCGTCGTGGTCTGCCCGCTGGGATCGCTGATGACAATTTTTGCGTCCTTCGCCGGCTTGTGAAGGTAGTACTGGATGCGAGTTCCCGGCTGCGAATTGTTCGCGAGGTAATTCTTGTCCCCCTCCCATTGGTGACGATTAATCCTGCCGAGTAGCAGCACGTTTTGGGGGTGAAGCAGCACAACATCCTTGTCCATGGCTTCGTGATCTAGCTGCTCAAGCCCGCTGACGTCCAAAGTCCAAATGCCGCGGCCATGGGTGGCGATGACGAGGTCCAATTCCACAGGATGAACCTTGAGGTCGTGAACAGCTACCGTCGGAAACCCCGACTGCAACCGAGTCCAGCTCTTCCCTCGATCCAGCGATACGCGAAGGGATTTCTCCGAACCCAGAAACAAAAGATCTCGATTCCGCTGCCCTTCCGTGATCACGTAAAGGCAGTCTTCGTCCGGCAAGCCGCCGCCTAGGCTCTCCCAAGTCTTGCCGTAGTCTTCGGAGATGTACACATACGGCTTGAAGTCGTTGCTTCGATGGCCATCGAAGGTCGCGTAGACCCGGCCCTCCACCCACTTCGAAGCCGTAACGCGGGAGCACCAAGTATTTGCGGGTAGGCCGGGCACGTTGTGGCCGATCTCCGTCCAGGTCGCCCCGTCGTTGCGGGTCACTTGAACGTTGCCGTCGTCCGTCCCCACGTAGACCAGCCCCTGATGAAGGGGCGACTCGCTGATGGTGATGATGGTGCAGTGTTGTTCGGCGCCAGTTATGTCCTGGGTCACACCAAGTCGTCCGGGCCGCTGCTTGGACGCGTCGTTCGTAGTCAAGTCGGGCGAGATCGGACGCCAATGGTCGCCCCGGTCGACGGTCTTGTACAGTCGGTTTGCTCCCAGGTAGAGCGTGTGCGGGTTGTTCGGGCTGATGATGAACGGGGTGCTCCAATTGAACCGGCTGCCCTCAAAGTTGGGCTGAATGTACTTGTTGCCGCCCTTCGCCAGATCAATTCGAGAAAGCGCGCCGCCTTGGCTTTCGGAGTACACCGTCGTCCAATCTTCGGGATCCACCTGGCAGTGGAAGCCGTCGCCACCTCCCACGGAAACGGCATCGTAATAGGCCACGCCGCCATGGTTCGTCTGGGTGGGAATGCCCCAGCAGCCGTTGTCCTGAAGCCCCCCGTACACCCAGTAGGGCTTGCGCATGTCGAATGCGACGGCATAGAACTGGGACGCCACGAGCCCGTTGAGCATGTTCCAGGTCTCCGCCTTGTCTCTCGATTCGAAGACGCCGCCATCCGTACCCACCAAGAGGTGCATGTGGTCGCGAGGGTCGACCCAGATCGCGTGAAAGTCAGGGTGCACGTGGATCTCGGCCCGAGTAAAGTCCTTACCCGAATTCGAACTCACGTAAAAGCTATCCCCGGGGACGTAGAGCCTTGCCGGATCGACGGGATCGACGGCCGGTGTGCTGAAATACCACGGGCGCGGATTGAGGTAGCTGATCTGCGTCCAACTCTCCCCGCCATCCTTGCTCCAGAACGTGCCTCCCGCATAGGACTTCACGCCGCCGTTGTCCGCAGGCCGCTTGGGCTTATTCTTCTCTTCGGCCTTTGGATCGATCTTATATTCAATCGTGGCCAGCATCTGGTGGGGATCGGAACCGTAGAAGGCGAGCCCAATGCGACCCAGCGTCGTGTTCGGAATGCCGCGCCTGATGGGCCTCCAGTTATTGCCTCCATCCGTCGACTTGAAGAGCCCGCTACCCGGTCCACCGGATTCAAAATCCCAGGCCCACCTTCTTCGCTCCCACATCGAAGCGAAAAGCACCCTCGGGTTGCCCGGATCGATTTGGACGTCGATCGCCCCTGTCTTGTCGTCAACCTTCAGAACCTGAGTCCAAGTCTTGCCCGTATCTACCGTCTTGTAAACGCCGCGCTCGGGATTGGGTCCCCACAGCCGGCCGACCGCCGCCACGTAGGCAACTTTCGGATCCTTCGGATCGAGCGCGATCTTCGCGATATGCATCGTCTTCTCAAGACCAAGATGCGCCCATGTCTTTCCGCCGTCCGCGGATCGATAGACGCCGTCGCCCCATGCCACCGAATTTCGAGAGGTTGCCTCGCCCGTGCCAACCCAAATCACGTTCGGGTCGGTTTGGCTCACCGCGATGGCGCCAAGGGAGATGGAAGTCTCGTTCTGGAACAGCGGCTTGAAGGTCGTACCGCTGTTATCTGTGCGAAAAACGCCACCCGAAGCGGAGGCGACATAGAAGATCCGGGGCTCCTTCTCGTAAACCGCCAACCCGACGATTCGGCCGCCCATGTTAACTGGCCCCAACGATCTGGCCTCAAGTGGAGCGAGGATATCTTTAACCGGCACCGAGGCGGATTGACGATGGACGAGCGCAAGGGCGGCGAAGATCGGAAGGAAAGTCATCGGGAATGTTGTATGAGCCAAAAAGGGTCTTACCTGACTTCGTAGGACTCCGCGGCGAATCAGGTTGGAAAGGCTTCAGAATAGGAGAGATGGAATTCGCCCTCACCGCCGAGCACGACCTGATTCGAGAGATGGCCTACAAGTTCGGCCAACTCGAAGTACTTCCCGGCTTGGCCGAACGCGACCGTGAAGCCCGTAGCGACCGCACGATGCTCGACAAGATGGCGGAGAAGGGCATTCTCGGCATCGGAATCCCGGAGAAGTATCAGGGTTCGGGCACCGACTACATCTCGCTCGGAATCGCGTGCGAGGAGTTGGAGCGTGCCGATACCTCTGCTCGCGTCGTAATGTCGGTGCACTCCGGGCTCCACTCGCTCACGATTCTTCAGTGGGGCACCGAGGAACAGAAGCAGCGGTGGTTACCGGCTTTGGCAAAGGGGGACCGCGTAGGCGGATTTGGTCTGACTGAACCCAATGCCGGTTCGGATGCGATCAACATCCGAACGAGGGCGAGAAAAGACGGCGACAGCTATGTGCTGAATGGCGAGAAAACCTGGATCTCGCTCGCCGACTATGCCGACCAATTCCTCGTGATCGCCCTGCTTGAGAATCCCGCGGAAGAAGGCAAATCGCACGTCGCCTTTATCGTCGATCGAAATACGCCGGGCTTTCACAGCCAAGCTATCCACGGCAAGCTCGGCGTCCGTGCGGGCAACACAGGACAGATCTTCTTCGAGGAGATGCGCGTGAGCGCGGCCGATCGGCTAGGCGATGACGGAGACGGATTCAAGGTCGCGATGTCCGCGCTCGACCACGGGCGTTACACCGTCGCCTCCGGCGCGGTTGGAATCATCACGGCTTGCCTTGACGCCTGCAACAAGTACTGCCACGAGCGAAAGGTTGGCGGCGAAGAGATCGGACGCAAGCAGCTCGTTCAGCAAATGATCGCCAACATGGTCGCGGGACGAGATATCGGGCGTCTCCTCTATTACCAAGTCGGTTGGATGAAGAACGTCGGCATGCGCCACACCCGCGAATGCTCGATGGCGAAGTGGCAGAACTGCGCGAACGCTTTCAAGGCGGCCAACGACGCCGTCGAGATTCATGGCGCCTATGGCTACTGCGACGAGTTCCCCGTTGAGCGATACTTCCGCAACTCACGCGGTGCGATGATCTATGAAGGCACCCACGAAATCCACACCATCGTTCAGGCAGAGTACGAGCTCGGCTATCGCAAAGATCGGCCCCTCAAAGTTACGCTCCCACCTTTCGAATGAACACTTGGCGGGCGGCTTCGTCTACTCGCAACTCCGGTAGGTTTGGAACAGATTTGATGAGAACGAAGACCCTTGCGACTTGGATCGGAACGTTTGCCTTCATGGCGGCCATCACATCGGCAGCATCGGCGCAGGTCCAAAATGCTCCGCCTCCGAAGATCTCGGCCGTCGAGAAGAAGCGTCTGGACGCCCAGCGTAAGATGGCTGAGGACCAGATTCGTAAGGTCAGCGGACTTCATCGCGAGAATAACCTCGCCTTGGACCGCGCCGGGAAACAGCGACAGTTCGAAGCCGATCGCAAGTACCGCCAGTCCGCCGAGTACCGCCAATCGATCAGCCGCAACCCTTCTATGGAAGATGCCAAGGAAGCAAGGTTGGAGCACGAGATCCACTCGACCCATCCGCCGACGACCGTAAACAGCTTTCATGCCAACGCCGACTGGCACAACATCGCAATCTCGACCGCGGTGGCCGACGCCGAATCGGTGGCGACCCAAGATCCGACACTCTACTTCGAGGGCGAATCGGGCGAGCTTTATTCCGTTCTAAGACAAAGGGCCGAGTTCCATTCGACCGACCCGGCCAACCACGTCCGCGCCGCCTTCTTCGCCCATCCCTTTTTCTATCGGGATGGTCAGCGATTCGACCGGACGACGATTCTCGTCGGTTCGCAACGTTTTTACCGCTTCAACCGGCACTAGGCCGAGCAGCCACCGTCGGTGAAATCACCGATACGAAACGCAATCTTCCTCGTCATAAAGAGTAGAACCAACGGGGCGTAACGCAGACAAAAGTAGACAAATCTCGGCCAGGAATAGATTGGCTTGGGGGCGGCGTCTATATAATTGAAGGCAACGCGTTTCCGAAAGGAATAAGAGGAGATTTTAGAGAAATGTTTAGGAAGTCGGTCCGGTCCCAGGCATTGGCCGGCGTGATCGTCGCTGGTCTCATGGTTGTTCCGATGACGAGCTTCGCCCAGCACGGTGGAGGCGGCGGCAGTCGCGGCGGTGGCGGTGGCGGACGCAGTTCCGGCGGCGGCGGAAGATCCTTCGGAGGCGGCGGCCATTCCTTTGGCGGCGGCAGCTCTTTCGGGGGTTCTCGATCTTTCGGAGGCTCTCGCAGCTTCGGAGGCAGCAGTTTCGGCGGTAGCCGGTCCTTCGGCGGTTTTCGAACGGGTTCCGTGGGCCACTACAGTGGGGCCGGCGGATTCCATTCCGGCACGTCGCACTTTGGCAATAGCTTTAACCATGGTGGCGGATTCAACCACGGTGGCGGATTCGGATTCGGCCACTCCGGCGGTTGGCATGGTGGAAGCGGATTCCACGGCGGTAACTGGCACGATCATCACGGCGGCTGGTTCGACCACGGCCACTTCTGGGGCGGTTGGGGATTCGGTTTTGGCCTCGGTTTCGGTTGGGGACTCGGTTGGGCGTACGGTCCGTTCTGGTGGGGCTACCCTGCCTACGCGTATCCGGTCAGCCCCTACTACAGCGACCCGTATTTCTATGACAACAACTGGGACAACATCGGCGCGCCGGCCATTACCGCCGACCCGTCGCTGGAGGATTCGCTCTACAGTGATCCGTACCTGGTGTTCTCCGGCCCGACCGGTGCGCTCTATCCGGTATGGCTGTACGAGGAAGACTCGCGAAGCCACGACGCCAAGCGCGAGTTAAGGGCAAAGTACTTCGCCAAGCCGTACTTCTTCCGCGGCGGCGCTCGCTTCGACGTCACCACGGTGACCCACGGCGGCGAGAAGTTCTACCAAGTCAAGCGACACTAAATCCGCTCGATAAATCGCCGGCAAGGTGTCGATCCAACCACTGGATCGACCCCTTGCCATTTGGAGATTGCCCCGCAGGGGTAGCCCACGCGTCGACCGAACAGGAGATGCCGTGGGAGAGCGTCTTGGAGATGGAACGCGTAGCGTGTAGTTGGGACCGGACCGCCGATGCGATGGCGCCGGGCATGCCGAAACCCTCACCGATAACCGACGCCTCATTCCCTATCGCGACGCGCGGACGCCCCAAATTTTCCGGTAACGTTGCCCCATGTCTGAACAGATTCGTGTCGGCGTAGCCGGCCTAACCCACGGCCACGTTTGGGGACTGATCGACGCCTGGACCAAGGTCCCCGGCGCGCAACTTATCGCCGTCGCGGACGCCACCCCTTTATTGGATAAGGCCGAGGGATTTGAGCGCAAATACACCGATTGGCGGGAGATGCTGGAGAACGAGACCTTCGACGCCCTCGTCGTGACCAGCGACAACGTCGAATCCTCGGAGATCGCCGTCCAAGCGCTTGGGCGCGGAATTCCCTGCCTTGTCGAGAAGGCGATGGCGGCAAATTCGGCCGACGCCGACCGCATGCTGGCCGCCCAAAAGGCGAGCGGCAAGACCCTCATGATCAACTGGCCGCTGGCCTGGTCGCCTTGGCTCCCGGAAGTCAAAAAGCTGATCGACGCCGACGAAATCGGCCACGTCTTCCATCTCCGGTACCGAAACGGCCACAGCGGACCCCGAGAGATCGGCTGTGACCAGTGGTTCGTAGGTTGGCTTTACGATGAGGCGAAGAACGGGGGCGGCGCCATCGCCGACTTCGGCAGCTACGGCGCGGCGCTCAGCCGATGGTTACTCGGAATGCCGGAGAGCGTCTACTGCGTGCGCGGCAACTTCACCAAAGACTACGATGTGCCGGACGACCACGCGATCATCGTTCTGAAGTATCCGAAGGGATCCGCGGTGCTTGAAGGAACTTGGGCGACCGTCGGCTCCGATGGCGGTCCGAATCCGGTGATTCACGGCAAGACGGGCACGCTGTCCGTCCAGGGTGGCGACCTCGTGAAGTCCGGCGAGAAGGTCGAGGTTCCGGCCCTCGCGGTTCGAAATCCGGCCGAGTACTTCCTCGACTGCATTCGAACCGGCAAGACGCCGGAAGGAATTCTCGATCCTGAAATCGCGGCCGACGCGTGCCGAATCCTCGACGCTGCGGTCAAGAGCGCCAGGTCGGGCTGCGCCGAAACGCCGTGAAGCGAGTCGAGGGTTGGACTCCGAACGTTACGCGCTCGGAGTCCAACGCATGGCGTTATAGGTCGACCGAAGGTCGGTTAGCGGCATGCTTGGGTCGTAGGAGGCGTCGATCCACCCATCGTTGATCATCGCTTCCAAGCCCTGAGTCGCATTGAGCGCGAGTTCGTTGCGCTTCACGGGGTCGACGCGGAAGGGCTCCAAGGCCGCACGCAGGCGCTCGACCACGAGGGGTAAGTCGGACTCCAAGCGGAGGATGTTTAGGAGGAACAGGAAGATTCCTTCCTCCGGGAGGATGCGATCGCCGCGCTTGTAGGCGCGGCATCGCTGCACGCCGCCCTCCTCATAGCGCGCCCGATCCTTGAGTTCGGCTCCGTCTAGATTTAGCTTCAAGACGTTGTATTTGAGCCACGGCGACTCGGCGGACACATCCGTGAGGAATTCGCCCAGCGCCTTCACCGCATTGAGTGAATAACCTCCGGCGCCGATCGTCATGTCCTCGTTGATGAAGCCGCCCTGAGCAAGCCACGACCAAGCCCCCTCCGGGGTCAGTTCGAGATCCGCATCACGGGCGATTTGAGCGGTGAAATCCTTCAGATCGGAGAATTGGCCGTTCGCGGTGTACCAATAGTCAGCGAAGCGGATATGGTTCCGCACGCGAAGGCTTTGGCGAAGTTCGAACTGCTCCTTCAGCCACGCCGCATCGAGTTCACCGCGCTCGAGTTCTAAAATCGTGTAGACCAACTCTCGCGCGCCGATGTGCGCCATCGTCAGCCCCGCAGACAGGATGGGGTCAGCAAAACCGGCGCACTCGCCCACCAAGAACCAGTTCTCGCCCGCCTGGCGCTGAGCGACGAAGGACCAGTCTTTGGTGGTTTGTAACTTCCCTTCGCTCGTCGCCGTGCGCATGAGTTCGACCAAACGCGGGTCGGAACGCCAGGCTTGGTCATACAGTTCGCCGGGCTTCAGTCCGCTCTCCTTGTAGTACGAAGCGGGCACGACAAGGCCGATGCTTGTGCGAGTCGGACCCAACGGAATGAACCAGATCCAGCCGTAACCCAGGCTCAAGACTTGGATGAACGTCCCACCGACTCCGATCTCGACCGCCCAGGTCGCGTTCTGCCAGTAGTCCCAAATCGCGATGTTCTGGAGGCTGGTCGGATAGTCGACCTCCACCCCAAGGCTGCGCCGGAGCAGCCCGCTGTGCCCGGAAGCGTCGATGAAGTAGCGGGCATGGACCTGTTCCCCACTCTCGAGCGTCAGGTGGGTGACCCGGTCGCCATCCCGGCCAACTTCAAGTACCCGCGTGTCTTCGAAGACGTCGCAGCCACACTCGCGGGTGTGGTCGAGCAGGATTTTGTCGTAGATCGCCCGATCGACCTGGAAGGCCGTCGATTTCCGTTGCCCCTCAAATTTCGCCGGGCGAGGCTGGTCCTGAAATTTCTCGGTAGGAAAAAACTGGATATCCCAAAGCTCCGCCTTCTTGCCCCAGCGGTACGTGCCCCCGATCTTGATGGGAAAGTCGGCCGCCTCAACCTTGTCCCAGCACCCCATCTCGTCGAGCACGGAGGAAATTCCCGGAAGCTGGCTCTCACCAACGTGGTCACGAGGGAAAACCTCCCGCTCAAAAATGCCGACCCGGAAATCGGGGCGATACTTCTTAAGCAAGGTCCCGGTCGTGGCCCCGGCAGGACCTCCACCAATAATCGCGACGTCGTAGTCCACGTTTGTTGCACCCCGACGAGCCTCAACGGTCGTCCGGCAACAATCATAACCTTTTTGCGCGACCGGCGTCTTGTGCCTGCGGCATCTCACGAAGTAGAACATTCCGGCAGAGCCAAAAGACTCGTCATTTTACAAAACAGCAGCACGCGGGTAAACTGCTAGTCAATGGTTGCACTTCCCTTGCTGTCGATGATGATTGCAGCTCCGCTTCAAGGCCAAGCTCTGCTGGACGACCTTTCCCACAAAGCGGTTAAGTTCTTCTGGGAGCAGTCGAACCCGGTCACCGGGCTCACTAAGGATCGGGCGGCAAATTTCGCGGACAAAGACGAATATATCGTCGCCAGTGTTGCGGCGACCGGATACGCCCTTAGCGCCTATGCCATCGGCTCACACCGCGGATGGCTCAAGCGGTCCGACGCTCTGAGTCGATCCATTTCGACGGTTAAGTGGCTAAACGAACATGGGCTAAAGGAGCACGGTTGGTTTTATCACTTCATTGATTGGCGAAACGGCGAGCGGCAGTGGAAATCCGAATCCTCGACGATCGATACCGGGTTATTGCTCGCCGGAGAGATCATGGCGGAGCAAGAGTTTAAGGATCCTGAGCTCTCGGCCGCGGTTAAAAAGACCTTCGAAAATGTGGATTGGAAGTGGATGCTTACCGATGGCGGTGACAAGCCGGATTCAAAGAGTATCTGCATGGGTTGGCATCCGGAAAGCGGCTTCATAAAAGCCCGATGGGATTCCCAGTACGAAAGCGACTTCTTTAACCTGATCGCGCTCGGAGCGAGTCGAGATGTTCCCGATTCTATGTGGACTTCACTGCGACGCGTACCTGTAGTGAACTATGGTGGCTACCCATTCATCATCGGTGGCTGCATTTTCATGCATCAGATGAGCCAGCTTTTTGTCGACTTCAAGGAACAGCGTGACAATCTCGGCTACGACTACTGGATCGAGGGCCGGAACGACTGCCGCGGTCAGCGCGCCTACTGCGTCGACAATCCGAAGCACCATAAGGGCTACGGACCGAACTTCTGGGGACTCAATGCCGGCGACACACCGAGCGGTTACTCCGGCAATGGCGTACCCCAAGACTCCGGGGGTGACGACGGTACGATCTCGCCGACGGGCGCGATCGCCAGCATCATTTACGACAAGAAGCCCGCGATGGAACTTGCAGACCACCTCGCAGCGGACTTTCCGAAGTCCCTCGGCCGATACGGATTCAGCAACGGAATCAACGACGAAAAGAACTGGTCGGGTCCGGACGTGATCGGAATCGACCTCGGCATGGAATTGCTCGCGATCGAGAACGCGCGTGACGGTCTGCCGCAGCGGCTAAGCGGTCGAAGCAAGATATACCAGGAGGGGATGAAGCGCGCCGGCTTCCACAAAACCAAGGAAGGGCCGGTCGAAGATCGACCCATGAAGAAGGAGTAACGTTAAACGCTATCCACAACGAGAGTCTGGTCGCTGAAAGCGACCAGACTCTCCAACTAAATCACTTGATCGGTATTCGCCCGAATATCGTCGCTCGTAAGCGTAACATCCTGAAGCGGCAAGGTCGGATCGTAGGAAGCGGTCACCCACCCGTCCAACACCATGGCCTCGAAGGCCTGAAGGATTCGGAAGATGGTTGTGATTCGAAGTTCCGGGTTGGGACGCAAGTGTTCTACCGAACCGTTAATCGCCTTGTTGATTTCCGGCCAGTGACAGTAACGCTCCAGAACGGCGGTAAGAAATCCGAAGGAGTTCCGGTTTAGGGGGAGCAAGCGTTCACCGCGCCGATAGGTGACAATTGAGCTGATTTCCCCGTTAGCGTAAGAGGCTTTATCCTCTCGCACGGCGCCGTCAAGAGACAAGCGGAAGACGTTGTTCTTGTTCAGGACGCTTTCCGGCTGAAGGTCGTTAAGAAAAGCGCCTAGCTGTTTAATTTGCAGGATGGAGAATCCGCTGGATCCCGTTTCCTCATCTTCGTTAATGAAGCCGCCTTGGGCGAGCCAGCGCCAAGCCTCGTCAGGATTGAGATTCAGTCCGGAGTCCTTTGCGAGCTCGGAGGTGAAATCTTTTAGGTCGCTAAACTGTGCGTTCGCGCTATACCAGTAGTCGGCAAAGCGCATGTGGTTCAATACGCGCTGCTTTTGCCGTCGCTCGAACTGGTCCAGCAGCCATTCTCGAGAATGGCCGCCGCGCTCCAATTCCACGATGGTGTAGCCAAGCTCTTTGGCCCCAACCTGCGCCATCGTGAGGCCGGCGGCGAGAATCGGGTCCGCAAATCCGGCACTTTCTCCGACGAGGAACCAGTTCTCTCCCGTAACCCTTTCTGCGACAAAACTCCAATCTTTGGTTGACGAGAGCTTGTTCTCGCTCACCGCATTCTTCATGAGCGAAACAATTAGGGGGTCGGCAACGAGGGCCTGATCGTACAGTTCTCTGGGGGTCAGTTTTGAAGACTTGTAGTACGAAGCGGGGGTCACGAGACCGACGCTCGTTCGGGTCGGGCTCAGGGGAATAAACCAAATCCACCCGTAAGGCACGCTGATGACCTGAACCCTTGTTCCGCCGACACCAATCGAAATGGCCCAATCGGCGTTTTGCCAATAATCCCAAACCGCGATGTTCTGCAGGCTTGTCGGGCAGTCGATCTCAACGCCCATGGCACGGCGGATCAGGCCGGAGTGGCCGGTGGCATCCACATAGTATGTGGCATTGACCGTCTCCTCCGAATCCAAGGTGAGCCCGGTGATCCGATCGCCCTCGCGCTCGACCTTCCGAACTGCCCGGGGCTGGAATAGTTCCGCGCCCAATTCAACCGCGTGATCCAACAAGATCTTGTCGTACACCGCACGATCGACTTGGAACGCCGTAAAGCGGCGCTGTCCGACGTACTTGGCGGGACGCGGCTCGTCCCTGAATTTTTCGTGCGGTGTGAACTCGAAATCCCAGAGTTCGGGCGATTTCCCCCACTTGTAGGTGGCGCCGATCTTGATCGGAAAATCCGCGGCCTCCACCTTGTCCCAGGCGCCAATCTCATCCAAGACGGTGCAGATCGGCGGCAGTTGGCTTTCGCCCACGTGATCGCGGGGGAACGCTTCCCGCTCGAAAATGCCGACCTTAAGCTCGGGCGCGTACTTCCGAAGGATAGACGCCGTGGTCGAACCGGCCGGCCCTCCGCCAACGATCGCAACGTCAAACTTCATTGAGAAACTTACTTTCCGCGCGGATCGCCACTGCCTGAGGGTGCACCCGGCTTGTTCTTACTCATCAACTCCCACTGCGCCTTTCCGGCCGCTTCGCTCCCGGCGAGCTTTACGTAGTCTGCCTTCGCGGCGGCGTCCAAGGAATCGTAGTTACCGTTCGCCTTGACAAAGAACTCTCGCATTTGGATCGCTTTGTCGATATCGACCTGCTTCGCTTGCACGACGGGAGGTGGCGCGCTGTTGCAGCCAACGAGCGAGAGGATCGGAGCGGTGGCCAGTAGCGCAACGATGAGCAGGGATAGGGGATGCTTTTTCATATCAATCAAACGGAAGGTCGAGCCGGGCAAAAGCCCGGCTCGATAGACGTGACAGAGACCGCTCTAGTTGTAAGGAGCAGGCATTGCGCGCAGGCTCTGGCAGTTCGACTCCCAGCCGTTCGGCACGAGGTCCGCGGCAGAGATGTTCCAGAAGTCCGGCGTGGTGTCGGTGGGGTTGGTCTTGTTCGTGTTGTACGCCGTGCAGTCCATTACGGAGTAGGAGGTTCGCTTGGCATGGCCGTCCATGTAGCCGGCGGTAGCCGCCTTGTAACCGTAGCCGTCGCCACCGTTGTTCACGAGACCGTTCAGGGCAGAGAGATTCCCGGTTTCGCCGGAAATGAGTCCCCAGCCGATGTAGGGACCGGTGTCCGCATCCGCAACGTGGCTCTCCGTGAAGAAGCCGGTGGTGGCCGGGCTCTGGAACGAGGTCATGCTGACGGCGGTGTTCTGGTTGGCAAAGTTGCCAGGAGCACCGATCTGAACGTTCGTAAGGTGATAGCTAACCGGGAACTGGAGGTTCGCCGGCAGAACGGCCGGAGTCCAACCGAAAGCCGCGCGAGAGAGCGCGTCGGAGTGGATGTCCGGAACTTTGTTCGCCTTGTTCTGCGGGTCCGAATACATTGCCGTATTCTTCACGTAGGGGGCGATCAGCTCCTTCCAGGAATGCTCATCGGTGACCGGACCACCGGGGGTGAAGTCCTGGATGACGCGCTCAACACGATTGTCATCGAAGTCGCCGCCGTACATGATCGCGCCGAGGGTGATCTGCTTGATGTTCGACACACCGACAGAAGTCTTGGCGGCCGCTTTGGCTTGCGCAAAAACGGGGAAAAGGATAGCGGCGAGGATCGCGATGATCGCGATAACAACTAAAAGCTCGATTAGAGTAAATGCAGACTTTCTACGAAACAAGGAGGCACCTCATCATGCTAGATATGGCCGACGGGAGCGGTAGAACCGCGCACGTCGAGGGATAGGGGATACGAGATCCGACGTTGAGCCGGGTTTTCGTCCCGGCAAATTGACGCAAGAAGCGACGCGGCTTTGAAAGCCATGTCAAAAACGGGTTGGCGAACGCTGGTTAACGCCGGCATAGACCGGGCGCTGGCTTCCAGCGAGTCGAACCCTACGATAGACAGTTGGCCCGGCACGGATAAACCGAGGCTTCGGGCAACATCGAGGCAAGCTAAAGCGACATCGTCGGACCAGACGAAGAGCGCGGTGGGCCGGTCGTCACGGAGAAGCATCGGGGGCAGGCACTGCTCCACTTCCTTCGAACTTCCACACCGGGCTACCTCGGGAAACGGCGTTAAGCCCGCGGCCGTCAACGCGTCCACATAGCCCTGGTAACGCAGGCCCGCGGCAACCGACCTCGCCGGTCCGTTTACCATCCCGATCCGCTTGTGGCCGAGGGAAATCAGATGCTCGGTGGCGATACGTCCGCCGGTCAAATTATCGGCATCTACCCAGGCGGCATTCGGATGCTCCGATCGGGTGAAAAATAAAACGGTCGGCATCCCGCAGTCAATCAGCGCGCGGATGGTCGGATCGTCTTCATCCCGCAGGACGAGCGCCCCGTCGACCCGGCCGTCGCTGAGGACGTCCGCTTCCATCTCTGGATTGGTGACGAGTTTGGTGTGGAGCATGAGGTCATACCCCTCCGCTACTGACGCCGAGCAGACGCCGCGCATTACCTCGTTGATGAATCCACTACCGGACGAAAAGAGCTCCGCGTACTGGAAAACCACGGCGAGGGACTGGGAGCGCTGCTTCACCAGCATCCGGGCGACATTGTTCGGCCGATAGCTCAGTTGTTGGGCGGCCTGGAGAACCCGGCGCTCGGTGTCCTCGCTGATGCGTGCGGAGCGCGAGTGGCCGTTGAGCACATAGCTCACGGTCACTTTGCTGACATCGGCCAGCTTCGCCACATCCAATATCGTCGTGCGTTTCTGCATCTAACTCGTCGTCGTTAACGAGAACTTGGGTGGCCGGAAACGCGGGCATAGGCCCGGAAAACGGACAACACTGTCTTCACACAACGACTATATCACGGTCCACGAAAAGTTGCTGAAACGAATCAGCAAGTCCGCAAGATATTGGGTCTTTATGTTCGCCGATCCTTAACCGAGGAGGGATAGTTTTAGCACTCGCGGCGGTATACTGCTAACGCTCAGGGCTCTGGCGGTAACGACCGAGGCCACGGGCCCAAGAAAGAATTGCAATTCAGGAGTACCAAAACCATGGCAATCCAACCCCTTCACGACCGAATCATCGTCGAAGCAGCCGCCAAAGAGGAAAAGACGGCCGGCGGCATCATCCTTCCCGACACCGCTCAGGAAAAGCCGCAACGTGGCTCGGTTCTCGCGGTCGGCCCGGGCAAGCGCCTGGATAGCGGCCAGCTCGCACCCGTCGGCGTCAACGTCGGCGATGTCGTTCTGTACGGCAAGTACGGCGGCACCGAAGTTAAGGTCGACGGCAAGGACTACATCATCCTCCGCGTCGACGACATTCTCGCCGTGCTCGAGTCCGAGCCCGCGATCGCCACGGCTTAAGAACCCCCTCTAAAGAGAAAAACAAATGGCAGCAAAGGAAATCAAATACACCGACGAAGCGCGAAAGCTTCTTGAGATCGGCGTGGACAAGCTCGCGAACGCGGTCAAGGTCACCCTCGGCCCGCGCGGACGCAACGTCGTCCTCGAGAAGAAGTTCGGCTCCCCCACCGTCATCAACGACGGCGTCACCATCGCGAAGGAAATCGAAGTCGAGAACCGCTTCGAGAACATGGGCGCGCAGCTCATCCGCGAAGTTTCGAGCAAGACCAATGACACCGCGGGCGACGGCACCACGACCGCGACCGTCCTCGCGCAGGCCATCTTCAAGGAAGGCATTCGCAACGTCGCCGCCGGTAGCAACTCGACCCAGATCAAGGTTGGAATCGATAAGGCCGTCGACCTGATCGTCGAAGAGCTGAAGAAGTTCTCCACGCCGGTCAAGGGCGAGAGCGGCACGATCGAGGTCGCAACCATCTCCGCGAACGATCCGGACCTCGGCAAGCTGGTCGGCGAACTGATCCACAAGGTCGGCAAAGACGGCGTCGTTACCGTCGAAGAGTCCAAGTCCACGGAGACGACCTACGAGAACGTCGAAGGTCTTCAGTTCGATAAGGGCTTCCTCTCGCCGTACTTCGTCACCGACGCGGCTCGAATGGAAGTCGCTTACGAAGAGCCGCTGATCCTCTTCTTCGAGAAGAAGATTGCGAACGTCCAGGACCTCGTCCCGATGCTCGAAAAGGTTCTCCGAATGGGCCGGCCGTTCATCATCATCGCCGAGGACCTCGAGAACGAAGCCCTCGCGACCTTGGTTCTGAACCGCCTCCGCGGCAACCTCCCGCTCGCCGCCGTCAAGGCCCCGGGCTTTGGCGACCGACGCAAGGCGATGCTCGAAGATATGGCGATCCTCACCGGTGGCCAGTTCATCTCTGAGGACCTCGGCCTCAAGCTTGAGAACGTGACCCCGGACCAGCTCGGCTCCTGCCAGCGCATCGTCATCACGAAGGACAACACCACGATCGTCGGCGGTAAGGGCGATCGCTCCTCCATCGACGGTCGCCTGAAGCAGATCAAGGCGCAGATCGAGACCACGGACTCGACCTACGACAAGGAGAAGCTGCAGGAGCGACAAGCCAAGCTCAGCGGCGGCGTTGCCGTCGTCAAGGTTGGCGCCGCGACCGAGACCGCGCTGAAGGAGAAGAAGGCTCGCATCGAAGATGCGCTCGCTTCCACCCGGGCCGCGCTCGAAGAGGGCATCGTCCCCGGCGGCGGCACCGCACTCCTCAAGGCCGGTAAGGCGCTTGAGGGTCTGAACCTTGAGGGCGATCAGCAGATCGGCGTCAAGATCATCCAGAAGGCAATCGAAGCTCCTCTGCGCACCATCGCGGAGAACGCCGGTGTCGAAGGTTCGGTCGTCGTGGCCGAGGTCAAGCGACACGGCAACGGCTTCAACGCCGCAACGCTCGAGTATGGCGACCTGCTCGCCCAGGGCGTCGTCGACCCGACCAAGGTCGTCCGCCAAGCGCTTCAGAACGCCGCCTCGATCTCGGGCCTCCTCCTCACCACCGAGGCGATCGTCGCCGAGATGCCGGAGAAGGAAGACGAAGGCCACGCGCACTAGTCTTTAGTTCGCGTATATATTCAGCCAAAGGGGTTGTCCAGAGTCTGGACAACCCCTTTGGCTTTTTCCTTAGTAAGTAAGTGATCTGTTCCGTATAACTTGCGCGCACTCTCACTGCCAAGAGGAACCGAAAGCAACGTTCGTCCCGTGTAGGCCCAAGGGACGGTAAGCAGGCGTAGATTCTCCAAAGGTAATGCCGAATACATTAACATGCGGTTCGGTCCAACCAGTGTTACAATTGCGAATGGAGAGCGAGGTCCACGTGCGTGCGGCTTCAAAACTTCGCACGAGGATCTCATATGGACGTAGCTCGTCGGCTGTATTTTTGTCTTTTCGTTGCACTAGCGGCTTTACTCCCGGGGCTTTCTGCGGCGCAAACGATAAGTTCGTTTGTTGTGTCGCCTACCTCCCTTAACGGTGGAGGTAAGGCACGCGGCACCGTGACGTTGTCTGCAAAGGCAACGGCGGCGGTGACGATTAGCTTCTCGACAAGCAATGCCGCCGTTCCGGCGCCCGCGTCGGTCACCATCCCGGCCGGTTCTTCGACCGGGTCGGTTATTCTCACCTCGACCGCGGTAGCAAACGACGTCAATGTCGTCATCAAGGCGGCGGCCGGCTCATCTTCCCAATCCGCCACGCTGGCCGTTCTCGCTCCGCGGATCACCGCATTTACGCTTAATTCAAGCTCGGTCGAAAGCGGGCTGAACTTCACGGGAGCGGTGACGCTGAATGGTCCTGCTCCGACTGGCGGTCTGCCGCTTACCCTTACGACATCGTCGGGCGCAGTGAAGGTCCCGGCGAATGCCAGCGTACCGGCGGGCGCGACGAAGGTTACGATTACTTACGGAACGAACCAAATCACCACCCAAGCTACGGTTACCGTAACCGCGAAGACGGTGGGCGCCGCCTTTTCCAACTCCATCACGCTGGTCCCCATCAAAATCGTTTCACTTACCGTCTCGCCCACGGCCGTTGCCGCGCTGGGCACTTCAAAAGGCACGGTAACTCTAAGCGGTCCAGCGCCCGCCACTGGCATCACCGTAGGACTGAAGAGCAACGCAAGTTTCATCTCGGTACCCGCGACCGTCACGGTTAGCCCGAATCTACTAACGGGAACATTCACGATCAACACGGCCCGAGTTGCCGCCACCACCTCGGGGACGATCACGGCCACGTACGCCAACGTTCCCATCTCGGCGACTCTGACCGTCAATCGCACCAGCGACCTCTCCGCATCCTCCTGGCCAAAATTCCATGGCGGGGCGAACAATCAAGGTGTCGGCGCGGGAAGCGGCGCGAATGGAAGTACTTCTTTTGTTGCCCGTCCAGGCCTTATCCCCCAGGCAAATGGCGTCACGGTCGGATCCGACGGCAACGGTTACGCATCGACTTCGGGGGGCCTCTTTGAATTTGACACCACCGGCAAACCGATCTGGTCCGCCCCTGGGGCGATGATCTCCAATCCAGTGGTCGACACCAGCGGCAACGTTTACGTTATCTATCGGGCGAACTTTTCCAAATATCTTCTGAGAAAATACGCGCACGGCGGTGGTTTGGTGTGGTCGGTCGATGTTTCCGATTCGGAGTCCTCGATCCCAGGAGGGGTTTCGTTAGACGCGACGACAGGTCACGTGTATTTCTCCCTTAATTCCGCAATCCAGGCGTACGACACGAATGGCAATTTTCTTTGGGCAAATAGCGACGCTCAATACTACTTTGGGCCCACATTACAATTGAACGGAAATCTTTGCGTGCTCGGAAGCGATGCGGTCATGCGCTCCTTCAGTCCGTCGGGCAGCCTAGTTTGGCAAACGGATCTTGGCGATGCCGGAACCCTAGCGACACTTTCCGCCTCGCTTCAGGTCACGTCCACCGGCGCGATCGTTTTTGCGGGCAGCTTGTACGAAAACTTCAACGGTACGTCCCGGTTGTATGTGCTGGATGAGAACGGCGTCATTCAGCTTTATAAGGACTATTCGACCCTGGATACGGATAGTCGTATCGACATGTCGTTCGATTGCGCACCCGATGGCTCGATCTGGGTCGTAGCGAACGACGTCAAGGGCGAGTCCGGCAATTCTGAGCTAGACATCTTCAACGCGGATTACTCGCTTCGCGCTTCATTGGCGATCCCTGACGTTCCCGAGTTTTCCATCACCATGACGAACGACGGAGGTTACTTACTTACGGGTGGCGGTTCGACCGCCTGCTACAACGTAGACAACTCGATTCGTTGGGTGAAAACCTACGGAAACGTTGGTTACGCGCGCGGACCAGGCGACCTGATGTTGCTTGGCTTGGGAACGGAACTTGCGATTCACCAAGCGACCGGCAACATCGCTTGGAACATCGGATCGATCGAGTCCTCGCCGATTCTTGGACCAGACTTTGTCAACTATGTCGGCACCGACCAGGGCTATCTCCTATCCATCACCAAGTCTGTCGGTGTGAACTGGATGATCTCCCTGAACGGAGCCATCCACGGGGCGCCGGTGATGGATGCTGCGGGGATCCTTTATGTTGCGACGGCGGGCGGATACCTCTACGCGATCAATTCCGCCGACGGGTCTCAAAAGTGGTCGCTCAAGATCGGATCCGCCATGACGGTATCTCCGGCCCTTGGCTACGACGGCGCCGTCTTCGTGGGCGCCGCGAACGGACGGATGTATGCGGTAAATCCCAATGGCACCTCCAAGTGGACATTCGTCGCGGGCTCGGCGATCAATAGCTCCGTGGCCCTCGATAGCAACGGATCGGTCTACTTTGGAACGGCCAGTGGAAAGTTCTACTGTCTGACGGTTGCCGGCGCCCAACAGTGGACAACCACCCTGGGCGGAGCCATTGACTCTTCACCTACGATTGGGGCGGCGAATACGGTGTACATCGGCTGTGAGGACGGAAAGCTTTACTCCCTATCCTCGACTGGCGCGGTCAATTGGTCCTACCAGACTGGCGCTGGAATCGCTTCGTCACCGGCCCTGTATACAGATGGCACTATTTGTTTCGGTTCTGACGATTTCAACGTCTATGCCCTGAAGTCGGACGGCACGTTGAAGTGGAAGTACGAGACGAATGGCTTTGTCCGCTCCTCCCCCGCGTTCGCCTCTGACGGGACGGTTTACGTCGGCTCGAAAGATGGAAACCTGTATGCAATTTCGTCAGCCGGATCGAATACTTGGCGGCATGCGGCTGGCGATTCGATCATGAGTTCACCGGCGATCGACAAAAACGGAAAGCTGTACTTCGGCGCCAACGACGGTTGGATCTACATGCTCAACTGATCTGTCTGGTCGTCACGGAAGTTCTCCTCACACGACAAGAGGGCCGTGCATCTCTCCCATGCACGGCCCTCTTGTCGCGTTATGAAGCTCGTTCTAGACGGCCAGCAGCTCTTCTTTCTTGTTGCTCAGCATCTGAGCCAGCGCCATTCGGGCGCGGTTTAGGCGGCTCTTGACGGTGCCGATGGGGATATCGAGTTTGGCGGCGATCTCTTCGTAGCTGAGCATCTCGCCGTGGTACATCAAGACGATCGTTCGGTAAGGATCCGGAAGGGCGTCGGTCGCGTCGGACAGCGTCTCGGCCTTATTGCGGCGGGCGATCGTGTCGAGCGGATCTTCCTCGTCGGCGACGAACTGGCGCTGCAACTCCCCGTCCGGCGTATCGAGCGCCTCGTCCAGACTCGTGGTCGGTCGAGAGGCGAGTCGCTTTCGGCTGTCGAGGTAGCAGTTGGTGATAATCCGGTAAAGCCAGGTGGTGAAGGCGCTTTGGCCCTTGAAACCGTGGATCGAGCGATAGACTCGGAGGAAGGCTTCGGCTACGATATCGGCCGCGGCGTCCTGGTCTCGAGTGAGCCGATAGGCATACTGGTAGGCTCGGGTCTGATGCTTGCGAATCAGGGCGTCGATCGCCGCGTTGTCACCGTTTGCGCCGCGCTCAACGAGCCAGCTATCTTCGTTCATGGTTTGTGTTTGCATGTTCGGTATCTCGCTCTTGCGGGCCTGCTTTAGGTTCCGCGTTTCTTTCACACAGGTACAGACGACGCTTTTCTTGCGCTGTTCGCCGCAATAAACAAATACTTCTCTTTTTGGGCCCTGGAGCGAGGAACAAGGCCCCCGATTTCGAAAACGAGTGGAATCGCTACAAAAAGGACCTACATCTCGAACGTATCGCCAATCAAAATAGGCTATCAGTCGTCACTTCGGGAACAAACGGACCTAAAATAAGCGTGGAAGTTATGGACCGGCATGACGCTCACATGGGCATCATCGCATTCGTCGCACAGTTTCGATCATGAAGTTTCGCTCGCTTCCCTTTCTGCTTCTGGCAGTGTCAGGTTTTGCCTCGGCGCAAACCGCAATCATTCAGCTGCCACAGCTCCCAAAGGTACGAATCGGCGAGGCGGCTCCCGATCTGTCCGTTGCGCGTTTCGTCAAAGGCGTCCCTGGCAAACTCTTCGCTCCTGGCGAAGTGACGATCGTGGAGTTCTGGGCCACCTGGTGCCCCACATGCAAAGAAACGTTCAAGCATGTTGCGGACCTCTCGCGCAAGTATCGAGGCCGGGCCAACTTCGTGGGGATCAGCGTCTGGGAGCGCCCGCTGGACGTTAAGTCAGGCATCTACGTAAACGACGTCCGCCAGTTTGCCCACTCGCTGGGGGAGGACATGCCTTACCCCGTGATGATCGACGACCGAAAGTCGACGATCGCCACGACCTGGCTCGGTGAGAATTCGGGTGACATCCCCAAGGCTTTTGTGATCGACCGCCGGGGACGTATCGCCTGGTCCGGGCATCCGCTCGCTGATCTCGACGATGTCGTCCAGCAAGTCATCGCCGGCAAATACGATATGACGCACGCTCTCGAACAGCAAGAAGAGCAAGTGAGCAGCGCGATGAAGATGGTGGAACTCGTGCGCCCCATCGAGCAGGCAATCCAAGCCCAGCAATCTAAGGCGGCGGTCAAAGCAATTACCGAGGCGGTCGCTAAGATGCCTGCGCTTGAAACGGCGTTTGGGCCAACCAAGTTCATGATGCTTCTTCAGTTCGATGAGCCGGGCGCCTATACTTACGCTCGCGAACTGGCCGCCGGCCCTTGTAAAGACACCGCGAACGTTCTGAATTTGATCGCTTGGAAGATCGTCGATGACGAATCTCACTTGAAAAACCCGGATCTTCCCACCGCGATTTTGCTTGCCAAGCAAGCCTACGAGCTGACCGAACAGAACGACGCCTATGTTACGGACACCCTGGCCTATGCACTCTATAAAGGTGGCCATAAGGATGAGGCGCTAAAGCTTCAAATTAAGGCGGTAAAAATCGCGACCGATACCAAGGGATTCGATCCGAAGATCATGAAGCAGCTTGAGGATCGGCTCGCCATGTTCCGCAAAGGCACGACACCTCCTTAGTCACAAGCCGGATAGGCAGACATACGTCCGGCAGGTAAACTGCTTTCTTCATGCGAACCGCCGACTGGGCCAAGCGTCTGGCCGATTTACCTGGCCTCCAGGAACTCATCGCAGAGCCCAACGATTCGCCGGTAACCGCCGAATGGCGGTCGATCGCGTATGAGGCTCGGCCGGTCTTGGTCGCCGCGGGCTATCTGAAATCGCCGCGCAAGACGTTGATCGTCACCGCGAACTACGAGCGAGCCCTCGCGTGGCAGGCAAAGCTCCAACTTTGCGGCGTCAATCCCGAGTGGATCAGCCAGCTTCCCTCCGGCCAATCCCAGCTTTTCGAAGATGCTCAGCCGGAACATATCGCGCTTTCTGAGCGCCTCGGCGCTTTACGGGCGCTATCCGGTGACAGTCCCTGCATCGTGCTCTCGTCGCCTGGTTCGGCGCTGGAGCGTACGCTTCCCCGCGATGTTTTAGTCGAGTCGTTCATTCGGGTCGCGCCCGGGGACACCGTCGACTCGGAAGATCTGCTCCGCCGCCTAACGAATCTCGGCTACGAGCACCAAGAACCGGTTCGCCAGCCCGGTCAATTCTCCCGGCGCGGCGGCATCGTCGATATTTTTGCGACCGGACGCGACCTTCCCGTGCGCATCGAGTTCTTTGGGGACGAGGTGGAGTCGATTCGCAGCTTCGATCCCAACACCCAGCGCTCCGTGGGCAAGTTGAACGTGCTCGAAATGGCGCCCAGCCGCGAGACGCTTTACTCGGGCCAGAACGCCGGGTTGGAGCAGCTCATCTTGGACGCGATGGAGCGGGAAGCCGCGGTGCTGGCCGATGGTCCCGCCGAACGGTTGCGCGAACTAGTGAGCGGCGACGCGGATGCGCTCGGTACGGGGACCTACTTCGACCGCCTCGACTTGTACCGACCGATCGTCCACCCCGACTCCGGATGCGCGATCGACCTCCTGGGTCCCGATGACCTACTCATCTTGGACGAGCCGCTGGAGCTCGAAACCGTCGTTGCCCGTGCCGAGGAAGAGTTACAGATCGCGCTTACCGGGCGCTACGAACGCGGTGAAATCCTGCGGTCACCCGCTAACGACTTCATTCTTCCGCCGGATCATCTTGCCACCCATGCCAGAACGATCGCGTTAAGCGCGATGAACGCGTTTCCCGAGTGGCTCGACCTTTCGCGAAAGCATGAAATTAACGCCCTTTCGTTGGAGCCGTATCGCGGCCGATCCGAAGCCCTGGCGCTGACGCTTCGCAACTATAAGAAGGAAGGCTTCTCTCTCCTCTTCACGACGGACCAGCCGAACCGGGCTAAATCCGTCCTTGGCCAAGCGGAGATATTCATCTCTGATGAAGGCTCGGAAGAGGGACCGCAGACTTATCTCACCCAAGGGAATCTGGGTGGCGGATTCGTTTTGCCCGGACTGAAGTTGGCCGTCGTTTCGGATGCCGAGCTGTTCGGCGTTGCCCGTCTGAGGCTCCCGCAGAAGCGGTTCATGGAAGGCGCGCCCGTCGCCACCGTCATGGACCTCAAGCCGGGCGACTACGTCGTTCACATCAATTTCGGAATCGGCGTGTTTCGCGGCTTGGTCAACAAGACGGTTGAAGGGGTCAGCAAAGAGTATCTGTACATCGAGTACCAGGTGCCCGACAAGCTATTCGTCCCCGCCGATCAGCTCGACCGCGTCCAGAAGTATCTCAATCCGGGCGACGAGCACCCCAAGCTCAACAAGCTGACGGGCGGCGAATGGCAGCGCACTCTTGGAAAAGCGAAGGAAGAGGCCAAGGCCTTCGCCCGCGACCTCGTCAAGCTGTACGCCCAGCGCAAACAGGTCATGCGACGGCCATACGGTCCGGATACGCCATTCCAGCAGGAAATGGAATCGACCTTCCCGTGGGTCGAGACGCGGAGCCAGATGGCCGCGATCCGCGACGCGAAGAACGACATGAACGAGCCATTCCCGATGGACCGGCTCGTCTGTGGCGACGTCGGTTTCGGAAAGACGGAGGTCGCGATCCGGGCGGCGTTCAAGGCCGTGCAGGCGAATCGTCAGGTCGCGATCCTCTGCCCCACCACGATTCTCTCGGAGCAGCACTATCGGAGCTTCCTCGACCGTCTCGGCTCCTTCGGCTCGAAGATCGAGATCATCAACCGCTTTACGACCGCCCAGGAGAAGAAGGAAGTTGTCCGACGGATCAAGTCGGGTGACGTCGAGGTAATCGTCGGGACGCATGCTCTCCTCGGCACGGGCATCGAGTTTAAGGATCTCGGCCTGGTTGTGATCGACGAAGAGCAGAAGTTCGGCGTTAAGCAGAAGGAGATGCTGAAGAATCTCCGGACGCAGGTGGACGTTCTCACCTTGTCCGCGACGCCGATTCCGCGAACCCTGAGCATGGCGCTCATGGACATTCGGCAGATGTCGCTCATCAACGATCCGCCCCCCGGTCGTTTGCCTGTCCGCACCTTTGTTCGGCCCTACGCCGGTGAAGTGATCCGCGAGGCTATCCTGCGCGAACTCGCGCGCGGCGGTCAGGTGTTTTATGTCTACAACCGAGTGGAGTCGATCCACCACATCGAGGAGAAGCTGCGCAAGCTCGTTCCAATGGCTCGCATCGGGGTTGGACACGGGCAAATGCACGAGAAGGAGCTCGAACCGATCATGGTTGGCTTCATAAAGGGCGAGATCGACATCCTTCTTTCCACGACGATCGTCGAGTCGGGCATCGACATCCCGAATGCCAATACGTTGATCGTCGAGCAAGCCGACCGATTGGGCTTGGCGCAGCTTTATCAGCTTCGCGGCCGCGTTGGACGGTCGGATCGGCAGGCTTACGGTTACTTCCTCTATAGCGGCGCTTTGGATGCCTCGATACGATCGGGCTTGCTTGATAAAGCTGCCACTCCGGACCCGCTTGGGCAGCCGAAGAAGAAGAAGCTAACCGTTTCTGAAGGCGCGATCCAGCGGCTACAGGCTCTGCAGGAATTCAGCACCCTCGGTTCTGGCTATTCCCTTGCCTTCCGCGACCTACAGATTCGCGGCGCGGGCGAACTGCTCGGCGCGAAACAGTCGGGAACGATGGTGAGCGTCGGCTACGAGCTATACACACAGCTCATCAACGAAGCCGTCGCGCAGCTTAAGAACACGGTTGACGGAGGCGGGGAGGACTTGCCGACGGATCCGTTGGCCGGTCTGGAAGTCCTGCCTTCCTTCGAAGTTCCCGTCGTGGCTTTGATCCCCGAGGGTTACATTCGCGACCAGGCTCAACGCCTCTACTATTACCAGCGCATGATGTCGGTGCGGGACGAGTCGACCCTGGGCGAAGTTCAGGAAGAGGTCGAGGACCGTTATGGGCGCCCCCCCTTGGAGGTCAGCCAGGCGTTCACGATCATGTCGCAACGCATCCGCGCGCGCCGGCTCGGCATCGAAAAGCTGGACGCCCGCCAGGGCCGGATCTCGATCAATTTCAAGGACAAGACGGCCGTCCCGCCCATGGTCTTCTCGATCATGGCGAAACGGAACCGGGAAGCCTACGTGACGCGCGAAAGCTACATCTGGCCCTATCGAGACGCCGCCATCCCGGCGATCGACCGGCTGATGAACGAGTTCGAGACCGCCATTCAGCAAGTCGACACGGCTCGGGCGAGTCTACGAACCTAGTGGAAGTAGCTCGCCCCGTTGATGTCGATCGTGATTCCGCTTAGGTAAGCGGCTCCGTCGGACAGGAGGAACGCGGTCGCGGCGGCGCAGTCGACATCAACGGCCATCCGGCCGAGGGGCAAGGTGGCAATGATCGAGGCGAGTCGCTCGTCCATCCCATCCCGTAACATCGCGGTATCGACCCAACCCGGGGCGATGCCAAAGATGCCAATCTTTTGGGGCGCCAGTTCCACGGCCAGGCTCCTCACGAAGTTGATTAAGGCGGCTTTCGAAGCCGCATAAATCGAGGCGTCTGCTTCGCCCTTGAACCCGACGCGGCTTGCGATGTTTACGATCTTCCCGCCGCCCTGAGTGGCGAAGTGCTTGGTCGCGGCCCGCATCAGTCGGACCGGCGACTCCAAGTTGACCGCCATCAGACGGCGATAGTCATCGAGGAAGCCATCATCCGAGGCGTTGACAAACGACTGCTGCGCGTAGACGCCCGCGTTGTTGACCACGGCGTGGATCTCCCCGTCGGCCAGGGCACTCTCAAACAGCGGAGCCATCTGCGAGGGGTCCGCCATGTCAGCTTTGTACATGCCGGACGCCGAAGCTCCAAGCTCTTCCACCAGCGACCGGCATTCCGTCTCGGATTTCGAATAGTGGGTCGCTACCGACCAGCCTTCTTTGGCCAAATGGAGGGCGATGCGCCGCCCGATTCCGCGCGAACTTCCGGTCACGAGGACCCGTTTCGAACTCATGGCGGGAGTCTACATAACGCCAGTTGCCCTTCGCTTAGCAATCGACGCAGCCTGGGCCTTCGCTACCACGTAAACTAACAATATGAAGTTCGTCGCCTTGTCCGTGGTATGCGTCGCGGCCGCCAGTTTTCTCCTTGGCGCCTCGCCGAAAGACGCCAAGCTCGGCGCGAAGAAGCACACCGTGACGTACGCGGGAGACGTCGCTCCAATCCTCAACGCGAAGTGCGTGAGCTGCCATCGACCCGGTGAGGTTGCCCCGTTCTCTCTGGAAGGGTACGACAACGCGAAGAAGTGGGCGACCATGACCGCCAACGTGACCAGCAAGGGGATCATGCCGCCGTGGAAGGCCGTCCACGGCTTCGGCGAATTTCGCGATGAGAATCGGCTAACTCCAGAGCAGATCGAGGCACTTCGGGAATGGAGCGCGACCGGCGCCCCCCGGGGCGATCGAGCAAAGGAACCGCCGACGCCTAGCTTTGCGGCAAGCGAGTGGAAGTTGGGCAAGCCAGACATGATCTTGCAACCGAGCAAGCCCTATAAGCTCGGTCCGGAAGGCCCCGACCTTTACCGAAACTACGTGATTCATACCGACTTCGCCGAGCCGAAGTGGATCACCGCGATGGAAGTAAAGCCCGGCAACAAGCGGATCGTTCACCACGTGATCACGTTCCTCGACGGCAACCGCATGGCTCGAAGTCTCGAAACCAAGTTGGCCGACGGACAGGAAGGCTACACATCCGGTGGCGGCGGAGTCGGAATCGTGCCCACCGGCTCGCTCGGCGGCTGGGCGCCGGGGCTCGAAGCGCGACAATCCCCGGAAGGATCGGCATTCCTTGTCAAGCCCGGAACGGATCTCATCATCCAAGTCCACTACCATCGAGATGGCAAGCCGGAAGAGGATCAGACGCGGGTCGGACTCTTCTTCGCGAAGAAACCGGTGCAGAAGGAGATGAATCTCCTCTGGCTATTCAACTTCGGCGTGAATATCCCCGCCGGCGAGAAGTCGTACAAGCTTCGGCGCGAATTCACGTTGCCGGTGGACGCGACGCTCTACTCCACGATGCCCCACATGCATCTGCTCGGCCACTCGATGAAGGCCTGGTTGGAACTGCCGGACGGCACCACGAAGCCGCTCGTCTACATCGACAATTGGGACTTCAACTGGCAGTTCAACTACGCGTTCAAGCAGCCAATCCACGCCCCGAAGGGGACCAAGGAAATTGTCGAGGCGGTTTACGATAACTCGCCGGAGAACCCGCGCAATCCCAACTCGCCGCCCAAGCGCGTGACTTGGGGCGAGGAAACTACGGACGAGATGTTCCTCCTGATCACGTCGTACACGCGAGACGGCCAGTCGATCGCTTCGCGCTAAAAACCGGGCTACATTCCGACGCCGTTGTAGTGGCGCAAACCCTTTCGCCAAAGGACTTGCGCCACTCCGTACGCTAAAACAACCCAAACGCATTGGATTCCGATCGCTTGCCAAGCCGCGGCGCCGGTTACGCGCCCAATCAGGATTTCCGTCGGCGCTCCGGTGGTGAAGTAGAACGGGAAGAGCTTGGCCAGTGAGGACGCCCACGCCGGCAGCAAGGAAATTGGAAACAACTGCCCGGACAGGAAGAGCATCGGGATGTAGTACAGCTCGAAGATCGAGAAGACTTCCTGGGTGAACAGCGCCAGCATCGCCATGGCCATCACCACCGTAAAGCTGACCAGGTGGCCGAGAACCAGCGATATCCAGAACGTGAACCCAAGGTTCAGCACCGCGTGCCCTAACAGCGAGCGGTACAGCACGAGCAGGATCAGGAAGCATGGGAAGAATAGAATCACCCGGATGCAGCGCCACGAAACGTTCCTCAGGTAGCTGACCAGGTAGAAGCTCACCGGGCGGAGCAAGGCGGTCGAAAACTGCCCTTCTTTGATTTCCATCGCCAAATCCCACATGATGTGGCTCGTGACGAACGACCCGAGCATGAGCATGCAGAGGTAATAGAGAATGAAGTCGCTCGAGTTATAGCCGCCAATCGAACCTGATTTCGCCGCGCTCGCCCAGACGAGGGGCATCGTCACGGCGGTCGTGACGTCGGTGAGAATCCAGATTATGCCGCTGGCCCGGTATGCGAGTCCGTCTTGGAAATAGATATCGAAAAGCGCTTTTGCCTTACGCCAAGACCAACCCATGGCTCATGCTACCGCGACGACTTCCCTCCTCACGCGGTCAAATTTTCGCCTTAGAAGCACGCTCGAAATGACCACAAACGCAACCACGCACAATTAACAGGAATATTCCATGCGCCCAGAATCGCAAGAACCATGTCACCTGAGTGGTGCTCAATGGCCAACTATATCTCCCGTATGGTTACAACCCAAGTGGTTTTATTTGCCCTTTTGGGCTTGAAAGGAGTAGTCGGATCTGAGAGCGTGGCCCTCGGACATTACAAGTGGATTCCGGATGGTGAGGCGGCGGCGTTCTATCGCAAGCATTCGCTCCCCGTTCCGGTAGGACTTATCGTTATAAGCTCGGGCAACGTCTTCCGTTTTTCACTGACGGACGACCAAGGCAGCGAGTCGACCTTGGGAACGTATAGCTGCGATGGCGGCACGGTCACCTTCAAGATTGAAGCCGGCGACGGCGCGGGGATGCCCGCAAAGATGAAGTACGACGGCGCGGTTCTGAGCTCCGCAAACCTCTCCTTCGTCCGAGAAGTGAATTCGAACGGCAAGATCGAGGTTCCTGTGGCGCCGCCCCCAGTGGCGCCGGCGAGGCCCGCGGTCGAGGGCATCTGGCATCTGACCTCCGGTACGAAGAAAGATCCGAACGTTCGGTTCACCTTCCTCGCCGACGGCACTTGGAAGCACCACGGCGTTGGCAGCAAGTGCTCCGGGACGTACAAGATCACCGACGAGGGTATCGAACTCCTCTATCTGGAGATCGACGGCGCGAAGGTCGATGCCGCAAGCCACTTCAAGAAAATCCTGCCGTTTACGGACGACAAGATTGGCTTCAAAGTGGACACATACCGGTACGAGAAAGCCGGCGGTTAGTTAAGACCACCAAATCGGAGAAGCGAGCGTGTAGCATACGTGGCATGAGCATTGCCGCGCTCGCTTTCCTGCTGACGAACGGAAGTTCGAAGTCCCATCGCCCCCTTCCCTACCTAGATCCAAGCTTGCCCGCCAACCGGCGCGCGGCGGACTTGGTGGGACGCATGACCTTGCCTGAGAAGATCAGCCAGATGCAACACGAGGCGCCCGCCGTCAAGCGGCTCGGCGTCCCTGCCTACACTTGGTGGAGCGAGGCTCTGCACGGTGCGGTGGGCAATCCCGTCACCGTTTTTCCGCAGGCCATCGGGCTGGGCGCCAGCTTCGACACGGGTCTGGTGGGTACGGTCGCGACGGCGATCTCGGATGAGGGTCGCGCTCGGTACGCGATGATCTTCAAGAAGAATGGGGCAACCGGCATGCACGAAGGGCTCGATTTTTGGGCCCCCAACATCAACATCTTCCGCGATCCCCGCTGGGGTCGGGGTCAGGAGACGTACGGTGAGGATCCGTACCTGACCGGTCAGATGGCGTTCGCCTATATCACCCATCTCCAAGGCGAGAGCGGCGGCAAATTCAAAGCGATCGCGACACCGAAACACTTCGCCGTGCACAGCGGCCCGGATCGCGAGCGGCACCACTTCAACGCCGTGGTCGATACCCGGGACATGTGGAACACTTACCTACCCGCTTTCCGGTCCGCGATCGTCGACGCGGGCGCCTGGTCAATCATGTCGGCCTACAGCGCGGTCAACGGCGAGCCGGACTCCGCCAGCCCGACCCTGCTGAAGAAGATTCTTCGTGACGATTGGGGCTTCGGCGGCTACGTCGTCTCCGACTGCGGCGCCATCTACGACATTTTCTCCGGCCACCATGCCGCACCGACGCTGGCCCAATCGGACGCCCTCGCCGTTAACGCAGGCTGTGACTTGGAATGCGGCGATGCCTACAAGGCGCTGCAGGAAGCGGTCGCCAAGCACTATATCTCCACCGCGACGATCGACCAGTCCTTAAAGCGGCTTTTCGAAGCTCGGATCCGGTTGGGCATGTTCGATCCGGCCTCAACGAGCGGTCCTTGGAAGCAACTGTCTCCTTCCGTCATTGATTCGCCCGCCCATCGCGCCTTGGCGCTCAAGGCAGCCCGGGAATCGGTGGTCCTGCTGAAGAACGACGGTCTTTTGCCGCTGAAGGGGATTCATTCCCTCGCCGTGATTGGCCCGAATGCCGACGATCGGGACGTGCCGCTCGGCAACTATAACGGAACGCCGAAGCACACGGTGAGCGTCGTCGAGGGCCTAAAGAATGTGGCTCCCGCCGACGTTAAAGTCACCTACCTGAAGGGCAGCGAGCGGCTGAACGGCGGTCGCGGGACGCCCATTCCCGCCTCAGTGCTGGAAGGCGGCGTGGATGCCGACTACTTCAAGGGGCAGGAACTTAAGGGCGATGTGATCTATCACACGCACACCGACAACCTTGAATACGACTGGGGCAACGGCTCGCCGAACCCGATCGTGCCGAACGACCACTTCTCGGCTCGCTACACCGCCACCTTGGTTCCGAAGGCCACCGGCGACTACCAGATCGGCACCCGCAACGACGACGGCGCCCGTCTCTTCGTCGACGGCAAGCTGATCACCGAGGACTGGGGCGTCCATGCCGCCGCGACGTCGCTTCAGAACATCCACCTCGAAGCCGGCCGATCCTACAAGATCGTCGTCGAGTACTTCGAGCAGGACGGCCAAGCCTCCGTAAGTCTGGTCTGGGCGCCTCCGATGAAGGAGGACTACGCGGACGCCACCGAACTCGCCAACCGCAGCGATGCGGTCGTGATGGTGCTGGGAATCTCGGGCGAAGTCGAGAACGAGGAAAACGACCGCAAGGATATCGATCTGCCTTCCCCGCAGCAGGGTCTGTTGCGTGCCGTCCTCGCCACCGGCAAGCCGGTTGTCGTAGTTCTTGAGAGCGGTAGCTGTCTCACCGTCTCCGACGAGCGCATCCGCGGCCTCGTCCAGGCCTGGTACCCCGGCGAGTTCGGCGGCACGGCCGTCGCGGAGGTGCTCTTCGGCAAAACCAATCCGGGCGGACGCCTGCCGGTGACGTTCTACAAGTCGTTGGCCCAGGTTCCGCCGATCGCGAACTATAAGATGGACAACCGGACCTACCGGTACCTCCACGCGAAGCCGCTCTACCCGTTCGGTTACGGGCTTTCTTATACGAAATTCGCTTACTCGGGGGCCAGCGCTTCTTCGATCGGCGCCGGCGGAACCTCGGTGAAGGTTCTCGTTAAGAACACTGGCAATCGCGAGGGCGACGAGGTCGTGCAGGTTTACTCCTCCCGCCTCGGGGCCACATGGCCCGAGCCTTCGAGGAAGCTGGTCGGCTTCACGCGGGTGCACCTCGGCGCCCATCAAGCGGTTGCGGTGCGAATCCCCGTTACGGCGCAGTCGATGGCACAAGCCGATGGCCAGGGTCGACTGAAAGTGTTGCCGGGCCGGTACACCCTCTCAATCGGCGGAGGCCAGCCTGGACTTGAGCCGGCGACTTCAGGTCGCGTTATGAAGGTCACCACTTCCACCGGCGGCCTTAGCGTTCCCAACAAGAAGCAACGAGCTTTGCCGCAGACGTTGGCGTCGCGGTAAACATCCGCGCATTCCCCCAAGACATTTTTTGACCGCCTTCGCCATAGCCCCGCGAAGGCAGAAGGCGCGTCAAAAAATGTCAAGAAAACAAACAACAAGGAGGGGTCCGGGGCCGCCGGTGGGTGCATTCCCCACCGGCGGCCCCGGACCCCTCAACTGCCGGAATACCGACGAAGCACGGACGAAATCGGACGAAACTCAATGAGCCAGCACCAGCTGACATGCACCTGACAAAGTGAAAGACCGTTCAGTCAAAAAGAAAGAGCCCACCCGCACAAAGCGGGTGGGCTCTTTCTTTTTGACTGGACTCTTACCGATCGCGTAGCGGCAAACCCATCGCTTTGAGGAACGCGTAAGCTTCCTCATCGTTCTTGGCCGTCGTGCAGATGATGATGTCCATACCGCGGATTCGGTCGAACGTGTCGTAGGGGATCTCCGGGAAAACGAGCTGCTCTTTCAGACCGAGCGCGTAGTTGCCGCGGCCGTCGAACGACTTGGCGGACAGACCCTGGAAGTCTCGGATTCGGGGGAGAACGACCTTCGTCAGCTTGTCGAAGAAGTGGTACATCCGGTCGCCACGGAGGGTGACCTTACAGCCGACTTCCATGTTCTCGCGGATCTTAAAGTTCGATACGGCCTTCTTGGCGCGCGTGATAACCGGCTTCTGACCGGAGATCAGGGCCATGTCGCGGACCGAGTTCTCGAGGTGCTTGTCGCCGCCCTTTTCCTTGCTGCCGGTGCCCATGTTAATGACCACCTTCTCAAGCTTCGGCACCTGGAGCACCGAGGAATACTTGAACTGCTCTTTGAGCTTGGGGACGATTTCTTCCCGATACTGCTTCTTAAGCCGCGGGTAAGGGAGGGTGACCGGACCGGTCGGTTCTGCTACTTTTTCTTTTCGTGCCATGTTTTTATTTGCCTGAGTTCTGACCAGGCCAAATTCGTGAATCGGAACATGAAAACGCCGCCCTACCTAGGTGGGGCGGCGCTTCTCAGTTCTATTCCTTGGGGGGCATTACATCAACGTTGGGAATCACGTTGCCAGTCTTCTTGGCATACCGGACCAACTTGCCCGTAGTCTCGTCCTTGCGACGGCCGACTCGCGTCGGAGCATTCGTCGTCGGGTCGAGAACCATCAGGTTGCTGACGTGGATGGGGGCGGGAATCTTGATTCGGGCCGATCGCTCGTTTTGCGTTCGGGCCTTGCGGTGCTTGATTACCGCATTTAGCGGCAACGGCTGCTCCGGATTCTCGTCGTTATCCTTCAGGATGAGCGCCTTCTGATCCTTGGGGGAGACGGCGGCGATGAATCCGATTTGACCCTTGTCTTTACCGGAAATGATCATCACTCGGTCGCCCTTTCGGACCTTGAGCTTAATGTGCTGGGCGGCCAGCTTGAGTTCGGCTTTGGTCGGCATGTTATAGGACCTCCGGAGCAAGCGATACGATCTTCATGAAGTTCTTATCGCGGAGCTCACGAGCCACCGGGCCGAAGATGCGCGTACCGCGCGGCTCGTTGTTCGCCGGGTTGATGACGACGCAAGCGTTGTCGTCGAACCGGAGAGTCGAACCGTCGATCCGTCGCATCGCACGCTTGGTGCGGACGATAACGGCCTTGATGACGTCGCCCTTCTTGACCGGCATGTTCGGCGTTGCCGCCTTTACTGCCGCCACGATGACGTCGCCGACACGGCCATACCGCGGCTGCGAGCCTTTGAGAACGCGGATACACATTACGTCCCGCGCTCCAGAATTGTCGGCTACTTTGAGCCGAGTAAATTGCATAACCATTTACTTCACCTTCTCGAGGATGCGGGTCACGCGCCAGCACTTGTCTCGGCTGATAGGCCGAGTTTCCATGATTTCGACGCGGTCGCCGGCATCGCAGCCGATCTCGTCATGCGCTTTGAACTTCTTGGAGCGGAGAACGACCTTTCCGTAGATCGGGTGTTGTACTCGGCGCTCGATGTTGACCACGACGGTCTTTTCCATTTTGTTGGAGACCACGATGCCCTCTCGGACCTTGCGTGTGCCTCTCGCTTCGGTAGCTTGATCTGCCATTAGACGGTTCCTCGTTTCTTTTCGGCGATCAGCGTCATGAGACGAGCAATGTTATGTCGTCGAACCTTCAGGCTGGCCGTATCCGTAATCCGCCGGAAGACGAGATCGCGCCGGGCCCGGTAAAGGCTGGCCTGCTCCTCACGAATAAGGGCTTCCAGTTCCGGAACGCTCTTGTCTCTCAGCTCAGTAGTTTTAAGATCTTTCATTTCTTGAATTCGCTCCGATTGGCCTCAGCCTATTCGGATGCGACCTCCGGCTCAGCAGTGACTGCCACGGCTTCCGTCGCATCGTCATCGGATGCGGCCACCTTGGGCATCGCTTCGTAATCCGCTTTGGTCATGAACTTACAGCGGATCGGGAGCTTGAAGATCGCGAGTCGCATCGCTTCCTTAGCGACCGCTTCGGCAGGACCCGACATCTCGAACATGACGCGGCCCGGCTTGACGACGGCCACCCAGCCTTCCACGGCGGCCTTACCCTTACCCATACGGGTTTCGAGCGGCTTCTTCGTGTAGGACTTGTCCGGGAAGATTCGAATCCAAACTTTTCCACCACGCTTGATGTGGCGGGTCATGGCGATACGAGCGGCTTCGATCTGGCGCGACGTGATCCACGCCGGCTCCATCGCAACGATCGCGTACTCGCCGAAGGAGATGCGATTCCCTTGAGTCGCCTTTCCCTTCATACGGCCGCGATGCATCTTGCGGCGGCCTTCTTTAACTCGCTTGGGCATTAACATTAGGCGTTTCCTCCAGATGCGGGAGCCGGAGCGGCCGGAGTCTGGGTGGCGCCGAATGCGTTATCGCCATCGTCTCGTCGCGGACGTCGCTCTCGTCGACCGCCGCCGCCGTCTCGGGGACCGCCGCCATCGCGACCTGCACCCTCTCGGCCTTCCCGATCCATCTCGCGGAGACGTCGCTCCGGAAGGATCTCTCCCTTATAAATCCACACCTTGCAACCGACCGATCCGTAGATCGTGTGCGCGGTCGCGGTGCCGTAGTCGATGTCGGCGCGAATCGTGTGAAGCGGAATCTTGCCGACCTTGTCGCCTTCTCGACGAGCGATTTCCGAACCGCCCAATCGACCGGAGACCTGGATCTTAATTCCTCGGCCGTTCATTCGCATCACGCGAGTCATCGCCTGGCGCATGGCGCGTCGGTGCGAAATTCGCTTCTCAAGCTGAACGCAGACGTTCTCCGCGACCAACTGAGCGTCGAGCTCCGGCTGGCGAACCTCGGTGACGTTGACCTGGACGACCATCGTCGGATCCTGGCGTCGCACCATTCGGTTTAGCGTGTCCGTCAGCTCGTCGATACCCTTACCGCCGCGACCGATGATCGCACCGGGACGGGCCGTGAAGATCGTGACCTTGACGCGGTTCGCGGCTCGCTCGATCTCAACGCGGCTTACGTTGCCGAGACCGGTTCGTCGCTTGATAAAGAGCCGGATCTCATGATCCTGCAAGAGCGCGGGGCCGTAGCCCTTCTTGTTGTAATACCACTGGCTGTCGAATCCGCGGATAACTCCGACCCGGAAGCCAACAGGATGAATTTTCTGTCCCAAAGTTAGTTTGCTCCCTCTTCAACCGGGGCGGCATTCTCTGCCGGGGCCTCGGGGGTCGTAGCGGCCACTTCTTCGGCCACCGTCGTCGATTCTTCCTCAGCTACCGGGGCCGGTGCTGGGGTCGCGGCTACCTTGGCGGTGGCTCGCTTGCCTCGGGTCGGGGCGGAAAGCGTCGGTCGCGGCTTCGGCTTCGTACCGTGCGGCTTAACTACCGCCTCGGCTTCGACGTCTTCGACCACCACGGTAATGTGGCTGGTCTTCTTGACGATCCGGTTGCCTCGTCCCATGGCGCGGGCTTGCATTCGCTTAAGGCGAGGGCCCTCGTCCACGAAGATCGTCGCGATCTTGAGTTGCTCCGGAGAAAGCCCGTGGTTCTCTTGGGCGTTCGCCATTGCGGAAATCAATACTTTGCGCAGGGCCTTGGCGCCCTTGCTGGTGTGATAGCGCAGCATGCCCGCCGTGTGAACGGCGTTCGTTCCGCGAACCTCGTCCGCGATAATGCGAACTTTGCGCGGCTGCACCCTAATATATTTTGCGGTTGCTCGTACTTCCATCGTCTTTGCCTCTGAGCGGCCGCGCAGGCTGCGCGAAAGCCGCTTATTTTACCCTTTCGGGACTTAGCGGAGTCGGACCCCCCTCTCGGCAAGTCCGCCGGCATGGCCTTTGAACGTACGAGTCGGTGCGAATTCACCCAGCTTGTGACCGATCATGTTTTCGGTGACGAAGACCGGGATGTGCTTGAGCCCGTTATGAACGGCGAACGTGTGGCCGATCATGTCGGGAATGATGGTGGAGCGTCGGCTCCACGTCTTGATAACCCTTTTTTCGTTGCGGTTATTCAGGTCGGTCACCTTCTTGATGAGGTGATCGTCCACGAAATATCCTTTCTTTAGACTTCTTGACATACTTCTCCTGTGGTGCCTGCGGGCCTAAGCCCGGGGAGACGGAAATCCTTTCTCGATCAGAAAAAAGACCCGTCGGCAGTGCACTTGCTGCTTAGCGTGCCAGCGGCGGAGATCCATATCGGATATCCGCCGCCGGGTTGCCTCTTTACTTCGTTCGCCTCCGAACGATAAATTTCTGGGTCGACTTGTTACGTCGCGTCTTCTCGCCAAGGGACTTGTTGCCCCAGCGATCGACAGGACCTTTCTTACGTCCGACCGGCGACTTCGCTTCACCACCACCGTGTGGGTGGTCTCGCGGAGACTTAACGACACCACGCACGTGGGGCCGGCGACCGAGGCCGCGGTTCTTACCCGCTTTACCGATCGCTTCGTTCTCGTGCTCGGCGTTGCCGACTTCGCCAATGGTGGCTCGGCAGGTGTTGTGGATCATTCGCATCTCACCGCTGGGCAGTCGAAGGGTGACGTAGTTGCCTTCCTTCGCCATGACCTGAGCGGACGTGCCGGCCGATCGAACGATCTGGCCGCCGCGCTTGGGATGCAATTCGATGTTGTGAACGAGCGTACCGAGCGGGATGTTCTTCAACGGCAACGCGTTGCCGGGCAGAATGTCCGCGCCCTCGCCGCTCTCAACAAACGTGCCAACCGTGAGGTTTCTCGGCGCGAGGATGTAGCGCTTCTCGCCGTCCATGTAGTGGAGCAGTGCGATTCGGCAGGTTCGGTTCGGATCGTATTCGATCGTCGCGACCTTCGCCTTGACGCCATCCTTGTCTCGCTTGAAGTCGATGATTCGGTACGCGCGCTTGTTACCGCCGCCCTTGTTGAAGGACGTGATACGGCCGTAGCTGTTGCGTCCGCCGGTCTTCTTCAGACCGACGATCAGCGTCTTTTCCGGCGTCGTCGTCGTGACTTCGGAGTAGGTCGCGCCAATCATGTGGCGTCGGCCTGGAGATGTCGGTTTGTACTGTCTTGTAGGCATCTTTAGACTCCGTAATCCTCTAGCATCTGACCCTTGGCGAGCGTCACGATGGCCTTCTTACGATCCGGCTCGAAACCGCTGCTCTTCTGGCCGCGCTTCCGCTTCTTACCGAGCACCTTGATGGTGCGAACGGCAGTGACCGAGATCGCGTCGTCCGGCTTCTTGCCCTCGTTGTAGATGGCTTCGATGGCGCCCTTGATCTCGATCTTGTTGGCGTCGGTAGCGACGATAAACGTGTACTTCCGAACGAGATTCTCCTCTTCCCGAATCCGGGCATCGCCGTAGGAGAGAGCAACCGTCTTTTCGGTGATATGGGGCTGAACGATGATGTTGTGCGGGTTCTTCACTTGGCCCACACCTCCTCGATGCGGTTCAAGGCCTCTTGAGCGACCACCAGCTTGTGAGCCAGGAGCAAGTCGCGAGCCGAGAACGGCGCGGTCTTCGGGCCCTCTGCGCCGCCGGCCGTGCTGGCAGGGGCGGTTCGGACGGTGACATTGGGAAGATTGCGGAACGACTTGAGGACAACCTCGTCGTACTCCGGCAGAACGATCAGAAGGCGGCGCTGACCCGTCAACCCGAGAGCGGCCAGCATTGCGGTCGCATCCTTGGTCTTCGGCGCAGCGAACGTGATCGAATCGACCACGCTGACGTTGCCGGCCTCGATGTGGGCGCTTAGCGCGGCCAAAATAGCGGCGCGTCGCTCGCGCTTGTTAACCTTCTTTTCGTAGTCGCGAGGGGCGACCGCGAAGGCCATTCCGCCATGGGCGTAGTGGGGAGCTCGGATCGTACCTTGGCGCGCGTTACCGGTCTTCTTCTGCTTGTACGGCTTGCGTCCGCCGCCGCGCACTTCGCTTCGGGTCTTCGCCTTCTGCGTACCTTGACGAGCGTTCGCTTCTTCGGCGACGATCGTTCGGTGCGCGGTGACGAGACTGACGCTCGCGTTTGCGAGCTTCTCGCTCAGCGTGTGCTTGCCGAGGGACTTGCCGTCCTTACTCTTAATATCTAGCTGCGCCATGGTTACTTCGCCACCTTGTTAATGGTCACCGCGGCTCCGCTGGGTCCAGGGACGCTGCCGTCGACGAGAATCAGATTGCGCTCGGCATCGACCTTAACGACCTTCAGACCTTTCTGGGTGATCGTATCGGTACCCATGCGGCCCGGCTTGCGGATTCCCTTGAAAACGCGCTGCGGACCCGTCGCACCGCTGGACAGCGGACGTCGGTGGGTCATGTAGCCGTGAGTCATGTGCTGACCCTTAAAGTGATAGCGCTTCACGCCACCCTGGAAGCCCTTACCCTTGCTGACGCCGGTCACGGTGATCACTTCGCCTTCCGCGAAGATGTCCGCCTTGATTTCCTGGCCGAGGGTGATTCCGTCCGTCGAGGTGACGCGGAACTCCTTGAGGGTCTTCAGGTTCTTGGTGAGGCCCGCCTTCTTGAGGTGGCCGTGCTTGGGGAAGGTCAGCTTGCTTTCCTTCGCGTCGCCATAGCCCACCTGAACGGCGGCGTAGCCGTCGGTCTCGACGGACTTAATTTGAGTTACGTAAATGGGACCGGCCTGAATAACCGTAACCGGAACCATCCGCCCATCCTCGGTAAAGAGGTGGGTCATACCAACCTTCGTGCCCAGTATTCCTGGAAGCATAATTTCTCCTTCGCTTCTCGCGGAGCTACGCCATGTTGGAGATCGCTTGAATCTCTCGGTGTTGCCCAAACGTCCGAAGACATATAGCGGGTCACCCTGGCGCGGCGCCTATGAAGCGTCTCGCTCGCCCCTTGTCGGGGCACAAGAAGGAACTATACCTCCCTTCGAACCTAAAAGGGTGGTTTTTGACGGCTATTTTGCGACAACGCTAAGCGGTCGCGGTTCGAGCTGAAGGCGCTGAGCCTTGCTTACTGACTTCCAAAAAGAGCGCTGCCGCCAAAGCTTGGAGCATGGCCACCGACAGGATGAGTCCAAGTCCGGCCTTCCGGAAGTCCTCGGCCGGGTCTAGGCTCGATATATTCGGATCGGAGGCCAGATAGTAGACCACCCCGCCCGTAAAGGCGCCGTCGGAGGCCGGTATATCCGCCGAACGTGCGCCTTGTCCTTCATAAGGCTGGTTGTCCGCGATAAATTGGTAAACAAGTCTCCCCCCGTTGTCGTACTCACCGCGATAGAGAGGTTGAATCGTTGCCGTAGCGCTCACCGGGGACCGCACCAACTCCCCCGCCCGCTGAAAAGTGGGCAACTTACCGTAGTTGATCGAGGCAAGAACGAGAAAATAGAGGCACGCCATCAAAAACATGGTCACCTTTCTCCCAAGAAACCTCGAAAGGGCGCCGAAGATGGAAACGCCTTTTGCCGCACACCGAAGCATCACGATGCTAGAGATGGCAAGGAGAAGCTCGACTCCTGCCGTGACGGCAAAACTCTCCCGGCCGATCGCGATGGCGAGGTAGACCGCCAGGATCAGCCACTGAGCAAAAATCTCAGTCCTTTTCGAGTTGGCTCCCATTGCCGTTTATTGTATTGCCGATTCCGGCGAAGCGAGGTTAAAGAACAGGTCGCTCAAGCTTCTTGCGGAGCAAGTTGACGGGGGCGAAACGCTTGTTCTATATTCAGCTTCGCGTTAAAGACGAGCCATAGACCAAAAATATGGGTGAGCCAAAAGACGAGCTGGAAAACGGGGAAAATCCATTCGTCCGCCGAGTTCAGGCCAGACAGTTCGGGATGAGATGGCGCGTAATAAACCGTCAGGTACGACGCCGAAGTATCGGAATCACCTGCGAACTTGGTCGAACCTTCGTAGGTCTTTCCCGCCACTTGGTAGCTGTATTTAACGTGCCTCCGGTCAACTGACTCGATTCGGGCTGTGGTTGCGCGGGAGCCGCTTGCGAGTTCAGCTCGATCGAGAAAGCTTGGCAAGGCGCCATACACGAAAACAAACAGGCAAAGCAGAGGCGCCACTGGAAATCCCAATCGGCGCAGAAATCCCACCGAACTTAGCTTGAAGCCGGCCGCTATGGAATCCGAGGGGAGCGCCTGAGCCAATAAGGCGCACCCTAACGTCAAACCCGCCAAGAGAACCTGCACAAAGAAAGCGATCAGGAGGTTGACTCGGCCGATCTGATAACCCAAATAGGCCGCCAAAACGAACCACTGCATCAAAAGGTCTCTCTTCTTCAGCAGTTGCCTCACGGTTACTTATTATAGTCACCGTCCTTGCACGAACCAAACGAAAAAGGCGATCAAGCAAAAGCCTGACCGCCTCTCTTCAAACTTCTCGTGGAAGCTTAAGCGCTCTTGATTTCGATGTCGACGCCGCTGGGGAGGTCGAGGCGCATCAGCGCGTCGATCGTCTTGTTGGTCGGCTCGAGGATGTCGATGAGCCGATTGTGGGTTCGCAGCTCGAAGTGCTCCATCGACTCCTTGTCGATGTGCGGGCCGCGGATGACGCAGAATTTTCGGATGTGCGTCGGAAGCGGAATCGGTCCGGCAACGCGGGCGCCCGTTCGCTTGGCCTGGTCGACAATCTTCTCTGCGGAGGTGTCGATAATACGGTGATCATAGGCGCGCAGCCTAATTCGAATCTTAATTCCTGCCATTTGATATCTCTCTTGGTCAGATAGACACGCGAAAGCGCCTATCTAAACTTGCCGCGAATTCCAAGCGCAGGCATAACGCGCGCCCCAACCTCTCGGCCCGAAGATTATACCCACCATGCTGACTCGATGCGGTTCCGCGAACTAAGAATGCAAGCCTGCGGCGTTTCCGCTCGCGACGCGCGTATGCTGAATCGATGCGCGCGACGATGGCCGATATTGCCCGTGAAACCGGACTCACGCTCGGCACCGTCTCCCGAGCCCTCAACTCCGAGGGTAAATACGCCATCGCTCCCGAAACCCGCGAGCGAGTCATGGCCACGGCGGCTCGCTTGGGCTACCGTCCCAATCTGATCGGCCGGGCGCTGGCCGCCGGAACCGCCTCCCTCATTCTCCTGATCAGCCCCGACCCTTTCGCGCCGTACTACGTGGAACTCAGCCGGCACCTGTCGATTCATGCCGCTCAGGATGGATTCACTTTTGTCAGTGGTGGCACGCTACCGCAAGGCGGCGGGGTCGGAATACCAGCCAACGATTGGCTCTACGGGGTCGACGGCATGGTCGTGTGCGACTATCTGCCCCATCAAGAAGCTTATATCGCGGAGGCGTTGAGGCTCAAGATCCCGCTCGTGGGCCTCGGCGTCCGGCATCCCTTCCCCACCGACTACGTCAAAGTCGACCTTTACGCCGCCGCGAAGGATCTTCTTGAGCACATGGTCGAGGCGGGGAGCCGCCATTTGGCCATCATGAGTGGCCCTGGAATCGAACCCGGAGACCCTCGCTGGACCGCATTTCAAGAGGTCACCGCCAAGCACGGGATGCCCGCCACACAACTTCCCGCGGCGAATCAGAGCCGGGCTTCCGGGCGGAACGCAGTCGTGGACGGGTTTGCCGCGAAGGCACCCATCGACGGCCTGTTCTGTGAGAACGATATCCTCGCCGTAGGCGCATACCGAGGACTTGTCGACCTCGGAATAAGTGTCCCAGACCAAGTCTTGTTGGCCGGCTGCGACGGACTGGAAGACACCCTTTACCAGGCGATGCCGATCACGACGATCGCGCAACCATTCGACCGGATGTGCGAGACGGCTTGGAAAATGCTCCGCAACCGAATCGAAGGCAACCAAGATCCTCACCGTCTCGTCGAGATTTCCGCCTCTCTCCTAGCCCGCGCTTCCACCTCGCGATAAAAATCCCCAGGTTTCAGGAAGTTTCGTGATACAGTTTAGGAAAGCGCTTTCCGAAGCTCATGTCGCATAAGGAAAGCGCTTTCCGGACTAACAATATGAAACGCAGCGGTTTCACCTTAATTGAACTACTCGTCGTCATCGCCATCATCGCAATCCTTGCTGCGATCCTTTTCCCCGTATTCGCCCAGGCGAAGCGCGCCGCCAAAGACGCGTCCGCCCTCTCAAATGTGAAGCAGATCGCCCTTGGCGGCGTGATGTACTCATCCGACTCTGACGACGCCATTGTGCTGTGGCAGCAGGACGGCGGCGGCGGGTTCATTTCCTGGCCGATCCTCGTTCAGCCGTACGTTAAGAACACCGATATCGTCTGGGACCCGGGCCGCCAGCGAACGGTCGCGGTCGGACCGCAGCCTTGGATCTCCCGTCCTAACATCGACTGGGGTTGGCAAACTCATATGGCGATCAATGTGTACGCCTATGCCACCGGCTACAACGGAACCCGTACCCAAACGAGCTTCCCGCATCCGTCTGAGCGGATTGCGTGGACTTACGGCGAACGTCAGAGCTCGGACAGCATCCTTTCGCAGCACTGGTTCGACGGCACCCGATGCTCCTGCCCTTCCCTCGCCAACATCCCGACGAACCAGGGCGACGACGACTACAATCAGTGCTCGCGCGCGGCGGTCAAGTATCACGGCGATGGCATTATCTCTGCCTACACAGACGGCCACGCGAGGAAGGTTCCTTACCTAAGACTCGCAGTGAACAATCCGACCTTCTCGGCTTCCAGCAATTGCGAAGCGACGAACTACGCCGGCCCCGACGGCAATCGCGGCACCGCGGACGACCTAGACAACGAGCTGACCCGAGCCTGGGGCCGCTGGTATGACAACTCCTACTAAGCTCCTCGCGTTGATCGCCGTGACCGTTCTCTTCGGTTGCGGCGACCCCGCACCATCGACGCCCCTCGCTCCGGAGCAGAAGATGCCCGACATCAGCAAACTGCCCCCGGATCAAGTCAATAAGATGCTCGACAAGAACAACTCGAGCATTCGCAAATAATGCGAAGGGGCCCCGCCTCATACGGCTTTGCCTTTGAGGCGGGCCCCTAGTACAGTTTGCCGAGACCCTTCTCGTTTGCTCCGGCGTCCGGGGCTGCGCCCCGGACGCCGGAAAGGTTTAGGTTGCAATTTTTGGTCGCCTAAGGCTCCCAAAAATTGCGCTTGGAAATGCACCGAAGAAATAGGTCAGATCTCGACGTCGAATGACTGTCGAGACAGCCCGTCCCCCCAATTCGTCCCCGAATTCCATGATCATCCACTGCCTTTCGTTTCTCCTCCTCTCCGACTCTTCGCGAATTTCCGGCGCTTGCTTGCCGATTCCCTTGCCTGACCGGGCGGCCCACCCTCTGCCGCCCGATCGGCTGCGTGCCGAGAGCCCGTGGACCCTCTCCTTAGCCGGTGATTGGCGCTTTCGGCTGACGCATGGCGAGATCGTCGATGGGCGCTTTACGCTTTCCCACGCAGACCTGGCCGGGCTCAGCGTAAGCAGCACCCAAAGCGGCCACGCTGCCGCCAACGCCTTCGACGGCAACCCCGATACTCGCTGGTGTGCGACGAGTGGCGACTTCCCGCAGTGGATGCAGGCTCGGCTCGATGACGCACGCGTGGTTACCGGACTGGAGGTCGCCTGGGAGCGGCCAGAGGCTCGGTACACCTGCCGAGTAGAAGGTGGGAACGATGGAGTCCACTGGAAGACTCTGCTAGACAAGCCCGAAGGAGTCGGCGACGGTTTGCTGGAGTTGCCTTCGACTACGCCGGTTCATTTCGTACGTTTGGTGATATTGGGCGCGACCGGCGGGAGTTGGGCTTCTATCCGGGAGCTAAAGATCCACTACCGTAATGGCGAAAAGGACACGGTTTGGCAACCTGCGCCGGTCGTTAGTGCCACTCCCGCCCATGCCGACGACTTCGTTGCACCGGCTTTCGCGGATACCGCTTGGAATCACGTGACCGTTCCTTCAAATTGGGAGATGGCGGGCTATTCGATCCCGACTTACAACTCCGTCGACGACACGGTTGGCCTCTACCGGCGGTGGGTGGACGTTCCCGCGGCCTGGGCGGATCGCCGCATCGTATGGCGGTTTGACGGCGCGCTGGATGGAGCGGAGATCTACGTCAATGGCCTGCGGGCGGGCTATCACGAAAGCGGCTACACCGCCTTCGATGTGGACCTTACGGGATTGCTCGTGCCCGGTCAGCGGAACTTGCTGGCGGTCCGCCTCTCGAAAACCACGCCCTCGGTCGAGTGCGAAACGGGCGACTACCAGTGCATGGGCGGCATCTACCGCGACACCCGGCTGATCGCGGTGCCGAAGACGCACATCGCCGACCTCACCGTGCGGACTCCGCTCTCCTCCGGCTACCGCGATGCAACCGTGTTGGTCAATGCCAAAGTGAGCGGCGCTCCTGGCGATGCGGTTGGATTGAGCGGGTACGTGACCGACGCTTTAACTCTGAAGCGGCTACCCGTTGCGCTGACCCAACAGGCAACGATCGGTCCTGATGGTACGGCGACGGTCGATCTCTCGGCGGCGGTCGAAACTCCCAAACTCTGGTCGGCCGAGAAACCCTCGCTTTACTACTTGACGCTTGAGCTACGGAAGGGCGGCAAGACGGTGGAACAGGTCGAACAACGGTTTGGATTCAGACAAGTCGAGATCAAGAACTCGGTGGTGCTTTGGAACGGCAAGCCGATCAAATGCACGGGAATCTGCCGCCACGACTTCTGGCCCGACAAGGGGTTTGCGCTGACCGACGCCCAGTGGACCAAGGATTTGACCTTGATGAAGGCGACTAACATCAATGCGATCCGGACCTCCCACTATAATCACGCGGCCCGATTCCTTGAACTCTGCGACGAGCGCGGCTTCTACATCCTCGACGAGGTTCCCTTCTGCTGGGTCGACGATCGCGTGAGCGATCCGAGCTTTGCGCCACCCCTGCTCCAGCGCGCCGCTGAGACTATCGCAAGAGACAAAAACCGCCCATGCGTGCTGGCGTGGAGTCTCGGAAACGAGAATCCGATTGGTATCGACACCCAACAAGTTCACGATCTGGTTGCCCGACTGGATCCGACGCGACCATCCTTTGCTTCCGGCGGCGGACCGAACAATGTTAAAGGCCAAGAGTTGTTCGACACCCACTACCCTTCCCCGGGAGGCATCGAGGGCTACCTGAAACGTGAATCCAACGTGGCGCCCGAGGTTATTACCGAGCACCCGCACACGTTCTATTCGCGCGAGACGCAGACCTACGATCCGGGCGCTTCGGACACCTGGTCCGAAGGAATGATCGCGACCTGGGATCTGATGCGACGTAGTCCCACGCTGCTCGGTTCCTTCATCTGGGAGTGGCAGAGTCAGGGTATCGCGGACCACTTTCCCGACCACACCACCGACTTCTACTTCGGCACGGATCACATGCGGCAGGAGAACAACAAGGGCATCATGGACGCCTTCCGCAAGCCAAAGGCCGAGCAGTGGATCGTGAAAATGGTCTACAGCCCGGTGCAAATCAGCTCGCGCACGTTCTCTTTAAGCGGCGGCGCCTGCGTGGTCCCGGTGACGAACCTCTATTCGTTCACCGATCTTAGCGAGCTTTCCTTCCACTGGACCGCGTACCGGGGCGATTCTGTGATCGGTCAGGGGAAAACGAAAGTGGATGGAGCGCCGGGCCAAACGGTGGAGGCGAAATTCGACGCTCCTGCCGGCTTGACCTCGTTGCGGCTGGAAGTTAACCGTCAAGACGGCAGCAGCGTGACGGTGGTCCGGCTGAGCGCACCCGGCGCCGCTCCCGTGGTTCCTCCCTTGGGTTTAACCGAACGGAGTGCCCTTGCGGTCCATGAGGGCACCGATAAGTTGGAGATCGGAAGCGCGAACCAACAGGTCGCCTTCGACAAGCGGACGGGCAATCTCCAGCGCTGGGTCGTCGCTGGCCACGATCGCCTTCGGGACGGCGGCCCGTTCTTGAATCTCGGCGAGGCGGCCACCGCAAAAGGAGACCGCTACTATCGGGCGAAGCAGGCTCCGATAACGGAGGGAGCCTCCGTGACCGCGGAAACGATCCCGGACGGGTCGATCAAGGTTGTCTGCCGCGCTATGGTTCGTCCTTCGGCGGGCTCAACCGAAGCTCTAGGAACTCTCACCACTGAGTACACGATCCGCCCCTCCGCGGAAATCGCCATTCACTGGCGGCTGGATTGGACCGCGAATGACCAAAACCTTTGGGAGATCGGCCTCTGCATGCCGGTTCCTTCCGGTTTGAACCGTCAAGCGTGGTCCCGCGACTCTTACTTCACCGCCTATCCTGACGGCCATATCGGCGCACCCCAAGGCGTCTGCGGTCCCCAGGATGTGGCGTTCCGGTCCTCAAAGCGCGCGCTCCACTTCCTCACCCTGACCGATAAAGATGGCTCTGGCCTCGCCCTAATCGCAGATAAAGATCCCCTGATCGGCCGCGCCCACGCCGACCGATCAGGAGTCACTCTTTTCGCCAGCCGGGAAGTCGCGGCTGCCGGCCCCGACGACCTCAGCCAGTCTTGGTTCCACGCACATGACATCTACGCGACCCACGGCAAGCCTCTATCGGGAGGGTTTATCCTTCGGGCAATCGGAGGCAAGTAGAACACGCCACAAAGCCGCGAGAGGAAAACCAAATTAGTAACAGGAGCCACCCGGTCTTAACGTCAGCTTGGTTGACTTAGGTCATGGATCGGGATATGCTCACGCACAATGCTGATTGCATCTTTGATCATGGCGGCACTGGCGCCGCCGAACCTGCCCGCAAGGGCCACAAAGGCGCCGATTTCCGAACACTTCACCCCCGGCGGAGAGGGATTCGTCGAGAACAAGGGCCAGTGGAACTCCCAAGCGAAGCTCATGGCCCATACCCCCGAAGTCGACATGTGGGTGACGAACACGGGGATCGTTTACGGCTGGCATGCGCCGATTCAGGCAACCCCGAAGGATAACCGCTCGCTTCCGCAGGTCGCCGCTGCGTACAAAGAGCGGCGGCAAGAGGATCGGGCCATTGCCGTCGACTTCGTAGGCGCCACCGGCAAAGGGGTGGCGACCGGCAACAAGCCACTTCCAGGCATCACGCGGTACTACAAGTCCGAATTGCGCGCAAACGTCCGCTCATTCGAGTCCACCACGGTGAAGGATCTCTACCCCGGCATCGACCTCGTCACGTACTTCGATGCCGACGCCCATCGGCCCCGATACGACCTCGTGGTCCATCCAGGCGCCGACCCCAACCAGATTCGGATGCGATACCGAAACGCGAAAGGGCTCACCGTTACCAAGGACGGTTCGGTCCAGTACGACCTCCCGTTCGCCAGGGTGACCGAGACGCGGCAGATGGCCTACCAGAAAGCGGATAACGGTCCCGACTTCCACTTCTACCCGGCTCAGGTCATGAACGCGGACGGCACCGTCGGGTTCGATGTGGCCGGCTATCGGAAAGACCGCACGCTCGTGATCGACCCGCTTGTCTGGTCCACCTATATTGGCGGCTACTCCGGTTTTGGCGGCGCGACGGCCCAAGCGATCAAGGTCGATTCCTCGGGCAACACGTTTGTCGCCGGAGAAACCTCCGCTACGGACTTTCCGGTGATCAACGCCACCGGATATGCGCGTGCCGGTGCCGCCTCCGACGTTTTTCTGGTCAAATTCGACCCCTCCGGCAATGTGGACTTCTCCACGGTATACGGCGGAGATATGGCCCAGTCGGTCAACCCGAACGGAATCGCCATTGACCCGTCGGGCAACGTGGCGATTTGTGGCACGACGACTTCGACGACGCTGCCGCAAGACCTAACGAGCAAGACCAACGGGAGCCACGATACGTATTTCTTCGCGGCCGCGTTTAACAATTCCGGCTCGCTTCAGTACACCGAATTCTTCCGGCCGCAGAGCCTGAACAACACTCCTTCGGGCGCGATCACCTACTCCGCTTCCCAAGGATCGTTTGAAATCGCGTCGAGCACGACATCGGGACTCTACACGAGTCATTTCTCCTCCGTCGGGCCGGTTATCCAGGCCCTCGATTCTATCGACCAGCTGGTATCCGGCTTCCGGCCAGATTCGAGCGGCAACCTCTTCGTACTCTCCTCAACGTCGGCGAACACCTCGATTAGCTCGTCTCTTCAGCCGCAAAACGGCAACCACGCGGCGGACAATCCGGACTATAACGCCCTGATCTATAAGCTAAGTAGTGACGCATCCACGATCACGGCCGCCACCTACCTTGGCAAGGCGGGCCAAACCATGGGTCAGGCATTGGCGATCGACAGCCAAGACCGCCCAATCGTTACCGGATTCGTCTACATCGACGGCGCCACCATCGGCGGAGTCGCGGCAACGCAACAGTTCCCCACCACCGCGGGTGTGTACGGTCCCCTTTCGAACCTAAACAATCCGTTCTGCGCCTTCGTTACGAAGTTCACCGCCGACCTTTCGGGATATGTTGCTTCGACCCTGATCCCGAGCAGCGGCGGTTTTACGCCGAATAGCATCAACCTGGACGCAAACGACGACGTGTACCTGGCAGGCTCGCAGAGCGGGGGCATGCCCACGAGTTGGGACTACTATTCTGGCCGTGCCGGGGGCGGTGGATATATCTGCGAGTTGCTCACCGACTTCAGCCAATTGACGTACGGCACTTACTTCGGCAACGATCTGACCACTCAGATCCTGGCGATGGACCGCGACGGCACTGGCAATTTCTATCTCACGGGATCGACGTATGACACGGCATTTCCCGTCACTTCCGGGGCCGCCTATCCGGACTTCCCGGGCGGCCCCTCGGCCAGCTTCGTGACCGTGCTCAACCCCCGAGTCGGCCCAAGCTTGACCCGTATCACGTCTGACCGCGGCAATACGCCGTCGCTCGCAGGTGGCGTGGGCAAGACGTTGAACGTATCCGTTTACTACGCCGAGCCCGCGGGACAGACGATCACCCTGTCTTCCGATAACACGTCCCTTGTCCAAATCAATGGCGGGAATTCGGCGACCCATACGGTCGGCGGCAACGATCGAGTGGCGACTTTCCAAATTACCGCACAAGACGTCACCACCCCGACGACGGTCAATCTGACCGCGACGGACGGAGTGAACACTCTGCCCTCGTTTGCGATCACGGTTCAACCATTCATAAAAACATTGGTACTGCGACCTACCTCGGTCGCTTCCGGAGGCGCGCTTACTGCTTACGTCTATCCATACGAGCAGCCGGCGACCGATACGGTCGTCAACTTCACCTGCCCCAGTGACTCAACGGCGATTTCGGCCGGGCAAACCTGCATCATTCAGGGAATCGCCACTGGCGTGAAGAGCGGGGCAACGTTGGCTTCAGTCACCGTCGGCTCCAAGAATGCCGCCACCAACGAAACGCTCGTTGCGGGAGTCGCTAGCGGTAGCTCGGCGTCGAGTTCTTTCACAATTCAGGGGCCGGCTATTCAGTCCCTGTTCTTTGGCAGTTCGACGACGGGTATTGCAACGACGAACAATCTAAGCGTTACGCTTACAACGCCCTTCACCACCGTTACCGATGTTCCCGTCGTATCCAACAATCCTGGTCTGGTGCCGAACTTCACCGTTCACTTTAACGCCGGAGCCACGAATGCCGTGGGTGTTGCGACCGTCAACGACTATCTCGCATCGGGCGCAACTCCTACGGTCACCGGCACGCTGACCCTGAACGGCGTTAAAAGTACCGCGTCCTTCCAGGTGATCGAGGCTTACTTCACTCTAAGCGCGGATCACGTGACCATCGCCGAGGGTGACTCGATCACGGTTCAGGCGGGCATCTCGCAGTTCGTGAATCAGAACGAGACCATCCGGCTAACAAGCACATCTGCCGCAAACCTGCCAGGCGGCAGTATCGGACTCGTGCCAAGCTCGCTGTTCGGAACGGTGACGTTGAACTCGGTATTCGCCGCCCTGCCGGCTCCGAAATCGGTCCGACTGGACGGCGTCTGGCTACAAAACGGCACCACGGCGATTACTCCGGTTCACTCGCTGACCGTGACGATCAACCCCGAGCTCACGTCCATTGCGCTGTCGAGCACCAGCGTGAAAGGCGGCACGCCGGTTAATGGCACCGTGACCCTGTTCGAACCGTATACAGGAACTCAGCAGATCACCGTATCGAGCAACAACCCCGCGGTGTACTTCGGCACGCCGGGGACGACGTCCACCTCGTTCTCGGTTAACACGGGCGGCACAAGTGTGCCATTCACGGTCAATACCTCTGCGGTGACGAGATCGACTACCGTCGTCCTCACCTTCACCAACCCGCTCGGCTACAAGACCCGGACGATCAACCTAACGCTGACCCCGTAGGCCGGGGTTGACACAAAAAATGGGGGCCGATTCCACAAGGAAACGGCCCCCATTTTGATCTAGTAACGGTAAAGTTCCGGCTTATACGGACCCTCGACCGCAACGCCGATGTAAGCCGCCTGATCGGGCCGCAACTCGGACAGTTTCGCATCCAACTTCGCCAACTGCAACCGCGCCACCTTCTCATCGAGCACCTTCGGCAGGACGTACACGCCGGGGGCGTATTCGCCTTGGTGCTGCCACAGCTCCATTTGCGCGAGCACCTGGTTCGCGAAGCTGGAGCTCATGACATAGGAAGGGTGGCCCGTGCCGCAACCGAGGTTGACCAACCGGCCGCCGGCAAGCAAGATGATGCGGTGGCCGTCCGGGAAGATGATGTGGTCGACCTGCGGCTTGATTTCGTCCCACTCGTACTGCTTCAAAGAGGCGACGTCAATCTCGCTGTCGAAGTGGCCGATGTTGCACACGATCGCGTTGTTCTTCATCGCGACCAAATGCTCGTGAGTGATCACGTGGTAGTTGCCGGTGGCGGTGACGAAGATATCCGCCTTGTCCGCCGCCCAGTCCAAGGTGACGACCTTATAGCCTTCCATCGCCGCCTGAAGCGCGCAGATCGGGTCGATCTCCGTGATCCAAACCTGAGCGCTCAGTGCGCGAAGCGCTTGAGCGCAGCCCTTCCCTACGTCGCCGTAACCGCAGACCACTGCAACCTTGCCCGCGATCATCACGTCGGTCGCGCGCTTGATGCCATCGACGAGCGACTCGCGGCAACCGTAAAGGTTGTCGAACTTGCTCTTGGTAACGCTGTCGTTCACGTTGAACGCCGGGAACGGCAGTTGGCCGTCCTTCTGAAGCTGGTACAGCCGCTTGACACCCGTCGTCGTCTCTTCGCTGACGCCCTTGATCGCCGTTTTCAGTCGCGAATAGTAGCCGGGTGCGGTGGCGAGACGGTGCTTGATCGAGGCGTAGAGCGCTTCCTCTTCCTCGTTGGTCGGGTTCTCCACAACGCTCGCATCAGACTCGGCGCGGCTTCCAAGGAGGACAAGGAGGGTGGCGTCGCCGCCGTCATCCAGGATCATGTTCGGCGTGCCGCCATCGGCCCACTCCATGATCTTGTGGGTGTACTCCCAGTAGTCGGCCAGGGTCTCGCCCTTGTAGGCGAAGACGGGAACGCCGGTCTCGGCGATCGCAGCGGCGGCGTGATCCTGCGTGCTGTAGATATTGCAGCTCGCCCAGCGGACTTCTGCACCAAGCGCGACGAGGGTCTCGATCAGGACACCGGTCTGGATCGTCATGTGGAGCGATCCCGCGATGCGGGCGCCGGCAAGTGGTTTGGACTCGGCGAACTCTTGGCGGATCGCCATGAGGCCAGGCATTTCGGTCTCCGCGATCGTTAACTCTTTGCGTCCCCAGGCGGCCAACGAGAGGTCGGCGACGAGGAAATCGGTCTGAATCGGATTGGGTTTTGTGGCGGTATCCATGTGTTTTTCCAAACGCCCGCGCACAAAAAAAGCCCGCGAGCATCAACTCACGAGCGCCGTTTGCAGCCGCGAAACGCGGACGCGCCGAGCCTAGTCCCCTCGTTTCCAAACAACGGGGCGGGAGTGCAACGCTCCTCGACGCACCTCTAGGGTACCCGCTCATAAACGAAGAAGCCCGCCGGTCCCAGAGGACGGCGGGCTTCTCGCGCTACTTCCTAAACCAACTTAGAGGTTGATTTCGGTGATCGCGCCGGCGCCGACAGTTCGGCCACCCTCACGGATCGCGAACTTGGAGCCCTGCTCCATAGCGATCGGCGAGATGAGCTCGATGGTCATGGTGATGTTGTCACCAGGCATAACCATTTCGACGCCGTCCGGCAGGTTGAGCGTACCGGTAACGTCCGTCGTGCGGAAGAAGAACTGCGGTCGGTATCCGGAGACGAACGGGGTGTGTCGACCACCCTCGTCCTTCGAAAGGACATAGACCTCAGCCTTGAACTTCGTGTGCGGCTTGATGGAGCCCGGCTTGCAGATAACCATGCCGCGCTCGATGTCGTCGCGACCCACGCCACGGAGAAGCAGACCGACGTTGTCGCCTGCCTCGCAGTAGTCGAGGGACTTGCGGAACATTTCGATACCGGTGCAGATCGTCTTGCGAGGAGTTTCCTTGAGACCAACGATCTCAACTTCTTCCATCGCCTTGAGCTGACCGCGCTCGACACGACCCGTCGCAACGGTGCCACGACCAGTGATCGTGAAAACGTCTTCGACGGCGGTGAGGAACGGCTTGTCCTTATCGCGATCCGGAGTCGGAATCCAAGCATCGACGGCATCCATCAGATCGAGCACGCTCTTCACGTACTTGTCATCGTAGTTGATGGAACCGGCTTCAACCTGGTCCAGCGCCTTGCGAGCGGAACCCTGGATGACCGGCGTGTTGTCGCCATCGAATCCGTACTTGCTGAGCAGCTCTCGGATCTCCATCTCAACCAGCTCGAGGAGCTCCGGATCGTCGACCGCATCAACCTTGTTGATGTAAACGACGATGTAAGGAACACCAACCTGGCGGGCGAGAAGGATGTGCTCGCGGGTCTGCTGCATCGGACCGTCGGTGCCGGCAACCACGAGGATCGCGCCGTCCATCTGAGCGGCGCCGGTGATCATGTTCTTGATGAAGTCGGCGTGGCCCGGACAGTCGACGTGGGCGTAGTGCCGCGTGTCGGTCTCGTACTCCTGGTGCGAAATGTTGATGGTAATTCCGCGAGCTTTCTCTTCCGGAGCGGAGTCGATGTCGCTGTACTTCGCAGCCTTCGCGAGGCCCTTGGATGCCAATACGCCGGTGATAGCCGCCGTAAGCGTAGTCTTGCCGTGGTCAACGTGCCCGATGGTGCCGATGTTAACATGCGGCTTCTTTCTTTCGAATTTAGCTCTTGCCATTTCTGATCTCTGGTCCTTTTGTCTTTGAGCGGGAGGGCGACCCGTCGCCCGACTTCGGTCTCACGCCCGCAGTCGTGGGCGGCATAGACAAGGGGAGATTATACCGTCCGGCGGTCCACCAGCGCAAGCGGTCGTGAAGGGTTCCCTAACCCAAATCTTTCGCTGATTTTGAGGCGTTCGGCCTTCGTTGCGAACACATCATTGCCCTTCGTGCATGACGTCGTCACGGCAAGGAATAGGAACGAAAAACGATGTTCGCGTCGGCTTTGCCCAGCTTCACGTCATTGGTCCAGAATTCCTCGCAACCATAATGCAAGGCGACGGCGAGATGAATGGCGTCGGGTGTTTTCAAGCCTAGGTCCGCGCGAATAGCGGCCGCGTCGTCAAACACCGTGGACGGAATCTCAAGACACTCGATTCGCGAGAAAAAACTGAAAACCTTCTGGACTGAAAGTTCATCCTTGGTACGGAGCGGACGAATCAGACATTCCATCCGCAAGAGGTCGCTACCGAACCACTCTCTTTCCGCAATTTGAAGCGCCTTCAAAGCCACTCCATGGCGCAAACTTCTCTTGTCTAAGAGGTCAATGACCACGGACGAGTCAAGGTAAGCCCTCAATCCTCGTCCCAACTATCGCGATCAGCCCGTATCTCCTCGGCTGCACCGTCCCAAAAGCCCGGTGGAAACGGCTCCATCTGAGCAAGAAATTCTAGGATAGCGGGTCCATTCGAACGATCTCGCTCCTCGATTTCATCGAAGCGAATCGTCACTTCAACTCGACCGACTGGCGATGTCTCCGGCAACTTCAAAGTCAACGTGTGATTGGTTTCGACATTTGCGTCGATTCGAAGAGGCTGCATAGACGGATTGTACATGCATATTTCCCACAGTCCACGACTATCGAATCGTTGGAGAGACCCCAGTATTAAGGCCTCTCCAACTGAATCGCTAAACCCCGACCAAGGCGTGGTGGTGCTCGTAATGCTCGCTCGCGGCCTGGGTCATGGTCGTGAAGTGAGCGCCCTTGTCACGGAAGTAGCGGATCGTCTTCCGCAGCGTCTCGACCGAGTCCATGTAGTCGCGCATGCCAAGCGTAATGACTTCGCACTCAAGGTTCGATTCATACAGAGGCTCGAGGACGTCCCAGCGGCGGTCAAGATAGCCGTACTCGCCGGCGTGGGTCGCAATGGGAAGGTGCAGGAGCTTGTTTCGCCCCTCTCTACGAAGGTCCTCGGCGTCGCTGTGGTAAGGGCCGTGCGGTGCGCCGGTCCAATCCACGAACATCCGATAGTCCGCGTCCGGAACGATACTGCTGTCCACGAGAATGCCGATTTCCTCAAGGTAGCGCACATCGGAGGCCGTTAATGCAAATGCACCGGCTCGGAAGGCGGTGCATTTGATGAGGTGAGACTTCAGCGTATCCTTGGCGACCCACAGGATATTTCCACGCTCCTTCGGATCCTCGATGTAACCTCGCTCGCCCTCGAAGTTCACCTTCATTCCGACCTCGTGCCAGGACGGAATCTTATGGATGAACTCGTGATAGTACAGGTTCGTATTGGCGCTCGGATCTTTCATCGAGACGTGGACCAGCCACGTGCAGGGAACGAATTCCTCTTCAAGAATCTTGATGTACTCACCGGTATAGCACCGGTCGTGCATTGCACCTTCGCAATCGACAGTTAGGACAACATTCGGCATTCGTTTCACTCTCCAGGAGCCACGGTGGCGGCGGCAGGGGTTACGGTCAAGGTGTATCGCCGCCCGAGGACAGTGAAGTTCTTGAACTTCACGGATTTCCACTGGCTCGGGAGATTCGGCTTAATGCTCAGCCACCTTGTTCCGTTTTGGAGCGTCGTCGTCCATGCCGCACCGGGTTCCTTTTGATAGTCTATGCGAATTCCGAGGAAACCGAACAGCACACTTTGCAAACTTCCTGCGGCACCTGTTGTGAAGTAGGTCATTGGCTTCAGGCGCTTCTCACTGAACAGCAGGAAGGGACTCTGAGTGAAATCTTCCCAGCTGGCTTTCCATGCCTTATAGGCCTTCTCTTTCTCCCCGATGCGCGACCAGATGATCGAGTGGACCGAGTCCGTCATCGCCGGTCCGTTCTTGATGACTTTGTCCGCAAACCGCTCCATCATCGCCTTCGCCTGCTTCTCCGCCGGCGGGTACTGGAGGGGGTAGATGCCGAGCACCGCCGCCGCCTGTTTATAGCCCTTGAACTTGTCGTCGTCGTAGGTGAGGAACGACTTATCGTCTTTCGGGAGTCTCAGAACCGGCACGTCGTGGGCAGTTCTTTCTTGGTCAGATGGCCAGCCAGTTTTCGCGAATTCTTGATCAACGGTCCATTGAGCGAGAAGGTTCGTATACAGGTCGTTGTTCCCCGTATGGTTTTCGTCTGGGCTCATGACATCCAAGATTTGATGCTCCGCGACTTTCGCACTTCCTGGCGGAGTCATTCGCTGCCGCCAAAACGCGGCGAGCGCGCGAACGCCGTCCTTAGCGAAATCCGATGTCGGGTTGGTTAAACCGAGCGATTGGGCCATTTCATAGCTCCACAGTACGGAGCCGGAGATGTGATATTCGGCCCGTGAGGAGCCGATCGCAACTTCAAGGCCGCTCACGCTCGACTCCCACGGGTATTCGGCGATAGCCGGACTAGCGACTTCGGTTTCCGTCTTCGCGGTCCGGGATAAGCCCTTCGTGAAGTTCATCTTCGCCGCGGTGAACCTAGCTTCGCGATACGCTGGAATCGCCTTTACGACCGAGGGATCTATGAGCGCTAGTGCCGGCAAGACCCAGATGTCGGCGTCCCAGAAAACGTGCCCGTTGTACTGAACGTTGCTCAGTGCGAAAGGAGAAATGCCCATCTTTCCCTTCGGCGAAATCGCAGACCGCAGGTAGAAGAGGAACGAGTGGACGGCTTGCTGGTCCTCGACCGGGCCGTCGATCTCGATATCGGTCTTCCATCTTTTTGCCCAACCGTCGGCGGCGGCATGCTGCACGTGGTCGAAGGTCACTTCAGGAACCGGGATCGGCTTTACAGACTTAAATCCCGCCCCGCCCGGTCTTACTTCGCTTTCGTTGGGGTTCTGCCCATAGTTAAAGGTCCAGGTCGACGCGCCAAAATGGGCCGGATCAGAATTGCCAAGTAATTTCAGACCGTCTTTCCCGCCCATTGCCGAGCCCTCCCACTTGGCCGAGACCGCGATCGGTTGCCGGCTCAGTTTGAGAATCTGCCCACTAGCGGAAGTCTCCAACTGACTGATGTAGGCCGCCTCCTGGGTGACCGGCACGGCTGCATCCGCCTCGAATCGCCACCTCTGTCCAATGGCCCGCGTGTCCGGATCGACTACCGTCTCGGACTGAATTTTGACGGTATGGCCCCCGAACTCCTGTGTCCACCCCGTCTTTAGGACACCGGTTCGCATGTCGAGGGTTTGCAGATAGTCCCGTCCTCTCCGGGGATCGATCGGCTGCCCTTGGATCTTTGTAGCGATGGCAAGCGGATTGGCCAGGGAGCGAATTTTCTCCTCTCCCCGAGGGTCGAACTCGTCGATTTGGAAGAAGGATAACTCCTTGCCGTCCGCCCCAAAGCCCGATCCATCGCGACCGATTCGCACACCGACCAAGCCGTTCCATAGCAAAGCCGGCTCAGTGGTGTTCGGATCGTTACAGGTCAGAAGCCAGGAATCAGGCGCGGGGCGCGGAGGCTTTGGTCGGGACGCTGTCTCACCCGCTGGTTCAGGCGCACCATCCTTTCCGCACCCTAAAACCACCGCGACCAATGTCGTGGCAACTAAGACTCGTCCACACCTCTTCACGCTATGAATATGGCGTGTCCGGCACCCATCCGTCGCTCGAAAATCCTAACGAAGTCTCATCTAGATTTCTACAGATACTTGCATTGGCCCCTGCGCACAAAAAGTGCTGAACTGTATTAGAGGGGCTGAAGCGGGGTAAGCGTTCGCAAGGGAAATGCCCGTTAGGCCTAATTTCGAGATTTCTTAATGGGGCACCAACTTTCAATAAAAAAAGCTGCGGAGAACCAAGTGATTTTCGCTGTAGATCCGTGGAAATCGCGAAGCATCGTTTACACTGCAAAGCTGTGATGAAATCGTTTCGCCTAATTGGTATGTTCCTTTTAGCGGCCGGGATCATCGGCACCCAAGCGAACGCCCAAACCTGGACGCCGCTAAAAAATCAACCCCAGACATTTGGCCCCGGCATGGAGTTACTCATGCTCGACGGCACGGTCATGGTGCAGGATGCCGATAACTCCGACTGGTGGAAGCTTACGCCCGATAACACCGGTAGCTATATTAACGGTACGTGGAGCCAGCTTGCCTCCACCCCCGGCTTCGGTCCGCTTTACTTTGCCTCCGATGTGCTGGCCGATGGCCGCGTATTCATCCTCGGCGGCGAATACAACTTCGGTAACCCCGTTTGGCAGTCGACGGGATTCATCTATGATCCGGTCAAGGATCTGTGGACCCCGCTCTCACCCCCCGGTTCGCCGGCCGTTTTCGGTGACGCGGGTTCTGTCGTTTTGCCTGACGGAACCATCCTTTTGCAAGACATCACGTCTACGACGGCGTGGATCTTCAACTCGAAAACTCTCACCTTCACCCCGGCTAAGGGCGGAAAGTTGGATACATTCGACGAAGAGGGCTTCACACTGCTTCCTGACGGTAGCGTTTTAACGGTCGACGTCGTCGCCACGCCGAATGCCGAGCGTTACATCCCTGGCAAAGGCTGGATCAGCGCGGGCCAAACTCCCGTCGTCCTCCCTGACAGCCCGGGCAGCGAAGAGATGGGGCCAGCGGTCCTGCGACCGGACGGAACCGTGTTCGTTATCGGCGCCACGGGCCACACCGCCATTTACGTTCCTCCGACGACCTCAACCGGAACGGGAACTTGGACTCAAGGCCCCGACTTCCCGAAGGATGCAGGGTCTGGCCAGTTGCTGGACGATGCCGACGGTCCTGCGGCTTGTTTGCCGAGCGGCAATGTCCTCATCGCCGCGAGCCCGGGAGTTTTCGAATCACCCACCAAATGGTTTGAGTGGGATGGCACGAAACTGAATCCCGTCCCCGCGACACCGGATTCCGGCGGCAACCCTTCCTTCGTTTACACAATGCTCCTCCTGCCTACGGGCCAGGTGATGGTCACAGACTTCAGCGGCGACGTTGAGATCTACACCCCTAAGGGATCCGCCAAGGCCGCTTGGCTGCCCACGGTAACCAGTTGCCCTACGTCAGTCAAAGCAGGCACGTCGTACCTTATTAGCGGAACGCAGTTCAACGGCCTTACCCAAGGCGCGTACTACGGCGACGACTCGCAGACGTCCACCAACTATCCGGTTATTCGCATCACGAATAACGCGACGGGTCACGTGACCTACTGCCGCACTTCCGGACACAGCACCATGGGTTTGGCTACCGGCAGCAAGACCGTCTCGACCAACTTCTCGTTGCCGAAGACGATCGAGAGCGGACCATCCAACCTTCAGGTAATCGCGAACGGAGTTCCTTCGGCGCCCTTCGCACTGACCGTTACGAACTTCGCACTCTTCTCGGTCAATCCGCCACTGGTCAACATCGGTTCGCCAACCACAACGATCGCGCTCAATGGAGCCGGTTTCGTGACTGGATCCGTGATTTACTACAACGGCGTTGCGCAGACGACGACGTTTGTATCGCAGACCAAGGTCACTTTCACCCTCACCGCCGCTCAGCTTGCTAAGGGCAATGCTGGAAAGGTGTACGTCCAGAATCCAGATGGTTCGAAGACCGCGACACTACCCTTCACGGTAGGAAATCCGGTGCCGTTCTTGATTTCGATTCTGCCGCAAACCGTAACGAGCATCAACTTCTCCGCGGCGGTTGTCCTCCGCGGCGAGTTCTTCTCGAAGAGCAGCACGGTCTTGGCGAACGGCGTGACGTTTAAGCCCACGTTCGTTAACTCCACAGAGTTGATCGTGGTCATTCCGCAAACGATGATTGCTTCCAGCCCGTACATCGCCATCAACGTGGTGAATCCGGCGCCGGGAGGCGGCCCCTCGGGGACCCAGTACCTGATCATCCAGTAAAGGTCCACTAGTCGAAAAAGGGGGCTGTTTCTGAAGGCTTAGCCTTTAGAAACAGCCCCTATTTTTTGAGCCGCCCATGTTGGCGAGGCGTTCCGTGCCGCCGGGCTCGGAGTCTTCGTAACCAGCCGGTAAACTTCCACCGATGCGGTATCCGGTTGGCTTTACCTCGACACGAAGAGTTGCGATCTCCGCCGGACTTGCCTTGGACCTTCTTCTCTCCGGGGTCGCCCAGGGGCCTCAAGCGAGACTGCCTCGTAAGCAGGTGTTCCGGCCTGCCCCCCGATTCGTGCGGTCTCTTAGTACGCGCCAGAACCTGCTTGGCTTTTCAATGCAGTTACCTAAGGGATTCAAGATTATTTCGAGCAAAAAGCATGGCTCGAAGAGCGAAGCGATTGTCGCGGGAACGAAGCAGCGCGACGGTCAGCAACTCAGGATCTGGATCACTCTGGACCGTACGGCTCACGTCGGTCAACGAGACGAAGATCTTACTAAACTCGCTCGTCAGGTGGCCCTTTCGGGGCCGCATCCCGCCGCCCAGTGGAAGCAAGGAATGCTACAGATGGGAACGATCGGTGGCGTGATCTTTGCTCGCGTACCCCTCTTCGGCTCGAAAGGCTCCCAGAGGTGGCAGTTCGTTACCTACCTGGGGCGTCTGCGGCACGGCGCCCTTCAAATGACATTGGGAGACACACTTCCCCACGGCGCCATGAACATGGCACTGGCGGAATCAGCGATTCGCACCTACGAGCCGGCCAAGTAGTCGGCTAATCCGCTTTGGCGTATTGACGCTGGTAGTGGCGTAGCGCGGCTACGCGGGCTTGCGCATGGTCGCCGAAGTACCAGAACTGGCGCTCGCCGGAGCGCATCTTTACTTCCAAGGGACGCTTGATGCTGTCGCCTGCGATTTCCGCAACCGGAATGGGGACCGCCCCGGATGCCTCTCGGGATCTGCCTCGCCATTGCAGAACGCAGGTCGCCTTCCGAGAATCTCGCGCCACGAAAGCAAGTTCGACGAAGCCATGATCTTCGATCCTGCCGTTCTCGTGCTCCACCACCAAACGCTCTCGCTTCCCAGAGGAAACGACCGTCGGAGAGGGGACGGTTTGGGGTCCTTTCGATCGACGAAGTACGGTGTGCAGTGCCATGTTTTCCATCTTATCACGTATAGTAGATTTTTGTCTACATATTTTATGGAGCCCTGTATTTAGGGAGCTTTCAGGTTCAAATTTGTTGGCCTGACCTCAAGAATTCGTCGACGGATTCAACGCAAGCCCGACCGAATCGACCGTTGCAGAAAATATAAGCCAAAATTTTGGCTATATCCCTTGGCATTCTCGGGAAAGTGAGCCAAAATTTTGGCATGTCTAACGAAGGGCAATCTAAAGGCCTGAGCCGGCGGGAGCGCCAGGTGATGGAGGCGCTTTACCGGCTGGGAAAGGCATCCTCCCTGGAGATTCGGGACGCGATTCCAAATCCCCCGACCCATACCGCGGTCCGAACTCACCTCGCCATCCTGGAGGAGAAGGGGCAGATTCGGCACCATCGCGAAGGCCTGCGTCACATCTTCGAGCCGGTGGTCCCGGCCGACCAAATGGGTCAGGAAGCGATCACCGGGGTTCTGCAGAACTTCTTCGGGGGTTCGATAGAACGGGCCGTCGCCGCCCTCCTGAAACCGGGCGAGGCCAACCTTGACGACGACCAGTTCAAGCGTCTCAGCGAGCTTATCGAGAGAGCAAGGAGTGAAGGGAGATGACCCGAGGCATTTTCGAAATCCTGCTCTTTGGCGCCGGCCTCGTGCTGAAAACCTCCCTCCTCTTTGGCGCGGCTCTGCTTCTCTACCGAAACGCTTTGCGGCGTAACGGCGCCCAGGGACACCTGGCCCTCGTCGCGTGTTTCTTGGCCGTACTCGCCATCCCGCTCGCTTCCCGGCTTGTCTCGCCTCGAATTGTCCTTGGCGTCGCCTACCGCACCGCCCCCGATCGGTACGCCCAAGACCTAAATCAACAGATCCTTGGCCGCAAGGCGAGCACGACCGGCGACTTTGCAAACCCTTCGTCCGCCAACGGCGCGAGCAACGCCAACGAATCCCCAACTCTGTTCTCAGAAGATAGCCTTGCGCTCCTTCCGGTCGCGATCCTCTGGGCTTCCGGGTTCTTGTTCGTTGCCGGCCGGTTCCTCATCGGCATGGCCTCCCTCGGCCGCATGCGAAGAAAGACTTCCGTGCCGTTCGCCCCGCCAGCGATGAATCTGGAGGCGTTGGCGAGTCGAGCCGGGGTCATCGGTTGGGATCTCCGAAGAACGCTTCGCCCCGAAATGACTGTTCCCATCACTTGGGGAACCTTACGCCCGATGATTCTGCTCCCCGTCGATGCGGAGACCTGGCCGGAAAGCCGGTTCGAAGCCGTGCTCCTGCACGAACTCGCCCACATCAAACGCCGCGACTTCTTCTGGCAGAGCGTCGCGGAGTTTGTCTGCGCCATTCACTGGTTCAACCCCCTTGCCTGGAAAACCTCCGAGGCTCTCCGAAGCGCCGCCGAAACCGCCGCCGACGATTCCGCCGTTCGCGCCGGAATCCTTCCTTCCGACTATGCGACTGAACTGCTTCAGATCGCCACTCGCCTGGGCAATCGCAAATTGCCCCTCGCTTACATAGGGACTCCCGCCATGAAAAACTCTCAAATCGAATCTCGCGTCGAAGCGATCCTTTTGCCAAAGCCAACTCGCCGTGGGTCGGCGACTCTTCAAGTACTTGCCTTCGCGGCTACGGTCCTGCTCGCGGTTCCCGTGCTCGCCTCGCTTCAAGCCAGCACCCAAACCCCGGAGGCCAAGGCTTCCGATCGAACGATCGCACTGTCAAGAATTAAGCAGGTCGGGCTCGCGACGCTGATGTATTCACAGGACTACGACGGGCTGTTCCCTTATGCTCAATCTTCAGCTCAAGCTCTGAACGTTGAGTATCCGTACTACAAGAACAAGGAGATCACGACGTCTCCGACGCCGGGAGGCAAGTTCGTCTTCAACTCGAACTTGCCGGGTGTGAACATGACGGCCATACCTAATCCGGCCCAAACTCCGATGTGGTATGAGGTTCTCCTAGATAAGACCGAGAGATTCGCGGCCGTCTACACGGACGGACACGCGAAGCTCCGCGGACCGGATACGAGGTCGGAATTCGAGGCTGCGCTTAAGGAGAAGTTTGCCCGGGACCCTAAGTCCAAGCCATTGCCGAAGAATTATCTGATTACGTGGAAGTAAGCGCCTAGGCTATCGGGGATCGCGCCACGGAAGCAGGACGTTACCGTGGACAACGATGCGATCCCCCTCCAATCCTTCGAAGGCGACGAAGTCGGGATTCGCATCGAGCCGGGGGTCGGTCTCCGTATAGCTATCGGGCCGAACCTCGGCGCTGGGCAGCCACATCTCGCTAACTACCGCAACGGGACCGTAAACCTTATAGTGGCCGGAGCCGAAGATCCGCACACGGTTCCAGAACGGCTGCACCAGATAGCCACCCCCTTCAACATCGGCGTGGGTCGGAGCGTGGCGAAGATCGACGAGTAGTGTGCCTTCGCCGGACCGGTAAACGGATGCCTCGACCGCGCGCTTGCCGTTAACGGAGACCCAGCACGGTACGCGGCGCCAAAGGCGAGCGCCGTATACGAGGATGACGATCAATTCCACTGTGGCGATTAGCACCACAAGGACGGCCGCGATACGCAGCAATCTTGTCAGCCATGTTGGCCGCGACCCGAATTTAAGTTTTCCCGCCATGCTCGATGGGCGCTAAAGCTACGGCTGATTGAGCTGGTACTTGATTTTTCGTCCGCCGTCGACGAGAGTCAGCAGTTCCCCGCTACGACTAAAACCGTAGGTGTAAGTTTGACCGCTGGGAAACGTGATATTCACGGTTTTCCCTAAAGAGGCGTGGTAGCTGCAGACTTGCCCGGATTCGAGGGTGAGGTGTGTCTCATCCGAAAACACCATTCGGACCATATCGTGGGGCGCATCTTTGGCGTCCAACACGGTCCATTCTCCCACAAGATCCCGGTCTCTTCCGCACCCCAAGGTGGCCAAAAGGAGCGCACTTAGGAAGATGTATCTGCGTTCCATAGTTCTATTATTGGCACGTTCCGCATGGTCAGGAGGTTCTCTGCCCGTATGACGTCCGTGGCCATTCATACTGTTCGTTGTGGCCCATAGCGGAACGGTGCAGCGAGTCAGCAGTTATGCCCTGCTGGTGGAAGAGGGGCGGATCCTGTTGTGCCGCTTAAGCCCCGCTATTTCTAGCCGCGGAGAATGGACCCTTCCCGGCGGCGGCATCGAGTTTGGCGAACACCCCGAAGAGGCGGTCATCCGCGAAGTCCGCGAAGAGACGGGGCTTGAAGTGCGGCTGAAAGGTCTGGCCGAGGTTGACTCCATCGTCTTCAACGTCACCGACGGCCGGATGCACGCGATTCGTTTCATCTACCGCGCGGAGATCGAACGCGGCAAGTTGACGCCGGAGACAAACGGCACCACCGATTTCTGCGACTGGTTCACCTGGAACGAGGCTCGGGCGCTCCCTTTGGTGACACTCGCTAAGCTCGGCGTCGATTTGGCGTTTCCGAACGAGCGCCGGTTGCGGTTCTAGCATTCGCCGTCGGATCCGCGGAATACCCTTCCGATGACCAGGTTGTTAGGCTCTACGACCCCTTGGCCGGGGTCGGATGCGGATCCACGATCTTAACCCGGTATCTTCGGCGCAGGTGCGCGCCTACGATATCCGGCTACTTTCCGTGACCCGCAAGGGGTCAGCCCGTGGCGAAATACATAGCTTGCGAGAGGCGAGAAGGTCCAGGATTGGTGGCCATCTCCGTAGTTCAAACATCGGCGAAGACGTGTGGGTTATCGCTAACGAAGGAACGGAACGATCCCGGATGGGATCGAAGAAATTAGCCGGATATCGAAGGCGCGGTCGCCGCGCCGAAGATACCGGGTAGCGGTAGGTGTCGTCCCGACCCCGTTCGAGGGGTCGCGGAGTGCTCCGAAGGCCTCTCAGCCCCGCCGGCGGCCGCCTGTCTCTGCGAACGTATGGAATTTTGAACGCCGACGCTTCGCGACGGCGACCTATTTCGACTGCTTGTGACGCGCAATCGCGTCGTTCGTGGCCGTCCGTGCGATACGAGTAGCCGTGAGACCGTCGCGGGCCGAAGGCAAATCACCCGACTCTCCCGTGTGCAAGGCCAGAGCGAAGGCTCGATGGAGGCCGGGAAAGTTCTTCTCACTTGCCCCCGGGACCGTCAGCACTCCCTGGCCGTTGCGAGCCTCCAACAGCCACCCATCGCGGTTGTATTTGATCACGCCGCCAGTGCCGATGAGGTCGTAGGTGAACAGCGGCGAGGGCGTTCTCGCGGTGTGGCCGTAGCTGAAGCTCATCTCTACCATCGTATGAGCGCCTCCCTCGTGGTCGAGGTGGAGGTAGACGTGGTCGGGCGCTTCGTAGTCGGATACCCACGCGGCGGAACTGCGAAATTCGGTCACTTCGGCCCCGAGCCACCAGCGGGCGAGGTCGATTTGGTGGACGCCGCAGTCCACCATCGGACCGCCTTCCAGCATGCGACCCTGCCATACCTTGCTGTGCTGCCACTCGCCTTCCGCCGAGCGCTCCCATTGGCCGTGGAGGTCCCAATCGTAGATGAGGCGCAGGGACCGAATCTCGCCTACGATCCCTTCGCGCACCCAGTCCCTAATCTGCAGGGCGACCGGACTGAAGCGGTAGACGAACGCCGTCCAAAGATTCTTGCCGGCCGCCTCCATCGCCTCGATCATCCGCTCAGCGTCATGATCGTCCATCGCAAGTGGCTTTTCGCAGAGGACGTGAACGCCGCGCTCGGCGGCCATGAGAACATTCTGAACGTGCACGCCCGCCGGAGAAGCGACAACCACTGCGTCCAAGCCGGAATCGAAGAAGGCTTCGACGTTCGTGTATGGAGTCGCCCCGGGCGCCATCGAGGCGAGCAAATTGACCCGAACCGGATCCGGGTCAAAGAGGGCTACGAGTTCCAGATCGGGGGTGATGCGGATCGCGGGGACGTGGCCAAATTCCGCCACGGCTCCGCAACCCATAAGTCCAATGCGCGCCATTCAACCCATACATACGAGTCGAACGCTTCAAAATCGCGCGCATCTACACCGGTCGGTGTTCGGATACCTTCTCTGGCGTTCGAAGGTATCGAATACCGAACCGCAGAAGCAGCAAGAAGGGGAGCCAAAGCGGGCAGTAAACGAGCAGCCAGATTCCGCTGCTTGCAACTCCACGCAGCATTCCGCCTAGGTTCGTTGTAGACTCGCCCCAGGTCTGGGCGAGCCAGTTCGGGTCCGTCGGCGGTCGAACTGCGACCGCTTCTCTTTCCAGGTGGATCGTGACCGTCGAGAGCGCGGCTTGGGAGCCTACGGCCTTTCGCTGGGCGGTCATGCTCTCGATGTTGCCGCGCACTTCCGTGAGTTTGTCCGTGAGCGAAATTACGGCGTCGAGCTTGTGCGCATCCTTGAGAAGGCCGCGATAGGTTTCCTCCTCAGCGGACATCGTCTTAAGTCGAGCATCAAGATCGGCAATCTGCCCCGTCACGTCTTCCGAGTTCTCGGTCTTCGAGAGGCGGACCCCGAGCGCTTCGAAAGTATCGAGAGCTCGATCGAAGTTGCTGACGGGAATTCGAGCCGTCACGTCGATCGCTGGCTTCTCGCCCGTGAGGTCCGTGCTAGCGGCGGAGTCGACATAGCCGCCGAGAGCGGTGATTGACTTGTCGAGTGACTTCTCCGCCTTCTCCACGTCGTTGACGCGGATCGAGAGTTGAGCTTTTCGGATGATCGAACGCGGAGTGACCTCCCCTTGCTTGAAGCTGGCCAGTCTTGGCTTGTTCGCACTTGCGCTTGCCCCGCCCATGATCGGCGTGGCCGGGGCATCTGATGCCGCCTTTGCATCATCCAAAGTCCTCGGCGACGAAGCAACGGCTTGCTTCATCGCCAATCCGCTGTCCACTCTGTCGCTCGCAGAATCGGCAGCACCGGCCCCACAGCCGAGCGCGCTGAGCACCAACAGCAGTCCAGCGATCCACCCTAATTTCTTCTTCATTGACGAACACCTCCTGTTCAGGTGCTCGTTTGTGTCAAGAAGTTAGCGAAGGGTTCAAGGCCGCCAGCGGACGTCCAAATTCTTGACCGCCATCGTCTCGTCCAACCTTCCCACGATCTGGGAAGTCGGCGCGTCGTGCAGCAAGTCCGGATTGTTCTCGGCCTCGTTGCAAATCGCGATGAGCGCGTCGCAGAACGCGTCCAACGTCTCTTTCGACTCCGTTTCCGTCGGCTCGATCATCAAGCACTCGGGAACGATGAGCGGGAAGTAGTTGGTGGGCGGGTGGAATCCGTAGTCGATCAGCCGCTTGCTGATGTCGAGCGCACGAACCCCGTGCTCCTTCTTGTACTTCTCTGCCGTCACGACGACCTCGTGCATGCACGGGCGGTCGTGCGCCGGGGGCAGAACATCCTTGATGCGCGCCCGAATGTAGTTCGCGTTCAGCACCGAGTGGCGGCTGATGTCGCTCATATACTCCTTGCCAAAGGCGCGAAGGTAGGTGTAGGCACGCACCTCCATGAGGAACTGACCGTAGAAGGCGGAAACACGGCCGATGGTCTGGGGCCGATCCTCGTCGGCAACAACCTTGCCTTCCGACCGTCGCAGTACGGGGACGGGAAGGAACGGTTCCAAATGGTGCTTCAGGCCGATCGCGCCGCAACCGGGACCGCCGCCGCCATGGGGCGTACTGAAGGTCTTGTGGAGGTTAAGGTGCATGCAGTCGAAGCCATGGTCGCCCGGCCGGGTCGTGCCCACCATCGCGTTCATGTTCGCGCCGTCGCAGAAGACCTGACCGCCAACCTCGTGGACCCACGCGCAGATCTTCTCGATATTCGGCTCAAAGAGGCCGAGCGTCGAAGGGTTCGTAAGCATCAGCGCCGCGATTCTCGGGCCGTGCTCGTCGAGAACCTTGCGTAGGTCGCCGAGGTCAGTGTTGCCGTCCGCATCCGTCCCAACCGAAACTACGTCGTAACCGCAACGCGCGGCCGACGCCGGGTTGGTACCGTGCGCGGAGTTCGGAATCACGACCAGCTTGCGATCGTGGTCGCCGCGGCTGTCATGGTACGCCTTAACCAGCATCAGACAGGTCATCTCACCGTGCGCGCCGGCAAGGGGCTGAAGCGTGATTTCGCTGAAGCCGGTGATCTCGCAGAGCATGTCCTGGACGCCCATTAAGAGGTCGAGTGCGCCGGGGATCGTGGCCACTGGCTGCATCGGATGCAGCTTCGAGAAGCCGACCATCGCCGCCGTTTGCTCGTTGACCCGCGGGTTGTACTTCATCGTGCAGGAGCCGAGCGGGTAGAAGCCGGTCTCGATTCCGTAGTTGATGTGGCTCAGGTTGACGAAATGCCGCATCAGGTCGAGCTCGCCGATTTCCGGCAGATGAAGCTCGTCGCGGGTCTCGCCGACTTCCGCCGCGATATCCACCTCAGGGGTGTCGCAGACAGGAACGTTACAACCGATCCGGCCTGGGCGTGACTTATCGAAAATCAGCTCCGGCTCGGGCATTCGCTTTTGAAGATCTTTCATGTTTAGGCGAGCACCTCGCGCAGGCTGGAGGCGTAGGCGTCGATCTGGTCCTTGGTTCTAAGTTCTGTCACGGCGACCAAGAGGCAATCGGAAAGCGATTCGTAGTAGGGCGCGAGCGGCAAGCCGGCAAGCGTTCCCTTCTCAAGCAGCGCATCTCGCACCTCGGAAGGATCCTTCGGCAAAGACAGCACAAACTCCCCGAAAACCTTCCCTTCAAACTTCAACTTCGCGCCCGCGGCCGTCAATTGCGAGATCGCATACCGGGTGTTCCGAACGGTCGACTCGGCGACCGCCCGCATACCGTTCTTGCCGAGGGCCGTCATATAAACCGTTGCGGCAAGCGCCATCAAGGCTTCATTGGTACAAATGTTTGAGGTGGCTTTCTCGCGGCGAATGTCTTGCTCGCGAGTGCGTAACGTCATGACGAAGCCGTGACGCTCGCCCTCGGCTTCCTTCGTACGGCCCACGATGCGGCCAGGAATCTGCCGGACAAATTCTTGCTTGCAGGCGAACAGACCAACCAACGGCCCGCCAAGCCCCATCGCGACGCCCATCGGCTGACCTTCGCCCACCACGATGTCCGCGCCATAGGCTCCGGGCGGCTTCAACAAAGCACAAGCTACCGGATCGGAAACGACGATCAGCAAAGCGCCGGAAGCCGTCGCCGCCGCCCGTGCCGCCGCGAGATCCTCGATCCCGCCAAAGAAGTTCGGATACTGCACGATCAAGCAAGCCGAGCCTTCGCTCTTGGTTAAGTCGTCCGTCACGCCGGAGGTGGCGGGCAGAACTTCCACGTCGATCCCCATCGACCAGCAGTAGGTGTCCAGAACCTTCCTGTAGTGCGGGTGAACGGCCGCGCTTACCGTGACCTTCTGGCGCTTCTTGATGCCGGTCGACATGATCGCGGCTTCGGCCATCGAGGTCGCTCCGTCGTACATGGAGGCGTTGGCCAGGTCCATGCCGTAGAGTTCGGCGACCATGGACTGGAATTCGTAAATCGTCTGGAGGTAACCCTGCGATGCTTCCGGCTGGTACGGCGTGTAGGCGGTCAGAAACTCACCGCGGCTGATGACGGCGCCGACGGTCGAGGGAATGTAACGGTCATAAATCCCCGCCCCGAGAAAGCACGCGACATTTGCCATGTTCACGTTGCGGCTCGCGATCTCGTGGAGATGCGACATCAGGCGCGGCTCGTCGAGGGCAGGCGGCAGGTTCAACTGGCCGGGGGTGAGACGCAGGTTCTCCGGAATCTCTCGAAAGAGCTCGTCGATGGAGTTAGCGCCGATCGTGGCGAGCATCTCGCGGCGATCCGATTCGGTGTGGGGGATATAGGGCATTCGAGTTTATCGGGGCGGTCTCATCCGACTGTCGGACCGCGAGTGGCTCCCGACTTCAGGTCGGTGCATTCTCAACCGACATTTTTGCGAGCCCGCGGCTCGCAAAAATGTCAACCAATGACAACCCGGCTGTGGGGTACAGCCGAGTTCGATTAGGAAGCAAGTTCGGCGTAAGCGGATGCGTCGAGCAGTGCGTCGACCTGAGCGGGATCCGAGACGCGGATCTTGACGAGGAAGCCCTTGCCGTATGGATCGGTGTTGATGAGCTCGCTTTGCGCGCCGAGCGCGTCGTTGATCTCGACTACTTCGCCGGCGATCGGAGCGTAGATCTCGCTCACCGTCTTAACCGACTCAACGCTGCCAAACGAGTCGCCCTCGGCGAGTACGCGACCGACGTTCGGGAGGTCGACGTAGACGACGTCGCCGAGCTCGGATTGGGCGAAATCGGTGACTCCGATGGTGGCGATATCGCCTTCCAATCGGACCCACTCGTGCGTCTTGACATACTTGAGATCGGCAGGAATGTTGGACATAGGGGAGTTTTCCTCGTGCAGCGGAGCGATCAGAAGTTTACCAGCGGCAGATTTGTTGCCCGCCTTCCTTGATCGCCCGCGATGGTAAAGACCATGAGTTCGAAGGCGACCACGTAATATGGAGGTCCGATTATGAGGATCGACTTCGTCACGCTTTTTCCCGAGATGATTTCCGGCGTCTTGCGGCAAAGCATGATGAGCCGCGCCGCCGATTCCGGCCGCGTGCAATTCGGTACCTGCAACCCGCGCGACTTCTGCTACGACCGGCACCAGAAGGTCGACGACAGCCCGTTTGGCGGAGAGCCGGGCATGCTCATCAAGGCCGAACCGGTCGCGCTTGCCCTGACTTCTCTTAAGATCGGTCCGGAAACGGCAGTCATCCTTACGGACCCGGCGGGGGTTCCCTTCACCCAAGAGGCTGCCAAAGCCCTCTCCGGAAAAGAGCACGTAGTTTTCCTTTGCGGCCACTACGAAGGCATCGACCATCGGATCGAAACGACTTACTGCACGCACAGCTTTAGCGTCGGCGACTTCGTACTGACGAACGGAGAATTACCCGCCCTGACCATGGCGGACTCGATCGTAAGGTTGCTCCCCGGAGTGCTGGGCAACCAGCAAAGCCTGGCCGCCGACAGCCACTCGGACGGCCTTCTCAGCGCACCAAACTTCACCCGGCCCGAAGAGTGGCGCGGCATCCCTATCCCTGAGGTTTTAAAGAGCGGAAACCATAAGGCGATCGCCAAGTGGCGGCGCGCGGAGTCCCTCAAGACGACCGCGGCGCGAAGGCCCGACCTGCTCGCCAAGGCGCGCCTAGAGAAGTCGGATTTGGATGTGCTATCCTAGTCTCTTGTGCTCACGCGCGGCCTTCCGTCGCGCCTCTGAATGCTCGGTTTCTCGGCTCCGGCCGGCGAGCCAAATATGCCGAACTTGATTCGGCGCCAACGGAAGAAAAGACATGAATAAAGCCGCGATTCTAGATAGCGTTGCGCAGCCGTACCGAAAGACGGATCTGCCCAAAATTTGGCCCGGAGACACTGTCCGCGCGTCCGTAAAGGTCCGCGAGGCCGGCAAAGAGCGAATTCAGCTCTTCGAGGGCGTTTGCATTGCGGTCAAGCATGGCGGCATCGGTGAGACGATCACCCTCCGCAAGATCTCGAACGCCATCGGCGTCGAGCGCACCTTCCCGCTTCACTCCCCGAACGTCGCGAAGTTCGAAGTAACTCGCCGCGGTAAGGTCCGACGTGCAAAGCTCTATTACCTACGAGACAAGGTCGGAAAGGAAGCGCGAATCAAAGAGCGGCGCTAAGACGTGCCGTTGACCTCCATCCTCGCCCAGGTCGCTCCGGCGCCGGGAATGAAGGATTACATCGATTCGCTCGCGCGAACACCCATCAGCTATGTAGTGATGGGTGTTGCGCTGTTAACGGTACTTCGCGTCGCCATCTTCCCCGCCCTCACGAAGACCGACATTCAAAAAAGAAGCTTCGCGTATGGCCTGATGCGGCTGTTCAATGAGCTTTGCGACGCGTTCATTTACGCGGGCGTTTTCGTTTTCATGCTCATCCGCCCGTTCGGGGTGCAGGCCTTCTTTATCCCCTCCGGCTCAATGTGGCCGACCCTGCACATCAACGACCTGATCGTCGCGAATAAGGCGATCTACCGTTACACCGATCCTAAGCGGAACGATATCGTCGTTTTTCTCCCGCCCAAAGATGCCGTTCAGTCGAGTCAAATCGACGCAGATGGCGCGGTGAAGGTCAACTTTATCAAGCGCTGCATCGGCCTTCCCGGCGATGTGATCGAGCTTCGAGAAGGCATTCTCTACCGCAACGGCGTGCGTGACCCGGATGACGACATTCACCGGCACTACAGCATTTGCGAAGACGTACCTCGCGGAAACGAGTGTCAGAATTTTGCCCTCCTGCCGCCGGATCAGGAGCACGGCTTGCTCAAAGAGAACTTCAAGCTCGTGAAGGAAAAGGGGGGGCGGCTCATCCCCCTGAACTACACCCAGTTCGACGCGAACTCCCGTGAGCCGTCGACCGGGTTTGGCACCCAGTGGCCCTATTCCATCGCCGATACGTATGCCCTTAAGGATCCTTCGGACGCGCAAGCGCTGGAAAACCAGCCCGCTCAAAAAGTCCCCGCCGGTTACTACTTAATGATGGGAGACAACCGAAACGGCTCCTTCGATTCGCGAGGCTGGGGCTTGGTCCCTCGTGACGCGATCATCGGGCGTGCCGAATTCATCTGGTTCCCGATTACGCGCCTTAGCCGAACCCGGTAACCCTGCGAACGCGTAGAACATTTCGAGGCTGACGGTAAAATCCGTGTCAGGGCCCATCAGATGGAAGTTTTTCGAAATCTATTCCACCGTCCGAAAGTCGACGAATCCAACCAGGGTCCGCTTTTCGGACCGGTGCGTTCGGCGATGAAAGATGTGCAGGCCTATGCCCGCACCCACGGCGGCGCCATCGAGTTGCTCGGAGTCACCGAGGAGGGCGATGTGACCGTTCGGATGTCCGGCGCCTGCCGGGGATGCCCAATGTCCGCCCTGACCTTGAAGCACGGTATCGAAACCCAACTGAAAGAGTTAGTCCCGGGCGTCCGCAAAGTGGTCGAAGCGAAGTAAGAGCCTCAAATTTTTGCGGGGGTCGACAAAATCGTCGCCGCCAACTTTTGAGGCGTGGTCGTAGACTGAGTTAATCATGTATAAGTTCCCTGCCCTCATTGCGCTTGTCGGGTGTCAGACTTTGGCTATGTCCGCTCAGCCTCCCGTCGCCCCGCCCTCAACGCTTTATGGCTTCAAAGTCAAGGATATCGACGGCCACGACGTCAGCCTTTCCAAGTACAAGGGCAAGGTCGTCCTCGTCGTCAACGTGGCCAGCAAGTGCGGTTTCACGCCGCAATACAAAGGGCTGCAGGAGCTCTACACCGAGAAGAAGGACAAAGGATTCGTCATCCTTGGCTTCCCCGCCAACAATTTCGGCGCACAGGAGCCCGGAACCGAATCTGACATCAAGGAATTCTGCACCAGCAAGTTCGGTGTGACCTTCCCCATGTTCAGCAAGATTTCCGTGAAGGGTGAGGATCAAGCAAAGCTCTACAAGTGGCTTATCGATAGCAGCGATCGCCCTAACGACGACATCGAGTGGAATTTCGCCAAGTTTGTCATCGGCAAAGACGGCAAGGTCTACAAGCGCCTCTCGCCGAAGGACACCCCGGATAGCCCGTCGGTCCGCCAAGCCATCGACGAAGCCCTCGCTGCGAAGTAAGCGAGTTTTGGTGGGGTTTACAGAAGGAGTCTGACCAGGTGAGCAGCGCCTCGTCCTCTTCAGCGCATTCCCCCAAGACATTTTTTGACGCGCCTTCTGCCTTCGCCGTAGCCCCGCGAAGGCAGAAGGCGCGTCAAAAAATGTCAAATAGTAAATGTCCAAGGAGGAAGCTGAGGACGGCAGTGGGTGCATTTCCCACTGCCGTCCTCAGCTTCCTTAACTGCGGGAATACCGGCTAAGCACGGCAACCGCAGACTCCAAAATCCCCAAACCGCGGAGTGAGTGCCGACAAGATCACAAAAATTATTTCCGGCTGAACGTGGACGTGAACAGCGACTGCCATTCTTCGCCTGACTTCAGCTCCAACTTGAATTCCAGATGATCGGCATCGACGCTGCGGTAGGTCGCGCGGAAGGTCGACATTTGGCCGTTGCCCGTCAACACGGGTTTGCTTTCGAGGACCAGTTTTGTACCGCTGACGGAGCCCTCAAGCTCCATTGGGCCATTGGCACTGTCGTTGAACCACCACGCTTTATACTTGCCGGACTTCTTGTCGAAGGTGAGCAAGTGCCGGGTGTCGGAAGCCGGGCGACCGGGCAGGGTCGTCGCGGAAGACTCCTCCAAATAGCGGCCCCCGATGGCTTCTTTGATGCTGAGGGCAACCTCTCCGACCATCGGCGCTCCCCCCGTGACGAAGTTCTGCTGGCCCTTCCACGTGCCTTTCATGAAGGACACGTCCTTCAGCAGGTCACCGGCCGCGCCCTGGTGGCCCTGGGCAAAGGCCACCGATCCAAGACAAAGCAACAAGCCGAGAGGTGCGAAGGCTTTCATAGGCGCATCTTCGCACATTCTCAACGGACGCGCAAGAAGAGCGCCTAGCGGAACGCGATGGACTGGCGCGACTTTCGAGTTGACCCGCCGTCGATATCCATCGTAAGGAATGTCAAGCGTCCTGCCTTGCGGTCCCACCGCAGGTCCTCGACGTGCTTATCCTTCTTCCACAGGACGGTCTGCTTTCCGTCGTTCCAGACCGCGATCTTTCCCGTGCCGTAAATTCCGGATTCAGAGTAAATCAGCCGGTGCGGCTTTGCCGGATCCCAAAGGATGCCGGTTACCGAGTTCTCATCGACCGCTTGAGGCGCTTTGGTCGCGGGATGCGAACGAACCAGCAAGTGCGTTGCCTCCGCCTCTCCGACCGTCAGGACCGCCTCGAACTTTCGGTCGGGCGAAACGAACACGTAGGGCCGGTTCTCGGAACCGGGCCGGCTTGCTTTCAGCGCAGTGGACGGAGGAGTACCGCCCGCGGCGACGCAAATACTTGCGAAAGAGAAGACCAGGTTCCAGAGAAATTGCATTACTCAACTTAGACGCACCGTCGAAAACGGAGTTTTGCGTTTTCTTCTATCTCTTCGTGGGAAATATTCAGCAAGGACTCTTCGGCGGTTCGTGACCTACCTGGGGTACCTTGAAACCTCGTCGGGGTGTGGCTCAGCTTGGTAGAGCGCGTGCTTTGGGAGCATGAGGTCGCAGGTTCGAATCCTGTCGCCCCGACCATTTTTTGCCGCAGTCGTTATTAGGGTGTAGAAAACCAACGGCGGTTTCTCTAAAGGGGGACGTTAGAGAAAGTCGTGGACTGTTTCGCACGACATGAATTCCCGCAACCAGGACGCCTCGAACTCACCCGAATCGGCGCTCCCTAACGCCGGACCGGCTTCCGCTGACTTCGAGGCCAAATACCGGGCACTTCTCGCGGAGCACGAAAAGTTCGTCGCGAAAGAGCAGCGCTTAATGGAGTTCACGACGGCCATTAACGGCGCCGATGAACTTCAGGACGCGTTGCGCATGGTGCGGGACGCGATCGTGGAGGGTGGCGGCTTTGACCGGGCCGGCGTTTTCCTATACGACGAGGAGAACGAGACGATGTGCGCCACTTGGGGCACGGATCGCGAGGGCCGCCTTGAGGAGTTGGATGGCATTCCTTATCCCATCGGCGAGCAGGACAAGGAAGCCTGGGGGTTTGCCCGGCCCGGTACGAAGCCATGGATGCTCGTCCAGAATTTCAGCGAGCTTGAGGACGTTCGCCGCCAGGAAGACATGGACGGAGTGCGTGAGCATGGTCTGATTCACCTCCGCACCAAGCACGAAACCGTTGGCTTCATCGGCGTCGATAATCTGCTTACTCAGAGGCCTATCACTGAGGCCGACCTCGAAGCCGTGATGCCGTTCGCGATGCAGGCTGCCGCGGCGATCCAGAAGGCTCGACTCCTCGAAGAGCGGCAACGGGTGGTCACCCAACAAGCACGTCTCATGCAAATGGCCTCGGCCATCAGTTCAAACTACGAACTTGACGAGATATTTGGCCTCGTGCGCGACGCCGTCATGGAAATCGGCATTGTCGACCGCGCGGCCGTTTGGGTCGTGAAAGGCGATCAAATTCACGGCTCCTGGGGAACCGGTTACGACGGAAGGCGAATCGATGAACACGACAAGTCGCTTGCGTTGGAAGGTAGCCGGCAAGCGGTAAACGATCTGCTGGCCAGCGACGACGGCTTTATCATCGACACCCTATCTTCGCGCGTACTGCCAAACGGGGAAACGCGGGTCGACATTCCTCATGCGTACATCGCCCTTCGCGCGGCGAGGCAAATGGTAGGTTTTCTGGTCGTCGACAATGTTGTGACGATGCGTGCGATCACTCCCAGATTGCTCGCCCTCCTTCTGCCCTTCGCAGAACAGGCCGCCATTGCCATTCAGAAAGCCGAGATGATGCAGGCCCAGAGCCTGATGATGGCCAGGCAGCGCCGTCTGATGGAGATGGCGGCCGCCATCGGATCGAAGCAGGATTTGGAGACCGTATTTCGACTTGTGCGGGAGGCGGTGAAGGAAACCGGAGTCGTCGATCGCGTAGGAGTTTGGATAACGGATGGCGACGTTATCCGCGGAACCTGGGGAACGAGCGCGACCGGTGAACTTGTCGATGAGCACCACCTGATGAGCCCCCGCCAAGAGTTTCAGGACTCGCTCAAGTCCCGGATCGGACCGAACAGCAAGTACGTGATTAGCACGATCGCTCCCATCTACATGCCGGCCGGCGACACAAGAAAGGATGTTCCCTTCGCCTTGCTTCCTATGGAAACGGGCGATCAACTCGTGGGCGTTCTAACTGTCGATACACTTTTCACGGGGCGACCCATTACCGAAGAAACCCTCGACTTGCTGGCCCCCTTCGCCAATCAGGCCGCCGTGGCGATTTATAGCTCCAACTTGCTGGACGAAGCCAATAAAGAATTGGAGCGTCGACGACTGGCCGAAGAAGCTTTGCGCAGTCAAGCGGAAGACTTAGTTCTCGCGCGCGACCAAGCCCTTGCCGCGACGCAGGCAAAAAGCGAATTCCTCGCGAACATGAGTCACGAGATCCGCACTCCTATGAACGGCGTGCTCGGGATGACTTCCCTGCTCATAGAGACGCCTCTCGACTCCCAGCAGCTCGAATATGCCCTCACCGTCCAAAGCAGCGCTGAGGCCCTTCTGACCGTCATCGACGACATCCTGGACTTCTCTAAGATCGAAGCCGGCAAGATGACGATCGACCGGTATGACTTCGACCTCCGGTCGTGCGTCGAGGAAGTCTCGGAAATCATGGCTTCCCGGTTCCGCGATGGGGAGGTTGAAATGAATTGCTACATCCCGGCGACCTTCCCGGACCTTGTCGTCGGCGACGGAGGCCGGATCCGCCAGATGCTGACCAACCTCGTAGGCAACGCGGTGAAGTTTACGAGCAAGGGCGAAATCAATATCGAGCTTACCGTCGTCGAAACGCGGCGCGACCAACTGCTCACACGACTGGAAGTGATCGATACGGGAATCGGTATCGCGGAGTCCCGGCAGGCCGCCATCTTCGAAAGCTTCACCCAAGCGGACGGAAGCACCACTCGGCGCTACGGAGGCACCGGCCTCGGTCTCACCCTCACTAAGAAACTTGCCGAACTTATGGGCGGGCAAATCGGGATGAGAAGCGAAGAGGGGAAAGGGAGCACCTTCTGGTTCGAGGTCTGGTTGGGAACCTCGATCGAGGTCAAGCCCCCGGTCAGAACGCTGGCCAGCCTAGATAATCTGCACGTTCTCATCGTCGACGACAATCACACCAATCGCCGAATCCTAAAGGCCCAACTCACGAGTTGGGGGTGCACCTTTGAGGAAGCTACTAACGGCGTTGAAGCGCTCGATTTGATCCATGCTGGGGCTAGGTTCGGCCTTATCCTGCTGGACTATCACATGCCCGAAATGGACGGTATTGCCACTGTCCAGGCGCTGCGACAACTTCCGGAGTATTCGCGGACGCCGATCGTCCTGCTCACTTCGGTATGTCTGCGCCCAACGTTGGAATCTATGCTTGCCCTCGGCTTTACCGCTTTGCTAACCAAGCCGATTCGACAGGCCCATCTTCGCTCTACTCTCGTTAACGCGGTCAGTTCCGTAACAAGCAGCTCGGTCACCGTGGCTAGCCAGGCGAAGTCCGGTCAGGACGGCCCGTCCCTTGGGCTGAAGATTCTTCTGGCGGAGGACAATCCGGTGAATGCCCTCGTCGCCAGCCGGCGGTTGGAAATGTGGAACTGCCAGGCGACCGTGGTAAAAACAGGTATCGAAGCCGTCGAGGCATTCTTGCTGGGCCAGTTCGATCTGATCCTGATGGACGTCCAGATGCCGGAGATGGACGGGTTTGAAGCTTCACGCATCATTCGCGATCGAGAAGGTGAAGGCGAGCGGGTTCCGATTATTGCCCTCACTGCCCACGCCATGACCGGTGACCGCGAAAGATGCCTCGCGGCCGGTATGGATGACTATCTTTCCAAACCCATAGATGCCGAGCAACTGCTTTCCGTCCTCCGGCTCTGGGGAAAAGCACGTAATTCTTGCGACTGAGAACGCAATAAGCTATACTGCTTGGCGTAGAAACAACTTCAGGCGCTTAGGCGTGAAGTGCCGTTTAAGCGTTTGAACTCTTCGCAGGATTTTTTGTCACAAGGGACCATGGACGAGAGCGGGATCTCCGAGTTACTCGCGCTTCGAAAGAAGCTCGAGGAGGCGGAGCAGTCCCTGCAAGAACAGGGCCAACGCTTCGCTCGCATGCTCGAAGCCGCAACTGTCGGGGTTATAACGAACGATCGCGCCGGCAAGTTCACCTTCGCCAACTCCGCCGTACTCCGGATGCTGGGTTACTCCCGTGAGGACTTGGCCGCCGGCCGCCTTAATTGGAACCTCATTCAACTGCCGGAGCTTCGGGCGAGAGACGATATTGCCCTTGAGCAACTTCGCGCCACCGGTTCATGCGATCCCTTCGAAACGGAGCTTCTAACCTCGGATGGCCGGCGCGTCCCCGTTTACATGGGCGCAACCCTGGTGCCGGAGGACGCCGAAGGCACAATGTCCGGCGCCGTCTTCGTAACGGACCTAAGCAAGATCAAGGAGACGGAGCGCGCGCTTGTCGATCTCAACGCTCAACTCGACGCACGGGTCAAAGAGCGAACGAACGCTTTGGAGCGCGCCAACGCGGAGATGGAGGCCTTTACGTACCATGTCTCCCATGACCTCCGCGCCCCTATCCGCGCCATCGTCGCGACGAGCCGGATGCTGCAGCAGGACTTCGGCCCGGAAATTCCGGAAGCTGCCAAAGGGCTCCTTGAGCGACAGGTCACGGTCAGTAACAAACTCGGCCAACTTACGGACGACTTATTGAAACTCACCCGCTTGGCAAGGGAGGAAGTCCAGCCGACAGGCTTCGACTTGAGCGCACTTGCTCAAGAACTTGCGGTCGAGCATTCTGAGGACAACCGAAAGGTGGAGATCGTCGTGGAACCGGGCATGTTCGCCTGCGGCGACCCACGTCTAGTTCGACTCCTCCTCGCTAATCTCCTATCGAATGCCCTCCGCTACTCACCTGGCGGTGGCATCGTGAAGATCGGAATGCGGCAAAAAGGGACCGAAACAATCTACTTCGTGAGCGATCAGGGAATCGGTTTCGACATGCGCTACGCAAGCAAGCTCTTCGAGCCGTTCGAGCGACTCGTCTCGGAGCATGAATACCCGGGCACGGGCGTAGGCCTTGCCAATGTGGCGCGCATCGTCGCAAAGCATAAGGGCGAAGTATGGGCGGAAAGCACTCCCGGAGAAGGCTCAACCTTTTACTTCACCCTTGAAAACGAGCAACCGTAAGGCGACAGAGCCCCCGGCCAAATTGTTCAAGCGCAATAACAGGGGGGCGACATTGCCCCAAAGTTAGTTCACGCCACGGAAGTCAAGCGCCCCGGTAAAAGGGCGATTGCGACGTTCTTACTTACCAGTGGTGGCAGCAGCGCCCGTCGTGGTGGCAGGAGCTGCAGCGGCGTCATCTTTCTTACAGCCGGCGGCGATGGTGAGAACGACAACGATCAACATTGTCGCACGAATAAGAGTGCTCATCTTCATTGCGATTGCACGTTAGCATTTCCGGCGAGTTTGCGGGGGTTTATTTGAGTAAAGTGCGGTTTTTCCCACTCTTTCCTGTCTTTGGAGGGCAGTTCCTGTGCCTTTGCTCGCATTTCCGATGCGGTACCTAATATAGGCGATGGTCGAAGGAACCCTGGCGTAAACGCAGAAATTCGATTCGAGATGCCTGTCGATCATCCAAAATGGGACATGCCTGATGGCACCGGTTTGATCGGGGGAGATCCCTGGCTCGCGCCCTTTGAGGAGGCTTTGCGCCGCCGGTACTCTCGTTACGAGCAATTGAGGGCGCGTCTTCCGGGTGACCTTCTGGGCGAGGCAAGCCTTGGTCACCAATACTTCGGCCTTAACCGCGGCGAGTTGAACGGAACGCCCGGCGTCTGGTACCGGGAATGGGCGCCGGCCGCGAAGGCCCTCTTCCTGGCCGGTGATTTCAACGGCTGGGACCGCACGAGCGAGCCTCTCCGACGCGATCAATGGGGCGTGTGGTCTCTCTTCCTACCCGACGATGTCTACGGTAACCGCCTCGTCCACGGAAGCCTCGTCAAGGTTCACGTGGTGACGGAACGCGACGCTTTGGACCGTATCCCCGCCTACATTCGGCGCGTCATTCAGGATTCGGGAACCAGCGCGTTTTCCGGGCAGTATTGGGCCGAAGAAGCCCCGTTTGCCTGGCACTACGCCGCGCCGGCGGACAACGCCAACCTACGCATCTACGAAGCTCACGTCGGCATGGCGGTCGAGGAGCCGCGCACCGGAACATTCAATGAATTCCGGGAACATGTTCTGCCGCGAGTGGCGAGGGACGGTTACAACGCAATTCAAATGATGGCGGTCATGGAGCACCCGTATTACGGGTCGTTCGGCTACCACGTGTCCAACCTGTTCGCCGCCTCCTCCCGGTTCGGCACACCGGACGATTTGAAGGCATTGATCGACGAAGCGCACCGACTCGGCCTGCGCGTGATCATGGATATCGTCCACTCCCACGCGATTAAGAACATCAACGAGGGGCTCGACCGGTTCGACGGCACCGATCATCTGTACTTCCACGCCGGCGCGCGGGGCGAGCATGTAGCGTGGGACTCGAAGTGCTACGACTATGGCAAGCCGGAGGTGCTTCGCTTCCTCCTATCGAACGTGCGGTACTGGCTCGAAGAGTTCCGGTTTGACGGGCTTCGGTTCGATGGCGTGACGAGCATGCTCTACTTGGATCACGGTCTCGGGCGAGAGTTTTCCTCTTACGCCGACTATTTCTCCGAGAACGTAGATGACGATGCGGTCGCGTACTTGATGCTAGCCAACGAACTGGCGCATGCGATCCGTCCGGAGTCCGTCACGATTGCGGAGGATGTCTCTGGGATGGCAGGAATGGCCCGTCCTGTACCTGAAGGTGGTATTGGGTTCGACTACCGACTCGCCATGGGCGTGCCCGATTACTGGATCAAGCTTCTCAAGGAACGCAAGGATGAGGACTGGCATCTAGGGGACCTCTTCCACACCCTCACCAACCGCCGTCGCGACGAGAAGCATGTCGGCTACGCCGAATCGCACGACCAGGCGATGGTTGGGGACAAAACCATCGCTTTCTGGCTGATGGACGCGAAGATGTACACCGAGATGTCCAAGTTCGCCCACGACATCGTGGTGGACCGCGGCTTGGCCCTCCATAAGATGATCCGCCTGGTCACGTTTGCACTGGCGGGAGAAGCCTATCTCAACTTCATGGGCAACGAGTTCGGCCATCCCGAGTGGATCGACTTCCCTCGACCGGAAAATGGCTTCAGTCACTGGTACGCGCGGCGTCAGTGGTCATTGGCAGACCAAAGCCATCTGCATTACCAGGAATTAGGAGATTTCGACGCCGCGATGCAGCGCCTCGATTCGGAGTTCAACCTGCTGGGGGATCCCCTCATCGAATTACTGGCGGTTCATGAGGACACGCGCCAACTCATCTTTCGCCGGGGGCGACTCGTTTTCGCCTTCAACTTCTCCGCGACGGACTCTTACTCGGATCTCAGGATTCCGGCCCCGGATGCTTCGGACTATCGAGTCGTTTTGAATACGGATGCGGCCGCGTTTGGCGGGCACCAGTCGGTTGCGGAGGACGCGCGATACCCTTGGCAGCACGTGCCGATGTATGGACGTAGCCAGAGCATCATGATTTACCTACCGGCGCGCAGTGCCCTCGTCTTGGTTCCGAAGTAGTCAGGACCCTTGAAAGAACAGATGCCCCGCCTTGCACGGTGCATTCACCTCAAGCAATGTTTTCCCCTGGAAGTGCGACGCTTCCAGGGGAAAACATTGCCACTTCCACCTTTCGCCGCTTTGGGCGGAGCTCCAAACGGTGGAAGGGAGGACAAAACTTTTCTAGAGGCCATCTCTTAAGGCAACGCCTTAAGAGATGGCCTCTAACTTAAAAGCGCATACCGATCGTGAAGAAGACCGGAACCTGTGGCGGGCCGATGATGAGGCCGGCCTCCACGAACGCGCTGTTCGGAAGGTTCAAACCACCCAAGATCTTGGCGCCGAAGCCGCTCTTACGCTCGCCGTCCTTGTCCGTGAAGTAGTAGGTCGGGCCGATACCGGCATAGCCGAGCACGAAGGTTTGGACGCCGAGGATTGACCATGCATTGCCGCGCTTGGACTTGCCAAAATCGCTCGTCGAAGTCCAGTACTCGCCGTCGACCCGAATGGCGGGCAGGGGCAGGAACGGTACGTTGAAGGTCACATCGACGCCGCCATTGACGACAAAGTTGTTCCACTCGCCGCCACCGACGCGGATTCCGATCTTAGGTCGATCGAAGATCGCAACCGCCGCCGCTGCGGCCGCCGCCGCCTGCGGCTGGGCCGGCTTTACATAGTTGACGGTCAAGTTCGTCAGCGACGTGTCCGACGCCGGGGCCGACGTCGTGGTGGATGCCAGTGCCGCAGCGGACGATGCGGCGATTACGCAAAGGGTAGATAGGCGAGTCAGATTCATCGGTTCTCCGGTGTGCTTGCCCCTCCATATACGCAGGGGCGGTGCGTTAGTTTCTCACATCGACTCAGATTTCGTAGCGAAGCTTTACGTTCCCTCCTCAATCGGCGCCGCGGTGACCCGATTTTTGCCCAGATTCTTGGACACATAGAGAGCCTTGTCCGCCGCTTCCACTAGCTCGAACGGCTTTACGACCTTGGCTCCCATTTGGGCGCATCCGATGCTTACCGTTACCGGCTGTTTTGGCCAGGTCGCTTCCTCGACCGAGCAGCGAATGCGTTCGGATATGATCGCGGCCCCATGGATATCCGTCATCGGAAGTAAGACCGCGAACTCCTCGCCGCCGTAGCGAGCCACTTGGTCGACTACGCGGGCCTCGCGCATGAGAATCTGGGCGAGCCGGCGAAGAACATCGTCCCCCGCGGGATGGCCGTGGGTATCGTTGTACGCCTTGAATGAGTCTACGTCCAGCATCAGGATCGAAAGAGGGCGATGATAGCGCACGGACTCCGCCACTTCAAGCGTTAGGCGTTCCTGAAAGTCGCGACGGTTCCTTAAGCCGGTCAACGGATCGGTCGCGGCCAACTCCAGGAGTTGAGCGTTCGCGACCTGAAGCTCGATTCGCGTTGCGTTGAGCTGCCGGTTTTGCTCCTCGAGCATCCTCTCATGCTCCTCCGCCATTCGCTCCGCGTTTTTGAAGTCCGTAACATCCCGCGTCGTAACGGCAACTGCGTCCCCGAGAGGGATCAGTTGGTGACGGTACCAACGCGCGTCTGATTCGCTGCCAATCTGCTCTAGTTCTTCGAGCGTAACGCTCCGATCCAGGACGTACGCGCACTTTTCCCGAAACTCGATAAGGCTGCCCTTGAGCAAGGTGCGCTCGAGGTTTGAATCGATCAGCTCCCAACGTTTCTTTTCAAGGAGCCGCTCGGCATTCCGGTTGATATCCGCAAATTTGAAGCCGAGGAGCACGCCCGCCGTGTTTCGAACCGGTTCGAAGATGAAGAAAGCGTCGAAGCCCGCCTCCAAAGCTGCTTTCAAACGCGCCTGGCTCTTCCCCACCGCGCGCTGGCTGCGACGGCTTTCCGTAACATCGATAACCGCCCCCCCAATGAATCGCCGCCCGTCTCCGCCTTCAAAGGAAAACTTGACGGAATTCCATTCACGAAGCTCACCTTCCGCATTTCGAAGGGCTTCGACACTCCGGAGGGTTCGCTTAGAACCTAAGACGTAGTTGTCGTTTTGGACATTGACCTTGGCGGCGTTCGGAGCGAAGAATGCATCGTCATACTTCCCTCGAATTTGCCCTTGACTGAGGCCGAGAAGCTTCTCCATCTCCGGGTTCGCGTAAACGTACTGGCTGTCTTCGCCTTTTATGAAGGCAATGATCGGCATCGCCTCTATGAATGCCCTGAGTAGGTCCTTTTCGGGAAACCCCGACGCTTCATCGGTCTTCGAATTTAAATTGGCGTCGCTTCGTTCCGAACTCCCCGGCTCCATTAGAGAAAACTGACCTCAGAAAGCATAATCGGTTCGTCTCTTCGGTTCTTCATGCGACCATGAGGGACTTTACACCCGCCACAAGCACTATTACCGGGATAGCCAAGCCGGATTGCGGGCTCTTGCGCAATGGAAAGCATACTGCACCGAAGCTTAAATTACCGATGAATAATGTTCTCCGTGACAAACCAATTTGAAGGCCTCGAAGCCCAAGCGAACTATCGAGTAATCGCGGACTGCCACGTTGCCGGACGGTCTTATTCGCGCGGCGAATCCATTCCTGCCACCGAAATTCCTGAGCGGCTTTACTTCCTCCTGTCCGCTGGACTAATCAAACAAGAGGAAGCGCGTGTTTCCGTCGGCGCCGCGAACTAGTCCAAGTCCGCCGACCGCCACTTCGCTCCCTTTAGCTTCGGTCGCGGCGCTATCGCGCCCTTCATCGAACCCCACAGAATGTCGTTGAGCTCGACGTCCGGGGCACTGTTTTCCCGGTACAGGCTGATAAGTTTCCGACTATCTTCGGATCGATATGCATCCCCGCGATTGAATCCGCCGACGATATCTTTGTCCGGCAAGATTGCATCATAGGGCTCCGCGTTCTTTTCCTCCCTCGTGAACACATCGATCGGCGACGCGGCCGCGATGTACTGGTTATGCGCGGGAATACCGAGGGCGATTTCCATCGTGCGCAGCATGCTGTCCGTGTTGTAGAACCGGCTGTCTACCTTGCCTCGCTCGACGTAGGGGCTGATGACGAGCGCGGGGGACCGGTGGCAATCGATGTGGTCGAAGCCGGCTTGCGCGTCGTCTTCCAATACGCAGATCATCGTGTCTTTCCAGAAACGGCTATGGCTAACCATGTCCACTAGCTCGCCTACCGCATAGTCGTTATCCGCGACGCAAGCGCGCGGCGTAGACTCCCCTTCCGAGGTGCCGGCGGTGTGGTTCCGTGGGAGCCGCATGAGTACAAGGCCGGGCAAGTTGCCGTTCTTCTCGAACTCTTCGAACTCTCGGCGGAAGGTTCCCATGCGGCTCGAGTCTTTGTGGGCGCCGAAAGAGGTGGTCTGGCTCGGCCAAGGCTTGAGTCCAAGCTTTTTGTAGGCCTCGCTATCGGGGTAGGTCAGATCAAACTGCTTGAAATCGAAGCAGGTATGCCCGAGCAGCACTTTCTGGGTGGGCGCTTCTTCATCGTCGTCCTCTTTGAGCCCGGATGCCTTCTTCTCCTCTTTCCCGCCGGAGACGAAGAATCCGTAGTCGCGGTAGGAGATGTTCTTCTTCGCGGCCTGATCCCAAAGGGTCCCGTTCGGAATGCTTGACATGTCCCGCAGTCCGCGCAGATCGACAGGTGTTCCGTTATTGCCGCCCTCCGTATCGTAGCTGCGGCCACGGCGGCTGTAGTTGTAGGGCACGTTGCGCTCGACATAGGCATTCGCCATTCCGGAGGTCGACCAAACCCATCCATCTTCCGAGACTTCCGCGCAGACGTAGAAGTTATCCAGCAACTCGAAGCGCTGGGCAAGAGCATGCTGGTTCGGCGTCACCGCCTTCGGAAAAAGGCAGATTTTCTCGTCGCCATTTCCATTCGGGATGTCGCCGAACACTTGGTCGTACGTCCGGTTCTCTTTGATAACGTAGATGACGTGCTTGATCGCCGGGTGGCGGAAGTTCTTGGCGAGGTTGTCCGCGATGTGGTCGCTCGACAGGTTGTTGGTGAGAACGCGCTTCGTGGAGTTGGGTAGATCCTTCAGGAGGGCATCGATCGGTTGCATGGAGACCGTGCCTTCGAGGATGTTCGGCGCGTACTGGTCCCAGTTCTTCACCTTGACGTCGTTCGGATTGCGGACTTGAACGCCCTTTGCGTTGGCCACGAACAGGCGCTGCCCGTCAGCGGAGACGCATACCGAGGTCGGATACCAACCGGCTTCGATGAGCCCATCCACGCGATGGTTGGCGAGGTCGACGACCGCAACGGCGTTCATGTCGGCAAGCGCCACGAAGAGCTTGGATTCGTCCGCGCCAAAGGCCATTCCTAACGGGCTGGCGCCGGGGAGTCCGCGGAGGTCGCCTTGGCGAAGGAGGATGGTTTCCAGCACTTTGTTGCTGGCCGTATCGATGACGGTGAGGGTGTCGCCCAGGGAGTTGGTCGCGTAGAGCCGGGTCTGCTCCCGATTCAGGAGTAGCGACGTCGTTCCGCCGCCGGCGCGGATGTCTTCGACCTTGCCCGTTTCCGTGTCGACGGCTTGCACGAGGCCGTCACGCTCGCAACTTACAAACAGCCGCTTGCCCGCGTTGTCGCCCTTCGTGATCGCGGCGACATCGTAGGGAAAGGCGCCGAGCTTGATGTCCCGATTCGGTTTCGCGCCCGTGACGTCGATCAGGCTCACGGAGCCGCTAAACCCGTTCTTGTCGTTGCTTTGGTTGTTGACCGCGTACAGGGTTTGGCCGTCCGCGCTGAGGGCGAGGCCGGTTACATGGTGGGGAATGCCGGCTCCGGCGGGGGCTTTATCCGCGAGTTTGGGCAGTTCCTTGAGCGTGCCGTCCTCGCTCAGTTCATAGACACCCACGAGGTCTTCGGCGCCTTGGGAGGCGTAGAGGATGGTCCGCGCGCCGTCTTGCCGGAAGGCAAGGCCGTAGTAAAGACCCTTGTTCTGGCGACCTCGCGCTAGGAATTCTTTGCGGCTGACGAGCTTGCCGGTTTTGGCGTCGAGGACGGAGAGTTGCTCGCGGAAACCGACGTTGGTCGCGACGATGAACCGGCCGTCCGGACTTTGCACGAGGTTGATCGGCTCGCTCCCAACCTCCGTCTGATCTTCAGGGGCAGAAATGAACTTTCCTGTCACCACCCGCTGCGCCGGATTGCCCTGCGGACGGTACGTATAGGCCGCGCTGCCCAGCAGAAGCACCAGCCCAAGTCCAAAAGAAATTCTCCCTACCCTCATGCCTGCAAGCCTACATGATCGCTCGGTCGCCCCTGCTATTCCCGTAAAGGTCCCGGACGGAATTTAATATTGCCCGTCTAGTGGGGCGGTATCCTGGCACCCGATGGATGCGCTGGCGACTCAAGTCAATGTCGACGATGCCGAACACCGCGGAAACCGGGCGGCGATGGAAGAGGTGGTGGCCGAGTTTCGCCAACGCACGACCCAGACCCTGCTCGGCGGCGGCCCAGATTCGATCGCACGGCAGAAAAAGCGAGGCAAGCTCCTTGCCCGCGAACGCGTCGAGGGCCTGCTGGACGAAGGCTCGGCATTTCTCGAGTTTTCGACCTTGGCCGCCAACGGCATGTACGACGGCGAGGCCCCCGGGGCGGGAATCGTTACTGGGATCGGTCGCATTCACGGCCGCGAGTGCGTAGTCGTCGCGAACGACGCAACGGTTAAGGCGGGCACTTACTTCCCCCTCACGGTCAAGAAACACCTGAGAGCTCAGGAGATCGCCCTCGAAAACGGGTTGCCCTGCATCTATTTGGTCGATTCCGGCGGAGCCTTCTTACCGCTTCAAGGTGAGGTCTTCCCGGACCGCGACCATTTCGGGCGAATCTTCTATAACCAAGCGAATTTGTCCGCCCGGCGGATTCCGCAGATCGCCGCGGTCATGGGTTCTTGCACCGCCGGTGGCGCCTATGTACCGGCGATGTGCGACGAGACCGTAATCGTAAAGGGTCAAGGCACGATCTTCCTTGGCGGTCCGCCCCTGGTCAAGGCCGCGACGGGAGAAGAAGTCGCCGCCGAGGATCTGGGCGGCGCAGATGTACATACGCGAATCTCTGGCGTCGCCGACCACATGGCGGACGACGATGCGCATGCGCTTCACATTCTGCGAAATATCGTAGAGAGCCTTGGTCCTTCCTCTCCGCGGTCCGGACTAGACCCGATTGAGCCAGAGTCGCCGTTGTATCGCGTAGAGGACCTCTACTCGCTTATCCCGACCAACCCGAAGACACCTCTGAATATGCGGGAACTGCTTGCTCGGGTGCTCGACGGGAGCCGGCTGCAAGAGTTCAAGGCGCGCTACGGGTCAACCCTCATTTGCGGCTTCGCCCGGATTTACGGGCACTTGGTGGGAATCTTGGCCAACGACGGAATCCTGTTTTCCGAGTCGGCGCTGAAGGGCGCCCACTTTATCGAACTCTGCGAGCAGCGGGGCGTGCCAATAGTTTTCTTCCAGAACATCACCGGCTTTATGGTTGGCCGGAAATATGAGAACGAGGGGATTGCGAAGAACGGAGCGAAGCTGGTTACCGCCGTCTCAACCGCGAAGATGCCTAAATTCACGGTCATCGTGGGCGGCAGTTACGGGGCTGGCAACTACGGCATGTGCGGCCGCGCTTTCCAACCCCGCCAACTCTGGATGTGGCCCAACGCCCGAATCTCGATCATGGGCGGCGAGCAGGCGGCAAACGTGTTGCTGACCGTGAAGATGGATCAGTTGGCCGCGAAGGGGCAAACGATGTCTCCTGACGAACAAGCCGAGTTTAAGGCGCCCACTCTGTCCACGTTCGCAGAGGAATCGAGTTGCTACTACTCCACCGCGCGTCTCTGGGATGACGGAATCATCGACCCCGTGGATACCCGGCGGGTTTTGGGCCTCGGTATCGAAGCCGCGAGGAATGCTCCGGTCGAAGCGCCTGGATTCAGCCTCTACCGAATGTGAGAATCATGGCCGATTGGTTTCCCAAAATTCAGAGCTACTGTCTGGCAAAGGAGAACGCCTTCGAAGACCATCCCTGGGGCGACACGGTTTGGAAGGTCAGGCCCAAGAATAAGATCTTCGCCGGCGGAGGGTCTTCCTCGTCGAAGGTGACGGTAAGGGCAACCTTGGATGAGCAAGCTGCGCTCATCCAGCTTCCTGGGATAGTGCCGGCGGCTTATGTAGGTCGACACGGCTGGGTAACCGTCGACTTAGACGAGCCACAGAACGAAGGGCTTATTTTCGACCTGATCGATCGGAGCTACGAACTTGTCGCGGGTTCTTCTAGGAAAAGAAAACATTTGCCAAAGAGCGAACCGTAGAAGGAATGCATGAACGAACTGCCTAAGAACGAAGAGGAATGGAAGGGGATTCTGACGCCGATGGAGTACCACGTCCTTCGCGAGAAGGGGACTGAGCGAGCCTTCACTGGCGAGTACTGGAACCACAAAGAAGAAGGCGTTTACCGGTGCGCGGGCTGCGGAGAGGAGCTTTTCGACTCATCGACCAAGTTCGACTCGCACTGCGGTTGGCCGAGCTTTTACGACTCGCTCGATAAGTCGAAGGTGCATGAGCACGCCGACAACAGCCATGGCATGCGCCGGGTCGAAGTGACCTGCGGCAAGTGCGGAGGCCACCTTGGCCACATCTTCCCGGATGCGCCGATGACCCCGACCGGCATGCGGTACTGCATAAACTCGGTCTCCATCAAGTTCGAGCCCAAAGATCCGGCCGAAACCAAGTAATCTTGCTAGGATTCGGGGTAGCAAATCGTTTAATCAACGAAACACTTCCCCGAATTTTTTCGGAATCTTGATATCCTGCGGTCAGCTTGAGAGTGTCGAAGCGATGTTGCTTTGCACCTCAAGTCCGAGTTATACGATCCCGTGTTCTTTGGCAAAAAGGGCCGCTTCGGTGCGATCGTTGACGTGAAGCTTCTTCAAAATTGCCCCCACGTGGCTCTTCACCGTCTTCTCGCTGAGAAACAGCTTCTCCGAGATCGCCGCGTTCTTCATTCCGGCGGCGAGGCACTCCAAGACTTCGACTTCACGCCGGCTCAACTCCGTGAACAGCTTTCGGTTGTGGAGCGCCGAAGACGAGAGACGGGTGAACTCGCTCATGACCCGGGCGACCAGCGCCGGGCTTAAGGCGCCCTCTCCGATCTTTGCGGAGCGAATCGCGCTCGCAATCGCGTCGATGCCGGCATCCTTGAGAACATAGCCGACGGCGCCCGCTTTGATCGCGGAGAAGACGCGCTCGTCGTCGCCGAATTTGGTGAGAATGACCACCTGGGCCGCAGGAAGGAGGGAGCGGATCTCGCGAGTCGCGTCGATCCCGTTCAGCCGGGGCATTTCGATGTCCATGAGCAGCACATCGGGGATCAAGATCATCGCCTCGGCGACCGCTTGCCGGCCGTCCGAGACCTCGGAGACGACGACGAGATCCGGTTCCAACCGCAAAAGCTCGACCATGGCGCGGCGCATGACGCCGTCATCCTCCGCGATGAGAACCCGCGTTTTCTCACTCATGGAAAGAGCGTAGCAAATTAAATGGGCGTAGCCGGTAGGTGGACGGCGACGGTTGCTCCTTTGCTCGGCTCGGAAAGGACCTGGGCGGAACCTCCTAGCTTGGCGGCACGTTCGCGCATACTTACGAGCCCGACGCCTGCCGCCTCTGGAGATTCCCTAAAACCGACGCCATTGTCCGCAATCACGAGCGAAACCTTTCCCGGATCGTAGGCCATGCGCACGGTGAGCGCAGTCGCCTGGGCATGCTTCACCACGTTCGTCAGAGTCTCCTGAGCGATCCGGAAGAGCGCGTTCTCGATCTCCGGATCCAAAGCGACCTCCGTGCCGACAATTTGAAAGTCCAGTGCCAGCGCGTAGCGTTCACAAATGTTGTGCGTGAACTGCCGCAGTGCCGAGACGAAGCCGTTCTCCAACGAGGGAGATCGAAGCCGTTGCACGAGAAAACGCAGCTCGTCCGCGGCTTGCCGGACCGTTTCCCGGCTTTCCGTCGCGATCTCCACTGCTCGCGGCCCATCTTGCTCCGCGATCCTTGCCATCAGGTCGAGTTGCCAGGCCAAGGAGACCAGGTGACCTTGCACGCCGTCATGCATCTCCAACGCGATACGGTTTCGGTCCGCCGCAACCCCCAGCCTTTCCCGGAGGCCGGCGGCAATCTGGGCTTGGTACGTCATGAGGCTGGCAAGCACGACGAGGAAGTAGATACGGAAGAACGAGTTCAACGGGTCTTCCCTTATGAGCTCACGAGCTGAGCGCAGGACGTGCTCCGCCGGAACGTCTACGGGACCTATGGTGGAAATGGCGGTTCCGAGCACGACCATGAGCCCCACGCACGCCGCCCACCGAACATTCAGCGACCCCGAAGCCTGGATCATCGGCAGGAAGAACAAGAGCGTCACGTTGCTCGTGGGTCCGCGATGACTAAGAAACAGAATCAGCGCGATGAGGCCGACGTCGATCGGGGGAAAGATGTATTGCCACGAAAGCCGGCCCCAGTCTCGGTAAGCAACCACCGTTCTCGCGGCGAGATACACGATCGTTACGCAAATGACGCCAATCAGCGCGCTTCTTGCTTCAGGACCGAGCACCCTTTGGGCACGCAGATCAAAGATCCAGAGGACAAGAAAGGGCACGCACGCCCAAACATGGGCCATGAACACGAGGTGCTGCGCTCGCCGCGTAGACATCCGAGCGGCAAGCGACCTCATGCGTGTAACTCTAGCACCAGGGTCACGCGCAAAGGTCCTATTTCGGTGGGACCTTGCGCTCCAAAACGATCACTGACAAACGAACGATCGCTGGGTCAACCACTTGCAACGAGCTCGGTTTGGCACTTTCCAGCTATTCAGCCTACTTCGCCGCCCGAATCCACTCATAGCTGCCGTCCTTGAGCTCCTCAAGCTTGGTCATAAGGACAGTCGCCAAGGGACGGAGATCTTCCAAACGATTCGTCCGGCAAGTCGATCGCAAGCTTTGGCGATACGTTGTTATCGAGAAGAATCCTCAAGCGGCGAGAAGCTCAAGCGAGCCCCCGTCGACGAGCCTTTGGCATGCGGTAAGAACGGCTTCAACCTGCTCCATCGTTGGACCAGGGTAATCCTCGAGAAACTCCTGAGCAGACTGACCGGCCTTTAAGTAGTCGAACAGGACGTGAACAGGGAGACGAGTGTCACGAAAGCAAACCGCGCCGCTCACGCGCTCACTATCTTGCCAAGTCGCCTCTGAAAAGACCATGTTTTTCGTCCTACAGCCCATTCTACGACGAACCTAAGCTCCCAAATCTCCTAGGTCTCGCCTTAGTCGACCGGTTTGCCCGGAACCACAAACATCTCCGGAGGCGGGACCGACTTCGGATCCTTCTTGGCGCGGATCACGAACTCTTCCAGGCTCGCGACCGAAGCAAAGTGGTAGAGCTTGCCGCCGACGTACCAGTCCAATGCGCCGCCGGTTTTGGTCAGCGTGATCGGGTCCAAAGGTTGAGCAGGAAAAGCCTTCATTTTGGGATTGAAGGCGAAGCGGTTAAATCGCTCGAAGGGGGGACGCGTGCCGTTCATGGCGATGTCCTGAGCCGTATAGGCGCCGCCGGGCGTCTCGAAAATCGGCCGGGCGATTTCGTCCGCCTTGGCGATTTCGGCCAGGTCTTTCGCGCTACGCGGGCCGTCCTCGTCAATTCGGGGGTCGGACCACTTGCCGTGAATGCCAAGGATGTGCGGATCCACCGCGGGGTCTTGCTTTTGATTGGCGATATTCTGGTCGGCCAGCTTCTGCACCGTGGCTTGGACCATGTGATCCCAAAATCCCACTCCTACCGCCCCAACTATGGCAGCCCCAAACAAGAGTCCCACTTTGCTCTTCGTCAGCATCTTATTAACTATATCGGCGGATTTTTCCCGCCATTACATGCGGACACAAAAACGCGACTCCCTTAGGGGCCCCGAAAAGGGCCACGATCCATCCAACGGCTGGGGTTTGATTCGCGACGTGCCGAATATTCGGATGTAGACCATGCCAGAAAGATATTTCAACCGGTTCCGACTTGCCTTTATGGCGATAGTCGTCTTGGCCTTCCTGGTCTACGTGCCAAGCCTGGCCGGCGGAGCCGTGTGGGATGACCGCGCAATCTTGGCGGGTTGGGGGATCGGAGGCGGCAAGTCGCTGCTCGGCTGCTTCGTGAACCCCTTCTTGATGCACTATTACCGGCCGCTCACCTCCGTGTCCTACTACATGGACGTGAAGCTGTTCGGCCCAAATCCACTGCTTCTCCACCAAACGAATATCCTTCTGCACTGCCTCGCCACCACGATTCTCATTTGGCTGGCGGTCGCGCTATTCAACAACCGACGCATCGCGCTTCTCGCGGGCTTGTTCTTCGCGATCATGCCAAACGAAGTCGGAACGATCGCCTGGATCGGCGGCCGATGCGACCAACTCGGTGCGGTTCTGATGCTCGGGATGGCGCTCGGTCTGGTCAACTTCCACAAGGCGGGCAAGATCGCGTGGCTGATTACTTCCCTGGTTTGCTTCTTTGCCGCGATGATGGTGAAGGAGCAGTTTGCCCTTCTCGGAATTCTGGTCCCGGTGACCGCATTCGCCCTACAACCGGCTGAGAGGCGGGTTCGGTCCGCGCTCGTCACCACCGCGCCGTTCTTCGCGGTCGGTGTCGCTTTCATGATGCTCTGGGTCGCGAATTTCCCCGAGCCGTATCCGCCCGCATTCCTCGGCCTCGGTGAACAGGTCTCACGCCTCGGTCGTTCGACTTTGAACTACACGCTCCTGCTGTTCCTGCCGAACCCGTGGAGCATGAACACGTTCTCGCTGGAGTCGCTGCGGAATCCGATTTGCATCGGCCTCGGTCTCGGCTTATTTTTCGCTTCGTTCTTCGCCCTGCGCGCTCTGTGGCGTTACGACCGTCGGTTCGGTTGGCTCGCGGCGGGCATCATGGTCGGCTTCCTGCCGGTTAGTAACCTGGTCCCCGTGCCTTCCCTGCTGGTGGCTCCCTACCGGCTCGGTGCGATCGGTCCGCTGGTGGCGATGCTGGTCGCCGCCGGCTGCTACGAACTGTATCGCCGTCGCAACTTCGTTCCCGTGGCGATTCTCGGGTTCGGCGCGATGAGCGGCTTGATCCTGACTCCGTGGGGAGCGGGTAAGTGGATGAACGAGACGCAGGTGTTCGGCACGTTCGTCTCGTACGATCCGGGCTCGATCGGCCTGCGATCCTGCTTCGCTACGGCCCTTGAGGCGAGCAACGACAAGGCGGGGGCCCTTGTACAGTCGAAGGAAATCCTTGACGAAGCCCTCGGCAAGGGCCGCTGGGAGAACTACGAGCAGATCAAGAATCTGACCAAGACGGACCCGAGCATCCACCGCGGCCTCCTCATGAGCGACGGCTGGAACCGGGACACCAACGAGGAAATCTCGATGTTCCTCGCGCTCCACGCGCACCTTCTTCGCAGCCAAAATATGGACGCCGAGGCTAAGCGAGCCCTCCAAGCCGCGGTCTCCCTCGATCAGAACAACGCGAAGTGTTGGTTAGAGCTAGGCCAGCTCGCTCGGAGCCGCAATGAGGACCCGATCCGCTACCTAAGCAATGCGATGGCGTGTAATCCCAAGGATTCGGTGGCCGCTTCCCTTTTGGCTCGGTCCTACATCGATAAGGGCGAAAAAGACCTTGCTTACCGCGTTCTCGAGCGAGTCCCCGCGATGAATCCCGAGTTGGGCGAGTCCTTGCTGGACCTGGCCCAGATGCAGATCGAGAGGCGCGAGCTTGCCAAGGCCGGCAAGACCTTGGATCAAGCCGCGACGACGGTTGTGGATATTACGCGGCTAACGAAACTGCGGGACGAGACCCGCCAGGTCGTTACCAAGGCGTAGGTCAAACCCGCTCTTTAGCCTTATCGCTCTCCTGAGCCAGCTTTCGACGCGCCTCCGCTTGAGTCTCCATCTCCTCGATCGACTTCAGCTCCAACCGAGCCGCCCCCCGATACTCCTTCGTCGGAACCAAAGGCCCCGAGGCCAGCCGCTCCTTCGCATCCGCGATCGCCGCCGAATACTGAGGCAACCAAGCCTCGCCCGCGACAAGCATCTCATCCGCCATCTGCCAAACCTCGGGCGGATTACAAACCGCGCCCGCCAAAGGATCCATAAGCATCGCCTGCTTCAACAACAACGGATCCCCATGCACCGCCGCTTCGACACCCAGCCGCTGCACGGACACCGACACGTTGCAAACCGCCGCGCAACCAAGCGGCAAAGCCCCGACCGCCGGCATCGATATCCCATTTCGGTCGACATACCCCGGAGCCTCGATGATGCAGTCGTCGGGAAGGTTGGAGATGGTTCCGTTGTTCACGACGTTGAAGTGGCCGCGGTAGACCCGGCCGGTCTCGAGGGACTCGATGATGTAGCTGCCGTGCTCCTCGCCCCGCTTGTCGGGGGTGAATTTGTTCGGCTCGGCGGCCATCCAGTTCGGAAAGTCATGCTCGAACCACTGGCGGCCCTCCGTGCAGACCCGTAGGTAACCGCCGGTCTCGCCGTTGATCCAGCTACCGAGGTCGATCCAGTCGAGGATCTCGGAGGGGCGTTTGCGATACCATGGCACGTACTCACTGAGGTGGCCGTTCGATTCCGTGCTGTAGTAGCCGAAGCGGCGCAGCATGTCGATGCGCACCTTCTCCGTCCGCCGAAAATCGTCGACCGACTCAAAGGCCTCCAGCAGGTGCGGGACCATGTCCATGCCCCGCCAGCGGATCTGGATGTACCAAGTCTGGTGATTGATGCCGGCGCAGATGATATCGACATCCTTCTTAGACACCTTTTCATCCTCGCCGATCAGCCCCTTGATGCGCGCCCAAGATTCGATCGCCCGCGCGATCTGGTGATGGCCGCCCTGCACGCCGTGGCAAAGTCCGATCGTTTGAACCCCGCCGTACTTGTTGCACGCCCAAGTCAGCATCGCCATCGGGTTCGAATAGTTCAGAAACACGCAGTCCGGCTGCGCGACCTCTCGGATGTCTTTGCAGAAATCGAGGAGGACGGGGATGCCGCGCTGGGCATACATCAAGCCGCCCGGCGCGATCGTGTCCCCCACGCACTGGTCCACGCCGTACTTGAGGGGAATATCTACGTCTGTCGCAAACGCCTCCAGCCCCCCAACGCGGACGAAGCTCAAAACATAGTCCGCGCCTTCCAGGGCCGCCCGCCGGTCCAATTCCATCGAGACCGTGGCCCCTACCGGGTTCGCGGAGATGTCCCGCCGCATAAGCTGGGAGGTCATCTCCAGGTTGTGCGCGTTGATATCGTGGAAGGCGAAGTTCGTGTCCTGAAGCTCCGGTACGGTTAGGATGTCCCGGCAAATTCCACGGGTGAAGCCCACGCTGCCCGCACCCAATATCGCGATCTTAAGCGGCATACGGCCATTTTAGATGCATCGGGCCCATAAGGTTGGCAGTTATCGAGAGGTTCTAAACCGGTACCCTTAAAGCTTCATGGCAGATCGTTACGAGCCTTCAACGTTTGAACAAAAGTGGCGCGACCGTTGGAAAGCGGCCGACCTTTTCAAAACGCGTGAAGAAGAAGGACGGCCGAAGTTCTACGGCCTCGACTTCTTCCCGTATCCCAGCGGAGCGGGGCTTAGTGTCGGCCATTGCCGAAACTTCGTTCCGACCGACGTCCTCTGCCGCATGCGATACATGCAGGGCTACAACGTCCTGCACCCGATGGGCTTCGACGCCTTCGGCCTGCCGGCGGAAAACGAAGCCATCAAGCGCCATAGCCACCCTGCACCGATGATTGAGCAATACGCCGCCAACTACCAGCGGCAAATGGAGCTCATCGGCATCAGTTACGACTGGTCCCGCTCGTTCAAATCCTCGGATCCCGACTACTACAAGTGGACCCAGTGGATCTTCGAGCTTCTGTATAAGAAGGGTCTGGCCTATCGAAAGATGGCCGCCGTCAACTGGGACCCGATCGACAAGACCGTGCTCGCGGACGAGGAAATCATCGGCGGCCGCGCCGAGCGCTCGGGCGCGCTGGTCGAAAAGAAATACATCCCCCAGTGGTTTTTCAAGATCACCGAGTACGGCCAGCAACTGGTCGACGACCTCGAAACGATCGACTGGCCCGAAGGCATCAAAGTCCAGCAGCGAAACTGGATCGGCCGCAGCGAAGGCGTCCAGTTCGAGATGGTCATCGCGGGCACGGAGAAGGACGGCAATACCGTCTTCGACCTGAACGCCGAGCAAGGCGCGCCCAAGAAGCGCCTGACCTTCGAAGTCTTCACCACCCGCATCGACACCATCTTCGGCATGTCGTTCTGCGTCCTCGCGCCCGAGCATCCGCTCGTTGCTGAGCTGCCCGTCTCCGCTGAGCACCGTGCCGCAATCGAGGCGTACCAGATCCAAGCGAAAACCCTCAGCGACATCGACCGCCAAGCCACCACCCGTGAGAAGACGGGCGTCTTCACCGGCGCGTACGCGATCAACCCCGCAACCGGCAATCAGGTCCCGATCTGGATCGCCGACTACGTTCTCGCCACCTATGGAACGGGCGCGATCATGGCCGTTCCCGCCGGTGACAACCGAGACCTGGACTTCGCCGTCAAGTTCGCAATCCCGGTCATCCCCATCCAGACGCCAACCCCGGAGTATTTCCGCACCTTCCTCAAAGAGGGCGAAACGGAAGACTACGAGCGAGACTTGGCGCGCTACATGGAGAATCCCCGCCGGTTCGAGCAGCCGTTCCTGTCAAAGGACGCCCCGCTGATCAATGCCGGGGAGTACACGGGCATGAACTATCTCCAGGCGTCCGAGTCCCTCGGAATCTGGGTCGAATCGCTGGGCATCGGCAAACGTAAGGTGCAGTTCAAGCTGCGCGACTGGCTGATCTCTCGTCAGCGCTATTGGGGCTGTCCCATTCCCATCATTCATTCGAAGGATGGCGAAATGGAACTCGTTCCCGAGAACGCCTTGCCCGTCGAGCTGCCCTGGGTCGAGCAGTATGAGCCCTCGGGCGACGGCACTTCCCCGCTCGCCCACATCCCCGAGTTCGTAAACGTTGTGGATCACGATGGCAGCCTCGCCAAGCGTGAGACCGACACCATGGGCGGCTTTGCGTGCTCATCCTGGTACTTCCTGCGCTTTGCCGACCCGTTCAACTTCCAGCAGCCTTGGAGCGCGGAAGCCGCGGCCTACTGGATGCCGGTCGACACTTATGTGGGCGGCGCCGAGCATGCCGTCATGCACCTGCTCTATGCCCGCTTCTGGACCAAGGTGCTCTACGACGCGGGTCTGGTGACGGTCAAGGAGCCATTCCAGTCCCTGCGCAACCAAGGCCAGGTGCTTGGCTACACTCCCTATCGTAAGGCGCGGGAGGGTGAGACCCTCGGAGTCGGGGAGGAAGGCATTCTGGTCACCTTTGCCGAGGCCGCGGAGATGCCGAAGGAAGACCTCATGTGGCGCTGGACGCGCATGAGCAAGTCCAAGGGCAACGTGGTTACGCCGGACGAGGCCGTCGCCGAATCCGGCGCCGATGCGCTGCGTCTGTATCTGCTGTTCCGAGCCCCGTTCGAAACCGATATCGAGTGGGAAAACAAGGGAATGGGCGACCTCGCCCGGTTCCTCAGCCGCGTCTTCCGTTTGGTCGAGCAGTTGAAGCCGGCTTACGATCCAAACTGGCGCGACCTGATTCCGTTCGAGGAGGCGTCGTCCGACTCCAAGAAGCTGCGGCGATTTACTCACCAAGCGATTCGGAACGTCACCGCGGATATCGACCGGTTCAAGTTCAACACCTACGTCTCCTGGATGATGCAGTTCTTCAACGGCATCGGCGACACGGTTGGCAAAACGATCGCAGTTAATGACCGTGCGCTGGTCCTGGCAATATCGGAAGCATTGGAAGCCCTGATCCTAATGCTGTCCCCGGGCGCACCCCACTCGGCGGACGAGTTGTGGGAGTTCCTTGGGAATTCCGGCTTCGCCATGCAGGCGGACTGGCCGACGTATGAAGAGGCGCTGGCGGCGGACGATACGAAGACGATCGCCGTTCAGGTCAACGGCAAACTCCGCGACACCTTTGACGTCGCGGCGGACATCCCAAGTGAAGAGTTGGAAGCGCTGGCGAAGCAGTGCGAGAAGGTGCTTCCGCACCTAGAAGGAAAGATCATCAAGAAGGTTGTCGTGGTGCCCGGTAAGTTGGTGAATATCGTTGCAATCTAGCCTGAACAAGTGGAAGCGCTGGATCGCGCCGCTTGCTTTCGTGGGCATCGCGGCGGCCCTCTTGCTTTTGTCCAATCGGAAAATCACGAATCCGGATGGCTTCCCCATCCTCGACAATCCGGGAGATTACGACGCGGCCAATAAGGAAGCGGAAGGGCTTTCCTTAGCGCACTTTAAAGACTTCGATCACGGGGTGACCTTAACCGACAAGGACAAGAAGGATCTTCGACGCGCGGCCGGCTTGTTCGATTCGATGGACCGCCTGTACCCGGCCAAGATCGAGCCTTACCTCGGTGCCGGCAAAGCCTATCAGATTATCGGAGAGTACGCCATCGCCGATGAGCGGCTTCGCCAATGCATCAGCAACCTGCCTTATGCGTCCACGGATGCGGATCGCCTTTCGGTGATTGAAGCGAAGTATTTGCTCTCCGTCGTGAGGGGTTACGAGGGCGATTGGAAGTCTGCGTTTACGTTAGCGGATTCCGCCGTCGCCGACTCGAAGGGGAAGAGCGCGATTTATCTGACCGCACGGGCATCGGCGGAGACCCAGACGGGTAAGGAATCTGCGGCCCGGATCGACGTGGCCAAGGCCCTGGCGATCGATCCCTTCTACCAACGCGCTTTGGATCTTCAAAAGCTTCTGATCGATACTCCGGACGCGCCGCCGGCGCCGAAGAAGCCTTGATGCTTGGCCCGCGGAGTTAGGCGGTCGATACTATAGGCGGCTTTCGGGCTTACGAGGTCGAGGGTCCATCCTAGCTTTCGGAGGCCCTTCGGACCGGGCACATCCACCGATATGGGTCGCTTTAGAAACTCGTTTGCCGCGGCGAAATTCAAGATAGGGAAAATACCTTCGCCGCGTGCCATAATGGCCTTCTAAGCGGAGTGGTGTCCGAGTGGTCTAAGGAGCGGGCCTGGAAAGCTCGTACTGGGTAAAACTGGTCGTGGGTTCGAATCCCACCTACTCCGCCATCCAGATTAAGACCAATCTGGATACGATGTCAAATCCGGCATCATTGGACACCCTTGCTGGTAACCGAATCCGAGCAATCCTGCCGCGATGCCGTCATCGCCGCCATCCTTGACTGTATCGCCGCAGATCGGACGATCAAGCTGCCGGACTACGATCCGCTCGTTTCCAAACCGAGCCTCCATTTTGCCCTGACCAGCGTCGGGGTCGAAGCAAATCCCTTCGGTGGGACGGTCGATCGCTTTCGCTACCAATTTGAAGGCGAAGAGGACCTCCTTCACCTGATCGTCACCGCCATCGACGGATCCCCCCTCAGCCCCCAGGAGAGTCAGCAAGTCGCCGGTTTCGTTCTGGGCGACGTGCCGGCGGCGCTCATCTGGCTGAAACCGGGTACCTACAGCCAGCACTTCTACGTGGGACACGAAGAGTTGCGCGCGGCTCACGCCACCGCGTAGAACCGAGGTATGGAACCTCGCGTTAACGTCATTACCCTTGCCGTTTCGGACCTGGACAGGGCCCATGCATTTTATCGAGACGGTCTTGGCTTTCCCTCGGAAGGGACCGTCGGGGAAGAGTTCGAAGGGTCAGAGACGCGGCCGGCGGGCATTTGTGGGAAGTGATCTACAATCCAGCGCTGACCTGACAATGCTCCTATTCCTCGCCGCATCGGTTTCACTTATCCACGGCGGCGTGACCTACGAGGTACGCATCGATCGGCATGCGGAGCATCCTCTTCAAGTCTGGCGAGGCGAACATAAACTCGCGGAGGCGCTCCTAAAACGATTCCACCCCTGGTCGCTGCAAATTGCGGATGTCGATGGCGACGGCGTCGACGAGATCGCGGTTGGAGTGACCAAGCCGACGCCGAACCTGCCCTTCCCCCACCGAACCCTCTTTATCATTCGGTTCGACGGCACGAAAATTTGGCGGAAATGGGCCGGTTCGACCATGGGCCGTCCCTTACTCGAGTACTGCTTTGGACCGAAGACCCACGAGCAGCCTCAGATACTGTTCACACTCGAAAAGCAGCTCGACGGACAGGTCGCGCTTGCCGCAAATCGGTGGTCTGGATTCGGGTTTCAGAAGTTTGGAAGTCAGCGGAGTTGGGCGCACGCGTCCGGTCTTCACTGCGTCGGAAATAGCCTCATCGTGACCGTAAATCATCGTAACGTTGCCGTCTCTTGGAAGTCACTTCAATGAAAATGTTTAGGCCCCTATCTTCGGCCGCTCTTGCCTTCTCTTTGCTTTCTTCGGTCACGTTCGCCCAGACAGAACCGAAGCTAAAACCCGACTTTTCCAACGTCGCCAATTGGCAAACTGTGAAGAAAGTCCTGACGCTCACTCCCGAGCATCAGGCCGCTCTACAGAAGAACCTTTTCGTCGTGACGCCCGACAACGACTACCAGCCGTTCTACGTTTACGGAAACAACGACTACCTCAATCTGTCCTCGATCGTCACGACGGACAACGTTCTCCAGATTTGCCACGTTTTCTTCGACAGCACCCTCCGACACGCGGAGCAGAACCACCTCGCCAAAGAAGCGAAGAAGCTCGCGGTCGCGATGCTTAAGCAGTCGATTAAGCGCTACCAAGCCGTTGCTTCGACTTCGTTAGCGGCCGCGGCCCTAAAGAATGTCGCCTACTTCGGCGTTGCCGACCGATTGATAGGCGGTCATGAGCCGATCCCCGCCAAAGCCGCCGCGATGGTCAAAAGCGAGTTGGCCGCGATCACCGCTCACCAAGGCGCCGCCGAGAGCGCGATCGTTCCCTACCGGCTCGATTACTCCCAGTTCATCGTCCGAGGCCACTACGGGAAGTCCCCGCTGTTGGGCCAATACTTCCGCACCATGATGTGGTTCGGCCTCGTTCCTTTGGCCGTCGAGCGCCGAGTCGGTGACCACGCGGAACCGCAACCCGACATGATCAAACAGGCGTGCCTGATGGTGCAAGACCTGTACGACAGCGGTGCGATGTCGAGCTGGCAGCGCATCTACGACGTGACCTCTCTCTATGCCGGCGGCTCGAACGATCTGACGCCCGCAAAATGGCAAGCGGCAGTGAAACCCGTTCTGGGCTGGCCCCAAAATCTCGCTTCTCTAAGCAATCCGGCCAAGGTTTCCGATGTCTATGTCGCCATAAACGCGCTCGGGCGGCCGAAAATCGTTTCCAAAGCCAACCAGGGGGGAGCGGAAGCCGGTGACATTCAACTCCGCCTCATGGGCCAACGCGCCATTCCCGACAGCATCGCCTTCAACCGAGTGACCAACGCCGATCAGCGGCCTTGGCCCACGGCTTTGGATGTCGCCGCGGTCTTCGGCAGCAAGCGCGCGGAATCGATCCTCGACGCCCGTCCCGCCAAATACAATCCCGGCGGCTGGCAACCCTATACAATCGAGCGAAACAACATGGCCGAGGAGATTCGAGGCTGGAAGTCCGCGGATTGGAACCGAAACCTCTACAACGGCTGCCTTGATCTTCTCCGGTTAAGTCTCGCGAAGCCCTCCACAAACGAGCCTCGCTTCATGCAATCCGAGGCCTGGGCCGACAAGTCGCTTACGACGTCCCTCGCCTTTTGGGCCTACCTTCGCCACGACACGCTGCTTTACGGCCAACAGACAGTCGCTGAGATGGGCGACGGCGACGAAGTCCCCCCGTATGTGATGGGGTACGTCGAGCCGAACGTGCCGTTCTACCGCCGCGCGATCTCCTTCGTGGATCAATTGCAGCGTGGGCTTGACCACTTTGGTTACACCAACGAGACTGGCCACAACATCGGCGGCTCAAAGGTGTACGCGGCGAATTCCTTCCAGACTTTCCGCAAAACGCTCGCCTTCCTGCTTTCCGTGAGCACCCGGGAGCTTTCTGGCGGCAAGCTATCCAAGGAAGAGCACACGAGGATCCGCCACATCGAGGGCGAACTCGGCGAAGCCAACATGGACATCCAGCTGAGCGGCGAGACCTACAACGTCCTCACCGCAGACGACCAGGACATGGCCGAGGTCGCCGACGTCCACTCGTCCAACGGGCAAGCGCTGGAAGTAGGGGTCGGACACGCCGACCATCTTCTTGCGATCGTGCCGATCGAGGGTCATCTCCACTTGGCGCGGGGCAGCGTGCTGAGCTTCTACGAGTTCCGCGTACCGGCTTCCTCGCGGATGACCGACCATGACTGGAAGCAAATTGTGAACGCCCACAAAGCGCCGCCGCGCCCCGAGTGGATGAAGAGCTACTACATCGACAAGAGCTCGCGTGGTAAAGATCAGTAGTGCTTCTCGCCCTCGTGGCCTTGTTACCGATTCGGGATGTGAATCTGGTCGCGGTCGGCGACGTAATGCTGGGCCGCTGGGTGGGCCGCCGGATCAAACGAGAGGGCGTCGATTCGCCCTTCCGTTCGGTCGCTCCCCTCTTGAGAAATGCGGATCTGGCGGTAGGAAACCTGGAGTGCGCGCTGACTGGCGCGCACTTTACGGTTGAAAAGCGCTTCTTGCTTCGTGCCTCGCCGGTGGTCGCCCCAGCGCTAAAGCGAGCCGGTTTTGGGCTGCTTTCCCTGGCCAATAATCACTCGGAGGATTGCGGCGCCAGAGGAGTCAAAGATTCCCAACGGTGGCTAAGTGCTTCCAATATCGAACCGCTTGGCCCTTCCGACCAGCCGGTCATTGTGAACCGCAACGGACTGCGAATCGGCTTCATGGGCCTGCGAGACTTGCCCGGGTTTCCCCGAGCGAAGGACGCCCAGGTCGCTGCGCTACGCAAGCAGGTCGACGTCCTCGTCGTAGTGATCCACTGGGGCATCGAGGAATCGCCCCGAGAGTCCCCCGCGCAACGCAAGCTCGCTAAAAGGCTCGCCGCCGACGGCGTCGACCTAATCCTCGGCAGCCACCCCCACGTCCTGCAGCCGATTCGCTGGGAAAACCACTGCCTCGTCGCCTACTCCCTCGGCAACTTCATCTTCGACGCCCGCCCAGGAAAGGAACGGGAGTCGGAAATCCTATCGGTAAAACTGGGCTCCCACGGCGTCGAAACCTACTCCACAACGCCCGTGTCGATCGTACGCGGATATCCGGAATTGCGGCGCTAAGCCAAGGAAGTTTCAGTCACCCGGAGCCCTGAACCCGAAACGGATTGTACGCCCAGAGGGGGTGCGCCAAATGGCGCGACTCTGCTGCCGACTTGTATCAAGCGGATCACTTTTGAACCCGCCGCATGAAGAACCCCAAAACGGGTTCCGTCCCCTAGCCCAGGGTAGTCAACCGCAGCGAATGCGGAGGTTGGCTACCCTGGGACAGGCCGCCGAACATAAAAAGTCCTTAGACCTTCAGCCCTTTAGGGCGAGAACGAAAGCGCGGGGGCGTCTTGGATAATTCGACACGCCCCCAAAGAACTCAATCTTTTGCCCAGAACATCTCGCCCGCCGGTTGCGAAATAACCGACTGCTTCAATACCGTAACCGCCTTGCGCAGCCCCTCGATCGGCGACATCAAACCGTCCTCGTGCTCGATGCTCAACACGTAGTCATAACCCACCATACGCAGGTTTGAGCAGAAGTCCTTCCACCACTCGATTCCGTGCCCGTAACCGACTGAGCGGAAAACCCAAGAGCGCTGCAGGATGTCGCCGTAGGACTTGGTATCCAGGTTTCCATTGCGGCCCGAGTTGTAGCTGTCGATTCGGGTGTCCTTGGCATGGACGTGATACAACGCACCCTCGGCGCCGAGCTCTCGGATCGCGGCGATCGGGTCGATTCCCTGCCACCACAAGTGCGAGGGGTCGAAGTTTGCGCCGATGGTGTCGCCGACCGCGTTACGCAGCTTGAGCAGCGTGTCGTTCGAATAACAAACGAAGCCGGGGTGCATTTCGATGGCGAACTTGACGTTGTACTCTTTCAGCAGCTTGGACTGCTCGGTCCAGTAAGGGATGACCGACTCTTTCCACTGCCACTCGAGGATGTCGCGGTACTCGTCCGGCCAGGCGCAGGTGACCCAGTTCGGGTTGACCGCATTTGGGCCGTCGCCAGGGCATCCAGAGAAGCCGTTGACGCAGGGAATGCCGAGCGCGCCCGCCAGCTTAACGGAGTTCACGAACGCGCGGTGGTGATCCTCCGCGATCGCCTTCACCGGGTGAATCGGGTTGCCGTGGCAGGAGATCGCGGAGATCGTGAGTCCGCGGCTCTCCACCTCGTGCATGAGCTTGTCCCGCTCGGCCTTGCTCTCAATAAGCTTCTCGACGGCCTCGTTACTCCCGCCCAAGTGCGAAGTGCCCGGGTACGCGCCCGCGCCGAACTCGACCGCCTCAATTCCTTCCGCCTTGATGATGTCCAATGCCTCGGTCAAGCTCTTATCGCCAAACAGGGCCGTAAATATCCCGATCTTCATGTGTCCCAACTCCCTCCGCGACTTTGCGTCACGCAAGAATTATGCCCCTCTCGGTGACCGCTTTGCGGGCCTTAGGCCGGATCGACACACGGAAGGGCCAAGTTCCACTTGAGCGGCGGCGGGAGTTCGCAACCGGCGTATTCGATATGGATGACCCGCCGGTGTCGGGGGTTTAGGGAGGGTGAAGAGGCATGCAGCGTCAATGGCCGCATGAGGATGGCGCCGCCCGCCGGAACGATGTAGGTTTGCTCCTGCGACGCAGCGACCCGGCGATCCAGTTCCGCCTCGGGTAGGACGCCTTCTTTATGGGAACCCGGAATCGCACGGAGGGGCCCGTTGTCTTCCCCGCAATCGTCAAGGTGGATTCGGACGGCGACCATCCGTTCGAGAATTTCTCTCGTCCCCCGCACGTGGGGGCGGCCGGCTTTGACCGACCAACCCTCGAAGACACCCGCTTCGACTCGCTCCGCCACCGCGATCGTGAGGTCCTGATGGTACGGAACCTTCCAGTTCGCCTCGGGGTGCTTGTCGAAAAACAGAATCCTAACGACTCTGGCCGACCCGAGCACTTCCCTCGCGAGCCTTGCCGGGGCTTCGTGTATCGCGAATTCGCGGATTACCGGATCGTCGTTAAGTCTCCGGTCTCCGGCGCCGGTGACCGGGGACAAGTGATCTAACAACCGCTTGACCTCAGAAGGCGGAATCGCGCCTGAGACGCTGACGATTCCGTCTTCCAAGAGCCGGTTCCGCCAATCGTCCGACTCGCGATGCACCGTCGCGCTCGGCACGCGCCTAGCTTAAGGCTCCGACCGCCGCGTCGATCGCTTCGTAGTTCGGGAAGTCGAGGAGGGTCGGGGTCTGCTCAGCGTACTGAATGACGCCTTCCTTGTCGATCACGAAGACCGCTCGGGCCGTGCCCTTTCCGAGGCCGGCGAAGTCGGGCCAAACCACGTCGTAGGCTTCGGCCACTGCGTGCTGGAAATCACTGAGCAGCGGAAAGCCGATCTTGAGCTGCTTCGACCACTCTTCGAGCACAAAGGGCGAATCGTTGCTGACGCCATAAACCTGAGCCTTGGCGTTCTTGAACTTGTCCAGGCCGGACGTCACGTCACACATCTCCTGGGTGCAGATGTGGGTGAACGCGCCGGGATAGAACAAGAGTACGACGGCTTCCTTGCCCAGATGGTCTTTGAGCGAAACGTCGCGAATGCCGCCGGCATCCTTGGTCTTGAGAGTGAAGTCTGGTGCGGAGGTTCCTACGGCTAAAGGCATGCCGTAAAGATTACTTGGACGCCGCAAAGCCTGGCACGGACGGGTCAAATGCTTTCAGGGCCCCCCGTGCGCCCGCCGTAGGTTTAAGTCCTTCTTCCTCCAGGGCCATTAGGGCGGCTCCGACCACGGGCGCGAAAATTGGCTCGACGAGATGGCATCGGGGGGCAATCCGATCGAGTTGCTTTTCGACCACCGCCGTCATATACGGGCTGCGAACGACGCTTCCGATCAGGGTGGTGGGCACAGCCGAAGAAGTGAACGAACGGGCGACGAGTGCGATCCCCTGGGCGATCTGCCGGGCCGATTCGTCGCAGACCGCTTGGGCAAGAGGTGAGCCATGCTCAGCCCAGCGAGTAACGAGGGAAGCCATCTGGCCGAACTTCCTCTGAAATTCCTCCTGCGACATCCCCCAAGAACTCGCGCCGAGATCGTAGAAGGCGGCCAGATCGGCTACTCCCCAGAACCTCAGGACCTCGGCTCGGAAGTCTTCGTCCTCCGGCATCTTGGGCTCGGTCAGGATCGAGAAGACAGCTTGTATGCCGATATAGGGCGAGCCACCACGCGCGTAGTGGCCGAAAGCCGAATTCCGCAGCATCGTTCCATTCTCCAAGCGGCCGTACACGTTGGACCCCGTTCCCTGCACCGAGATCAAGCCGGGCGCTCCGTCATGGGCGGCGTATTGGGCGACTTCGGTGTCGTTGATATGTGTTCTCGGCGCCGTCAGCCCATCGGGAGCGGTCCCCTTCTGTGCCCATTCAACGTCGGAGGCGCTATTCAGGCCCGCTATGCCGGCTACCAGGCGCGTGACATTTTGGATGCCGCAGGCTTCCGTTGCGCTTTGAATCGCCGCGCGAAGGTTCTGCTCAAAGGCCGAATCGTGAGTTGGATTGGCGCCGCCGGATTGTGCGTAACCACAAATCACACCTTCCAGGTCGAGCACGAGCGCCCGTGAAGTTGAACCTCCGGCATCGACGCCGACGACGTAGCGCATCAACGGAGCATAGCCAATCGGCAGCAAACAACATTAGCGGACTGCTAAATTACTGGGAATGAGTCACTTGTGGGGAATCGATCTCGGCGGCACGAAGATCGAGGGCGTTATCTTGCCGTCGGACGGTTCCATTAAGCCCATCTGCCGCCTTCGAATTCCCACAGAGGCCGAGCGCGGCTATGACCATATCGTTTCTCAGATCGGCCGTGTGGTGTCAGAACTGTCTTCGAAGTCTGGTTTGGCGCGACCGGAGAGGCTCGGAATCGGTACCCCGGGGGCTGCGGAACCGTCGACGGGCCTCATGAAAAACTGCAATACGACCAGTCTCAATGGACGGCCCCTTCCTGCCGATTTGAATGCCGCGCTTTCGATGGACGTTTTGGTCGCGAACGACGCGAACTGTTTCGCGCTCGCGGAAGCCACGCTCGGAGTCGCCAAGGGCGCTTCCGTGGTGTTCGGCGTCATCATGGGGACCGGGGTAGGCGGCGGAGTTGTAGTAAATGGCAAGGTCCTAAACGGAGCTCAAGGCATCGCCGGAGAGTGGGGCCATAACCTGCTCGAACCGAACGGACTTCCCTGCTACTGCGGCAAAATCGGATGCGTCGAGACGGTTCTTTCCGGTCCGTTCTTAGAGCGGCACTATGCCTCGCTTTCCGGAACGAGGCGATCCCTTAAGGAGATCGTTGCCCTCGCAAACGCAGGTGAGGATGCGGACGCAGTTGCCACCCTGGAGCGGCTTTACGACCGATTCGGCGAAGGCTTGTCCGTCATCGTCAACATCCTAGACCCTGACGTTATCGTGCTAGGAGGAGGAGTCGGAAATATCTCCAGCCTGTACAATCGCGGTCGCGAAGCGGTCGAGAAGTACGTTTTCAACGACCGCCTCACAACGAAGATCTGCGCACCGACGCTAGGAGACAGCGCCGGCGTCTTTGGGGCCGCGATGCTCGCCGCTACATAAACTCGCGTTCGTCATGCAAGTCGTATCTGGCCGCGACAACGGGATCGGTGGTAACAAGTCGTCTAGGGGAGCTTTCCTCTAGCTCGACGCCATCTCTCAGCATGAGTTGTAAATGGGGAACGATTTCATCCAGTTCAAGAATTCGAAGGAATCTGCGCTCGGGATTCATCGTCAGCCAAATCCGGTCATATTGCTCTCGTACTGAAGGATCCAGTTGGTCCTGAAAGTCTCGCGGCAGAAGCAGAATCCCTACCAGTTGCTGTACATCGGCAATGTCTTTAACCCGGTCCGGCACCGTCGAACCCGAAGCTATTTTAAGTTCGATAAGGGATGGCAATCGGAGGTACTTCACCCCACCCATCTCAATTGCAACCTCCAGAGGATCTGGAAACGCTACGGGTTTCGGCTTACCGTCACCGGGATACTCCCCTGCCACGAGAAACTCCACCGCAACCCCGGCCTGGGTATCTCGCAAATTCTTGGATCCCTTGAACTTCGGCAAGTAGCCGCGGCCCTCAAGACGCTCGTGGATCGTAGGAAGATCCTCCTTCCGAACCAGTAGGTCCACGTCCTCCGTGAAGCGGCGAAGGCCGTGCTGAAACACGGCCATTCCACCGGCCACGGCATATGGAATGCCGAGTTCGTCGAGCCGCTTCGTAATCTGAGTTAGCGCCCGATTAACTGCGCTACGCCCTTCAAAGAAACTTCCCCCCTCATGCACGGCCCAAATTGGGCTCCGATTCATGCGTTCGGTGTACGAGAGCATTTGTTTAGAATACGCCGAACGTCAGTCGGTCTCGCCGAGCAAATAAATCATTAAGCCTGCGCTGATGACGTTGAAGATGCCCACGACAAGACCCACCCAACCAATCGGACCGATCACGATGGCAAGGCCGATCGTTGCGGGCAGACTTAGGAGGCCCTGGGCAATGCTGATCCAGCAAAAGACGTTTACGATTCCTCGCACAATCTCTATCTTTGCCGCCAGTCCGATCCCGAGCAGAATACGGACGGCGGCGATGACGATGAAGATGTACGCAAACATCCCCAGTACGTTCTGATCCTTTCCGTTCAGAAGAGAAATCCCCTGGATCAGGTTAAAGATGCCACCCAATACAAAATAGCCCGAAATGATGTAGTAGACCGGGTAGATCCATGCCGCCGGAGCCATGATGCTCGCCCGGCTTTGTCCCTTTGGCTGAACGGGGCGCGGCACTGCCTTCACATCGGCTTGACAGAATTGGCAAACCTGCGCCCAATCGGGCAGTTGACGAGAACATTTGGGACAAGCAATCACCTTAAAACAACACCTACGCGCACATATTACGGCGTACATGTGGATTAGGTTGTGGTCCAAAAGTTAAGAAGCGCAAGGACCGGCGCGCGCCGGTCCTTGATAAGGGGCACTTACTTGCCCAGCGCCCGGAAGACCTGAAATTCGGCGAGACCAATGTGTTCCGTGGAGGGACGAACCCCCGTCACGATGAATTTCACCCACTGCACGGTCTTCGGCGCGAAGGTGAATTCCGCCGGCGTCTGCCCGTCGTTCGGCAGGCGCCCCACCGGGATCGAAGTTCCGTCGCTGAATTCCAATCTGCCCGAGGTCACTTGGTCGTTGTCGTTTGGCCGATCGAAGAGGCAGATTCGATCGATGGTCTGGGGCGAGGTCCAAGTCAGAGTGCACCAGGCGCCCACGAGTTCGTTGCTCGACCATTCCGCGTTACCGTCACCCGGGTAGCCGTCGACGACGCCGTCGTTCAGGCCAGCCTGGCCGTAACCAGGTTCGATCGAGGAGACGGTGACCTTCGCGAGGAGAGCGACATTCTCAGCCATCGCGATCGTGACGGACTTGGAGCCAATCGAAAACTTTGCGCCCAACGCACCGTTCGGCTTGTCGCTGGAAGCCAGAACGTTCTGTCCGGGCCGCAAAGCCAACATAGGAGTGGTGGCATCTCCGACCTTCTCAAATCGGTTTCCGTCTAGGAGTCCGTGGGGAGCATAAAGAGAAAGGTCTCGGAGACCGCGGTACAAGTACGGCGCCTCGCTCTTGTCAACAACGCCAATTCCAAGGACGCCGAGCGCGGCCTCCCGAGTCTTCGCATCGGATTCGCCGGCGGCAAGGTTAGCCATATCCGCCAACGATCCGCTTACGGTTTTGCCCAAGACACCCGCAAGACGATGTCTCGCTGCCTTGACCCGGAGGGCCTCGAAGTCCACTTCGCCATCGGGCATCTTGGCCTCGACGGTTAAGGGAACGCTCACGTCCGGAATGAGAATCGCAGTGCTTTGCGTCGCTTCGTCGTGCTCGAACGGCGTATCCTTTCCGTTTGCCGTTACGCTAAGGGGGCGAAGGGTGTCCGGCAATTCGACCTGGATGGCCCGCCGGCGCAATTGCCCATCGAAGCTTCCCTTCGCGGCCCCCACCACGACGGTTACCTTGGAGCCTTTACGAGAATAGGCGAGAGGTGTCGTCGAGCAGCGACCCTGCTTGTAGGCATCCGTCACACCGTCGTCTTCATAAAAAGACGAATTGACGGTGCGGCCATCCTCGCCGGGAAAGCAGCGAACGCGGAGCGTCGATACGGGTGCGGTTGCCATGCGTGCCGAGTACGGCTGCATAGGGATCGGCGTGCCGGCTCTTGCGTACAGCGGCATCTCGTCGATGTCCGCGGAAACAAGCGCTTCGCTCGGGCCGACGAATTTTTCCCCGGTCTTGACGTTGAACCAGGTTCCCGCGGGGAAGTAGACCACCTGCCGGCCGACCCGCCTTGGTCCAACACCCGGCATCGTAATTGGGGCCGTGAGTAGACTGTCGCCGAACAGATATTCCTGCCCATTGTGATAGGCATGCTCATCTTGCGGAAAGTCGATGTAGAGCGGCCGAGTTAGCGGCACCGTATCTCGGGCCGACTGCGCAGCGCTGGTGTAGATGTACGGAAACAGTTCCGACCGGAGGTGGAAGCTATCGCGCATGGACTTCTCCGCCCAGTCGGCATAGGTCCAGGGCCGGCGATCCATCGACTTATCCCGGGTGGAGTGGGAGCGTAGAGCGGCGGACAAAGCGCCGAACTGGCACCAGCGCGTATAGGATTCCTCGTTCCGTCCTCGATTGTGACCGCCGATGTCGTGCGACCAGAAGAAGCAGCCGACGTTACCAGCCGTCGCCGTCATCGGTACTTCAAAGGTAAGCATCCGCCAACTCGTACTTGCGTCGCCGGAGAAATGGATCGGATACCGATGGTCTCCCCAACCGGCCCAGCGGCTAAACGAAACGCCCCGCTGGCCATTCTTGGCCGTGTAATCGAAGTAGGTTTTGTTTAACCAGGCCAGATTCGTTAGGTCCCCGACGCTTCGGGTAAATGGATACTGCTGCCAATCGAGCCACCAGAAATCGACTCCGTCTTTAGTCAGCGGATCGTGCGTATCCGTAAATAAGGTGTCGAGGTACTTCTTATTGCCCGCATCGAACGGCAGGGTCTGTCCCGACGAAGGATCGGCGCCCATGTCATGCATGAACTTGGCGTACATCTCCTCTTTCGGGGCGACTCCGTCGGCCGGATGAACGTTCAAAGTGACGTGCAGGCCGTTCCGGTGGAAGTCCGAGAGCAAGGTTTCCGCGTCCGGCAGGAGCTTGCGGTTCCACGTCCAGCCGGTCCAGCCGTCGGTATGCCAGTCCATGTCCATGACCATATTGTCGAGCGGGAAATCGTGCGCTTTGTATTCCGCCACGATGGCTCGGTAGTCGTCGGATGAATACGGCCAGTAGCGCGAATACCAAGTCCCCAGCAAATATTTTCGCGGAAGCGGAACGGCGCCACCGATGGTGGTCAAGGACTTCAGCGCGCCACGGTAATCGTCCCCGTAACCAAAGAGATACCAGTCGGAACCCGCGGTCTTCGGACGACTCTCCACCCAATCGGAAGTGAGAAGATCGCTATGAGAGTCGTCGAGCAAGTACCATCCGTCACGGGAAAGGACGCCTTCTCCGAGGTTCATCGGACCGTCGGCGCCATCGAGCGTGCGGATCGTGCCACCCAGATTTCCGGAATTCTTTTCACCTGGGGTCCAGGTTGCGGAAATCTTGTCCTTTCGGATCGCCGCCCGTAGGTTGGAGGCGCCAAAAGGCTTTCCGTCCGGGGAATAAGTGAGCCGGATTGTGCCCGTGTCAATCGTCGTCGAACTCGCGTTTTGACGTAATCGAAACTTCTGCGAACGTGCGTCTCGGTTCGCGGCGAACATCGACCGCTGATCCACGAACTTGCCGTCCGTACCCGCCGACTCGATGCGGATGCATTCCGGTGTGATCACGGTGAAGCGGGCATTCCCTACGACAACGACACCGAGATCGGACAAGTGAGCGGTAGAAACTCGGGGCATACTTGCCACCGCCGAAAGGAGAACTACATTAATCATAGGAAATACGGCACTGTTATTTTTGCACGCACTCCTTCCGGTTGGCTGCCGGTTCCGAACATCCAGTGACCTTAATGCACTCCAGACGCCAATTCAAGGGCCAGAAACTCACCGACCCTAAAATGAAAAAGACCCCCATTTCTGGGAGCCTCTTCAATATTTAACCGGGCGACGCTCTTATCTTGCGGGCCCCTGCGGACCAACTACTTCCGACGCTGAGGAGCTTAACGGCCGTGTTCGGAATGGGAACGGGTGTGACCTCCTCGCCATGGTCACCCGGAAACTGTTCAGCGCTAACCGCGCTTTGAAAGTTGCACAGTGGCTCAGTAGAAAGAAGCAATCAAATCTTCGATACAGCTTAGAAGTTCAAGCCCTCGACCACTTAGTATCGCTCACCTTAATCTGTTACCAGACTCACAGCCGCGACCTATCAAACCGGTAGTCTTCCGGGGGTCTTACTCTTATGATGGGAAATCTAATCTTGAGGGTGGCTTGGCGCTTAGATGCTTTCAGCGCTTATCCATGCCCGACGTGGCTACCCAGCGTATGCTCCTGGCGGAACAACTGGTACACCAGAGGTCGGTTCACTCCGGTCCTCTCGTACTAAGAGCGACTCCTCTCAAATTTCCTACGTGCGCAGTGGATAGGGACCGAACTGGCTCACGCCGTTCTGAACCCAGCTCGCGTGCCGCTTTAATCCGTGAACTCCGGAACCCTTGGGACCGTGTACAGCCCCAGGATGCGACGAGCCGACATCGAGGTGCCAAACCATGCCGTCGCTGTGAGCGCTCGGGCAAGATCAGCCTGTTATCCCCGGGGTAGCTTATATCCGATGAACCCTGGCGTGCCCACGCACCACCAGAGGGTCACTTAGCTCGACTTTCGTCCCTGTTCGACTTGTTTGTCTCACAGTCAAGCACACTGTATACCTATACGCTCAACGGCTGATTTCCAACCAGCCTGAGTGCACCTTTAGGCGCCTCCGTTACTTTTTGGGAGGCGACCGCCCCAGTCAAACTACCCGCCAGCCATGGTCCTCGTACCCGATAAGGGCAAGAGTTAGTAAATCAGATGCAGAAGGGTGGTGTTCCATTGGTGCCTAAGCTCCCACCTACGCTCTACATCTACATCCAATTCACAATGACAGGGTGTAGTAAAGCTCCACGGGGTCTTTCCGTCCTACTGCGCATAACCCGCATCTTCACGGGTGCTACAATTTCACCGAGCTTCTCGTTGAGACAGTGCCCAAGTCGTTACGCCTTTCATGCGGGTCGGTATTTAGCCGACAAGGAATTTCGCTACCTTAGGACCGTTAGAGTTACGGCCGCCATTCACCAGGGCTTCACTTCAATGCTTCACTTGCGCTGACATCTCCGATTAACCTACTGGCATTGGGCAGGCGTCAGCCCCTATACATCGGTTTTCACCTTAGCAGAGACCTGTGTTTTTGGTAAACAGTCGCCTGGGCTGCTTCGCTGCGACCTCTTTCGAGGCGCCCCTTATCCCGAAGTTACGGGGCTCGTTTGCCTAGTTCCTTAACGAGAGTTCTCTCGAACGCCTTAGTCTCCTCGACTCACCCACCTGTGTCGGTTTACAGTACGGTCAGAAACACGATTAACGCTGTGGGGATTTTCTCGGCCCCCCTCAATTCCAGTTCGTTCACCCCGAAGGGCTCCCTTCCCCGCCTTCCGCCTTTATGCCAATCTCTCAACTGGCCCAGCGTAGGGCTAGCCCGCAACAACCAACAGTGCGGGATGGAATATCAAGAAGCGTCTTCCCATTGCTCGTGTCCTGGGTCCGGAATTTCGACCGGATATCCATCGGCTACGCCTTCTGGCCTCACCTTAGGGACCGCCTAACCTCCGTCTGACGAACATAGTCGGAGAAACCTTGGGTTTTCGGCGCACAGGATTCTCACCTGTGTTATCGCTACTCATGCCTGCATTCTCACTCGTGTCCGCTCCACCTGTGCTTACGCTCAAGCTTCACTGCTGAACACGACGCTCCCCTACCGATTGCCTTACGGCAATCCCGAAGCTTCGGGAGTGGACTTTAGCCCCCTTACATTATCCGCGCAAGATCACATTCGGCCAGTAAGCTATTACGCACTTTTTAAAGGGTGGCTGCTTCCAAGCCAACCTCCTGGCTGTTTACGCGATCTCACATCGTTTCACACTTAGTCCACGTTTAGGGCCCTTAGCTGTCGATCTGGATTGTTTTCCTTTTGACAACGGATCTTATCACTCGCTGTCTTACTGCCTTGCTGATTCAACGGTATTCGGAGTTTGGTTGGGTTCGGTAACCCGGTAAGGCCCCTAGCCCATTCAGTGCTCTACCCCCGTTGAAAAACACAAAACGCTGCACCCAAATGCATTTCGGGGAGAACCAGCTATCTCTGCGTTCGATTGGCATTTCACCGGACTAACCACAGCTCATCCCGAGATTTTTCAACATCAATGAGTTCGGTCCTCCATGGTGTGTTACCACCACTTCAACCTGGCCATGGCTAGATCACGCAGTTTCGGGTCTGCTGGTACTGACTTGACGCCCTATTCGGACTCGGTTTCCCTCCGCCTCCGCGTCTAAAACGCTTAAGCTCGCCAATACCAACAACTCGCAGGCTCATTCTGCAAAAGGTACGCCATCACACTTGATCAGATCTCTCTGAACATGGTGCTTTGACTGTTTGTGGGTTGTACGATTTCAGGTTCTATTTCACTCCGCTACCCGCGGTTCTTTTCACCTTTCCCTCACGGTACTGGATGCACTATCGGTGACAGACTGTATTTAGCCTTACGGAGTGGTCTCCGCAGATTCACACGGGGTTCCTCGTGCTCCGTGTTACTCGGGTACCACCTAAATTCGATTGGATTTTTACATACGGGGCTCTCACCCTCTATGGCCGGACGTTCCAGTCCTGTTCCGTTAACTTACTCGATCTTTTTTTCTACCAACCTCGAATCCAAACTCGCAGACTTTCGTCGACTCGTCTCGATCCGAGGGGGATGGTAGTGGTGGCCCCACGACCCCAGCCGGCATGCCGACTGGTTTAGGCTGTTCCGCGTTCGCTCGCCGCTACTTGCAGAATCTCATTCGATTTCTTTTCCTCCGGTTACTTAGATGTTTCAGTTCACCGGGTTGCCTCCACACCACCTATGTATTCAGTGATGGGTTACCAGACATTACTCTGATAGGATTTCTCCATTCGGGGATCTCAGGATCAACACTTCTGTGCAGCTCCCCTGAGCGTTTCGCCGCTTTCGCGCCCTTCATCGGCAGCCTGTCCCTAGGCATTCGTCGTACACCCTCTTAAGCTTGCAAACTTCTTTGCTCTATAGAATGCTCGATTACTTCTTTCTACTCAACCACTATGCAACTTTCAAAGAGCGTTCTCGCTGGTCGTCGGTCTCTTTGGCCTCTCGGTTAAACTTTGCGTCGCTTTCGCGTTTCGCTTCGTCTTTTCTTCTTGGCCTCGTTCCCGTCGACATCAATATAGTACCCCCGGAGGCCCTCCATGTCAAGGGCACGTCAAGGAATTTTTCACTTTGGGAAAATGTTCCTTGGAGGATCGAAAACAGCGTGATATGATGTTAGGTCCGGCCCCTTTGATGTTACGGTTTTGCAGCCGGACCTTCCCGAACCACTTTTAGGTTCAAATCGGGCGCTTGAGCCCCCTGAGACATCCTTGTGAGGGCTCGCTGACTCATCCAAACGCCGCACTTTTGCGCTCGGATGGGTCCTTTTACAAGCCTTTTTTGTTCTCGGCGCCTATTTTTTTCGCCACAGAAGCCCTAGGCTCTTAAACGACGAAAGCCCAGCCAACCGGCTGGGCTTTCGAGAGGTCCAAGTAAAGAGCGGGTTAACCTTCGAGGATGTGCAGTCCGGCGTTGTTCCAGTCGTCCAGGAACAACTTCAGACCCTTGTCGGTTAGCGGGTGCTTGAACATCATCCCCATGATCTTCATCGGCATGGTGCAAACGTGCGCCCCGGCTTCGATCGCCTGAACGATATGCAGCGGGTGACGGATGGACGCCACGAGCACTTCGCTGTCGTAACCATACGTATTCACCATGTCCACGGTGGCCGCCACCGCTTCCATTCCGTCCCCGGAGATGTCATCGACGCGTCCGACGAAGTTCGAAATGTAGGTCGCGCCGGCTTTCGCAGCCAACAGCGCCTGGGTTACGGAGAACACGAGGGTGACGTTCGTGCGAATTCCTCGATCGGAGAGGGTCTTGACCAGCGAAATACCCGGCTCGATGAGCGGAACCTTAACCACGATGTTCGGATGCCATGAGGAGACCTCGAGCGCTTCCTTCAGCATCAGGTCGTAATCGGTCGCGACAACCTCAGCGCTGATGTCCCCATTGGGAACGATCTCGCAGATTTTGAGGACCGTCTCCTTGAAGCCGTGGCCGCTCTTCGCGATCAAGCTCGGATTGGTGGTTACGCCGTCGATAATCCCCCAATCCGCCGCCTTCTTAATTTCCTCGACATCGCCTGAATCTACAAAGATCTTCATATCGCGAAGCTTACCAGTGCGTCCCGAGCACGAGAGCCCAGTGCTACCCTTTGACCATTGGCACAACCATCCGCCCATCGACCCTCCCGAGTGTTTGACACCATCGTCGCTCCGATCTCCGGACAGCTTCCGAGCGCGGTGGCTTGGATTCGCCTAAGTGGCCCCGATGCATGGAGCATCGCCGCTTCTCTCTTCTCTCCGTGGCCTGAGACCGTCGTTCCGCGCCGGGCGGCGTACGGACGTTACGCTTCGGGAGACGATGGACTGGCACTTCCCTTCTCCGCGGATGGCAGCTATACCGGCGAGGAAGCTGTGGAGCTATCCATGCACGGCTCGTTTGCCGCCGTCAATGCCGCGCTGGAAGAGTGCCTATATAGAGGAGCCCGCATGGCGGCTCCCGGCGAGTTCACCCAGCGTGCGTTCCTGAACGGCCGCATTGACCTGACCCAAGCCGAAGCCGTCCGAGATTCGATCGAAGCGCGAACGGCAATCCAACTCCGCCATGCCGCCCGAAACCGCGAAGGGGCGCTACGCAGCGAAGTGAGCGCGATTCGCGACGCCGCCATCCGCCTGATCGCTGCCGTCGAGGCCAGTGTCGACTTCAGCGAGGAGATCGGGGACTTCGACCGCCTCGCCGGTCGCCAGACCGTAGAGGCGATCCAAAAAAGATTCCAAACCTTAATGGAAGGCGCGGTCGTCAGCCGGGTCATCCGGGAGGGTTACCGTATCGCCCTCGTCGGTCCACCCAACGCAGGCAAGTCGAGCCTACTCAACCGGATACTGGGAACCGAACGCGCTATCGTGACGCCGATCGCCGGCACCACGCGCGACTTCGTGGAAGAGCATGTCGAGTTCGAAGGCTTATCGCTCGTACTCGTCGACACCGCCGGCCTGCGCACTTCAACGGACGAGATCGAGCGACTCGGCATCGAACGCTCCTGGTCGCAAGCCATGCAGTCAGACGCGATCTGGTTTCTGTACGATGGCCGTCTAGGATGGACCGATCAGGAAGAAGAACTCTTGAAGACCGTCCGAGAGGGGGAAACCCCAGTCACGGTTCTGGCCAATAAGTCGGACCTTGGCGAGCCGGAAGGTCCCGGAAGGCCAATCTCCGCCCAAACTGGCGCCGGCATCCGCGAGCTCTTCGCATCCATTCAAAAGGAAGTCCTCGAAAAGGCGCCCGAAATCGGGATCAATTCCCGCCACGCCGCGATCATCGAAGAGTGCCTGACCGTGACGAACGAGTTGCGAGACGCCCTAGAGCACGAGAGCCCAGACGATCTGCTGAGTGTGCTTCTTCAAGACCTCGTGGCGAGCCTCGGCGAAATCACCGGCGAAACGGCGGAGCCAAACATGATCGAAAGAATCTTCCACGACTTCTGCATCGGAAAGTGATCGTCTCACGAAACCAAATCGGAGCGAGTCTCGTTACTATACATAGAAACAATTCACTTGATAGTGAAGGACTCATATGAGATTTGACAAGCTAACCATTAAAGCCCAGGAAGCACTTCAGGAAGCCCAATCCCTCGCGGAGAAATTTCAGCACGGCACGGTAGACGTCGAGCATCTGCTCGTCGCGATGCTGCAGCAAGAGAGCGGTGTAAGCCGCCCGATCCTTCAGAAGGTCGGCGCCGACCCCGACCACATCCGCACCAGCGTCGAAAGCGAGCTCGCGCATTCGAGCAAGGTGAGCGGAGGTCAGCAACCGAGCATGACCAACCGACTGCAGAAGGTCTTAGCCGACGCATTCAAGGAGGCCGAGCGGCTGGACGACGAGTACGTCTCCACCGAACACCTCCTTCTCGCGATGGCGGACGACAGCGGCACGGCCGGCCGCACCCTCCGCGCGAACGGCGTTACCAAGACCGATCTCGAAACCGCGGTGAAGGAAGTTCGCGGTGGACGACGGGTCACCGATCCCCACGCCGAGGACCGATATCAGGCCCTTGAGAAGTACGGCATAGATTTAACTGCTCGCGCACGCGCGGGAAGCCTTGACCCGGTGATCGGACGGGACGAAGAAATCCGCCGCGTCATCCAGGTCCTCAGCCGCCGGACGAAGAACAACCCCGTCCTCATCGGCGAACCCGGCGTCGGCAAGACCGCCGTCGTCGAGGGACTCGCGTTGCGCATCGTCTCCGGCGACATTCCGGAAGGACTGCGCGGAAAGTCCGTCATCGCGCTCGACCTCGGCGCAATGGTCGCCGGCGCCAAGTTCCGTGGCGAATTCGAAGACCGCCTGAAGTCCGTGCTTGACGAAATCAAGAAGTCGAACGGTGAAATCATCCTCTTCATCGATGAGTTGCACACGCTGGTCGGCGCCGGCAAGGCCGAAGGCTCGCTCGACGCCGCCAACATGCTGAAGCCGATGCTGGCGCGCGGCGAACTGCGCTGCGTCGGCGCGACCACGCTGAATGAGTATCGCCTGCACGTCGAAAAGGACAAAGCGCTGGAGCGACGGTTCCAAACCGTCTTCGTGGGCGAACCCAGCGTCGAAGAGGCCATCTCGATCCTCCGTGGACTCAAAGAGCGATACGAAATCCATCACGGCGTGAGGATCACCGATTCCGCTATCGTCGCCGCCGTCACGCTCAGCTCTCGGTACATTTCCGACCGATACCTGCCCGACAAGGCGATCGACCTGATGGACGAGGCGGCCAGCCGGCTCAAGATAGAAATCGACTCGGTGCCTGCGGAGATCGACTTCGTTGAGCGCCAATCCATCCAGTTCGAGATCGACCGGGAAGCGCTCCGAAAGGAAACCGACGCGGCCAGCAAAGAGAGGCTTCGCCAGACCGAACGGCGCCTCGCCGAACTGCAAGAGCAGTCCAGCGGACTTCGAGCGATTTGGCAGCGCGAGAAGGACAAAATCGAATCCGTCCGCAAGTCCAAATCGGATCTCGACGCCCTGCGCACCCAGCTTGAAACGGCACAGCGAGACAGCGATTGGGCACGGGCCGCCGAAATCCAGCATGGCCAGATGCCAAACCTTCAGCGACGCATCGAAGCGGAGACCGAGGAGCTAAACGAGATCCGGAAATCGGGGCAGATGCTGAAGGAGGAAGTCGACAGCGAGGACATCGCCCAAGTCGTATCCAAATGGACCGGCGTACCCGTCAGCCGCCTCCTTCAGGGCGAGATGCAGAAGCTTCTCACCATGGAAGAGACGCTTGCCCACCGCGTTGTCGGCCAAGAGGAGGCGCTCATCGCGCTGTCCGACGCGGTCCGGCGTGCCCGCTCCGGCATCGGCGACCCGAATCGCCCGATCGGCTCCTTCCTCTTCCTCGGTCCGACCGGAGTCGGTAAGACCGAGACGGCGAGAGCGGTTGCGGAATTCCTCTTTAACGACGAGAAGAGCATCGTGCGGATCGACATGAGCGAGTACTCGGAGAAGCATTCCGTGGCCCGTCTCATCGGCGCGCCTCCGGGATACGTCGGTTACGAAGAGGGCGGCCAGCTCACGGAAGCGGTGCGCCGCCGACCTTACCAAGTCGTGCTTTTCGACGAGGTCGAGAAGGCTCACCCGGAGATCTTCAACGTACTCCTTCAGGTGCTCGACGACGGCCGGCTGACCGACGGGCAGGGCCGCACGGTCGACTTCAGGAACACCGTATTGATCCTGACCTCGAACATTGGCTCGCACCTCTACGGCGACCCGCTGTCCGAGGCCGGCTTTGAAGTGGTGAAAGAAAGGGTGCTGAACGAGGTTCGGCAGCATTTCCGCCCGGAGTTCATTAACCGGCTCGACGATCTGATCGTGTTCCACCAGTTGGGCGTCGCGCAGATCAAGGATATCGTGCGGATCCAGCTCGGGCACCTCACCGAGCGATTGGCGCAACGGCAAATCGTGTTGGAACTGTCCGACGAGGCAACGCTCCAGATCGCGACCGCAGGTTACGACCCGGTCTACGGCGCGCGACCCCTCAAGCGGGCGATCCAGCGCGACATCATGAACCCGCTCGCCTCCGCCATCTTGAGGGGCGAGATTCGAGACGGCCAACACGTCCGCGTGGACTTCGAGGATGGCGGCTTCGCCTTCCGCGAAACAGGCTCCGAAGCGAACGTACAGAGCTAACGCACAAAAAAGTGACTTTACGAAAACGGACGCCAGAGATAGACTTCAAACTTCTCTGGTCGTCCGTTTATGATCGCTCTGCTTGTATCTGCGTTCCTTCTGAGTAACGGCGATCACAAAGGTCCGGACGCCCCCGCACACGTAACCACGCATGCGCGCCTTCCCAGGAAGCTTTGGGGAGTGACGGTCGATAACGTCGCCGACACCGACCAAATCGTCGATTCGCTTCGCGATCTGAAATCCCAGCCGACTGCCCGCATCGTCTTCGATCCGGGCAGTACGCCGGACGATTACCGCAAACAAGTCCACGCCATTCGAGACGTGGCCTTCGTCATGGGCTCGCCCATCGACTCTGCCCCACCCAGCGGCCAGATGACCGTCGAAGCCTATCGAAAGCGCCTGAATAGCTTCATGGATGGCCTGAGCGAGGACGTCGACGTTTGGGAAATCGGCAATGAAGTAAATGGCGACTGGACCTGCGACTCCGAGCTGATGGCCGAGAAGATCGAGGCCGGTGTCCAGGTTGCCAAGGCCCACCGCCGTCCGGCGGCGCTCACCCTTTTCTACAGCGACTTCTACAAAGGCCAGGACCGCGAGATGGTCGCCTGGTCGAACAAATACCTGCCCGAATCGGTACGCCGAAGGCTGGACTACGTGTTCGTAAGCTTCTACCCGGACACCGCAACGGGTCCGCATCCGGACTGGAAGCCGATCTTTGGCAACCTCGCGAAGGCGTTCCCCCACGCGAAACTCGGCTTCGGTGAGCTTGGTCTGCGGAACGCGGATTTCTCCCTAAGCCAAGACGAGGCGAAGAAGAACTCGCTTATTGAGCGCTACTACGGCATGTCGTCCATCCTTCCCCACCGTTTCGTGGGCGGCTATTTTTGGTGGACCTACCGACAGGACGCGCTGAAGCGGGACTCGCTCATTTGGAAGACTTTTCACGACGTCATTCGTTAGCGTTACCGAAAAAGAAGCAACTTTAGCCGACTCGGCCCTACGCGCCCTTTGGAAGTTACGCGGTAAGCCCGACCATTTCCGCATAGGAACGCGATATGGTTCTTTCTTTATTTGCTGCTTTAGCCCTTTTGCCACGAGTCCAGGCCCAGACCACTACTCCGGTGTGGGGTCTGACGATCGACGACACCACCAACATCAGCCAGATCGTTAAGACTCTGGCGTCTTACAAGACTCGGTTGACCGTACGGGTGGTCTTCGATCCGGGCATGAAGCCAGCGGACTACGCCCCGGCGCTCAAGCAAATCCAGACGGTCGCCGACGTGATGGGCGAGCCCATCGACTCCGCATTCCCGAGCGGCACGATGTCGGTCAGCCAATACACCTCCCGCATGAATATGTTTATGAAGGGGTCCGGCAACCTCGTGAACATCTGGGAGATCGGGAACGAGGTCAACGGCGACTGGACCTGCGCATCCCCGACCATGGCGACCAAGCTGAGCAGCACCTACACGATCGCTCACTCCTTGGGCCTCAAGACCGCCATCACTCTCTACTACAGCGACTGGTACCTCGGCACCGATCGCGAGATGGTGGCGTGGAGCAAGAAGTATCTCTCGGCCAAGGTCCTTAACGGTGTCGACTACGTGCTGGTCAGCTTTTACCCAACGTTCGCTTTAGGTCCCCATCCGAACTGGTCAACCATCTTTGCGAACCTGGCGAAGGTCTATCCGAACGCGCAGGTAGGTTTCGGCGAACTCGGGATGTCGACGCTGCTAGGCGACCTGAGCTGGGACGTCGTGCAGAAGAAGCAGCTTTTCGAGCGCTACTACACGATGAAACCGCCGATCCCGAACCGGTTCGTAAACGGCTTCTTCTGGTGGACCTGGGCCGAAGACATGCTCCCCGGCCCTGGCAGTCTCAATCGCCAGTTTTCGCTGTATCTTCCGTAAATCGTGCCGCATCGCAAGGTGCCCAATTTGCTTCGACGCATTTCTCTCGAGCAGTTTTTGCCTGCCTTTCGCCGTAGCCTTGCGAAGGTGGAAAGGCAGGCAAAAACTGCAATCTAATTTTTCCGCCGCTTTGGGCGAAGCTCCAAACGGCGGACGGGCCCGCACTGCCTTCTCTTCGGCCGGCCCAATGGGCGAATCTGACGGTCATCGACCGTCAGATTCGCTCCATTGGTCACCGTTTTTGCACTTCGAGCCCATTCTCGTAACGAACCCCGTATTCGATCCGTCCGATAGAAAAACAGAGTACAGGGAACTGGAAAAAGGGTCTGTCGAGGGGATGCGCGGGCCGATATCCGGTGAACGGAGCTAGATTGTTTTCGTCTTGGCGAGAATACGAAGGAGAATGGAACCTTCGGTGTCGATGCCGACGCAGATATCTACATCACCCCGGCCTCTGCCGAACGAGGAGATTCCCCCGCCCATGACCCGAACCCTACCCATCGTGGCTCTAGCCGTCGTATTTAGCGTTGGCTTGCCTGCCCCCGCCCGAGCGAGCGGAGTGCCAAGCAAGCTTAGGGCCGCCCAGGAAGATCAGGGCAAGTCGGATACTCCGAAGAAAGACGAGCCCTCTAAGGACTCCAAAGCCAGCGCATACGACGAAGCGATCAAGGATCTCAAGCGGATCGAGGGCTCGGTCGTTTGCTATCAGCGCGGCAAAGAGGTCTTGATGGAGTTGCCGGAGAGCAAGCTCGGCAAGCTCGTCGAGGTTCAGGCCGCACTTAACACCGGTATCGATGGCGGTTGGATGAGCGCGGGTATGCCGGTCGGCGACACCCCGGTGGACGTCTTCAAGTTCGTCAAGAATGACGGCTCGGTCTCGATCGTACGGCCGAACATCGCGAACCGCTGGACGGGCGACGATCCGCTCGCCCTCGGCGCCTCGCGCACCTTCCCGGAGGCGACGCTCGGAACGTTTCGGATCGAGAAAGAGAATCCGGATAAGAAGCTGATCCTCGTAAACATCACGAGCCTCTTCTACGGCGACCTCTTCCACCTCGGCGAAATGGTGATGACGAGCCTCGGCGGGCCTTACCAAATCGAGCGCGACAAGTCCGGCGTCGAGTCGGTAAAGGGATATCCCGAAAACACCGTCGTCCAGACGAAATTGATGTTCTCCTCTCCCCGTGGCGCGCAGCCAAACCCGCTGGCCGCGCTGCTCGGCTTGGGCGGTACGAACACGCTGGAAGACGACCGAAGCGCGCCGCTCTCCGTGACCTACAACCTGTCGTTCCGAAAGGACGACGGTTACACGCCACGCTTCTCCGATCCCCGCATCGGCTACTTCACGCAAGATTTCTTCTCCGTGGACCGATTCCTGGCCGAAGACCGGACCGCGCGCTATATCAACCGATGGAATCTCCAGAAGCGCGATCCGAAGGCCGCCGTCAGCGAGCCGGTCAAGCCGATCGTGTTCACCATCGACCCGTCGATTCCGGTCGAGTACCGCGCCGCGGTCAAGGAAGGCGTTTTGCGCTGGAATAAGGCGTTCGAAGAGCTTGGCTTTAAGAACGCGGTGCAGGTTCAGGATCCTCCTAAAGATGACAAGGCCTACGATCACGCGGACTCGCGCTACAACGTCATCCGCATGCTGATCGGCCCCGGAGCCCCGTTCGCCGCGATCTCACTTCCCCGCACCGACCCGTTGACGGGTGAAATCCTGAATGCGAGCATCACGCTGGACGGAAACGTCATCCGTGACCTCCAGATTGAGCATCAACGAAACCTCGCCAGCCTCAGCACCGGCAAGCAGCGGGCGATGGATGTGCTGCTCCGCAACGCGGACCGTAAGGTGACCGACGACGAATATCTGTTCACTTCGCCCGAAGAACTCGCCATGAAGGAATCCATGGCGAAGATGAAGAAGTTCGGCTGGGCGAATAATGAGTGCGATTATGCCAGCGAGTTCGCACAAGAAGCCGGCATCGAATGGTACGCCCTCGCGGCCTCGACCCAGACGCCGATCAACAAAGAGGAATACGTCAAGAAATTCCTCTCGGACTGCGTATGCCACGAGGTCGGTCACTGTCTCGGCCTTCGCCATAACTTCGCCGGTTCCACGAACCTGACCACCACGCAGCTTGCCAACGACGATTTGACCAGCAAGGTTGGCCTGTCCGCGAGCGTAATGGACTACACTCCGCCCAACGTCCAGGCGATCCTGAAGGGCAAGGGCAACTTCTACATGTCCACGATCGGCGCATATGACGAGTGGGCGATCAAGTACGGCTACTCGGACATCAATGCCAAGACGCCCGCCGGTGAGCGATACACGCTCGCGCAGATCGCGAGCCAGTCCGGCTTGCCGGGCCACGCTTACGCCTCCGATGAGGAAGCGGACAACTGGAACCCGTACGCCGTGCGATTCGACCTCGGCAAGGACCCGCTGAACTACAGCGCGAAGGTGCTCGTTTCGCTTGATCTCGCCCGTGACTTCGCGATTCATAATCTGCCGAAGCCCGGTGAGAGCTATTCCAAGCGAACCGCCGTCATCGTTAGCTCACTCCTTCGATCCTTCCGCGAGGGCCGCATCGCCGGTCGCTTCGTCGGTGGCATCGTAGGCAGCCGCAACTTCAAAGGTGACGCCGACGAACGGCCGACCCTGCAACCCGTGACCCCGGAAATCCAGCGACAAGCGGTCACGCTTATCACGAAGCACTTCTTCGAGCCGGGAGCGTTCGACATGCCATCGAACGTACTATCGAGTCTGAGCCAGGACGAGAATCGTCCGGGCTGGACGGCGCCGCTGCGCGATATCATCGGCTCGTTCCAGGAGAACCTGTTGGCGCTCCTCATCGGCGGGTCGACCACCGATCGGATCGCCGAGAACGCCTACAAGAAGAATGGCTACAGCCTGGACGAGCACTACGGCACCATCGTCGGCGCAATCTTTGACGAGCTCGGCCAGAACCGGTCCATCACCCCGCTCCGCCGCGACCTGCAGCGCTTCGCCATCAACGGTCTGATGACCCAGGCAAACGCTCCGCAGGGCGCGATCAGCGAGGATGTTCGAATGATCACGACCGACGTCCTGCGAAGGCTCGACAAGCGAATCGTGGCTCAGGAGGCGAAGGCGACTACCCTCGACAGCATGACCAAGATCCATCTGCGAGATACCCACGATACGATCCATCGCTTCTTGACCCGAAGCGTGGTCAGCGCCCGGTAAGATCAGTAGACGGGAGGTTATGGCCTCCCGTCTTTCGACATGGCCACCACGCAAAACGACCAAGGTCCGCAGGAAATCGTGCAGCACTTGCATGCCTACGTTGACCGAGCCGTGGCCCTCAACGGCGGAAGCACCCGGGCTCGTCGACCCAACCACCGGGTCAAATTCGTCTGGCCGCCGCATCCCGTCAGCTACTCGTATCACGTGCTGAGCACCGACTGGAAAGGGTCGGCTTCCTTTGAGGCGTACGGAGAGTCCTTTCCGGTCCAGGTCGCGAACACGCCATTTGGCGTCTTCGGCCGGTGCCCAAGCATTTGGCATGAAGAGCGGGGCGAGACCGAAGAGGAGATGCTCCAGCGCCTTCGGGTGACCAGCCAACCGCTGTTCGACCGGCAACTCGCGATCAACGTCGCCCTTGAGCGACCCGGCCGGTTCACCGGAAGCATCCAAGAGTTGGGCCGCTGCGACCTCGTCAAGCTGCTCTATTGCTCCGACCGAGACGTGGCGAACGACGCGAGCATCGAGATCGAAGTTCACGCGAGCGACCGCATCTTCTTCCCCGCCCTGGTCTCGATCATCGCGGATCGCCGGCACCCGCTTCGGCGCTCCGCCCAGTGGTGCGTGCTCGACCTCTTCGAGGATTTGCCCAGTTTCTGCCAGAACGCCCAGGACGAAGCCTCCGCAATCATGGCGATGAAAGGCCTCATCTGGGATGCGGAAGACGACTACGCGCGCACGATCTACAAGGCGGGCGTCGTCCTCGGCGGCCACATTCCCCACGCCCACGGCGGCCCCACGCTGATCGAATGCTTAGAGGCGCCCAGCCGAATCGGACGCCGCGCCGCCATCCACGGACTCTTCCACGTCGTGGAATGGATGCCGGAGATGCGGGACACCGTGGTCAGCGAGCTTCAGAAGTCGGCGAAGAACGATCCCGACGAAGTGCTCCGCAACTACGCGGCTATGATGGCGGACGACATCGCGAACTCAGACACCGATCACACGCCGGATCCGATGTTTCCCGAAGAGGACTAACCTTCTCCCGTTTTCCGAGCAGAATTAGACGTGCTCGTTCCTACCCTCCAAGCGGCCGTCGAGGCCATCTTGCGCGATTCCAGGCTTAACGGTGCGATCGCCTCCGTATGCGTAACCGACTCCGCCGGCGCGGTTCTGTTCGAACGGAACTCGGATACTCACGTGGTTCCCGCGAGCAACATGAAGCTGTTCAGCAACTCGTTCGGCCTCTACGAGCTTGGTGCGGATTGGCGACCCGAAACCAGGATTTGGAAGGAAGCCGATCGAACCGTCGTCGAAAGCACCGGCGACCCCATGCTGACCTACGACCAGTTGGTACAAGCGCGTGAGAAGCTCGGCCTAAACCGCCGTCTCCCCGTTTACGTCCACGAGGCCTTCGCGCCGCCCTGGAACGGCAATTGGGAGTACGGCGATCTGCCAAACAAATACGCGGCTCCAGTCTCCGCCTTCACCGTAGATCGCGGCTCATTCTCAGTTTGGAACCGCCAGGGGCACGCTTATTTCAAGCCGGAGGGCTTTGGCGTTAAGGTGGAGATGATCGACGAGGCCGCTCCGGAGAACACTCGTTACGATCCATTCGCCCGCACGATCTTCGTGAAGAAGTCCGCGCTCAAGAAGGATGGGCTCGTGGACACTTTATCTCTGCCCCACCCGGATGCGTCTGCCGCGAGCTTGCTGGGGAGTTCGATGCACCCCACCGAGTCGGTCCCTTCGCGCGCACCGGACTTGGTTATTTCTGGTCCGCGCGCGATCGAGATCGTGGGGGCTTGCCTGCCACCCAGCGACAATCAGCTCGCGGAGCAACTTCTGATGCTGGGTGGCGCGCACGAGGGTCCGCTTGGCGCCGATCCGTACGACTTAGCGGCCAAACGAGAGACGAAATTTCTGGTCAATGCCGTCGGCATCGACCCGGCCGACATCAAGATCGACGACGGTAGCGGGCTGAGCCGCCACAACTTCGTGACCACCCGTGCCATCGCCAAGCTGCTGGCTTGGTGTTCGCGCCAACCGACGGCGACCGCTTGGCGAGCCGCCCTTGCCCACGCCGGCACCGGAACTTTATCTCGCCGCCTCAAAGGGATCGGTTTCGACGGCAAAACCGGCTCCCTCGACATGGTGTCTTCCCTATCCGGCTACGTGACCACCGCCAACCACGAAACCCGTATCGTCAGCATCGTCCTGAACGAGTTCGGCTGCACCGAGGGCGACGCTCACCAGATCCAAGACGCGATCGTAAAAGCCGTCGCCGAAGACTAAATGCACTCCGGCCCTCGGCAGAGGTAGTCCACGCCTTGCGCGAATGCGCAACGCCGTGGGAGGGCGTCTTGGAGACATAACCAACCCTAAGATGTCGCTCAGGCACCACGCGAAGAGCGCAATCGATGCCGGAGCGAATGTGATGCTGTCGCGGGGCAAAACGCGCCCCGCGACACCATCTCAAACCCTTTACCAGGCGTAGTGCTCAGGCGCGGTCTTGTACCCCGGGAAGATCTCGTCGATCCGCTTCAACGCCGCCTCGTCGAACTTGATCTCGACCGCCGCCAAAGAATTGTCCAACTGCTCCAAGGTCCGCGGACCAATGATCGGCGCCGTGACCGCTTTCTGGTGCAGCAACCACGCCAGGGCGGCGTCCGCCGGACGCTCTCCACGCTCCGCGCAAAGACCGAACCAAGCTTCGAGCTGGTCTTTCTTCTGAATGTAGATGTTCTTCGCGTGATCGTCATTGCGGCGGCCTTCGGCCTCCGGAGGACCACCAAGGATGCCACCGTGGAGCGGGCTCCAAGGAATCAAACCGAGCCCATAGTCCAAGCAGGCGGGAACGACTTCAAGCTCGACCATTCGGTCAAGAAGGCTGTACTTCGACTGCTCGCAGACGAGACCGTAATAGTTCCGCTTAGCCGCCACCTCGTTCGCCTTAGCGATGTGCCATCCCGCGAAGTTGGACGCGCCGGCGTAAAGGACCTTGCCTTGCTGCACGAGGATTTCGAAGGCCTGCCAAATTTCTTCCCAGGGCGTGTTTCGGTCGACGTGATGCATCTGATATAGGTCGATGTAGTCCGTCTTCAGCCGTCGCAGCGAATCGTCGCAGGCCTGGCGGATGTGGAGCGCGCTGAGGCGGCTCGTGTTCGGCCACTCACCCATGTCGCCATAGACCTTGGTCGCAAGAACGGTTTTCTCCCGCCGACCGCCGCCCTGGGCGAACCATCGGCCGATGATCTGCTCGGTAATTCCCTCGCCTCGCTTCCAACCGTAAACGTCGGCGGTGTCAAAGAAATTGATCCCCACTTCAAGGGCTCGATCCATGACAACGTAGCTGTCTTCTTCGGTCGTTCGGGGGCCGAAGTTCATCGTGCCCAGACAAAGCTTGCTCACTTTGAGCCCAGTGCGTCCTAAATGCGTATATTCCATAGTCCCTCACTCGCTTCGATGCGCGGTCGTCCGCAATTCGCCAAGACAAAGCCGGCGATCCTTAGCTGCGGCAAAAGTTCTAACGAGACGACTCTTCGTCTCGGCAGCAAGGGAAACTGCATCCTCCGCGCTTTATTTCCGTCTAATCTGCGATGGAACTCGTTCGCTACCGTCCAGGGGAAGCAATTCGGTGGTTACACACGGGAGCAGAGCATATGCGCCGTAGCGCCCAGGTTCGTAACCGGGCCGCCGCGGTCGTCGGCTCCCCCGATGTGAAAGGCTTCGGCGAAAACCTAAAATCCGCCGCCGGCGCCATTCTTGACTTCAGCCGAGGCGCGTACACCGACGTTATGCACCGTCAGGCCGAAGCCAGCGAATACGTCCTTCACGAAACCTACGTGGACATCGTTAGGGGCTCGAACATTAAATCGGTCGCCTACGAGCGCGTTACCGGCATCGAAATCGACAAAGATAAGGCGGTCCTAAACCTCGACAAGGGGTCGATCACCATCAAGCCCTTCGCTCACCTCGTCGCCGGGCGGGCCAAGGTTCCGATCGGGTGGTCGCGAAACGGCATCGAAGTCCCGTTCGAACTCCTCATTGAGGAGCTTGCCGCGCGCTGCAACGTCGATCTGCCCACCGAGTGACGACCGCCGGTTAGGGTAAACCCGGAGGCACGTGAGCATTTGGCTGCAACCGGAACCCCAGAACTGGTGGATGATCGTTGATGATGCCGTCGCCGAGGATGTCGGCAGCGGAGATATCTCGGGAGGCTCATTGCCTGCCGAACTGCAAGTCCGGTGGCATATCGAGGCGCAAGCCGATGGCGTCCTATCGGGCGTGGCCATCGCGGAGTACCTCCTCGGCCCCTACGCAACCGATCCGGAAGATTCTTCGATCGAAGTTCATCGGGTCGATGCCGACTTCGTCCACCGAGGCGAAATCGTCCTTAGCGGCTTCCTCCCCGCCCGGCGCGTTATGCTCGCGGAACGAACGGCGCTGAACTTCCTGATGCACCTAAGTGGGATCGCGAGCCTTACTGACCAATTCGTCCGGAGGATCGAGGGGACTTCAGCCCGCATCGTGGATACGCGAAAGACCCTGCCCGGCCTTCGCTCGCTACAGAAATATGCTGTCCGCTGCGGCGGCGGCCACAATCACCGCATGGGCCTGTTCGACGGCGCGATGCTGAAGGACAACCACATCGCGGCGGCCGGCTCTATTACCGAAGCGATCGGAAAAATCCGTGGCTACGCCTCGCACCTAACCAAGATTGAGGTCGAATGCGAAAGCCTGGAACAGGTTGACGAAGCGGTCAAGGCAGGCGCCGATGCCATCCTGCTCGACAACATGGACCCGTTCATGATGCGCGAGGCGGTCAAAAAGCACGCCGGCAAATGCCTCTTCGAGGCCAGTGGCGGCATCAATCTGGACACCGTTCGAGGCGTGGCCCAGACTGGGGTGGACCTGATATCAGTAGGGGCCCTAACGCACTCCGTGCCCGCAATGCCCTTTCATTTGGAGCTTGGCTAGTGCGCTCGCCCCTTCATAATGGATTCGTTTGGCAGGAGTTCGCCTCCGTGGCGTCTACTCAGACCGTCGCGGCGGAAGCAATTCGATTAGGGAGCCAAACGGGTGTAGTTTTTGCGCTTGACCAAACTCAGGGGAAAGGTCGCTTCGGTCGCACCTGGGTCAGCTCGCCGGGCGAGTCACTTACGTTTTCCCTGATCTTTCACGGCTATCCAGATCACCCCTGCCCTTACCTGATCGGGATGGCGGTCGCGATTGCGGCGGCCGGGGTCACCCGCTGCCAGCTTCGTTGGCCGAACGATCTGGTTGAGGGTTCTAAGAAGGTCGGCGGGATTCTGACCGAGTTGATTTCGGATCCCGAGGGCCGCCGCATTCCCGTCGTTGGAGTGGGCATCAACCTCAACCAAAGCGAGTTCTCCGGCGAAATCGCCGAGATCGCGACCAGCCTTCGGCTAAAGCACGGCCGAAGCTACATGGCCCGCGAAATCGGCCAAAAGATCATCGAGCGCCTCCCCGACCTCCCCGAACCCACCACCTGGTCCGACCTCGCCCCCATCTGGGCCCTCTTCGACGCCACCCCGGGCAAGACCTTCCGACTGATGACAGGTGAGACCGCCGTCGCCCTAGGCATCGGCTCCGACGGCCAACTCATGTGCTCGGTGGACGGCGAATCCCGCTCCATCTACGCCGCCGACGCCATTTTCGGTCCTCCCGAGACATAGGGAGCGGATCATTTCAAAGCAACCGATTCCGCGCCCGACAACATGGAACGTATGCAGCGTCTATGGGGTCGGAATCCCGAACTGCTTCATTAGTTGAGCCCGAACCTGCTTCGGCGTATTGGCGCGAACGTACACCCGGTTCCAGCCACCGAATGGATTCTTCGACTTTTCTATTCCCAACAACTCTCCCTTTCGGTAGGTCTCCGGCTGAAATTCATGGACAGGCAGCGGTGTCGCGGTGGCCGATTTCAAGGTGTATTCGTTCGGTCCTCCGAAATCCCCCTGAGAGCGGCGCACCACGACTCGGCCAGCTAGGCGCATGTCGCCTACCCGGCGATAGTCGGAAAGGTCGTAGGTTGTGTCATAGGCTCCGAAGTGGATGAGATTGCCCTTTGAGTCGCGCCGCGTCAGGGCGGGATCGCCCATGAACCAAGAGTACGAGCCGTCCAGCGAGATGCCAAGCAAGGGTTCGGGTAGCGAAACGCCGATCGGAGGGATATTCGTCACGAACGTGAGTCGAGTAAGGGGAGGCGCTTGTGTCGGCTTAGCTTGATGCAACCACTCGTCTCTGTCCGGATCGATCGTGTCCATCACCATCTCGACGGTCTCGATCCACTTGGTGGTCTCGGACGCAGAACCATAGAAAGAACCCCTCAAGAAAAGAGTCATCTGGTTGCCCTTCATCAGGCCGATCGCCTCGCCTCCCTCGGCTCCAAGCGGCCCCCGCTTCGTTAGTAGAGTCGATCCATCGTAAGCAAGGATGAGTTCGTCTTTCTGATCGGGCACGCCGGAGCTCCGCGCGACCTCACGGTAGATAAGAGCGAACGGGCGGGACATTGTCGGTATCTGGGGTCCCCGCGGTCGAGCGACGGCCGAAGCGGCCACAGACGTGGACGAACCCGCTCTAGCCCGAACCATACTTCGGAGATGAGCCGTACCTAACGTGTTGAAAGCAGGCAAGGCCAGCAACACGGCCCCCGCCCCGAAGGCCGCAAATCGGATTCGCGCGAATCGCCTAGCTCGCTCGAAGCTCTCGGCAAGCTTTGCGCCCTGGCTCGACATCCAATGCCCCGATGACTTATCTGGAAAGTCGTGGAGGGCAACTTCGATCTGACCGGGGGTCAACACGACTCCGCAGCCCGCAAACATCTTCGCCACCGTTTCAAGCGATCGCTGGATGCGCTGACGAGCCGCGTCCTCCGAACAGTTAAGGGCCTCACCGACCTCGGAATAGGACATGCCTTCGAAGAACCGCAACAGGACCGCTTGCCGAGAGGACATGGGAAGAGCATCCAGGCAGGACATGACGTCAAGTTCATCCTCAAACCTGGTTTGGCCTCCCCTCTTCGATGTGTCTCCATATCGTTGAAGCTTCCTTAGCTGCGCTTGCTCCTGGCGTCTCAGATTTTTGGCCAATAAGGTCGCAGTCTGGAACAGCCAGCCCGCGACGCTCCGGCGGCGCGAAAGAAGTTCGGCGTGTTTCGATAGGAGCACAAAGGTGGCCCCGACTGTGTCATTCGCGGAGTCGTCGTTTCCTAAGACGGCCTTGCTTGCCGCGAACACCAGTCGGCGGTGCCTTCGATAGAGTCGCTCAAAAGCGTCGGAATCGCTAGTTTCGGCAAATCGAGCGAGAAGTATCGAATCGGAAATCTCGGAGTCTGGATCAGTGTTCATCGACTCACTTATGTATGCGAAGGGCCTGGAACCGAACTCAAAAAACAACGAACCGGGAAAGGCGGATTCGATTAAGCTTGAAGCGGGCAGGCAATCCCACCTTGCGGCCTCTGATCGTTCATGAGCTCCGGCGCGTCGATGAGCACAATGAACTTCGCCCCAATGGTACAGCTAAAGTAGGGGGCAAAGTTGGTTCCGTAACCGCTGTACCTCTGCGAGTTGAGCATCACCACTCACGAAGAGTCTCTTCAGGATCGTCCCGCTGAACCTTTGATTTCAAAGGCTTAGAGCGGGCGACCGGATTTGAACGGGCACCCTATTCCTTTGCCGGCAGCGCGAATCTACTAAAAGCATTCCAGGGTTCAACGATGGCGAGTTTCTTGATCAACACAAAGACTGTCACAACTTCGACCACCCTCAAGATCTCCGCCACGGCGGGAGCCAAAACCGCCACCGCCCCACTCACTTTGCCCCCACTGAAATTGCCAGCCTCACCTTCGGCGGCACCTCGGTATTCGCGAACGGAAAGGTCGCCCCCTAACTGACGCTAAACGGCCCGACAGGTCCCGTGGATCAGGCGGTAACCCTGAGTCAATCCTCGTCTGCGGCAGAATTCCCAACCTCGGTTGCGATCCCCGCGAACGCCAAGATGGTGACCTTCACCTTAGCTCCGAAGGCGGTCGCCGACTCGTTGACGCCAAACCCTACAGCACGGCTCGGTTCTGTCTCGCTCACTCAGGCGCTGACGATGACTCACTAAGCCACTTCGCACAATTTGAGCATCTACAAGAATGACAAGGCCGCTCCACACTTGGAGCGGCCCTTGCCATTCTTCTCGACCGATATGCTTAGTAGCCAGGCAGATAGGCAGGGCCGTCCGTCATCGGGAACGTGTAAATGCCCCGCTGCTGGTAGTCCCAAATGTAACCGTTCATGCTCGGGCTGTTAGCGGCCGCCGGCGGCAACTTCGTTGCGGTCGTCGCTTCATCCTTCGCGTACTTGGCATGGCCGTCGCAGAAATTGAAGTTTCGGCCGTTGGTATGGCGGCTACCCAGAACCCAACGGTTCGAAGCGGACGCTGCGTTCGTTCCGTAGCCCGGAATGACGTACCAACCCGCAAAGTAGTAGGTGTTCCCGCCCGAATTAAAGGAGCCTGATCCTACGTCGGCGATGTAGAACACGTTGGCGGGCGACGCGACTTGCGAGTTCGGGAACTCTTTCGTAGCGCTGGTGCGAGCACTGCGGCCACCTGCGATCGTTGAGTCGTAGTTTTCGCTCATCTCGTAGTTACCCGCATAGGAAAGGGGAAGCGCCTTACCCAGGGCGCCCGGAACGTTACGCATACCAGGGTACGCCCCGGGAACGTTCATAAGGAGGAGCTGCTGCTCGTAGCAATTTGACGTAATTTTATCGTACGCATAAGGCTCCGCATCCTGCGGATCAGTCAAGATCTTGTAGCTCTTCGAGTAGGGGTAGATCGCAAGGGGCCAAGCGAAAACGCCGCTAAAGTAGTCGTCACTCACGGTCACGAAGTTGCTTCCGCCGGTCGGCATTGGCTGCGAACAAGGTCCATCCCAACCTGTCTCGGGCAGGATGTCGTCGAAATCATTCGCATACATCTGCGCGGACAAGCCCATTTGTTTGGTGTTGCTTAAGCAGACCGACTGCTTGGCCGCTTGCTTCGCCTGAGCAAATACCGGGAACAAAATTGCCGCCAGAATTGCGATGATTGCAATGACCACCAGCAGTTCAATAAGAGTAAATCCTTTCGCTTTAGACATCTGATTACCTATCCGGCAGAATCCCCGCCGACCTCTGGGCAGATGTTTGCTTATCCGTGTTAGGTATCAGTTAACTGAGTGGTAAGTATCGATTAAGGTCTGCACAAAACCGCCGGCGAGCAGGCGGTAACTATTCGTAACGCAATGCGTCGGTCGGGTGCATTGAAGAAGCCTTGCTGGTGAAGGCGTGGAACGTGCCCCCTGCGAAAACCGCCACATCGATCACATACGGAACAGTCGGCCGGCGATTTTGCTCTTTGTGTTGGTCAGGACTGCAGTTATTTGGTACTTTAATCATAGATGATACAACGCCTCAACAAATCGCCTGTTTGATCTCATCAATACTTTCGACCGACGGCGGAACCTTCGGTCGGAGCCGTAGGGAAAGAAAAGTGCGGCAGCGGGTTCCACCGAGGGAAATTCGATACTCTCTCTATGTCCGCATGTAACTTTCCGACTTACGGTTCCCGCACACAGCACGACCGTGTTGAGCGATCGTGGTGGTGCCGCGCCTTCGGTGGCATGCACGAAGTCCATTTAGGACATATTCAATGGTCTGTACGAGGATCGGCCGTGTCTCCTTATGCCGTAGTGGCTAAAATGAGTTGATGGAATCGCAAACGGAAAACGGGCGGATACCCTTGAAACTGTCCCCCCGGGAGCACCAACTCGTCAAGTTTGCTTCCGAGGGTCTGACAGATACGGCAATTGCCTATCGCTTGGGAATCAGCGAAGCCACCGTCAGCACGTATTGGGGACGAGTCCGAATCAAGATCGGTCCTTTCAACCGAACGGAGTTGGTCAGTGTATATCTGAGGGCGGTCCAAGAAGAGGCCCTCGATGCGGTTCGCGAAGAGAATGCCAAGGTCATCGACCAGCTCCGCACTTCGGCGTCCGAACAGAGCGCCCTCCATCAAGCTCTCATCGAGAATGCCCCCGACGCCATTGTCATCGTCTCTGAGGAAGGCGTGATTACGAGCGCAAATAAGATGGCTCATGAGTTATTCGGTTATGCCGAAGGCGGCCTAAACGGCCTCCCTTTAATAAATCTCATTCCCCAGCGCCTCCGTGAAGTGCATCAGGTGCATCGACGAGAGTACGTTGAAGATCCTCGACGCCGTACTATGGGTGAGCATCTCGCAACGCCGGCACTACGGCAGGATGGGACTGAGTTCCTCGTTCGGGCGGCGCTCTCCGCCATCTCCAGTTCTTCGGGTTTGCTTGTAACCTGCGTTCTTCGAAGCGTCGACGGCTCGTAAATCATTCGTAGGAGGCGAAAGCGCCATAAAGGAACTCAGCAAGAAGGATCGTGAAATCGTCCGTTGCATCAGCCAAGGCGTACCAGACCTTGAAGTCTGTCGCAAATTTGGCATTTTGCCCGCGCAACTCGATGTGGTCTTGCAGAGGGTGGCCAAACGAGCGTCGACCTATGACGTGGAAGAGGATGCGGCGGCCATGTACGAAAGGGCTCTTCGACTTCGCGCTGAAAACACATTCCGGTCTCTCGAAGCTCGCTTTAATGCGCTTCTAGATGCCTCGCCCAATGCGATTTTGGTCGTCAACGCGATGACGGGAGTGATCAGTCAGGTCAACTCCAATGCCGCAAAACTTTTCGGATACCCCGTGAATGCGCTTGTGGGACGTTCCGTCGAGGATCTCGTCAATCCACCCCTTCGAGCCATTCATCCGGCCTATCGGATCGGTTTCGTTTCGAGCTCGCGGAGGCGCGAAATGGGTTACCATCCGCCGATCTTCGCGTACCGAGCCGACGGCACGGAAGTTGAAGTCGCCATTGCCCTCACGGCAACCAAAAACGATGAGGAAGTCATGGTCGTTTGCACCGAGTTCGCGAAGTGGACGGGATCGAATGATCTCCTCGCGAATGAGTCCGCGCGGAAGCAGTAGTCCCCTTACGGGGCGCATGGATTGTCGAGCCTCGGACAAGCACTCCACCTTTCTTTCGCCCCCAGGCGCCTGTTCGTTGCCGGCAAATCGACCATTGAATGTCCCGCAATGGTTGTCATAAAAACTTTCGACTTGTTCGAACAGTCTTAGCACCCACATCCTGTGCCGAGAGTGGACAGGTTGGCAAGTCGTCGAGCTGCCCTCTTCATGAATAAAGCGGGGTGTGAGATGCCAACCAATCTATTCCGAACGAGCAGAAGGTTTGCGGCGATCGAAGATGATATGCGCGCTAAGATTCAGGCCGCGATACGTGCACTTGGGGCCGAGCCTTGTCGAGAATGCGTTCTCCTTCAACGAAAAATCGCGGATACATCCACTCTGGGTCCTTTCGAGGGCGAGGGCATGGGCGATGAATTGGCCCATCGGGCCGGCTATTTCCTAAAGCGCGTGGTAAGGCAGGATCGCCGCGGTTATGAGCACGCGCTCTTGCTTTGCCGGAAAGGTGCGTTGAAAGGCCGAGAAGGAATTGACCCAACGGAACGAAGCGTTGAAGGTGAGCACCAGTTCACTGCTCATTCCCGGTTTTCGTCAAAAGCGTTGCTCGCCTGATCGGGCAGGCGTCGTCGGGTGGGTCTCACAAGAAGTGTTAAACCAAGACGACGTCATCTATACGATCGTTACCGACCGGTTTTGTGACGGGGACCGATCCAATGAAGAGGGAGTCGTGACTTCCGATGCGCCCCGGCGTAAGTCGCCTTGAACGAGTTGCCCGCAAGGGCCCAATCCGCATTCCTTCTTTTCGTTCAGATTCAGGCGGTTTTGCCGAGGCGATCTGCCCGTCATGTGAAAGGCTGACACTGAACGTTTGACTTGTCTGGCGAATCGCGGACAGCCACCATTGTCACCGGGTAACCCCATGATCGAATCACTTGTCCTCGACTTTAAGGAAATCGGCTCCGAAGACGTCGCTCGCGTTGGTGGAAAGAACGCATCGCTCGGAGAACTCTTTCATCGTTTGCACGATGAGGGAGTTCAGGCGGTAGACGGATTTGCTACAACCGCCGACGCATACTGGCGATACATCTGCCCAGAGCTAGCCGTGAAGCTGCAGGCAATCCTTGCGACGTGTGAAGATTCCGATGAGGCTCGTTCCAAGGCAGGAGAATCCGCCCGGCAGCTTATCGCCAACACCCCTTTGCCTCCTCCCCTGGTGCGAGCGATCGAGGGCGCATACGATCGACTCATCGCTCGGATTGGAAGGTCCTGCCCGTTAGCCGTGCGATCGTCCGCGACGGCCGAAGACTTGCCGGGAGCTTCCTTCGCAGGACAGCACGATTCCTTCCTCAACGTCAACGGCAAAGAAGAGCTCGTTGCGGCGGTTCATCGGTGCTACGCGTCGCTGTTCACCGACAGAGCGATTGACTACCGCAATCGCCATGGCTTCGACCACATGGAGGTGGCGCTCTCACTGGGTGTGCAACCCATGATCCGGTCCGACGAATCCTCCTCCGGCGTGATCTTTACTCTGGACCCAGAAAGCGGCTTTCGCGACGTGGTCGTTGTGTCGGGTAGCTACGGTCTAGGAGAGTCCGTTGTGCAGGGGTTGGTCGGGCCGGACGAATGGACCGTTTTTAAGCCCACCTTACAAGCCGGCAAGAATCCAATCATCAACCGGCGGCTGGGTTCCAAAGAGACGAAACGTGTGTTTGGCGAAACATCTCTAGACACTAAAACGCTAGAAGTTTCCCCCGACGAGAAGCGTAGATACTGCCTCAATGAGAACGAGGTTTTGACCCTCGCTCGATGGGCTTGCATCATTGAACACCACTATTCCGACTTAGGCAAGTTTCCCCAACCGATGGATATCGAATGGGCCAAGGACGGCCCCGATGGCGGCTTATATATTCTTCAAGCGCGGCCGGAAACAGTCCATTCCGCCCATAAACCCAGATCGGCAAGAACCTATCGTTTTACTGCCACCCCGCCTGAACCCCTAATCACGGGACAGGCAGTCGGCGAACGGATTGGCTCCGGCGTCGTTCGTGTCGTCTCGTCGGTGGCCGACTTGGATCAAGTACAGACCGGTGACGTCCTCGTGGCGCACACCACGGATCCTGACTGGGAACCCGTCATGAAGAGGGTCTCCGCTATTGTTACCGACCTCGGAGGAAGAACGGCGCACGCAGCCATCGTTTCTCGTGAGATTGGAGTGCCGTGTATCGTCGGAACCGGCATCGGTACGTCCCAGTTGCACACGGGAGACCAGGTGACCGTAAGCTGTGCGGAAGGTTCAGAAGGGCGCGTCTATGCCGGTGCAATTCCGTATGCGGTTGATGAAATCGACTTAGAGGACGTGCCCGAGACTCAGACCAAAATCCTTATCAATATCGCGGACCCATCAAAGGCGTTCGCCTTCGCCGGATTGCCCGTCGCAGGGGTCGGTTTAGCTCGCATTGAATTCATTGTGGCAGGTGAAATCGGTATTCATCCGATGGCGCTCTGCCGCTACCCGAACCTACGAGATCCTTCGACTGTCGGCAAAATTGCGGACCGGCTAAATGGTGAAAATCCGGACGAGTTCTTCGTTCGCCAGCTAAGTGAGGGCATCGCTCAAATCGCTGCCACCTTCTATCCTAAGCCAGTTATTGTGCGGACAAGCGACTTTAAAACGAATGAGTACGCGAGGCTGCTTGGGGGAAGCGAATTTGAACCGGATGAAGAAAATCCGATGTTGGGATTTCGGGGTGCTTCGCGTTACTACGATTCCCGGTACGCAGATGGCTTCCGTCTGGAATGCCTTGCGCTAAGGCGTGTACGCGGAGAAATGGGGCTTACGAACGTAAAAATCATGATTCCGTTCTGTCGCACGGTTGCGGAGGCGACAAAAGTTGTCGATACGATGGCCGCTCATGGCCTCAAGCAGGGACAGGATGGCTTGGAAATCTACGGCATGTGCGAGGTTCCCTCAAATGTTTTGGACGCGGATGGATTCCTTGAGATCTTCGATGGCTACTCGATCGGTTCGAATGACCTAACGCAGCTCACACTCGGAATCGATCGTGACTCAGGCACCATTTCCCATCTGTTCGATGAGCAAGATTTTGCCGTCAAGAGTCTGATCACAATGGCAATTGAAGCCGCACACCGTGCAGCGAAACCCATTGGAATATGTGGTCAAGCGCCTTCGGACTATCCAGACTTTGCTACCTGGCTCGTTCGACATGGCATCGACTCCATCTCATTGAATCCGGACTCCGTCCTGAAAACACTAGGTGTAATAGCACGAACCGAAGCGTCAAATAAGCAAGTTACTTCCCATGCGAATATGTCGTAAATATTCGGCATTCATGTAGTGGGTCGAAGTTCCGAGGGGCTGTCATCCCATTACCTGACAAAGATCTCTTGACACTGAACTCCGGACTGTCATCTTAAACTTCTTCGAGCTACTCTTTTTGCGTTAACTCAAGGAACCATCTCATGCGAACCATTATTGGAATTGACTATGACGGCGACTATAAAGCTGCACTTCATGCTTACTCGAAACTCGCATTCCGCGAACCTCACATAGAATTAGTCCATGTCGAGCCGTCGCTCATGGTGGGGGGCTTAGGAGGTTCGGCGTACACTTATGCGAACTACTCCACCATACAGGACGCTCTGAAGAAAGATGGCGAGCAGTTGCTTGGTGCTGCGCAATCTGAATTAAACTTCTCAGGTTACGCTGCGGAGACGTTGTATGTAGAGGGTCGCGTTTGCGAAACCATTCTCGAACGGGCCGACGAGACCCATGCGGATCTTGTCGTTGTCGGGTCCAGCCACAAATCACCCTACGGCGCCTTCTTTCTCGGAAGTATCGGCCGAGAGCTAACGCTGAGGGCGCATCATTCGCTACTTATCGCCAAGCACGACACCGTTCCAACTGGAAAGTTCACGGCCGTCTTCGCGACCGATGGCTCGGATTACGCAGATGAGTGCCTACGAATGTTGGTGCGAATGCGTCCGCAAGGCATCGGTCGGCTCGCCGTCGTCACCGCTGTCGATCACCTGGTAGACGGACGGCCGCCCAAGGCCATCAAGGATCATGTGGACCGACTCGTGGGCCACCTTCGGGATGAGTGCATTGAGGCAAATGGGCACGTCGTCGAAGGGTCGGTTCCCAAAGTCATCGACACGATGATGGAATCAACCGGCGCCGAACTCCTGATCATGGGAGCGCAAGGCCACGGCTTCGTTGAAAGACTCGTCGTGGGCAGCGTCTCTCTCCAGGAAGTCGTCGCCCGTCCGCATTCGGTGCTGTTACTTCGCACCCGGTAGTTTTTGCTGATGATCGATCTCGCCGAGCCGATCGTATGGCGACGACGCCTCTTTGAACCCCCTATGAAACAAGATATTCAGCCAATTGAGCTTCGCAAGCGACTTGAGTCCGGCGAACCTCCTTGCATCGTAGATGTTCGAAATGCTCCCGAATTCAGTACCGGACACGTACCAGGAGCCATCAATATCCCCCTCCTGTCAATCGGCCCAAAACTTGCGGGGGGTAGATTTCGGCGAACCCATCGTCAAAGTGTGCCAGGGCGGCGCGCGTTCCCTCTCCGCGTGTTCAAAGGTTGAGGCGAACAACTCGCACCTTTGGAATCTAATAGGCGGCACAAATACTCAGCCCATGCTGTTTAGTTTCTACGGCCACCTCTTCGTGACTTGCGTCGATTCTGGCAGGACGATGTGGTTTTCGCAACTGCAATGACTCAAGCCAACCGGCCCACGCCCTGCTGCCCAAGCGGGATGGTCCACGCCTGCAATGTTGGGCCGATTCTAGCGGAAACCTTGATCCGGAGTATGACGGAGCGTCCGGTCTCCCTACGCTTTGAAGTACTCATTGATGAACTTCGCAAGACGCGAGACCTTCTTCTTTCCGTCGGATGCGTTTTTCGGAAAGCTACAACTCTCCAACCTCGCGGAAGCGGCAAGGAGACCGGGCATTGGACACCAAGTTCGCGGGATGCATATGCGTTCGGGTCTGTAACATGTTCAATCGCAAAGCCGACCTTGTGCAGTTCCATGTAAATACGGGCCGAACGACCCAGTTATTCAGGCAGTTGTTGCAGTGAAGCTAGAAGCAGGCTACCGTTTGCTCTGAGGCATATATTGTCTTTGGAGGAACATGAAACTTACTGGTGTGTTATTTGTTGCGGCACTATGTACTACCTTGGCACTGGGTCAAACAAAGCCCACGAATGCCAGCGCTCTGACGGATACCACGTCGCTTGGAGGCGATTGTACGGGGATTTCGTCCGCTACGTTCAGCTATACCGATTCGAGCGGAACCCATCCGATGTTGCGTGTTGCATTTCTAAACGGAGCCACGACTACTGCGGGCGGAACCTCCGTCCACATTTACGACTTTTACCTGGATGGCACGGGCGTGCCCGTATATCCACCGACCGCGCAGACCACCGTCCACACAAGTCGACCTACGGGCAAATTCGGCAAGCCACAACTTAGCCGGGATGCTCAGGGGATTACTCTGTATGCCCAAGAATCGACAGGCGGCGCTGGTATCGCGTGGCCCTACTTCGCGGACCTCGGGACGGGCCTTGTGCCATCCACCTCAATTTTGCTGAGTTCTCCGGCGGACCAAGGCTGTGCGGCCGGATATGTCAACTCGCCATCGACGACGACCCTATCGACAACCCTGCGGCCTCCCGCGATATCCGATCGTGACGGCGGAGGCGATTTCATGATCGTCTTTCCTGACCTGGACCAGAGCGGGCCAAATCCTGCCATCTACTGGCACACCGGTAGTACGAGTGGCATTCCGAATAACATCACCTATTGCACGACGGGATGGACCGAAGGGTGGACCGATATCGGTATGAGTTCTGATGGGCAATGGTTATGCCACACGGCCATAAAGATGGCCGATGGCAATATTCAGCAGGTTTACCGAGCTCACGGGACGGCTCCCAACTGGACCTCCTCGGATACGCGTCTCTCGACGAACACAAGCGGGTCCTATGGCGGCGATATTAGCTTCGAGCCGCAGATTGATAAAGCCGGTACATACGTTGTCTTCACCAGCCGGGCCACGGATCTTCGGACCGGAGACACCAATGGGATGGACGATATCTATTGGGTCGGCAGCGGTTTACCGCAGCTTGCCTATGCGGATCCGGGCAGCTACACGGGCGCCGTAACCGGCTCGCCGACCATTTCTCCGGACCATGTTTTCATTGGCTTCCACAGCACGAATCGCAACTTCCTGATGTCGGGCTCAAACCCAGACTACAGCGGCTTGACGAACGAGTTCTGTACATACAGCGTCACCCGGACGAACACCTCTACCCTGGCTTTGGAAAGCTATTTGAACCCAAGCTCCGGCACGCGCCCGGTCGCCATCCAAGGGCAGTTTCCGTCCATCGTGTCATGGTTGGACTCAAGCAATCCTGCACACCCTGTATTTCGTCGGCAGGTTCTCTTCGAATCCGCCAACCCAACTCTTGCTTCGAGGTCCGGCATCAACGTCATCTTGATGTGGTACTAGGGCTTCCAACTTCGTAGAGCGACAGACCCGAATCAACGTCGACTTCGATGTTGATTCGGTTTTTTTCATGTCCAGCAGCGTGTTGGCGCTCGACTGTGGATTGCCACCGGAATGGTGGCCTCCGCAAGATTCTTCTGCTTGTGTTTCTTTACGAATTCGTAGAGCTTCTCGACGGTGGGCTCGCCCTGTCGCGGAGAGTGGACGATTCCCTGGGCATTTGGCCTGAGGCTCTTTACGCCTCTTTGGGCGAACTGAAGCCTTTGACGGGGTACTTGACCAGCTTCCGGGGGGCATCTTCCCTGCGGACCTGAGCGATCCACTTCCCCTCGGGGAACGTTGCGCTCAGGTGGCAAGGCATGGCCGAGTGATAGATCGTCTCGCCTTTTTTGCAGTTCGCGTTTGAGGCGGTCGGGCAGGTCCTTTTTGGGGGACTCCAGTCGTTCGTGAATCATTGCGTGCGTCTCCTTCGCACAGCTTCTGCCCAAAGTTAGCCGTTAGGCTACCCCTAAAAGCAAAAAGACCGCATTGCTGCAGTCCCTTTAGGTTCAAATTTTGGAGCGGGCAACCAGATTCGAACTGGCGACCTATTCCTTGGCAAGGAATCGCTCTACCACTGAGCTATGCCCGCGCTCCTGAGGTGATGTTATACCTTGAAATCTGGTCCCGGTCAACGGGGGCAGGGTCGAATCAGGAAATCTAGCCCCCGAATTCGTCCGTCATAATTCAGACGATGCCCATTTCTGACCGCTTAAGCGAGCTTGGCCGCCTTGTCGAACACGGGGGCCGCTTGGCTCAGGAGATGCGCAGAGAGGGAATCGAGCGCGAACTAAAAGAGGACGGCTCGATCGTCACTCGCGCCGACCGGGCCGTCGAGGAGTACCTGCGCGAACACCTGCCGGCGCTCTCCCCGGGCAGCACGATCTGGGGCGAAGAGTATGGCTTTACCGACGAAGGCGCCGGCGGACTCTGGGTCGTGGACCCGATCGACGGGACTTCCAATTTCGGCTTCGGAAGTCCTCTTTGGGGCGTGAGCGCCGCGTTGGTACAGGGCGAAGAGATCACCCTCGGGGCGGTTTACCTGCCAGACCTAAACGAGCTCTACATCTCCGAGAAGGGCGGGGGCGTCTACCGGAACGGAAAGGCCCTGCCTAACATCAAACCCGGGCCAATACAACCTGAGGAGTTGCTGAGCTATTCCGACGGACTTATTCGTAAGGTAGGCGACTTCCCGCTTCCCGGCAAGATGCGGCTCGCCGGAGCCTTCGTAATCGACGGAACGTTTACGGCATGTCAGCGCTACCGAGGCTTGATCGGCCACAAGGAGCGGCTCTACGACATCGGAGCATGCGTACTCTTCGGCCAGGAGCTTGGGGCCGACATCCGATACGCCGACGGCTCGCCTTTCCTCCTCGGCCCTCTGAAGGAGCCGCAACGGCTCACCAAGCCCTGGCTCATCTTCCCGAAGGATTCCGGCTTCTATATCCCGGCCGCGACGGAATAACGGCCCGGGGCGCCAACCTACGCGCCCGGATGCATTCCCCAAACGAGATTTTTGGGCGCCACAGGCGGCCAAAAATCTCACACTAAAACCACCATAACGGCAGAAGAGGGTCCGGCGCAACAGCGCCGGACCCTCTTCTGCCGTTATGGATAAGTTCTGGTTAGCAGAGAAGTTCGCGTAGCGCGGTTGCTCGCGACGGATGCTTGAGCTTTTTCAGTGCCTTCTGTTCGATCTGGCGGATGCGCTCGCGAGTGACCTGGAAGCAGCGGGCGACCTCTTCCAGCGTGTGAGGCTGGCCGTCGGTCAGACCGTAGCGCAACGCGATCACCTCGCGCTCTCGGTCGGCGAGGGTGTCCAAGACATCCTCAATCCGGCTGCGCATGATCGCGCGGGCGGCGGCGTCGGCCGGAGTCTCACCCTGTCGATCGACGATGAATTCGCCGAGCGCAGAGTCCTCGCTATCTCCAACCGGGGAATCTAGGGAGAGGGGCTCGGCGATCGCTCGCTGAAAATCCTCCACCTTCTCCGGCGCCATGTTCAGGCACATCCCGACTTCGGACGAGGAAACTTCGCGACCAAGTCGCTGCTGAAGTTGGCTCGTGGCCTTCATCATGCGGTTCACCGCTTCGAGCGTGTGGACCGGAATGCGGATGGTGCGACCGTGGTCGCTGATCGATCGTGAGATCGCCTGACGAACCCACCAGGTGGCATAGGTACTGAATCGGAAGCCCCGATCAGGGTCGAACTTTTCCACCGCTCGGATCAGACCCATATTTCCCTCTTGGATCAGATCCTGCATGGAAAGCCCTCGCCCCATGAAACGCTTTGCGATGCTCACGACGAGGCGGAGATTTGCCTCGATGAGAGCACGCTTGCAATCCACGCAACCAAGGCGGCAATGTTGAGCGAGCGCGATCTCCTGATCCGAAGTCAACAGCGGTATTTGTCCGATGCGGCGAAGCCACATACGGACGGAATCTTCTAGATGTAGGGAGTCCGATTCGAACACACTCGGTGCTTCCTCGAGAGCGACTTCATTCGCTTCGATTTCACGCACCAGTGGCCGATTCTTGACGTTCCCCTTTGACGACGAGTAAAGAAGCTTGGCGGGACAAGACGCAATAAACGCCGGCACGCTTTCCCCTAGCGCACCTCCCTCACCTAGCCCCAGGAACTCCTGACGCAATGCTACAGCCATATTTTGATACGGGGGACCCTCACCCCGTGCCCGAAAGCGACTTCACTATAACAAAGGAATCTCGGGATGCCAAAGAGATTCGGAATATGGGAACGGAACCCAGTAATTTGAAGTCAAATTCCGCTCAAAACAGGTCATCGCCGGACTTTGGCTTGTTTAATTTGTCCGGGTTGATGGAACGAAGCATCTCCTGAATTTCGGCGAGATCCCGCCCTTCGCCCATATTCTTTTTGTCCTGCAATTTCCGCACCCCGACCCTCTTCTGCAACATCTCAACGGTATCCTTCAGAAACTCCTCCGAGAGATTCTTCGCCATGAAGTCATGCACGAGATCGGCCAGGATTCCCTGCAGTTCTTCGTCTTCCAGTTTCGAGAGCCACTCGGATGGTTTACCAACCGGCGGTTGAGGATACGTCGCCTTGATCGCGACACTGATTCTACGGGCCAGTCCGGTATCGAATAGCTCCTCGTATCCAGCGAAGATCCATCCGTAGCGGCGCAGATGGTCGTCCAGGAACGCCAGGAAGATGACCGTCTCTGCGGACTTCAATTCTTTGCGGGTGGCGCTCACGGTCGGGCCCGCATAGGCGGCTCTCGGCCTTTCCCGTTGCGTCCCCGGCGCCGGCTGAGCCGCATGCCGGGCGCGACCGATCATTCGCCGCAGGGCCAGCTTCGCCTCCTGAAGGTCGCGCGTGGCCGGATAGAGACCCGCCAACCGGTCCAGTTGCCGTACGATGATCAGTTCGTTGGTCTCTTCTGCTAACAACTGCATCGCCTCCGGCCAAAACGTCTCGTCGCTCGCCGGGAGTCGCTTCTCAAGCGCCTGCATACGGAAGTCGGTGCGCGTCAAGCCGGCATCGACCGCCGCCCTGACCGCTTCCCCACCCGCGCTCTTTAAAAGCGTGTCGGGGTCCTGACCATCCGGTAGCAAAGCGATGCGTACCCGCAGTCCCTCGGCCTCCAAAATACGGACCGCTCGCTCCGCGGCGTTCTGGCCCGCCTTGTCGCTGTCGTAGAGGATCGTGACCTCGTCGCACCACCGCTTGAGGAGGCGGGCATGATCTTCCGCCAACGCAGTACCGAGAGAGGCCACCGCGGTCGTCACCCCCGCAAGGTGGCAGGCAATGACGTCGAGATACCCTTCGACGAGCACCGCACGGCGCTCCTTCGCCATCTGATCTCGCGCACGATGCATGCCATAAAGAACGCGGCTCTTGTGATAGAGCGGGGTGTCGCCACTATTGATGTACTTCGGGTGCCCATCGCCTAAGATCCGCCCGCCGAACGCCACCAAAGCGCCCTTCTCGTTCCGAATGGGAAACATCAGGCGGCCCCGGAACTTGCCGTAGTAGCCCCCCCGGGAATCCTCATCGGTCAGAAAGACCGCCTTCGCGTCGGACAGCGCAACGCCATTCCTCCTAAGGTAGGCCGGAAGGGCGTCGCCATGGTCGGGAGCGTAGCCGATCTGCCACGCATCCAAAGTTGCCTGGTCCAAGCCTCGGCGGGCGCAGTACGCCATAGCAACCGGGTTCTGCGGAAGCTGATCGCGAAAGAACGTCAGCGCGGCGTCCATCGCGCGCTCGTAGTTGTTGCGGGTGTTTTCGGGAAGCCCTCCGCCTCGGCGTAATGTAACGCCCGCTTCCTTCGCAAGGATCTGGATGGCCTCGGCAAACTCGACGTTCTGCCGCTTCATCACCCAGTCGAAAATATCGCCGGTCGCCGAACAGGACCAGCACTTATACCTTCCGGTGTCGGGGGTGACACTAAAAGAGGGGGTCTTGTCCGAATGAAACGGACAAAGCCCCCACCAGTTCTTCCCTTTTTGCTTAAGGGGAACTTCACGGCTGACGAGATCGACGATGCTTATCCGGCTACGGATATCGTCGCGCTCGTCAGCCAATCGCGCCTCAGCCCTTTGCGGCCGCGACGACGATACCGGTAACGACCTGCGGGGTCTTCTCGCCGAGGCGCATCAGGTGGAAAGCCACCTTTGCCTTGGAAAGGAAGTTCACCGTCACGCTGTCGCCGGCAATCTCATAACCATCCGGAGTCTGGTACTTCTTGATGATCTGAGCGAATGTCGCGCCGAAGCCGACGCCGCGCTTGGTCTTAACCTTGGCGTTCTGGATACCTACCGCCTCAATCTGAACCACGCGACCCCACTTGTCGATCACGAAGCCGTACTTGCTGCCGCCACGGTTATAGACCCAGCGGGTGTAGGTCGTGGCTTCCGCTGCGCCGCCACCGGCCCGCGGAGCACCGGGACCCATGCCACCGGGACCACCAGGTCCCATACCACCCGGAGCGCCGAAGCCACGGCCACCCATGCCGGCAGGGCCCATTCCACCGGGACCCATTCCCGGAGGTCCGCCTGCAGGCCCGCTCATCCCGGGACCAGCCATTCCGGGCCGCCCACCAGGGCCACCTTGACCACGGAGCCGCTGCAGCATCTCGTCGCCAAAATCGAACGGCCCGGTTGCATCGCTCCTGCTCGGGCTAGAGCCGGTCGAACCAGGAGGGGGAGGAGCCGAACCCATGCCGGGTCGACCGCCAAAATTGCCCGGGGGGCCAAAGCCCGCTCCGCCGCCGGCTCCGCCGCCACCAAACGGGCTACCCGTTGCGGTACCGCCGCCAACGTTAAGAGGCATGATCTGGTCCGGTGAGCCGTAAATGCTGATTACGCGAGCGCCGGAATCATAAAGCTTGATCCCAATCAATCCGTTCTCAGCTCCGCTCGCAGGGGCCGGAGCGGCTTGGCCATTGCTTGCTCCAAGCATCGTCGCGCCAGTTGCGAGCGCTAGTAAAGTCCACCTCATGTTCACCGGTTTCGTTCTCCTCCGTACGACCGCTAAGCGGCCTTCTCGTTTATAGTAGACGTCGCACCCACACTTTCGGTCACAGCCTACGGTGATCATTTTGACACCTAAGCACAACCGCTCCGCTACCACCTGAACACCGGAGTCCAAATCCGGAGTCAAACGCCCGAAGACGGGGTAACGGCCTTCGGGTATACCACGTAGCAGAATTAAGAAGGAGCAACGACAAAATGGCAGCAAATTTGAAAGTAACAAGCGCAGAATTCGATCAGCAGGTATTGAAATCCGAGGTTCCCGTCCTGGTCGATTTCTGGGCGGAGTGGTGCGGACCGTGCAAGGCGATCGGCCCCTCGATCGAGCAATTGGCCGGCGAGTACGACGGCAAGGCGAAGGTCTATAAGGTAGACGTCGACTCCGACGGGGACCTCGCCAGCAAGTACAACGTCATGAGCATCCCCGCACTGCTCGTGTTCAAGGGCGGCAAGGAAGTCGATCGAATGGTCGGCGCGGCGCCAAAGCAGCAGATCGCTCAGTTGATCGACCGGGCCCTCTAAGTTTGAGGTTGCCCAACGATAGATTAGATGTGGCCGCGAGTTTCGCGGCCATTGTTTTGCACCCCATTCGGATTCAGCCCGTAACCTTTCGGCAATGAGCGACACTTCCGCGGCCGAAACTACCCACGGTCAGAGCCAGCCGCCCAGTACGGCTCGCGCGGGCGGGATCATGATGACCAGCCTATTCCTCAGCCGCGTGCTGGGAATGCTGCGCAACACGGTCATGACTACCGTGTTCGGGGTTTCGCTCCTAACCGACTCGTACCAACTCGCGGTCACGATTCCCGACACCCTCTTCATGCTCGTGGCGGGCGGAGGATTGAGTTCCGCCTTCATTCCCGTCTTCAGTGAGCTCCTGCACACCAAGCGGGAACGCGAGGCGTGGAAGTTTTTCAGCGTCGTGGTGACGGTTTGCTCACTCGCGGTGACCGCGCTCATCGGCGTCGCGTGGGTCTTGGCGCCGTGGATCGCGCATCTGATGGCGGCCGACAAGGTCGATGCCAACAAAGTCAACATCTCGGCGCAGATGGAGCCGCATCTGGTCTACATGGGCCGCGTGCTACTGCCCGCCCAGTTCGCCTTCCTCATCGGCTCTATCCTCCTCGGCACGCTTTATTCGCGCCGTCAATTCCTGGCCCCTGGCCTCGCGCCGAACATCTACAACGTCGGAATTATCGTCGGCGCGGTGGTTGGCGGACTCACACCGTTAGGAATCGCCGGGATGCCGTGGGGTGGGTTGATCGGCGCATTGCTTGGCAACCTCCTTCTTCCCGTGACGATCATCGCTAAACAAGGCGTACGATTCCGACCGAGCCTAGATGTAAAGTCCGAAGGCGTTAAGCGGTTCTTCGTGCTGCTGGCGCCCGTCATCTTCGGGTTCTCGCTGCCCAGCGTCTGCCAAATCATCACCAACTACTTTGCCGCGCGGTATCCCGCCGGCATCAATACGGTTCTTACTCTCGGCAACACCCTTATGCAAGCGCCGAGTGGAATCTTCGGTCAGTCGCTTGCTCTCGCCGCCTTTCCCGTGCTCGCACAGTTTTATGCGAACAAGCGGATGGATGCGTATCGCAGCGAGATGACCAAGACGATACGAACCGTTCTTTTCCTCGCTCTCCCCGCGAGCGCGGTGATGTTTGCCCTGGCTCCTCAAATCATCCAAGTTTTGAATGGCTACGGTAAGTCGGCCCATTCCGCGAATTTGGCCGAGGTGCCGGTTGCGCTCAGGGTTTACAGCATCGGCATCGTTGCGTGGTGCGTGCAACCCGTCCTGATGCGGGGCTTCTTTTCCGCCCATAAGACTCTCTTCCCCGTCGCCTTGAGCACGGGAATGACGGCGCTCTTCATTGGCATGTGCGAGTACTGCATTCATATGAAGCTGCCGTACACGTCCCTGGCCTGGTCCACGAATATCGCGGCGATCCTCTTAGTGTTCGTTCTCTATTGGGCACTGCAACGCGAAGTGGGCAAACTCGACAGTGAGCGCATCTTCGTCACCGGTGTGAAGGCCCTTGGCGGTTCGCTGGTTATGGGCGCATTCAGCTTCGCGGCGTTCCAGGCTCTCAATCTAGTTGGCGTCTCCCACAGCCGCATCGCTACGATCATCGGTCTGCTCTTCGTCATTACGAGCGCGGTTTGGATCTACTACTACTTGACCCGAGCGATGAAGATGCCCGAAACGAACTACTTCGAGCGCGCCTTCGCCCGGATCAATCGCAGTAAAACCGCCCCAAAAACCATCGACAAGCGCTAGCCGGACAGCTTGGCGATCGCGGGCAGGCTCGCATTGCCCGTCAAGTCGACGGAGGTCACCGCGATCTCCGTCGGCACGCCGATCGTCTGGCTGATATCCACCGAGGTGTCGTCGCTCACCTTCGGCGCTTGCCACTGGCCGTCGATCCGCAGGGCTACCGAGTAGAAGCGAACCTTGTCGCGCCCCGAAGGATTCCAGGAGACGCTCCAGTGGTGGACGCCGAGGTCGTCGACGTGAATCTTCGGCGCTCCCGGCGCCTTGTCCCCTAGCCAAGGCGAAGCGGGCACCAGCGCTGGGTTCGCGTATACGCCTTTGCGCAGCACGTCCCGAATCGAGTGCCAGTTATCGAGGAATGCCTTCATGCTGAAGTGCACATTGCCGTCCGAGTGCATCTCGCGGGTGATCTTGATCTGGTTGACGACCTCGGAAGCCTGCCAATTGCCCTCCGCGGGATTGGTTCGGCTGGTGAAATTGCCCGGCCACACGTGGCGACCCTGGGTGTCTTCCTCGTTCCACCATTGGAGCAGCGCGGGGTAGCTCTGCGCGGTCTGCTTGATCGGCCAGTAGAGCTGCGGCGAGATGTAGTCGCACCACCCGTTCTGGAGCCATTTACGCGCGTCCGCGTAGAGGTCCGCGTATTGGTCGACGCCAGCCTTGATCCCCTTCGGATATCCGGGGCGCCAAATGCCGAAGGGTGAAATGCCGACCTTCACCCACTTCTTCTCTTGCTTGATCCCCTTATATAGGTTCTCGATGAAGCCGTCCACGTTCTGGCGACGCCAGTCGTTCTTGCCGAGAGTCCCGCCGCCGTCGAGATACTTCTGGTAGCTCGGCTGGTCGGGAAAGTCCATGATCTTTCCGTCCGGCCCCTTTTCCTTGTAGGGATAGAAGTAGTCGTCGAGGTGAACCCCGTCGATGTCATAGCGCTTGACCACGTCGAGCATAACTTCGAGGGACCGTCGCTGCACTTCTTGCTCGCCCGGATCCATCCAGAGGAAGCTGCCGTACTTCTTCACGATGCGCGGGCTGCTGCGGGAAACGTGGCGCGAAGCAAGCGGCCCCTTCATGCTCGGATGAAAAGCGCGGTACGGGTTGAACCAGCAATGCAACTCGAGGCCACGCCGGTGGGCTTCACGTACCGCGAACTCAAGCGGATCGTAAAACGGCGAAGGGCTTCTTCCCTGCCGGCCGGTCAGATATTCCGACCATGGCTCGAGGCGCGAAGAATACAGCGCGTCCGCGGAAGGGCGAACCTGAAGGATGATCGCATTCAGGTTCATCGCCTTCGCGGTGTCGAGAATCTTGATGAACTCCGTCTGCTGATCAGTCGAACTCAGGTCCCGACGCGATGGCCAGTCGATGTTGTCGACGGTAGCGACCCAAACGGCGCGAAACTCACGCGGAAGCTCGGGCGGGGTCGGTCCCTGAGAAGTGGAAGAGGCCAAAAGGCAGAGCGCCGGTAGAAGACCCATACTTCTCTTATAGGTACCATGATCGCCGTGGCAATCGATGAAAAACTCGACATTGGCGAGTTCACCGTCCACCTCCGCAATATTCGTCTCCCCATGGGCCTTGTCGTGGATGACGTTCGATTAGCCGGAACCCGACTTCACCTCGAACGCACCCCGTTCGCCGCCACGTGTCCCGAGCCCGGAACGCTCGAAGTTTTCGTGAGCGCCGCTTCCCTCGCCGCCTTCCTGGAACGGCAAGCTCCGGCCGGACTGAAAAAGTTTCAGGTCGAGGCTCGCGACGGCAAGCTGTTCATCCAAGCCGTGAAAGCCGTGATCGTCGAACTCAAGGCAAGCGCGGTCTGCCATCTCGAAATGGTGGGGGGCACGCAGCTTATGGTGATCCTCGAATCGGTAGACATGGCGGGGGCCGGAATCAAGAATTTGATCCAGGCGCAGCTCGACAAAATCAATCCGATCATCGACACCGCGGACCTTCCGATCCCGGCCACGATCCAGTCCATCCTCATCGAGCAGGGCGGCATCATCCTACGGGGGCAAATCTCGCCTCCATAAGCGAACCTGACGAGGTACCCTTCTAAGTTCAAAAACCGGGCGAGTGGCGGAATTGGTAGACGCGCTGGATTTAGGTTCCAGTGTCCAAAAGATGTCAGGGTTCGAGTCCCTGCTCGCCCACCAAAAAACATGTACACATTCGTCTACATGTTGGTGTACAATTTTGAGCATGGATCACCAGATCGATGCTCAAGCTCTCGACGTATTGAATTTCGTGCAGCGCAACGTGCAGACGCGCGCGCTCATCCACGACCTCGTCTGCGGCGACATCGCCCGCTGGACGCAACTGGGGACGAAGGAGAAGGCCACGGTCCTCGAACGCAATGTGCGCCGGTTCCGCGCCGTTTGTCCGACATTGGCGGGGAAAGACCGGGTCGCCCACGCCATCGAAGCCCTCCGATGGGCGGCGGCTCAGGAAAGCTCTACCGAGCCTAGCTTCGCTTTCGGCGCCGGCGGCGTGAAGAATTCTCTTTCCGCGTTGAGTAATTGATGGCGGGAGAGTTCTGGTGGAATCGATAGCTCCGTGTTCCCGAGCGCGGAGCTTTTGCGATAGCCCCGAAGGCGGTTACGTGCAGCAAGAGGCTTGCGATCAGGCAATAGGCAGCCTGACGGCCAAGTATGGATTTTTTCGACTTCCCTCTCATTAAGATCTTTGACCTTGCTAACAAAACGCGAATCCACGAACCAGACGCAATTGGCATTATCGAACAATTGTCATCGACTTCACGTCAACAAATACATTTCGATCCAACTCAACAAACGAACAAATAGCGCTTAGCCGCGCAATATTAACTAACCTATAGCCGAGCTCTCATCGAGCGTACATCGTTTATAAATTTACTTGGCCTCTAGAAAGAAGACTATACGTTAAGCGGCTATTCCTTCCGCATTTACTCATAACGTGGGACGCCTCGCGCATAGCAGTTCGCCCCATGTCGCCGGCTGCGATCGCAGGTAATTGACGGACCGGCCCAGGCGCTGCCGCAAATCGCGCAGGCGCCTGCGTAGAACGAGGCGGATTTCGTTCATGACGCCTCTACAGCTTCTCGCCCTCGGTACCGTTCTCCTCGGCGCCACGTTTTGTGCCTGCGCATCCGACCACAAGCCAGGCTCCCAGCAGCAAGCCAACGGCGCCGGTCAGGCTACAGCCCCCCAAACGGGGCCATCTTCACCCGGAGCTCCGCAGATGCTGACCTCCCCGGCCACGCCCTCCAGCGAACACCCCTGGTCGTCGACCGTTGGTCCGGACGTTCCCGGGTTCTGGGTGCGTCCCGGCTATCGTGTCGACCTCGTGGCCGACGGACTAAGGAATGCGCGATTCCTCCAAATGGGCGACCACGGCGACATTTACATGAGCCGGCCGGAAGTAGGCGATATCTTAACCTTGCGCATGCGTAACGGCAAACTTGAGACGGTCAATACATTTATTGATGGCAAACAGTCCGTGCACGGTATGCAATATATCAACGGTTGGCTTTGGTTCACTCAATCGGGTGCCATATGGAAAGCGAGAGACGCCAACGGCGACGGGAAGGCGAGCGAAGTTATTAATGTGGTTACCGGATTGCCAAAAGGTGGCCACTGGTGGCGTTCTATCTTAGTCACCAAAGATGCTTTCTATACAAGCATTGGAGATCCGGGAAACATTACCGATCAATTAGCGGGCGATCGTGAAAAGATCTGGAAATATAGCCTTGACGGCAAAACGCGAACGGTATTCGCCGGAGGATTGAGAAATACCGAGAAGTTACTATTCCGCCCTGGCACGGACGAGATCTACGGTTGCGACCAAGGTAGCGACTGGTACGGCAAAGAGATCGGTGATAAGGAGGGCTACCAGCCGGTAACCGACCAGTATCCGCCGGAGGAAATGAACCACTACGTCGAAGGCGGATTCTATGGCCATCCCTTCATCATGGGCGCCGGTGTTCCCCGGTTTGAGTTCATCAAGCGGCCCGACATCCTCGAACTCGCCGCGAAGACCATTCCACCGGCGTGGATGTTCGGTCCCCACTGGGCGGCCGACGGCTGGATCTTCCTGAATCACGACAGCCTTGGAAAGGATTCTGCGGGCGACGCCGTGGTTGCGTTCCATGGCTCGTGGAACCGACAGCGCAAGGCGGGTTATCGCGTCGAGCGCGTCCTCTTCGATAAGGTCACTGGTCAGCCATACGGCAATCAGATGCTCGTAGGCACCCTGACCGAAGACGGGAAGCAAACCCTTGGCCGCCCGGTTGACGTCTTAGAGATGCCGGACGGCAGTTTGCTTTTCTCGGACGACGAATCGAACCGCATCTATCGGCTGAGCCGAACGTCGAGTAACTAAAATGAAGATCCAAAGACGGCTGCTTGTTTTCCCCATCGCGCTTACAAGCGCCGTCTTCGGATTCGCCGTCGCCGGAGCGCCAAAGGCGGCGCCCGCGGCTCCCCTAAAAGTTGAACCCCTTGCCTATTTCACCGCTCACTGCGCCCGTTGCCACGGCGTTCAGGGCAGCAATTACGCGGACAACTTCACGAAGGGTAAGTCGGACGCCGATCTGCGCAAGGTTCTTAAGGATATGGCCGACGGACCGGGCGCGGCTCCGCTCGACGACCAAGGACTGACCAGTCAGATTGCGTACCATCGCGCCATCGATACGCAGTCACCCTTCCTTAGCTGGACCTCCGCCAAAAACGGCGTCCTTACTGGCGAGGCCCTGAACGCCGAAAAGCTGACCGCGACCTCCCAAGGGACAAACATTCCCGTTAAGGTGAAGGATGGAAAGTGGCAACTCACCCTCCCAAGTTCCGCAAAACCGGAAGGCGTGGTCCTGAATGCCGTTTCTCAAGGAAAGAAGGCGCGGCTTGCCCTCGCCCAATCTGCGATTTCCCAAACCGTTCCTTAACGATTTCCCCTTTTAGCTTGCGCCGGCTTCCGAAAGGAACCAAACTAGGTCATTGGACGTAGGTGTCCACGAATTTGGCGCAGACGCAGTTGGGTCTGGTTTCAACCTGATCCGGTGAACATCGGCCCCTTATTCACGTCTTGTCTAGGGACCGACCCGTCACCCGATCATGAGTCTTGACCTTTCGCTTAGCCAATCCGTTCCGCCTTCGGCCGAAATTACCACGACCGTCGATGGATACGAATTTGTCGACCTAATCATGGTCAAGCCGGACCCAGACGCCATCGCTCTGGCGCCCAGCGACTTTGCCCTGAAACATTCCATCCTTCCGATGGGCTTCGACGGCGACACTCTTCTGGTGGCCATGGGAAGTATTGCTTCCCTGAATGCGGTCGACGATCTCGGCATCCTGATTCAGCGCCCCGTTCAGGCCCTCCTCGCCGATATGACGCTCATCAAGAGCAAGATCGAGGAGTTCTTCCTGGAGCGAATGCTCCGGGAAAACCAGTCGGACGACTCGACGGTCACCGAGATCGACGATACGACCGACCTCGCCGACCTCTCCAGGATGGCGAACGAATCGGCCGTCGTCCAGATGGTCAACGCGATCTTCGCCCAGGCCGTGCGCGACTCCGCCAGCGACATCCACATCGAGCCCTACGAGCGCGAGATGAAGATTCGTATGCGTGTGGACGGCATGCTGTCGGACATGATGCGTTCGCCAAAGCGAATGCACGCGGCGTTGATCTCGCGCCTCAAGATTCTTAGCGAACTCAACATTGCCGAGCGCCGGTTGCCGCAGGACGGCCGCATCAAGATCACGATCGGCCAGCGCCAGATCGACGTTCGACTTTCAATCGTCCCGACCGTTTTCGGCGAGCGCGCGGTTATGCGTCTGCTCGACAAGGGCACGGCCCTGCTCGGATTGAACGAGTTGGGAATGGGCGCCGACGTTCTCGTGCGGTTCCGCAAGATCATCACCCTGCCCCACGGCATTATCCTTGCGACCGGTCCGACGGGTTCGGGTAAGTCGACTTCGCTTTACGCTTCTCTTCAGGAGATCTGGTCGCCTTCGACCAACATTCTCACGATCGAAGATCCCGTCGAGTACCAGGTACCCGGCATCAGCCAGGTTCAGGTGCGCCAGCAGATCGGTCTCACCTTCGCCGGCGCCCTTCGTTCCTTCTTGCGCCAAGACCCGGACATCATCATGGTTGGTGAAATCCGCGACCACGAGACGGCGGAAATCGCCATTCACGCGTCGCTGACCGGTCACTTGGTCTTCTCCACCCTCCACACGAACGATGCCGCCGGCGCAGTAACCCGACTCCTTGATATGGGCGTCGAGCCTTACTTGGTCGCCTCTTCGCTCGTGGGTGTCGTCGCCCAGCGCCTGGTGCGACGGGTCTGCTCCAACTGTGGCGAATCGCACCAGCACGATCCGGATCTGTTGGCGGCGGTCGGTCTCACCGGTAACGAGCCCGGAGCCAACTTCCGCAAGGGTCGCGGCTGCGAGCGATGCCAAGGCACCGGTTACAAGGGCCGGCAAGGTCTCTACGAGTTGTTGATCGTGGACGAAACGATTCGTCGCATGACCGTCGACCGCGCGTCCTCGAATGCGATGAAGGCCCACGCCCAAGAAGCCCAGCAGATGCGAACGCTGCTTGGCGACGGTCGCAACGCCATCCTCATCGGTAAAACCACGCCGGAAGAAGTTCTTCGTGTTTCCCAACGAGAAGATTTCTAAATATCTGTATGCTCAATTTATTGGATTGAGCCAATCACTTTGTCTGCCACGATCGATTTGATGCTATGAGCACCTTTGCGTACACCGCCCTCGAACCCTCCGGTCAGAAGAAGACCGGGTTCGTCGATGCCCCCAACCGAGAGGCCGCCATCGCGGCGATCTCTAGTGCCGGGCGCTACGTGCTCGACATCAAGGAATCCGGAAGCAAACGACAGGAGTCGAAGCACGCCACCAGCGAAGTTGCCAAGAAGAAGGGCAAAGTCTCGCGCGGCGACCTCGCCCTCTTCACCCGCCGCATGGCGGACCTGTCCGACGCCGGACTTCCCCTTGACCGGGTGCTCCAGGTCGTTGCGGAGCAATCCGAAAGCGCGCTCCTCACCGAAATCGCGGAGCACGCGCTGGAAGAGGTTCGGGGCGGTAAGCCAGTTTCCGACGCGCTCGCGGCATATCCCAAGATGTTCCCGACTGTCTTCACGCAGACGCTGAAGGCTGGCGAGGCCAGCGGTCAGTTTCCGGAAGTAACGGGGCGACTCGCGGAATTCCAAGAGAACGAGGTCGCCCGGCGCAGTCAGATCACGTCCGCGTTGATCTACCCGGCGATTCTTGCCTCTACCGCCGTTTTCGTCGTCGTGTTCCTGCTTACCTTCGTCGTTCCCCGTCTGTCGGGCGTCTTCGCGGACTTAGGCAACAACTTGCCCGCGAGCACGAAACTATTGCTCGCCTCGACCGATCTGCTGACCAAGCGATGGTATATCGTCGTCGGTGGTATCGTCGCCGCGATTGTCTTCTACCAAACATGGTCAAAGACGGAAGAAGGCGCTTACCAGAGAGACGGCCTCTTTATGAAGCTGCCGATGCTCGGGCCGGTCGTCGCAAAAGCGACGGTTTCGAGGTTCTCCCGCGTCCTTGGCACGCTTGTCTTCGGCGGCGTACCAATCTTGGATGCGATCCGGCTGGCGGGTTTGGCTTCGGGCAATCGCGTCTTCCAACGCAGCGCGATGATGGTCGAAGGTGAAGTACGCGAAGGAGTAGGAATCGCCCAAGCCATGCGAGACGCCGGCGCGTTCCCGCCCGTCTTGACTCACATGGTGGCGATCGGCGAGGAAACCGGCGATCTTCCCAAGATGCTGGGCCGCGTATCCGATAGCCTCGACTTCGAAGTCGATAACGGCATGCGCCGTCTGACCGCCATGGTCGAACCGATCATCGTTCTTACGATGGGCGTATTCGTAGGCTTTGTGGTCCTCTCGGTGCTACTACCGATTTACCAAGCCGGCGATACCGTCAAGTAATACGCAACTATTTTCAACTGACTGAAACGAAAGGTAACCCACTTTAATAGCGAGAACACTCATGGATATAAGACTAAACCGAAGGAAGGCACGAAAGGGTTTCACCCTCATCGAACTACTCGTCGTCATTCTGATCATCGCCATCTTGGCGGCTTTGATCGTGCCGAAGGTTATCGGCAAGACCGGTGACGCCAAGAAAGCGGCGGCTCAGTCTGATCTTAAGACGCTGTCCGACGCTATTCAGCAGTTCCGACTGAACTGCGATCGCTACCCGACGACGTCTGAAGGCCTTGACGTACTTCAGAACAAGCCGAGCGATGCGTCCGGCTGGAAAGGTCCTTACCTCACCAAGCCGATTCCCAACGACCCCTGGCACAATCCGTACCACTATGAGACTCCAGGCCCGAACGGCGCTGACTTCATCGTAGAGTCTTATGGAGCGGACGGCGTGGCCGGTGGTGACGCAGGAAGCGAGAATGAAGACATCATCGAGACGGGCTAGTCCGTCGAGACGGGCGCCTCGCAAGGGATTTACGCTCATCGAGATGACCGTGGTGATCACGATTCTTCTGATCATCGCGGCCACCATCGGTCCGCGAATCGTGGCCATGGGCAATACACGAAACGTTCTATCGTTCGTGAACGGCTTGGGACGAATCGCGAGCCAGGCGAGAGAGTCGGCGATCTCCGAGAACAACACGGCGAAGCTCACCTACGACGCAAGTCGGGGCGTGCTCAACGTCGATGTCGAGCAGACGAACTCGGACGGTACGAAGGGAGACGATAAACAAGTTGGAACCCTCACCGTACCGGCCATCGTTCAACTCGTCGATTTTCGAGTCGGAACCGACACCTCTAGCCAAAGCGATTGGACCGTCCACTTCTATCCGGACGGTCGATGCGAAGGCGGAGGACTGACATCAAGCGACGCGGGAAAAATACAGTCCCTCGTCATCGACACAAGCGGAAACGGATCGGTTCAGGATGGACCGCTTCCCGATACTTCACAGGACATTTGGCAAGCCGGCACTCCCTATACGCCTCGCACGACTCCCTAATTGGACCACTAGATTGAAACGTAATCCCCGACGCTACGCACGTGCCTTCACGTTGATTGAGGTTTTGGTGTCCATCGCCATCCTCAGCATCGGCATCGTGGCGGTCATGGGGGCCATGGGTTCGATCGTTCGAAGCCAAGGCCGGATGAAAACGCAGGAAGTAATGCAGCGGTTAGCGGAGCGGAAGTTCGAGGAGATGCTGGTAACGACCCAGGATCTGACCTCCCCGCAAAACGGGGACTTCTCGGATTGGAACGAATACAACTACAACTGGTCCACCACCGTCGACACAACAAGCTCGACGTATGTGAGCGCCATTACGCTGACCGTCCAACCCGTGAATGCAGATAGTCCGAAGGTTTCGGTCGTGCAATTGATCTACATTCCGCCCCAAACCGGATCGACGACAACCACGGGGGCCACGCAATGAACCGCCGCGGAATTACCCTGCTCGAGCTCTTGATCTCGGTCATTCTGACGGCGGCCATGGTCGTCACGATCGGCAATCTCTATTCGCAGGCGGCCAACTACGATGGCAAAGTTAGAGCCGATCGATCGCTGGACGTAAAGACTCAGGCGATCCAAGACAAGATCACCGAGTGGCTGCGCCATGCGGAGCTTGCCGCCAGCGCCACGGCCACGGACTCGTACTTCATCGGCAACGTCGGCAACGTGGCGAGCGTCACTACGCCCACCCAGGTGGCAACTCCTCAAACGAACGGCACCACGTCGAGTTCCGGAAATGGAAACTCCGACACGTTGATCTTTACCGTAACGGGCTTGCGCCTTAATTCAGGGACGCTCACCTCGGACGACGATTTCGAGACCCAGAACACCAACCACGGCCCCCAGGGTGGCGTGGCCGAGGTCGCGATCTATACGACACCGGTTGGAACACCGCCCCAGAACCAAACAGGACTGTTCAACCGCTTCCAACGCCCGGCCGACATCGATCCCTCGCAGGGCGGCAATGAGACACTGATGTCTCCGGATGTCACCTCGATTCAGTTCGAATTTTGGGACGGAGCGCAGTACGAGCCGACGTGGGATTCCCGCTCGATGACGCCCACAAAGCGTCTCCCGGCTGCGGTTCGGGTGACGTACCAGATGCAGAACGAGACGAATCCCCGCGTTTTCGTCGTCACGCTTCCAAACAGCGATGTGACGATGCTGAATCCCGTGGTGCAGGGAGGCGCCACGACAACCACCACCGGCCGATGAGAATTTCTACTCCCACCCCATATCGCAATCGTGAGCGCGGCAGCACCCTCTTGCTCTCGCTGGTCGTCCTTGCCGGTCTAGTGGCCATCTTGGCGAGCCTCGCGGCGAACCAGCACGCGATGGTCAAGGCGCAGATCAATCGAGAGGAGCGCGCGCGCGCAAAGATGGCGGCAGATAGCGGGATTCAATTGGCGATGGCGACCCTGGCGCAGATCACGGTGCCTGGCCAAGCCGCCACGACTCCGACCGCCACGCCGGCATCCTCCGTCAATACTACGGGTGCGACGTTGTTATCCGATGACTGGGCAACCCTCGGTCAGAACGGCGACGAGCATTTCTTGGTCGGTCCGATCTCGTTCCGGCTCCAGATCGTCGACGGCTGTTCGCTGCTCAATATAAATAACGCGACAACCGCAATGCTCAACCTCCTGCCGTTCCAGCAGGACGAGATCGCGGCGATCACCGATTTCCGATCCGGCGGCAACACCCCGAGCGCGCTCGGCGCGAAGGACGAGTACTACAACAACCTTCAGCAACCGTACAACACGAAGGAAGCACCCTTCGAAACGTTCGACGAGTTGCTCCAGGTACGCGGCCTGACCCCGAAGCTATTGTACGAACCGCGAACGGACGTGCAGAGTTCGAACCCGACGCCGACCGACATCAACGGAAACCAGATGGCGCTAAGCCAACTGTTTACGACGATTTCGAACTCGCCTCAGCTACGCCCCAACGGCCAACCCAAGATCAATGCCAACACGGCCAGCCAGGCTCAGCTTCGGCAGCTCGGGCTAAGTGCGGGAGTCGTGAATACCATCGCGCCTACCAACGGCCGTCGACCGACTTACGCAACGATGGGCCAACTCATGAACCTGCCCGGCGAGACCCAGAACGATCGCAGCTTGGTTCTCACCAATCTATCGGCCGACGGCGCCACTACGAAGTCCGGGAGAATCAATATCAATACGGCAAGTCAAGCAGTCCTCCAATCTCTACCCGGCGTCTCTACATCGGCAGCCGCGGCCATCGTCCAGCAACAGTCTTCCGGCTTTACCACCCTTGGCCAAATCGCCACGACGGCCGGAGTAAACGCAGGCACGCTTGCGCAAATTGCCGACTTAATCACGGCAAGTTCGTCAACTTTCATTATTAGAGTGATCGGAACGGCGGGTTCTACGTCCATTCCAATCGAAGCGATTGTGAACATGCAAAACGGAACGCCTCACATCGTTCTGGAGCAGGAGCAGCCGTTCCCCGTAAACCAAATGATTACCCGTTGGACCTGGAATACAGACACGAACACGGACACGGTTCTGAAGGATAACTCGTGAGCAAACGCGTAGGACCGTTACCCGATCTAGCCGTCGAGTACTCGGGGCGAGGCGTTACCGCCTACGACCCGAAGACCGGCGCCGCGAACTCTTACTCGGATCTCGGATCGCTCGGCGCCTCGTTTGGCGGTCGCTCGGTCGTGATCGGACTCTCACGGCGCTCCGTATTCCTCCGCACCGTTCGCGTGCCGAACGGCGCCCTCCACGAGATTCGACAAGTGCTGATGATAAAGGCGGGAGACCTCTTCCCCCTTGGCCCGTCTGAACTTGCGATCGACTTCCGGTTAACCGACGACATCGACGAGGAGGGCCGGCTTGCGATCGTTGCCGCGGTGCCAACCGTCGAGCTTCGGCGGATCCGCGCCGAAGTGAAGGCAGCGGGGCTGAAGCTGATCGGAATTCTTCCCGTCGCGTTCGGCGCGGCGGCGGTGGCGAAGTCGCTTCACCATCCGAGCGCCGCGATCGTCAGCCGTGATTCCGAAGGGATCGGTATCGATATCGTCGCCGCCGGCGAGATCCGGCAGAGCCGCTTGGTCGCCGCGAATGCCGCGGTGGAATCCGAAGTGTGCCGAACCTATACGCTGGCCGGTATCCCCTGCGGACCGATCGTCGCCTCCGGCAACGTCGTTCTTAAAGATCCCGACAAAGACACGAACCTGACCCCTCTGTCCTCACTGATTGAGGGCTGGGCCTCCGGCATTGGCGTCGATCTTCAGCTTCCGGAGGACGTCGAGAAGAAACTCCGCCGAGCGCGAGACTCTCGCAAACGCATTGCGTTCATGCTTGCGATTATCGCCGCCGGCTTCCTTGGGTACGTCTCCACCGCGCGCAGCCAGGCTGCCGCCCTGGTCGATGCCCAACAGGATAAGAACGACGACGCCCTCGCAAAGCTGAGAAAAACTCAGAAGGCGGAGCAGGATGTAGCTGACGCCGCGAAACTATCCGCGTCGACGGTCAAACTGGCCTTCGAGCCGGCTCAGAGACTTGGTGACGTAGTCACACTGGTTTCGAATCGGGTACCGGAGGGCCTCTGGCTGGGTGGCATTTCTGTAGAGCGTGGAAAACCCATAACGATTCGCGGTACGGCAAAGACGGAGTTAATCGTCGCTCAGTACCTGCAGAGTTTAAAGGCCGAACCCAGACTGAGAGACATTCGACTCGTGGTAACCAACAACGGCCAAATCAACCAGATTCCGGTAGTTCAGTTCAGCCTCTCGGCCTTCCCGGTCGGAAACCTGGCCTTATCCGATCCAGCTTTGAAAGTGGCGGTGAAGAAGCAATGATTAACTTTCGAGACCGAGACGATTTCCTGCCCAGTTTAGTTAGCGTTTCCGCGCTGGTCGTCATCGCCGGCACGGCCCTGTTTATGGTTTTGGTGCCGAAACCAACCACGGCGAGTTTGTCGAAGAAACTTGCGGACGCGAAGAAGCCGTTACTGAACAAGATTTCCATCTCGCATCACGATACGGATGAGTCGAACCAGTACTTGGCCAATCGAACTTGGACGGGTGATGCCGAACAAATCGGTACGACTTCGTTACGCAAGATCAATGCGATCGCTCAGAAGAACGGGGTTAAGATTCCCGTCTTCCGGGTCCAGCGCGAGGATACGGCAAACAATGTCGATACCCAGCCGTACTTGATTTCCGTCGAGGGTCCTTTCCTCGGCGTGCTCGGCTTTGAACGGGAGCTAGATGTCTCGGAGAACAAGCTCGGTGTCGAAAACATACAAATCAGTTCTACCGACCCGAACTCCGATCACGTGACCGCGAACATCAACGTCGTCGCCTACCTAAATCCGGAGGCTGTAGCGGCAAAGGCCGCCTCTCTGGCTACCGACGCGGCGGAAGCCGCGAAGGCGCCAAAACCGAAGCTGTCGCCCGATGCCCCGAAAACGCTAACTGTACCTAGCAAGGAGAAAACGAACGGTGCCTAAAGTATTTGGAAGAGAAATGCCAACTTGGATGCTGTTGAGCGCAGTAGCCGTGCTCGGTTACCTCGTTTACGGTGCAGTGTTTCCCGATGAGACCCCCGCTGCTTCCACGACGAAAAAAGCCGTGACGACGAAGAAGAAGGCGGACGATCCGTACGACACGCCGGCCGATCATACGGCTCGATTCGCGGTGTTTACCGAGACGCCCAAGAATGCCTTCAAGCCCCTATACAGCAAGAACATGCTTGGGCCTTTGACAGCAAAGGGAATTCAAGGGGAGCCTAATTGGGGCTACACGGGTTATGTCGTAACGAACGGACGGGTACAAGCCTTACTTGAAAACTCTTCGACGGGAGAAGGCGACTACGTCGGCGTCGGCGACACCTGGAAGGGCAATAAGATCATTTCTATCACCGCTGAGACGCTTACGATGTCAGGCGGCGATACTGGCCCCCAAACGGTAAAAATTGGCGATACGAGTGAACCTATGGGCAAGCAAGGCGTTGTTGCTAATGCGGGTGGTTCACCCGCAAACATCGCCCCGGTAAACCCGCTTGCGGGACCGATCGGAGCCGGCGGCCCTGGATTTACCGGGCAATTTCAGGTTGACCCTTCGCAACCGGCGGCGCCCATCGCAATCGATGGAGTTCAGGCCCAGCCCGGTCAAGGGTTTGGTGGTGGCGGTGGTCGCCGGCGTGGCCGGCGAGGAAATGGCGGCGGCAACGCTGGTGGAAACTAAATAGGAAATTAACGTGAGAATTAAACGAACTTGGATGTCCGTATCGCTACTTCTGCCGGCGCTTGCTATGGGGCAGTTTATCAATGGCCCTAACTCGGTAACGAGTGATAAGCCGGCCTGGGATGGCTTCAAACTAAACCCTAAGGATCGGGTTAAAATCGACTTTCATAACAGTAACGTCGATAACATCATCTCCTACTACGAGAAGATCACTGGCATCACGATCGTCAAAGATCCAACCTTAACCGGCGGAATGACGGTTACCAGTGCCCGCCAGGTACCGCTTGCCGATGCGCTTCAGATTTTGAAGACCACGCTCGATCTTAAGGGATTCGATTTGAACAAGCAAGGCACCCTTTTGGTCATCAAAGGTCGAAACAAACAGGATGGCGGTGGTCGAGGGGGGCCTTTCGGCGGTGGTGGCTTTCCCGTTGGTGGCGGGGGAGGTGAACAAGAGCCGCCCCCAACTGAAATCAAGCGATATCAAATCCACTACGCTAACGCCAGCCAACTCGCCAAGACGCTAAACGACGTCTACACGCCGGTGGCCGGCGGAGGGAATCCGTTCCAAAACCGAGGCGGTGGCGGCTTCCAATTCGGCGCTCGTGGCGGCCCCGGCGGCGGTGGGAATCGATTTGGCGGTGGCGGAGGCGGTTTCCCTGGAGGCGGATTCACCTTGAATCTCGGCGGCGGCGGTCAGAGCCAAGCCCCCGCCCCTCGAGCGTCCTCGGACGACTACACCAACTCGATCATCGTCAATGCGACCCCGCACGACCAGATCGAAGTGAAATCGCTCATTTCGGACCTCGACCAGCCGGCGGAAGAGACCCAGCAAACCAAGGTCTATAAGCTCGATTACGCGGCCTCGGACGACCTCATTACGATCGTCCAGAACGTGCTGTCCGCCAACGTGCCGAAGGGCCGCGGTGGCGCGACGACAGGTCAGCAGCAAGGACCGGCCGCGTTCTTCAACGCCGCGCGGAACACCACACCCGGCGCCGGCACCGTAACTTCCGATCCGAAGACGAACTCTCTCATCGTTATCGCGACTCCGGAGAACCAGACGCTCGTCGAGAAGGTGATTAAGAACCTCGACACGCCGCAGAAGATCCAAACTTCGACCTTCGTTATCCCGCTCAAGAACGCGCGCTCCGACACCGTCCAGCAGTTGCTTCAATCGGCGTTCGGAACTCGAACCGGCGCAACCGCGACGACGAACAACCGAAACACGCAGCCGACGGTCGTCCGCCCCGGAACCCAGACAACGAATGGATCGGGCAGTTCCACAAACCGTGGGCCTACCGGTGATAACTTGGGCGGCCCTCAATCTGCGCTTCAAGCCACCACGATGCCGATCCTGCTCCAGGATCCGTCGGCGGAAAGTGGAGAGCTTCAGACCAACGTTTCGGTCGCACAAGGTCTCTTCGGCGGCGGTGGCGGGCGACAAGGCGGCGGTGGCGGCTCCGCGGGTCAAGGTGGCTCGACCGCCCAAAAGCCGACCGTCGGTTACGACTCCCAAGGCCGGGTCATCAATGTCCACGACCTCACCAACCAGGTGACGGTCATCTCCGACCCGAACACGAACTCGCTGATCGTCGTGACCACGCCAGAGAATAAGGACCTGGTTCAGAAGGTTATCGACCAGCTCGATAAGATCCCCGAGCAGGTCATGATCGAGACGATCATCTGCGAAGCGGAACTCGACAAGGCAAGTCAGCTTGGCGTCGAGTGGAAGTTCGCGCAGAGCAAGGTGTTCGGCGACAAGTCGACGAACGGCGTGGGTACGACCAACTTCGGTCTTCAGTCCGGCAACGCGACGACTCCGCTCCAGGGCTTGTCGTACACGCTGACCGGCGGCAACGTCAGCGCCTTCTTGAACGCGCTTCAAACCGATACGAAGTTCCAGGTGCTCTCGACCCCGCGGATCTTCACGTCGAACAACATTCAGGCCGATATCAACATCAGCCAAAGCATCCCGTACGTGGTCAGCACGACGCCGAATGCCCTCGGACAGCCGACGATTAACTACGCTTTCCAAGACGTTGGCATCGTTTTAACCGTCATCCCGCACATAAGCGCGAACGGATACGTTACGATGGAAGTAACGCAGTCGGCTAACGACTTGCAGGGGTTCACGAGTTTTCAAGCGCCGATCGTCAACCAACGGGTTGCCGATACGGAGGTTTCGGTGAAGGACGGGGAAACGGTTGTCTTAGGTGGAATGATCCGGAATACTTGGAATTCCACCGTGAACAAGGTGCCACTCCTGGGAGACATCCCTTTGCTTGGCAACCTGTTCCGCTCGACGTCGAAGTCGAAGCAAAAGACCGAGTTGCTGGTCTTCCTCTGTCCGCACATCGTTCGCGATCCGGCCGAGGCCAAAAAGATGAAGGATGAAGGCATGATCGAACTTGATCCGAACATGAAGAACGACATCAATAAGGAATTGCCGGCAAATCTGCATTTGACGACTCCGCCTCCCCCTGCGCCCAACGTTAAGAAGACCGGAGGGAACTAATCCAGCATGAATGCCACGAAAAAAATCTTTGCTCTTATCGCCATCCTCACGATTACCGCTGGTAGCGTCATGGCCCAAGGCCAGGGCCGCCGAGGCCGTGGGTTCGGGAATCCGTACGCAGTAACCACGCTCATCAACCGCGACGACGTCAAGGAGACGTTGAAGCTTACGGATGAGCAAAAGGCGAAACTGATGGATGTCTTGGCGCAAGCTCAGACACGCCGCCGAGAGGCGTTCCAGGGTCTGGGAATCACGGACTTTGCGAACATCACCGATGAAGATCGCAAGCGAATGACGAAGGTCTTCACCACGGTCGGCATCGAAATTACGAAGAACGTCTTAGGCGCGCTCAATCCCGACCAGGTAAAGCGGATCAAGGAAATCTCGATCCAGCACGAGGGCTTCGGGGCCGCGGCGGACACCGTCTTCCAGGACGAATTGGGCATCACCGAAGATCAGAAGGCGAAAATCGATGCGCTCACGCAGAAGATGATGACGGCCAACTTCGAGCTCTTCGGCAAGGTGCGCGACGGCGAAATGGAGCAAGGCGCGATGCAGGATGCGATGAAGAAGAATCAGGTCACGCTGACCGAAGAGATCGGCAAGATCCTCACCGCAGACCAAAAGGCGAAGATCAAGGATATGAGCGGTACCCCGTTCGAGATCAAAGACACCAACGGCCGATAAGGTCGGCGGTTGAAAAAGGCCGGGTTCCCATTTGGGGACCCGGCCTTTTTGTCGCCCAGCAGGGCGGTAGCCGAGACCGGAGCGAACCTGGATGGTGTCGCGCGTACCGCCAATCCTTCGCCGGCAACCGAAAAACCCTCCCGGGTCTTCCGATCACCGGCCCGGATCAATCCGTGCCGCCACCGCCCGAACTGCCGGATTGGGATCATAACGCAAGGCTTCGATCGCTGCCCGGAACGCCGGCGGGCAATGCCCTTCCAGCGCGGTGAGCGCCTGAATCTTCATCCCCGGCGTCTTCGCGCCCAGGTAGACGCCAACGGTGGCCAAAGACTCCGGCGTCCCCATCCTGCCGAGGAGCTCGATTCCGATCCTTTGGAGCCGCTCATCCGACTCCGCGAGGAGCTTCTGGGCAGTCAGCGTTCCACTGGCGACGAAGTGCGCGAGCATCCGTAACGCGGCCTGACGAACCGGGAACTGCGTGCTCGTGACCAAAGCTTGGGCAGCGGGAATCGAAGACTCGTCGCCAATCCGCTCAATGGCCAACGCGGCGATCAGCGAACGTTCCGAAACGTCCGCCGTTGCCAGCGGCACGATGTCGGGCAGTGCCTCTTTCAGCCGGAGCAAACCCGCCGCCTCGATGGCTTCGCGCTGCACGGCGGGATCCTTCACCAGCGCCACGATGCGCGGCCCGGCCTCGGTCATCGCAAAAGACTCGGCGAGGTAGAGGGCGCGACGGAGTTCCGCCGGGTCCTTGCTTTGGAGCTTGGCGGTCACCGCCGGGTGAGCGAGGCCGCGAATCTGGTGTCCGATCCGCACGATCGCGGTCATAATCGGACTTGTCGCCTTCGCCAGATGGTTGGCCACTAACCGGTCGTAAGCCGGAGCGCCGATTCCGAAGAGCCGGTCGGCAGCGGCCTCCGTCCCCTGTGCGGCGAGCGCGTCGATCGCGTCGTTGCCGGGGTTGGGAATGGAGCCGAAGCGAGGACCGGCATTCACAAGGGCCGAAGGCGTGCCGATTTCAGCGTTATCGTAGGCAACCGCCCCGTCGGCTTCAATCCGGGCTTGACCATTTTCGAGGCCGTCCGTGTATCCGTCCTCGCCCGCCATGTCGACGAATATGCCGAGCGCGTCACCGAACCGCCCGGGAACGCTGCCGCTCGGGGTTGAGAAGTACCGGTCTTGGCCATTGGCATCGAGGAAAATCGCCGCACTGCCGTCGGTAGCCAAGCCGGGTCTTCCGTCACCAGAGGCATAGACGTCATCCCCGTCCCGGTCGAAGAGCATCGCCACACTCCGCCCCTGAGCGGTGCCCTGGCAGGAACCGCCCCGAACGGTGTACATATCGTCCCCGGCCAAGTCGAATAGAAAACCAACGCCTGAATCCGAGGCGAAACCTTGCGCGGCGTGGTCGGCAGTATAGGTGTCCCGACCGGCGGCGTCATACAATGAGCCCAGCCCGAAGTGATCGCCGACGCCTTGGCACCGGCTCGTACCCAGATAGGTGTCGTTCCCCGCCAGATCGGTAAGGAGCCCGACCGCGTTGCGCCCATACCCTTGCGCCCGGGAGCTCCCGTCCTCTAAGCCGGTCGCGATATAGACATCGTTGCCGTCCCGATCTACGAGCCAGCCCACGCCCCCCTCCTGCGCGCTTCCCTGCCCCCATCCCGCGATCCGATACTGGTCTGATCCTCCGGTATCGAGCAAGACCCCGATGCCGTGGTCGCCGAACCCTTGGGCCATTGCGGTCGCGGAATATGTGTCGTCGCCGGCCACCTTCATAAGTGCGCCGATGCCGCCAATCCCGGCGCCGAAATTCAGCGCGTGACCACGGAAGTGCGACTCGCCGCCCATGTCGTAAGCAAGCCCCACGCCCAGCAAACCGGCCCCGATGCTCAGGTCCGGAACGTCGTAAGTCGAGTTGCCGCCCAGGTCGATGAGAACGGAGGAAGCCTCCACACCCGCCCCATAGCGGCCGGTGTACACATTGTCGCCGCCCAGGTCGATGCACAGGCCGCCCGCCAGCGCCTGGTGAACATCCCGGCCGTTTCCACTAAGCTCGACAGGAATTCCGTTCACCGCAAAGGCTAAAGTTGTCGGAATCGGGGTCGCCGCAGCGGCCTTCAACTTGGGCAGCTCCGCCTCCACTCGCTGCGAAAGAAGTTGCCCGGCCGCGAGGATGCGCGGGAGGTCGACCTTCAACATGAGCGCGTCGACCGTTGCCGCCGGCGCGGGCGCCGTCTTCGCAAAGACGATCGGCACCGAAGGACCCGCCGCGAGCTGCGGTAACGACTGAAGCAACACCTGCCGCTCATCGGCCGTCAGCTTCGCCAAAGCCGCGCGAATCTCGTCGTTCGCATTCTGCATCGCGCCCAGAATCCTGCCGACGGGATCGCGCAGCGGCCCCGGAACATCGTCCGGCACCATAGGCAAAGGGATCGCCGACCCCGTCGGAAGCGGAACCTGTAACTGGGCCAGCGAGTTGGCGAGCAACCCGCTTAGGGTGGATCCGTTTGCCTTGTGAAGCCGCATCACGACGTCCGCCCCATCGAGAGGATGGTCCAGCGATTCCGCCACCGGCGCCATCAGCGCGGGACCGGATTTGTCCCGCCGCACAAAGTCGAGATCCTTGAGCGTCAGGTTGCGGAGGTAGAGCGCTTCCGAGAGACCCTGCCTTTCGGCCGGGGTCAGTTGCCCGAACGCCGATCCGACGAGTAGCAGAAGCAAGACGAAGGCGGCAAATTTGGACACAGCTAAAGAGTAACCCCCGCTTCCACCCGTTCGGCGAGATCGAAGGTGGGAATTCTTCGTTCCTCCAACGCCCGCTCGTCAAATGGAGCCGAATTTCCGACGACCGGCGTCGATCTAAGTTGCAGTCCTAAGCCGATTGAACCGTCCGGACCGGGCGCAAGCAGAGTCAGCCGAGTAAAGTCCTCCCCTCGCCGATCCGTCAGAGGCCCGAGCAACTCTTTGTCGAATTCGCGCACCAGCCAGAACCGCTCCTCCTCGCCTTCACGACCCGGAAACGCGGTCATGGCGTCCAGAAAGACGATCGTGACCGGGCGATCGAGCGCACGCTCGGCGATTTTTCGAAAGCGGGTTTGAAGCCCCTTGCCAAAGAGCGAACGGTTTTCGTGCCGGTAGCTCGTCAACCGAGTGAGCCCGGCAAGACGCATAGAGGCGCTCTCGACAATGGCGCGCTCGCCCCTTCGCAGCAGCAAATTCGGCACCGGTTTTCTAACTCCTTGCCCCCAGGGCCAGAGGAGGTTGAACGGCGGCAAGCCCTCTTCGATCCTCTGCTGGTTCAATTCGAGCTCGGAGAGTATGTTCACCGAGTCGTCGATGAGCCGTCTCAGCGGCCGGTCCGCATCTCCCTCGGGCAGATGCTCGGCGATAGCCTTACCTTCCACATCTCGTGCCGTCGTCGTGCCGATGTCTCCGAGCGCTTCCCACACCAGGCCGTGATCGAGGTCCTCGCCTCTCAGCAAGGTCAGTTTGGAGGTGTTCAGCTTTTTCAGCACCTCCCACATCTTGTCCGCCTCTTCCTTGGTAGGCAGAAACTGGGGCGTTCGCGCAACCCCGTCGTCATACGACATCAGCGAAAGATGGAAGTGGGTCGAGCGTTCTGGAGGGTCTGCGCCGAGGGCGGAAACCGTCAGCGGCCCTTGCCGCATTTGGCCCTCCTTCGGTCCCATGCCCAGATACAAAGCCTCAGGGGTTTCCGTGGCAGGAAGCGCCGCGAGCTTGATAATTTCCGCCTGTTCGGCGATGGCGGGCAGGTTCGATAAACCCTGCCGAAGGGCCGAGGTTTGCTCGACATCCCCCAGGAGACCAGGAACGATGAGCACTACGCGGCGCATGCTTCATTTTGGCCCGTGTAAGCTCACAGGTAATGAGCTTTGAATTCGACGCGCTCCTCTTCGATCTGGACGGAACGCTCGTCAGTTCGATCGCCGTGGTGGACCGGGTCTGGACGAAGTGGTGCGTCCGCAACAACCTCGACGCAAGTTACGTGCTGCCACAGATCCACGGTCGCCGGTCGATCGACTCTGTCCGGAAGTTGCTCCCCGATGCCGACGCGCTGGCGGAAGACCAGTGGCTGCAGGAGCAGGAAGCCTCCGATACTGACGGCGTCTTCGCTTTGGACGGCGCGGTGGAGTTCCTATCCAGTTTGGAGTGCCCGTGGGCCATCGTGACCTCCGGCACGAGCATCGTGGCGAAGCCACGCATCCGAGCCGGTGGTTTGCCAGTCCCCTTGGTCGCGGTTTATGGGGAGGATGTGGTGAATGGGAAGCCCTCGCCTGATCCCTACCTCCTCGGCGCCAAGCGGCTCGGGGTGGCTCCAGAACGCTGCGTCATCTTCGAGGACACCCTCGCTGGAATCCGCTCCGGCCACGCCGCCAATATGAAGTCGATCGGCATCGCCTCCTCGCTCACCGGCGAGCAGATGGTGGAGGCGGACGCGGTGATTAACGATTATCTCGGCGTCAAAGTAAGTCGCCGGGGCGATTCGTTTGTGTTGGAACTACCCTAGCCCGACTTCTGAGCGCCTATGGCTACGCATCCCCACGCGATCAAAAAGCACAGACCACCAAGCGGAGTAATCGCCCCAAGGATCTTGGTGTCCGTCAGCGCTAACGCGTAAAGCGAACCCCCGAAAACGACGATGCCGGCGGCGAAGAGCCAACCGGCAATACGAAACAATTTCGAATCGGACCCGGCGGCCAGGACGCCAACCAAAATCAGCGCGACCGCATGGATGAGGTGATACTGCACTCCCGTCCGCCAAACCTCAAGGTTGGCGTCCGAGACTTTCCCCCGAAGAGAGTGAGTGCCGAAGGCGCCGAGAGCGACTCCGGCCAATGCCAACCACGCGCCGAGCGCGACGAATGTCCGATTCACCTCTTAAAGGTAGCACCTAGCTGGAGGTCGTCACGTTGATCCGGTTGTTCGCCTTGTCGAAGTCCACTTTGGCGTTCAGCGCCTCGGCGATAAAGCGCAGAGGCACCATCGTGGTCCCGTTGAGCACCTGCGGCTTGACCTCCATCATGATCTCCGCGCCGTTCTTCTTGGCGATTCGAGATCCCAACATGAGATCCACGGACTCGTTGTTTCGCTGCGCCTTGATCGTGTGGTTCGCATCGTCGTACTCGACGTAAGCGCCGATCGCTTCGAAGATGCCGCGCATGGGGACCATCGTGCGGCCCTGCAGAACCTGCGGAGGTGCGTCCTTGAACTGGATAGGCTTGCCATCGACCATTACGATGAGCCTGCCGCCGCCGTCGTTAATCTTGACGTGAACTTCGGTTTGAGTGCGACCCATTGCACCGGCGCACAAAACAAACAAAGGAAGCAAAATCACGGATCGCATTCTATTCACGGCTGTATGAGCATGCGGGCCGAATAAAGGTTCCAAACCGTCGCCATTGAACCTACAAGAGATATGCTTTCGGCATGTCGACGGTGACGCGGGAAATGATCGAGCAATATCAACGGGACGGATTCGTACGCGTCCCCAAGCTTCTAGCGCGCGACGAGGCGTTTGCCTTTCGGGAAGCCGCGCTGTCGGCGTCAGACCGACTGCGGCCGATGAGCGACAGCCTGATCTTCAACCAGTTCGTCAACGTCTGGCAATCCGATGCCGGGATGGCGGCGCTGACCTTGCACCCCGCCGTTCGCGCCGCCGCGAAGGCGCTCGCCGGCGGCGCGCTTCGCCTCTGGCACGACCAGATCTTGATCAAGCAGCCGGGCGTGAGCAAAGCCACCGAGTTCCACCAGGATCAGCCGTACTGGCCACATCTCGATTCGCCGCACCCGATCTCCTGCTGGGTCGCCCTGGGCGATGTCACCGTCGAAGCCGGTTGCATGACCTTCCTGCCAGGTTCGCAGCGGTTAGTAGACCTTCCCGCGCAGGATTTATCGAATTCTCGCAGCCTCATGCAGACCTGCCCCGAACTCACCTGGTCTCCTCGCGTTACGGTTCCCTTGCAGGCCGGCGACTGCACGTTTCATCACGGCCGCTGCGCGCACATGGCGACCCCGAACATCAGCGATTCACCCCGAGTCGCCCACGTAATCATCTTCATGGAGGCAGGGGCTCGGTATTCCGGCAACGGGCACGTAGTGACCGATCCGTTGGGTTTGAAAGTCGGGGATGCGCTGGACGGGACGCTATTCCCGCTGGCATAACCGCCTAACCATGTAGCCCGTGAACGGATGTTTGTGCCGCTCGCGGTCCCCAGACTGCCGTTGATAACGAGGATTGCGCCCGGAACTATTCAATCAAATAATGCAGAAACGCGTCCGTATTCTCTAAAAACGCCCGGGTAAGCGTGTAGTGCTCCGTTTCCTCATACTCAACCTTTCGGACCCCGTGATCCCCAAGCTCCCAAATGTCGGCATCAGGATAGGCAAGAAGGATCGGCGAGTGGGTCGCGATCACGAACTGGCATCCCTGACGAACTAAATAATCCATCTCCTTCAAAACCGTCAATTGACGTGAAGGCGAAAGGGCCGCCTCGGGCTCGTCAAGGATGAAGAAGCTTTCTTCCCGCATCCGGTTTTGAATCACGGCGAGAAACATTTCGCCGTGCGAAAGGCTGTGGAGCGAACGGTGGCCGTATTGGCCAAGAACTCCCCAGTCCGTCTCAGCCCTTTGGTCGATCTTGGTCGCTAAATCAAAGACGGTCTCGGCCCGCAAGAAGAAGTGGTCGGCCACGTGCCGGCGGCGATTCTTCTCCACGATGATGTAGTCGTGCAGGCCGCCGTCGAGGTCCCGAATGCCGAAGTTTTGGTCGGCATCGCCACCCTTATCGTCGAAATTCAAACGAACGGCGATGGCTTCCAACAAAGTCGATTTCCCCGAGCCGTTCTGCCCGATGATGAACGTCACCGCTGGGTGAAACGGAATCTCCTTGAGCTGCCGAATCGCCGGAATGGTAAACGGAAAACGGTCCCGTAACGCCCGGCCTGGGTCCGTTCCGGTGACCGAGTGGTAGAGCGGTTCCCTTCCCGGGGGTCGCGGCCTCATTTGTTCAAGGACGACCCAACGTCAGGCAAATGGTCTTGATCTCATAGGGATGAAGGTCAAACCGAAGTGTGTTCCCATCGGGAGTCATCTTTGCTCCGAGTTCCTCCAGAAGATTCGCCTCGCGAGCCGACAAGATCCGTGCCCCCAACCGAACCTGCACGCCCTTCGTCGCCTTCCCTGAAGATTCATACACTCGAAGAATCACGGAGTTCCTTGGCCCCGGCTTCAACGCGGTCAACGTCACATTTGGTTTGTCGATATCCACCAAGCTCCACTCCGCCGGCAACACCCCCTTGTGCGGCGCCGTCTTTAGAACGAGCAACGGCGAGTTGAACTCCTGCCCCTCCCGAACGATGCCGGCCTCGCGCCAATTCCCCACATGTGGCAAGAAGGCGTAATGAAACTGGCGAGGAGTGCCCAGTTCAAAGCCGCTTTCGGACGTATGCCCCTCGTTGTAATCGCCAAGAGTCTGAGACCGCAGGAGCGATAGCATCATCGTGCCGTTGTCGGTGACCGAGTTGCCCGGCATGCCTTGATTGAGCAGCGCAAATCCCTCGGCCTCAGTACCATTCTCGACCCAATTTTGCGCCGGGAACTCGATGCCCTTCGGCCGCTCGACCGAGCCGAAAGGGATCTCCTGGAATTGACGGCCATCTGCGACCGCGGTCGGGAACTGGACTTGGTAGCGAACATGCTTTTCGTTGTTCACCACCTCCGTCTCGATGTCGATTCTGGGCGAGTCCTTGGCCAGCCGGATCCGCGTCGAGAAACTTCCCGATCCGAAAGGATGCGAGACCCGAAACTCGGAGAAGACCGGACCATCGATCACAGTTCCCGGCTTGCCGGTAGAGACGCTGCTAAGCAACGCATTTGATGCGTCGGGCACCGGATACTTCGTAGTGGCCGGGATGTAACTGGCGCCGTCAAGTGTGTGATATAGCTCCCATAGGTCGCCATTGTCCGTCTGCCGGCTCACCACATTGGCAGGGCCGGAGAGAAGTTCCTTTCCGCCCCGGACCTTGTCGCGGAGACTTCGGATTTGACCTCCCTTCGCATCGACGACCAAATCGTAGAACGCGTTCTGAAGGTGATCGCCCGGTACCTCCGGAATCGTCCCGATCGGACGGTCTGAGTTCTTGGGAACGACTTGGTAGGTTGCGTAGCCCAGGGCCGGAATATCGTGAACGTGGAAGGCAAGCTTCGCATGACGGAGCGAACCATCCGAATACCATTCGACGAAGGTTAGCTGCGCTGGTACCGTTCTACCGCGCGGATCCAGCACCTCGAGATCGTTTGCTTTCGCCCCCGCAAAACCGAGATCGACCTCCACGACATCGGATTTTCGAGAGGCTCCAAGAGGATTGAAAACGACGACAGGAATGCCGGACACTCGTATGTCTATTTTCGAAAGTAGGCTTTGCGAGCGGTTGGCGATCATCTCGTTAGCTAACCGCGCGGAGAACTCGTAGCTCTGCACGGTATCGGTGTAGACGTGATCCGCCATAACTCCCGAGGCGAGGTCGTGCGTCTGATTAAACAAGACGGGCTCCCACCCCCGCCAATCCATTTGGTCGTCGGTGGGAATTCCAATCACCCGCGAAATAGCGCTCAGTTTTTCAGCGGTAAGCAGCTTCTGCTCCAGCTCCCGGGTGATCTGCTTTAGCTCAATACGGCTGCTGTAGGTGCCTTGGAAGATGGGGTTGAAATCGCCGGTAAGGGTGGGGGTGTCCTTTCGCTTCGCCACTACGTCGGCAAAGTCGGTGGGGATGGAATAGCGAATCTCGAACGGCCCATTGGACTTATTAAAGCTGCTTACGAGCGAGGGCACGAAGTCTTCAGGCTCGGATACGTCGTTCCCTGCCAGTCCGACACGCTCTGGGTAGTGAGTATGCGGATCCAGCCCCTTGAATCGGTCTTCGAAAAACCTCGCGAACGGCTCGGGCTCTCGTGGCGGACCGTAGAACAATCCATAAAAGCCCGGGAGCCAGACCGACGGGATGGTTGAACCGTCGATTCCCTTCCAGTTGAATTCCGAGGGTGTATGGTCGCCCGCCAAGCCTCGGCTGAACCAGAAAGACGTGTAACCCGCCAGCTTTAGGATCTGGGGAAGTTGAGGATGGTGGCCAAACGTATCTAAGAGCCAGGCGGTGGTTACGTTCTTGCCAAATTGCTCGCGGCAATACTTCTGCCCATATTGAATCTGCCTTACGAACAGCTCCCCGCCCGGTTTGACGTCGTCCGGCATGACGTCCATGCCACCGACGATTCCGAGGCGGCCCTCGGTGACGTACCGTTTAAACTCGGCCGCCCGCTCGGGATAGCGCTCCAAAAACGGCTTTATGTAAGCGACTTGGTCGAGCGTGAATTTGTAGAACGGATACTTCTCTAACAACCTTAGCGCGGAGAGAATATTCGATAGCCCCATCCGCAAATACTCTTCCCGCGTAAAGAAGACGGCGCCCTCCCAGTGGGTGTGAGGGATGTAATAAAGCGTCTGCTTCCCCTGCGGGGTTCGGCCGGCAGCGAACAGCGCGGCCGCGAGTATTGCGTTAACAATCACGTTGCCCGCATGTTACCGACCTAGCCGCCTGAGAACGCATGAGTTTCCAGCCGATACAATAGGCAAGATGTCTGTCGTTTCGACTCCCCTCACCGGCGCCGCGTGGCTGTCGCTCCAATCCACCCCCGCGCCGAGCGAAATTAAGAAGTCGACCAGCGACACGCGGGCGTGGCATGTCGTGATCGAGGGTCAGCACTACTTCGCCAAGTGGTATCCAACCGAATTGATGGATACCTGGGCTACCGTAGAGATGGGCATCGCCGGTCCTCCCGTCCACCCCCGAATCGTGCCTTTAGTGAAGACCAAGAAGTGCCAGGACGGCATCGTCTACCTATACGAGTGGATTCGCGGCGAGGACCTGAGTTCACCCGACGCCCGCCGCGCCTTCGCCGCGCTACCCGCTTGGTCCCGAGCAAAGGCGTGCCTGGACATCTTCGGGGCGCTCGAAGCGATCTGCCGCGCGGGTTACACGATCGTGGACTGGTATGAGGGGAACATGATCTACGACTTCGAAGCGGGTCAGATCTGGCTCTACGACTGGGAGCTTTGCCAGCCGGGTAGTTCCTTCGTCTTGGAGATGGACTCGAACTACGGCTCTTCGAGGCTGATGGCGCCCGAGGAATTCATCCGCGGCAGCTTGATCGACGAGGTCACGCTTGTTTACAATCTAGGCCGCTTCGCAACGCTGATGCTGCCCGAGTACGCTGAGGGTTTGGCGGAGGTTTTGTCGAAAGCCACGTATCCGGCCCGCTCCGGCCGATACCAGACGATTGAGGAGTTTCGGAACGCGTTTGGTCGAATGACCATGCGCTCGTAGCGCTAACAATAAATCGCAGCGGCGATTTATAGCCGAGACCGGAGCGAATGCGATGGTGTCGCGGCAACGCACTTCGGCTAAGCTGCTTCCGAATGACTCAGGACGAATTCCTCGCCGCCGCAGCCGCCTGCACGCACTACCTACCCGATCATCGGCGGAAGACGATTCCTGAGCGAATGCGGGAAATTGCCGAAAGTCCGTACGCGGAAGGCCGGGCCGACCACTATGGCAGCGGCGGATTCGTCACCGAATTCGAGGGCGAAATCGCGGAGTTCCTCGGCAAAGAAGCCGCCGTATTGATGCCGAGCGGGACCATGGCGCAACAGATTGCTTTGCGCATATGGGCAGATCGGGCGGGTAATCGAAACGTCGCCTTTCACCCCACCTGCCATCTCGAAAAGTACGAGCACATGGCTTATCGGGAGCTTCACGGACTGGAAGCTCAGCTTTTGGGTGGGGAAGATCGGCTCTTTACGATTGAGGACTTGAAGGCCCTTGAACGGCCGATCTCCTCCCTCCTAATCGAACTGCCGCAGCGGGAAATCGGCGGCGCCCTGCCAACTTGGGAAGAGTTCAAAGGGATCACTCAACACGCGAAGGGGGAGGGCATAAAGCTCCACCTCGACGGCGCGCGTCTCTGGGAGTGCCAGCCTTATTTCGGAAGACCCTACAAGGAAATCGTCAGGGACTTCGACTCCGTCTACGTTTCGTTCTACAAGATCCTGTTCGGTCTTCCCGGGGCGGCCCTCGCCGGTCCGAAGGACTTCATCGACGAAGCCCGAATCTGGATGCGCCGCCACGGCGGCAACCTCGTCCACATGTTCCCCACCGCAATCTCCGCGAAGATCGGCATGGACCGGTATCTGCCGGAGATTTCGCTGTATGTCGCGAAGGCGACGGAGATCGCCCAGGTTCTCGGCGAGTTCGACGGAGTAAAGGTCGTCCCGAAGGATCCGCCGACGAACATGATGCACCTCCATTTCGAGGCCCCAGTCGAAGCCGTGATGGACGCCGTCGGGCAAATCGCGCTTCAAGAAAAGGTGCTTCTCTTTTCGTACGCCAGCCCACGCGGTTCTGGCTCCAAGACGGAAATCAGTATCGCAAGCGCCGGCCTCGAGATTCCAACGGAGCGCATTCGGGATTTATTCGCTCAACTCGCCGCCGCAATTCGCGCGAGCTAGGATCTAACCTTTCGCGCCGGCCTTCTTGAGAAGCCTGACTGCCTCTTGCCAACGCTGCGGTTTATATCGGCGAAGGTAGTCGATGAGTCGCTCTTTTGGAAGGCCGACGTTGGTGTTCGGATTTGCTCCATGAGCCAGTAGGAAACTCGCCGAGACGAGCTTGCAGTTGGTAACGCAGTCGTAGAGGGCAAAGCTGTTCCCGTCCCGATCGTTCACTCGCGCGCCCCACTGAATTAGGAGTTCCATGACCTTAAGCGACGTGCCCTCGCTAGCGGCACCGAGCGGATAATCGCCCTGCCGGTCATACATATTCGGGGCGGCGCCATGGTCGAGCAACTCCTTAACGATGTCGTAATTGCGGTCAGAAAAAGCGGCGTCGGCTAAGGGCGAATTGTCGTTATAGGTGTTGTGATCCGCATCCGTGTTTGGAAAGAAATTCGGATTCACCCCCTGCTTGAGGAGCAGCTTTACGGTGGTGAGATCGCGCCGGTCGATGGCCTTCATCAGGCCCTCGTACTCGGGATTGTGGGTCGGCGTAAAATTGACCTTATACCAAGCGAAACCCACCACCACAAGTAAGCAAAAGGGGACGGCCATGCCCGCCAGCGCCACCTCCACCCATTTACGTTTGGCAGTCCTTTCTGATTTTCTCATTCGAGTCCGTCGGTAGTCTTTGGGACGATCTCAAAGGTACTTTTCGTGCTTAGGAAGGATCTCATGATTCAAGAAGCCTCACCGGAATTCAAAACGAGATATCGCAGCCGAGGTTGCGATAGGGGCAGGGGCAGCGCGATTCATCGCCGGCAGATTCGCGATGCGGTCGGCGACGAATTTTTTGGCGATGTCAGTCTAAACGAAAGGAAATTCGAGGGGTTCGAATTCTTTGGCGTGAAGCCCGTGTCTTGGTCGGGAACTCCGATCGCCATCGTAAAGGCAAGACACGGAGAAATACCTGCCGGGCTCATTTACTTTGAAAAGGATCCTTGGAAGTGGAGTCGCCCCAGCTTGTACGTCTACCAAATCCGAGACGACCAGATCACGGAGGAAAATCCGTTGGACATTGAGACCATATTCGCCACGATCCGGCAAGATTGGGAGGAATGGTCGGTGCTCCCGGAAACGGCCAAGCTCAGAAACTGGGCGATCCTCTTCACCCTTGAAGACGGCGAACTGAAAATCTTTCGCTCGCCCAAATAGATTGCTGAACGATTGAAGGGCCGACAAGCACAAAACAAGCATGCGTAGTCTGCTTCTGGCCTCAGCCGCTATCCTGTTCGCCGCCGGTGGGTTTCACCCCGTCAGCAAGCAATCGAGCGGGATCGAGAAGATCCGCGGCTACCGGTCTTGGTACTGCGATACGCCTCAAGCGCTCGACATGGATGCGAAGTTCGCCGTCTATTGCCTGCCACCAAACCTGCCAAGAGATCCGATGGACCCGCATGAGCGCTACTTCTTAAAAATCTGGGTGAACCCGGTCGGGAAGCAAGCGCTGCTTGCGAAGAACTCCATTCCCTTCCCCGTCGGCTCGATAGTGGTCAAGGAAAAGTACAAGCTAAAGAACTTCGACCAGCTCTACCCCCGCGACCACCTCTTGCCGAACGCCAAACCGGTCCTCCTGACCGCTATGGTCAAGCGGGAAAAGGGTTACGATGCCGCCAACGGGGATTGGGAATACGTAGCGCTGAACGGCGACGCCACCCAGGAGACGACCGCCGGCCTCGAGACCTGCGCCGGATGCCACATGGAGATGAAGAGCCGTGACTTCATCTTTCGCCGCCACTCGGACGGCGGCCCGAAGGAGCACCTGGCGGTCGTTCGTCCTATATTGAAGATCCCGCCTCAGCGGTAACCATCCGCGGTGCAAAATGCACTCAGATGGATGACGATTCGGACGAAGCGGCACTGGAGATCCCCGAGTACCGGCGTCGCGCGATCGAGCTCTTCAATTCGACCAACACCTCCTCTGATTTCGAGCATGTTTCAAGTGTCGTGGTCCAGTTGCGGGAAATTCACGATCTGCACTCCGACGAACGGTTTATGCGACAGTTACTCGCCATGTCGCTGGAAAAACTGGGAAAGCAGCACCCGGTTCTTGCGGGACGTATTTCGGCGATGGAAGAGATTCAAACTCTCTACGATCGATTCGGGCAGGAAAAGGCGGTCGGCTACTCGTTAGGCAAAACGTTTCTGAACCTGTGCCTGAGCGATCGCGATCTCTGCCTGGAAATGGTCTTGCGTTTGGACGTTCTGCACACGTCGCACCCCACCGAGCGGGCGATCCGCGAACTGTTGGCGCGGGCCCTCGGCCGTCAGGTCGTCAATTCAAAGTCGCCCGAAGAACGCCGCGACATTACGGACCGAATCGCACGCCTCCATGAGGAGCACGGCCATGAACCCGCCGTTCGGGAATACCTGGCCACCGCCCTCCTCAACACAAACGCCGTCGACCTCGATCCGGAACAGAAATGGCGGCTGGCCGAGCGGATCGCCATGCTTCACGAAGACTTCGGGAGCGAAATCAAGATTCGCAAATGTTTGGCCACCGCCTATCGGAACGTCACCGTGGTCGCCCTAACCGTCGCCGAGCGCCGACGGTTCGCGGAAAAAATCCGCGACCTGCACGAAAGCTTCGGCCATGAAGCGCCGGTTCGCGAACAGCTCGCCATCGCCCTTCTTTGCGCAACGGCGATCGACACGGACCGGGATCGCGTGCTGGCTACCGCGGACGAAATCAGCGCCCTTCACGAAACCTTTGGGCGGGAACCCACGGTGCGGTTACAACTGGCCAAGGTTCTCGCGAACGCCGCATTTCTCGAAAACGATGTCGCCAAAGTAGAAGTGATCACACACCAACTCGCTGCGCTTCATGCTGAGTTTGGTCAGGAACCCGGCGTTCGAGAACAGTACGCCCGGGCCGTATTCCGCGCCGCGGATATTAGTTTCGAGTCGGGTGTCGGGATGAAATTCGTAGAGACGCTTGCCCAGTTCCACGAGCAATTCGGTCACGAACCCCTTATACGAGCCAAGCTTTGCATCATCTTGTCTGCGTATTCGAACTTGACGTCCGAGCCCATCAAACGAATCGAGCTGGCAATGCGGGTCAAAGGAATCGCCGACCGCTTCCCCGAGGATCCGGAGACGCAGCGGATTTGGACCTGGTTGCAGGAGCACCTTTGAACGGCTCAGAACGTCGCCAATTGGCCGCGGATCTTTACAACTCGACCGTCGGGAACGCAGATGGTGACCAAATTGCGGAGGCCGTCGACCGCCTTCAAGAGCTGCACGCAGAAGATTCCGAGTCGTCGGAGGCACGGGCCCGATTGGCAAAGGCTTTGCTCAACCAAGCCATCGCTACCGATTCGAACAAGAAACGGCGCGAAATCGCAAACCGAATCACTCGGTTGCACGAGGAGTTCGGGCACGAAGAAGCCGTCCGAGACAGTCTCGCGAGGGCCCTCATCTCCGCGGTCAATGCGGCTCCCAAGCCGCGCCAAAAACGTCGTCTCGCGGGACGTTTGGCCAAGTTGCACGAGAATTTCGGGCACGAGGCAATCGTCCGAAAGTGCCTCGCAGCGGCCCTTCTTCAAGACGTTAGCCAGGGTCTGAAAATGGGCAGCCGGCGCCGCCAGCGACAAGTCGCCCCGATACGCCGCCTGCACAACGACTTTGGCCATGAAGCCACCGTACGCCAGCGCTTGGCCGAGGCCATTTTCCTTTCCTGCGCATGGGAAACCGATCTCCGCCGCATCGATGCGGCCGCGGCGGAACTAACGGCGCTCGACGAGCGGTTCGGGCATGAACCATTCGTTAGAGCTCAGCTTGCCAGACTCCTCGCCGCCGCCCCACCCTTTGGAACGAGCCCCCGCCGGGGCATGCAGGCCGTGCTACTGCTCGGCGATATGCATGAGCATTACGGGTACGAGCCGCAGATTCGAAGGGCCTACGCAACATGCCTGTTACGCGCGATCCGTCAAAGCAAGAATCCCGAAGAGGTTCGTTCCTTCCTGAATACGCTCACTCTCCTTCACGAGCAGTTCGGTCAGGAAGATTTCGTGCGGATGAATCTTGCCTTCGGTCTCATTTGGGTTTTCAGACGAACCATAGACGCTATCCAACGGAATGAGTTGGCCACCCATCTGCAAAATCTGGCCATCCAGTATCCGGACGATCCACATGTCCAGCGGGTGTGTCAAAGATTGCCGGCGTTGGCTTAGAGCGCGGTTCCCGGCCTGATTGAGGCGATTTGGCGGCCCGCTCTGTACAATAACCGACATGCTCGCAACTCGCTTAGCCCTCGGCGCGCTGGCCCTCATCGGAATCGCGCACGCCCAGAAGCAGATCAAATGGCAGGGCTACACCTGGAAAGTCAAGGACGTTGAGAGCGAAGGCCCCGGGCCGAACAAGTGGGAGAGCGCGAATGTCTGGGTCGACGCGAACGGCTTCCTCCACATGAAGATCGCCAAGGTGAACGGCAAGTGGAGCTGTTCCGAGATTTGGACCGACAAGCCGCTCGGCTTTGGAACCTACCAATGCCAAGTCGAAGGCGCGATCGACAAGCTCGACCCAAACCTCATCTTCTCGATGTTCTCCTACCAAGGTCCGGACGGCATCAAGGAGATCGACATCGAATACGCCAAGTGGGGCAATGCGGACGAGAAGAACGGTTGGTGGACCGTTTACCCGAACGACAAGCAGGGCAAAAAGACGTCAACCGGCTTTGCTTTCAAGCTCAACGGGACGTACACGACCTCCCGCTACGAGTGGAAGCCAACGGGAATTCACTATTGGATGCTCGGGGGGCACCAACCGATTCACTCGGTCGAGAATCTGATGCAGGAGTGGAACGATGCGCCGGCCAACTCTGCCCACGACATCATCCAAACCCCCATGCCGCTCCACTTCAACCTGTGGTTATTCGAGGGCAAAGCGCCGAAAGACGGCAAACCGGTGGAGGTCATCATCCATAGCTTCGAGAAGATCTAAACCCCCGATAGCGATGGCCGGGCCGCGACACCGAGGCGGCGTAGGCGCTCCGAGACGAGTTCGAGCGTGACCCCGTTTCGGCGGAGTAACTCGAAGCCCGGTGTGAGGGCGCCAGAAGCGTTCCAGGAAGCCCGGAACAGAACGTCTTCCACGAACTTTAGGTCGCTGGATTTTCCGAGGGACATCGAGAGCGAAGCCATACGGCAGGCGCTCGAATATTCGGGGAAGAACGGCCCGGTAGCGAAGCGGGGCAAGGTCGCCTCCACTTGTTCGGCAAGATCATCGATACGCAAGTCCTTGAGCAATTCCGAAGTATCCGTCCCCGGAACGAGGAGAGCTAGGAGCACGTGGTCCACTTCGATCTCGGGCGCCCAGTGCCGTCTTGCTTCAAATTGCCCCGCGCGATGAACGGCTTCGGCGCGCGCCTTCGTTATGCCGAGGGCACGGTCCCCCGTGTTTCGCAAGGCAGAGACGAGGTCGGGGGCGACCTTGAACCAGTTCGGATCGCCAGTCTGGATCGTTTTAATCGCTGCACAGATCGCGTCTTCCGTGATCCCAGCTTCTTTTAAGAGAGCGTATCCGTGGGTCGCCGATTCCTTGGCCGAAGGTCGAAGCCAGACTAAATCGGTGAAAGGTACGGTACGGGGACAGCCTTTGATTTCTTCCGCGGTGCCTCCGCCATCGTTGCCCTTCCGCACGGCGTCCTCGAACACCTTAGGGAGATTCATGCCGAGGTCGCGCGCCAGTGCGGGCCATCGGGGGCCGTCGGCGAATCGCGCAAGACAGGCATCGACCACGACTCGCCACTGGCACGGATCGACGCCCTGTTCAGTGAGGAAGGCGTGGCTATCCGTGCCGGGTTGAAGCAGCGCGTAAAACATGTGGTCGAGGGTGACTTCCGGAGATCGGCGAATCCTGGCCTCGTTCTCGGCGGCACGCCGGCAAACACGGGCTTTCGAGGCGTACGGGTCACCTTCCGATGCTTGAACGGCCTTGAGTTCGGCGCTCAGGTCGAGCGACCGTTCGTAGGCCTCGGGGTTCGCGCGATAGGCGCATTCCCGATCGTCCTCCGTCTTAGCCGGCGGCGTCCGCCGGTCGCCGATTTGCGACCAAAGCGCGGCTCGCAAGTCAATCTGCGCGCTCTCGGAACCTGGCGTTACCGGCGGTAATTCGCTCATGCGTTCACCAACAACTTATCGTTTTGGCCGCCAGGGGGGAATTGATTAGATCACGCTTTTGCGTAAAGTGCAACGCGAACCGCATGTTAAGCAAGCGTTAACTAAGGACGTAAGCGGGTTAGCTACACGTGTAAGCGCCTAGATGGATTCAAGAATGGCTCAACGTCTTCAAGTGTTATCCCGATCTCTGAAAGTCGCGAACGCGTCACCTTACGTCCATTTTTTTGCGACAATTGACACTTCATTAAGGTTTCCGTAACACCGGGACGGGCGGCGGAACGGTAAGGTTCGGATAGCGTTACGTTAGGAAGGGGACGGCGCGGTCCCACTCCCGGTCGCCTAGAAACGGCGGATATCCATGAACTCCACAACTCTTGATTCCACCTCCGCACCCTTGAGCGAAACCGAGCTTCAGCGGATCGACGCCTATTGGCGCGCGGCAAATTACCTTTCCGTCGGGCAGATCTATTTGATGGCAAATCCGCTCCTGCGGGAGCCCTTGAAGTTCGAGCATGTGAAACCGCGCCTCCTCGGCCACTTTGGTACCTCGCCGGGGCTGAGCTTCATTTACGTCCACCTCAATAGGATCATCAAGCGGGAAGGGCTCAAAGCGGTCTACATTTGCGGACCGGGGCACGGTGGGCCTGCGATGGTTGCCAACGCTTACCTTGAGGGAACCTATAGCGAGGTCTACTCGGACGTCTCGGAGGACGAAGCCGGCATGTGCAGGCTCTTCCGCCAGTTCTCCTTCCCCGGAGGAATCCCGAGCCACGACGCGCCGCAGACACCGGGGTCTATTCACGAAGGGGGCGAACTGGGCTATTCCCTCTCCCGTGCCTTTGGCGCCGTTTTCGACAATCCGGATCTCGTCGCTTGCTGCGTCGTCGGAGACGGTGAGGCCGAGACGGGGCCGCTGGCGGCTAGCTGGCACTCCAATAAGTTCTTGGATCCCGTAACCGATGGCGCGGTGCTGCCGATTCTTCATCTCAACGGGTACAAGATCGCTAATCCGACTGTCTTGGCTCGCATTCCCCGCGAGGAACTCGTCGATTTGCTTTCCGGCTATGGCTACGCCCCCTACTTCGTCGAAGGCGACGATCCAGCGCTGGTACATCAGCAGATGGCGGCCACTATGGATGCGGTTTTGTCGGTCATTCGGGAAATCCAAGACGCGGCACGGAACGGCGCCTCGACCGAACGCCCGGTCTGGCCGATGATCGTGCTGAAGACCCCGAAGGGATGGACGGGGCCAAAGGTCGTCGACGGCAAACGGGTCGAAGGAAGTTGGCGCGCGCATCAGGTTCCGATCGCGAAGATCGACAACGACGAGCACCTTCATCAACTCGAAGATTGGATGAAGAGCTACCGGCCGGAGGAGCTATTCACGGAAAGCGGGCAGCTCCGAGCCGAACTCGCGGAGCTCGCGCCCACGGGCGAGTTGCGAATGAGTGCCACCCCGTTCGCCAATGGCGGACTGCTTCTTCGCGACCTTCGGCTGCCAGACTTCAAGAACTATGCCTTTGAGGTAGCCGAACCGGGCCGTCAGGTCGCCGAGCCGACGCGCGAACTCGGCAAGTTCTTACGCGACGTGATGACGGGCAACGCAGCGACGCAGAACTTTCGCCTCTTCGGCCCCGACGAGACGGCTTCGAACCGGCTAGATGCCGTGCTGGAAGTCACCGGTCGAACCTGGAACGCGGAGTATCTTCCCGAAGACGATGAGCAGCTCGCCCGCGATGGCCGGGTCATGGAGATCCTTAGCGAGCACAACTGCCAGGGATGGCTCGAGGGGTATCTGCTTACCGGCCGCCATGGCCTGTTCTCATGCTATGAGGCGTTTATCCACATCGTCGATTCGATGTTCAACCAGCACGCGAAGTGGCTAAAGGAGTGCGCCAAGATTCCTTGGCGGCGTCCGATCGCTTCGTTGAACTACCTGCTCACCTCCCACGTTTGGCGACAGGACCACAACGGGTTTAGTCACCAGGATCCCGGCTTTATCGATCACGCAGTGAATAAGAGCGCGGCCGTCGTGCGCGTTTACCTACCACCGGATACGAACACGCTGCTGTCAGTGGCCGACCACTGTCTGCGGAGTAAGAACTACATCAACATCATCGTCGCCGGCAAGCAACCGGGACTTCAGTATCTCGGCATGAAAGAAGCCGAGAACCACTGCGTGAAAGGCCTCGGAATCTGGGACTGGGCCAGCAATGAAGATGGTGACTGCGATGTCGTCATGGCCTGCGCGGGCGATATCCCGACCCTTGAAGCCTTGGGGGCGGTAGCCCTCCTTCGCGAGCATCTTCCTTCCTTGCGTATCCGCTTCATTAACGTCGTCGACTTGATGGTTTTGCAACCGAAGAGCGAGCATCCTCATGGATTAGCGGATAAGGAGTTCGACTCCTTGTTCACTTCCGATAAGCCGATCATCTTCAACTATCACGGGTACCCCTGGCTCATTCATCGTCTAACCTATCGCCGAACGAACCACGGCAACCTGCATGTACGGGGATACAAAGAAGAAGGGACGACCACGACGCCGTTCGATATGTGCGTGATGAACGAGATCGATCGGTACCACCTTTGCATCGACGTGCTCGACCGGGTGCCCGGACTGAGCGAGCACACCGCCCACTTCCGCGAGTGGCTAAGAGGCAAGCTCTGGGAGCACCATCAGTACATCCGCGAGCACGGCCAGGACATGCCGGAGATTCGAGACTGGGTCTGGCCGGCGTGAACATCCTCTCGCTAAATCCGGGAAGCTCGTCGCTGAAGTTCGCTCTGTTTGAGAACGGCGGGCAGGGCGACACGCCATCCCTGGTTAAAGGAGCGATCTCCCGGCTTGGGCGGCCCGATGCATCCCTATCCGTCGCTTGGCGCGACGGGCAAAAGGAGGAGTCTGCGGCCGGCGCCGGAAGTTTAGCGGAAGCCGTTGCCCATGCCTTGGAACTTTGCTCTGCGGCAGATGCGGTGGGTTGCCGCGTCGTCCACGGAGGCCCTGCGTTCGATGGGCCGGTCAGGGTCGGCGACCAGGAATTGGCCGCGATCGAAGCGTTGGCGCCCTTGGCCCCTCTGCATAATCCGGCCGACGTGACGGCGATCAAAGCCGTCCGATCGGCAAGGCCCAACCTACCCGTATACGCGGTTTTCGACACCGCCTTTCACCGGACCCTGCCGGACGAAGCGGCTCTATACGCCCTACCTAAAGAGTTGGCATCGAAGCACCACATCCGCCGTTACGGATTCCATGGCATCTCTTACCGGTACATCACGGAACTGCTCGCCCCGAAATACGGCCGAATCATCGCCTGCCACCTCGGCAACGGCGCCAGTGTATGCGCGATTCGCGACGGTCGAAGCATCGACACGTCGATGGGCTTCACCCCTCTGGAGGGTCTGATCATGGGCACCCGCTCCGGTTCCCTCGACCCCTCTCTCGTTTTGTACTTACAGCGTCAAGCCGGCATGTCGGTCGACGAAGTCGAGGACCTGCTAAATCATAAATCGGGCCTGCTCGGCCTATCGGGCGTCTCGGCGGACGTTCAAGAATTGGAGGCGTCCCATTCTTCCGCCTTGACCGCTTTTGCTTACCGGGCAGCGCAATACATCGGCGCTTATTACGTTTCCCTGGGTGGGCTCGATGCCCTCGTCTTTACGGGCGGGATCGGTGAACATTCTGCGTCAATGCGCTCGATGATTTGTGAGCGTCTGACCTGCCTGGGCATTGTCCTAACCCATTCAGAAAATTCGGGCTATCGGCAGATAAACGCTCCCAGTTCGATTCCCGTCTGGGTCGTCCCCGCGGAGGAAGAGCGCCAAATCGCCCGTGAGATCTCCCGGCGGTAAACGCAAGCTCTTACTCAACCGAGAGCCGAACGTCGATATTTCCTCGCACTGCGTTCGAATAGGGACACACGCGGTGCGCCTTCTCAACAAGCTCCTGCGCCTTCGCATGGTCAAGTCCTGGAAGCGAGACAGCAAGCGCGACATCAAGCCCATAGCCGCCCTGACCATTGGTCCCGATGCCGACGGTGGCCGTAACCGTGCTCTCCGGCGAGATGTGGAGCTTCTCCCCAAGCCCGATGAACTTCACGGCGTTGAGAAAACACGCCGCGTAGCCCATCGCAAAGAGCTGTTCGGGATTTGCGCCTTCTCCGCCAGGGCCGCCGAGCTCCTTCGGCGTCGTCAACTTAAGGTCAAGGCTGCCGTCGAGCGTTGCGGCTTGACCGTCGCGACCACCGGTCGCCCGGGCAGAAGTGGAATATTTGACAATAATGTTCGACATGGATATGCCTCTTCTACGAGGCTAGAAGTGGAGTCAACTACTTTCGGACCCAAGATGGGTGCGAGAAAAAGAATCAACGCATCGCAAAATTGCAATCGCTCGTAATAGGTCCCGATCAAGGTGGGTCAATGAACGATAGAAACGCCTAATCGCACTACTGGGAAAGCCACCATGAAGAACATCGCCACCAACTTGACTCGAACGATCACCCTCGTCCTCGGTTTGGCGGTGCTGTTCTCACCCGCCTATGCCGGCGGCCGGAGCCATTCGGGAAAGTCAGGCTCACGTCTCATCGCGAAGCGCGACGCCGTTCCCACCGGCTGGATTAGGGTAGATGCCTGGGGAGGCGAGAGCCCCTACTCCGGCGGCTACACGATCACGCGAGTCGATACTCAGCCGGTCGGCAAGACCCTGGTGATGCTTCAAGCCGATCCCGAGCCGCAAGGCTGGAAAGTCATCCGCCGCGAGACGCCTCACTTCAACGCGAAGAAGATGATTCGCAGGATTCGTTAAAGGCAGGGGCGATGAAGCCGAACGCGCAGGCCTAGATTTCCCTTTGCAGCAGCTGTGGGAATCTTTGGAAATGGGCGTCGCGCGTAACCAGGGTCAGGTCGTTTTCGAGGGCGATGGCAGCGATCCAAATGTCGTTTATTGGCACCATCGTTCCAGAACTCCTCAACTGAACTTGAAGACGAGCGTAGTGATCTGCAGTCTCCCTCGTAGGCAATACAAGCCGTACTGTATCCGCCGACAAAAATCCATGAAGATTTCGTTCGTTTTGTTCTTGCCGGGAGCCACGGAGAATTCCAGCCTTGTACTCCCCCAAAATGGGAAGTGGAATGCAAACTTCTTCGCACAGTTCAAGCATCTTCGCAAGGCCGATGTCACCCCTGAATAAGTCTGAGAGCCTGTTCGTATCGAGCGCTACTCTCAACGCCAATCTTCCGGATTGACCTGACGCTGCATTTCCAGAGCTTCATCAAAGGCCGCGTCCGGCTCCATACAGCCCACAAACGCGGAAAAATCGGCATATCGTTTTTCGCCAACTGTTGCCTTCGTTAGCTCTTCGATGATCACTTGATTGATGCTCATATGGCGTTGCTTGGCCCTATCGCGCAGAACCTTGTCAACCTCAAGTGGAAGCCCTCTCAGGGTGTATTGCGGTGCGTGCATCCTCATGCATGCATGATATCACAGAGTGCATGCATGACCGAGTTTTGCAATAAAATGCACCCAGTCTAGTACGTCGCTAACGACCGATCAACCGTCGTCGCGTACCCGTTCATCCCCGCCGTCAGGTTCCGAACGCTCGTAAACCCGTTCTGAAGCAAATAAGTCGTCGCGTGAGCGCTGCGCACCCCCGACCGGCAAATCACCACCCAGGCCGCATCGGAGTCCAACTCGGAAATTCGGCCCGGAAGACTGTGGAGAGGAATGTGGACGATGTTCGGCAGGCGGCTCACCGCCAACTCGTCATCCTCGCGCACGTCCAGTAGCGACGGCGGACAGTCAGACTTCAATTCTTCAAAAAGGGCCGTGGCGTCGATGCAAGGGACGGGCATGTGATCTGTTCTACGAGATCGTGATGACGGCAGCGTCACTGCGCTGCTGACGAATCAATTCCAGCACCGCTTCCCACTCCGGCGCAGAGAGCGGCGGATCCCTTTCGACCACTTCCAGCGCGGCTTGGCGGGCGATCTCCAGCATACGCACGTCTTGGATGAGATCGGCGACCTTGAAGTCGAGGTTTCCGGACTGCTTGGTGCCGGCAATTTCTCCCGGCCCGCGTAGTTGAAGATCCTCTTCCGCGATCCGAAAGCCGTCCGTAGTTGCCACCATGATTTCCATCCGCTTATGAGCGTCGTCGGTCTTGGCGTCGGCGATCAGCACGCAGAAGCTTTGGGCCGACCCGCGACCGACACGACCGCGCAATTGATGAAGCTGCGACAACCCAAATCGGTTCGCATCTTCAATCACCATCACCGAAGCATTCGGCACGTCCACCCCGACCTCGATCACTGTCGTGGCCACCAAAACATCCAGCTCGTGACGCCGAAAACTGTCCATCACGAACTCTTTGTCCTTTGGCTTCATCTGCCCGTGGAGAAGGCCCAGCCGCAATCCCTCGAAGAGGCCGGTTGAGAGCTGTTCGTACAACTCCTCCGCGGCTTGGGTGAGCATCTTCTCGCTTTCGCTCACCATCGGGCAGACGACATAGGCCTGCCGGCCCTCCTCGATAAGCTTTCGCACCCCTCGATAGACCGACTCGCGCTCGAACGGGAGTTTCCAGTGGGTTTTGATGGGCCGCCGGCCGGGAGGCAGTTCGTCGATGGCGCTCACCTCAAGGTCACCAAACATCGCCATGGTGAGCGAGCGAGGGATCGGCGTGGCGGTCATGACCAAGACATCGGGATTGCCCTGCGCCTTATCGCGAAGCGCCTTGCGCTGCAACACCCCAAATCGGTGCTGCTCGTCGACGACAACAAAGCCCAGGCGGTGGAACTTAACCCCCTCCTGAATCAAGGCGTGGGTCCCGATCGCAATCTGCGCGACGCCGGACGCCACCCGCTCGGCGGCGCGCCGTTTGGCGGTGGGGGTGAGCTTGCCGACCAGAAGGGCGACCTCAATGCCGAGGGGCTCAAACAAACGGCTGAGCCCCGCCGCATGCTGCTCCGCCAGGATCTCGGTGGGCGCCATCAAAGCGGCTTGGTAGCCGGATCGCACCGCCGCAAGCATGCAAGCCGCCGCCACCGCCGTTTTGCCGGACCCCACGTCGCCCTGAACCAACCGGTTCATCGGGTGAGCGACCTCCATATCGAACCAAATCTCTTCGATCACGCGGCGCTGAGCGCCCGTTAGCTCGAACGGAAGCATGCGGTGAATCTGCTCCCACAGCGGCTGCCCGGCCGACATCTCGGTCTGCTCTTCCGCGAAGAGATGGGTTGGCAAAGGGTCGATCTCGACGACGGCCGGCCGGCCCTTGGTTGCCCGTGGCGACTTCGGTTGGACAACCGGCGCGGCATCCCCTCGAAGCAGCTGCGCGATTGGAAAGGAGATCCCGAGTTCCTGGCGTGTCTGCGCCCGCCGCATCGCTATCGCCAGTTGCATGTAGAAGAACTCCTCGAAGACGAGTCGCTTACGCGCCTCTAGCCGGTCGTCGTCGGAGTCGGGAATGTGAATTTGCCGGAGACACCACGCCAAAGGTCGCAAGCGATGCTGCCGCCGAAAAGGTTCCGGCAAAGGGTCAGCCACGAGGTCGCCATAGAATTCGACCGCCGATTTCGCCGCGCGTCGAACTACCTTTTGCTGCAGCCCATCTGTCAGCCGGTAGACCGGAACAATGCGTGCAAAGTCCTCCGCATCGTCGTCCTCAGAGATTAACTCCCACTCGGGGGACGAGATTTCGAGGCCGTGAAGGGTTGTCTTAACCAGCCCGTAGGCAAGAACGTCGCCGTCGTGTTGCTCCAATTGGCGGCGAATCCAAGGCTGGTTGAACCAAGTGAGGGTGATCTTGCCCGTTCCGTCCCGAATGACGGCTCGCAAGATGACTAACCCGCGATTCGTCGGCCTCCCTTCCACGCTGATGAGTTGCCCTTTCACCGTCACCCAGTCCCCTGGGCGGATCTTGGACATGGGCGGCAGGTGGCTTCGATCCTCGTACCGGCGCGGGAGGTAGCGCAGGACGTCGCCGACGGTATTGAGCCCCACCTTCGCGAGGGCGAGGGCGTTTCGCGGCCCTACCCCCTTCAGGTATTGCGTCTCCATTTCCAGCGTACGTTCCGGCATTCGAATCTATACAGACGCCCATGGGGGCGCGAAAGCATTTCGCCGCGGCACCCATCGGACAAAATGAACGGGCCGCCAACGATTCTTTCCGAGCCGGCGACCCAGAAAAAAGGCCATGCAAGTCGATCTACGCAGCGATACCGTCACCCGTCCTAACGAGGCCATGTTCGAGGCGATGCGCAAGGCGCCGCTAGGCGACGACGTCCTGGGCGACGACCCGACCGTCACGAAACTCGAAGAACTCGGCGCGGACATGGTAGGCAAGGAAAAGGCCCTCTTCGTCCCCAGCGGAACCATGGGCAATCAGATCGCCCTCGCCTGCCACTGCAAACCCGGTGACGCGATCCTGATCGAAGAAGAGGCCCACATCCTCTATTATGAAGTCGGCGCATCGGCCCTCTTGGCCGGCGTCGTCTCCTGGACGCTCCCCTCCGTAAGAGGCACCATCGACCCCGCCGTCGTCGAAAAGCGAATCCTCAAAGCCGACTTGCACACCCCCGGCACCTCCCTCCTCTGTCTTGAGAACACCCACAACCGGGCCGGCGGCGCCATCATTCCGCTAGATACGATGGCGGCTTATCAGGAGATCGCCACTCGACGCGGCCTCAAAGTCCACCTCGACGGCGCCCGCGTCTTCAATGCGGCCGTGGCCCTAGACATCCCGGTTAAGGAAATCGCCGACAAGGTCGACAGTGTCAACTTCTGCCTCAGCAAGGGACTTCGCTCCCCCGTCGGCTCGCTCCTCTGCGGCGATGCCGACTTCATCGACAAAGCTCGAATCTGGCGCAAGCGCCTCGGCGGCGGCATGCGCCAAGCCGGAATCCTTGCCGCCTGCGGCATCGTGAGCCTTACCGACAACGTGGACCGGCTCGCCGACGACCACCGCCGCGCCAAGCAAATGGCGACCGCCGTCGGCGAACTCGAAGGCTTAAGCGTCGACCTAAGTGGGGTCGAGACGAATATGGTGATGGTGGACACCGTCAAACCCGCCCCCCAGTGGCGCGAAGAACTCGAAAAAGCCGGCCTAAGCTGCTTCCCCACCGGCCCGAATCGCCTCCGTCTCGTCTTCCACGCCGACGTCGACGACGCACAAACCACCCAAGCCGTTGAGGCTTTTCGAACCGTCGCGAAAGCTTTGGCTTAGGCGAAACACCACCGAATCAGAAGGCACTTCCCTTACGCAATTTTTGCCCGACGACATGTCCCGCCAAAGCCTTACGCAGGCGGAAGCGTTAGCGAGGTCGGACCAAAATTACAACCTCGTTCCCGCTGCGGCCTCATAAGTCGAGCCGAGCCAAATTTACTCCAGCGCATTTCCAGAGGACATTTTTTGACCGACGCCTCACCTTCGCCCTGCGAAGGTGGAAGGCGGCGCGTCAAAAAATGTCAAAAAACTAAACTACAAGGAGGGGTCTGAGGCCGGCGGTGGGTGCATTCCCCACCGCCGGCCTCAGACCCCTCGACTGCGGGAATATTGGCCAAGCACCAGAACAACCCGACCCAACCGCACATCCCAAAAACCGCAAACTGCGGAGCGAGAACTAACGAATTCACAAAAGATTCTCGGGGGCCGCCTCAGAAGCAAAGCCTGTAAGATTGCCCTCGAAACGGCAACTTCAGGCTGCAACCGGGTGTAATCAAGGTGCCGCCGAAGCATCGGCTGAGTTCGAAACTCGCGCGGCTCAAAAAGTGAGGCGAACCAGACGATGAACGAAGAAATGGAGCAGCCGAAGTACGACTTCGGAATCATGGGATTGGGGACGATGGGCACCGCCCTTCTTCTCAACATGGCGGACAACGGCAACGCGGTCTGCGGCTGGAACCGGGATCCGGTTCGCGCGAAGAAAGTCGCCGACGAGAACCCAGAGAAGATCGGCACGTTTTCCGATTTAGGCCTCTTCGTCTCCGCCATCAAGCGACCTCGCGCGATCCTCATTCTAGTCCCCGCGGGTGGACCCACCGACGGCGTCCTCCAGGGTCTTCACCCCTACCTAGACCAAGGCGACTTCGTCATCGACGGCGGTAACGCGCACTTTAAGGACACCGAGCGCCGCATCGTCGACATGGAGTCCTTCGGCTTCGGCTTCATGGGCATGGGAGTCTCCGGCGGCGAAGAGGGCGCTCGACTTGGCCCAAGCATGATGCCCGGCGGTACTGAGGCGCAGTGGGAGCACGTTCGCCCGATCCTGGAGAGCGTCGCCGCGAAGTACGACAGCGAGCCATGTGTGGCGCGAATGGGCGACCGCTCAGCCGGCCACTACGTGAAGATGGTCCACAACGGCATCGAGTACGCCGTCATGCAGATCATCGCCGAGACTTACGACATCCTCCACCGCGCGCACGGAAGATCGAATAGCGAGATCGCGGACATCTTCGAGAAGTGGAACGAAGGTGACCTCCAAAGCTTCCTCGTCGAGATTACGATCACCGTGCTTCGCGAGAAGGACGAAAAGACCGGCGGCGAACTCGTCGACCTGATCTCGGATAAAGCCAAGAGCAAGGGCACGGGCAAGTGGACCTCACAGGACGCGATGGACCTCGGTCTGCCGATCCCCAGCATCGACGCGGCGGTCAACGCCCGCGAAGTCAGCGGCTACAAAGAGGACCGGATTGCCGCCGAGAAAATCTATGGCGCGCCGCTACTCAATGACGCAAAGGAGATCACGGTTGAAGACCTGCGGCAAGCGCTGCACGTCGCCATGATCCTTTGTTACGCGCAGGGTCTCGCCCAGATCCGGGCCGCGAACACGGAGTACAAGTACGGCACGGATCTGCCGACGGTCGCCAAGATCTGGCGCGCCGGCTGCATCATCCGCTCCAAGGAACTCGCCAACATTCAGGCCGCGTACGCCAAGAACGCCGACCTGGCCAATCTTCTGCTGGACGCGGACTATGCCGCCCGGCTGCATGACCTGATTCCCGGCCTCCGCAAGGTCGTCGTCGTCGCCAGTGGGGCGGGAGTGCCGATTCCTTCCCTTGCCGCCTCGTTGAACTATCTGGATAGCTACCGAACGGCACGTCTCCCTGCGAACCTCATTCAGGGCCAGCGAGACCTGTTCGGAGCGCACACGTATGAGCGCACGGATATGCCCGGTTCGTTCCACACGAAGTGGTAACCGGGACCTTCCGACGCGATACGGCAAAACCCTTTGATCGACTATGCAAACCACTGAACTTCCGCCGACGGTCGTGGCCATCTTTGGCGCCACGGGCGACCTGACCAAGCGCAAGCTGTTGCCCGCGCTTTACAACCTTTGGCTGGATGGTCAGCTTCCTGCCCAATTCTCCCTGCTCGGCGTTTCCCGGCAGGGGAACACCGAGCAGTTTTGCGAAGTGATGAAGCAGGCGATGGCCGACTTCTCCCGCCGGGGCGCTGTGGACGACGTCAAGTGGAAGGAGTTTTCCAAGCACATCGAGTTCGTGAAGGGAAACTTCGACGACCCTCACACCTACGAGCGAATCGCGACCCGAATTAAGAACGATGAGACGAAGTGGGGCAAGAAGGCCTCGCATCTCTTCTATCTCTCGGTGCCTCCTACGATCTTCGGAATGATTTCGGACGGTCTCGGCAACGCGGGCCTTTCCCAAAACCGCCAACTTGACCGGATCGTTATCGAAAAGCCGTTCGGCCGCGACCTTGAGTCTGCAGAGGCTCTGAACGCCCAATTGCTGCGCTCCTTCGAGGAAAAGCAGATCTATCGAATCGACCACTACCTCGGCAAGGAAACGGTCCAAAACATCCTCGCCTTCCGATTCGCGAACGCGCTCTACGAGCCGATCTGGAATCGCCGGTACATCGACCACGTGCAGATCACGGTGGCGGAAGACGTCGGCGTGGGCACGCGCGGAGGCTACTACGAGTCGTCCGGCGCGCTGCGGGACATGGTTCAAAACCACCTTTTGCAGCTCATGTGTCTCGTGGCGATGGAACCGTTGGTCTCCTTCGATGCGGACGAAGTGCGTAATAAGAAGGTCGACGTGCTTCGCGCCGTCCGCCCCTTGGCCAAACAAGACCCGCACGATTACGCGGTGCGCGGCCAGTACGGCTCGGGCTACATGGCCGGCGAAGCGGTGCCCGGCTACCGCCAAGAAGCGGGCGTCGATCCCCTTTCGTCTACCGAAACATTCGTCGCCTTGAAGCTGTACCTGGACAACTGGCGGTGGCAAAACGTGCCGTTCTATCTGCGCACGGGCAAGCGGTTGCCGCGCAAGCTTTCGCAGATCGTGCTCGTGTTCCGGCCGGTGCCCCACCAGATGTTCCCCCCGCAGGCAAGCGAGTCGTTCGAGCCCAACCGTTTGATCATTAACATCCAGCCGGAAGAAGGGATCGTTATGCGCTTCCAAGCCAAGGAGCCGGGTTCCGGCATGCGGTTGCGCACCGTGTCGATGCAGTTCGACTACGCCGAAGCCTTCCACGCCGCGAACCGCGAAGCCTACGAAACCTTGCTTCAGGAAGTCATCGAAGGCAACCCGGGGCTGTTCATGCGCGACGACCAAGAGCGCGTCGCCTGGAACCTGATCGAGCCCCTGCTCGACCACTGGCTCTCCGCACATGGCGGACACTTCCCGAACTACAGCGCCGGGACCTGGGGGCCGGAGTCGGCGGATATGATGCTTGCTCGCGACGGCAAGAGTTGGCATAACCCGATGCCCGGAGCCAAGTTGTGACCACGCCTTGTTACTGCCGGGTCTTCGGCGACCCGGCCGCACTGGCACGGGCGGCCGCGGAAGCGTTCGTTCACAGTTGCCGCGAAGCCATTCTGAGCCGGGGGCGCTTTGTCGTCGCCCTGAGCGGAGGAAGCACGCCTAAGGCATTGCACCACTTATTGGCCGCACATCCTTACCGCGACTACGTGGAGTGGGATCGGGTGCACTTTCTCTTCGGCGACGAGCGATTCGTGCCGCCGAACGACGACCAGAGCAACGAGAACATGGCGCGGTCGACGCTCCTGGACTTCGTTCCAACTCCGGCTTCGCAGATCCATGGCATGTACGCAGATATGTCCGCCGAGGACGCGGCAACTCGGTACGAGACCTTGGTTCGATCTCTGTTAGGGGAGGAAGGCCGGATCGATTTGACCCTCCTCGGCTTGGGTCCGGATGGGCACACCGCTTCCCTATTTCCAGGCCGGCCGACGGTGCATGTCACAGACAAATGGGTCGTCGCGGCTCAGGCAAATGTAGGCGTCGGCGAGCGAATCACAATGACGGTTCCGTTGTTGAATCACTCGCGTCAGGTCATGTTTCTGGTTGCGGGGGCGGATAAAGCGCCGGCTCTGAAGCGCGTCTTGACCGGCGTAGAGAACTGGGACGAGACGCCGGCTCAGGCGGTGGCTCGTCATGGCGATAACGTCCACTTCTTGGTGGACGCAGCGGCGCAAGCCGGTTAAATTCTATGGCATTGAAGATCGCGGATAAGAGCAAATGGGTATTGATCGGCGACTCGATCACGGACTGCGGACGCGCGCGTCCCATCGGCGAGGGACTTTTTGGCGCGCTGGGTAACGGCTATGTCTCTATGGTGGATGGCCTGCTCGCGGCCACTTATCCGTCCGCGGACATTCGTTTGATCAATGTCGGCCAAAGCGGCGATCGGATCCGAGACCTGAAGGCCCGCTGGCAGCAAGACGTCCTTGACCTGAACCCCCAATGGCTCAGCATCATGATCGGCACCAACGACGTTTGGCGTCAGTTCGACTCGCCGTTGCAGACGGAGATCCACGTCGGCCTTGACGAGTACCGAGAGACTTACGAGGAGTTGATCGCCTCGGTCAAAGGAAGTCTGGAAGGCCTCATCCTCGCGACTTCGTTCTATATCGAGCCCAATCGCTCGGATCCGATGCGGGCGCGGACCGACGAGTATGCGGACGTAGTGCGGTCCTTGGCCGCCAAGCATGGCGCCATCTTGGTCGATACCCAGGCGGCTTTCGACCGCGTACTGGAATCCACGTACCCCGCCACGATCGCGTGGGACCGAGTCCACCCGAATCAAATCGGCACCGCGGTAATCGCGAAGGCGTTCTTGAAGGCGATCGATTTCGAGTGGTAAGGGCTAGTCTTCCCGCGTTGATTTGGTGGAAGCCCCGAGAAGTCGGAAGATGCTCGATCCCCCAACACAAAACTTCTCGCTTCTGAGGAAATCCTCAGAAGCGAGAAAGCAATGACCCGCATCCTCTGCGACTACGGGAACAGGGCGACCATGAAAGCCTTACCGCCGATGGTCACGGTTACGATTTCAGGAGCCTTCACCGCCTTAATCGTGACCTTCACCGTGCCGCTGGCCGCTTTGGCGGGAACGGTATAAGTCGCCGGCACCGTTATCGAGGTCGAAGTCGAAGAACAAGGGAGAACGAAGTTCGCCGGTGCGATGCCATCGAGAACAACCGTTGCGTAAGTGGTCACCGCCCCGAAGGTCGCGGAGACGGGACAGGTCACAGAGGTGACCAGCGGAGCGAGGACCGTGGCGGAGGCCTGATACGCCTGCCCGCCGGAGGGCGTCGCAGTCAAGGTCACGCTCTGGTCGGTTAGCGTGGCCAGGGTCGGAAGACCGAAGTCCGCCGTCGTCGCCCCGGCGGGAACAGTGACCGAGGTTCGCCCGGTCAACGGCAACACCGCCAAATTGCTCGAAGACAGTGCGATTTTGACGCCGCCCGTGCCGGCAGCGGCGGGAAGAA